>Ga0224557_1000013_pt1 | contig 253228 bp, 213 predicted proteins | sample 714S31014metaG_FD_180677 | JGI IMG/M metagenome (GOLD analysis project Ga0224557, IMG submission 180677) | Peat soil microbial communities from Stordalen Mire, Sweden - 717 S3 10-14 | ecosystem: Environmental > Terrestrial > Soil > Wetlands > Peat | place: Sweden: Norrbotten County, Stordalen... | reverse complement strand
GGTGTGCGCCCGGGCTGTCGGTCAGCTGGAACTGCGGCGGGTGCGCGCCCGGGCTGTCGGTCAGCCGGAACTGCGGCGGGTGTGCGCCCGGGCTGTCGGCCAGCCGGAACTGCGGCGGGTGCGCGCCCGGGCTGTCGGTCAGCTGGAACTGCGGCGGGTGTGCGCCCGGGCTGTCGGCCAGCTGGAACTGCGGCGGGTGCGCGCCCGGGCTGTCCTGCAGCGCGAAAGCGGTACTGGTAGCGGCGCAGCAAGCGATCAAAGTGACTAGAATAGCCTTCATAGTGAAAAGCTCCGATGTGTGATGGAAATGAAATGTCGATTCACGAGCCACCATCCGTAGCGATCTCTATGGGTAATAGCGACGTCTGGGCGCAAATTCCCTCACGCCTGTGTACGAAAAGTCGAATGTGTCAGGGTCGGCCGGTCAGGGAGGGTTTTGACGCGATGACGAACGAACTGCGATGCCAGCGCCCGCGAATTTCACGCAGTTACTGACCGAGTGGCGATCCGGTCACCCTCAGGCACTCGAACGGCTGACGCCCCTGGTGTACGACGAACTGCGCAGGCTGGCACGCAACTACATGCGGGCCGAGCGCGGCGACCATACGCTGCAAGCGACCGCCGTCGTTCATGAGGCATTCCTGCGGCTCATTCAGGCCAACGTCGACTTACAGGACAGAAAGCATTTTTTTGCGCTTGCCTCGCGGCTGATGCGCCGCGTCCTGGTCGATCACGCCAAGTCGCGCTCCCGCGCCAAACGCGACGCCGGCGTGCGGGACGTGTTTGCCAACGGTGTCGACACCGCTGCGCCGGTGAATTTCGATGTGATCGCGCTCGACGACGCGCTCGAGAGCCTGGTTCAGCTCGAGCCGCGCTTGGCGCAAGTCATCGAGTTGCATTATTTCGGCGGCTTGACCTATGAACAGATCGCCGACGCGGCGGGCGCTTCCGAGGCAACCGTGCATCGCGACATACGACTGGCGCGCGCCTGGCTGCTCAATGAGATCGGCGCGGGCCGCCCGGCATGATCTCGCGGGCGCGATGGCAGAAGATCCAATCGGTGTTCCAGGAGGTGGCCGACGCCGCTCCCGCGGAGCGCGCAATTCGTCTGGCCGACTCCTGCCGGGACGACACGGATCTGCGCCATTCGGTCGAGTCCCTGCTCGCCTCCGATGAGGGGACTGCGGACCCCCTGATGATCGCGATCGGCGCGGCCGCCGAATCCCTGCTCGAAGAACATCAAGACCGATTGCTCGGCACGCGCGTCGGCCAATACCGGATAGTGTCCATCCTCGGGCACGGCGGCATGAGCACCGTGTATCGGGGAGAGCGCGACGACGCGCAGTATCGGCAAAGCGTGGCCGTCAAAGTGCTGCATCACGCGACCTTGCACCCGCGGCTGCGCAGCCGTCTGCACAGCGAACGGCACATTCTCGCGACGCTGGACCATCCGTCGATCGCGCGCCTGATCGACAGCGGCGAACTCGAGGACGGAACTCCCTATCTCGTGATGGAGCTTGTCGACGGCGAGTCCATCGAGGCCTACTGCGACAGTCGAACCTTGTTCGTCCGCGAACGGATCGAACTGTTCGCTCAAGTCTGCGCGGCCGTCCAATATGCGCATCGCAACCTCGTCGTGCATCGAGACATCAAGTCCGCGAATATCTTCGTCACCGGCGACGGCGCGCCCAAGCTGCTCGACTTCGGCATCGCGAAACTCTTGGCGCCGGAATCTCTTTCGCACACGCTGCCGGTGACGCGCCTGCAGGAACGCATCCTGACCCCGGAGAATGCCGCACCCGAGCAAGTGCTGGGGCGGCCGATCACGACCGCCACCGACATCTATTCGCTGGGCGTGCTGCTGTATCGGCTGCTGACCGGGCGCTCGCCCTATCGCTTGCTGAGTTACAGCCAGCTGCAACTCGAACGTGCCATCTGCATGGACGATCCGGTACGGCCGAGCCAGATGGTGGTCGCGAAACTCAGCGGCGAGGCCGACGCGGACCGCAGCCGCATCTCGGATCGCCGCGGACTCTCGCCGCAACGACTGCGGGCGCGGCTCTCCGGCGATTTGGACGCCGTGGTTGCCAAAGCGATGCGCAAGGAGCCGGACCGGCGCTATCAGTCCGTGGAGGCTCTGGCCGACGATCTGAACCGGCATCTGCTCGGGCTGCCGGTGCTCGCGCGGCAGGCCGATTGGCGCTACAACGGTGCCAAGTTCATGCGCCGCCATCTGCTGGCGGTATCCGGCGCCGCCGTGATATTTCTGGGTCTCGCCGCCATCGCTGCGGTCACGCTTTGGCAGAATCATCGCATCGAGCTGGCGCGGCAGGCCACGGCCCAGGAACGCGATCACGCACAACAGGTTTCCGCGTTCCTGGTGGACGTCTTCTCCCAGGCAGACCCCTTCAACGCCCAGGGCCGCGAACCCACCGCCAAGGATCTGCTCGAGCGCGGCGCGGAGCGAATCTCGGGCAACACCGCATTGCAGCCCGAAGTGCGCGCGCAGCTCCTGGAGAGCATCGGGCTCGCCTACCGCCGACAGGGATTGAGCGAACGAGCCATTCCCTTGTTCGAACAAGCCGTCGCCATTCGTCGCGAAGAACGGCCATTCGATCCGCATCGGACGGCCGTGGCGTTGGCGAACCTCGCCCGCGCCTTGACCGATAACGGGCACTTGGTCTCCTCGCAGGCCTACCTGGAACAGGCGCTCGACATGTCGCGCGGCGGCGATCAATCCCCCTCGCCGGAAACCGCCGGCATCCTGGTGCAATTCGGCGAGTTCGAACTGGACGCCAAGAGCGATCCCCAGGAGGCGAGCAAGCTGCTGAACCAGGGACTCGAGATCTATCGCGGCCTGGGCAATCAACATCTGGCAGTCGCCTCGACGCTCAACAGCCTGGCTGCCACTGCGCTTTGGCTCGGCGACTTCCCGCTCGCCGAACGCTATCAGCGCGAATCGGTGACCATTCTGCAAGCCACCGTCAGCCGCAATCACCCGGAATATGCCAAGGCGTTGGCGACCTTGGGCTACATCCTGACTCAACGCGATCGATATCAGGAAGCCGAGCAGATGCTGAACGAGGCGTTGGAAATCGAGCGCACGGTGTTCGGCGCGAACAACCAGCGCGTGGCGGAGATCGAGTCGCACCTGGGCATACTGTACGAGCGGCAAGGCGATTTGCCGCGGGCCATTCAGACCACGCAGATCGCGGTGCGCATCGCCACCGAGCGGCTGGGCATGAACCATTACTTTACCGGTTACTATCTGGATAACCTGGCCAGCCTGTATCTGAAAGCCAATGATCTGTCCGCCGCCGAGCACTACGCCCGCGAGGCGCTTGCCGTGTATGCGCAAACTCTGCCCGCGCGGCATCTCTATGTGAGCTCCACGCGTCGGCTGTTGGGCGAGATCCTGCTGCAGCGACGTTCGCTCGCGGCGGCCGAAACGGAATTGCGAGCCGCAGTGGATATCGACGCGTCCCTCGCGGGCGCGGACAGCTGGCGCGCGGCGCGTTCCGAAGCCACCCTCGGCTGGGCGTTGATCCTGGGCGGCAAAGCCGAGGAAGGCGAGCCCATGTTGGTCGCAGCGCGTAACCGGCTCATCGCGGCGGTGGGCGCGGCGAACCCCGCGACGCAAATGGCCAGTACCCACCTCGCCGAGTACTTTCGGGCTCACCATCGGGACGCGGAGGCGGCAGCGGTTCTCGCCGGCGTGCACAAGGGTTAAGCTTGCGCAACTTAACGCTTGGCTAGCCGCCTGTCCCGCTACCATAGTGCGCATGCGACACGAGGAGTCCTGATGTTCAACCGTAAAATAATCTTCTCGGCCCTGCTCTTTGCCATGGCCGGCACCTCGGGGTTCGTGACGCGCGCGCACGCAGGCGCTCGCGAAGAAGGCCGCTTGCTGGTGGCAACCGAAGTCCTGGAAGAGGTTCAGGCCATGCCGGACTCACGGCTGCCCGATGCCTTGCTGGCTCGCGCGTACGGCATTGCCGTGATACCCGACGTGACCAAGGTCGCGTTCATCTTCGGCGGTCGTCACGGCAACGGCGTGCTGGTGGTGCGCGACAAGCTGAATGCGCCGTGGAGCAACCCGGTGTTCGTTTCTTTGACCGGCGGCAGCTGGGGCTTCCAGGCCGGGGCTCAGTCCTCCGATATCATTCTGGTGTTCACCACCAGGACCGGCGTCGAGGGAATTGCCGGCGGTAAGCTTACCCTGGGCGCCGATGCATCGGTGGCAACCGGCCCGGTCGGCCGTCAGGGATCGGCCGCCACCGATCTGAACTTCAACGCCGAGATCTACTCCTATGCCCGCACCCGCGGATTGTTCGGGGGAATCGCGCTCGACGGCAGCGTGATCGCAATCGACCGATCGGCCAACAGCGCGCTGTATGGCAAGAATGGCGTCACGGCGTCGGACATTTTTTCGGGTCAGGCGCCGGCCGCGCCCGCAACCGCGCAGCGCTTCCTGGAGCGCTTGGCCACGGCGACGCGGACGTCGGTGAGAAGTTCCCCCCAGCCGCAGGCTGACGTTCCCGCGGCCAACGCCGTACCGCCGCCGGCCCCGAGCGCGGAGCCGCCGCGCACCTATCCCTTGGAGGACCAGAAATAGCCGCACCAGAGCCGGTGACGCCATAACGCTGTTCTACGTCTTGCTGGCAGCGGCCGCGTTCGCCGCCGGAGTGCAAAATGCACTCGCCGGCGGCGGCTCGTTTCTCACGTTCCCGGCCTTGCTGCTCACAGGTCTCGATCCGCGCGCCGCCAACATCACCTCGACGGTCGCCTTGTTCCCCGGGCAGTTGACCACCGGCTTTGCGGGTCGGCATCACACTACCGGCACACCCTCGCTCAGCTTTTCGGCCCTGGTCGTGTTGAGCCTGATCGGCGGCGGGTTGGGGGCAGTCCTGTTGCTCGTCACGCCGGTGTCGATCTTCTCTGCGCTGGTCCCTTGGCTCGTCCTGTTCGCCACCGGCGTGTTTGCGTGGGGCAGCTTTTTTCGCCGCGCCGACCTGCCGCGCAGGCCGCTGGGCCGGATCGCAGCGGGCGGCGTGCAGTTTGCGATCTCCATCTACGGCGGTTACTTCGGCGGCGGCATCGGCATCCTGATGCTCGCGGCCCTCACTCTGTCCGGTTTGGCGCTGCGCAACGCGGGCGCTACGAAGAACGTCCTCGGCGGCGTGATGAACGCATCCGCCGTCATCATCTTCGTTTTCTCGCGCGATGTTGCCTGGAGGCAAGTGGCCGTGGCGGCGGTCGCCGCAGTCGCCGGCGGTCAGCTGGGTGCCTATGCGCTGAACCGGGTGAACGACAAGGCGCTGCGCGTATGCATCCTGATTCTCGGCAGCGCGTTGACAATCGGCCTGTTCATGCGATATCACGCCTGATGATGTGGTTGCTTCGCTTGGGCCTTTTGATCGGTCTCGCCGCTTGGTCGCTGCAAGCAGGCGCACGCGCACCGCTGGTGCTGCTCACCGATTTCGGCACGCAGGATGGCGCCGTCGCGGCGATGAAGGGCGTCGCCTACACCGTGTCGCAGGATCTCCTGGTGTCCGACTTGAGCCATGAGAACCCGAGCATTTTCGTCGGCGCCTATCGGCTCTTTCAGGCGGAACAATTCTGGCCGGCGGACACGGTATTCGTCGCCGTCGTCGATCCGGGCGTGGGCACCGCCCGCCGCTCGGTGGTGCTCAAGACACGCACCGGTCATTATTTCGTCGGCCCCGACAACGGTCTGCTGTCGCTGGTGGCCGAACGCGACGGGATCGAAGGGCTGCGTCAGATCGACGAGCGGCTGAACCGCCGACCCGGATCCGACGACTCGCATACCTTTCACGGCCGCGACGTGTTTGCCTATACGGGAGCGCGGCTGGCCGCCGGTGTCATCACGTTCGAGCAGGTGGGACCGCCGCTGGCGGCCCAGACATTGATTGCCATTCCCTACCGCAAAGCCGCCCGGGCCGGCGGCAAGGTGAGCGGCATCATCCCGGTCCTCGACGTGCAGTTCGGCAATGTCTGGAGCAACATCCCGAAGGCGTTATTCGATCAGCTCCACATCGCGCTCGGCGTCCCGGTGCGCGTGCGCATCTACCACGACGAGCAGCTGGTGGCCGATACGCTCGCACCCTACCAGCGTACCTTTGGCGAGGTGCCCATCGGCAAGCCGCTGGTGTACGTCAACAGTCTATTGAATGTTGCCGTCGCCTTGAACCAAGGCAGCTACGCGGCGGCGCATGAAGTGAACTCAGGACCCGATTGGTTCATCGAATTGAGTTCGGAACCGCCCATACCGTAGGTGGGCGCCACGCTGCGGACATGCAGCGTTTCTCAATCCAATCAATCATATACCGTACAATTTTTAGAACGGATCGAATCTGCCCACAGTACGCAGCTTGCTTAAGTTAAAGGATCGGACGAAAGTTGATTTATGGAATTACTGACCGAGCCCGTTATCCGACTGCCACGGCACGCCGTGGACCCTCAGACTGCAAGCGGATGGCTGGATGCCGTCTCCACCGGCGCTTGCGACGGAGCCGAATTCCTGCGCGGCGTGGGCGAATTGCTGCTCCGAGCCCCCGATACCGGCTGGGAGACTTTGGCGCTGCTCGATCAGTACTATCGACGCCGTAAAATCACGCACGAAACCTTCAGCACCCTCAAGAGTCATCTGCAGGACTTGCTGATGGGCAAGGGTGGCGGCGAGAACAGCATTCCGCTGCCGCGCGCGGCTTCGTCCGGTGCCTCGGCCTCGGCTGCTGCCTCGACATGGGCCGCTGCCTCGTCTTCGTCCGCCGCGGACCGCCCTCGGCCGGCCGCGGTCACGCCGATTTTTCCTGCCGCCGATGCCGGCCGGGAGCACGGCGCCGATCGGAAAGACGAGCACGCGCCGGCGGCGAGCCGACCTCCGCGGACCCTCAAGCCCGGCGACGTGCTGCGCGGGCGCTATCGCGTGCAGGAGGTGTTGGGTCAGGGCGGGATGGGCACCGTGTTCGGCGCTATCGATGAATACCGTGTGGATGGTGCGACTGCCGACCAGCGGGTGGCGATCAAGGTCTTGCACAGCGCCATCGTGCAGCGACCCCGTTTATTCACCGAGCTGCGGCGCGAATTCCAACACTTGCAGTCTTTGTCGCATCCGAACATCGTGCGCGTGCACGAATTCGATCGCGACGATGACATTGCGTTCTTCACGATGGAACGGCTGAGCGGCGCGCTGTTGAGCCGCGTTCTGGTCGCCAATCGTTCCGCACCGTTGTACCGGCCCTACGCGCTCGCGATCATTCGCGATGTCGGCGCGGCGGTCGTCCATGCGCACGCCCGCGGCGTCATTCACGGCGACCTCAACCCGGTGAACATCTTCATTACCGACGATGGAGAAGTTCGTGTTCTCGATTTCGGGGCTGCAAGCCCGTTGCGGGGAGGTCCGTGGATTTCCGAATTCGAAAACCAGCCACAAATGGCGGTGGCGACCCCGAGCTACGCCAGCTGCGAACTGCTCGAGGGCGAGACGGCGGATGCACGCGATGATGTCTACGCCCTGGCCTGCGTCGCCTATGTGCTCCTGGCGGGCAGGCATCCGTTTCGCGACCATAGCGCCCTGAAGGCGCGCTCCTCACGCATGAAACCCCCTCGCCCGAGCGGGCTCAATCGACGGCAATGGAAGGCGCTGCGAGCCGGCCTGCAGTTCGAGCGGGCACACCGACCGGCGGATATAGGGACGTGGATCGCGCGGCTCGACGCGCAGGCACCGACCCACCTGCCGCTGCTGTCGGAATTGTTCAAGCCACGCGGGCAGCGGCGGTACGGCGCGATCTGGACGGCCGTTGCCATTGCTGCTGCCTGTATCGCGACGGCTGTTTGGTGGGCGACGACGCATCCCCGAGACATCGCAAGCGCCGGCGCGTCCCTGGGCCGGCTATGGAACCAGATGCCAATCGGCAACGGTCCGCGCGATGCGGCAGCCGATATACCGCCTGTGGTTGCGGGGCGCATGGCAGAGCCTGATGACGCGTTATCCAAGTCGCCGACGTCTCAGCCAAGGCCGCCCGAAGGCGCCCAGTCGGCTTCACCGGCGCCGGCGCTCGCGCCTGCCGCGCCCGCACCGACCGCAACGGCTTCCGCGCCGCCGGCCCACGTCGAGCATGTCCCGCCCGGCGTCGTTGCAGGCTCGGGCACCGCCGCCGGCGTCGTATCCACCGCACCGCTCAATGCCGTGCACGCCCGCGTCGAGTTGGCGGCCGACACCGTGGAGCTGCAACCCGGCGAGGCCACTGCCCGGGTGCAGATCCGCCGCAGCCGCTCGCTGCGCGGCGATGTTGCCTTTACCTGGTGGACCGAATCGGGTACCGCGAGAGCCGGGCGCGATTTCATGCCGGTCAAATCCGAGGTCGAACACATCCCCGAGGGCACGAGCTCGATCACGCTCCTGATTCCCATCGTGGTCGATCCAACACGTCGCGATTCGCGCAGCTTCTACGTCGTCATCGATGAGCCCAGCGACAACGCCGCATTGGGGCCGCGTACGTTGACCATGGTGACCCTCCCCGGATCGGATTGAACCAGCACGCCGCGTTGCTCGCCGAAGCCTGTGATCCCTATCGCAAGGCCGGTTTGTTCGCTTATTTCTTTGCTCGAGGCAAACTCGGCTCCGACCCCGTGTATCGGGCCATACTCGAACGCGGGCTACTGCTCGGGCGCTTACGAATTCTCGACCTAGGTTGCGGCCAAGCGTTGCTGACGGCCTGGTTGCAGGCTGCGGCACGCCTCTGCGACCGCGGCGTCTGGCCCACTGGCTGGCCGGCGGCGCCACGGCCCCTGTCGACGCGCGGTATCGAATTGATGGCGCGCGACGTGAGGCGGGCGCGCAATGCGCTGGGTGCCGCGAGCGACGTGGTGGCCGGCGACATCCGCCACACGGATTTCGGCACCGCCGATGCGGTCGTCGTTTTGGATGTGCTGCACTACATGGTCTCGGATGCACAGCGCGACGTCCTGCAGCGCGTGCGCCAGGCACTGCCGCCGCGCGGGCTCCTGCTGTTGCGCGTCAGCGATGCCGGCGCCGGTCTTCGCTACCGCTACACCCACTGGGTCGATCGCGTGGCCATGTTCTCCCGAGGACATTCTTTCGCGGCGCCGCATTACCGCAGCGTGCGCGAGTGGCAGGCCGTGCTCGGCGACTGCGGCTTCGATAGTGAAGCGCAACCGATGAGCCAGGGCACCCCCTTCGCCAATGTATTGCTGATCGCGCATGCGCGCTGAGTCGGTGCGGCGGCCGATCACCGCACGTACCACTGCGCGTAATCAGGCCCGTCCTGCGATTGATAGCCCTCCGGCATCTCGAATTGCCCCGTGTTGGGCACGCCTTGCCGCATCCCTGACAACATGACCTCCGCGATCTCGCTGTCGTACTTGTACTCCCGAATGAGCAGCGGAATGCCGCCGAGCGTGTCGATATCGGGCCACCACTGCGACAGGCCGAAGTCCACACCCAGCGCAAAATTCGAACCCTGGCGAAACTGACTCAGCGTCTTCATGCCGCTCAAGATCTCCGTACCGCCGGGAACCGAGGCCGGCGGCGCCACACACAGCTCCAATCGCTTGGCCTCGCGCTCGCGCTCCTCCCAGATTCGACAGGCATGTCCGTCCACGGATTCGAATCGTACCGTGACGCGGAATTCGCGTGCGACCGGCTGCCGTATCCGATCGCTGACCACCTGCATGTCGTTCGCTTTACGCTCGGCCTCCGCCCGATCGTCCGGCGCCGCGCTCGCGACCGCATCCCGCAGTTGCTTCACGGCCTCGGTGTAATGGGCGGCGAGCTGGCTCAAGGTTGCGTGCCGTAGGACGTGCACGACCCGCGACGTATTGTCGATGACGTACATGGTCCCATCCTTGAAAACGTAGGCCGTCTTCGCTTTGGGGCCGCCGGCGCGCACTTTGCCGCCCTCCACGAAGTATTGGGTCACGACCGGCGTGACGGGCGGTGCGTTCGGCGACGACAAGGCGAGCTCCGATTGATCGACCGGACGCACGGCCACGTCGTAAAGGACGCCGGCATTCGCCAACACGGGACACAGAAGCAAAGCCAAGACGAGCCTCAAGGTCGAACGTTCCTTGCGAGGGATGACAGACAGAGAGTAACCCACGGCGATTCGGCCGGCGTGGCGTTTCTTGCCTTCGAGGGTACGGCACCCGTCACCGAGGAAACCCTCGCCAAGATCGCAGAGCTCGAGAGCGTCTATGAATTGGACTTGGATGCCCGCGCCAGCCACCGGCTCGAGGAGAAGGCCTGACGGACCAATCAGGGCTTGGGTGGGCTCGGCGCCGCGGCGCCGCCGGCGGGCGCGGGATCGACCGGCACCATGGGCAGGCTGTACGCATCCACCTTGGACTTGGCTTCCTGGTCCTGGCGAGCTCTTTCCTGGGACAACCGCAGCTGCTCGCGGCTGCGCTCGAACTCGGCATTACGCTTGGCCTCGTCCGCGGGATCCACGTCCTTGGCCAGCCGTTCGATCGCGATCCGCGCGTTGAGGCAGTCCGAATCGTTGCGCGCCTTGGACGGGGTTTGATTGCACTTCATGAGCACGCCGTCCAAGGTCACGCGATCCTCCATGAGATCGGCGACCGTCATCGGTGGTATGCGCTTCGGCTCGCACCCGGCGCTGCCGAACACGGCGGCGCAGAGGCAGCTCAAAGCGAGGAATTGTCGGGGCGTATGGGACATATGGCTTTTCAGGAGCAATGGTACCCAAACCCCGCAACGGCGCGAGTCCGCGCCTGTGACGCGTCTCACGACTTGACAATGTTTTCGGCGGCTCGCGCCGACGACGTGAACTTGCGCACGTTAGTCGGCGCCTGTACCGTTCACGGCATGGCTACGCGCAATCCCAAGGACGAACCCAAGCTCGACTTCGAGACGGCCATGCGCGATCTCGAGGAACTGGTCGAACGCTTGGAACAGGGCGACCTGCCGCTCGAGGAATCGCTGGCCGCCTTCGAGAAAGGCGTGCTGCTGACCCGAAACTGCCAGACGGCGCTCAAGGAGGCCGAGCAGAAGGTGGAAATTCTGCTCAAAAAGGCCGGCGAACCGGCGGCCCTGGACTTCGACGCAGACGTGGCGGACTGAACCCAAAGCGTCCTCCCGCACCTGTCGGGGCAACTTTCCGAGCGCCTCCGGGCACCTACGGGGATGTTGAACTTAAGCGATTTCGCCGCTACCTCGAATCCATGAACGTCGCAGCCCCGGCCTTCTCATCCGCAGCGCACGAGCGCCAAGCGTCGTCCATCGAGGATGTGCAAGGTCGCGGCGATACGCGCCGGATAGCCATCGACAAGGTGGGCATCAAGGACATCGTTCATCCGGTGAAGGTCGAGGATCGCGCCCGCGGCGAGCAGCACACGGTCGCAACCTTCAGCATGTATGTGAATCTGCCGCATCATTCCAAGGGCACGCACATGTCGCGCTTCGTCGAAATCCTGCACCGCGAGCGCGCGATCTCGGTGGAGTCGTTCGGCGCAATGCTCGAAGAGATGACCGACCGGTTGGACGCGACGGCCGGCCATATCGAGATGACCTTCCCCTATTTCGTCACGAAGAAGGCGCCCGTCAGCGGCGCCCCGAGCCTCATGAATTACCAGGCCGCGATCGTCGGCCAGTGCCGCGGCGGCAGGACGGAGGTCTGGCTCAAGGTCGTCGTACCCACCACGAGCCTCTGCCCCTGCTCCAAGAAGATGTCCGACTACGGCGCGCACAATCAGCGCTCGCACATCACGCTCACGGCGAAGCTCGACGGACACATGTGGTTCGAAGAGCTGATCGACGTGGCCGAAAGGGAGGCGTCGTGCGAGGTCTACGGCTTGTTGAAGCGGCCGGACGAAAAATACGTCACCGAACGCGCCTACGACAACCCGAAGTTCGTGGAAGACACGGTGCGCGACGTGGCCGCTGCGCTCAACGAGGACCGGCGCGTCCGCTCTTACGTGGTGGACGCGGAGAATCTGGAGTCGATCCACAATCATTCGGCCTACGCGATGATCGAGCTCGACAAGGACGCCGTCGTTTAGGCGCTGCGGGCCGAGGCGCGCTCCGCGCTCTGCAAGCGGCCGATCATGCTGCGCAAGAACACCTGATTGAAGCGCAGCTGGCACTCCGTCGACACCTGTTCGAGCAACGTCGAACTGACTTTCATGACGGTCACGGCGCCCGACGCTTTGATCGTGGCGGTGCGCTTCGCGCCCCGCACATAGCTCGTTTCCCCGAAGCAATCGCCGTTCTCCAGGTAGCCCAGCGCCTTGCTCAGGCGCTCGACCGCGACGCGCCCTTCCACGATGATGTAGAAGCGGTCGTCCATTTCGCCTTCTTTGACGATTTCCTCGCCGTCCGCATAGTCCTGCCAGCTGCTGGCGCGCAATACTTCCCAGATTTCGCTGTGCGAGAATTCATGAAAGAACTTCAGCTTGCGCAACAGGCTGAACTGCTCCTGCTGGTCGATGCGGTTGTACTGCGCACGCAGTTTCTGATGCACGCGCGTCAGCTCTGCGGCGAAATCGAGGCCGGTCTTGCAGCGTTTGGCGGGATCCTTCTGCAGCGCCATGGCCGTGACGTTCTCGAGTTCCTCGGGGATTTCCGGGCGCAGGGTATGGATCGGCGGCGGCGTCGCGTAGACGATCTGATGCAGGAGTTTCTGCAGATTGCCGGCCCTGAAAGGCCGCGTACCCGTGAGCAGTTCGTACATCACCGCGCCCAGGGAATACAGATCGGAGCGGTTGGTGAGTTCGATCGATTGCACTTGTTCCGGCGACATGTACGATGGGCTGCCGGCGATCCCTTCGATGCGTGAAATCTCCGAGTCGGCCACCAGCGCGATGCCGAAATCGATGATGCGGACTTCGCTTTCCAGCGTCAGCATGATGTTGCTGGGCTTGATGTCGCGGTGTATGACGCCGCGGCTGTGCGCGTAGTGCAGTGCGCGCGCGGCCTTGTACATCAATTCGACCACATCGTCGATGCGCAGCAGATTGTCCGGCCTGCAGTACGCGGCGAGCGTACGCGCGCCGTGCACGTGCTCGGTCACGATGTAGCAATGGCCGTTCTCTTCGCCCGCATCGTAGATGGGCAGTATGTTCGGATGCTGCAGCATGCCGACCATGTGCGCTTCCGAGAGAAACATCTTGCGCGCGATGCGCTTGCGGCTCTCATCGCCGCTGGCATCGACGTTGTACACCTTGATCGCCACGTCGCGCCCGTAATACGGGTCGTGCGAGAGGTAGACGACGCCCGTACTGCCCCGGCCAACCTCATTGATAATCACGTACTTGCCGATTTTTTCAGGCAAAGAGGCGCGATTGTTCGAGGACTTCGCGGGATGGGGCCGAATGATGGTCAAGGGTAACCGTGCGCTGTGCAACGACGAGCTTATGCAATGCCGCAGAGGATACTGGGCCCCTCGGCGCCAAACTGTGATTTGGGTCGAGGCTCAGCGAAAGTGGTCGTAACCGTGGGCCGGCGCCGTAAATGAGCGCCCGTCCAACGTCCACTGGACTCCGTTTCCGGGACGCAGCTCACCGATCGCGGTACACATTAAGTTTACTCGCTGCGCCGCGGCCGCCAATTCGGCAAAGCGATGCGGGGCGACCGCGATCAGCAGCTCGTAGTCGTCGCCGGCCGCCAGCGCCCACTCGCGCGCCTGATCCTCGGGAACCACCGACTCGAGCGCCCGCGACAGGGGTAATCGGTCGACGGCAACGTGTGCCGCGAGGCCGCTGGCGAACGCCAGCTTCGCCACATCGCCGGCCAAGCCGTCGGACAGATCCATCGCCGCGCTGGCGATGCCGCGCGCCGCCCGGCCGAATTCGACGCGCGGGCTCGGATACTCGTAACGCGCCACCAGTTCGGCAGCGCTCGTGTAGTGGGCGGTGTGCAACCGGCCGGCCGCCAACGCCAAGCCCGCACCCGCATCGCCCAACGTGCCGGTCACCGCCAGCCAATCGCCGGCCCGCGCGCCGCCGCGCCGCAGCGCCGTGCCCTGCGCCACGTGACCCAGTATCTGAACGCTGATGGTCAATGGGCCCGCCGTGGTATCGCCGCCCACCAACGCCACGCCATGCGTGTCGGCCAGATCCAACAAGCCCGCGGAGAAGCGTTCGAGCCACGCGCCGTCGGCCGACGGCAATGTCAACGCCAGCGTAGCCCAGGCGGGGGTCGCACCCATGGCCGCCATGTCGCTCAAGTTGACGGCGAGCGCGCGGTGGCCGATCGAGCGCGCATCGCAATCGGCGATGAAGTGCCGTCCGGCGACCAGCGTGTCCACGGCGGCCACCAAGTCGGCGCCGGCCGGGACGCGCAACAGCGCCGCATCGTCGCCGATGCCCAAGATCACGTCGGTGCGGTTTCCGGCGGCGGATTTCGACCGCGAGAAATAGCGCTCGATCAGTTCGAACTCGCCGAGAGGCTCAGCGTCGGTCACGGCATCAGCTGAGCGGGTTCGCCACGGGAATGCCGTATTCGTCCGGACGCAACTCCTTGGCGGCGCGGTCCAGCACCGCGTTCACGAATTTATGTCCATCGGTGGCCCCAAATTGCTTCGCCAGCTGGACGGCCTCGGCGAGCGCCACGCGATACGGAAGTTCGGGATGAGCCTCCAGTTCGTGCAGGCCCAGCCACAACACCGCATGTTCGACCGGATCGAGTTCGGGCGGCGGTATCTCGCTCAGCAGCCCCAAGCGCAAGTCGAGCGCCTCTCGATTGGGCGCAATCGCCGTAATCAATTCGCGAAAGTAATCGCGGTCGACGCGCTCCGCTTCCACATCCTCGGCAAATTGCCGATGGGTGTCCTGCCAGGATCGCTCGTTGATCTGCAGCTGATAGAGCGCCTGCAGCGCCAGGCGGCGCGCGAGACTACGGGCACGATGAACGCTCACTTGGGCTACGGTTCCAAGCGCCGCAGCAGATTCGCCATCTCGATCGCCACCAAGGCGCAATCCGCGCCCTTGTTGCCGGCCTTGCCGCCGGCGCGATCCACGGCCTGTTCCATCGTATCCGTGGTCAACACGCCGAACGCGATGGGCACGCCGGATTCGAGGGCGATGCGGGCTATTCCGGAAGCGCACTCGCCCGCCACGTAATCGAAATGCGGAGTCTGGCCGCGCACCACCGCGCCGAGCGCGATCAACGCGTCAAAGCGGCGCGACAGCGCCAACTTGCGCGCCACGATCGGAATGTCGAATGCGCCCGGGACGCGCACGATCTCGATCTGCTTGTCCGTGGCACCATGCCGCTTCAGCGCGTCGAGCGCGCCGCGTATCAAGGGCTCGACCACGAAGTCATTGAAGCGCGCGGCGATGAACGCAAAACGCAAATCGCGTGCGAGCAGCTCCCCTTCGGTTATCTTCGGCAATTCATTGGGCACGGATCAATCCTCGCGCGACCGTTATCGATGAGTTCAAAAGCCGGCAGTATAGTCCCCGGACATTCATTCGCCGCCATCCACGTACTCGGTGACCTCGAGGTCGAAGGCCGCGAGGCCCTGCAACTGTTTCGGTGCACTCAATACCCGCATCCGGGTGAGACCCAGGTCCTTCAAGATCTGTGCGCCGATTCCATAGGTTCGAACCACTGTTGCGCCGGCGTTGCGCACCGATGCCAGCTTTGCGTCCAGCTGCCTCACGCTGTCCATGAAATCCCGCGGCGTCTCCTCCGGACGCAAAATGACCACGACGCCCGAGGCCTCTCTCGCCACGCGCTGCATGGCCGAGCGCAGCGGCCAGCCCAATTTCTCGCTGCGCACACCGACCACGTCGCGCAGCGTGTCCATGATGTGCACGCGGACCAGCGGCGGCACGGCGGAATTCAAATCCCCTTTGACGAGCGCGATGTGCACGTTCTTGTTCACGTGATCCTCGTAGCAACACAGCCGGAACGCGCCATATTCCGAGTCCACCGGCTGATCGTAAATCCTCTCCACAGAGCGCTCGTTCTTGAGGCGATAGCGGATCAGGTCGGCGATGGTGCCGATTTTCAGGTCGTGCTGCTTCGCGAATCGCTCCAGATCCGGACGGCGCGCCATGGTCCCGTCGTCGTTCAGAATCTCGACGATCATCGCGGCGGCGGAGTGACCCGCCAGGCGGGCGAGATCGCATCCCGCCTCGGTGTGACCCGCACGCGTCAGCACCCCGCCCGGCTGCGCCATGAGTGGAAAGATATGCCCCGGCTGCCGCAAATCCTCCGGCCGCGCCTTCGGCGCCACGGCGGTGATGACCGTGTGCGCGCGATCGTGGGCGGAAATCCCCGTGGTGACGCCCTCCGCAGCCTCGATCGACAGCGTGAAGTTGGTGCGATGGGCGCTATCCGTATCGCTCACCATCAGCGGCAATCTCAATTGCCGGCAGCGCTCGCGCGTCAAGGTCAGACAGATGAGACCACGGCCGAAACGCGCCATGAAGTTCACGTCCTCCGGCCGCACGCACTCCGCCGCCATGATGAGGTCGCCCTCGTTCTCGCGGTCCTCGTCATCCATGAGCACGGCCATCTTGCCGAGGCGGATGTCCTCCAGAATTTCGTCGATCGTGTTGAATCCACTCATGTCGCTTGCTCTTCCAGTTTGATCATCGCTCGCTCGAGGTCATGTGGGGGCACCACCTAGACTCTTACAACTAACTGATAATTAACGGCATTTTACGATTTTCATCGTTCATGTCGTCGCCTGCCTGCGCCCACCCATCCGTCGATTGCGCCCGCTCGCCGACCATGGTCATGCCCAGACCGGCATTGTAGCCGCCTCACGATGAGCACACTGCCCGATACGGGCACAGTTCGCATATTCAGGCCTGGGGTGAGTACCCGCCGAGCGGTGTCCGATTGGCGTGTGCACGCAGGTGCAGGGCCCTCGGCTGCCACCCGCCTTGCAGCCGCGACACCCGCCGCGCGCCCGCTCACCACCAGCGCCAGGCCCGTCCCTGGCTCGGTACTGGCTCCAGACTCCTCGCCATCGCTATTCATCACGGCCCGCTCGTCCTGGGCGCCCGACTCGCCGCGATCCCAACTCATTGCGGCAGTTCCCTGGCTGCGCAACCGGGCCGTCACGGAGATCCCGCTCGTCGCGGAAACCTCGCTTGTCGGCGCGACACTCCTACTGTACCCTACCAGTAGGATGCCGGTTGGGGGCGGACTCACGGACATGGTCAGCAAATCCAAGGGACACCAAACTCCGGTCACGAGCTACTACGAGCCCGAGACGGTTCAGCAACTGAAGAAATTGAGCGAAGCCACCCGCATACCTCAGGCAGCGTATCTGCGCGAAGCGCTGGACGACCTGCTGAAGAAATACGCCATGAAATCGCCAAAAACGAAGGGATGACGAGTGTTTTTCTGGATCTTCGCGGCAGTGGCACTGGTACTGGCATTCGCCCCACCCCGGTTTCGGAAAATCGGGTTCGCCGTCTTCGGCGCCGTGTTCATCGTCTTCCTTACCATCGTTCTCGTGAACCGCCGGTCGCCGCCAGCCCCTGCGCCGGTAGCAGCCGCACCCCCCGGTCCGGCCGCTCCGCCGTCCCGGCGTTTCGACTTCGATGCCTACCAACGGGAAAAGCGCGACAAGGAAGACCCCGAGGCGAAAACCCGAATCGCTATAGCGGAGATTCGCTTCGACCAATTGCAGCCGATCGCAGGCATCGAGCCGCGCACCCTTCAAGCCGTGCACGCCAGGCTGTACAACGACTCGCACCAGTTCACCCTGACGGACTACTCGTACTACTTGGTGGTGCAGGACTGCCTGCCCACGACGACAAAATCCGCAACGGCGAACACGACGACGACCAACGACAACGCCGCGGATCGATGCACCACCGTGTACGACCAGCGAGACTCGGTCTCGCTGGTCGTACCCCCCAATCAAGCTCGAGACGTCGCGATTTCGATTCCCAAGAACGCCACCAGCTTCGCCGCGCCCTTCAAACTCCTGGGCACGCCGCGAATCGAGCTCGAGGCGACCGACACCCGAGCGTATCAATCCTCACAGTCGACTCCGTAGCGGAGGTCCCTCATGACCGATGAACCCCATACCGGCCATCCCTCCGGCATCCTGGTCGCGTTCTTGCCCTGCAACGACCTCGACGCCTCGGAGCGATTCTACAATTGCCTTGGATTTACTCGCCCCGGCGGCAAGCCGCGCCAGGACTGCCCGATCCACACTGCATCTTGTGGAACGTCGAAGGCGGACATCTCATTTAACGGCCGCGGTGGAAGGTTGGCTGCTGCCGGGCCGCAACCCCTTCGGGCTGTATTTTTACACCGAGAAAGTCGACGCCTTCGCCAAGATTTTTGCCGCCGAAATTCTCGAGAAGAACGGCCCCGAGGATAAGCCCTGGGGCATGTACGAATTCAACGTGTCCGATCCCGACGAAACCCTCGTGCGCGTCGGCTGGCCAAGCCAGCTACGTTCGACACGCTGACGGAAGCCGGCACCAGCCACAAAGTCTTACTGCTCTGTCTTGCCGAAGTTCGCAAGCCGGTCCAGATATCGCGCGATCACATCGATTTCGATGTTGACGCCCGCGCCCACCACTAGCTCGCCCAAGGTGGTGACCTCGCTGGTATGCGGAATGATGTTGACGTCGAACAAGCGTCCGCCGACCTGGTTGACCGTGAGGCTGACACCGTCGATGCAGATCGATCCCTTCGGCGCCACGAAGCGCATCAGCGCCGCCGGCAATTCGAACTCCAAGCGCCACGAGCGCCCATCCTGATTGGCCGCGGTCAATTTTCCCACCGCGTCGACATGGCCGCTCACCATGTGACCGCCGAGCGCATCGCCGGCGCGCAGGCTGGGTTCCAGATTCACGCGCGAGCCGCGGCCGAGCGAGCCCAGCGTCGTCGTCGCCATGGTTTCACGCGACACATCGGCATAGAACGCGGTGCCCTCGAGCCGGGTGACCGTGAGGCAAACGCCCTGCACGCTCACGCTATCGCCTATCCCGAAACGCGCGGCATCGAGCGCGGCGGCGTCGATTCCCAATTCCAGGTCTCCGCCCTTCTCCTCGATCGAGAGGACGCGGCCCGTCGCAATGATGATTCCAGTGAACATCTTCAAGCCCTTTTCGGAGTAAGTACCAGTCGCAGATCGTTTTGGAGCAACCGCTGATCGCGAAATTCGAATGACGACAGCGCACCCGTACCCAGCAAGTTCATGGCCGGCGTGCCCGGCAAGCTCGGATTGCTCGGTGAACCCGGCTCACGCGCCGACCCCGCCACATCGGGCGCGCCCGGCGCGCCCAAGCCGCGCAAGTCGGCGAGCGGCGCCGCATCGGCACCGAGAAAGAATGGCGCCACGTACAGGATCAACTCATCCACCAGGCCCGCCTCGAGAAACGCCGCCGCCAAGCGCGGCCCGCATTCCACCAACAGTTCGTTGACCTCGAGCGAGGTCAGCCGATCGAGCACCGCGTGCAAGTCCAAGCCGCGGGCCGAACGAGCCACTCGGATCAGGTTGATTCGATGGTCGGTAGCCTGTGGCGCGCCGTGGGGTTTCGCCGCGGCGCTCGTTGCTGCCGCGGCGTTCGTTGCCGCGGCAGCGTAAGGTTGTGCTGCGAGGCGCGGTTCTCCTGCTGCGTGCGACTTTGTTGCGGGACTCGGTTGTACCGCGGGGCTTGGTTCTGCCTCTGCGTGCGGTCGCACCGCCGGGGGCGATTCTGCGACGGCGTCATCGGCCGCGAAAACCAACGCATGCCCGTCGGCAAATACCCGCGAACTCGGCTTGCAACTCAACTCGGAATCCAGCACCACTCGCAAGGGCTGCCGTATCCAGGGTCCATAGGCCAGCCGCACATCGAGCCGAGGGTCGTCGATGCGAACGGTGCCGGCGCCGGTCAACACCGCCGAACTGCGCGCGCGCCAAGTCTGCACGTCGGCACGCGACGCTTCGCCGGTGATCCAATGCTGTCCGCCCGCGGCGGCCGTGGTGCGCGCGTCGAGGCTCATCGCCAATTTCAAACGGATGAATGGCCGGCCGCGTTCGAACCGCGAAAAGAACCCCACGTTGAGCGCGCGCGCCTCCGGCGTCAGCGCGCCCACGGATACCGGGATCCCGGCCGCTTCCAAGCGTGCGATGCCGCCGCCGGCCACTTGAGGATTCGGATCGATGGTGGCGCAGACCACGCGCGAGACGCCCGCCGCGATCAATGCGTCCGCGCAAGGGGGCGTGCGGCCCGTGTGACTGCAGGGCTCGAGCGTCACGTAGGCCGTGGCGCCGCGCGCCTCGGCGCCCGCCGATCGCAGCGCGATCACTTCGGCATGCGGCTCGCCGGCACGCACATGCCAGCCTTCACCGACTATTCGATCTTTGCGCACCAGCACACAGCCCACGCGCGGATTGGGATCCGTCGTGTACAGGCCACGCTCGGCCAATTCGAGAGCTCGGGCCATGAAGGCCCGATCCCGTCCGGGGCCTTCGTCCAGTTCCGCGCTTCGGTTCAGGTTTTGCGCTCGATCCCGCTCAGATGTTCGGCCTAGGTTTTGAGCTCGGTCAGGCTCAGTGGCTCGATCCAGCTCGATGGTCCGGTGCGGCTCCGAGGCCCGGTCCGACACCGGGGCTTGCGTCGGCGGAGTGGCTGCCGTCTTGTTAGTCATTTTCGATCGTCGCCGGGATCATCGCTCCCCGGCAGCAGCGGCAACTGATCCTTGCTGGGTTCGCGGCGGCGGCGGTGCCTACGCAACTGATCGATCTCGACGCGGAATGCCTCGATATCCTGGAAGCTGCGGTACACGGACGCGAAGCGTACGTAGCCCACTTCGTCCAGATGCCGCAGCTCCTCCATGACCATGTCGCCGATGCTGCGCGACGCGATCTCGCGTTCGCCGAGACTGCGCAATTTGTGGCATATGCGCGCTACCGCCTCCTCGATGGCATCGCGGCCCACCGGCCGCTTCTCCAGTGCGCGCTGCATGCCCGACAGCAGCTTGTTCTCATCGAAGGGTTCGCGGCTGCGGTCGCTCTTGACCACCGTGGGCAGCAACAGCTCGGCGGTCTCGAACGTCGTGAAACGCTCCGTGCATTCGAGACACTCGCGACGCCGGCGAATCTGTCGTCCCTCGCCGGCGAGGCGAGAGTCGATGACTTTAGTCTCCGAGTGACCGCAAAATGGGCAGTGCATGGAGGTTGGGTTCAGCCATAGACGGGGAACCGCCGGCACAACGCCATCACTTCGCCGCGCACGCGCTCGACGACGGATTCATCCCCGAGCGCATCCAGCACATCGGCGATCCAATGCGAGAGCAGGCTGACTTCCGCCTCCTTGAATCCTCGGGTGGTCGCGGCCGGTGTACCGATGCGCAGGCCGCTGGTCACCATCGGCGGCCGCGGATCGTTGGGCACGGCGTTCTTGTTCACGGTAATGTGCGCCCGCCCGAGCGCCGCATCGGCATCCTTGCCCGTGATGTTCTTGTCGATCAGATCGAGCAGGAACAGATGATTGTCCGTGCCGCCCGACACGATTTTATAACCGCGCTCCTGCAGCACCTTCGTCATGGCGCGCGCATTGGTCACGACCTGCGCCGAGTACACCTTGAATTCCGGCTGCAAGGCTTCGTAAAAAGCGACCGCCTTGCCGGCGATGACGTGCATCAACGGTCCGCCCTGCGTCCCGGGGAACACCATGGAATTCAACTTCTTGTGCAGGTCCGGATGCGGCCGCGCCAGGATGAGGCCGCCGCGCGGGCCGCGCAGCGTCTTATGCGTGGTGGTGGTCACGACATCGGCAATGGGCACCGGATTGGGATACAAGCCCGTGGCCACCAAGCCGGCCACGTGCGCCATGTCCACGAACAGGTAGGCGCCCACCGAGTCGGCGATCGTGCGGAAACGCGCGAAATCGATGACGCGCGAGTAGGCGGAGAACCCGGCGACGATCATCTTGGGACGATGCTCCTGCGCGAGCCGATCGACTTGCTCGTAGTCGATCTCGGCCGTGTCCGGCCGGACGCCGTATTGAACCGCCTTGAACAGCTTCCCCGAGAAATTCACCTTGGCGCCATGCGTCAAGTGACCGCCATGGTCCAGGCTCATGCCGAGAATGGTATCGCCGGGGTTGAGCAGCGCCAGGTACACCGCGGCGTTCGCCTGCGATCCCGAATGCGGCTGAACGTTGGCGAAGGCTGCCCCGAACAGCTCCTTGGCGCGGTCGATGGCCAGTTGCTCGACGATGTCCACGAACTCGCAGCCGCCGTAGTAGCGCTTGCCCGGATACCCTTCGGCATACTTGTTGGTCAGCACCGAGCCTTGCGCTTCGAGGACACGTGGGCTGGTATAGTTTTCCGAGGCGATGAGTTCGATGTGGTCTTCTTGACGGGTTCGCTCGCCCGCAATGGCCTTCGCGAGTTCGAGATCGAAGCCGGCAATCGTCATGGAAGCGGTGAACATGAGCGGATCTCCCGAAAAATAGCCGGCTAGTCTAGCCGATCGTTCGGGCGCCGTCGCGCCGGGTGCTAGGCGTCCCTGTCCAAAAACGAGCGCACCACCCCCGTCCACGCCCGCGCCAGATTGCGGCGGTTGTATCCCCCGCCGCCCATGCCCAACACCCGGCCATGGCCCTGCTCATCCGCGATTGCACATAATCGGCGGGCCGCGTGCGCGTGCGCGGCCTCGCTGAAGCGCAGATGCGTGATCGGATCGCCGGCCACGCTGTCCGCGCCGCACTGAAACAGGATGAATTCGCTCGGGCGCGCCCGCAGGTAGGCCTCGACCTGCTCCCAAGCCTCCATGAATTGGGCATCCCCGGCGCCCGGCGGAAGCGGCAGATTCAACTTGGTGCCGGCGGCCAGACCCTTGCCGGTCTCCTCGGCCGCGCCGGTGCCGGGATACAGGTCCCGCCCGTCCTCGTGAATATCGGCGAACAGCAGATCGGGATCGTCATCGAACGCGTAGAACACCCCGTCCCCATGATGGGCGTCGATATCGACGTAGGCGATGCGTTTGAGGCCATGGCGGGAACGCAGCTGTTCGACGGCGACCCCGCAATCGTTGAAGACACAGAAGCCGGCGGCCCGGTCGCGCGCCGCATGATGCAGCCCCGCGATGGGCACGAAGGCGCGCCGGCAAGCGCCCGACATGAGCGATTCGACGGCCACCAGGGTGGCACCGACGACCGAACTCGCGGCATCGAAAACGCCGCGAAAGGCCGGCGTGTCTCCGCCATCGAGAAAACCGTCCCCGTTCAGGGACTTCTGCTGCACGAACTCGACGTACTGCGGGCTGTGGAAGGAGGTCAATTCCGCAAGGCTTGCCGTGCGCGGCGATGCATGCACGACCTCGCCCGCCAACCCTTGAGCCGCCAATTCCCGGACGAAGCACTCGTGGCGATCCGAGCCGAAGGGGTGGCCGTTGCCAAACCCATAGCGGGCAATGGCTTCTCCGGCGACAACGGCGACAGTCACTGGCATCGTGCGAAAAGATTAGCATGCGGCGCGCAATCGCCGTGACAAGTTTCCGCGAGTCGCGGATAATTCGCAGGTTCCCCCGATTTCGCATTGTTAACAATAGGTAGCACATGGCTCAGTTCATTTACACCATGAACCGGGTTGGCAAAGTCGTGCCGCCCAAACGCGTGATTTTGCGCGATATTTCCTTGAGTTTTTTCCCGGGCGCGAAGATCGGCGTGCTGGGGTTGAACGGCTCGGGCAAGTCCACCTTGCTCCGGATCATGTCGGGCCTCGACAAGGAAATCGAAGGCGAGGCGCGCGCCCAGACCGGCATCAAGGTCGGCTACCTGCCGCAGGAGCCCTTGCTCGACGAAACCAAGACCGTGCGCGAAGTGGTCGGCGAAGGCGTCGGCGACGTACAAAGCCTCATCGACCGCTTCAACGCCATCAGCGATCGATTCGCCGAGCCCATGTCGGACGACGAGATGAACAAGCTCATGGAAGAGCAGGCGAAGATGCAGGATAAGATCGACGCCGTCGGCGGCTGGGAACTGGAGCGCAAGCTCGAGATCGCCGCGGACTCGTTGCGGCTGCCGCCCTGGGACGCCGTGATCGCCAAGCTCTCCGGCGGCGAGAAGCGCCGCGTTGCCCTGTGCCGGTTGCTGCTGTCGAAGCCCGACATGCTGCTGCTCGACGAACCGACCAACCACCTGGATGCCGAGTCGGTGGCCTGGTTGGAGCATTTCCTCGAGGAGTATCCGAGCACCGTGATCGCGGTCACCCATGACCGATACTTCCTCGACAATGTCGCCGAATGGATCCTGGAGCTCGACCGCGGACACGGCATCCCGTGGGAGGGCAATTATTCCTCGTGGCTGGAACAGAAGGGCCAACGGCTCGCCCAGGAAGAGCGCCAGCAGGACGCACTCGCCAAGACCTTGAAGCGTGAACTCGAATGGGTGCGCACCAACCCGAAGGCGCGGCAGGCCAAGTCGAAAGCCCGATTGCAGCGCTTCGAAGAACTCTCCTCGCAGGAATTCCAGAAGCGCAACGAGACCAACGAGATCTACATCCCCCCCGGCGACCGGCTGGGCGATCTCGTCATCGAGTGCACCGCCGTGCGCAAGGCGTTCGGCGAACGCCTGCTGATCGAGAGCCTGAATTTCAGCCTGCCGGCGGGCGGCATCGTGGGCATCATCGGTCCGAACGGCGCCGGCAAGACCACGCTGTTCCGCATGCTGGCCGGCATGGATAAGCCCGACAGTGGCGAGATCCGGGTCGGACCGTCGGTCAAGCTAGCCTACGTGGATCAATCCCGCCAAGCCTTGAACGACAAGAACTCGGTGTGGCAGGAAATCTCCGGCGGACTCGATCTCATCAAAGTGGGCAATTACGAAACGTCGTCGCGCGGCTACGTCGGACGCTTCAATTTCAAGGGCACACAGCAGCAGCAGTTCATCGGCGACCTGTCGGGCGGCGAACGCAATCGCGTACATCTCGCCAAGGTGCTCAAGTCCGGCGGCAACGTTCTGCTGCTCGACGAGCCCACCAACGATCTCGACATCGAGACGCTGCGCGCGCTCGAGGAAGCGCTGGTGGCGTTCCCCGGCTGCGCCGTGGTCATTTCGCACGACCGCTGGTTCCTCGATCGCATCGCGACCCACATACTCGCCTTCGAGGGCGATTCGCAGGTGGCCTGGTTCGAGGGCAATTACCAGGAATATGTCGAGGATCACAAGAAGCGCAAGGGCGAAGACGCTTCGCAGCCGCACCGCATCCGTTACAAACCGCTGACAGGGTGACCATCAACAATGAGCATTTACATCACGCCGCAAGATGAACTGCATGTCGAGCACCAAGGCATTGCATTGACCTGCCCGCATTGCCAGACGTTGACGCACATTTCGGCGGTCGCCACCCCTAAGTTCGATGACCTCACGCACCGCAAACCGCAGCAAGTAGGCATCGTGTTTCGTTGCGATGCCTGCGGCGAGCCCATCTTCCTGAAATTCACCGCCAACGCCTACACGCCGCTGCGCATCGAGCTGGCGCCGAACTACACCGAGGTCGAACGGGCGCGCGAGAATTTCCCCCTCACCTATCTGCCCGAAGAATCCGAAGAGGTGTTCAGGGAGGCGCTCAGCTGTTATTCCGCCGGCTGCTACAACGCCTTCGGCGCCATGAGCCGGCGCACTGCGCAATCCTTGTTCCGCGAACTCGGGGAACGCGGCAAGCTGGAGCTGTTCGATACCTTGCAGGAAATTCGCTCGCTCGCCGAACTCGACGACGACAGCTTCGCGACGCTGCGCGCGGTGCTCTTCGGCAGCGACAGCGACCCCTGGCCGCACCAGCCGCACTTGAACGCCGAGAGCGCCGGCATCCTGCTCGAAGTCATGCGCGACCTCTTGTATCAGACGTTCGTGCGCAAGGCGCGACTCATGCAGGCAATGACCTTTCGCAAGTACGTGGCGCCCCAGGTGGAGACCAGCAACTGACGGCATCGGGCGCTAGCCGATGGGGAGATAACGCACCGGGCCTGAGTACTGAGAGAGCTTTTTCGTCTATTCCTATCGCAAAATGATACGAATAGCGTCCATAAACGTATCATCCCGCAGCTCCACCGTTCGGTGCGGCCGCTCCGTTAACGCAAGAACGCCCGCGCGTTCCTGAATAGCCGCATCCAGCCGCCATCCTCGCCCCATGACGCGTCGGCCCACGAGTTTTGGACGGTCCGGAATACGCGCTCCGGGTGCGGCATCAGCGAGGTCACGCGACCATCGACGCTGCACAGGCCGGCCAGGCCCAGGGGCGAGCCGTTGGGGTTGAAGGGGTAGCGTTCCGTGGGCTCTTCGTAATGATCCACGTACTGCAGGGAAACCAGGCCGTGCTCGAGCAGCTCCGCGGCTCCGGAGTGCATCGAGAACTCTGCCAGCCCCTCGCCGTGCGCCACCGTGATCGGCAGCACGGACCCCTCCATGCCGGCGAGCAGCACGGAGTTGGAGCGCGGCACTTGCACCAGGCTCAGGCGCGCTTCGTACTGTTCCGAGCGGTTGCGCACGAAGCGCGGCCAGCGTTCCGCGCCGGGAATCAATTCCTTGAGCGCCGACAGCATCTGACAGCCGTTGCACACGCCCAACGTGAAAGTGGCGTCGCGCGCAAAGAACGCCGCGAACTCGTCGCGCGCGCGGCTGTTGAAGAGGATGGATTTCGCCCAACCCTCGCCCGCCCCCAGCACATCGCCATAGGAGAATCCGCCGCAGGCAGCCAGCCCATGGAATCGGGCCAAATGGACTCGCCCCGCAAGAATGTCCGTCATGTGCACGTCATAGGCGTCGAAGCCCGCGCGCGTGAACACAGCCGCCATCTCGGTCTGGCTGTTGACACCCTGCTCCCGCAACACGGCCACCGCCGGCCGCGCGCCCGTCAAAATGTAGGGCGCAGCGACGTTGTCCGCGGGGTCGTATGTCAGGCGCGCGTGCAAGCCCGGATCATGGATATCCAGCAAGCGCGAGTACTCCTCGCGCGCGCACGCCGGGTTGTCGCGCAACTCCTGCAGGCGGAACGACACTTCGCTCCAACGCCGGTGCAAATCAGCAACCGCGGCCGAGTAGATCGGCGCGCCGTTCGCCGCAATGCCGATCGCCGGGCCGCCCGCGGTACCGTGGCCCGCCTCGCTCACCACACGATTGGGCGCGACTCCTCGGTCGAGCGGCGTGCCGCCGCCGACGGGCGCGCCCACATCGCGCGTATGGACGCCCAGCCCATGACGTTGCAACACCGCGAGTGCCTCGGGCGCCCGCGCAGTGGCCACCTGGACGACGGCCCCGAGCTCCTCGCTGAAACACGCAGCGATCGGATCCGCCTGCTCGCCCAGATCGATGTCGAGCCCGCAGTGACTGGCGAATGCCATTTCGAGCAGCGTCAGCAGCAACCCGCCATCCGAACGGTCGTGATAGGCGAGCAGCAGTTCGCGATCCTTGAGTTCTCGGATGGCCTCGAAGAAGTTCAGCAACAGCGCCGGATCGTCCAGGTCCGCGGGCACGCCGCCGGCTCGTTGCATGACCTGCGCCCAGCACGAGCCGCCCAGGCGGTTCTTACCGCCGCCGAGATCGATCAGCAGGAACCGGGACGGGGTCGATACATCCAACTGCGGCGTCAGCGTGCGCCGCACATCGGCCACCGGCGCGAACGCGGAAATGATGAGCGAGACCGGCGAGACCACCGTGTGCGCGCCGTTCGCATCGCTCCAGGCGGTCCTCATCGACAACGAATCCTTGCCCACCGGAATGGTGATTCCCAAGGAGGCGCACAACTCCACGCCGACGGCGCGCACCGTCGCGTACAAGTCGGCGTCCTCCCCCGGCTCGCCGCACGCGGCCATCCAGTTGGCCGACAATCGGATGTCGGTGAGATGCCGCACGTCCGCTGCGATGAGGTTGGTGACCGCTTCGGCGACCGCGAGCCGGCCCGAGGCGGGCGCGTTCAACACCGCCACCGGCGTGCGCTCTCCCATGGCCATGGCTTCGCCCGTATATCCTTCGTAATCGCTTAAGGTGACCGCGACGTCGGCGACGGGCACCTGCCACGGACCCACCATCTGATCGCGGCTCACCATGCCGCCCACGCTGCGATCGCCGATGGTGATGAGGAACGATTTGTCCGCGATGGTCGGCAGGCACAACAACCGGTCCAGCGAGTCCGCCAGCGTCGCCCCCGCGGTCGACAGCGGCGAGTGTCGCTTCGGCAGGGCTTTCACGTCCCGCGTCATGCGCGGCGCCTTGCCCAGCAAGACCTCGATGGGCATGTCCACCGGCGTCGCCGACAGCAACGCATCGTCGACGCGCAGCCGTCCGTCCGCCGTAATCTCCCCCACCACCGCAAAGGGGCAGCGTTCGCGCTCGCACAAAGCCGCGAATGCCGCAGTGCTGCCCGGAACCAGGGCCAGAACGTAGCGCTCCTGAGATTCGTTGCACCAGATTTCCATGGGCGAGAGTTCGGATTCGGCGCTCGGGATCTTGCGCAGGTCGATCCGCCCGCCGCGCCGGCTGTGGGCGATGGCCTCGGGCAACGCGTTCGACAGCCCGCCGGCGCCCACGTCGTGAATCAGCAAGATCGGGTTCGCATCGCCCAGGGCCCAACAGCGGTCGATGACTTCCTGCGCACGGCGTTGAATCTCGGCATTGCCGCGCTGCACCGACGCAAAATCCAAATCCGACGAGCTCTGCCCGCTGCCCACCGACGACGCCGCGCCGCCGCCCAAGCCGATGAGCATCGAGGGGCCGCCCAATACCACCAGCGGCGCGCCCACCACCACCTCACGCTTCTCGACGTCGCCGCGGCGAATATTGCCGAGGCCGCCGGCGATCATGATGGGCTTGTGATAGCCGCGGGTCACCTCGCGCGTCCCTTCGCGCGACCGCTGCTCGAAAACGCGGAAATAACCGCAGGTGTTCGGCCGGCCGAACTCGTTGTTGAAGGCGGCCGCGCCCAACGGCGCCGCAATCATGATGTCGAGCGCCGAGGCGATCCGTTCCGGCTTGCCGAAGTCCGCTTCCCACGGCTGCGTCATGCCGGGAATCTTGAGGTTCGAGACCGAAAATCCGGTCAAACCCGCTTTCGGTTTGGCGCCGATTCCCGTGGCGCCCTCATCGCGAATCTCGCCGCCCGAACCGGTCGCAGCTCCCGGAAACGGCGATATCGCGGTCGGATGATTGTGCGTTTCCACTTTCATCAGGATATCGACCGGCTCGTTCACGCCGCCGTAGCGGTGCGTATATGGATCCGGGAAAAACCGCACGGCATTCGAGCCCTCGATGACCGCCGCATTGTCGCGGTACGCGGACAGCACCCCGACCGGGTTCTTGGCGTAGGTCGCGCGGATCATGCCGAACAGCGACAGCGGCATGTCGACGCCGTCGACGATGAACTCCGCATTGAATATCTTGTGCCGGCAATGTTCGGAGTTCGCCTGCGCGAACATCATCAACTCCACGTCCGTGGGATCGCGCCCCAGCTTGCGGAAGGCGGTGACCAGGTAATCGATCTCATCCGCGGACAGCGCCAGACCCCAGTGCGCATTGGCATGAGCCAACGCCGCATGGCCGTCCGAGCCAAGCGCGACCACACGCAGAGGCCGTGCCGCGGCCGCATGGAACAAGCCCGTGGGTTCGATCGATTCTTGACCGTCCGAGTCAGGAGCGTCGCCGACCCACACCGACTCGGTCATGCGATCGTGCAGCAAGGATCCCAGCCGCCGCAGCTCCTGCGGACTTAAGTCTGCGGACGTGTCGATGAAGAACAGGGTGCCGCGTTCCAGGCGCCGCACGTTGCCAAGCCCGCACACGTGCGCGATGTCGGTGGCCTTGCTCGACCAGGGCGACACGGTGCCGACGCGCGGCGTCACCAAGAGCCGGCGCCCACGATCGGTGTGCAGGTGCGCCCGCGGGCCATAGGTCAGCAACTTGTCCAGCACCTCGAGTTCGTTCTCATCGAGGGTCTGCGAGACGTCGACGAAGTGGATGTGCCGCGAGGAGAGGCCGCTGACACGCGCATCCAAGGCCCGCACAGACTGCAGTAGCTTGTCGAGACGGAATTGCGACAGCGCTGGCGCGCCGAGCAAGCTGAACATGCGAAATTCTAACAGAACTGTGGGCTATTTACGGGCGTTCGAGTCCCCGCCCGGCGTATAAATTGGAACGGGGAATTGAGAGACATTCGATCCTTCGAGAGCTACGATCTTGCTGACCCCCTGTTTTTTCACCTCATCGATGCGCAGCACCGAATGCATGGGCAGGTAGGTGCGCTTTACTTCGTTGAATTCGGCCTTTATCTTCTCTTCCGCCGGATCCACCACCACGGTCGAACGTTCGCCGAAAACGAGTTCCTCGACCTCGATGAAGCCGAACAGGCTTCCATGACTCACCTTACGGGCGTAGATCTCATAGACCTTCCCCTGATTCACGAACAGAACTTTGAAAATGTGACTCGCGGCCATTTAGTAGGCTCCCGGCATTGCTAGCATTTCACCATATTATACGGGCACTTAGCGCAAACCCTCGGACCCGTTGGAGCGAGCAGACATGACCTTGCGCTTAAGCGTTGTCAGCGAACATGGAATCCGCCTAGGAACAGCCTCAACCAAAGTGTTCGGTGTGCACGGCGGCAGTATCGGCCGCGGCACCGACAATGAGTGGATTCTACCCGACCCCGAGCGATACCTCTCGGGCAAACATGCCCGGGTCGACTTTCGGGCCGGCGTCTACGTGCTCGTGGACACGAGTTCGAACGGCACCTTCGTCAACGGTGCCCAGGTACCGCTCGGCAAGTACCACGATTACCAGCTGAAAGACGGCGATTACGTGCGCTTGGGCGAATACGAATTGCTGGTCAGCATCGACAAGGGCAACGACTTCCCGCCCGACGAGAGCGCCATCGTCGCGTACGACGGCCAATCGCCCTCCTCGGCCGTCAGAAAGTCCACCGCCAACGATCTGGGCGCGGATCTCGATTTGAGCGAACTGCTGGAGTCCAGCGATCTGACGGAGCTCGACTCCGGCGTGCGGCCGCGCGATGCCTACGGCCAGAAAGTCGGACCGGCCAGTGCTCTGCGCGACGCGCCGGATGACAGCCTGGGTACCCCATGGCACATGATGACGCGTCCGCTCAAAGTGGACGGCAAAGTGGCCAACGTCGTCGACGCCGCGCCGCCCGGCCAGGGCGGTGCGAACTCACCGCTGTCCCGTTCGCAATCGCCGGTGCTGTTCGACGGCGATTTCGACATCGGCCTCACCGCCTTCTGCCGCGGCGCCGGCGTCGACCCGCGCTCCATCACCCCCGACGCGCGCGCCGCCGCACTGCAGCTTGCCGGCCAGCTGCTGCGCGAATCGGTGTTGGGGCTGATGGACCTCAATCACAACCGCAACGAGTTCCGTAACCGATTTCGCATCGCTGCGCAGGCCGATGACGGCCCCGAGTCGCCGCTGAATTTCTCGCAGGGCGTGGATGAGGCCCTGGTTCGCCTGTTGACCACCGTGTCCACGCGCGCAGGCTCGGTCGAAGCCATTCGCCACAACTTCCGCGAGCTGAAGGCGCAGAATGTGGCATCGCTCACCGCCATGCGGGCCGCATTCGAGGAGTTCCTGGAGCGCGTCGACCCCAAGGAATTGGAAGAGCGGTTCGACCGCGTCGGCAAGCGCGGGGTGTTCGGAACGCAGAACAAGGGCAAGTATTGGGACCTCTACGCCGAAATGTTTTCGGGTCTGGCACAGCGCCCCGCCGACGGTTTCCCGCATTTGTTCACGGAAACCTTCGCCAAAGCCTACGAAGCCAAGATCCGCACCCTGGTGCCGCCGCGGCGCAGCGCCTTCGGCGCGAATCGCGACGACCCGAACGAGCCGGACAGCAAGGCCGTCGGCGAGACGTAGCGTGGCCCGGCGCGGGGACATGAGCGGCCATGCGGCTCCTGGTCGTTGAGGACGACGACATCGTGGCCGACGCCATCACCCGCGGACTGGTGGCCGCCCACTATGCCGTGCACCGGGTCAACAGCGCCGAGGCCGCGCAGAGCGCCCTGGCGGCCGAGGAATTCGCTCTCGCGGTGATCGATGTGGGTCTGCCGGGAGCCGACGGGCTGACCCTGGTGCGCCGCCTGCGCAGCGCCGGCAAAACCCTGCCGACACTGATGCTCACCGCGCGCTGCACCCTCAACGACAAGGTCAAAGCGCTCGATCTCGGCGCCGACGACTTCTTGAGCAAGCCCTTCGAGCCCGCGGAACTCGTCGCCCGCTGCCGCGCCCTCATGCGCCGCGCCAGCGGCGCGCTCGACGGCGTCATCAAGCTCAATCGCCTGCGCGTCGATCTCGTGGGCCGGCGGCTCAGCATCGATGACGCCGAAGTGGAGCTCACCGCCCGCGAGTGGCTGCTGCTCGAGTGTCTGGTACGCCGCACCGGCCAGATCGTGCCCAAGGAGCGGGTGCAACAAGCCATCGCCAATCCCGAACAGGACATCACCCCCAACGCCGTGGAAGTGCACGTCTCCCGCCTCCGCGCCAAACTCGGCGACGCCGCCGTGATTCGCAGCCTGCGCGGGCTGGGCTACCGGCTGGAAGAAGCGAAAGCGCCGTGAGTTCCTCCATCAGCCGCCAGTTGGTGTTCTGGCTAGCGGTTCCGCTGATGCTGCTCGCCCTGTGCGGCGCGCTGGTGCACTACTTCAACAATGTCGCGCCCGGGGTCATCAGCAGCGACCGGCGGTTGAAAGAGGCGACCGGTGCGTTGATCGCGCACGTGCAGGCCAAGGACGGCCAAGTCGCCGTCGATACGCAATCGCCGTCGCCGGCGCTGCCATCGTCCGAGTCGGTGATGTTCGCGGTCCGCGATCCGCGCGGCCGCCTGCTCGCCGGAAACGCCCTGCTGCCGCCCGTCAGCTTGAGCAGCGACACCAGCCAACTGATCGCGATGACCCAGATCGACCGCCGCACGGTCCGTGCCCTCACCACCCGTCTCGACACGGCAACGGGCGCCGTTCTCCTGACGGTAGCGGACGTCCGCTCGCCGGCCGCGCCCGCGGCACGCTACGGCTTCATGAGCACGCTGCTGTGGGATTTCGTGCAGCTCGACATCACCCTCGTGTTGGTCTGGGTGGGCATTCAATTGGGGCTGCGGCCCATCCGCAAACTACGCGAGGAAATCGCCGCCCGTTCCCCCCAAGACCTGCGCTCCATCGACGAATCCTCGGTGCCGCGCGAAATCGCACCCGTGGTCGTCACGCTCAATCGCCTGTTCATCACATTACAGAAGTCCGTGCAATCACAGCAGCAATTCATCGCCAACACGGCGCACCAGCTGCGCACGCCGATCACCGGCCTTCAAGCACAGCTGCAACTCCTCATGGGAGAGCCAGCTGCGCAACCCGTCAAGGATCGCTTACTCACGCTGCAGGAAGGAATCAAGCAGCTTGCTCATTCGGCCAATCAATTGTTGACGCTGGCGCGAGCCGATCGTTCCGTGAATATCGCCGCCAAAAATAAAATCGTAGCACTCGACAACATCGTCAAGGAAGTAGCCGCCAAATTCATCGACCGGGCCTTGCAATCGAACATCGATTTAGGCATCGACGTTGAGGCCGCCGCTATACTCGCCGACCCAGCGCTGATCGACGATCTTCTGAGCAATCTGATCGACAACGCGCTGAAGTACACGCCCAAGGGAGGCAGCGTCACCGTCAGCGTTCGACAGAAAACAGGCAAAGCTCATCTCGCCGTGGAAGACACGGGTCCAGGCATACCGGAAGAGGAGCGGCAGCGGGTGCGGCAGAGATTCTACCGCTTGCCGAATTCTCCGGGCCACGGCAGCGGTTTGGGCCTCGCGATAGTCGACGAAATCGCGCAGATCTACGGCGCGCAATTAGCGATCAGCGCGAGACAGAAAGGACCGGGAACTCGCGTCTCGATTCAATTTCCGTTAGGTTGACTCAGCGGGGAGCCCGCCTCAGCGCCAGCACGTGGTGTTGGGGTCGGGCGACAAGGTCGACGACGATGCCGATTGGACTCCGGCTGAATTGACGGCAAACGAAACGCATTGCGTATCCTTGGCCTGATCGGTATTCGGCACGACGGTGACCGTCAAGGTGAAAGTAGCCGGCCCCGTGGTGGACGGTGGGGTAATGGCCGGGCTCGCGATAGTGTAGTAGCCGCTCGCAAGGGTGTACGGCCAATTGTTGCCGGCTGGGTAACCCAGACTCGCGGAATCGGTGGTGTAGGTATTGTTGACGCTGAAAAACCGCTCCTCGAGGCTCGCCAGATCGAGCACGGCGGTTTTTGCTTCCGTTCGTCGAGATTTACGTACGTACGATGAATAAGCAGGGATCGCGATCGACGCAAGGATGGCCGTGATGAGCATTGCCACGATCAATTCGATCAGCGAGAACCCTGCAACCTCTGGAGATGTGCGCTTCATGCCATTCGCCTTCGGCGCTACCGCCGTTGTATCCACGTTTCACGGGCACTCGCAATATTGCATTGCAAGTTCGGTGTCAGCGTTGTCGGCGTGCCGCCGACGGTCTGGGTGACGAAAAAGGTCTTCGAGCCTGGCGTACAAGGCGGGTTATTACTGCCGCCGCCCAGATTGCCGTTCTGCGCTCCAACGCCGCCGGTCGTGACGGCGAACGGGGTACCGGTACCGCTGGCGCCGATGCCGCTGATTGTCAGCGATGATGCGCTGCCGGTCGATGTGGAGATCGTACTCGATGCGCCGCTCGAGATCGTCGTGATCGTCTGCGTTCCGATCGCCGGCGGGAAGACGGGTTTCGTGTAGGATCCGCCGGTTGCAGGATTGATCGCCAACGTATAGCCACCTGCTGTTGCCGCGAAGCACATCGTCGCGGAAATAGCCCCGGGTATCGCGGTATTGACGACGAAGGTATCGCCGACGAGCACAGGGTTGTAGATCACCTGCTCGTAGACTGTTGGATTCGCGGAGTTCGTGCCGGTGGACAACTGATTCGGATCGGTTCCATTGGCATACCCGAACGTCAACGGCAAGTACCACCCGTACTGCGGAGTACCCGAACAGCCCGTCGTACCGGCCCAGCATATGGTGTTGTTCGTGACAGTTCGATAGTCGACGCCGGCCACGGTCACTATTTGCGCGCTCTGGGCTTGCAAGTTGGTCGGTGTAAGGCTGCCCGCCGTAAGTCCGGTTGTGGGCGCCGCCGTCCCGTTGAAGGGAAGGGCGGAGTATTGAATGGACGACCTGGCATTCCACCCGGCCAGATTCCAATCCCAGATCCCATAAAGAGATTGCGGCGTAGTCGAGTAGGTCATCGCCGATGTATTGGTCAATGGAAATTGTCGCCCGGTGCCAAACTCGACCAGGACGCGCCGGTTCGGGGCAGCCACGATCGAGGAGATCGACAGCTTGCTGGTAATCGGTTGGCCGCTGGCCGTGGTATACACAGGAATCGATGTGACGCCCCACAGGGCCGGAGAGGCGTTCGTCAGATCGAAACGCCAGATGTTGCCGAGCAGATCCCCGGCATAAACATAGTCGGTGATGTGATCGCCGTCGAGGTCGGCCGTGGATACATAGGCGATGCCGTTGCTCTTCGTGGACGTGCCGGTGCTCAAATAATAGAACGTGGGCGCACCTGTAGTCGTGTTCAGCAGCATGACATAGATGCCCCCATCGCCGGTCGAGCTGCCGAAGCCATTGCCGAAGACGGCTCCCCACTGACCATTATGAAAGCGGCGTATCTGCGGTGTTCCAAACGTGCTGCCAAGATTCAATCCACAGCTCGCCGGCGATGTAGTGGAGGCGTTCGAGGTCACACCTACGCACGCCAACGTCGACGTCGTTGTGCCCGACGCGTTGGTGGTCGTGCTCCAATCGCCGATCACGATGCTCGATGCATTGCCTTCGCTGAACGTCGGGTCCGTGGCGTTAGCCGGGCTGACCGCAATAGCGGGCACCGCCGGATAGGTTATGTTGAGAGCGAACACCCCCGCTCCGCCCGCGCCAAGCCCGCCGACCAACAACGTATGCCATGCACCGCCATAAAACACATCGCCTGTTCCCGGCGTCGCGTCGACATCAAAATGATGCCCATATTGCGGGTCGGAATAATTGCTCGCCGAATTGGGGGTCATAACACCGCCCACCAGAGAAGCGGTTTGAATGTTGTTGAGCACCAGGCCCGGCATGTACGCCAGCATCTCTTGGCCATCATTCTCCGTGCCTACGAAACTCGTACCGGTACCGGTACCGACATAAGCGCCGCTTGTATTGTAGTAACCCGAACGAAAGCCATGCAGAAATCCATCGTTCGAACCGGCGTAAACCACGTTGATCCGAGTCTGCTCTTGCGTGACGAAGGCTGCGTACGTCTGACCAGAATTTTCGGGCATGGTGCCGCCGTTGTATTGGTCGGCCCAGACATTCGGGTACCCCGTTGACGGCGGTCCAACCCAGGTCGGGCTCGAATCGATGACGTCGCCCAGTACGCTGGCACGATCTCGATATCCCGTCGCGGTGAGTGCGCCAGTGCCGGAAGAATTTTGTTCGTTGGTGCGATCGCCGCGCAGATATTTGAGACGATAGTTCTTAACGGTCGAATCGCCGCTGTCGAGGGGTAATAGTGCAGGGTCCGGTGTGGTACCCCATTCGAACGGTATTCCGGTCGATCCGTTCCAAGTGAGCATGACACGCGCCGTCGCGCCCGAACTCGCCGGGTTGGTCGGGCTGGCAGCCGTGATCGGCCCGACCACGCCCGTGCTTGCACAGCTCGCAGGCGCGGGACCCACGCCGGTCAACACACAGGAGGCGTCCCAATTCGCCGTCGGGCTCAAGTAAGCATTGTTATTGACATCGAGCAGCAAAGATTCCGACGTCACCGACCCCGACCAATTGGTTGGATCGTAGTAAGCGAAATATACCTGGCTGCCCTGCACGACCGGTTGAGATTGCTTCTGGTTGCCCGATGCGGAACTCGACGCTGAAGTCTGCGGACTGGCTTGGAAACACATGACCTCATGAATATTGGTCGAACCGCCATCCGAACCGGCAAATCCGAAACGCACATTGGTGGGCAGGTTGCCGTTGCTGGTGGTAATGTTCTGGCCCGTGACCACCGGGATGGATGCGCCGCCGTTATAACTGTACGAGAGAGTCAATAAGCCTTGCGGAGTGATCTTCAAGTTGTAGGTGATCGGCACGCCATATTGGCTGGTGAGTTGTCCGCTCGACCCATTGCCGCGGTAGATTGCAGACTCATTCGCAATCTGAACGCCGGACAAGTTCGAGTATCCCAGTGCCGCGTAGTTGTTGAGCTTGGTGCTCGTCTTGCTGAATGTTCCCGCTGAGGAATTGTACTGCATTACGTAGCCATTGATGCACGTTTGCCGTACCGCCTCCGACGCCGCACTATTGCTATACGCAGACGAATACGTGCTGGTCAGCCCGGGGGAGTAATAACTCGAATAGTTCGTGCTGAGCCACGTCCACGAGGTATTGCCCGAGCCGCGCAAACCCACGCGATTTCCCTGAAATGCCGTGCCGCCATTCAAGGTGTTGGCGCCGGTCGACGTGTTGTCGCCGGGATTCATGAAATTGCCGTACTCGTCGATGCCGATACCGATATACGCGCCGGTCAAGCCGTCGTAACCGCGAGGCAGGCCATTTACCCGGACTTGAGAATCGTAGTTGCCCGTCTCGTTCGTACAGCCGTAGGCGAGGCTGCCGCCGGTCGCGCCAAGGTCGGGATTCTGCGTAGCATCCTGCAAGAAAAAACTGATGCCGTCAGCGCCGTCCCCGCCGCCACCATCGCCTTCATAGGTTTCCGTGGTAAACGTGACTTGGAGCCCCTGCGTACTCACCGGAAACGAGAAGTTCGACAGGATGGCGCCGGATTGTTGTCCCGCCGGCACGTTCGTGAAGCGCAGCGCGCCGCCTTTGGTGGGATCGGTGCCTGGAATGGTGCCGCTCGTTCCTCCGACGAGGGCCTGGCCCGCCCTATTACCCGTATTGTAATAGTAGGATCCGGTGGCCATCGATGCGCAGGACGGAATGAGACCTGGGACGGCCGTCGACGAGCCCGGGATATTGTTGACCGTCGCCGACGTGGTCCCCGCGGTAAGGCACGCGCCTTTGAAGTAGTACCAATTGTTGATGGTGTTGGCCCCCGTAAAGTTCTCGGTATAACTGGTTTGGGCGCGAGCACCCAAGGGTCCGAGCACGAGGAACGCGCATGTCAGCATCATTCCGTTGAGGATCTTGTTCATTAGGGGTTATCCAATGGGATGTCGACTGTTTGAACGATAAACGTACTCTCGACCACGGCCGCGGTGCTCGGGCTCCCGCCGTAACCCACGGCATCGATTTGATACACATTGCCTGTGCCGACGCCGGACGGCGCAGGTCCGACGCCCAGATAAGAAATGTAGAAGACCGGGTAGTTGTAATAGGTACCCGCAGTGACGTTTGCATTCTGCGCTACGACCATTCCGGGAACTTGATAGGTGACGCCAACCTGATTATTAGAACCGTTCTTCCACGGCACGTTTGCAACGTTCCCGGCGCCGACGAGGTTGGGCAGCGTGTTCAGACAGGTCTGCCCGCTGGTGATGCTCGCAGTGATGAGGGTGGTGCATGTGATATTGCCCGTGGCATTTCCGGTCGCCAGCCACCATTCGGCATATTGTTGAGCGCTGACCGCAGCCTGCAGGGCGCGCTGCTTTTCGCGCGTATTGCCCGCGATTTTCTCATCGAGGCCGAAACTATGGAACATGCCGATCGCCAACACGGTCACGACCACGAGCAACAGAATGCTGGTCACCAGCACCATACCGCTCTGATGCGAGCCAAAGCGCGGAGAAATCCTCACGTGTTGACTCCCACCTTGTTCATGATGGCGATGGTCCGGGTTACCGATATGGTCTGCGGTATCGTCGTTGCGGTACTCTGGCCCGGCAGGGTGCCGTACAACGGATTGACGAAGAACAATTGGATCTGCACGGAAATGACATTGGCCCAGTAAGAAGGAGTCGCGTTGATCTGCGTCGCGGTGAGATACGTGTCGGCCGACGAAGTCCCGGAGCCCGTGTTGGTCTGCACGCCGTACACGACCGACATGTACTTCACGCCGCTGACGAGCGTAACCGCCGCGGCAGGCGCGGCTGTGCCGGTCGTCAGAATGCACTGAAAATTACCGGTGCCGTCCACCAGGAACGTGTTGGTCCACGCCGTGGCAGTGGGGCTGGACGCGCCCAGGCAGTTGATCGTCTGATCGCCGTTGACTGTACCCGCCGTCACATACCGAACGCTCACTTTATCGAGAGGGGCCGATGCCGTACCGCCATCGGCACCGATGACCGTCTGCCCTATGGCGGTGAAAGGCGACACGACCAGAAATTCGCTGCTGGCCGTATTGACCAGCGGATTGGGGAAATACCCCGCCGATTGAATGACGTCGTTGAGAAGCGTCATGGCGGTACGCTCGCTATCGTGCAGCTGGGTGAGATTATTCTGGATCCCGCCGGTGCGCTTCATGGCACTCGTCAAGGTCAATAGACCGCCGACCAGAAACAGACCAATCAACACCGCGATCATCAGTTCCACCAGCGTGAAACCGCTTTGCGCAGCGACTGATTGGCGATGACTGTGAATGCTTGAGTTCATGGTTCTACGTTCAACGTGTAGCGGGGTGCCGCGAGACTCGTCATGCTCGTCTGCGCCTGCGCGGAGTTGGCGGCCACCGCGTTTTCTACCCAGGTGATGGTGATCGTGCAGGTGACCGGGCCTGTCGTGACCGTCGGCGTGCATTGGATGGCCGCTGTGTAGCCGGGAAGCAACGGCTGCAACGCAGCAGCCCAGTTTTGGACGTCGTATGCCGCCATTTGCATGGCATTGCAGCTGTTCGCGCCCGCCACGGTGCAGGCCTGGACGGGCTGAAGGTTAGAATCCGTGATGTTTGCGCCGGTGCCGTTCACCCAGGTCACCGTCGCGAGGGGCGTCGCCGAGGTACTGGACCAATAACCCCGGTCAGCATGCATCATAGCCGCAAGGCTCGATGCCTCCAGGGCGGCGATTGCGCGTGTTCCCGCGACGTCCGAGCTTGCCAGAGCCAATGATTCCATTTTGGCGAGTCCAAGCAAACCGATGGAGCAGACGATCAGCGCCACCATGACTTCGACCAAGCTAAAGCCGGCCGAGCGGGAGCGAGGGCAATTCACTATTCGAATGCGTACGGAATTCTTCACGTGCAGGCACCGTTACCCGACGTCGTTCTCTGCACGGTCAAAAGTCCGACGGTAGTGATCGCCAAACAGCGAGTCCAATCAGAATTGGCGGGCACCGAATGCAACACCATCGTTACGGTGTTGCCTGGCCTCGCAATGTTGGCGGCTCCGAATCCTTCGCGATTGAACGTTTCGGCATAGAACCCATTGTCGGCCGTCAAGGTATCGCTGCTGTTGAATGCCTGTGTCAAGGAGGGTTGCACACGGAGAGGTACTGCGCCCGAGGGCACGGTTTGACTGCTGCTCGGATCGGAGAAGACGATCCAGCCTGCAGTCCACACGCTGCTGCTGCCGCCGGTGCAAGTAAGTCCATCGGCGGAAGCGCATACCGTCACGGGCAGACCTTCCTTCAATGCTTCGGAGCGCGCATAGCGCATGTCCGCGAGCAACGCGTTTATTTCCGTGGATATTCGATTGGAGGCCGTGACGTATTTGAAACTCGGCAGGCCAATCGCGGCCAAGACGGCCACGATCAACATGACCACCACGAGTTCGAAGAGGGTGAAACCCGTCGACAAGCGTTTGTGACTGCGAATACACATGAGCGAAGGTTAACGGTGCACCCTTGCTCGAACCTTACGGAGGGGATATTCCAGACGGGATCTGTGAAGAGGGTCGCACTCCCTGCCCGGGCCAGTGACCCGCCAATCAAGGAGGCCGCCGCAAAAAAAAGCCGCGCATGGCGCGGCTTTTCTTATTCAAAACGGCGCGCCAACCCTAATTCGCGCTGTATCCCCGCCCCTCGACGCACGCCATCATCGCGCGACGATAGTCATTGCTGTTCGCCGCGCCGTTACCCGCTTGGCTCGCCGCCCACTGCTGGCACTCGCGCTTGTCGGTGGATTGCTGCTCGTCGCTCTGGCCGTTCTTCGGGTACATGAAGATTTGACCCTGCTGCCCCACACCGGGGCCCGGAGCCGTGTCCGAGGCGCTCGGGCCGCCATCCGACATGTCGGTTGGCGGCAACGCCGAACCGTCCGCACCCGCTGCGGAGGAATCCGTCACTGGCGGCGGATCGGTGGCCGTGTAGCCGTCGTAGGCCGGGTTCCAAGTGTAATATACGTCATTGGCGTAGTAGTACGGCATACCGCCATACCAATACGTCGCGTAGGCCAGCGGCAGAATAGGCAGAAACCAGGAATAGCCCAGTCCGTAATACGCGCGCGGCCAATACCCGCCCCGCCAGTACCCGCCGCCCCAGTAGGCGCCGGTCGAATACCCATGCCGATATGCGCCGCCCGGATAGCCATAACCACCGCGCCCACCGTAGGCCGACCCGTGGAAACCACCGCCATAGCCGTGGCCCACCGCGCCGCCGCCGTAGCCGCGTCCACCGCCATAGTGAGCGCCGCCCGCGTAATGGCCGCCGGCCGAGCCGCCAAAATGACCGCCCCCCGCATGGCCTCCGCCGGACGCATGGCCGCCACCTCCGCCATGACCACCCCCACCGCCACCGTGGCCACCCCCGCCATGCTGTGCGAACGCGGGTGCAGCAACTGCCAGCAAGGCCCCCAACACACCGACTGCGAGACCAAAACGCCCACCCTGGATGCTCATGACTGCCACTCTCCATAAACTCGAAACATCAACACCTAACACATACAACGCAGTCCGGGCCATTTGGTGCACAGGAACATCGAAACCGCGGTCACTCCGTCCGCAGCGCCGCATTGAACATAATATAGGCCGTCCGACCCGGGGCAGCCTCGAAGAAGCGCGAATTGCTCTCGTTCACGATCACCGAACCTACATAGTCACGATTGGCGAGGTTATCAAGGCTCGCGAATTCGCTGAACCGCCAATGCGCCGACTCTTGCTCGAACCCCGCCCTGACGTTGGCCACCCAATAACCCGCGGCCGCATCGGAGTCGCGATCGTCCGTGTAGATGCGCGCGCGGCTCTGCGCCTCGAGCGTGCTCGAGAACCCCCACGGCGCATATTTCCAGGTGACGCCGGCATACAACGCGTTCATCGGGACGGCCGGCAGGTAACTCCCCGCCGCCACCGGCAGATAATTGGCGGGCAGAGGTCCCGCCGTCGCCGGCTGCTTGCAGGGCGTGCCGACGCAGGTGTAATACGCCTGCGCCACGATGGCTCGGATGTACGTGTAGGCCACCCGGGCACTGAAGCCGCCCGGCAGCAAGGCATCGACGCCCAATTCCGCTCCATGCCGCGTGGTCTCGCCGATGTTCTGGTCCACCGTTCTACCGTTCGAATTGGCGAGCACCGCCAACTCGTCCTCGGTCTTGATGTAGAATCCGGCGAGCGTCGCGCGCAGGTACTCGCCGCCGGCCTTGATCCCCACCTCGTAGTTGTCGCTGTGTGCCGGTTTCAAGGCGAGATTCAGGCCCGGCAGGCTGCCGTCCGTCGAGCGGTACGCCAGGTCGTTCAACGTCGGCGTCTCGAAGCCCTTGCCGTACGAGGCATATACGTCGATCGCGGAGGTCGCACGAAACGTCACTCCGCCCACGGGGTCCACGGCAGAGTAGTGCACGCCGCTGTCCGGCTCCAAGATTCCGGGCAGATGATTGTGCGACGACACCTCGACGGCGCTGTTGCGCACCCCGGCGATCAACCGCCAGCGAGCCTGCGGATCCCATTGCGCCTGCAGATATTGATCGAAGTCATACACATGATTGGCTTCATTGCGCCGTACCGCGCCTTCGACGCCCAACTGCGAACCGATGTAATTCAAAAACCCGCGGCGCGCCTCTTCTAAATCGTCGTAGCTCAGGCCGCCGGTGATCTGCAGCGGCGTTCCCGCGATGCTGCGCTGATCGGTCAGGTGTGCGTCGATGCCCCAGAAATTGCGCGACAAATCGATCACGCCGCCGGGATACAGCGGCGCGTTCTGTTGCGTCGCCTGCGGGATGGCCTGGAATTGGGTGGTGGTGCGGTGGCCGGTGTACACCGTGCTGGTGAAATCGTCGTTGCCGGTCAGCTTGTCGTCGTAGACCACGCCGGCCTGCTCCTGCGCCAAATCCTTGCGCGTGTTGTAGGGGATGGCGCCGACGCCCGCCTGTTCGGGGTTGGCCGCGAGCTGCGCGCGGGTGAGCCCAAGAGGGTCCTGCACGAAAGGTGTCTGAATCGCGTTGCCGATGAGCGTCAGCGTCGATGCCTCGTTCAGATCGAGGCGCAGCTTGGCGTTGAAATTATTCCGCTCCGCCTCGCTGTGATAGCGATAGCCATCGGTTTGAAAGTGCGACGCATCGACGACATAGTTGGCCATGCCCTCGGCGCCAGTCGTCTTCAGCGCGTAGCGCTGGGTGTCGAAGGTACCGTACTCGGTGGTGCCGGCGATCGAATAGCCGGGCTTCGCGTCCTCGGTGAAGATGGCAATCACGCCGCCGGAAGAGTTGCCGTACAGCGCTGAAAACGGGCCGCGCAATACTTCGATGCGATCCGCCGACCCCAGATCGAATTGTGAGAACTGGCCCTGGCCGTCCGGCATGGTGCCCGGTATCCCATCCGAATACAGGCGCACGCCGCGAACCCCGAAACTCGATCGCGCACCGAAACCGCGCACCGAGAGCTGCAGATCCTGCGCGTAGTTCTGCCGATTCTGGGCCGACACCCCCGGCACCGTCATCAACGATTCCGATAGATTGACCTGCAGCTGTCCCGTGCGAATCGTGGCCTGATCCACCACGTCGATCGATGTCGGCAGGTCGGCGCTCGACTCGGCGACGCGCGTCGCCGTGACGACGATGGGGGACAGCACCAGGGATGTCTCCGCCGCCGCCGAGTGCCACGCCGCGGCGCACGCCAGGCACACGCTCAGCCCAGCCAAATCCCTCATGTTCATCATTCTCGACCACCCTGCGATTGCAGCCTCTGACACATCGCCAAGCGCTCGACGATGCGGTGGATGTTATGCCATTCGGCAGTACCCGCATAGGCAACCCCCTCGAAGTAATTCCTTCCACGACCGGAGGGTGTTAGCATCGGCTGCTAGTTGGCCGCATGGCCAATCGAGGACGGCATTGAGCAAATTGTTGAATCGATTCGAGCTACGCATTGCGGTCATGGCCGCGATGGCGCTGCTCATTGCCCAGCTCGGGGCGATGTCGCATGCGTACTCGCACGACGCGGCGGTCGGCTCGCCTTCCACGCATCAAACGGGCGCGAGCAGCCACGATCTCTGTAACGACTGCCTGGCCTATGCGCCCCTGCTTGCCGGCGCCGCCGCTCCCGCGGCGCTGCCCTTCGTCGCGCCGCAGGGCCGTGGATTGGCAACCCGTGCCACCGCCCACTCTCTCATCGATCTCTCGCTGACCCTCGCCTTCCGCTCGCGCGCGCCGCCGCACCTCCGCTAACGACGTCCCGAAGTTTTTCCGGCCGCATGGGCGGTCAGCAGCCGCGACGGCGGCCGCGCAGTCCTTAGTCGAGGAGTTCGATTTCATGTTGAGGTTTCAATCCAAAGCGCCGCCGCTGGCGCTGGCTCTCGCCGTTTCCATTGGTTTCCAGCACCCGGCGTCCGCACTCGATGCGCCGCCCGACAGCTCGGGCACGACGCTCGATCCGATCACCGTGATCGCACAGCGTTTGAACGAGGCCCGTAACAGCATTCAGACCCAGACCGGCGCATCCACCTACGTCATCGACGAGCAGGCCATCGCCTCGCAGCCCGGCGGCGACAATCAATTGCTCAATCAGGTCATCATGCAGGCCCCTGACGTGGCTCAGGATTCCTTCGGTCAATTCCACGTCCGCGGCGAGCACAACGGCCTGCAGTATCGCTTGAACGGCATCATCCTGCCCGAAGGCATCTCGGTGTTCGGGCAGTCGTTGGACCCGCGGCTGATTTCTTCGATGACGCTGATCGATGGGGCGCTGCCGGCCGAATACGGCTTGCGCACCGCCGGCATCATCGATTTGAAGACCAAGAGCGGCGTCATCGATCCGGGCGGTTCGATCTCCATTTACGGCGGCAGCCACGGCGAAGTCACGCCGAGCTTCAACTACGGCGGCTCGTCGGGAAGCATCAACTACTTCGTCTCCGGGGATTTTCTGCACAGCGACCTCGGCATCGAATCGCCGGACGGCAGCTCCAACCCGCTGCACGATCACACCAAGCAGTACCATGGTTTTGCCTATGTCGAGGACATCCTCGATGAGCAGAATCGGCTGAGCGTCGCGCTCAGCACCTCCACCGGCAAGTTCCAGATTCCGAACCGGGCGGGTCTTGAGCCCGTGATCGCCAACGCGAACGGCTCGCCGCTCGCGGTCGACGGCCAGACCACGTACCCGAGCGAAGCGCTCGATGAGAACCAGCGCGAATTGAACCATTTTGCGGTCCTCAGCTGGCAGCATTCGCAGGGCGCGTTCGACGTACAGACCTCGGTGACCGCCCGCTACTCGAGCCTCACCTTCTCGCCGGACGAACTGGGCGATCTGCTGTACGACGGCGTGGCGCAACAGGCCTACAAGCAGAACGTAGCCTATGCATTGCAATCGGACGGAGCTTACAAACTCGACGACAAGCACACGCTGCGCGCGGGCATTTTCGTCCAGAGCGATCACTCGAAGAGCGCGACCACTTCGCAGGTGATTGCGCTCGGCGCGGACGGCAATCAGATCGGCTACGTTCCCGAATCCATCGTCGACAACGGTGGCAGGACCGAGTGGATCGAGAGCTTCTACCTGCAGGACGAATGGAAGCTGATTCCCGCCGTGACCGTGAACTACGGCCTGCGCTTCGACAAGTTCACCGCGTTCGCCAGCGGCCACCAGGTCAGCCCGCGCGTGAACGTGGTGTGGCAGGCGCTGCCGGGCACCATCGTGCATGGCGGCTATGCGCGGTATCTGTCGCCGCCGCCTTTCGAGTTGGTGGGCAACGAGACCGTCGCCAAGTTCGCGAACACCACGGCCGCAGCCGAGGTCACGCAGGCCGACACGCCGCAGGCGGAACAGGCCAATTACTACGACATCGGCGTGCAGCAAAAAATAGCGCAGCGCTTCACGGTCGGTCTCGACACCTACTACAAGCAATCGCACAATCTGATCGATGAGGGACAGTTCGGCGCCCCGATCATCCTGACGCCCTTCAACTACGCCCACGGCAAGCAGTACGGCGCCGAACTCACCGGCAATTACACCGCCGACGCGTTCTCGGCGTATTTGAATCTCGCCTATCAGAGCGCCAAGGGCAAGGACATCGACTCGGCGCAATTCAATTTCTCGCAGGCCGAACTCAACTACATCGCAACGCACTACATCCACTTGGATCACGAGCAGCGCATCACCGCCTCCGGCGGGGCATCGTACCTGTGGCGCGAGACGCGTTTCAGCGCCGATCTGCTGTTGGGCTCGGGCCTGCGGGCGGACCAAGAACTGCCCGACGGGGATTCCATCCCGAACGGTGCGCATCTGCCCTACTACACGCAGGTGAATCTCGGCGTGAGCCACGTGTTCCACATCGACAATGCGGGCACGTTGACGGCGCGCTTCGATCTCATCAACGCCTTCGACAAGATCTATGAGATTCGCGACGGGACCGGGGTGGGCGTGGGCGCGCCCCAGTTCGGACCGCGGCGCGGCTTCTTCGTCGGCCTGTCGAAATCGATATAGCTAGTTGACGTGGTCCAGTGTCGTCGCCTTGCCAACCGCCGCGAAATCAAACCTCATCGAGTGCAGCTCCTAGATCGGCAATCAAATCTCCGGCATCTTCGATGCCCACCGACAGACGGATCAGCGCATCCGTGATGCCGATGCGATCGCGCGTCGCCTTCGGCAGACCTGAATGGGTGGTGCTCGCGGGATGTGAGATGAGCGATTCGGTACCCCCTAAGCTCACCGCCAGCTTGATGACTTGCAGCGCGTCCAGCAGCCGAAACGCCTCCGCTTCGCCGCCCTTGACCGTGAATCCGAACGTCGATCCCGCGCTCTCGCACTGCCGCTCGAACACCGCACGCCGCGGATCGTCGGGCGCCAGAAAGCCCAGATAATTCACCGCGGCCACCTTCGGATGCGTGCGCAGGAACTGCGCCACCAACGCGGCGTTCTCGGCGGATTTATGCATGCGCAGCGACAGGGTTTCCATGGACCGCATGATCATCCAGGCCGTGTTGGGATCGAGTTGCGTGCCGAGCGCGCCGCGCAGTTTCTTGATGGGACCCACCACGTCGCGCGCGCCGATGACCCCGCCCGCGACCAGATCCGAGTGCCCGCCCACATACTTGGTCAAGGAATACAGGACCAGATCCGCGCCAAATCGCAGCGGCCGTTGGAAAACCGGTCCCAAGAAGGTGTTGTCGACCAACACCGGCGGCCGCCCGCCGCTTTGACGCGCGCCGATCTGCTCGGAGATTTCGCGCATCAACGGCAGATCCACCAAACCGTTGGTGGGATTGGCGGGCGTCTCCGTCATGATGAGGCAGACCCGGCCGCCGGCTTTCTCGGCCGTGGCCGACGCCCGCAGGGCCGCATCCGTCACGGCGGTCCGATCGCAGCCTTGCGTAAAGCTCACCGCGGTGACGCCGAACAACGGAAACGTTTTCTCGATCAGCGTTTCGGTGCCGCCGTACAGCGGCTGACTCATCAAGATGACATCGCCCGGGCGAACGTAGGTCCACAGCGCCGTGGATATCGCAGACATTCCGCTCGAGAACACCGCCGCGGCCTCGCCTTCCTCCCACAATGCCAGCCGGTCCTCGAGCACTTCGAGATTCGGATTGTTGAAACGCGAATAGACCAGTCCCGATGCCTGACCGGCGCCGGGTTCGCGGCGGCCCGATGTGTAGTCGAAAAAGTCCTTGCCGTCCTGGGCAGTCTTGAAGACGAACGTCGAGGTGAGAAATATCGGCGGCTTCAGCGACCCTTCCGAGAGCGCGGGGTCGTAGCCGAAGCCCATCATCTGAGTTTCCGGCTTCAACACGTGCTTGCCGATTTTACGTTTATGATATGCGTCGTAGCTCATGTCGCCCCCCGCCTGTCGGAATTATGCCGGCAATGATACCCGCCGGCGGCGGCGCGTGGGTGCTCTCAAGGCGCGCAGCCGCGTGTAAGGAACGAACGAACTCGTGTTATTGACGATCATCGCCGTCGCGGCATTTGCAAGCACTCTGGCCGGCGGGCTGCTGGCGCTCAAACTGCGGGACAAACTGCATCTGATCTTGGGTTTCAGCGCCGGTGCGGTCATCGGCGTCGCCTTTTTCGACCTGCTGCCCGAAGCCATCTCGGTGGGCACGAAATACCACACCCCGACCGTCATTCTCGCCTGGTCCGCGTTGGGGTTCCTGTTCTACCTCGCCCTCGACAGGATGGTGACGTTCCACGGCGATTCCACGCGCCGCGGCGGGTTCACCGCCTCCGTGCTCTGTATTCACAGCATTCTCGACGGCGTCGCCATCGGGCTCGCCTTTCAAACCTCGCGCGTGGTCGGCATCGTCGTGGCGATCGCCGTGTTGACCCACGATTTTTCGGATGGCATCAACACGATGAACATCGTTCTGAAGAATCGCGGTTCGCGCTCGCAAGCGTTCCGCTGGCTCGTACTCGATGCGGCGGCGCCCATCGTGGGCATCGCGTCCACGCTGCTCTTCACGCTGCCCGGCGATGGTTTCGGCGTGGCCCTCGCCTTGTTCGGCGGCTTCTTCCTCTATATCGGCGCCAGCGACCTGATACCCGAGAGCTACCACGCGCACCCGAAGTTCCTCACCACGGCGATGACGCTGGCCGGCGCCGCGGTGCTGTATCTCGCGATAACGTTAATCGGCTAAGGTCGGCGCCGACGGCTGCCGAGCGCGGCTGGTCGCGGCACTGCCGGCCGAGGCCAGCATGATGCAGCCGATCGCGCCCCATTGCATCGAGCTCAAGGTCTCGCCCAAAAACACCAGGCCCGACAGCGCACCCAGTGCCGGCTCGGCGCTCATCAAGACACCGAACGTGCGGGTGGGTATTCGCGTCAGCGCATACATCTCCAGCGAATACGGCAATGCGCTGGCCAGCAACGCCACGCCGAGAGCGATCGGCAGCACCGCCGGCGACAACAGCGCCATCCCCGCATGCCCGATGCCGATGGGCACGATGGCCAGCGCGCCGGCCAGCGTACCCAGCGCCGCCGTCTGGCCGCCGTGCGCATTGCCCGCCTTGCGCCCGAACACGATGTAAATCGCCCAACATACGCCCGCCGCGAGTGCGAAGGCCACGCCCGCAGGGCTCAGCGAACTCGCGCGGCCCAGCGGCAGCAACGCGACCAAGCCGAACGCCGCCAGGGCGATCCAGACGAAGTCGATGGGGCGTCGCGACGTGGCCATCGCCACCGCCAACGGCCCGGTGAACTCCAACGCCACCGCGATGCCGAGCGGTATTCGGCTCAACGACAGGTAGAAAAACAGATTCATCCAGCCCATGGCCAATCCATAAATGACGATGGTGCGTGCCTCGCGCCAGCTCGGCCGCAGCGCCCAGGGACGCCACACGGCCAGCAGCATGAGGGCCGCAAAGGCCAGCCGCAGCGCGGTGGCGCCCGACGCGCCCACGAGCGGGAACAATCGTTTCGACAGGGCCGCGCCGATCTGAATGCTGAACATGGCCACGGCCAGCACGCCGATCGGAATCAAGATCGGCTGAGCCTTGAACGACGAGGAAGTAGTCACAATAATCCAGGGGCCAAAGATCGCGCAGGGTAGCATCGCCGCCAGGCGTCCGCGCACAGGAAGGAGCCCGTCATCGCCAGAAATGCCTACAGCGGCGCGAACACGCGCACCGGGGCCGCTCGCCGGGCCGCAAATGCCCGCGACGGCGCAGAGGCCCGCCTCGTCGCGAACTCTCCGGGCAACGCCGCTGCTCGCCTCAGCGCGGTTTCTCGCCGGAGCGCGGTTCCTGGCGTTATCGCCGCGCCGCGCGCACCCGTGCGGCCCCTCGCGCGATCGGCGCTGCCATCGGATACGGTGACCCTGGCGCGCTTTCTGCTCGGCAAAGTGCTGGTGCGCGAGTTGGCCGAGGGCCGGGCGATGGGCCGCATCGTCGAAACCGAAGCCTATATCCAGGGCGATCCCGCCTGTCACGCCTATCGCGGCATGACGCCGCGGAACCGCTCGTTGTTTCTCGACGTGGGCCACGCCTATGTGTATCGATGCTACGGCGTCTCGTTGCTGCTCAACGTGTCGAGCGAACCCCACGGGACCGGTTCGGGCGTCCTGTTGCGCGCCCTCGAGCCGCTGGCCGGGATCGATCTGATGCAAAGTGTGCGCGAGGGTGTCCGGCTTCGCGACCTTGCCCGGGGTCCGGGCAGATTGGCGTCGGCATTGCAGGTGAGTCTGGGTCACGACGGCTTCGATTTGTTCGCGCAGGGACCTCTGTGGATCGGCAGCGACGGCACCACGGTCGACTCGATCGGCGAAAGCGTGCGCATCGGCCTCACCAAGGGCGCCGACGCACGCCTGCGCTACTTCGTCGCCGGCAGCGAATACCTCAGCGGCACTCGACGACTCAATGCAAAACCCGATTGACGATTTCCTGGCGGAGCGGCACGTCGTGATCCTGGACGGGGCGCTGGCCACGGAACTCGAGCGGCGCGGCGCGAATCTCGCGGATCCCCTCTGGTCGGCGAAAATATTGCTGGAGCAGCCCGACCTGATACGCAGCGTGCATCTGGATTACTTCCTGGCCGGCGCCGACGTGGCGACGACGGCAACCTACCAGGCGACTTTCGAGGCTTTCGAGCGGCGCGGCCTGGCGCGTGAGGCGGCGGCTCAAGTCATGCGCGATGCCGTCGATCTGGCGGTCGCGGCGCGCGAGCAGTTTTGGCGTGTGCCGGCCAATCGCGTGAATCGTCGGCGGCCCCTCGTCGCCGCCTCCGTCGGACCCTATGGCGCCATGCTGGCGGACGGCTCCGAATATCGCGGCCACTATGCCGTGAGCGAGCATGCGCTGCGCGAGTTTCACCGGCCGCGGCTGCAGGTGCTCGCCCGATCGGGGGCGGATCTCGTGGCATGCGAGACCATTCCCTGTCTGCGCGAAGCGCTGGCGCTGGTGCGGCTGCTCGAGGAGTTTCCCTCGCTGTCGGCGTGGATCGGTTTTTCCTGCCGGGACGGCAAGCGCACGTGCGAAGGCGACCTCGTCGCCGACTGCGCCGCCGCGTTGCACGGCTGCCCGCAAGTCGCGGCGATCGGGGTGAATTGCACGCCGCCCGAGTTTGTCGGCGATCTGCTCGGCGACATGCGCAGCCACACCGACACGCCGCTGCTGGCGTATCCGAATTCCGGCGAACGCTACGATGCCGCGGCGAAGAGTTGGCACGGCCACGCCGGGCCTGTCTCGTTTGCCGAGCAATCGCAGTCGTGGTATGCGGCAGGAGCGCGGCTCATCGGCGGTTGCTGCCGCACCACGCCGCGAGACATAGAGGCGATCCGGCGGCAGGATTACGGCAGTTCTCTGCCCTGGAAATAACCGCGGCCAACCCGCCGATCCGCACCGCGCACGGATTCAGCGGGTATCTCGGGACCGTGAAGTTGACCGGTTCGAACAGCGGTATTAGTGCTCCGAGAAATTCGGCTCGCGCTTCTCGAAGAATGCGCGCACGCCCTCCACGCAATCGTGGGTTTCCAGCGTCATTTCTTGGGCGCTGCGCTCGGCTCGCAGCTGCTCCTGCAGGGAATTGTCGAACGTCGAGGCATGCAACGCACGAATCTGGCCCAGCACCGCACAAGGTCCCGTGGCGAGACGCTGCGCGACCGATTGCGCCCGCGCCACGACTTCCGCCTGCGGCACCACCGCGTAGGCCAGACCCCACTCCAGTGCCGTCTTCGCATCGATCTTTTCGGCCAGCATCAACGAGGACAAGGACCGGCCGCCGCCGATGCGCCGTGCGAGATGGAAGGTGATCCCCGCGTCGGGCACCAACCCCAGGCGGGCAAAGGACGGCAGGAAGTACGCGTTCTCGCCGGCGATGATGATGTCGCTCGCCAGAGCCAGGCTCATGCCTGCGCCCACCGCGGCGCCGTTGACCGCGGCGACGATGGGAAAGCGGAAACCGCTCAGTCGCAGAATCAGCGGATCCATGAAACGGCGCATTTCGAAGTGGGCCCGTTGCCGCGCCTCCACCGTTTTGAGATCCACCGAATGCAGATCCAGGCCGCTGCAGAACACATCGTTGCTGCCCGTGATGACCACGGCGCGTGCGCCACTGTCGCCTTTTTGGATCTGATCGAGCGCCAGGTGCATGGCCCGGATGATGGTAATGTCGATCGCGTTGCTCACCGCCGCGCGCTGGATGGCCAGCGTGGCGACCCCGTCGGAGACCGTGAAGGAGAGTGAACTCATCGGTGTGCCCTCATGCCCAATGACGCCAGCCCGGCCCCATTTGACTTATAATCGTTAAATAACTCTTCGATATCCGGCCATGTGTCGATCATGCCCCCTAGCTCGCGTCGCTGCAAGGACACATGTGTCACGCGTCCCCCGCGATAAGACCTAGTATCAATGAGCACCCCCTTGGCGGCGGCGCCCGCGAGCCGCGGATCCACTACGGCTGGGTTGTCATTGCGGCGACTCTTGTCACCATGCTGGTCACCGGCCTCGATTGCACCGCAACTCGCGATACCTCAGACTTCCGTTGCGCAACAGCAGCGCCCTCCCCGGAGCGACATGATGCCCAAGTTATCGCGACGCCTCGGCATCGCCCTGTCCTCCATTGCCGCCGGCGCCGCTCTGGCGAGTACGGGAACCGCGTGGGCCGCGGGCGACGCGTTGCCCAGCGAATCGCCCGCGAATTTTGTCGCACGCGTCGACAGCTTCGACTACGTGAAGCGCGAAGTCATGATCCCCATGCGCGACGGCGTGAAACTGAAAACCCTGATTCTCATCCCCCGCGGAGCGCAGCGCGCGCCCATTCTGCTGAGCCGCACGCCCTACGGGGCGACCGAACGAATCGCCAAGAACGCCAGCGCGCATCTGTCGGTGGTGATCGGCGACAACGACGTGGCCGTCGACGCGGTGGTCAACGGCAACTACATTCGCGCAGTGCAGGACGTCCGCGGCAAACACGAGTCCGAGGGCGATTACGTGATGACCCGCCCGCTGCAAGGTCCGCTCAATTCCACCTCGGTCGATCACTCGACGGATACCTACGACACCATCGATTGGCTGGTGAAGAACACGCCCGAATCGAATGGCAAGGTCGGCATCCTCGGCATCTCCTACGACGGTTTCACGTCGTTGATGGCGCTCGTGCATCCGCATCCGGCGCTGCGGGCCGCCGTGCCCATCAATGCCATGGTCGACGGCTGGCGCGGCGACGACTGGTTCCACAACGGCGCGTTCCGGCTGGACAGCTTCACCTACACCCACGATCAGGAGGCCTCGCGCGGCAGCGACATCGCCTGGTGGACCGATCACTACGACGACTACGACACCTGGCTCTCGGCAGGCTCCGCCGGCGACATGGCGCACCTGCACGGCCTCGAACAAGTCGGCTTTGCGCAAAAGCTCATGCAGCATCCTGCCTATGACGAATTCTGGCAGGACCAGGCGCTCGACAAGATCCTCGCGCAGCAAGGCGTGACGGTGCCGGTGATGCTGGTCCACAGCCTCTGGGACCAGGAAGACATCTACGGCAACATCGCCGTCTACAAGGCGCTGACCGCCGGGCATGCGGACACGTCGAATCTCTTCCTGGTCATCGGTCCCTGGTATCACCACCAGGAACGGCTCGACGGCAGCCGCGTCGGTGCGATCGAATTCGGCAGCGATACGGCTGCGTATTTTCGCATGCGCGTACTGCGCTCCTTCCTGGATCATTTCCTCAAGGACGAGGCACCGCCGCTCGAGATCGCGCCGGTCACCGCCTTCGAAACCGGTACCAATCGCTGGCTGTCGCTGCCGTCGTGGCCCTTGGGCTGCACGCGCGCCGCTTGCACCATCGATCGCAAGAAAATCTATCTGCAGCCCAACGGCGGTCTGGGCTTCGCGCCTGCCACGGGGTCCGGATTCGAGAGCTATGTGTCCGATCCGGCAAAGCCGGTTCCCTACCTGCCGCGGCCCATCCACATCGGCGGTGACGCGGGCCAATCGAGCTGGCAAACCTGGTTGGTGAGCGATCAGCGCGACGTCGCCGCCCGCACCGATGTGGTGAGCTTCAGCACGCCCGTGCTCACGCAGCCCTTGAAGTTGAGCGGCGAGCCCATCGCCAATCTGATCGCCTCGAGCACGGGCACGGACGGCGACTTCGTCGTCAAACTCATCGACGTGTACCCGGACGATATGGGACGCGACGCCAAGATGGGCGGCTATCAGTTGATGATTGCCACCGACATTCTGCGCGGCCGCTACCGCGATTCGTTCAGCGCGCCCAAGCCGATTCCGGCGGACAAGGCCCAGCTCTTCCGCTTCGCCCTGCCCACGGTCAATCACGTATTCCTGCCCGGACATCGCATCATGGTCCAGGTGCAGTCGAGCCTGTTCCCGGTCTACGATAGGAACCCGCAGACCTACGTCGACAATATCTTCTTCGCCAAGCCCGGCGACTACAAAAAGGCCACGATCAAGATCTTCGACGGCGGCAAGGACGCGAGCTTCATCGATTTACCCGTGGTCGGACCGGCCGCGGCACGCTGACCCGGCCGCGATGTGGGCCGGTTGCCGGGCGTTCGCGATACCACACGGTCGCCGCGCGAATCCATCACCGCCGGTGCCAAGCGAGCGCGCTGTCGATGCCCCATACCCACACCACAGCCGGTCAAATTCACCGCGCCGAGGTCTAGCGGCTCTTCTCCGGCTCGTGCTTCTTGGCCTCAGGCTGCCCCTTGGGATGGGGCGGCGGCTTCGGTGCACCGGGCTTTTGCCCCGGCGGCCGACCATTCGCTGCCTGCCCACGCGCGGCGGGCTGTCCCGCTGCGGGAGACGTGCGGGCGGCCGAGTTGCCGGGTGTTCCGGGCGGCGTGCGTACGGCCGCGCTCCCGGGTGTTCCGGGCGGCGCGTGACCCGCGACCGGATTGCCCGGAGCACCGCCCGCCCGCGCCGGCGCGGTCGCGCCACGGGCCCCCACGACACCCGGTCCGCTGAACGCGGCCGGACGTGCGGTGGCGGCAATGGACGGGTGTCCGCCGTTGGCGCGCGCCGCGAGCGCCGGATTCCTGACGGCCTCTTGCACGTGCTGCCGCTGCAGCGGTGTCGGCGGTACGTGCTGCTCCTGAGCCGCGGCGCGCTCCTGCGCGGTTGGCGCCGCGGCGACGCCGCCGGATCCGCCGTTGTAGCTCACCTTGTTGACGGTGACGTTGTTCACCACGGTGGTGTTGTACGTATTGTGAATCACGGTGGTGTTCACGTTGTTGACCGCCGTGTTGTACGCGAAGGAATTGCCCGCCCAGCGGCCGCCCGCAAAACCCACGCCCACGTAACCGAAACCGTAATTCACTCCGCCATAGAAGCCGACGTGCGGACCCCAATAACCCGCGTGCCAGCCGTAGAAGCCGCCGACGAAGCCCCAGTATCCCGGCGTCCACAGCACGCCGACCCGCGGCGGTTGGACCCACGTGCCCGGAATCCAGTAATAATCGCTACCCGTCCAGTGCCAATAGCCGGGTGTCCATAGATAACCGTCTTCGGGACATGGCGGCTGGTCGTAATCCGGCAGCGGCGGCGGCGGTTGACTTGCCTGCACCTCGACCTCGGCCGCGGGCGCATCGTAAGCCGGCGGGGGCGGCGGCGCGTACACACGGGGCGGGGGTGGGGGCGGCGGCGGCGGCCGATACACGCGCTCCTGTACCACGCAGGCGCTCAACAGCGTCGCGGCGGACAATGCCACGATGACGCCGCGATGCGCCGGAAGAAATTCTTTCACGATTTTTGTCATGGGGTTCCCACGTTGGCCGGTTCGCAAGGCAGGGTAAGAGCATTACCCTGGTCATGGAACGGATAACGTCACAGATCGGCAACAGGCTACGACTGTGAACGAAATGTAACCGAAACCGCCGCGGCGCGGGCTCAGTGCTTCGGCGCCGCCGTCGTGATGATGGCCCGCAGCTCCGTGAGTTTGGCCTTGACCGCCGCTGCGTTGGCAGGGCCCATCCGGATCAGCAGCTTCTGGCCGGCGGGCCGTGCCTCCAGCGTCGGATCGGCAAACAGGTACATCACGTTGGGCCGCACCAGGTCGATGGGGCCCGTGACCTGCGGAGTCGCCAACAGCACATCGATGACTTGAACCAGCCGATCGTTGAAGTAGCCGTTCGGATAGCCCAGATCCTGGTAGGCCTTCTGAAACAACGGATAGAAGCGCAGGTACACCGCGGCCAGCCGCTGCATATCCGCCTCTTGCAGCAGGCTGACCAGAGGCTGGTAGCGTTGAAAATTCTGGCTGTCGAGCGTGCCATGCAGCTCGTCGCCCTCGGCTGCGAAAATGCCGGCCGTGGGCATGATCGGCCGTTTGTCCACGGCCACCTTTTGACGCGGCAGATTATCGACCGTGACCACGATGTGGCGGACGATGTTGTCGGCCACCAAGTAATGGGTCACGGCGCCGCCGCCAGCCTCGCTGAGGGCAGCGCTCAGGGCGCCGTCGCTGTCGCCGAGTTCGGGCAGAGGCGTCTTCGATGGCTCGCCGGCAGGCACCGGATGTTCGATCGCATCATCGGGCGCCGCCGGCACGGCCGGCGGCGTGGCGGCAACCGCCGCGGGCGGCGGTATCGCGGCGTGGTGCGTATGCCAGTAATACCAACCGCCGAACGCGGCGATCGCGACCGCGAGCGCCACGCCTATCAGCGGCTTGTTGATCGCCGGTTCATCGAGCATCGGATCTCCTGGAGGCATCATGGTCGAGGCTCAACCGCTGTTCATGGTGCGCAGCTGCAGCTCATGGCGGCGATAGTCGATGACCAGTGTATCGAGTACCCCCAAGGCATCCATTCCGATCAAGATCGCCGGCTCCTTGGTCAGCTGCCACTGCTTGAAAATGTACATGTCCGCAAAGGTTACGCCCGGATCGAGCATCTTGACGCCCCCCAGCTGAATGGCGGGGGTGGCGATGATTTCCCCGTCCTCGACCGCCAAAGTGGCCCCCACGATCTGATCGGGCTGGCTCTTGCCGGGCGTATTGAGGCGCGCCAAGGCATTGCGCAGGGCGAGATTCGCGATGGTGGTCTGGCCACCCGTATCGACGATGGCCGTGGTGCGCACGCCCCCCACGATGGCATCGACCACGATCAGTCGACCGTGCAGCGAATGGAACGGAATGTCCACGAAGTCCCGGCCCGATCTCTCGCCGTGCGAATAGGCGATCGTGATCTTGTCGTGGCGAAAATCGATGAATATGCGCTTGTTGGCCAATCCTTCGGAACCGAGTATGCCCTGCGCACCGCCCATGGCGTCGGGTACGATGGGCAGCAACGGCGAGTCCACGGCCACGTCGCCCACGCTGAGCGTGTCCACGCGGATGGTCGGGACCGTGGCCGAGCCGGTCACGCCGCGCAACATCACCGGCGGCGACTGATCGGTGGGGATGCCCAGCGCGAGCGCGACCATGGCGGTGACCGCCGAATGGCTGGCGCCGGTGTCGAGCACCAGACGAAACGGTCCGCGGCCATTGATGAACACGGGCGCCCAGATGCGTCCGATCCGGTCGCGTTGGGTGGGCGCGACATAGCGCGGCTCGGGTGTCTCGACCAGGATCTCCGCGAGTTCATCCGCCGAGTCGCCCGCGGTCTTGGCCGCGGAGAGCGTCGGTACGGTTCCCGCGGCCCGTTGGGAGCCCGCGCCCAGCGCGCCCAGCATCAACACACCGCACAACATCGCCCCGGACACCCGACGCGTAACGTCGATCGATACGTGCAGCAGTCTCATGGTTTCCGCCTCGCCGCGATGTCCGCGTCGACCACTTGGCCCAACACGGCCAATGGTACGGTCCCGGTGCGCAGCAGTAGATCGTGAAATCCTTTCATTGAAAAATTCGCGCCCAGGGCCCTTTGAGCCTTGCTCCGTTGCGCGAGTATCGCAAGCTCGCCTATCTTATACGCGCATGCTTGGCCCGGCATCACGACGTAGCGCTCGACTTCGGCGACCGGAATCCCATAGTCGATCGCCTGCTGCCGAGTCCAGCGCTGGGCGTGCAGCCCCGTATCGACCACCAGGCGACGCGCGCGGAACAGTTCGTCGTAGAGCTGGCCGAGGCGCCCCTGCGGATCGTCATGGTACCAATCGGCCTCGACCGCGAGCTGCTCCGCGTACAGTCCCCAGCCTTCGGCGAAGGCCGATAAGCCGCCAAACACGCGCTTGCGGCGAAACAACGGGATGTCCGTGGATTCCTGTTGCAGCGCGATCTGAAAGTGATGGCCCGGAACGCCCTCGTGGTACATCAGCGTGCGCATCGTCAACATGCCGAACTCCGGTCCCGGCAGGGGTATCCACACCGTGCCCGGCCGCGAACCGTCCGGTGCCGGCGCCGAATAATGCGCGGCCGCGTTCTTCTCGGTGAACGGCGGCTCGCGCAGCACCTGCACGGGGGCCGTCGGCCGCAAATCGAACAAGCTGCCGGCGCGCCGTTCGGCGTCGCGCAGAATGCGTTCGTGTTCCTGCAGCAGCAGCGGGCGCGGATCGGGATTCGCGGCGGGCTGCAAGCTCTTCTCCAGCGCCTTGTAGCGCTCTTCCACCGAACCCTCTGCGTAGCCGAGTTCGCGCAAGCGCGCGTCCATGTCGGCGGATATGCGCGCCACCTCGCGCAGCCCCACGGCGTGGATCTTCTGCGCGGAGAACTCCGTGGTGGTATTCACGTGCAGCGCCGCGGCATAGGCGTCGGCGCCCTTGGCCAGCCGCCACAGACCGGCATCCTCGCCTGCGGCCTTAAGTTCGCCGGCGAGCAGTGCGCGCACGCGCCGGAACGCGGGACGAATCGACTCCTCCACCGTGCGCTGCGCGCTCGCGACCGCCGCTTCGCGCTCTGTTTGCGCGAAGCCTTGGATGGATTTCGAACGCATCGCCAGCGAGTCCACCAGCACGTTGTCCGCCGCCGCCGCGGCGAGGAAGCGATCGATGCCCTCGATGGTCGCCTGCAGGATGAATGCCGGCGGGATCGTGCCCTTGGCGGCCCGTGCCTTGGCAACGTCGATGCCTTGATCGAGCACCGCCGCCACGCGCGCCAGGCGCGCCAGATAATTCTCGACATCGCGCGGCGTGCGCAGCGGATGCACCTGGCTCAGGAAGTTGACGAGCGACACCTGCAGGCCGCGAAACTGGTCGAACACGAATCGCTGATCGGAGAACTCGGCCATGCGCACCGCATCGCCGAGTTGCCATTGCAGCGAGGCCGCGGACACGCGCTGCACCGGCGTGAGCTGCGCGCGTGGGAAAGTCTTCAGGCGCGAAAGCCCGCCGCGCGCACGTGCGATGTAGACCGCGACGCCCGGCGCATCCAGCGGTATGCCGTACTGCGCATCGATCGCCGCGAGTTCACGATCCAAGGCGTCCTGTTCGGGGCCCTGGAAATACTGCTGCGAGGTTGCCGCGGCGGGATTCGCGCGCATCCACTGCGCCGCGAGATCGTCGGTGAATGCATCGAAGGAGCGGCGCACCGCTGCCGCCGCGGGTGGCTGGGACGCGTGCGACGCATGCGCGATCGTGGCGAGGCTCGCCGCACTGAGCAACAGCCCGGCCAGCATCGCGCGCACAACGGCGGAACTCGATTTCAAGCGCACCCCCTCCGGCCGAGGATAACATCTGCTGTGGAGATCATCGCATTTGACGTGTCGGGACGGTATTGCGACCATCCTTCGATGACCTCAAAAATCACGCGACGCGATTTCATGAACGGCATTGCCATCGCCGTGGCGGGCATGGCGGGCCTCGATGCAGCGGCGGCCGAACCCCCGAGCGGTGCTCCGTCGGCCGGCGATCCCTCGGCCGGCGGCCGCTCGCCCGGCGATGCCGGCGCGCGTGGCGACGCGGCCCTCGCGACGCCCCCACCCTCCTATCCACCACGACGCGACGGACTGCGCGGCAGTCACGTGGGTTCGTTCGAGGCCGCGCACCGCTTGCGCGATGGCACCCCGTTCGACTTGGGCGCCCAAGTGACGGAGCACTACGACCTGGTCGTGGTCGGCGCCGGTATCAGCGGCTTGTCCGCCGCTTACTTCTATCGGCAACGCCGCCCGCACGCGCGCATTCTCATCCTCGACACCAACGATGATTTCGGCGGCCACGCGAAACGCAACGAGTTCCTCGTCGACGGGAAGCTGCTCATCGGTTATGGCGGCACCCAGTCCATCGATTCGCCGCGCCGCAAGTGGGACAAGGTCGCGAAGAGCCTGCTGCAGGATCTCGGCATCGACGTGGCGCGCTTCGATACGGCGTTCGACCAGCAGTTCTACACCCGCTGGGGGCTCTCCCACGGCACGTTCTTCAAGAAGGAAACCTTCGGCACCGACCGCTTGGTCAGGCGTCCCTTCGGCGGCTGGAACGACTGGGACGAGGAGCCCCGCAGCCGGGCCGAATTGCGCGCCTATGTCGATGCGTTCCCGTTATCCCCCGCCGCGCGCGCCCAGCTGATCGACATGATTTGGTCGGACCGGGATGTGCTGCCCGGCAAGACGCGGGCCGAGCGGCGGGCCGTGCTCGAACACTTGAGCTATCGCGATTTCCTGAAAAGCTACTGGAACGCCGATGAGGATGTATTGAAGTTCCTGCAGACCCGAACCCATGAACTTTGGGCCGTGGGCATCGATGCGGTACCGGCGAGCGAAACGCTGGGCATGCCGGGCCTCAAGGCGCAGAGCGCCGCGCTCGGCGCGCAAGCCGAGGAGCCCTACATCTATCACTTTCCGGATGGCAACGCGTCCATCGCGAGAATGCTGGTGCGCCGGCTCATACCGGGAATCGCGGGCGGCGGCGGCATGGAGGACATCGTGCTCGCACGTTTCGATTACGCGCAGCTCGATCGGCCCGAACACGACATTCGCCTGCGGCTCGGCAGCACGGCGGTGGACGTGCGCAACGTCGCGAACGGCGTGGAACTGGCCTACGTCAAGGCCGGGGTCGTCACGCGAGTGGCCGCGCGCGACTGCGTGCTTGCGTGCTATCAAGCCATGATTCCGTACATTGCGCCGGAGGCGGACGCGGAACAGCGCGCGGCGCTGCATGACAACGTGCGCGCGCCTCTGGTGTACGTGAATGTCGCGGTGCGCAACTGGCACCCTTGGCACGAGCTCGGAGTCGCGTACATCGACAATCCCGGCGGCACCTACGCCGCCTGTCTGGACTTCCCGGTGAGTCTCGACGGCTATCGTTTTTCCGCCGACCCCTCGCAACCGGTCTGCATCCACCTGGTACACACCCCGACGGCCCCCAATCAAGGCCTCGACATGCGCGAACAATATCGCGCCGGACGGACCCGTCTTTACGGCATGACCTTCGCGGATTTCGAGAACGAGATCCGCGACGAGCTCGGTCGCATGTTGGGCGGCGCCGGCTTCGATTTCGAGCGCGACGTGGCCGCGATCACCGTCAATCGCTGGCCGCACGGCTACGCCTACACGCCGACGCCGCTCTACGACGATCCGGGCGAGCAAGCTACCCGCGCCGGGCACGCTCGGCGCAAGATCGGCCGCATCGCTATCGCCAATTCCGACTCGGGCTGGGATGCCTACACCCACGTCGCCATCGACCAGGCGCATCGCGCGGTACGGGAACTGACGGCCTGAGCGGCGCCGCGCAGCGCTGATTTACTAAACGAACTCTTCGGTATCGATTTCCGCCTGGGTGGCCGCATTGTAGCGGTCGCCGACCACCGTGCGACGGTTGATGAGCGCCTCGAGACGGCGGGCGAGGTCGCCGGACAGTTGCACCCGGTCGGCGCCGAGATTCTCCTCGAGGTGCGCGCCGCGGGTGGTACCGGGAATGACCACGACATGACTGCCCCGGCCCAACACCCAGGCGAGCGCCAGTTGCGCCATCGAACACCTCGCCTCGTTGGCGAGCGCCGCATAGGCCCCGAGCAGTTCGAGATTGACGCGGTTGTTGTCGGCGGCGAATCGCGGCATCGAGCGGCGGATGTCCTTGGCATCGAGCGCCGCCACGTCCGGCAACGCGCCCGTCAGGAAGCCGCGCGCCAGCGGACTGAACGCGACGAACGTGGCGCCGATGTCGCGGCAGGTGTCGAGCACGGCGATTTCCGGATTGCGGGTGCAAAGCGAGTATTCGCTTTGCACCGCCGCGATGGGATGTACGGCGTGGGCGCGTCTTACCGTGGCCGCGGACACTTCCGACAAACCGATGGCGCGGATCTTGCCCTGCCGTACGAGGCCGGCGAGCGCGCCGACGCTCTCCTCGATGGGCACCGTTTTATCCCAGCGATGCAGGTAGTACAGATCGATGACCTCGGTGCGCAGACGCCGCAGCGAATCCTCGCAGGTCTGCCGCAGCGTCTCCGGCCGGCCGTCGATCGCCCGGCGTACGCCGCCGGCGGTTGCGACGCCCTGCAGGCCGCACTTGCTCGCCAATGTGAAGCGCGCTCGAAACGGCGCCAGCGTGCGCCCCAGCAACTCCTCGTTGGCGCCGAATCCGTACAGCGCCGCCGTGTCGAAATGCGTGATGCCGAGTTCCAGGGCCCGCAGCAACATCGCGGCGCCCTCGGCGGGCGACGGCGGCACGCCATACGCATGACTCAGATTCATGCAGCCGAATCCGATCGCCGAGACCGCGCCGGCACCCAGTCGACGCTGCCCGAGCGAGGCAGCCACTAAACGCCGGCCGCCACGCGCGGCGCCGCTGCGGCGGCCGGCGGCATGACTTGCGGGGGCATCCGGCCGAATTTTCCCGATCTGAAATCCTCCATCGCCGTCTCGATCTCCTGCCGCGAATTCATGACGAACGGGCCGTAGCCCACGATGGGTTCGGCGATGGGCTCGCCGCTCAACAGCAGGAACACGGCATCGCCCGCGCCCGAGGCGGCCTCGACGTGGATCTCCTCGCCGGCGGCGTCGAGCACCGCGAGATCGGCATGACGCGCGCTCGACCCATTCACGGCAATCTCGCCTTTCAAAACGGCGAGCGCCGTATTGTGCCCCGCAGGTATGCGAAACGTGGCACTGCGTCCCGCCGCCATACGCACATCCCACACGTTGAGCTGCGTGAACGTGTTCGCGGAACCCGCCTGCCCGGCATGCTCGCCGGCAATGACGCGAATCCGTCCCGCTGCGTCAGGCAGTGCCAGGTCGGGAATGTTCGCGCTCGCGAGCGCCTGATAGCGCGGCGCGGACATTTTGTGCACGGCCGGCAGATTGACCCACAGCTGGGCCATCTCCAATGCGCCGCCTCGGCGTGTGAACGCCGGTGAATGGAATTCTTCGTGCAGGATGCCCGACGCGGCCGTCATCCACTGCACGTCGCCCGGACCGATGACGCCGCCGCCGCCGGTCGAATCACGGTGCGCCACCTCGCCCGAGTAGACGATGGTGACGGTCTCGAAGCCGCGGTGCGGGTGCTCGCCCACGCCGCGCGGCCGGCTCGCCGGCGCGAACTCGGCCGGCCCCGCATAATCGAGCAGGAGGAACGGACTGAGATGCTGCCCCAAGTTGTCATAAGTAAACAGGCTGCGGACCGGAAATCCGTCCCCCACCCAATGGCCTTTGGGGCTTGGAAACACGCCGCGCACTCTTTTCTGCATGAACCCTACCCTCCGCTGACCACCACCCGCCTACATGCGTGCGAATTCCGCGTTTTCCAGGCCTCCAGGCGGCCGGCCCTCGCAGGTTCGATTTTGCGACACTTTGTGTCGCAAAATCGCGCACCGCAGAGTGTCCCGGCTGCGGCTTTCATCCCGATGACAGCCGCCGTTTGCAGTTATTATAAACGCTACGTAAGTATTGGAATTCAACGAGTGACTGCCTGCGATGAGTAGCAAAGCGCCACGGCGCGTCATCCCCATCAAAGTCGAGCCGCCCTCCGCGTTGAGCGCCGCGGAACGATCCGCCGTGCTCGACGCCTGCGTGCGCCTGAAGAACCTGCCCGGGGCCCTGATGCCGTTGTTTCATGCCGTCCAGGAAGCCGTAGGCTATGTGCCGAAAGACTCGGTGCCGTTGATCGCCCGCGAGCTGAACTTGTCGCTGGCCGAAGTGCACGGGGTCTTGAGCTTCTACCATTATTTTCGCAAGGAACCCGCTGGCCGCCATGTGGTACACCTCTGCCGCGCGGAAGCCTGCCAAGCCGTGGGCGCGGTCGAACTGGAAGCGCACGCCAAGCGCAGCCTCGGCATCGATTTCCATGCCACCACCGCGGACGGCGCGATCACGCTCGAACCCGTTTATTGCCTGGGCAATTGCGCGTTGGGCCCCTCCGTCATGATCGACGATCGATTGCAGGGCCGAGTGTCGAACAGCCGCTTCGACGACTTGATCGCACGCGCCCGGAAATCTGCGGTGAATCCCTCGTGAACCCCGTGAAGATCTATGTTTCCCGCGATTCGGCGGCCTGCAGCGTGGGCGCCGAGGAGACCGCACGGGCGATCGTCGCGGAAGCGGCCAAGCGCGAAGTGGCCATCGAACTGATACGCAACGGGTCGCGCGGCCTGTTGTGGCTCGAGCCCCTGGTCGAGGTCGCCACCGCGGCGGGCCGCATGGCCTACGGTCCGGTGGGCGCCGGCGATGTGGCGGGCCTGTTCGACGCGGATTTCATTCACGGCGCGGCTCATCCCCTGGCCCACGGCCCTACCGCGGACATGCCCTACCTCAAGAATCAGGAACGCCTGACCTTCGCTCGTGTCGGTATTACCGACCCGCGCAGTCTCGCCGACTACCTCGAGCACGGCGGCTATCGCGGCCTCGATGCCGCGCTGGCCATGGAACCCGCCGCCATCGTGGCGAGCGTTACCGCGTCGGGATTGCGCGGCCGCGGCGGCGCCGCTTTTCCCGCGGGAATCAAGTGGAAAACGGTGCTGGGCGCGGCCGCGATCCAAAAATACATCGTCTGCAACGCCGATGAGGGCGATTCGGGGACATTTTCCGACCGCATGCTGATGGAAGGCGATCCCTTCGTACTGATCGAGGGAATGACCATCGCCGGGCTCGCCACGGGCGCGACGCGCGGCTACATCTACCTTCGTTGGGAATACCCGGACGCCAAGATCGCGCTCGATGCCGCCATCGCGGCGGCCTATGCCGGGCATTATCTCGGCGAGAACCTCCGCGGCGGCGGCAAGACCTTCGACCTCGAGGTCAGGCTGGGCGGCGGCGCCTACATCTGCGGCGAGGAGACCTCGCTCCTCGAATCCCTGGAAGGCAAGCGCGGCCAGGTGAGATTCAAGCCGCCGCTCCCGGCGCTGCAAGGATTGTTCGGCAAACCCACGGTCATCAACAACGTCATCACCCTGGCCTCCGTCCCCATCATTCTCGATCGCGGTGCCGACTATTATCAGCACTTCGGCATGGGGCGCTCCCGCGGCACGCTGCCCGTCCAGCTCGCCGGCAACATCAGGCACGGCGGCCTGGTGGAGCTGGCGTTCGGCTTGACCTTGCGCGAATTGTTGTACGACTACGGCGGCGGCTCCTTGAGCAGCCGCCCGATTCGGGCGGTGCAAGTCGGTGGTCCCCTCGGCGCCTATCTCCCCGAATCCCAATTCGACACCCGGCTCGACTACGAGGCCTTCGCCGACATCAAGGCCATGTTGGGGCACGGCGGCATCGTGGTGTTCGACGATACGGTCGACATGGCCGCCCAGGCTCGTTACGCCATGGAGTTCTGCGCCGTGGAATCATGCGGCAAGTGCACCCCCTGCCGCATCGGTTCGACCCGCGGCGTCGAGGTCATCGATCGGCTCATGGCGGGCGACGCTGCCCGGCAGGAAGCCCTGCTGCGCGACCTGTGCGAGACGCTGACTTACGGTTCACTGTGCGCACTGGGCGGCCTGACGCCGTACCCGGTACTGTCCGCGTTGAACCACTTTCACGAAGATTTTGTCACATCTGGAACCAGGCACGCTCGGCCGGCCGCGGTTCGTTAGAGAGGCTTTTCCATGCAATCCATTGTTGAACGGGATTTCGGCACCCCCGAGCGCCACAGCGCGAAGTCGGTGACGCTGACCATCGACGGCCAGGAAATCACGGTGCCGGAAGGCACCTCGGTGATGCGTGCCGCAGCCCTGTCGGACGTGAAGATCCCCAAGTTGTGCGCCACCGACCAGCTCGAGGCCTTCGGCTCCTGCCGCCTGTGCCTGGTCCAGATCGAGGGCATGAAGGGATTGCCGGCCTCGTGTACCACCCCGGTCGCCCCCGGGATGAAGGTCACCACCCAGAACAAGCAGCTCGCCGATGTGCGCCGCGGCGTGATGGAACTGTACATTTCCGATCACCCGCTCGATTGCCTGACGTGCCCCGCCAATGGACATTGCGAATTGCAGGACATGGCCGGCATCGTCGGCCTGCGCGAGGTGCGCTACGGCTACGAGGGCGAGAATCATCTGGTCGCCGATAAGGACACCAGCAATCCGTATTTCACGTTCGATGCCAGCAAGTGCATCGTATGCTCGCGCTGCGTGCGCGCCTGCGACGAGCAGCAGGGCACGCTCGCGCTCACCATTCAGAGCCGCGGGTTCGACTCCAAGGTGTCGCCGAGCCAGAACGTGTCGTTCATGGATTCGGAATGCGTATCCTGCGGCGCCTGCGTGCAGGCCTGCCCCACGGCCACGCTCTCCGAAAATACGCTGATCGACAAGGGCCAAGCCGAACACAGCAAGATCACCACCTGCGCGTACTGCGGCGTGGGGTGTTCGTTCCGTGCCGAAATGAAGGGCGAGGAAGTGGTGCGCATGGTGCCTAACAAGAATGGACACGCCAATCACGGGCACTCGTGCGTGAAGGGACGATTCGCGATCGGCTACGCCACGCACTCGGACCGCATCACCACGCCGATGATCCGCGCCCAGATCACGGACCCGTGGCGCGAAGTCTCCTGGGCTGAAGCCATCGCCTACGCCGCCGGCGAGATGAAGCGCATCCAGGCAAAGTACGGCCGCGATTCGATCGGCGGCATCACCTCGTCCCGCTGCACCAACGAAGAGACCTACCTGGTGCAGAAACTGGTGCGCGCCGGTTTCGGCAACAACAATGTCGACACCTGCGCCCGCGTGTGCCACTCGCCCACGGGCTATGGTTTGAAGCAGACGCTCGGCGAATCCGCGGGCACCCAGAATTTCGACTCGGTGATGAAGGCCGACGTGATTTTCGTGATCGGCGCCAACCCCACCGACGGCCACCCGGTATTCGGCTCGCAGATGAAGCGCCGCATCCGCCAGGGCGCGCGTCTCATCGTCGCCGATCCGCGCACCATCGACCTGGTGCGCACCCCGCACGTCGCGGCGGACCATCACTTGAAACTGCGGCCGGGCACCAACGTGGCGCTGGTCAACAGTCTGGCCCACGTCATCGTCACCGAAGGGCTGGTCAAGGAAGACTTCGTGCGCGAGCGCTGCGAAGTCGATTCATTCGAAAAATGGCGCGCCTTCGCCGCCGCCGCGGACAACTCGCCCGAAGCCATGGAGCCGATCACGGGCGTACCGGCCGCGAGCGTGCGCGCCGCGGCGCGGCTGTATGCCACCGGCGGCAACGGCGCCATCTACTACGGACTCGGCGTCACCGAACATAGCCAGGGATCGACCATGGTCATGGGCATCGCCAATCTGGCCATGGCCACGGGCAATATCGGCCGGGAGGGCGTGGGCGTGAACCCGCTGCGCGGCCAGAACAATGTGCAGGGCTCGTGCGATATGGGCTCCTTTCCGCACGAATTCCCCGGCTATCGTCATGTCTCCGACGTGGCGACCCGTCACCTGCTCGAAGACGCGTGGGGAGTCAGCCTGCAGGACGAACCGGGGCTGCGTATTCCCAACATGTTCGAGGCCGCTCTCGACGGCGACTTCAAAGGCTTGTACATCGAAGGCGAGGACATCGCGCAATCGGACCCGAACACCCAGCACGTGACGGCCGCTCTCATGGCGATGGAATGCATCATCGTGCAGGATCTGTTCCTCAACGAGTCCGCCAAATTCGCGCATGTGTTCCTGCCGGGATCCTCGTTCCTGGAGAAGGACGGTACGTTCACGAACGCCGAACGACGCATCTCGCGCGTACGCAAGGTCATGCAGCCCAAGGCCGGCTACGCCGATTGGGAGATCACGCAATTGCTCGCCAATGCCGTCGGCTACCCCATGAACTACGCGCATCCGTCCGAGATCATGGATGAGATCGCGCGTCTGACACCCACCTTCACGGGCGTGAGTTTCGCGCGCATCGACGAGCTCGGCAGCATTCAATGGCCGTGCAACGCCGCTCACCCGAACGGCACCCCGACCATGCATGTGGACGAGTTCGTGCGCGGCAAGGGGAAATTCCTGGTCACCGAATACGTGCCCACCAGCGAGAAGGTAAATTCCAAATTCCCGCTGATCCTGACCACCGGCCGCATCTTGAGCCAGTACAACGTGGGCGCGCAGACGCGCCGCACCGAGAACAATCGGTGGCACGAGGAGGACCGGTTGGAAATTCACCCGAACGACGCCGAAGAGCGTGGCATTGCCGATGCCGACTGGGTGGGCATCTCCAGCCGCTCGGGCGAGACCGTGCTGCGGGCGCGCATCACCGAGCGCGTCCAGCCAGGCGTGGTCTACACGACGTTCCACTTCCCCGAATCCGGTGCCAACGTCATCACCACGGACAACTCCGACTGGGCGACCAATTGTCCCGAGTACAAAGTCACCGCGGTGCAGGCCACGCGGGTGAGCCAGCCGTCGGAATGGCAGAAGCGCTTCCGCGCATTCACGGAGACGCAGGAAAGCCTGCTGAAGAACGCCGAGCATTCGGTTGTCAAGTAGGAAACTCGCATGAGCGGCGGCGAACAATTGATTCAGATGGCCAATGACATCGGCAATTTTTTTCGCGCCGAGCCGCAGCGCGAGGATGCCATCGCGGGAATCGTGAATCACATCGGCAAATTTTGGACGCGGCGCATGCGCGAGAAGCTGATCGCGCATGCGCAGCACGGCGATCGAGCACTCGACGAGCTGCCGCGCGAGGCGGTACGGCGGCTGGCGCTCCAGGCCGCGGCCCCGCGCGCAGCGCCCGCTCCGCCGGCTACCGCCGGATCGTGAGTAGGCCCTTGTCCTACAGTCACGTATGATTCGAACTGACGAGGCCGCAGCCCCGTTGTCGCTATAATGGCCGTCGCATCCGGGGAATCGGCGCATCCCCGCTCACGTTGTTATCGGAGTACAAGAATTATGATGAATCCGTGGCGTCGCTCGCTGCTCCCCGCAGTTCTCGCACTGCTGCTGCCCGCCCTGACGCCGGCGCAGGTGTCGGTGAACATCTCCGTGAACGTGCCGCCGCCCGAGCTTCCGGTCTACGAGCAACCGCCCATCCCCGATGACGGCTACATCTGGACGCCCGGCTATTGGGCGTGGGGCGACGACATCCAGGATTACTATTGGGTACCGGGCACGTGGATCGCTCCGCCCGAACCGGATTACTTGTGGACGCCCGGCTACTGGGGGGTGGCCGGCGGGCTGTTCCTGTGGCACACGGGCTATTGGGGCCCGCACGTCGGTTTTTACGGCGGCGTCAACTATGGCTACGGTTACGGCGGCAACGGTTATCAAGGCGGTTACTGGCAGGGCGGCCACCTGTACTACAATCGATCCGTCAATAACATCAGCAACGTCCATGTCACCAACGTGTACAACAGGACCGTGGTCAACAATCTCGCGGTCAACCGGGTGAGCTATAACGGCGGCAATGGCATCCACGCCCAGCCCAGCGCGGAGCAAATGGCAGCGGCGCGCGACCGGCACATCGAGGTCACCCCGACGCAGCGCCAACACGAACAGGCGGCCCGCAACAATCCGGCGCTGCGCGTCAGCGAGAACAAGGGACACCCGTCGATCGCCGCCACCTCGCGACCCGGCGCATTCACGGGCGCGGGCGTCGTCGGTGCCCGTCAGGGAGGAACCCTGAGCGTGGTCCATCCGAACGCGCCAGCCCGCGGCGCCACCGCGCCGCGGTCGCAGGTGCAGCCGCAACCCCAGGCACCGCGTAATGCGCCGCAGGGGCAGCAGCACCAAGTCGAGCAGCACCAGCCGCCTCAGGCCGAACAGCGGCCGGTAGAACGGCGCCCGCCCCAGCCCGCGCAGCGGCAGGTCGAGCAGCACGCATCGCCGGTCGAGCGGCACGCACCGGAACAAGCGCAACAGCCTCGGCCGACCGCACCCCCAGCTCGGCAGACCCCACCCCCACCTCGCCCGAGCGCACCGCGTCCTGCCGAACATCCACCGGAGCACGAGGAGGACCATGAACACCATTGAACACGACTCGAGCGCGCATCGCTTCTCGACCGAGGTCGAGGGCCTGCGCGCGGGACTCGATTACACCCTCGCGGGCGACGTCATGACCATTACCCGCACGGACGTCCCCGAGCCCATCAGCGGACGCGGCATCGCCGCCGATCTGATGCGCGCCGCGCTGAACGCAGCCCGCTCAGCCGGCTGGAAAGTCGTCCCCCACTGCTCCTACGCCGCGGCCTACCTGCGTCGCCATCCCGATGAGGAAGAACGGCGCCACGAGGACGACTTGCTGGACGAGGCCCTGGAGGAATCGTTTCCGGCGAGCGATTCCCCGTCGGTCGGCGGCAGCACCTAAGACCTCGGCACCGGACCGCACGACCAGGCAAGTTCATTGCGCCGGCATCTCGCGGCGCGCTATTTTTCCAACATCGGATGCCCTTCGTGCGCGACCAGCAGGTCGTGCATGTCGTTGGCATGTTCCTCTTCCACCACGAGAATGCGCGCCAGCAGGGTGCGGGTGCCCGGATCGTCATTGCCGAAGTAACGCACCAGTTCCTGGTAGTGCTCGATGGCGATGCGCTCGGCGATGAGATTCTCCTTGATCATCTCCACCAGGTTGCCCGCCGTTCCGTATTCCGACGCGGCACGCGATGCCAGGCCGGTTGGATTGAAATCGGGTTTGCCGCCGAGCTGATTGATCCGTTCGGCGACCTGTTGCACGTGCTCGGCCTCTTCCTTCGCATGCTGCGCGAATTCGGCTTTCACCGCTTCGCTCGAGATCCCGCTGGCCGCCACTGCGTGCATCGAATAGCGCAGAACGCAGACGATTTCCGTGGCCAGCACGGACTGCAGGATCTCGATCGTCTTGTTGACGTCGCCTTTGTAAGCCTGCGTTACGGCGCCGTCGCCGATGTTCTTGCGGGCGCGGTCGCGCAATGTTTTCACGTCGGTGAGAAAGGGTTTACTGGTCGCGGTCTGGGTATCCATTGCGGGTGCTCCTGAGAGAGGTCATTATTTTCAATGCGTCTTTATACATTGCGCTCGACAATCTGGTCAGGGGTGCGCGGCGCGTGCTGCGTCAGCGGACAGGCCGAGCCGGTGTCGGCGCTGCGCCGACAGGCATTGACGCCTGCGCACGGTTTGAGAAGATGCGGCAATGCAATACATCGTTTCACGCCTGCTCGCGCTCGTATGTCTTGCAGCGCCGGCCGCCCCCTTGAGCGCCGCCACCACCGTCCTCGACGCCCACGCCATCTATCCGGAGGGGCCGGTCTGGCACGACGATCGTTTGCTGTACGTCGAATATGGCGGATCCCGCGTGAAGATCTGGGACGGCAATGCCGCGCGGACGTTCTGGAGCGGCGAGCACTGCGGGCCGTCCGGCCTCATCGCCTATCGCGGCACTCATTTCCTGGTGGCCTGCTACGACGCGAACACACTGGTCGAACTCGACGAGCAGGGCAAGACCGTGCACACCATCGACAAGGACAGCGCCGGCAAGCCGTTCATCGGCCCCAACGATTTCGCCGCCGATGCCGGCGGCGGGATTTATTTCTCGGCCTCGGGCATCTACGACGTCAAGGCACCCATCAGCGGCGCCATCCTCTACCTGTCCGCCGACGGACGAGTCACCGAAGTAGCCGACACCATTCATTATGCCAACGGCCTGACGCTGTCCAAGGACGGGAAGACCCTGCTGGTCTCCGAAGATCTGGCGGGGCGGATACTCGCGTTCCCCGTGAACCCGGACCGCACGTTGGGGGCGCGCACGGTGTGGGCGCGCCTCTGCGATCTCGCGCCGCCGACCGCCCATGAGGATGCCTACAATGGACCCGATGGCCTGAAACTCGGCCCCGATGACAATTACTACATCGCGCAAAACGGTTCGGGACGGGTGCTGGTCGTGAACGCCGCGAAGCAATTGGTACGCACCCTGAACGTGCCGACACCCTATGTGACCAATATCACTTTCGGCGCCGGGAATGCCGTATATATCACGGGCGTCTTCGACCCGTGGAAGCCGCCATTTGCCGGCGTCGTGTATCGATGGACTCCCTGAGCGCGCCGCCAAACCCCAGCGCGGTATCCGACGACGCTTCTGGCTGCGGCGCTCCGCCTGCCGCAGGGTTCTAGCCAGCGCCACGTCCAGATCGCGTCACGTCGCGCCGCACAGTGCCACCTCGAGCGCCGCCACCAGGGGTCCCAGTTTCGGCGGGCTGGCTTCGAATGTGGGGTCGATGCCGCGCGCCTTGAGCGCCTGCGAACACACGGGTCCGATGGAGGCGACGACCAGCCGGTTCAACTGTCCGGCGAGTTGGGCCGAGCGGCCGCCCGCCTCGGCAACCGCATACAGATTCTGGATCTGCACGGCGCTCGTGAACAGCACCGCATCGACGCGTGCAGCGCTCAACGCATCGAGCAGCTCCTCGAGCGGCCGCACGTCCTTCGGCAATGCCCATCGATACGTCGCGATCTCCTCCACGCTGGCGCCGCGGGCCGCCAACGCCTCGTGCAGCGCCCGATTGGGGGCGCCGTAGCGCTGCACCAGCACGGCGGCGCCCTCGAGCGCAACCCCGCCGATCGCCTCCAAGACGGTCTCGGTGGTGAAAGGAGAGGCCGCCCGGATGTCGATGCGCACCTGGCGCGCATTCAACTCGCCCACCGGCTTCGGGCCGCGCACCACCACGGTCGCCTGCGCCAGCAGCTGCAGCATGCCGTCGGTCAGGTGCAGCGTGTCCGCCGCCTGAAACAACGCCCGCGTACCCACGCCGGTCTGAAAAATCACCATGCGATACGGGTTCGCGCGCCAGCGGTTGAGCAGCGAGACCACCGCCTGTGGCTCGATATCCGGCACCTCGTCCAGCGCCGGCGCCAGCAGGGGTGTACCGCCGCGCCGCGCAATCAGCTCGCCCAGATGCGCCCCCGTGCGCGTCTCCAGGATGGCCACCACCTTTCCCTTCACGACACGCTCAACATGATCTTGCCGATGTGCGTCGACGTCTCCATGAGTTCATGCGCCGCCGCCGCCGCGGCCAGCGGAAAGGTCGCGTGGATGACCGGACGCACGCGGCCCGCCGACAGCAGCGGCCACACGCTGTGACGCACCGCCTCGGCAATGGCCACCTTCTGCGCGAGCGGCCGGGAACGCAGCGTGGAACCGGTGAGCGTCAGGCGCTTGTGCATGATGACGGACATGTCGATCTGCGCACGGACGCCGCCCAGCGCCGCGATGCTGACGATGCGGCCGAACATTGCCGCGGCCGCCATGTTGCGCGCGACATAGGAGCCCGACACCATGTCGAGAATGACATCCGCGCCGTTGCCGGCCGTTTCGCGCTGGATGACATCCACGAAGTCCTCCGCACGGTAGTCGATGCCGCGGACCGCACCGAACCTCTCGCAGGCGCGGGCCTTGTCGTGACCGCCCGCGGTCGCGAACACTCGCGCTCCCAGCGCGGTTGCCAGTTGAATCGCGATGGTGCCGATCCCGCTGGTGCCGCCGTGGACCAGGACGGTGTCGCCGGCCTTGCAGCCGCCGCGCTCGAACAGGTTGGTCCACACCGTGAAAACCGTCTCGGGCAGCGCCGCGGCCTCGAGCATCGAGAAGCCGTTCGGAATCGGCAGACACAATTCCGCGGCCGCGACCGCATACCCCGCGTAGCCACCCCCGGCGAGCAGCGCGGTGACGCGATCGCGGATCGCCAGCCCGCTCACCTTGGCGCCGACGGCGACGATCTCGCCGGCGACTTCCAGGCCCGGAATGTCCGACGCGCCCGCCGGCGGCGCATAGAATCCCTGGCGCTGCATGATGTCCGGGCGATTCACCCCCGCGGCGATGACGCGAATGAGTACTTCGCCCTCTGCGGGAATCGGCACGGGCCGGGTCGCCGGGCGCAGCTGTTCGCCCCCCCCCGGGGATGCGATTTCGATCACGGGCATCTCAGGCGGGACGACGGGCACGTGTTTCTCCGGAGTCGGTTGCGGCGCGCTAGTGTGCCCGACGGGCACACCAGATGCCATCAGTTGCCGCTGATGAGCCCTGCGGTTACGTTGATGGCGAAGCCCAGGATCGAGGCATTGAAAAAGAGCGAGATGAGCATATGCGCGATCATCATCCGGCGCACCTCGCGATTGTTCGTGCAGACGTCCGCCGTCTGGCACGCCGCCGCGATGGTGAACGAGAAATACGCGAAGTCCCAGAACACCGGCATGGGCGTGTTGGGAAACGTGAGAGGACGATCGTCCTCGCCGACGCTGTAGAACATGTCGGCGTAGTGCGTGGTGAATATGGTCGGGACCAGCAGCCAGGAGTTCACCAGCGTGAACGCCGCCAACAGGATGTGCGCGATGCGCTCGGAACCCGAGGTCTGCTTGAGGGTCGCCAGGGGCTCGACGATGGCGATCACGCTCAGCAGCGCGGCCAGCACCACCACCGTGAGAATGAACTGCGCCGACTGGTCTTCCTCGATGTATTTCGAGCAGATGCGTTCCGCGCTCAAACGCGTCATCCACGAGAAAATCAAGGTCAGGAACAACACCACACCGCCGTTCCAGCACACCAGAATGCGGCTGATGAGCGACCAATGGGGCGGCAGGAAGAAGAAGACCGCGATGCCGGCGCCGACTGCGATCCACACCCGCGGGTGATAGCGAAATAAATTGCTCATGAGACCCAGTCTACGGGTGCGGCGCCGGCTACGGCTACTGCATCGGCCGCGAGTCGGCTCACAGCCTGAAGAAATACGGGATGGCCGTGAGGACGACGCCGATCGCCACCAGCGCGATGCTGTTGGGAACGAAATACGGAAAGATCATCAGCACGAGACCGCAGACCAACGGCACGACCGCACGCTGCTTCTTGCCGTACAGAAAGAAGCCCAACCCGATCGAACTGAAAAGCAGGCCCCACAGCAATACCGCGCCGTTCATGAGGTAGGAACGCCGCGGCGGCTTCGAGCGTTCTTCAGTGGCCGGCGCTCTCTTTGGCGACCAGCCACTTGACCAGTTCGATCACCTGATCGTTGCCGCCGGCCGACTCGGCATGCAGCCGGTATTTCCCATTGACGATGAGCGTCGGCGTACGGTCCACACGGTAGGCCACGATGGCCTCCTCGGCGCCGCGCACCTTGCTGTCGATGGCGAAGGATTTCGCGGTGCTCAGGAATGTCGCGATCGGCACGCCGGCGGTTCGATTGTAAAAACGCGCCGCGTCCTCGATGGTGGGCAGCTTGCTCTTGATGCGTTGCGTTGCCGGATCGACGATGCCGAGTTCACCTGCATTCCAGACCGCGTCGAAAACGGCATCGTGGGTGCGGTCGGCCACGCCCAGCGCCTGGGCGGTGAAGAACGCCTGCTGGAACATCGGCCAGTCCTCGCTGGGATTGAAAGACGCCGGCAGATAATCGATCACCACGTTGGCCGGCAACGCCTGCCTCAGTTTATGCATCACCGGCACGAACAGGTTGCAGGCCGGGCAGCCGTAGGAAAACACCTCCGTCACCTCGACCTTGCCGGGCCCAACCGCCGGAGCCCGCGGCGGACTCACGAGAAAATAATTCTTCCCCTCGATCCAGTCGGGCGCGGCATGCGCCATCGAACCGACGGCCATCAACAGACAGACCGCCATCGTCGTCGGAAACCGAAATTTCATTGAGTACTCCACTTCACGGGGCACGGCCCCAAATCTTAACGTTTCCTCACACAATTCGTGCACATGTTCGCACCTCCGCCGGTTCGGCTCGGTAGTATCGCCGCGTGTAAGCCCGTAAAGTATGCGCTTCTGCCTTATGATAGCGGGCTGTCCCAGGACTCGAGCTTGTGGTGAACATGTGGTAAACGATACCGGAGAGAATGAGTCGTCGGCACCTGCGCAGGCGCCGCGAGGTTTCATCGGAAGACATCGCGCCGCACTGATCTGGCTCGTGGCGCTGGCAATCGTCGCGGTGATCGTGGTGAGGATCGTGCAGCATCGGCCGCAGCCGCCGCCGGCGGCTTCCGGCCGCGGACGCGGCGGTCAAAACGGACCCGTGGCCGTCGCCGTGGCGCAGGTCGTGCCGGGCGACATCCAGATACGCATTCCGGCGCTGGGCACGGTCACGACGCTCGCCAACGTCACCGTGCGCACGCAAATCAGCGGCACCCTGCAGAAAATATTATTCACCGAAGGGCAACTCGTGCACGAGGGCGCGGTCATTGCTCAAATAGATCCGCGCCCCTACGAGGCCGCCCTGCAGACCGCGCAGGGAAATCTGCGGCGCGATCAGGCGCAGCTCGCCGATGCGAAACTGGATCTGAAGCGCTACGAAGGGTTGGTCAAGGAGGATTCCATTGCCCAACAGCAGCTCGACACCCAGCGTGCGTTGGTCGACCAGTACATCGGAACCATCGAGTCAGACGAGGGCCAGGTGAAGACCGCGCAGGTGAATCTTCTCTACACGCACATCGTATCGCCGGTCACCGGCCGTGTCGGCATACGCCAGGTCGACCAGGGCAATTACGTCACGCCCGGCGATGCCAACGGCATCGTGGTGGTCAACCAGCTGCAGCCCATCAGCGTGTTGTTTTCCATTCCCGAGGACAACGTGCTGGAACTCATGAAAAAGGTGCGCCAGGGCGCGCCCATAGCGGTTCAGGCGTACGACCGCGGGAACGCCATGAAGCTCGCCGACGGCCAGCTGTCGACGGTCGACAATGAAATCGACATCACCACCGGCACGGTCAAGCTGCGCGCGCAGTTCGACAACGCCGATGGTTCTTTGTTTCCCAACCAGTTCGTCAACATTCAGCTGTTGCAGGACTTGCTTCGGAACCAGCTCGTCATTCCGAACTCGGCGGTGCGCCGCGGCGCGCCCAATGGCGTCGTGAGCACCTTCGTGTACCTGGTGAACGCCGATCACACGGTGTCGGTGCGGCCGGTCACGCTCGGGGTGGTCGACGGGGAACGGGTCGCCGTCGCTTCAGGCCTCGCGGCCGGCGATGCAGTGGTCACTCAAGGCGGCGATCGGCTGCGCGACGGGGCGGCGGTACAGCTGCCGGCCGCGGCACCCACGTCGCCGGCGGGCACGCCTGCTGCGGGCGCGCATGCGCCGGGGACCCGGCCCCCTGGAGCGCACCGCCGGGCGCACCCCACTACGCCGCAGTGAATCCGTCACGCATATTCATTCTGCGTCCGGTCGCAACCACGCTGCTGATGGTTGCCATTTTGATCGTGGGCGCGATGGCCTACAAGCAGCTGCCGCTGTCGGCGCTGCCCGAAGTCGCCTATCCCACCATCCAGGTACAGACGTTCTATCCCGGGGCGAGTCCCGAGGTCATCACGTCGGCCATTACCGCGCCTTTGGAGAAACAATTCGGCCAGATGCCGGGACTCAACCAGATGTCCTCCACCAGTTCGGGCGGAGCCTCGGTCATCACGCTGCAGTTCAATCTGTCGCTCGCCATCGACGTCGCGGAGCAAGAGGTGCAGGCGGCCATCAGCGGCGCGCAGAATTTGCTGCCGCAGGATCTGCCCGCGCCGCCGATCTACGCCAAGGTCAATCCCGCCGACGCGCCGGTGCTGATTCTCGGCATAACGTCCAAGGTGATGCCGCTGACCGAAGTGGAGGACATGGCCGACACCCGCATCGCGCAGAAGATTTCGCAGATCAAGGGCGTGGGCGTGGTCAGCATCAGCGGCGGGCAGCGGCCCGCCGTGCGCGTCGTGGTGAATCCCAGAGCCCTCGCGGCCTACGGGCTCAACATCGACGATTTGCGCACGACCATCAACAATGCCAATCAGAACGGGCCGAAGGGAACGCTCGACGGTCCGAGCAGCGCGTACACGGTCAACACCAACGACCAGATCCGCAACGCCGAAGACTACGGCAACGTCATCATCGCCTACAAGAACAACGCGCCGGTGCGGCTCAAGGACGTGGCGACGCTGGTCTCCGGCGCGGAGAACGCCAAGCTCGGCGGCTGGATGAACTCCACCGCCGCGCTGATCGTCAACGTCCAGCGCCAGCCGGGAGCCAATGTGGTCGACGTGGTCGACCGGATCCACGAACTGCTGCCGACGCTGCAGGCCGCCATGCCCGCGGGCGTGGATGTGACCATTCTCACGGACCGCACCACCACCATCAGGGCGTCCGTGACCGATGTCGAGCTCGAGCTGGCGCTGTCCGTGGTCCTGGTGGTGCTGGTGATCTACCTGTTCCTGCGCAACGTTCCGGCCACCATCATTCCGAGCCTCTCCGTGCCGCTGTCGCTCATCGGCACGTTCGCGGTCATGTATCTGGCCAACTTCAGCCTGAACAATCTGTCGCTGATGGCGCTCACCATTGCCACGGGTTTCGTCGTGGACGACGCCATCGTCATGATCGAGAACATTTCGCGCTACATCGAACTGGGCGAGCCGCCGCTCGAGGCCGCGTTGAAGGGGGCGGGCCAGATCGGCTTCACCATCATTTCGTTGACGGTGTCGCTGATCGCGGTGCTGATTCCCCTGCTCTTCATGCAGGACGTGGTGGGGCGCCTGTTTCGCGAATTCGCGATCACGCTCGCGGTCACCATCCTGATCTCCGCGGTCGTCTCATTGACCCTGGTGCCCATGCTGTGCGCGAAGCTCCTCAAGCACCGCCCCGGAGAAGTCGATGCCGCCGAGTCGGGACGCTGGTTCCCCAAGGTCATCGAGTGGTACGGCCGCAAATTGACCTGGGTGCTCGACCACCAGAAGCTCACCATGTGGGTGGCGACCGCGACGGTGATCGTGACCGCCCTGCTGTACATTCTGATTCCGAAGGGCTTCTTTCCGGACCAGGACACCGGCCTGATCCAAGGCGTGTCCGAAGCGAGCGAGTCGATTTCGTACGTCGGCATGGCGGACCGGCAGCAGGCGCTGGCGGTCGCCATCCTCACCGATCCGGACGTGCTCAGCCTGTCGTCGTTCATCGGCGTGGACGGCAACAACGTGACGCTGAACAGCGGCCGCTTTCTCATCAATCTGAAGCCGCGCGCTTCGCGCACCGCGAACGTCGCCGACATCATCCGCCGCCTGCGCAGCGAGACCAGCGACGTGGCCGGCGTGACCTTGTACATGCAGCCGGTGCAGGACCTCACGCTCGACAACACGGTCAGCCGCACCCAATACCAGTTCACCATGGAGAGCGCCGACCCGGTTGCGCTGTCGACCTGGACGCCCAAGCTCATCACGGCCCTGCGGCAGCTGCCCGAACTCGCCGATGTCGTGAGCAACCAGGAGGACAATGGCCTCGCGGCCTACGTCACCATCGACCGCGACAGCGCGGCCCGCCTCGGCATCAGCGTCGGCACCGTCGACAACGCGCTGTACGATGCATTCGGGCAGCGCATCGTCTCGACCATTTTCACCCAGTCGAATCAATACCGGGTCATCATGGAGGCGGACCCCGCGTCCTACCGCTCGGTCGATTCCCTGGCGTCGATCTATGTGCCGACTGCCGGCGGCGGCCAGGTGCCCTTGTCGGCCATCGTCAAGGTCGACGTGGAAACGCGGCCGCTGCTCATCAATCATCTGGCGCAATTCCCCGCGACGACGGTATCGTTCAATCTGGCCCCCGACGCCTCGCTCGGCGCCGCGGTGACGGCCATCGAGAGTGCCGAGCGCAGCGTCGGTTTGCCGAACAGCATCCGCACCACCTTCCAGGGCGCCGCGCTCGCCTTTCGCAGCAACCTGGATAACGAGCTGCTGTTGCTGGTGGCCGCGGTGCTCGTGATGTACATCGTGCTGGGCGTGCTGTACGAGAGCTTCATCCATCCCATCACCATTCTCTCCACGCTGCCGTCCGCCGGCATCGGCGCACTTCTCGCCCTCATGCTGGCCGGCGACGATCTGACCATCATCGCGCTCATCGGCATCATTCTATTGATCGGTATCGTGAAGAAGAACGCGATTCTGATGATCGACTTCGCGGTCGTCGCCGAGCGCGATCAGGGCCTCTCGCCGCGCGACGCCATCTACCAGGCGTGCCTGCTGCGTTTCCGCCCCATTCTGATGACCACCGTGGCCGCCATTTTCGGCGCGCTGCCGTTGATGTTCGGCACCGGCACCGGCTCCGAACTGCGGCACCCCTTAGGCGTCAGCATCGTGGGCGGTCTGCTGGTGAGTCAGGTGCTCACGCTCTTTACGACGCCGGTGATCTACCTGGTCTTCGGCCGGCTTGCGGCGCGTGTTCACGGCAAAATGTCGCGGAGCGACCGCGGCGGCGCGTTGGCGGACAATTCCACGTGAACATTTCCGCGCCCTTCATCCGCCGACCCGTGGCCACGATCCTGTTGACCGTGGGCGTGGCGCTCTGCGGCGCCGTTGCATTCACGCTGCTGCCGGTCGCGCCCCTGCCGCGCATCGACGTGCCCGCGATCTTCGTCTCGGCGGCGCTGCCCGGGGCCAGTCCGGAGGTGATGGCGAGCACGGTGGCAACGCCCTTGGAGCGGCATCTGGGCGCCATCGCCGATGTCGACGACATGACATCGTCCAGCGGCGTCGGGACATCGAACATCCAGCTGACCTTCGGGATGGACCGCGATATCGACGGCGCGGCGCGCGACGTACAGGCGGCCATCGTGGCGTCGCACGCCGACCTGCCCTCGTCGCTGACGCGCAATCCGTCGTACAGGAAGATCAACAACGCCTCGTTTCCCGTCATGGCCATCGCCATGACGTCCGACGTGCTCACCCAGGGCCAGATCTACGACGCGGCCGATGCGGTGATTTCGCAGCGGCTCTCGCAAATCCAGGGCGTGGGGGGCGTCAACGTCAACGGCAGCGCGTTGCCGGCGGTACGGGTCGAGATCAACCCCCAGGCGCTCGCGAAATACGGCATCGGTCTGCAGGACGTGCGCGCGGCAATCTCGAACGCCAATGCCAACGCCCCCAAGGGCGCGATCGAATCGAGCGACCTGCACTACCAGATCTACACCAACGACAATGCGCGCGATGCCGCGCCGTATCGCAACCTCATCATCGCGAACCGCAACGGCGCCGTGGTGCGGCTCGGCGACGTGGCGCAGGTGCTCGACATGGAGGATGGCGCCACCGAGAACATCCGCACGTACGGCCTGTACAACGGCAAGCCGGCCGTGTTCGTGACGATTCTGCAGCAGCCCGGCGCCAACGTCATCGAGATGATCGACGCGGTGAAGGCGGAGCTGCCGCAACTGAAGAGCTCCATCGATCCGAAGATCGATCTCGTGGTCACGTTCGACAAGTCCATCACCATTCGCGCATCGCTGCGGCAGGTCGAGGAAACTCTGGTGCTGGCGGTGGCGATGGTCATCCTCGTGGTCTACATCTTTCTCAACAGCTACCGCGCCGCGCTCATTCCCGCCCTGGTGGTGCCCGTCTCGCTGATCGGCACGTTCGGCGCCATGTATCTGCTCGGCTACACGCTCGACAACTTCTCGCTGATGGCGCTCACCATAGCCACCGGCTTCGTCGTCGATGACGCCATCGTCGTCATGGAAAACAGCATGCGCCACATCGAAGCGGGCATGGACCGCATGAGCGCCGCGCTGCTGGGCGCCCGCGAGGTGAGTTTCACCGTGGTCTCGATGAGCTTGTCGCTGATCGCCGTATTCATCCCCTTCATGTTCGCCGGCGGCCTGGTCGGCAAGATATTTCGCGAATTCTGCGTGACGCTGTCGGTGGCAATTTTGATCTCCTTGGTGATTTCGCTGACGACGACGCCGATGATGTGTTCGCTGCTGCTCGAACCGGAACGCGATCGCCGGCCGTCGCGGTTCGCAAACGCGTTCAACCGCGAATTCGAACGGCTGCGCGGCGGCTACGAGCGCAGCCTCGACTGGGCTTTGCACCATCCGCGCACCATGATGCTGCTGTTGTTCGCGACCGTCGGCATCAACGTCTATTTGTACGTCGTCATCCCGAAGGGATTTTTTCCGCAGCAGGACACCGGTCAGTTGCAGGGCGGCATCCGGGGAGACGCGTCCAGTTCGTTTCAGCTGATGAAGAGCAAGCTCCAGGAAGTCGCCGCCATCGTCCAACGGGATCCGGCGGTCAGCACCGTGACCGGTTCGGTCGGCAGCGGCGGTTTCGGACCCGGCGGCGGCGGCGGCGCAAGCGCCAATCTCACCATCGCCCTCAAACCGCTGGCGGAACGGCGCATCTCGGCCGACCTCATCATCGCGCGCCTGCGGCCCAAGCTCGCCCGCGTTCAGGGAGTGTCGGCTTTTCTGCAAGCGGTTCAGGACATCGGCGGCGGCGGCGGCCGGTCCGCGAATTCGCAATATCAATACACCCTGCTGGGCGACGACTTGTCGGAGCTGCGCAGCTGGTCGCAGAAACTACGCACGGCGCTGCAGGACTTGCCGGAGCTCACCGACGTCGATACCGACCTGCAACCCGGCGGCCTCGAGGCCGACTTGATCGTCGACCGCGACAGCGCTTCGAGGCTCGGACTGACGGAGATCCAGATCGACAATGCGTTGGGCGACGCTTTCGCGCAAGCCCAGGTTTCCAACATTTACAATCCGTTCAGCCCCCAGCAGTACCACGTCGTCATGGAAGTAGCGCCCGAGTTCTGGCAGAACCCGGATGTCTTGAACGAGCTGTATATCAGCACATCGGGCGCGGCTGTCAGCGGTACTCAAGGCACACAGGCCGTGGCCGGGACGACATCCACGGCGACCACGCGCACCACCGCGGCCGGCGGCACGAGCGCGACGACCGCGGCCGCGGCCGCCGTGGCGGGCGACGCCGCGCGCAACGCCGCATTGAATTCCCTGGCCAATGCGGGCCGCGGCAATACGTCGACCGGGTCTGCGGTCAGCGTGGCGGCCGAAACGGTCGTGCCATTCGCCGCCTTCAGTCATTTTACGATCGGCACCACGCCGGTCAGCGTCAACCACACGGGAACCTCGGTGTCGACCGCCATCGCCTTCAACCTGCCGGATGGCGTATCGCTCGGCACCGCCCTCACGGCCATCGAAAAGAAAATGAATCAGATCCACATCCCCGTCACCATTCAGGGCGGCACTTACGGCACCGCCAAGCTCTTCCAACAAAGCAACGGCAACACGCCGCTGATGTTGGTCGCCGCACTGCTCGCGATCTACGTGGTGCTGGGTGTTCTGTACGAAAGTTACAGCCAGCCTCTCACCATCCTGTCGACGCTTCCCTCCGCGGGCGTCGGCGCCCTGCTCGCTCTCATGGCGACCGGCACCGAATTCAGCCTGATCGCCTTTCTGGGGATCTTGCTGCTGATCGGTATCGTCAAGAAGAACGCCATCATGATGGTGGACTTCGCCCTGGAAGCGGAACGCACCTTGGGGATGGACCCGCGCACGGCAATCGCGCACGCGTGCTCGCTGCGTTTCAGGCCCATCATGATGACCACCTGCGCGGCTATCGCCGGCGCGCTGCCGCTGGCCATCGCCTCGGGCGACGGCACCGAAATGCGCCGGCCCCTAGGCATTGCCATCGTCGGCGGGTTGATCGTCAGCCAGCTCCTGACCGTGTACACCACGCCCGTGGTGTACCTCTACGTGCATCGCTACTGGAAGCACTTGAAGCAGGGCAAGTACGCGCCGCCGTCCGCACGCGGCAACCGCGGGGATACGCCTGCGGACGGGGCATTCGGCCCGGCGGAGCCGGCGACGTGAGGACTCTCTGGCGCACGTTCAGTGTGGGGTGCGGCGTCGCCCTGGCGATAGGGTGCGCGGTGGGACCCGACTACCATCGGCCGCCGTTCGACACCACCCCGACATTCAAGGAACAGGCCGGCTGGAGGCCCAGTGAGCCCAACGACGTCATGAGTCGCGGACCTTGGTGGAACATCTTCGCCGACGACACGTTGGCGCAGCTCGAGGCGCAGATCGATATTTCCAACGAAACGGTCAAGGCAGCGGCGGCCGCTTACGACCAGTCTCAAGCCCTGGTCGCGCAGGCGCGCGCCGGCTACTGGCCGAGCATCGCGGCCGCGGTCGGACCGCAGCAGCGCGGCGCGATCGGCACTGAACCCACGCACACCACCGTGAGCGCCGGCGTCTCCGCGAATTGGACCCTGGACATCTGGGGCCAGATCCGGCGCACCGTCGAGAGCGATCGCGCCTCCGCGCAGGCGAGCGCCGCGGCGCTCGCGGCGGCGCAACTGTCCGCCCAAGCCACGCTCGCGACCGACTACTTCGAGTTGCGCGCCCAGGATCAGCTGCAGCGCATTCTGGACGACATCGTCGACGCGGAACAGCAGTCGCTGAAGATCACGCAGAGCCGCTACAAGTTCGGCGTGGCGGCCAAGGCCGATGTCGTGACCGCGCAGACGCAGCTGCTCAACAGCCAAGCCCAGCAAGTCAACGCCAAGATTCAGCGCGCCATCCTCGAGCACGCCGTCGCCGTATTGATCGGGCTTGAGCCCGCCGCTTTCGCCGTGGCGCCGTCTGCGATGCGCAACGACGTACCGACGGTGCCCGCCGGAGTGCCTTCGACGTTGCTGGAACGACGGCCCGACGTGGCGCAGGCCGAGCGCCGAATGGCCGCGGCCAACGCCCAGATCGGTGTCGCCAAGGCCGCCTACTTCCCCGCTCTCACCCTGACGGGATCCGACCAGTACACCAACAGCGTGTTCGGCAACTTGCTCAGCACGCCCAACCGCGTCTGGTCCTTGGGGCCGCAACTGGCCGAAACCCTCATCGACGGCGGGCTGCGCCGCGCCCAGGTAGCGCAGGCACGGGCGGCCTACGAGGCGAGCGTCGACACGTATCGGCAAACCGTGCTGTCGGGTCTGCAGCAGGTCGAGGACCAGATCGTGACGCTGCGGGTCCTCGAACAGCAAGCCGTCATCGAGGATGCCGCGGTCGCCGCCTCCAAGGAAGCAGAGCGGTTGACGCTCAACCAGTACAAGGCGGGAACCGTCCCTTACAGCAGCGTGATCACGGCGCAGACCACCCGGCTGTCCAGCGAGGAGACGGCACTCACCGTGCTGGCCGACCGCCTCCAGGCGAGCGTGGCGCTGATCGAAGCACTGGGCGGCGGATGGACCGCGGCGAAACAATGAGGTATCCGCGCGGCAGGAGTTTCTGTTTGGCGCCGTTTAGTTCAACCGGTTTGCGTCCAGCCCCGCTCCGATCATGGCCTCCGGTTCCCCGCGCCGCAGCAGCGCATTCTGCGCCTGCCATTGCTCCTTCGGGTCGAGCGTCCGCAGGAACGTCGTCTCGCCGCCGGCGTAGACCGCAGTGGGCAGTCCGTCGAGATACAGCAGGCGATTGCCGGACAACGACGGCAGCCGCGCACCGGGCGTCACGATACCGGTCAAGTTGAGCGGATCCGCGCCGGACACCGCAACGTACTGCTGCGCAGGCGCCCGGCGGCGTACCTCGCGCAGCGATTCCACCGCCTCGAGAGCCGCATACTGCTCGCCCGCGAAACCGGCGACGAACCGCCCGCCACGGATCTCGCCCCGCGCCTCCAGACGGCGGCAACACAGGAGGATATCCCGCCAGCTGGGCAGCCAATCGGCTTCGCGGACGAGCAGCTTCCAGAAGATCACGCCCCAGCGGCGCAGCAGCGCCCGCACCACGAGTTCGACGGCCTCATCGTCGGGACGCCCGGCCGCCGCAGGGACCTCCCGCCGCACGACGGCCCAGCGGCCCGCATCGGCCATGCCGAACAAGGCGAGGCGCCGGCCACGGCGCGCCATCGAGACCAGTTTGGCCCGCTTGGCGGAGGGCACCAATAAGGCACGCAGGCCGCCGTAGCTATCCGAGTTCACCAGTCCGAGCGCCACCAGATCCGCCAACGCATCCTCCACCTCGGCCGGCAGCAGCCGCACGCCGTCGGCGATATCGTCGAAAAACGAAGCGCCGCGCTCCTGCAGGAACTCGAGAACCGCCTGCGGCCTGAAGCTCAATTGAGCGGCATCGGGCGGCAGCGTGAGCGCAGACCACGCCCTCGCGTTGCGTCTGGCGAGCAGGGCGATGGGCGTCGAACGGATCGGCCCTGCCCCCTTGTCCGCGTCGGCCCTCCTCGATGCCAGCCGCGCCCAGACGAAGCGTCCGGCACGGCAATGCTCGTCGAGCCAGTGCGGATCGTATTCCTTGATCCGCGACGGAAGGATGTCGCTCTCCCAGGCGCTCGCCGGCGCCTCGAAGCCTTCGAGCTGCGAGAGCACGGCCGCTACCGCATCCGATCCTTGCATCCGCGCCTCCGGCAGCACCCGTTGCCAGTCGAACAGGAACCGCAGGAAGTCGCGCGCCTGAACCGGTTCGATTTCGGCGCGCAGACGCTTGACGGTATAACGATGGATCCGCGCCAGCAGGCGGCGCTCGCACCATTGCTCGCCGGCCGCCGCCGCGTCGAATCGACCGCGCATCGCGAACCCTTCAGCCTCGAGCGCGGCCAACGCGATCTCGACAGCCGATGTTGCCAGGCCCATCGATCGAGCCATCGACGCGGCGGCGACGGGCCCGAGACCTTCGAGCCTGCCGCGAACGATGTCGATGAGCGATCGATCCGACGCCGGCTGCTGCGGCTCGAACAGCGCGCGTCTCTCCACGGTCACCCACAGCCGGGTACGCGCTGCGCCCGCGACTCGGCCACCACTCGCACCGCTCGCATCGACCGTAACGTCGACGACCCGGCCTTGCACGGCGAGCTCGTCGATCAGCCCCGGCCACCCGGCGTGCGATTGCACCTCGTCGTCCGTCAGAAAGGTCAGCCACGACAGCGCGTCATATAGCTCATCGGCGGTGGCGGCATCGGGCCACGCCTCTTCGCGCACTCGAGCGATGGCCTGGGGATCGAGCCGCCCCAGATCGGCGGCCGACGCCGCATCGATCCAACGCCGCGCCATCACGGCCTGTGTTCGGCGCTCCTCCAGAGGCGCGTCGTCCAGATAGGCGTAGGGCCGCGCGTTCAAGGCCTCGAGCGCCAACGGCGAGGGTTCGGTCAGATCGCGCGCGATCACCCGGATCGAACCGCTTTCCAGACGACGCAGCACCTGCTCGAACGTATCCACGTCCATCGCGTCTTCCAGGCAATCGCGCACCGTCTGTCGTACCAACGGATGATCGGGCACCTCGATCTCGCCCGGCAGGTTTTCTGCGCAGGCCACTTGATCGGGGAATACCGCCGCCAGCAGGTCCTCGGCGTTCATGCGCGCGATCTGCGGCGGAATTTTCTTGCCGCCGCGAAATCGCGGCAGCGCCAACGCGATGCCGGCCACCCATCGCCATCGCACTTCGAACATGGGCGCCGCGCACAGCGCCTGGATCAACACATGGCGAGCGGTGTTCGAATTGAGGTAGCGCGCGGCTCCCGCCAACTCGAAGCTGTGCGCGTGAGTCAGGGACAGCACGATATGATCCTCGGTCGCCGCCGCCTGCAGCTCGAAATTGAACGTACGGCAGAACCGCTTGCGCAGCGACAAACCCCACGCACGATTGACGCGGCTGCCGAACGAGGAATGAATGACGAGCTGCATTCCCCCCGACTCGTCGAAGAAGCGTTCGAAAATGACGGTGTCGAAGGTCGGCAGGGCCTTGAGCGCGGCGCGGCCGGCGGCGAGATAATCGACCAGCTGCGCCGCCGCGCCCGCATCGAGGCCCACCTCCTGCATGAGCCACCGCGATGCCGCCTGTACATCCACGTCGAGACGTTGCGCAACGTCCGCCCGCAAGCGCGACACCGCCGCCGACAGCTCATCGCTGCGTCCCGGCGCCTCGCCCAGCCAGAACGGAATCGTGGGCGGCTGTCCATGGGCATCTTCCACCCGCACGGTGCCGCGCTCCACCCGCAGGATGCGATACGAGGTATTGCCCAGTTGAAAGATATCGCCCTGCAAGCTCTCGACGGCGAAATCCTCGTTGACCGTACCCACGGAGAATCCCTCCGGCTCGAGCATCACCTTGTAGTCGGCGTTGTCGGGAATCGCGCCGCCGGAGGTGAGGGACGTGAGCCTCGCTCCCTTGCGCGGCCTCAGCATCTTGTTCACGCCGTCGTGATGCAGCAGCGCGCCGTGGCGCCCACGCCGGGTGCTGAACCCCTGCGCCAGCATCCGCACGCAGTCGTCGAAATCCTGCCGCGACAGTTCGCGATAAGGATAGGCACCCCGCATCAGATCGAACAGCCCGTCCTCCTGCCACTCGCGTGCCGCGACCTCCGCGGTGATTTGCTGGCTGAGAACGTCCAAGGCATTGCACGGCACCCGCAGACGGTCCAATTCGCCGCGCCGCACCGCATCGAGCAACGCGGCGCATTCCACCAGTTCATCGCGCGACAGCGGAAACAGCCGGCCCTTGGAGGTGCCGCCCACGGCGTGGCCGGCGCGCCCGACCCGCTGCAAGAACGCGTTGATCGAGCGGGTGGAACCGATCTGGCAGACGAGGTCCACGTCGCCGATGTCGAGACCGAGCTCGAGCGATGCGGTCGCGACCAAGGCTTTCAGCTCGCCGCGTTTCAACTGTTGCTCGGCCTTGAAGCGTCTCTCCTTGGCCAGGCTGCCATGATGTGCGGCGACGTTCGTCTCGCCGATGCGTTCGGAGAGGTGCCGGGCGATCCGCTCCGCCAGGCGCCGGGTATTGACGAAAACGATGGTGGTGCGATGTTCTCGAACCAGCTCCGCCAAGCGATCGTAAACCTGGGTCCATACCTCGCCCGACATCACGGGTTCGAGCGGCGCCGGCGGCAGCTCCAACGCCACGTCGCGACTGCGCATGTGGCCGCTGTCGACGATGGTGCACTCGCGCAAATCGCGGTTCGTTCCGATCAGGAACCGAGCCATCTCTTCGATCGGCGTTTGGGTCGCCGACAGCCCAACTCGCACGATCCTCGAGGCGGCGAGCGCCTGCAGGCGCTCGAGCGAGAGTGCCAGATGGGACCCGCGCTTGTTGCCCGCGACGGCATGAATCTCATCGACGATGACCGTACGGCAAGTCGACAGCATGTCGCGGCCCGACTGCGAACCCAACAGCACGTAGAGCGACTCGGGAGTGGTCACCACGATGTGCGGCGCCTTGCGCCGCATACGCGCGCGTTCCACCTGCGACGTATCGCCGGTGCGCACCACCGTGCGTATGTCCACGTCCGCAAGACCCTGCACCGCAAGCTCCTCGCGAATGCCCGCCAGCGGGGCCTCGAGGTTGCGGTGGATATCGTTGGACAACGCCTTCAGCGGCGAAATGTAGAGCACCCGGGTCTCGTCGGGCAGAGGCGCGGCCGCGCCTTCTTTGACGAGCTGATCGATCGCCGCCAGGAACGCGGCCAAGGTCTTGCCCGAACCGGTGGGAGCCGCCACCAGCACGTCGCGCCCGGCCTGAATGGCCGGCCACGCCTGGGCCTGCGCCGGCGTCGGCGCATCGAACGTGCGAGTGAACCATGCGGCGACCGCCGGATGGAACGAATCTAGAGCGCTCATGTTACGGGTACCTGCGGGGGGAGCCGCAATTATACGCTGCCATGGGCGGGCAACCAAGAGTACCCCGGCCCGAAGTCCCTGCTCGCGCCTGCGCTCGCCTGTACTAAACTCGAGAGCCTCGCGCTTCGCGGCAAAATGGTCTGCGTCATGATGTCAAGATTCAGGTCGAGCCATGCGCGGTTCGCCGCACTGGGTTTCGCGGCGCTTCTGCTCGGAACGGCCCCGGCTCGAGATGCGCAAGCGCCCTATCCCGAACCGCCGCAGGCATTGTTCGGGGATCTGTTCGTGGCGGTGCAGACCGCTCGGGTCTTCGCCGACGGCAAGGAGTTCGCGGACGCGATCCCGACCACCACGCCCGAGCGTATTCTGGCGGACTACCAGGAACAAAAACCGGCAACGCCTACGGACCTGAAGCATTTCGTCGATGCGCATTTCTCCCTGCCGCCGCCCATCGCGCCTCTGCCGATCCTATCCGGCCAGGAAACGATGGTCGCGCACATCGACCGTTTGTGGACTCTGTTGACCCGCAGCACTCCCTCGGCGCCGCCCCATTCATCGCTGCTGACGTTGCCGCACCCCTACGTGGTACCCGGCGGCCGCTTTCGTGAAATGTACTACTGGGATTCGTATTTCACGATGTTGGGACTCATGCAAAGCGGCCGCGCCGACCTGGCCCGCGACATGGTGCGCGATTTTGCCTACTTGATCGATAGCTACGGCCACATACCCAATGGCGCGCGCACGTACTATCTCAGCCGTTCGCAACCGCCGTTCTTTTTCGCCATGGTGGGCTTGCTCGCGGCCGACGACCCCGCCGCCTCGTACGCCGAGTACTTGCCGCAACTGCGGCGCGAGCACGCCTTCTGGATGCGCGGCTCCGAACGCCTGCGCGCCGGAACCGCCGGGCGGCGCGTCGTCGCGATGGACGATGGTTCGCTCCTCAATCGCTATTGGGACGATCGGGACACGCCGCGCGACGAGTCGTTCCGCGAAGACACCGACCTCGCACGTGCGAGCGGACGCGAGCCGCACCAGCTGTTCCGCGACATTCGCGCCGCCGCGGAAAGCGGCTGGGACTTTGGCTCACGCTGGTTCGCCGACGGACGTACTTTGGCCAGCCTGGACACGACGGAAATCGTGCCCGTCGATCTCAACAGTTTGATGTTCGGATTGGAGCAGGCCATCGCCGCGGGCTGCGCACGGACCAGAGATGCGAATTGCGCCCGGGACTTCGGGCGCCGCGCCGCACGGCGGCGCGGCGCGCTCGACCGTTATTTGTGGGATTCGCGGACCGGCGCCTATCTCGATTATCGATGGCCCCGCCATGAGCGCGTGCCGCGGCTCTCGGCCGCCACTCTGTATCCCCTGTTCGTCGGCGCCGCGTCCGAATCGCAGGCGTCGAGCGTCGGCGCCGTGACGCAGCGCGACCTTCTCAAACCCGGCGGCATCGTGACCACACCGCTTAGGACCGGGCAGCAGTGGGATTCGCCGAACGGTTGGCCGCCGCTGCAATGGATCGCCGTCGATGGGCTGCGCCGCTATGGTCAGCGATCGCTCGCCGCCGCGATCGCCTGCCGCTGGATGAGCGGCGTCAATCATGTCTACGAGGAGAGCGGCAAGCTGGTCGAGAAATACGACGTGATGGACACCGGCCGCAAAGGGGGTGGCGGCGAGTATCCGACGCAGGACGGCTTTGGCTGGACCAACGGCGTGATGCGCAAGCTGCTTGCGCTCTATCCGGAGAACTCGGCCTACGACGCGGCGGCCCGCTGCGCCGCACGCCCGCCATGAGATTCCGCCACCCGCAACGAGACCGTGTCGATCACTCGTCCTCGATGATCCATCCCCGCGACTGTGCCGCGTCCAGAAACTCCACCACGTCGACAGCCCGCATCGAGCCGGCCGAGCGCAGCATTGCATCGATCACCACCCGATCGCGGCTGCGGGAGCCGTCGCATAGCTCCAGGATGGCGAGCGCGTGGCTGTTCAAATGCACTTTTCCGGCAGTCAATACCAGGTGCATCTCTTGCGAGGACTCGGTGTTGCAGCTCAATTGGATGCCGGGCGCGAGTTTGACTACGCGGCGCCTGCCTCCCGGCGAATCCTGACTGTGAGCACGACTCATAGCCTCGGAGGGCTAGCAGGTTGCATGCCAATGTCCTACAGAATTCGATGCGTGATGTGCAGGCGCCTGCAACGGCGGTAGAGCGTGCTGCGACTGACCTGCAACACGGTCGCGGCGCGCGCCATGTTGCCTTCGGTTTCGCGGATCGCTTTGACCAGCGCCTGCCGTTCGGCCGCCTCGATCGGCGATAATCGCATGTCGTAGGCGGCATCCGCATCGAGCGACTCAGCCGCGGCTGCCGGCGGCGCGCCCGCGGCGGCCTGTGCGGCCCCGCTTCGAACCTCGCTGGGCAGATCTCGCAGACGAACCACGCCGCCATCGCAGATGGCCAACGCGGTACGAATGACATTGCGCAATTCACGGATATTTCCCGGCCAATCGTAATCCAGCAAGCGTTGAAACGCGTCCATCTCGATGGCGACGGGCCGCCCGTCGCTGGTTTCCGCCCCCAGCAATTTCCGGATCAATTGTTCCTTGTCGGTGCGATCGACCAGGCATGGCAATTCGAGGGTGATGCCGTTCAACCGATAGTAGAGGTCTTCGCGGAATTGCCCGCGTGCAATCATCGAGCGCAGGTTTTGATGCGACGCGCACACCACGCGCAGGTCGACTTTCATGGGCTTGTCCGCGCCGAGCGGCACCACCTCATGCTCCTCGAGTACCCGCAACAACCGCGTCTGCAAACCCAACGGCATGTCGCCGATTTCGTCCAGGAACAGCGTGCCGCCGGAAGCCTGTAAAATGGTGCCTTTCATGCCTTCGCGGCGCGCGCCGGTGAAGGCTCCGGACTTGTAGCCGAACAGCTCGCTTTCGATCAGCGACTCCGGGATCGCCGCGCAATTGAGGGCGACGAAAGGCGAGCGGCCACTGGCTGCGTGCAGCGCCCGGGCGAACAACTCCTTGCCGGTGCCGGTGGACCCTTGGATCATCACCGATACCGGCGACGCGGCGACCCTCCGGGCGCTGCGCACGATGCGCAGCATCTGCGGATCCTCGCCCGCAAGATCTTCGAGGGTCAACGCATCTTTGGTGGGCTGCGGCGGCGTCAGCTGCAGCACATCGGGACCCCGGGGACTTCTCAGCCGGTATTTCGAAAATCCGACATCGGTGGACTCATTGCTCAGGCTCGCAAAATACCGGCGGCCCAGCAGAGCGTCGCGAACCGGCCACAAGCCCGCCGCATTCGGCGAGATGGGGTCCATCATTTCGTCGGCGCGCATATCGAAAATTTCGTCGACGCGCCGCCCGATCAGTTCCCGACGCTGCCCCACTCCCAAAAGCCGCAGGGCCATTTCATCCGCGGCGATCACGGTGGCGTCGCTGGCCAGGGCCAGCGCGCCGTCATGTTGCAGGTTGACGAACTCGGGCCGCGCGTGGAAACGCAGCACGCTGCTGCGTTGGAAATGCCGCAGGAACAGGCACTTTTCGATGAGCTTGGCAGAGAGATGAACGAGCGCCATCACGTGCGTCTGCGCCTCGCGGGTCCCCTGGGCGTTCAGCGTCGACGCATCCAAGACAGCGACCAGCGAACCGTCCGGGTCGTGGATCGGCGCGGCGGTACACGACAGGGCGATGTGACACGCGCGGAAATGCTCATCGCGGTGCACGATGATCGGGCGGTTCTCGGCGATACAGGTGCCCATGCCATTGGTCCCCTGCCGCAGCTCGCTCCAATCGGCTCCGAGCTGCAAGCCCGCCGTCCGGAAGGTTTCCAAGATGGTGGGATCGGCCTTTTCGTAGAGGACGATGCCGCCGGCATCGGTCAACAGCAACGCGCAGCCCGACATTGCAATGTGGTCGTACAGCCAGTCGATCTCGGCGGATGCCACTTGAATCAGATGCTCGTGCCGGCCGCGGTATTCCTTGAGCGTATGACTGTCGAGAACGAACGGCGCCTGCGCGAGGCCAGGATCCAAAGAGTAATCGATCATGCATCTGCGCCAGGAGGCGCCGATCGCGGTACTGACCTGGGTTTGCGCCGCCATTGCGAGGCCGCCACGCACGAAGCCCGCAACCGTGGCCGCATGCTGCGATTCTATTTGATTGGACATCGGAGACTCCCCTCGATCCGTGGCTGATCCTTAGCGCCAAATCATCTTTTTTGTGGCTCGTAACCAGCATCGCGATGCCGCCACGAAAAGTCAAATGAAGCAGTCCTGAACGCCACATGTCGCAAGACTGACACAGTTCGATTATGCGCTCTATCGGACATTTCCGACACTGGTGGGCGCCCCAGCCTGCGGCAATCGCCGCCCGGCGTCCCTGGCGGACGGCCGCAGCCAACGTGCGGCCAGCGGCGGGATCAATAGCAGGCTGACCAGCGTCGACGACACCAGTCCGCCCAGGATCACCACGGCCATCGGACCTTCGATTTCGTGCCCGGCTTGATGCATCTGCAAGGCAACGGGCAGTAGGGCCAACCCCGTGAGCAGGGCCGTGAGCAGCACCGGAGTCAACCGCTCCTCGGCGCCGCGTAGCGCAATGTCCAGGTTCCAGGGTTGAGCTTCTTCGTGCACCAGATGGTCGAAATGCGATACGAGGAGAATGGTGTTGCGCGCGGCCATGCCGAACAGCGCGACGAAGCCGACCATCGCGCCCAGCGTGAGCGTGCCGCCGGTGAGCGCCAGCGCCGCCACGCCGCCGATCAGTGTGCTCGGCAACGAGAACAGCACCAGCAGCACGTGGCGCGCATGGCCGAACGCCAACGCCAGCAACAAGACGATGATGACGAGCGCGGCGGACGAGTGCAGCAGCAATTCGTTCCGGGCGGCGGTCTGCGCCTCGGCGGCCCCGCCATAGCGCAGGAACACACCCGGCGGCAGCTGGATCTTCGCCGCGATCGCCCTGCGCGCGGCCTTGGCGAATCCGGCCTGGTCCGCGCTCTTCGGCGACGCGACGACGATCTGGCGGCGCAGGCCGTCCTGGTGGTCCACGAGACTTCGCCCCAGCGCCATGCTGATCGTCGCGACCGCCGAGAGCGGCGTTACTTCGCCGCTTCGACCGCGCAACAGGAGCGCCCCGACCGCGCGCGGATCGCTGCCGGCCTGCGCGATGCGCACGACCACCGGCACACTGCGATCCGCCTGATTGAGTTCTGCCGCGACGCTGCCGTGATAAGCGGCATTGACCGTCTGCAGCACGTCCGCCGCCTGAAGACCGTAAAGGGCGAGCTGCTCGGGACGCAGCTCCAGATGAAGCTCCACTTCGCGCGGCGGAACCATCAGCCGCACGCTGCCGCTATCGGGCAACTGCTGCAGCACGCCCGCGATCTGCGCGCCGACGCGATCGTCGGCATCCAGGTCGGAGCCGATGACGCTGATGGAAAAGGCGGCGGACTCGCCCGACAGCGTCTCGCCGATGCGCTCGGCCAATACCGAATAGATTTCGACCAGTTGATTCGGGTAATCGTCGAAGACATCGCGGATCGCGGCATCGATTTCCGCCGCGCCATGGCCTTGCCGGGGGTCTATCTGTACCTCGAACTCGCTCTTGTTGGGCGCATCGGGATCCTGTCCGTTCTCGGCGCGACCGATTTGCTCGGCGACGGTTTTGACGCCGGGAATGGCCATGAGACCTTTCGAGATCTGTCGGCCCACACGGGTGGTTTCGTGGAGCGATATTCCGGGACGCAGCGATGCATGGGCGATCAGGTAATTCTCGCGGAAATCGGGCAGCAGGCGCGCGCCCAGCATCGGCAGACAAATGATTCCGGCCGCGCCGCTCACCAGAAGAATGCCGATGAGCGCGCGCGGCCGCCGGTGCAGCCATCCGATAGCGCGCAACTGTCCGCGTTTCAGACGGAGCAGAAAGGCCGCCTCGGACCTGGGCCGATGCCGCGCCATCATGAGCGCGCACAGTGCCGGCGTCACGCTCATGGCGACCAGCAGCGACAGCCCCACGGCGAGCAGGAACGAAATCGACAGCGGCCGGAAGAATGCGCCCTGCAGGCCGGACATCATCAAGATGGGCAGAAATGCCACGGCCACCGCCGCAGTCGCATAGAACACCGGACGCCGTACCTCGAGCGAAGCGCCAATGAACAATTCGGCAATGTCCGCGTCCGGCGGCGCGGTACGGCGCCGCCGCAGAATGTTCTCGACATCGATGACGGCATCGTCGACGACGACGCCGAGCGCCACGACGAGGCCGCCGAGAGTCATGGTGTTCAGGCTCAAGCCCAACGCTTCCAAGATCCACACCGTCGTCAGCAACGCGAGCGGAATCGCGCTGAACGAGATCAGCGCGCCGCGCCAATCGCGGAGCGTCAGCAGCAACAGCGCGACCACGAGCAGAGCGCCCAAGGCCAACGAATTGCGCAGCTTCTCGATCGCGCTCTCGATGAAGCTCGCGGGCCGCAACAACGCCGGGTGGTACTCTATCCCCTGCTTGGCGAGCGACGGCGCCAGCGCATCGAGCCGCTCCTCGAGAGCGCGCGTGACCTCGAGCGTATTCGCGCCAAACTGGGTCGACGTTTCGATGAGTATGCCCGGCTTGCCGGCGATCAATGCGTCGCCGAAGCGCGGCTCGACGCCTTCGCGCACCGTCGCGACATCCCCGAGATGCAGCGGCAAGCCGCCATGCATGCCCACCACCGCTTGCGCCAGCGCAGCGGGCGTGGCGCCCGGGGCCTGGGACTGGATCACGATGCGCTGCGTGTTGGTTTCCAGATAACCCCCGCCGATCAATGCGGTCGCCCGTTTCGCCGTGGCCAGAACGTCGTCGAGAACGAGCCCGGCCGCCGCCAATTTGACCGGATCGACGTCGATCTGGCGCTCGCGCACCGCGCCGCCGAAAATCTGTGCCTGGGCCACGCCGGGAACGGCGAGGATCTGCGGCTTGACGATCCATTGCGCCACATCGCGCAGTTCGACCGGCGAGAGCCGGTCACTGGTGTAACCGAAGTGCACGAGGTACTCCATCGACGAACTCAAGGGCGACAGCAGCGGAGCCCCGACGTTCTGCGGGAGGACGCCGGCAAACTCGGCCAAGCGCTCCGTGATGACCTGCCGCTGGCGGTACGGATCACCGCCCCGGTCGAACACCACCTGGATCGCCGAGAGGCCCTGGCTGGAAGTCGACCGCACGGTCTTTACATTCTCGGTGCCGGCGAGCAACCCTTCCAACGGCCGCGTGACCAGCGCTTCGACTTGGGTCGCGTCGAACCCAGGCGCCTCGGTCTGCACCAGGACATGAGGCGGCGCGAAATCCGGAAATACATCGAAGCGCGCGGATGCCAGCGCAGCCAGCCCAAGCGTGGCGATCAGACACGCGAGCGCCGTGACGATGCGCGGATTGCGCAAGGAAGTGCGAACGATGGCGCCAAGCACTCCTCGTACGCCCTAGTCGTCGTCGTCCACCGCATGGGCGCCCATTCCCTGCAGCGACCAAAGTACACCCGCGCCGTGCACTACGATGTCATCGTCGTCGTCCACCCCGTCGACCAGCCACGCGTCGCCGAAGGGAACAAGCAGGGTCACTTTTAACGACGCATAGCGCGTTTTGCCATCGCCTGACTTTCCATTCGATTGCTTGTAAACGTAGGCACCGTTCGCGTCGTAGAGCACTGCGTCGCGCGGCACCAGCCTGCCGGAGCGCTCAGCCGTCAACAGGGCGATGGGCACGCGCGCACCCGGGCCGAGCCCGGCGGGCGCATTGGGCACTTCGACCAGCAGACCGACGCTCTGCGTGTCGGTGGCCTGGCGCAACGCTCCAAGAACTCGTCCGGGAACCTGGATGCCGTCCACATCCAGCACGGCCTTGCTGGGCAATTCGCCCACGCTGTGCCGCCCCGGCAGGTCGGCGCGCACCAGCAGACTGCGGCCGCCCGCCGCGGCCTCGATGGCTTTCTGGCGCACACCCGCCGGCAGCGCCGCCAATGGGCCCCAACTCAAGGAGAACCTGGCCGTTGCGACTTGGGCCTGCGCCTGAGTCCTCGCCTGCTCCGCCTGCGCCGCCTCGAGCATTTTCAGCGACGCGCCCGCCCCACCGTTGTAGAGCCCGCGCAATCGCGCGAGTTCGGCCGACGCGGACCGTTCCGTGACGGTGGCGGCGGTCGCTTCTCCCATGTCGGATATGAGTGTCGTCGAGTCCAGCACCAGGCCCAGTGCCTCGATGCGGTCCGGCACCTTCATGGCGGGAGCTCGCGCGACGACGATGCCCGCCGCACGCTGTTGTTCGGCGTTCAAGGTCGGCGCCGTTTGCTCGGCGGAATCGGCGGCCGTGGCAGCGTCATCGTCGTCGCCGATTGCCGTCAAGGAATAGGCCGACATCGCACAACACGCGGCGGCCAGCACGCCCCGGGCCCAATGCGTCATGAACCGGATCCGGAAGCGATTGCCGGTAAGGACTTGGCGAGTGCGAGTTCCGGCCCCGACAACGGCGTATGCAGTACATCCTCGAGAGTGTTGCGCGCAGCCTGCAATTGCGTCCGCATCTGGGCGACTTCGAGTTCCGCGCGCGTGACCAGGATCTCCGCGCCCACTTGATCCAATACGCCGACAGCGCCCAAGCGAACACCCAGATCAGCTTGCTGCTGCTGGCGGCGCACCGCCGCCAATTGGCGCAGCGCCGCGTCGGTACTCTCGCGTGAGATGTGCTCCGCCCGTTCCGCGGACTCGATCTCGCCATAGATGTCCGCCTGTAAAGCGAGCATTCGTTGGCCGGCAAGTTCGCGCCCGGTGCGCGCCTCCGCAATTTCGCCCTTGTTGCGATTGAGGGGCAACGCGAAGCCCACGTCGAATGGGAATTTGGCGATACCGTGATCCCAATAGAACCCCGGCGAGAGAGTGAACTGCGGATATTGGCGCGCGATCGACTGCTGGAGCTTGGTTTCCGCGGCAGCGTAGTCGCCTATTGCCTCCGCAATGTCGGCGCGCGACAGAAGAGCCTGTTCACGCGTCTCGCGCCGCCGGATATCGTCCACGGGCGGCGGCTCGCCCCATTCCGGCCAGGTGAGCGCCATTCCATCCAGGGCTTGCGGCGGCAGGCCCAGCGCCTTGGCTGCCGCGGCTTGCGACGCATCGGCCAGGGTATGCAATTCCGCCTGCTGTTGCTCGATCTGAATCCGCGCCTGCTCACTCACCACGAGTTCGCTGGACGCGTCCTCTCCAGCCTCCACGCGTCGTTTCTCGAGTGCGACGAATCGATCCTGAGCCGCCGCCAGCCGCCCGAGCAAAGTCAGGCGCCGGCGGGCGCTCTCCCAATCGGACAGCGCGCCGGCCAATGCGCTGCGCACCGCCCAGGCCTGATCCATGAGCTGCAAACGCGCGTTGCCGGTCGCGAGCCGCGCGATCTCGTTGTCCAGTCGGCGTCGTTCGGCCGTACGCAACAGCCAATTCAAGCTGACCCCATAGAGCCACGGATACGCATCGTGGCGGGCGTATTCCGATTGCAGCGTCAGATCGGGGTTCGGCGTCTCTGCCGCGGTGATCTCGTGCGAAAGCGCCGCCTTCACCTCGAGCCGGGCTACGGCAAGCTGTGGGTTTTGCAGCAACGCGACGGTGAGTAGTTCGGCCCGATCCCATTGCTGCGGCGGCCACGTCGCCGTTGCCTGCGGCATCAGCTGCGCGAGTTCGCCGCGCAGTCGAGGCTGATCGAGCCGGCGCGCCGCGAACTCATCGACGCTGTGCGCCGGGTCGATCGGCGCCGAGTGGTAGTCGACGCAGCCGACGAGCCCCGCGAGCGCGAGTGCCGCGACAGGGCGCCGGAAGCCGCTGGGGGCGGCGCGGCGCCGCTGCCCGGTCGCCGGGGAAAGGCCTGATCTTCGTCCGAATTGACCAGCACTGTTCACTGACGATCCGCTCGGCGCCGAGGGGCGCTCTTATTGAAAAATCCTTGAATGCAAGGGACTAATTCCCGATCACGCCAGGAGAAACTCCCGATTGGCGATGATACTCGCCCCCAGGCGTTTCGCCAGCCCAAGTCTACGTTTGCTCGCTCACACTAGTTTCGATCCCATCGGCGTCGCGGCGGGCAAGAGAATCAAAGCAGACTGCTCGCTCAACTGGATCGATCCGGACGACGGCAGGCGGTATTGTTTTTCGAGCGGCACGTCGTTGGAGTTCTTCTTGGATGAGCCCCACGCGCGCATCGAGCGTGCGCGGCAAGGCTGGCAAAAACTGACGGCTCCGCAGAGGTAGCCCTCGCGTAGCGGGCGCGATCGGGGCCGCGATGCAGGCATCCCCGATCGCGTGCACGCCGGCGATCCCGATCGACCCATGCACACCTGTGATTTGGTCGTACTCAACGTACGACCGCGCCGGCGGCGTGAGGCCCGAGCTCCGAGGTACTAGGGATTCGCCGGCTCGGGCGGCGCGTCCGGCGCTCCGAATTTGTACGCCGGGTCGCCATTGTATTTCGACCGGACAAAAGCAAAAATCTTCCACAAATCGTCGGCGTTCTTGATGATGGCACCGAAGGGCGGCATCGGACCGACGACGTTTTCGCGGCCTTTGCGCATGTAGCCCGCTTTCTGCAATCCATCGCTGCCGAGCGTGACCAGCCGGAAGATCGTGTCGTCATCCCCGCCATATACCCAGGTGTCGTTGGTCAGCGGCGGGCACATGCCGCCGCCGCCGCTGCCGCCATGACAGCCGCTGCAGGAGTAGCTTTGCAAGAGCTTGGCGCCCTGCGCCACGATATCCTCTTGAGTGTCTTTGTACGGATTGACGAGTTTTCCCTTCGGCGTTTTGTTGACGAGGTCGAGCGGCGAGATCGTGGTGTAGTCGACCGGCGCCGCGTCGCCATCGGCCCACACCCTGCTGACCGTTCCTATCGCCGCCGCAACCGCAATGGACACCATGACACTTACCATAAACACCCGTCTTAGCACTGCCGATCTCCTGTGAAGCTTTTGCAGAAATTCGTCCCGCGCAGGGAGCCCAAGGGTCCATTACGACTTGGCCAGACTGCGCCGTGGACGCTCATGACCCGAGCTTAGCTCGCCTTAACCACATCGCGATGCGTGGCTCCCTGTAGGAGCTTGACGACCGCATCGTTGCTGTTGGCCTGCGCGATGCTGAGCGCCGTGCGCCCGTCTTCGCTGCGCGCATCGACGTCCGCGCCCGATTTTATCAGCAACTCGGCAATGCCCGATCGATTGCTGGCGGCGGCGATCATCAGCGCGGTAACGCCGCCTGGATTTGCCGCGTTGACATTGGCCCCGTGTGCGATCAAGTCCGTCGTGAGTTCGCTCGACCCGGCTATCGACGCCAGCATCAGCGGTGTATAGCCGCCCTTTGCGACGGGCGCGTTGACGTCGGCGCCGGCCGATATCAAGGCCTGCGTGGATTTCACCTTGCCGTTTTGCGCTGCGATGCCGATCGGCGTCAGCCCATCGCGGTCGACCGCCGAAATTTTCGCGCCATGGGCGACCAGCAGCTCCACCAACACCACATTATCGTTCGCTGCGGCATGCATGAGCGGCGTCCAACCACCCAGATCGGTCTGATTCGTATCCGCTTTGTGCCCGACGAGATAGGTTGCAATCGCATTGAAACCGAAGCGCGTCGCCTCGATGAGCGCGGTGTTGCCCGCCCCATCCGCCGTGTTGACATGCGCGCCGTGTCCAATCAGGTATCGCACGCGATCGATGTCGTCGGCCGTGATGGCATCGCCCAACTCGTCGTCCGCTTTTGCGCCTTCCGCGAGCGACTTTTTGAGATACGCCATCTTGTCGACGTGCATCTTTGCGACTTCTTGTGCGCTTTGCACCTTGGGTTTCGGCTCCGCATACGGACCATGCGAAGGCAAGTCGCCGCTGATCAGGCAACCCTCGCATTTGACCAGCGGAACACCGTAGTCGGCGAGGATCTGATGGATCTGGGTCTTACGCTGATCCAGCGCCTGTTCCACCGCTTGCTTCACGTCCAACCGGCCTCGCGGCACGGCAAGCGTCATATCGAATTCCATCGGAACCTGATCTTCCATGAGATTGACGGGCTGTATGGTCAACGGCGCATGCGCGATGGCCTTGTAGTAACCGGCCATCGGGCCCCACGCGGCGGCGATGTCGAGTTCACCGTCGATGACCTGCTGCACTTGGTAGGAAGGCTGATTGTTCTCCACCACATCGGCGTTATGACTCAGGTAATGAATGACGGTGTTGGCCTGCACGCCGTGATTGGCCAAGGCCTGCCGCATCGCCGACACCTGGAACACCCCGACCCGCAGTTTTTTGAGGGCTGGATCGTCGAGATTCTTGATGTGGATACCCTTGTCGCTGCGGTAGGCGAGAACGAAAGTGGATCGATATAACGGCGCCAGCACCACCGCGCCCTCGGTGTCCGTCGCCATGTCCAACCACAAATCGCAATTTCCCTCGCTCAAGGTGGTGCGCATGAGCCCGCGTTCGATCGAGGGCCTCCAGTAGTATTGCACGCCGGTTCCGAGCGCCGACCCGATCTCTTGTGCAATCTTGTTCTCGAACCCCTCCCCCTTCTGATTGGACAACGGCATGTTGCCCGGGTCCGCGCAAACGGTCAGGGACTTGAGGTCCCCGCCCATTGCCGCTCCGCTCACCGCCAAGCAGCAAGCCAGTGCGGCGAGACGACGTGAAAAGCTCGAGATTTCGTTATTCATGGCCAAACTCCCGGAGAGCGTATGCACAAGGGCTGCCTGCGATTTGGACTGCCGCAAGTCAGGAAGGTTTCATGGGCGGCGGGTCGCCGCAGCGCCCACATCTTAAGTCAAAAAAAGCCCGGTGACTGACGCCACCGGGCCTGATCGTCTCAATTGTCAGCTCGAGCTACTGTCCGCTGCTCGCACCCCCCGTTCCGGGGCTCGAGCCGCCTACCCTGAAGGTATACAGCGTGCCGCCCTGCGGTATGTGATTCAGGCCCGAAGACTTGGCCATCGCCGTGGCGCCGATCGCACCGTACTTGTCGCTGAGGTCGAGACCGGCCGTCACCGGCAGGCCGATCCAGCCGCCGATACCGGACCACACGGACACATATTGCTTGCCCTTCACGGAATACGTGATCGGGTTGCCGATGATTCCCGAACCCAGTTTACGCGACCACAGCACTTTTCCGGTCGCGCGATCGACCGCACGGAAGTCGCCGCCCAGGCTGCCATAGAACGCCAAACCGCCCGCGGTCACCATGGCACCGCCCCAATTCGGATACGGGTCGGGAATTTCCCACTCGGTCTTGCCGGTGACCACGTTGAACTTCTTGAACTTGCCCGTGACACCCGGCTTCTCCGGATACATGTAGACGTTGGCGAATACATAGACCGTACCCTGCTGGGTGTGCGAACGGGTCTGCGGCTCATCCTCCATGCACCAGTTGTTGGTGGGCACATAGAAGTTGGTCGGATCCGTGGGATCCACCGCCGCCGGCTGCTGGTCCTTGCCGCCCATCGCGGACGGACAGGCCTGAGTATTGTCACCCACTTTGAGCGGCGAATGCTCGGCCACTTTCACCGGGCGGCCGGTCTTCATATCGATCTTTTCCGCCCAGTTGACCGTGACGTACTTGTTGGCTCGCAGCAGCGTACCGTCCGTGCGATCCAGTACATACGCAAAGCCGTTGCGGTCGAAATGTACCAGCGTCTTTTTCGGCTTGCCGTCGACGTTCATGTCGACCAGAATCACTTCGTTGATGCCGTCATAATCCCACTGGTCGAATGGGGTCATCTGGTACACCCACTCCGCCTCGCCCGTATCGACGTTGCGCGCGAATATGCTCAGCGACCATTTATTGTCGTATTTGCCGCTGTTGCAATTCGCCTGGGTCAACGGTTCGGCGCAACGATATTGCGGAGACCACAGACCCGGGTTGCCGGTTCCGTAGTAGACGAGGTGCAAGGCCGGATCGTAGGCATACCAGCCCCACGCCGCGCCGCCGCCCCGCTTCCACTCGTCGCCGGGAAAGGTGCTGATGCCCAGATCCTTGCCGGCCTTGCCGTATTCCGGATGCGCCTTGTTGGTGTTCGGCGTCAGGCACACATCTTTGTCGCTGCCCGTGGAATGACATTCCCACACTTTCTTGCCGTCGGCGAGGTTGTACGCCGAAACACGGCCGCGGGCTCCAAACTCATCGCCGCCCAATCCGATGACGACTTTGTCGTTGGCGATGATCGGTGCCGGCGTGATGGTTTCGCCGTGATCCGGGTAGGCGTGCTTGACCACCCAGGCTTCTTTGCCGGTTACGGCATCGAGGGCGATGACGTAGCCGTCCAGGGTCGCGAACACGAGTTTGCCCGACGAGTACGACAGACCACGATTGACGGTATCGCAACAGGCGCGCGGCACCGCGGATTCATCGCGTCCGCTGGTCTTCGTGTAACTCCATACCTGCACCGGATGATCCGGGTCGCTGAGATCGAGGGCCTGAACGATGTTCGGCCAACCGCTCTCCATGAACATCATCGGCTTGCCGCCGACATCTTCGATGACCAGAGGCTGCCCCTCGTGACCACGCAAGGTGCCGCTCGACTGTGCCCAGATCATCTGCAGATCTTTCGCGTTGCCGGTATTGATGTCTTTGAGTGCGCTATAGCGAGTCTGATTCAGATTGCCCGCCGGCGCGCCCCACTGATTGGGATCCTGAAAGCGTTGGAATTGCTCGGTATCCGACGCACCCATCGCGGCGCCACAGGTCATTACGAACGCTGCGGCCGCGCAAAATATCTTGACTTGAGGTTTTGCTGTGAGCCATTTCATCTCAATTCTCCTACTGCTTGGGGTCTGAGCGTATCGCCGCTGCCACAGCAGACGGCGTGCACACAGTCCTTATCCTGGGTGCCGCGCGGGAAAATGGGTAAGGTGTTGATATTCGTTACTGACAAAACTCCCTCCTTCGCAATGCTTCCTGTTGTTTATAGTTCGGCCGGCCGCCAATCAATCGGTACCGCCGTGCGCCCACTTTACGGGTGAGGCAGCCTCGATACCATCGCCTGCTCAGCGCCTGCCGCTGGGGCCGCGACTATGGAATAGCAATCGGTATGCCATCCGAGGCGGCGCGACCGCCTTTTTCACAAAAAACGTACGGTGGTGCCGGCCAAAGTGAAAACCTCGCCTGCATCGGCGGCTAGGAGGAGAGATTCGGCCGTCGCAGGGCTCTTCCCCGACTCAGCGGGGGCGCCGCCTCCCCGCGACCGTAGCGAATATGGCACAGATGAAGCAAGCGCTGACACATGTAGCAAGGGATCGTCGATGTGTCGCGAGTTCGGCTGGGCTTAAGGCGATTCGTTTGCACGGCAGTGCCTCCTCTCGATGAACGGAGGCGCGCGGTGGCACGCAAGGACGCGAACCGCACGGCTCCGGACGCCGTCATCACGCGCCTCGGTGAGATCTCCGCAGGATCAAGACGATGCGCGTCACGCCGACGCGGGCTGCTTGCAAACATAGTTCGCCGCAGTTGACGGAGTGCTGCGCCCCGTCCCGCGAATCGAACATTTTTTTCCGCCACGCCGGGACCGACATCCGAACCTAAGGGTGTGCGGCCCGCTATATCAGATTATACTGTCGGTTATAAATCGCCGTTTTTGCGAGGAGTGAGATTTCGTGTTGACGCCTCGATGCATAGCCGGACTTTCAGATCATGGCCCCGCGTTCATCGGAGCTGTGCTGGTCGCGCTGTCGCCGATTGCGGGACACGCAGCTGCGGCCTACCAGGTATTCGTGACTAACGAAAAGTCGGGTGATGTAACCGTGATCGGCTCGAACCTCGCCGTGACGGCGACCATTCCCGTCGGCAAACGGCCGCGCGGCATTCAGGCGAGCCCTGATGGAAAAACCGTGTATGTGGCGTTGAGCGGCACGCCGGTCAAGGCGCCGCCCCAATTGGACGCCAACGGCAATCCCATTTTCAAGAAGGGCGCGAAGGACGATGATGACGACGACGATGCCAATACCGACAAATCCGCGGACGGAATCGGCGTCATCGACGTAGCCAGCAAGAAACTCACGCGCAAATTGGCTGCCGGCTCGGATCCGGAGGAGTTCGCGCTCAGCAAAAACGGCAAGCAACTCTATATTTCCAATGAGGACGTAAAAGCCGCCAGCGTGATCGACATCGCCACCTCGAAGGTGGAGCACATCATCCTGGTGGGCGCGGAGCCCGAGGGCGTTACGACGACGCTCGACGGCAAACAGTTCTACGTGACCTGCGAAGCCGGGGGCGATGTATTCGTCATCGACACGACCAGTTACAAGCCCGTGGCGCAATTCAAAGTGAACGGGCGGCCGCGAAGCGTGGACTTCCTGCCGTCGGGCGCAATTGGGTTCATTCCATCGGAATCCACCGGCGAATTGAACGTGATCGACGCCGTCCATGCGAAAGTGCTGAAGACCATCAAGCTGCCCGCGGGCTCGAGGCCCATGCGCGTCAGAGTGTCCGCCGACGGCAACAAGCTCTACGTCAGCAATGGACGTGCGGGGACGATTTCGGTCATCGACACGCATACTTATGAAATACTCCGCTCGATCAAGGTTGGAGCGCGTCCGTGGGGAATCGCGCTGTCGCCGGATGGGAAATTTCTATTCGCCGCGAACGGCCCCTCCAACGATGTTTCCGTAGTGAATGTCGAGGAAGGCAAGGAGATCGCTCGCATCAAGGCAGGCTCGAGTCCCTGGGGCGTCGTCATCGTGCCGGAAACTTGAAGTAGCCGGCGGCCATCCCATTCGGACTGGACGCGGTGAGTACTACCGCGCCACGCGGGCGTCGCCGGATCGCCGGGATTGAACGGGAGATTGATTCGACATTGATGGGTTACAAGGTTCGGCCGGTCGATCCGATCGGCCGCGTCATTTCTAGCGCTACAGATGGGAATTTATGAAAACCAAAGCTGCAATTGCCTACGCTGCGGGCAAGCCGCTCGAGATCGCCATGGTGGATCTCGACGGACCGAAGGCCGGTGAAGTATTGGTGGAGATCAAGGCCACCGGTATCTGCCACACCGACGAGTTCACTCGCTCGGGAGCCGATCCGGAAGGATTGTTCCCCGCCATTTTTGGCCATGAAGGCGCCGGCATCGTGGTGGATGTCGGCCCCGGAGTGAAATCCGTCAAGAAGGGCGACCATGTCATTCCGCTCTATACCCCCGAATGCCGTGAGTGCAAGTCCTGCACGTCGCATAAGACCAATCTCTGTACCGCGATCCGCGCCACGCAGGGCAAGGGCCTGATGCCGGATGGCACCAGCCGATTCTCCATCGGTAAGGAGATGATCCATCACTATATGGGTTGCTCGACTTTTTCGAATTTCACGGTGTTGCCGGAAATCGCGGTCGCCAAGATTCGCGAAGACGCCCCGTTCGACAAGGTGTGCTACATCGGCTGCGGCGTGACCACCGGCATCGGCGCGGTCATTCACACGGCCAAGGTCGAGCCCGGTTCGAACGTCGTGGTTTTCGGACTGGGCGGGATCGGCCTGAATGTGGTTCAGGGCGCGCGGATCGCCGGTGCCGACAAGATCATCGGCGTCGACATCAATCCGAAGCGCAAGGCGCTCGCCGAAAAGTTCGGCATGACTCACTTCGTCAACCCGAAGGAAGTGGCCGGCGACCTGGTTGCGCATATCGTCGACCTCACCAACGGCGGCGCCGATTACAGCTTCGAATGCATCGGCAACGTGGAACTCATGCGCCAGGCGCTGGAATGCTGCCATCGCGGCTGGGGCGTTTCGGTCGTCATCGGCGTGGCGGCCGCCGGCAAAGAAATTCATACTCGCCCGTTTCAACTCGTCACGGGCCGAGTATGGAAGGGATCGGCATTCGGCGGCGTTCGGGGCCGCACCCAACTCCCGCAGATCGTGGACTGGTATATGGACGGCAAGATCAATATTGACGACCTCATCACCCACACCATGCCGCTAGAGAAAATCAACGACGCCTTCGAACTCATGCATACGGGTGAGTCGATTCGAAGCGTTGCGATCTATTAACCAAAAGAGGAAGTAACTATGTCTGTGAAAATTCACCCCGCCGTGGACAACGGCGTCAAGGCCGGAACCCCCGGTTATTCGGGCGGCACGCTGGTGTGCAAATGCACCACCGATCCGGTGAAGGTAACGATCAAGAGCGACGTGCTGTTCAACCACGTTTGCGGCTGCTCGCAATGCTGGAGACCGCTGGGCGCTCTGTTCTCGATGATCGCGGTGGTACCCACCGACAAAGTCGAAGTCGTTGCCAACGGCCAGAAACTGAAGGTCGTCGACCCGACGAAGACGATTCAGCGCAACGCCTGCACGGTCTGCGGCGTGCACATGCATGGCCCCATCGTGAACCCGAAGCACGCGTTCAACGGCCTGACGTTCGTGCATGCCGAGCGGCTCGATAAGAGCGGTTGGGGTGCGCCGGCATTCGCCGCATTCGTATCTTCCGTCATCGAGACCGGCACCAAGCCGGAAGATATGGATGCGATTCGCGCCCGCCTCAGGGAGCTCAAACTCGAGCCGTACGATGCGCTGTCGCCGCCATTGATGGACATGCTCGCCGCCAATGCCGTGAAGGTGAACGGCGTCGCGAAAGCCGCGACTTCGTAAGAGCGCGATTCGACGATGACAAGGGCGGGAGTCTCGCGGCTCCCGCCCTTTTTTTGTGTCGCTCGTTCCGCCTCAGCCGCGGGCTCGAGCTAGAAGGAGAGGAAGGCCCCAACGTTGCCGTTGAAGCTCTTGTTCTCGCCGCCGTCGTGCGCCTTGGTCCAGACGTCGCTGAATTCGGTGAGCAGCGTCAGATTCTTGGTCAACGAGTAATAAAGGCCGGCGGTCACCTTGTTGTTGCTGTCCAGCAATGTGGGCGCGCTCAACGCATCGATTGCATTCGCATACTGCAGCTTGCTCACGCCGTAGTTGACGCCGAACTTGGCCGCGCCCACCTTGTAGGTGGCCTGAAGCAGGTAGCCCTGGGACTTCCGCGCAGTCCCTTGGACATCGTCGGCGAGAAAGTACAACCCCGTTGTGCCCAAACCGGTGCCGCGGTAGTACGAGGCATCCACCTCGAACGCCGCCACGTCGAATTTCACGAATGCATCCCCGCCCGTGCTCGTGTATTGAACGGTGCCGCCCGGAACCGCCACCCCCGTGTAATCCTGCTTCTGGGTGAGGCCGGACACCGACGCGTAGAACTTCATGTCGTCCGAGAACTTGTAGGTATAGGTCGCCTTGGCCTGGAATCCCGGAGCCTTCTTGGGCTGATTGGTGCCGGGCGCGGTCAGCGAATTGAGCGGATCGTAAATGCCGACCGTCAGGTTCGCCCCGGCGAAATCCGGCGTCGTGTAGTTCATCTGCGCGAGCGTGTCCACGTAGATGTAGCCGAAGCCGATGGACCCCAGCGTCGTGTTGGAGGGCGACGCGGTCGACGCAGACCCGGCGACGCCGACGCCCGGCAGCGTCATGTCGTTGATGATGGCGTCGAACGCGAACAGCCCGAAGTTGCGGCCCAGCGTGAAGGTACCGATGTCCTTGTTGCCGAAAGTCATGAACACTTGGCGAACGTCGAGTCCGGTGGTGGCGAGTCCCACGTTGGTCTGCTGGCCCGCCGTGCTCTGCAGATTGGGACTGCCGCCGTCGTTGCTGGCGATCCCGGGATACAGGCCGAAGTGCGCCGCAATATCGAATCCGTTCTGAGTCGTCGCGAGCCCGAAAGTGATCGCCGCCGGCAAGAGTCCGTTGCCCACGTTGGATACGCTGCTGCCGGTCGCGTTCGCCGTACAGGCACCACCGATGGTATCGATCGACACCGCCTTGCCCGTCGATTCGCAACTCGAGTAGATGTAGTGAACGTTGATGTTGCCATCAACGGAGAATTTCCAATCCCCCGACTCGATATCGAACGCACCCGCCGTCGCTGCGCCCAAAACCCCTGCTATCGCCACGGCCAGCCGAACTGCCGCCTTGTTGCTGCTTTGCATCGTGCCCCCTCATGCCAAATAGTTTTGCTATGATTTATTCCGCAAACTATCTGTGTATTTCCCACAACATAGTTTCCTCACGGAAGCCGAGGAGCAAACAACGTGCCATCCGTGTGGAATAACTGTTTATCGGGACAATCTCCGAAGGGAGGAGCCTGCCGCGCAGCGTTTCGCCGCTTCTCCCGCTCGACACGGCGACTCGCCGCTGGCCAGAACTGATTGTTGCCGTAAACCAACGTCGGGTTGGCGAAAGCAACTGCTTCAATGGCAGCGCCGCTGCTTGATCGCAGTGCAAGGTGTCATGCCATTGCTACATGTGTCGCGGTGATTGACACATCTGGGGCACACAGCAGCCGCCGTTTTCTTGTCGTCCAACGACTTCTTCGGCGCGCTTCAGAACTTCGGCATTGGAGGCTGCCACGATCCGGCCGCTTCGGTACAAAAGCTCGCAAGCTTTTCCAGCACGATCTGCACCGCGCGATTGGCAGCAACTACCCCTCCTTGGGGATCCTCACTCGTGGCTGCAACGGTCTCATCGAATTCGCGCCATGTAATCACTCGGCGCGTAGCATCATCCACGACATAGGCTCGCAGCGTGAAGCGGACACGGCTTGGCTGGCCAACAAAATCCTGCTCGAGCCGCATTATCTCAGTGTCGAGCCTCAAGTCGCCGGCCGCGACGCTGGGCGTCAGCACGACCGCGCTGAACGCGCCGCCGTTCTCGATGGCGGCAACGATGAGCGGCGCGAGCATGCGTGCCGGCGTATCGACCCACTCGCTGTGAGAAAAATACTCGTGCGTATGGGACCCGCGCGAATAGATAATGTGTGGGCTGTCAAAGCCGGATGCCGCACCCGGAGGATTGATGATCAGCGTGGGCGCCGCCGTCAACACGCGCGGGACACCACCTGTTGCCGCGTGGGGTGCGGCCGGCGCGCTGTCGAGGGTGTAGAAGGACGGTTGCAGCGCCGCCTTCGGAAACAGCGCGCCGCAACCAGCGTTCAGAGTCAAAGCCAGACCGGCAGCACTAAACCGGAACAATCGGGCGAAACACAGGCGGTTCATGGCGGCCGGTGCCCTTGTGACGATTCGCCCGGCCCTTCAGGCACCGGGCTGTGACCCAAGAGGAGGCCGGCCGGATTGCGCTCGGTTTGGTCGCTGAGGCGCCGCAATGAGTTTGAAAGGACACTTAGTTCGCCTAGCAACCGTTGCAGTTCCGGGACAGTCTCCGCCGTGAGCCGCTTCACGTCTGCGCCAACGGAGTCGACCGTCTTTCCCGCGCTTGTGCTGGCCAATGCAGCCTCGTTCCCCATTCGTTCGACAGCTTGTGCGCTGCGGCTGATCTGCTCGATGACCGGGCCCAGTTGGGCGGTCACGCGGGCGCCGTTGTCGAATGTTTGAGCTGCGCTGGCTATGCCCGCGTCGAGCGTAGTCTTGCGTGCGGCAAGCGTGTGCGAAACCGCCGCAATGTCGGAAAGGGCATGGGTAAACGCGGCTCTGTTGTCATCGCTAAGCATGGCATTGATGTTGTTCGAAGTCTGGTCCAGTTTCGCCAAAACGGACGTGAGCACATTCTCCAGTCGGGCACTAAGCGAGGGTTTTGTGCGAATCTCTGGATATTGGCCGGGCGCAGAGGCGCGCAGCGGTGCCGATTCCCGCCCGCCACCCTCGAGTTCGACATAGGCGATGCCGGTCAGGCCTTGTGTCTTCAACACCGCGAGGGTGTCCTGATTGATCGGAGTGCCGCGCTCGATCGCGAACACGAGCCGCACGTGCTCCGGGTTTGCGGGATCCAGTTGAATGGTGCGGACCTTGCCCACATCGACACCGTTGTATTTGACCGGCGCGTTCAGGTTGAGCCCGGCCACGGGCTCAGTTTCGATCGCCAGATACAAGTCGTACCTCTTCTGGAGTGCTCCCCCTGAGGCGAGCCAAAGCACTACGCCCATCAGCCCGGCGCCGAGGACGAGCACGAACGCGCCGACGAGCACATAGCTCACCTTGGTTTCGATGAGGGCTCCTCGGTCTTGTCTAAGACCTCTGCCTTGGCCCGCCTCTCTCCCTGTTCATGTGCCGCTCTACCCCGCGGGCCGTCGAAGAACTGCCGAACGGCAGGGTTGTCCACGCGCGAGAGCTCGGACATCGACCCCACGCCTTGTACCTTGCCTTCGGCGAGGACGGCGACGCGGTCGGCCACCTGCCACAATAAGTCGAGGTCGTGCGTGATGATGACAATGGTCAGACCGAATAGGTCGCGCAGCTTGCGTACGAGTTCGTCCACGCCATCGGCGCTGAGCGGATCGAGTCCGGCGGTCGGTTCGTCGAGGAACAGTAGCTCCGGGTCGAGTGCCAGAGCGCGCGCGAGGGAAGCGCGTTTCATCATCCCGCCGCTCAATTCGGACGGATACTGCGCCCCGACCTCCGGCGTCAGGCCGCTCATGGCGAGCTTTGAGGCGGAGAGGTCATCGATCAACGCATCATCGAGATCCGTGTGTTCGCGCAGTGGCAAGCCAACGTTTTCCATCACCGTCAGGGAACCGAACAAGCCACCGTGCTGAAACACCACGCCCCACCGCCGACGCAACGCGAGAGCCCCGTCGTCTCCGAGTTGGTTCAGATCTACGCCGAGAACCCGGATGGAGCCGGAGTCCGGACGGTGCAGCAGGATCATCTCGCGCAGCAGCGTCGATTTACCGGAGCCGCTGCCGCCGACTAACGCGAAGATTTCCGCGCGGCGCACTTGAAGGTCGAGTTCGGAATGCACGACATGGTCGCCGAAGTGCGTCGACACCTTGTTGATCTCGATAACCGACTCGGGAGTTTGCTCATTGCCTTGCACGTCAGAGGTCCAGTACGCTGAAAGCGACGGAAAACAAGCCATCGGTAAGAATTACCAGGAAGATCGATTGAACCACCGCGCGCGTGGTCTGGCGGCCGACGCTGTCGGCACCCCCCTTGGTGCGAAAGCCCTGAAAGCAGCCGACCACTGCAATGATGCCGGCGAATATCGGAGTCTTGCCGATGCCGACCATGTAGGCCGTGATGCTAACGGCCTTGACGAATCGATCGAGAAACTCGCCAAAGCCTACACCGAGCTGCGCTTGGGCCATGAGCATGCCGCCGAACACTCCGAGTAAGTCTGCAAACACAGTTAGCAGCGGCAGCGCGATCACCAGCGCAATGATCTTGGGCAGAACCAGCTGCTCCATTGGCTCGATGCCAAGCGTGCGCATGGCGTCGAGTTCCTCGGTCACCTCCATCGTCCCGATCTGCGCTGCGTACGCAGAGCCGGAACGCCCGGCGATAATGATGGCTGTGATTAAAGGGGCAAACTCCCGCAGCATGGACAAGCCGACAAGGTCGGCAACAAAGATATTGGCCCCGTATTGGCGCAGCTGAGCGGCGCCCTGATAAGCGACAACGATGCCCAGCATGAACGACAGCAGCCCAACGATGGGAAGCGCGTCGATTCCGGCAATGCGTATGTTGTACAGGACGGTGCGCCATCGAAAACGCGCCGGCTGCCTGAAGCAGCCTCCCAGCGCGTATGCACTTTCGCCGATGAAGGCGAGTAACACGACGGTCTCTGACAAGACCGCTTCGGTGCTGCGGCCGATGCGTTCGACTACCGTCAAGGACGGAATCGGAGCCGGCACGGGCTTGGCCGCTTCGTCAGCAATCTGTTGTGCGACGACGTCCAGCAGCTTTGCGAAGCGTGGACGTAAGCCGCGCACGGTCACGATGACGTCGCCGCCGCGCAGCCGCATTAGCAGTTTGTGCAGTACCCACGCTCCGGCCGTGTCCAACGCCTCGATGCGCGTCCCATCCGCGATGGCATCCGTTCTGGAAGCAAGACGAATGGATTCAAGCTGGTGCTCAATGGGGCCAATGCCGCGCGCAGTCCAGAATCCCGACAATACGAGGTCTCGGGCTGTAGGCTGAGAGAGTCCTGCGGCTTCCACCAATACCGGTTTCATACTTAGAATGAGTTTATCGATAACGTCGTATCCCGTATATGCGCAAGGAAACATAGAGACTGCTCCTCTCGTGACCGCCCGCCCTGGCAACGGTGGGCGGCCGCCTTGGGCCAATTGCTGTGAATCGGGATGGCTAGGTCGCGGCTGCAAGCCGTGGCGGGATAGCACGAATTATGATGAAATCAACGACACCCCTGAGCTTTCCAGGAATAGGGGTTCCAGCATCCATCTGTCGCGCACGCATAACGCCCGCCGGCGTGAGTTGCCGGACATGAAGATTTTTTCATTCCGACCGGACCGGCCGTCACGCATTTCGCACACAGCAATGCGATACTACTCTCGCGGTCTTCACTAGCACTCGAGTTGGAAAGTATGAATAAATCATTTATGGCGATCGCCCTGGCGGTTGGCACGTTGTTTTTCTGCGCGGACGCCTCTTTTGCTGCAGCCCACCGGGTGCATCACCGTCACCATCATCGCCATCATCACGTAAGGCATTGATAGCGGGCCGACCCCTAGGTCTGAGATAGGCGCGGCAGCTCGGTTGCCGCGTGTGTGGGTGTTGCAGTGCAACCCCGCCGCCAGCCGTCCGCTACGCAGTCGCGGCGGCCTTTTTACCCCTTTTTTCTCACGTCGCGCTAAGGAAATATCGGCTCCCGCCGATAAATAGTCACGGCACGGGCTTTAATGACACCGTGCCGGTATCCAACCGGGAGCGGACATGACGGCGATCGGATCGAGTACCACCTCCAGTGCGGCCGGCAATAGTGCGCAAATCGCTGCACTAGAGAAGCAGCTCGTCAAGTACCAAAAAGAATTGCAGCAGGATGAGACCCCCGGGGCGGGCGTTGCCAATGCAGCCACCGCTCAATTGGTCGCCACGCAGATCACCTTGGTGGAGACTGAAATCGCGCAGCTCAGCTCCGCCGGTGCGCTGGCGAGCGCGTCGGCTGCGTCGACACTCGGTTCCCAACTGGACGTGACGGCTTAGGTCCGGGCTCCCTGCAGCCTGGCGCCCTTCTCTGCGGGGCCCGGCGACTCGCCCGTGACCCAAGTCGCGTGGCGACCGATTTCAACGCTCACACCCTCCATAGTCAGGTATCGTTCGATTCGATGCCGCGCCCTACCACCTCCTCGACCCCGAAAACAACGCGGGCACGCACGCGGCGGCCCCGCGTGCCGCGGCCGAAGGGTCGAGCGCAGCGGCGTTGGCGGCGCACCATTCAGCGCGTACCGCGCGCCGTGAAAATTATCCTGGCGATGGCGGCCGTTCTGACCTTGTCGATTGCGCTCAATTGGATTTACCAGGTCGTCCGCAAGCCGTCGGAACTGCTGTTTCCGGTCAGCGGAGCGTTCTCCAAGAGGCCTGCCGAGACTTGGGCGGAATACGCACCCCTCTTCCGCAAGTTCGCCACCCACGTGATGACGCCCGATCTGCTCGCCGCGATGGCCCAGGTGGAAGGCGCGGGAAACCCCGTCGCCCGGACCTATTGGCGCTGGTCATGGACCTTGCACCCGTTCGAAATCTACCGGCCGGCGTCGAGCGCCGTCGGCATGTATCAGATCACCGACGGCACGTATGCCGACGCCAGCCGTTACTGCATTCATGACCACGAATCGCTCAAAGATCGCGCCGGCGACGTGCCGTCATGCGGCTCCAATGCTCTCTATTACAGGGTCGTGCCGGCGCATGCCGTCGAACTGACGGCGGCCTATCTGGACCGAAATGTGGCCGTCATTCTCGAGCGGCACCGCATGAAGTCCGTGGCCCTTCGCCGCAAACAGGCACTGGCCGCCGTGATCCATCTGTGCGGAGCCGGAGCCGGCGACGAATACGCGCGCCGCGGCTTTCGCCTGAGTGAAGGCCAGCGGTGCGGCGATCACGAAGTGCGCGCCTATCTCGGACGCATCGACGCCATGAGAAGCGTATTCAACAGGCTTGACGCGCTTTAGCGCCTCGGCGCCGTGCTGCCAGCCGGTTCGAACACTGGCGAGAACCGGAGGCGGCCGCGGGACGGCCGCTATTCCAAGGCCTTCGCGAACCGGCGAAGTTTCTTGTCCCGGCCGGGCGTCTGATCGTTGGGACCCAGAAACTCCATCATCGCCTTGCCGTGATTGGCATTTTCGGCGATGACTTTCAGCGCCACCAGCGTGGGCGTCGCCAACACCACACCGGCGATACCCCAGAACAGGCCGCCGAACCACAACGCCAGGAAGATCAGCAGCGGATTGACATCGAGCCGGCGTCCGATCAGCAGCGGCTGCAGCACCTGGCCCTCCACGGCGGCCAGCAAGATGTAGGTGCCCGCGACGCCGAGAATGTGCCCCAAGGTGTTGAACGAGACCACCGCCACGAGCGACAGCACGATCAGCGTGGTCGCGGAGCCGGCGTAGGGAATGAAATTCAAGAGCGCCGCCAGCGCTCCCCACAGATACGGCGTCGGCATGCCCCATGCCATCATCGCCACCGCCGTCGCGCTGCCCAGGCTGAGATTGATGATGGCGCTGGTCGCGTAGAATCGCCCAACCTCCGCCCTGACCTTCTCGATGATGTTGAGGACACGCGCGGCATTCAGATCGTCGACGAAGGCGGCCGTCATCCGCGCGAGCATGGGCGGCCCGCCGGCCAGCAGGAACAGCGTCACGATCACGAACGTAAGCAGGCCGACGAGAGCTTCGCGAGTGGCGTCCAGGATGATGACGGGTGCCGACTCCTGCGCGTCCGTCGCGGCTGCGACTACCGGAGCGGGGGCGTGCTTCGTGCCGCTCAAGGTGCCGGCGTACTTGCGCAGTTCCTCCACTCGATCCATGAACTTGGCAACCGGCGTGATCTTCTGTTTGATGGTCACGATGGTTTTCGGAGCGGCGGCGAACCACTGTTGCGCGGGCGTCCACATCAGGTCGACGAAACCGGCAATCAGGCTGAGCGCGATCACCAGGATGAGAGCCGCACTCACGCTGCGCGGTACCTTGAGCTTGTGCAGCCCTTCGACCGGCCCCGACAGGACGAGCGCCAGCAGCAGGGCCAACGCGATCGGTATGAACGCGGCGTGCGCAACGTACAACAGCAAACCGATCGCCCCGAGGACGAGCGTCTTCGCCGCCCACATTTGCCGCGCGCGGGCAGGGGCTGGCGCTGCGGGTATCTTCGATTGGTCGGCCTGCAAGAACACTCTCCCGAAGCAATCAGGCGGGGGCCCCCTAATATGACATATCCGCCGTGACCTCACGGCCGGTCACCGCCGCAGTGTGAGACGCATCCCAGAAGATGCATCGGCATCGATGCGCGGCAGCGCCCCAAACCCGCACCGCGAGAGAATCCACGGCGCGGCGGTTTGGATTCTAGCGGGTTGGCGACGGCCTCTTCTGGCCCGGAATCGAGCCGTCCGAGGGTGCGGGATCGGCGCTGTGGGTCAGCCCCACGTCGTCGATGGCCGACAGCACTGCGCTGGGGTTGGGAGATTCCTGCAAGGCCGCTGCCTGCGGGTCGTGGCGATCCTTGACCATCGGCAAGTCCCGCCGCAACTCCTCGATCAGATGGATGAGCTTCGTCACTTTCTGTTCGGTCAGCAGGTTGACCTGAAGATCCAAGTGAGTGTGCTGCTGTTCGAGCTTGGTCTGCCGGTTTTGCGCGATCAGTACGATGGTCGTCATCAGCAGCGCGATCAGGGTCAGTCCACCCTCCAACCATTGAAATGGCGGCGGATCCACCGGCTTCAGGCCAAGCGAGGGCAGCATGCTGTTGACCCCGATCCAAAGCGCCACGAACACCAGCAGCGCAACCAGAAAGACGGGACGACCGATCAGTCGGCTGATCCTCTCCACCCGCCGTTGCGACTTGCCCGTCTGATCCCACTCGCGGCGCTGCAACGCCGCCACGCTTTCGATGTTTTGATCGATGTGATCGGACAAGGACTCCGTGTTGTCGCCGGCCGCTTTGGCCGGACTCTCCTGGCTGACCGTCATTCAGGTCCCCGCCCAAGGCAGCGGCCGCCGGCCGTTCGACACCAGGGCGAACCGATACTGCGCCTCCGGCAGAACGTAGTCGAAATAATAGCGTGCGGTCTCGAGTTTGCGCCGGTGCAGCGGACTGCTCGCGCCCGACGCGGCCACGCGCGCGGCTCTCGCCCACAAAGCGGCCAGCAAACTCAAACCCAGGGCGCGCAGAAAATCGCCGGCGACGTTCGGGGCAAGCTCCGGAAAGGCAACCGAGCCGGCCATGATGTGGTCGGTGAGCGTCATCAGGCTGCCGGTCAGCCCGTCGAGCACGGCCGCCATGTCGCCGCACTCCGCAACGCCGCGGCAGCGCGCGGCTTCGTCGCGGACGGTCTCGATCAACAGTCCGAATTTCGCGCCCTCGTCCGCCAATATTTTTCTGCTCAGCAGATCGATGGCCTGAATCTCGTTGGTGCCTTCATAGATCATGGCGATACGGCTGTCGCGGACCGTCTGCTCGATGCCGAAGTCGTGGACGTAGCCGTAACCGCCCCACACTTGCAAGGCGGCGCTCGACAGCAAAAAGCCGTTTTCCGTCAGAAACGACTTCACGACCGGCGTCAGGATCGACGCCAGCGCGTGTGCCCGTTCGCGCGCAGGCTGGCTGGGATGGAACTCCGCGACGTCCAGAAGGTGGGCAGCCCAGTAGGCCAACGCACGCTGTCCCTCGACCATTGCACGCGCGGTCGCGAGCACCCTGCGAATCGGCGGGTGGAAGGCGATCGGCGTTGCCGGTGCGGGATTGACCGCCTCGACGCCCGGAGGACTCGCGGGCGCGCGCATTTGCAGACGCTCCGCGGCATAGCGGGTGGCATTTTGCAGAGCCGCGTCGGCGTGCCCCAGCCCCTGCAACCCGACATGCAGACGCGCCTCGTTCATCATCACGAACATCGCGGCCAGGCCGCGATTCGGTTCCCCGACGATCCAGCCCTGGGCCGCCTCGAACCGCAGGAGACAAGTCGCGCTGCCCTTGATGCCCATCTTCTTTTCGATCCCGTCGCAGCGCACCCCGTTCGGCCGCAAGCCATCGGCATGGGCCAGTAATTTGGGCACGACGAACAAGGAGATTCCGCGGGTGCCGGCCGGTGCGTCGGGCAACCGTGCCAGCACGAGGTGGATGATGTTGTCGGATAGATCGTGGTCGCCCCCGGAAATGAACACCTTCGATCCGCTGATGGCGTAGGTTCCGCCGCTCCGCGGCAGGGCGGCCGTCCGCAGCAATCCCACATCGGATCCCGCGTGTGCCTCGGTGAGGCACATCGTGGTCAACCATTCGCCGCTGACGATCTTCGGCAGAAAATGCTCTTTGAGATGGTCGGAGCCGTGGGCGCGAATGCACTCGTACGCGCCGTGGGCCAATCCCGGGTACATCGCCCATGCATGATTCGTCGCGTTGAGCATCTCGTAGAGCGCGGCGTTGAGCGTCTGCGGCAATCCTTGGCCGCCGCTGCCGGCATCGCACGCCAGAGCCGGCCAACCGGCAGCGCAGAAGTCTCGATACGCCGCGGCAAAACCCGTAGGGGCATGCACCGTTCCGCCGGAAAAGCGGCAGCCCTCCAGATCGCCGGAAGAGTTCATCGGCAGCAAACGCCCCACCGCGAATTTTCCGGCCTCCTCGAGTATCTGGGGCACGAGATCGGCATCGAGGCTCGCCAATCTCGGCATCTCGTTCCAATCGCGGCGCACGTTCAGCAGCTCATCGAGCACGAACCGAATATCGTCGATCGGGGGAACGTAGCTCCACATAAGGATCAGCCTCGAATTCGCCACATCGCGAGCAGTCTACACCCGCCGCTGCGCCTCCTTGCCCCGATTGCTGTGCCGCGGCATACTGTCCAGCCACCGCATCCGCTCGCAGTACGCTGTAGCGCCAGCGTTTCAGCGAAGCCGACCCGGATCTGATCCTCTCCAATGCCAAGGTGTACACGGTGCAAGCGGGACAACCCCACGCGACCGCCATCGCGGTTCGCGACGGACGCATCCTTCACTCGGGGTAGCTGCGCCGAATCCCCTGATAGTCCATGACCTCTCGAGGGCCGAAGGCGGGCTTGACGCCGACATACGACGGGCCGATCGGCACTTTGCCGAAGCCGCCGGGAATATCGAGCACGTAGGTGGGCAGGCACAAGCCTGAAATCCGGCCGCGCAGCGACCGCATCAGTTCCTGTCCCGCTTCGATCGGAACGCGAAAATGCGAGGTGCCGGGAGCCAGGTCCGGGTGGTGTAGATAGTAGGGACGAACTTTGAGCCGCACCAGTTTGCGAAACAGCGCATCGAGCACGGCCGCGTTGTCGTTCACCCCCTTCAATAGCACCGTTTGACCGAGCAGAACGACGCCGCACGCCGAGAGCCGTGCCAAGGCGGCGACGACCTCCTCGGTAATCTCGTCCGGGTGGTTCGCATGGATCGCAAGGTACACGGGGATCGAGCGCACCAACGTTCTCGCATAGGACTCATCGAGTGTTTCCGGAGCGATCACCGGCACCCGCGAATGGATGCGCAGCACGCCCACATGTTCGATGGCTGCCAAGCGGTCGAGGATGTCGGCGAGCCGCCGCCGGGACAGCGAGAGCGGGTCGCCGCCGGTCAGAATGACCTCCCAGATGTCCGGATGGCTTGCAATGTACGCGATCGCGGCGTCGAGCTCGGCCCCCTGCAGCGCGTCGCCCTTGCTGCCGATCATCTCGCGGCGGAAACAAAAACGGCAGTAGACGGGGCAGGAATGCGCCGCCTTGAGAAGCACCCTGTCGGGATAGCGATGGACGATTCCCTTCACCGGACTGAACGGCAAATCTCCGATCGGATCCGCGGTCTCGTAAGACAACGCATGCAGTTCCCGTTCGTCGGGCAGAAATTGCCGCGCCAGCGGATCGTCGGGCTCGCGCCCCCGCAGGAGCGACTCCAGATACGGAGTGCTACGAAAGTCGTATCGTTCGGCCGCCGTCGGCGGCGCATCGGCGGCATCGGCGGCATCGGCGGCGTCGATCATGGGTTATGGGGCCAGTGGGGTCGCTGCATTGATATGCCCTCAAAAATAAGCTTGAATGATCGCACTTTTCCGCTTCCCTCTCGAGGCTTCCGCGTGCCAGATCGACCCACTCGATGGATATCGTTGAGCTCGAGCGAGCTGCGCATCGAGATCGATCCTCTCGGTGCCCAACTGTCCACTCTGAGAGATCGGGACGGACACGATCTCCTGTGGGGCGGCGATCCCGCCGTTTGGGCCGGACGCGCGCCGCTCCTGTTTCCGATCGTCGGGGCGCTCGCCGGCGGCCGCTACCGTCTGGGTTCGACGAGCTACGCGCTTTCGCGTCATGGCTTCGCGCGAGGCAGGCCTTTCGAGGTTGCCGATGTGACTTCCGCCGGTGCCACCTTCACGCTGCGGGCCGACGCCGCCAGTCTGCAGATCTATCCGTTTCAATTCGAATTGGCGGTCGACTACGCGCTGCTGGGCCGGACGCTCGCGGTGACGGCTCGCGTGCACAACGCCGGCAACGAGGACCTGCCCGCAAGCTTCGGCTACCACCCCGCGTTTCGCTGGCCGCTGCCTTACGGACGGGCGCGATCCGCTCACTTCATCGAGTTCACCCAAGAGGAGCCTGCACCGATGCGGCGGCTCAACACGGCAGGATTGCTCACGCCCACATTGCATCCAACGCCCATCGTTCAGCGCCGCCTCGCACTGGCGGACGCCCTGTTTCGAGACGACGTCATCATCTTCGATAAAGTTCAAAGCCGTTCGGTGACCTACGGCGCCGCGGACGGACCACGACTCCAGGTGAGTTATCCCGACGCACCCTATCTTGGTATCTGGACGAAACCGCAGGCCGATTTCATTTGCATCGAGCCCTGGCACGGCATCGCCGATCCCGAGGGCTATACGGGAGACTTCAGAGTGAAACCCGGCGTGTTCATGGTGCCGCCGGGAGCCACCCTGCCGGCGCAAATGACGGTCACGTTGCTCGACACTTGATGCCGACCGAGGTCGGTGCCGTAGGCTGGCCCGGGCCGACTTGGCTACGCTCGCGCGAAGATCGGGCTGCAGCGCATCCGGCATCGCTGCCGGCTTGCGGCGGGCGCGCCTTGGCATCGAACGGCTCATCGAGGCGCGATAGGCAGCCGCTGCCGCAATTCATCGACCAGCACCCGATTATTTTCCGAATAATCGATGGGCACGACGACGAGGTGGACGCCGCGGCCGGTAAACGCGTTCTCCAACGCGGCTCGCAGTTCGCCGACCTCTGCCACTCTCGTGCCCTTGGCTCCGTAGGCCTCGGCATACTTGACGAAGTCGGGGTTGGTGAACGTCATGCCAAAATCGGGAAAACGATCGACCGCCTGCTTCCAGCGGATCATCCCGTACGCGTTATCCTCGATCACCAGGACGACGAGATCGAGTTGGAGCCTGACAGCCGTCTCCAATTCCTGGCTGTTCATCATGAAGCCGCCATCGCCGCACACGGCCATGACGCGGCGTTCGGGATACAGCATCGCGGCCATGATGGCAGACGGCAGCCCCGCCCCCATGGTGGCGAGAGCATTGTCGAGCAGCAGCGTGTTGGCCACTCGAGTGCGGTAATTGCGCGCGAACCAGATCTTGTACATCCCGTTGTCGAGCGCCAAAATACCGTCCGCCGGCATGACCTCCCGCACGTCATGCACCAGGCGCTGCGGCGTGAAGCGATCCTCGGTCGCGCGTGCGGCAATGCGGTTCAGGATGCCCTCCCGCAGCGGCAACAGCGCCTGGGCGTTGGGAATCTTCCCCGCGATGCGATCCGCCAGCAATCTCAGTGAGGGGCCGAGGTCGCCGACGACTTCCGTTTGCGGGAAGTACACCTGTTCGACGTTGGCCGGCTGGTATCCCACATGGACGACCCTCGGACCCACGGCGCCCATGATGAAAGGCGGCTTCTCGACGGTGTCGTGGCCGATGGTGATGATGAGATCGGCTCGTTCCACCGCCTCGTGCACGTAGTCGCGTTCGGAGAGTGCTGCCGTGCCCATGTAGAGCTCGGTACCCCCCGGCACCGTACCTTTGCCCATTTGCGTCGTGAAATAAGGAATGCATGTTCGCAGCACGAACTGCGCGAGATCCGACGTCGAACGCGGCCGCGACGCGGCTGCTCCGAGCATCAACAGCGGCCGCTGGGCCTGCACGATCTCGCGCGCGGCGCGATCGAGCGACTCGGCGCTCGCGAGCGGAAGCTCGACCGGATGCGGCGGAATCAACGCCGTCGGCTCGCACTGTTCGGCGGCAATGTCTTCGGGAAGTTCCAGATGGACCGGACCCGGACGCTCCTCCCCCGCGACGCGAAAGGCTTCACGCACCAGCGTCGGGATCATCAGCGGCGATACGATCTGGCGCGACAGCTTGGTGAGCGGCCGCATCGCCGCCACGATATCCACGATCTGGAATCGCGCCTGCCGCGACGACAGAATGCCCTTCTGCCCGGTGATCATGATCATCGGCATGGCACCGAGCAACGCATAAGCGGCGCCGGTCGACAGATTCAGCGCTCCGGGCCCGAGCGTGGTGATGCAAACGCCCGGCTTGCCGGTGAGCCTTCCGTAGGTGGCGGCCATGAACGCGGCGGCTTGCTCATGGCGGGTCAGCACGAGCTCGATCGAGGACTTGCGAATCGACTCGACCACGTCGAGGTTCTCTTCCCCCGGAATGCCAAAAATCCGATCGACGCCTTCATTCTCGAGGGCGGCGACCAGCAGATCAGAACCTTTCAATACGAGTGCTCCCTGGTGAACCGGAGACCACGAACGGCGGTGTGCGTGACCCTCCAGCCTATTCTAACAGCCATGAACTCGGGCGTACGCGGCCGCGAAGACGCAACAACCGGCGGCACGTCTTCAGGGCCGATGTAAATGGATGCGCAACGTCAAAGGTAGTCAGCGTCGAGGCGCCGGACTGCAAACCGCGTTAGCGCAGCTTCCAGTTGGGTCGGACGAAGTGGCAGGTATAGCCGGTGGGATAGCGTTCCAGGTAATCCTGATGCTCGGGCTCGGCTTCCCAAAAATCGCCGGCCGGCTCCAATTCGGTGACGACCTTCCCCGGCCACAGCCCGGACGCATCGACATCGGCAATCGTTTGTTCGGCGACCCGCTTCTGCTCGTCGCTCGTGTAATAGATCGCCGACCGATAGCTCGTGCCGGTGTCGTTGCCCTGGCGATTGCGCGTGCTCGGGTCGTGAATTTGAAAAAAGAATTCGAGCAGCTTGCGATAGCTGATCTTGGCCGGATCGAAAATGATTTCGATCGCTTCGGCATGGGTACCATGATTGCGATACGTCGCATTGGGCACATCGCCGCCCGTGTAACCGACCCGCGTCGATACGACGCCATCGTAACGGCGAATGAGGTCTTGCATGCCCCAGAAACAGCCACCCGCAAGAACCGCCCGTTCCTCGCTCATTGGATCTCCTCAAGGCCTGCCATACAGTCTCGCAAGGCTCGGCCGACAAACAATTATTCTACTCCGCCCTCCAAATCAGGGCCAGCCGAGGTTGGCTCATCGGCCGATAGACCGTGCAGCGGAAGCGACAGTGCTGAGCCGCTGAATTCCGCCTCGTTCGCGTCATCGCGATCGCGGCGAAGTCCTCCGGACGACATGAGCAGCGCTCGGCACCGACCCTGGTGCGCCCATAATCGACATTTGGGCGGGCATGGGATAACATTGTTATTACAATGAAACGCCTGCAAGTCACCATACGGCAGATCGGCAATTCCCGCGGAATCGTCATTCCAAAACCGTTCTTGGCGCAAGTAGGCCTCGAGCACGAGGCGCAGATAACCGTGGAGGGAGACGCAATCGTGCTGCGCAGACTTGCGAAACCCGTGCGGACCGGCTGGGCCGCGGCAGCCAAGCGAGTTGCTGAAAAAGAGGACGACGAACTGGTCATGGGCGAATTCAGCAACGCCGACGACTCGGACCTCTCGTGGTAGCACGCGGAGATATTTGGGTCGTCAACCTCGACCCGACCGTCGGCAGTGAAATTCAAAAATCCCGGCCCTGCGTCGTGGTCTCTCCGCCCGAGATGCATGAACATCTGCGCACGGTCATCGTCGCGCCAATGACCACCAAGAGCCGGCCGGCGCCGTTTCGGGTTGCGGTATCCCACGGTGGCCAAAAGGGCTTGATCCTTCTCGATCAAGTAAGAGCCGTGGATAAGCTGCGCCTCGTCAAAAAACTCGGCGCCGTGTCGGCGAAGACGCTGGGAAATACCCTGGGCACGCTGCAAGAGATTTTTGCAGCTTAGCCAGCGTCATTGCGTATTCCGGCTGATCAATGAGGACGCCTGAAACCAAGCGCTGATGCGATCACTGATTCTCGAGCGTAGCAAGCCATGCCCGCATGAACGGGTCCTCGAACCGCCAGGTTGCCGCAGTCCCGCCGAGATCCCGGCGCAGGAAATGCTGCCGCTCGAGCGCCTCGAGCGCGCGCTGCATCGTGGTGCGCGGTAGCCCATGCCGGAGTGCCGCCGCGGAAAGCTCGAACCCGATCGGCTCCTCGCTCACAATCCGAAGCGTCTGTTTCTGGGCGCGCGCCAAGAGGAGCCACCGTTGCAGGTAGCCGACGTGCTGCATTGAGACGACACGGCCCAGCGCCTCGTTGACGAGCGCAGCCGTAAGGTGCCTGCGCCGGTTGTCCTGGATGAACACCCAGCATTCGCTTGCGAGCTGCTGCACGTTGTAGGGAACGTCCTCGCCCAGGTCGAGGATATGCTCGAGCGCGCCAACTGCAGTTGTAGCCCCCGCAGACTCGAAGCCGACGCGCACGACGCGGGCGAGCTCCTCGATCCGGTCCACGAGGACGTCGGCCTCGCGCCCGTACCGGAAGGGATTCCCTGGGACCTTGCGTTCGCTCAAGACGACTCCATGTGCCGCACTTCCGCGTGCCGCATATTTGCGTCATGGAAGTCTACGCGATTTTCCCTAAAATGCGCAACTTCTGCATCTGGATAAACGACGCAGTTATGCGTGCCGCGAAAGTGCGGCGCATATATCTCGCCCGCAACACTAGGCGTACCCCACAAGGTGAGCCATACCCGGCAAGCCGTCCTTGCGATCCGCGAAGCTCCCCTCCGCCCCAAAACTCAAATTCCGGGACGCCGGGCCAAGATCGCTCAAGGTCTTGAGCTTGTACTTCGCCGCCGTCTCGGGAAGCACCAGAATGGCGTATCCGTTGTCGATGTGCGTCGGCTGCAGCAGGGTCAAATGCAGGTTCTTCTCATAATAGTCCTTCACCGTCTTGTAGGTTTGCTCCGCCGATCCGGACAGATCGCCCTTGACGACGTGCGCCATGGCCGTGCCGGTATATTCCGGATACAGGTCGATATCGCCGTTGAGCAAAGCCGCGTGGGCAATCAGCGTCGCGCCGAGGTTGGTCCGCGTCCGCGCGTCGATGCCGGCATTTTCCAATGCCTGGGCATATATTTCGGCGACGATGCATTGCTCCGTGAAGTTCTTGCTGCCCACCCTCACGGTGTCGGCATGCGAGGCCACGGCGAGACACGCCGCGACGAACCCCGCGAGTAAACCGAATTTGCGCACTGACATTCGCCTTGTGTTCATGAGATCTCCACACGTCCGCGGCAAGGGAGGCGAGGCCTATTGCCCCGACGCCAGCTCCCGCGCCGCCGCGACCACCTCGGGCTCGCCCGGCAGCACCAGCAGTGCGGCATCCGCCAGCGGAGTGAACGTGTCGGCGCCGGCCACGCGACGGATCGGGGTGGCGCCGCAACCGGCCTCGACGAGGGCGGTGATGACCCCCTCGCCCACCCCCGCGCTCTTGCGCCCTTCGTCGAGCACCAAGATGCGTTTCGCGGTCCGCGCCTGTGCCGCGATGAAGGCGTCGTTGAGCGGCGCGAGCCAGCGCAGGTCGATCACCCGCACTTGCCAGCCGAGATCCTTGTCGATGGTGCGTGCGGCCCGCAGCGCCATCGGTACGCCGTTGCCGAACGTGAAGACGACCAGGTCGTTCGCCTGCGGGTTGTAGATGCGCCCTTCCCCCAGGGTCATTGCCCGGTCCGGCGCCGGATAGCCGAACTGCCACGCGCCGTCGCCCGGCTCATACAAATCCTTGGTCATGTACAGCGCGATCGGTTCGAGGAACGCGCAGACCCGGCCGTCGATCTTGGCCAAGGCCAGCATCGTGCGCAGCATCATGGCCGCATCGTCGCCGCGACTTGAGCAGCCGACGACGAGGCCCGGAATGTCGCGCAGCGCGGTGATCGAATTGTCGTTGTGGAAATGCCCGCCGAAGCCCTTCTGGTAGCCCAGAGAGGCCACGCGCATCACCATCGGATTGCGGTACTGGCCGTTGGAGAAGAACTGCAATGACGCCGCCTCGCCGCGGATCTGGTCGCAGGCATTGTGGAAATACGCGAGGTACTGGATTTCCGGCAACGGCAGCATCCCCATGTTCGCATAACCCTGCGCGAGGCCGAGAATCATGGTCTCATCGAGGAGCGTGTTGAACACGCGGCTGCCCTTGAAGATCTTGTAGAGCCCTTTGGTGACCGTATAGACGCCGCCCTTCTGCGCCACATCCTCGCCGAACAGCAGCGACTCGGGGTATTTCGCCAGCACATCGTGCAGGGCCTGGTTGATCTGGATCGCCAGATGCCGCGGGGGGAGCTTCTCGGGCAGCTTCGCCTCGCCGCCGAACACCGCCAGACGCGCGGCGGCATAATCGGTGCGCTGGGCTTCGGCCGCCACCGCGGCCGGCGTATAGGGCGCCAGCGGCTGCATGACCTCGGCCAACGACCCCAGCCGCGGACGAGCGGCGGCAGCCTCCGCGGCCGCGAAGCAACGCTTGCGCGTTTCCTCGTACCAGTCGAGCAGTCCGTCCTTGGTGTAGAGATTCGCGGCCAGCGCGATGTCGGCCGAGCGCAGCAGCGGATCGCCGGCCTCCACGGCGATCAATTCCTCGATGCTGCGCCACTCGATTTCGAAATCGGTGCCCGCGTGTCCCATGAGACGGATCGTTCTCAGATGCAGGAACGTGGGTCGGCGCGTGGTTCGACAGTGTTGCACCGCGCGTTGCACCTGCGCATAGCCGCCGGCCAAGTCGAGGCCATCCGCAAAAAAATAGTCGAGGTTGGCGCGGTGTCGGAAATTGCTCTCGACCCAGCCCGCGGGTGTCTTCACCGAGATGCCGAGCCCATTGTCTTCGCACACGAACAACACCGGCGCGGGCAATTTCTGGTAGGCCGTCCAGGCGGCCGCATTGAACGCCGTTTGCGCGCTGGCGTGGTTGGACGACGCATCGCCGAACGAGCAGATCGCGATGCTGTCATCGGGAATCGGCAGCCGATGACCGATGCGCCGTGCCTGCTCGATGGCCACCGCGGTGCCGAGCGCCTTCGGCAGATGCGATGCGATCGTCGAGGTCTGCGGCAACACCCACAACGGTTTGGATCCCCACACCTTGTGGCGGCCGCCGGAGGCCGGATCGTCCTTGCTGGCCGCGAAGCTCAGCGCCGCATCGAGCACCGGATCCATCCCCGGCAGCTTGCGGAAGCGCTCGGCCATGAAGCCGCCAGAGCGGTAGTGCAGGAATGCAGGGTCCGTATGGCGAGTCAGCCGCGCCACCATCGCATTGCCCTCATGGCCGCTGGAGCCGATCGTGTAGAAGACCTTGCCTTGTAAACGCAGCACGCGCGCCATCAAATCGAGGTGACGGGAAATCAGCTGCGATTCGAGCAGTTCGCGAAAGCCGCGGACATCGAGCGCGCTGCCCGCCGCCACCGGCTCGTCGTCGCGCGGCACGGCGTGCACGGCGCCGTGCCACGATCGCACGTGGTCGAGGAAATTCTGGTCGACGATCTCGGCGCGATTGAAGCCCTTGTCGCGGGCACTGACGGGAACGGACATGGTGGCAAATCGGTGACGCGCCAGCTCGCGCCCCGGAATTTTAACCGATTTCTGCTTGATGGCGCGGTAAGTTACATCGAGTTCACTACCTCAGCCGCGCCGGGGCCGCGGGCAGCGCAATCGCATGTCAGCCGTCATCCAATCCCAGCGATAATTCCAGCCGCTGCAGCAATCGTTCGAACTGCTTCCGGTCTGCATCGCCCAGACACGCGAGGATCTCGCGCTCGCGCGCCAGCGCCTGCGGCACCAGCGCCGCGTACATGCGCCTGCCGGACTTGGACAGCCGCAGCTGCAGTTCGCGCCCGTCCAAGGCGTTGGCGTCCTTCTCGATCAGATCGCGCGCCTCCAGGGAGGCGACCGCCCGGCTCACCCGGGTCTTGTGCATGCGCGTGCTCTCGGCGATGGTTTGAGCCGTGCAGTCCTCGTGCTGCCCGACGGTGACCAGTACTCGCCACTCCGGGATCTCCAGCTGGAAGCGCCGGCGATAGATCTCCGACAGTTTCTGACTCACCGCTTCAGCCAGGCGATTGAGCCGGAACGGGATGAAATCGCCCAACACGAGTTTTACCGGGCTGGCATCTCTCTCAGCCAAATCGCGCTCTCCATTGACAGTTGCGCACGCAACTATCTACTATCGTGCTCCGCATAGAGCACCAAGGCAAGCCGACATGACGACACCGGAACGGCAATCGACGGAAGGCGCACCCGCCCCCGTAGCCCCGCTGTGGAACAATCCCATGGGCACCGACGGCTTCGAATTCGTGGAGTACACGGGGCTGACCAGCCGCGCGCTGTCCGCGCCGTGCGGCAAGATCCGCATTCCGATCAACGAGTCGAAGTCGGAACACGGCAGCGATCAAGTCGATCAGATCCAGGAATTCATTCAGCAATATCGCGGCGAGGGCATCCAGCATGTGGCCCTGCGCACCGGCGACATATTTCAGACTTGGGATCGCATGCAGGCCAACGGCGTGAAATTCATGACGCCGCCGCCCGACACCTATTACGACATGCTGGAGGATCGCGTCCCCGGCCACGGCCTGGCGGTCGAGGAGCTGCAAAAACGCGGCATTCTGCTCGACGGTACGGCCGGGCGCTTCCTGCTGCAAATATTCACGCAGACGCTGATCGGTCCTATTTTCTTCGAAATCATCGATCGGCGCGGCGATGACGGTTTCGGACAGGGAAACTTCAGGGCGCTGTTCGAGAGCATGGAACGGGATCAGATCCGCCACGGCGTCTTGAAAGCGCCGCCGACACCTTAAGGCGCGCTCATGGATATCCGCTACCAGACCGGCTTCTGCAACGACTTCGCGACCGAGGCCATGCCGGGCGCGCTCCCCGCGGTGCGCAATTCGCCCCAGCACTGTCCGTACGGGTTGTACGCGGAACAGTATTCCGGAACGGCATTCACCGCCCCCCGCCATTCGAGCCGACGTTCATGGCTCTATCGCATCCGCCCGGCCGCAATGCAGGGCTCCTACCGGCGTACGGCGGCGCGCAACCTGGTGTCGACCTTCGACCCGGAGCTGGCCTCGCCCAATCAACTGCGATGGGACCCGCTACCCATCCCCGCCGAGCCGCTCGATTTCGTCGACGGCTTGCTGACGATCGGAGGGACGCAGTCGAGTCCGGCTCATCAGGGGTGTGCGATGCATTGGTACACCGCGAACCGCTCGATGCAGAATCGATTTTTCAGCAACTCGGACGCCGAGCTCCTGATCGTTCCGCAGCTCGGGCGGCTGCGCCTTGCGACCGAACTCGGCATCGTCGACTTGGAACCGCTCGAGATCGCCGTCGTGCCCCGAGGACTGCGGTTTCGGGTCGAGTTGGCCGACGCCGCAGTTCGCGGATATGTTTGCGAGAACTTCGGCGCGCCGTTTCGTTTACCGGACTTAGGACCCATCGGCTCGAACGGCTTGGCGCGTTCCCGGGATTTTCAAACCCCCGTGGCCGCCTACGAGGATCTCGAGGGCGACTTCGAGCTCGTCACGAAGTTCATGGGCTCCTTATGGTCGGCGCGAATCGACCACTCGCCGCTCGATGTCGTGGCCTGGCATGGCACCCATGCGCCGTATAAATACGATTTGCGGCGTTTCAACACGCTGGGATCGGTGAGCTACGATCACCCCGATCCGTCGATTTTACTGGTCCTGCAATCGCCGAGCGATACCCCCGGCGTCGACGACGTGGACTTCGTGATCTTCCCGCCGCGCTGGCTCGTCATGACCGACACGTTTCGCCCACCGTGGTTTCATCGCAATTGCGCCAGCGAATTCATGGGACTCATCGAGGGCAAGTACGACGCGAAGGACTCAGGCTTCCTGCCCGGCGGCGCCTCGCTGCACAATTGCATGAGCGGACATGGACCGGATGCCGCCACCGTCGAGAAAGCCACGAGGGTGGACACGAGCCGGCCGGAGTATGTCGGCGGCACCATGGCGTTCATGTTCGAAACGCGCGCGGTCATCTGCCCGACTGCCCGCGCACTGGCGCTGCCCCAGCTGCAGGGCGACTATCAGCAGTGCTGGAATGCGCTCCCCAAGCGGTTCCCCGATCACGGCGCGCACCCGGCGGGGCTCACCGTCAAATGACCGTCAACGAGACTCACGATCCGTCGCTGCGCAGCTGGATCGACAGCGCCAATCTTCCGGGCTGCGATTTCCCCATCCAGAATCTGCCCTTCGCCGAGTTTCGTCGCGCCGGCAGCGACGAGCCCTATCGCGGCGGCGTCGCGATTGGCGACCGAATTCTGGACCTTGCGGCGCTACGCTCCCGCAGCCTGTTCGAGCCCTCAGCGCAAGACGCGCTCGCGGCCTGCAGCGAGCCCACACTGAACCGCTTCATGTCCATGGGACGCGATGCCGCGTCGCGCCTGCGCGGCTGCCTTTCGGCCGCGCTGCGCAGCGAAGCCGCGTGTGCCGCAACGCTGCAGGCAGACCTCGTCGCCCAAGCGGACGCCGAGTTCGCATTGCCCGCCAGCATCGGCGACTACACGGATTTCTATTCGTCCATCCACCATGCGACGACGGTCGGCCGTCAGCTTCGCCCCGACAATCCGCTCCTGCCGAACTACCGCTGGATTCCGATTGCCTACCATGGGCGAAGTTCGTCCATCGGCGTCTCGGGACAGCAATTTCACCGGCCCGTCGGTCAGCGCCTGCCCAAGGGCGCCCTCACGCCGGTCTTCGGTCCGAGCCGCAGGCTGGATTTCGAGCTTGAAGTCGGCATATTCATCGGCGCCGGGAACGCCATTGGAACCGCGATACCCATCCAAGACGCCGAGCGGCACGTCTTTGGACTGTGCCTGCTCAACGACTGGTCGGCGCGCGATTTCCAGGGTTGGGAATATCAGCCGCTGGGGCCCTTTCTCGGCAAGAACTTCGCGACCACCGTCTCGCCATGGATCGTGACCATGGACGCCTTGGCGCCGTTCCGCCTGCCCTTCGCGCGTCCCAGCGCGGACCCGCAGCCGCTCCCCTACCTGGACAGTCCCGCAGTCCGCGCCGCCGGCGTCCTCGATATGCACCTCGAAGTCGCGCTGCAAAGTGCACACATGCGCGCGCACGGCCTGCCGCCGCAACGCCTCGCCGCGTCCAATTTCCGGCATGCCTATTGGACCATCGCGCAAATGGTGACGCACCATGCGGTCAATGGCTGCAATCTGCGCGCCGGCGATTTATTGGGCAGCGGCACGTTGTCCGGCCCGTTGCCGACCGAGGCCGGTTCGCTCTTGGAACTCACGGCGGGCGGCACCCAGGAAATCGCCCTGCCGGCCGAGACGCGCCGATTTCTCGAGGATGGCGATTGCGTCGTGCTGCGCGCCTGGTGTGAACGCGCCGGTCACGTCCGCATTGGCTTCGGCACCGCCAGCGGCACCGTGCTGCCGGCTCGCGAACTCGATTGACCGGCGGCGCGGCACCAGCACCATGCCATTCCAAGTGGGTGCGTTGGTGATGCCGTGATTCTTGGCCAGGTGGTAAGCCGTCGCATACGCGCCGCTGCGCGAGGCGCGCCCTGCTAGATCAGAAGCGGTCTCAGCACGTCCGACAGCCAGTTCATGAACACTCGAACCCGCTCCGGTATGCGACGGTTCGCGTACAACAGCGACGCCGGCATGGGCTCGGCCAGGCGACCCCCGCCGTTATTTGGCGCCGGTCGCCGCCTCGCGCGGCGTATAGGTGAATTTCTGGCCCGCAACCGAGGCGGACGCCATCAGGCCGCCTTTCGCGACGACGAAGGTGGCGATTCCCGTTTGGTACGTGCCTTGAGTCGCGGCGTCGTGCTGCCCCTGGCTGACGCCGGTCTGCACGCCATTGGTGCCGGCCTGCGCGTTGGCGCCGGCCGTAATCGCAACGACACTGGCGTCGGCGCCGAACTCGAACTTTCCCGATTCGAATTCATCGAGGGCGCGCTCATCCTCGAAGAAGATGATCTGGCTGTAAGCCTTGCCGCCGAGCTGCAACCCGACGCTGATCTGGCTCATCGTGGTGGTTCCCACGAACTTGTCGTGGACGTAGACGCGGCCTTTGCCGTAGGCGCCGCCGACCCCGATCGCGCCGGCACCCACGGTCGGGAAAACGGCATAAGCGTAGCTCTTCGCAAAGAAGTCCGCGCTCTCTCCGGCCTGCCGAAAAACCGCGATCGTGTCCTTGTAACCCGCGGCGGCCGCCACGCTGACGCACAAGACCAGGAGAGCGGCGGCCGCGGCAGCTTGCATGAAACGCTTCATTGTCGGCTCCTCGAATTTGGGTTGGGCGACGCGGAGCCTAACAGCACGCCAGACGAACCGCCACGGCACGCGCCTGCGCACCGGCGGACGAGCCTACGACACCGGCGCGGAATTCATCTTGTAAACGACGCCCTGCTTCATCACGAAGCTCACCTGCTTCATGAGGCTGATGTTCTCCAGCGGATTGCCGTCGACGGCAATCACGTCGGCGTACTTGCCCTGCGTCACGCTGCCCATGTCCTTGTCGTGCTTCAAGAGCTGTGCCGCATTGATCGTCGCCGCCTGCAGCACGAACATCTGCGGCATGCCCGCGTCGACCATCAGTTCGAACTCGTGGGCATTGTCGCCGTGCGGGTAGACGCCGGCGTCGGTACCGAACGCGATTTTGACGTGCGCCTTGTACGCGCGGCCGGCGGTGGCCTGAATCACGGGTCCGATGGCCAATGCCTTGGTGGCCACCTGCGGCGGATAGTAGCCCGGTATTTTCGCCTGCCGCATCACCCAGTCGCCGGCGATGATGGTGGGCACATACCAGGTGCCACGCTCGATCATGAGCTTCATGTCCTCGGCATTCATGTAAGTGCCGTGCTCGATCGAATCCACGCCGCCCAGGACCGCGCGGCGAATCGCCTCCGCACCATGCGCGTGGGCGCCGACGACGAATCCATAATCGTGCGCCGTCTCGACCACGGACTTGATCTCGTCCACGGTCATCTGCGGATTCTCGCCATTCGTGCCCTCGTCCATCACGCCGCCCGACGGCATGATCTTGATGACGTCATCGCCTTGCTTGTAATGCTGGCGCACGGCCTTCACGGCGTCGGCGGCGCTGTTGATGATGCCGACGTTCGGGCCCGGATCGCCGGCCAGATCCGTCCGGTAGCCGTTCGTGGGATCGGCATGACCGCCGGTCGAGCCGATGGCCTGACCCGCGGTGAAAATGCGCGGTCCGATCACCACGCCTTCGTTGATGGCATTGCGCAGCGCCGCCGATTCGTTGGCGATGTCGCCGAGATTGCGCACCGTGGTGAAGCCCGCCATCAGGGTGCGGCGCGCGAACGCCGTGGAGCGCACGGCATAGTCCGCGACGTTCCAATGGAACGTCGTCGAGTAGCTCGCCTTGTTGAATTCCATGGTCAGGTGCACGTGGCTGTCGATCAGTCCGGGCAGGCAGGTGAGCCCCGAGAGGTCGATCTCCTTGGCGCCCGGAGGTGCCGTCATGCCCGGAACCACGTCGCGGATCCGGCCGCTGTCCACCACGATCGTGGTCGGGCCGAGCAGCTTGCCGTTGATCGAATCGAGCAAGTGCCCGCAGTGCAGGGCAGTCGTCGCCGGCGCGGCATCGGTCAGTGCGCTGCCCGGGCCGGCCGCAGCGAGTCCCACGGCGGGAAGGCCCGCCGCACAGGCCATGAGGGAGAACAAGGCATTCGTTTTGATCGTCATCCGGTCCTCACTTTCTTAGATTGATCTCGTCCGAGATAACGAACGCTTGAATCGCTTTCACATCGTCGACTGACAACGCATCCTTGAAGGACGGCATGCCAGCATACGATAAAGCACCGTCGAGGACGATCGCTTGAAAGGCCGCATGCGTGCCCGGAGGCAGATTCCACAGATCCGGATAGCCGTTGGGAATGCCGCGAAAGCCATGGCAACCCGCGCACCGGCCGATGAGGCTCATGCCGCGCGCGATCACCGCGGGATCCGCGGAGGTGGCGACCGGCAGCGGCTGCAGCTCGTGCGTGCGGGGCGGCGGCAACGACACCGGGCCGCCGTTCAGTTTGAACACGAACAGCCGTTCGCTATTTTGGTATTTGAGCGCGGCGGCGCCCGGCGGATAGCCGATCTGGTTCATGGCGCCGCCGAACCCCGCAAGCACCGCAACGTACTGCACGCCGTCGATTTCGTAGGAAATAGGACCCGCCATCATGCCCGTACCCGTATCGATGCTGCGCAACAGCCGTCCGTCCTTGGCGTCGTAGGCCGAGAAAGTGCCGTCCGCCGCGCCTTGGAACACCAGGCCGGAGGCAGTGGACAGCACGCCGCCGCCCCAATAGGGCCGCGGCGGCGATTGCCATACCAGCTTGCCGGCCACGGGATCCCAGGCTTTCAATACCGAGCGGAACGGCGGGTCATTCGGACCGGGATTCGGCGGCGACCAGGGAATGCCGTGGTCGCCGGCCGGACGGGTCCAGCCGACGCTGTCGCCCTCGTTGTTGGCACCGGCACGAAAATGCACATCCTTGCCCGGCACCATCGCGAAAGTCATACCCGCATCCATGGCCGGAATGAACACCAACTTCGCCGTATCGCTATAGGACATCGGCATCCAATTGTGCCCGCCGGCCTGGCTCGGCCAGATCTCCTTCGTCTCCTTCGAATAATCCGCCTGCGGCGTGAACACCGGCCGGCCGGTTTTCAAGTCCACCCGCTCGGCCCAGGTGACTTTGGTATACGGGTTGGCCGACAGAAGCTTGCCGGTGGCGCGGTCGAGAATGTAGAAGAAGCCGTTCTTCGGCGCCTGCATGAGTATCTGCCGCCGTTTGCCGCCGATATCGAGATCGGCCAGGATCATGTTCTGCGTCGCCGTGTAGTCGTAGCTATCGGCCGGCGTGGTCTGGTAGTACCAGCGCATGCGCCCGGTCGCCACGTCCAGTGCGACGATGGACGACAGATACAAGTTGTCGCCGCCGCCGGGACTGCGCGACCAGACGGGATGCGGCATCCCGTTGCCCACGCCCACGTACAAGAGATGCAGCGTGGGGTCGTACACCATGGAATCCCATGCGGTGCCGCCGCCCCCTAAGTCCCAGCGAGACTCCTTGCTCCAGGTCTTGCGCGCCAAGGTCACATCCGGCGACTCGTCCCGCCCCTTGGCCGGATCGCCGGGCACCGTGAAGAAGCGCCAGGCCAGTTTGCCGGAGTCCAGATCGTAGGCGCTCACGTAGCCGCGCGCCGCCATCTCGGCGCCGGAATTGCCGATGACGACATTGTCGCCGGCAATGCGCGGCGCGCCGGTGCTCGCATAATTCATGGTCACGCGATCCACGAAGGTGTCGGCTTTCCACGCCAGTGCACCGGTCTTCGCATCGAGGGCGATGAGATACCCATCGAGCGTGGCCACATACACGCGGCCCTTCCATAAGGCCACGCCCCGGTTGACGGCGTCGCAGCAGGCGCGCCGGACCCAGTTGCCGTCGACCTGCGGATCGTACTTCCACAACAGCTTGCCATTGCGCGCGTCGAGCGCGTACACCACGCTCCAGGGGCCCGAGAAGTACATGACGCCGTCGGCCACCAGCGGCGAGGCCTCGTTGCCGCGATGGGTGCGGCCGCGCACGACGAAGTCGCTGAATTCCCACGCCAGTCCCAGTGTCGAGGCATTCGACGGCCCGATTTGCTCGAGCGGCGAGAATCGGGCCTCCTCGAAGGTGCGCCCGTAGAGAGGCCACTCCTGCGGGACATCGGCCGCCCGGACGATTCCCACTGCCAGCAGCAGCGAAAACAAGCTCTTGGACACTTTCACGGCAACCCCTTAGAAATTCGCCCGCACGCTGACGCCGACGGTGCGCGGCCGGATGGTCGTCGCGCTCGACACGCCCGAGGAGCGCACGAAATCCAAATACGGCTCCGCGTTCGTGACGTTGTCGAGATACAAACGGTACTGCATGTTGCCGTTCACGAAGTTGAAGTTCGCATTGATGACATGATAGGCGGCCTGCACCTGCGTGGCGTCGGGAATGTTGCCCAACGAGCCGTCCGGATAGGTCACGGATTGGAATTCCTCGAAGGCGCGCAGGTTCTTGCCGTGATACTGAACGTCCGCGCGAAAATTCCCGGTCCAATTCGCCCTCTCGAGGAACCGATAATCGCCGTAGACGCTCGCGCTCCACTTCGGTGTGTCGAGCACCTCCTGGCCGACTTGCGCCGATACGCCGGGCGAGGTTTCGATGATGCGAGTGTCGGCATACGAGGCGTTGCCGCCCAACGTCACGCCGCCGCCGACCGCCGAATCCACCGACAGCTCGGCGCCCTTGATGGTGGCAGCCCCCACGTTGCCCACGAATTGGAAGCCGCAGGACGTGAGGTTCACTTGCTGCTGGATCTTCTTCCAGTCGGTGTAGTAGACGGCGGCATTGATGATGGTGCGCTTGGCGCCGAGTTCGTTCTTACTGCCGAGTTCATAGGTCCACAAGCTGTCGGGCTGGAAGCTGTCCGGCGCACGCGTTATCCCCAAGCGGGCGAAATCGGGCGCACACAGGGGGCTATCGGTGTTGAACCGATTCGGGCCGCCTTGCCGGAAGCCCTTCGAAGCGCTGCCGTAGAGCAGGTTGGCGTCGAGCGGCTTGTAGCTCAGTTCGTACTTCGGCGTGAACCCGACATCGGTGCTGCGCTTCGCGTCGACTTCGCTGTGGCCGCCGTTGAAGACGCCGTCGAAATCGCCGTCGACGCGCTGTTTGATGTCGAACCAACGCAGGCCTACGCTCGCCTCGACCTGCTTCGTGATCGCATAACTCACGTTGCCAAAAGCCGCCTTCTGCGACGTGAGCGTCAACTGATTGCCGAGATAGGTGGTGTCCGTGCCGGTGCCGAAGAAATCGCCCGCGCCCACGGTATCGACCGCCTGGTACAGATTGTCGCGCTGATGCGAATAATAAATGCCCGCCGTCCATTTGAACGCGGCATCGGGATCGGCGGACGCCAGCCGCACTTCCTCGGAGAACGTGCGCGTGGTCGTATTGGACTGGTTATAGGAATTGTCGTCCAGCAACGGCGGTACGAGATTGGCTACGAAGAGCGAATAATCGCGGTCCCATTCCACATCGCGGCTCATGTACCCGGTGAGCGAGGTGAGGTTGGCCCAGCCGAACTGCTGCGTGGCATTGAGGCTATACACCTCCAGGTCGTCGCGTGTCGGCTCCGCAAAGCGCACCGAATTCTCGATCCCCGGCAAGTTGGTGAAGAAACTGTCGGTATTCGCCTTGTCGCTGCGCTGCACGGTGGCCACCGGCACGATGGTGAGCGACTCGATCGGCACCCATTTGAGCGATGCGCGCGCGACCGTCGTGCTGCGCTCGTTCCAATTGTCCCGTGCCAGCGTGCCGGTATTGTCGTACGTCACCGGCTCGAAGGGCGCGGGCGGCATCGTCGCGCTGCGGCTGAACACCTGCACCTGACCGGCCGGTACATTGTCGATGAAGCCGGCGTCGAGCCGGTACGCGCCGCCCACCCGCAGGGCCAATCGATCGTCGATGAGCGGGATATTCAAGAAGGACTCGACGTTGTAGGAGACGCCACCGTGATCGACGTAGCCCACGCCGCCCTCGGCCGTCACTCCAAACTTGTTCATCTGCGGTTCGCGCGTCACGTACTTGATGGCGCCGCCCATGGCACTGCCGCCGTACAAGGTTCCCTGGGGCCCCTTCAACACCTCGATGCGCTCCATATCCACCAGCAGCGGGTCCGCCGCGCCGGTAAAGCTGGTGCCGATGGTGATCAACGAAATGTCGTTCAGGTAAATGCCGACCGTCGGGCTCGACGCCGCCGTACTCACGCCACGGATGGAGTAGCGGCTCTGGCCGGGTTCGCTGCCCGAGTACGACACGCCGGGAATCGACAACAGCACATCCTTGAAGTCGCGGGCACCCGCGCGCTCCAGATCCTCGCCGGAGATGGCACTCACCGAAATCGGAATGTCCTGAATGCGTTCGGCGCGTTTCTGCGCCGTGACGACGATTTCGGCTATCTGGTTCTCCGGCTCGGCGCTCTGCGCGAACGCGCCGCCCGAATGATAGAGAGCGAACACCACACCCGACGCGATCGCCGCGCCTCTCTTCCCGACCGTCACGATCCGAGGTGAGCGATTCATTTTTTCTCCCCATTCAATACAGCCAAGCCTAAATTCGCGCAGCCCACGTCTTGTTCCGCCGAACCGCCGGACACGCCGATCGCGCCGATGACGCGGCCGCCGGCTTTGATGGGTATGCCGCCCGGATCGTCGGTGAGCTGCAGCAGCAGCAGCAGATCCCGCGTGGGCGAGTCCTGACTCATTGCCACCAAGGCCTGAGTCGGCGCCCCGGAGCGCGCCGCGGTACGCGCCTTCAACAGCGCCGCGTCCGCCGTGACCGGCGAAGCGCCGTCCTCTCGCCGCAGCAGCAGCAACGCACCGCCGGTGTCGACGACCGCGATCGTGAACGGCGGCCACGAGTTCGCGTGGGAACCAGCAAAACAACGTTCCGCCATGGAATCGGCCGATGCCTGGTCGAGCGGCCGCGGCAGCGGTGCATCCGCTCCCAGAGCGGCGCCCGCCAGATAAGCGCAAGCAGCGGCGCCGAGCGCCCGTAGTGAAATTCGCATTCCATCCCTCCTCGGCTTATGGATGCCGATGGGGAATCTTAGGAGGGCGAAGCAATCCTAGGGTCCGCGATCGTCACGAATGCTGTCGCGATCGTCACGAACGTCGAGAGCGCGATGGCGCGTGTCCAAATTGACGGGCAAAGGAGCTGCTGAAGGCGCTTGCCGACGCGAATCCGGCGGTGTTTGCGATCTGCGCGACGCTCAGATCGGAATGCAGAAGGAGCTGCCGCGCCTTTTCCAGGCGCAAATTGCGGCAGAAGTCGTAAATGCTGAAACCGTACAGGTACAAGAACCCGCCGCAGAGCTTGTTGCGGTTCAATCCGAATTGCCGCGCGAGCGCATGGATGGGCGGCGGATCGACGAATTGATTGCTCAACAAATCGCGTACTTCGGCGAGCCGGCGCCGATCTCGCTCGGTTACGCGCAGCCGAAACCCCGCCACCGGCGTTTCCGCTTGAAATCGGTCCAGAATCAGGCAGAAGAGCTCCATGGCCTTGGCCTCCGCGAAAATCCGCCGCAACGCGCCGGTGCGCCGGCTATTGATGACGGCAGCGGCAACCGACAGCTCCTCGGGCGCCGGTGCCGCCAGAGCCAAGCGCGGCCGCGTACGCTTGCGCACGATGAACGAATGCAATGCCGGCGAGACCACCGTCTTCTCCTCCTCGAGGTACTGCCAGATGCGATTGCGTCCGATGTACACGGTGATGGACTGCGCAAAGGGATTGGCCACCAGCCGCTCGATCTTATTCACGCCGGCGTCGTGCATGAGCACGGCAGTCGACGCACCGTTGATTTCGATCTCGTGGCGACCCTCGAAGTTGAGGATGCGCTGCCCCGACAATTGGACATGCAGCTTGAAGAGATCCTCGCCCTCGATGAGCGAGGTCACGTCTTCCGGAGCGCGGTATTGCTGTAGCGCAACACGGATGCCGTCGCTCAAATCGAGCATTTCCATGGGCGCCGCGTCCAAGGGGATCACCGGAGAGGGCGTCGCTGCGGGGCGGAGAGTATCGACTAAGTTGTGCATTGGCTCCACCGGAAGGTGATCGGCCAATCCCCCCATGTTGATTGAGTGTTGCGGCAGGACGGGCGGCTTGTCAAGCGCGCCGCAAGAACCCCATCCGTCGTATCTCGGCGGGAATAGCGCAGCGGCACTCGAGGCCGCGGCGCGAACGACGGCGGTGCACGCCGGTGACCTTTGATGCCGGCGCGGGCGCAGCCTTCCCGCCGTAGCCCAGACGCGCCGACATCGTTTCGGCAGCGGCGCACACGGCGCCGGTGATGCGCTTCAATTCGGCATCGAAGGGCGCGGTGTACCCGAGCGCCACGAATGCGAGGGCCATCGCGCCGGTATGATCGAAGACCGGCGCCGGACCTCACCGACGTTCACGACGAGCCGGCGCATATCTTCTATTCTCACTGATCTCCGCCGGTTGCGTGCGCCCGGCGGTTCGAACATCATGAGAGCATGGCGCAAGCAATGAATTCCGCTTCGTCGAGATCGAGCGGCTCTAAGATGCGCCCGCGCGGCGCGAGTCCGTTCGGATGAGCGCCGAAGCTCCGGGCATGCGAATCAACAAGTACCTGAGCGAGCGCGGATTGTGCTCGCGGCGCGAAGCCGATTCCTGGGTCGAAGGGGGCCGCGTGAGCATCAACGGCGTGGTGGCGACGCTGGGCACGAAGGTCCAGGAAGGCGACGCGGTGCGCGTCGATGGCCGGAGCGTCGGCGGCGAGACGGCGCACGTGTACATCGCGCTGCATAAGCCGGTCGGCATCGAATGCACCACCGATCCGAGGGTGCCGCACAACGTGATCGAATTCGTCGCGCACCGTGAGCGCATCTTTCCGATCGGCCGCCTCGACAAGAATTCCGAGGGCCTGCTCCTGTTGACGAACGACGGCGACATCGTCAACGACCTGCTGCGGGCGCGGCATGGTCACGAGAAGGAGTATCTCGTCACGGTCGACCGGCCCGTCACCGACGCCTTCGTCGATGCCATGGCCGGCGGCGTCGAGATCCTCGACCGGATCACCGCGCCGTGCCGGGTCCAGCGGGTGGGCAAGAACGTCTTTCGCATCGTTCTGACCCAGGGCCTGAATCGCCAGATCCGGCGCATGTGCGAGGTCTTGGGCTACAACGTGCGCCGCCTCATTCGCGTGCGTTTCGTCAACATACTGCTCGAGGGCCTGGCGCCGGGACGATGGCGGAACCTTACCCGGGCGGAACTCGCCCACCTCTTGCCCGAGCGTTTCGCAACGATGGCACCGGGCGGCACCAAGCCGGCCGGCAACGGCACGCTCGCCGGCTGGCGCGCTGCGGCCGGCCCGCGGGTGAAACAGCCGCGGCGGAACGTGAGTTAAATGGGCACGGCCGCGCTCGGCCGATCAGCGCGATCGTGCTGCAGCGTGTGGCGGGGTGAAAATCCGTATTCCCGGCGAAAGGCGCGCGAGAATTGGCTCGGGGAGCCGAAGCCCGTCGCCAGCGCGATCTCCACCACCGCGAGGGACGTTTCGCGCAACAGCTGGCGGGAGCGCTCCAGGCGCAACTTGAGATAGTGCTCGTGGACACCGCGCGACAGGCTGCTCAGAAAGGAGCGTTCCAGCTGCCGCAGCGATACGCCGGCGAGACCGGCGAGTTGTTCGCGCGACAACGGCTCCTCGAGATTCTCCTCCATGGCCTTCAGCACTGCGAGCACCTTCTCATCGGCAACGCCGAGGCGAAAGCGCAGATCCATGCGCTGCGGCCCGACGCCTTCGCGCACATAGGTGTGCAGGAACCAGTCGCTTACCGCCGCTCCCAGCTCGCGACCATGATCGCGGGTGATCAAGGCCGTCATCATGTCGAGCGCGGCCACGCCGCCCGAACAGGTGATGCGGTCGCCATCGAGTTCGAACAGGGAACGAGTGAGTTTCACGGCGGGGAATGCCTCTTGAAAGGCAGGGATATGATCCCAGTGCACCGTGCAGCGCCGCCCTGCGAGCAGGCCCGCCTTGGCAAGAATGAAGGGGCCCGCGGATACGCCGCCGATGGCCACGCCTTGGCGTGCAAGTTTGCGCAGCCAGGCGAAGGTTCGCTTGTCGTTGAACTCGGCCGGGTTGCCGCCGGCGCACACCAGCAGAAGATCCAGCTGGCCCACATCGGCGCCCAACGCAAAATCGGGCAGCACCGCGGCCCCGCTCGATGCAATGGCCGGCCGATCGCCAGGTGCCGCGTGCCACCAGCGATACAGAGGCCTGCCGGCGAGCCAATTGGCCGCACGCAGCGTCTCGACCGTCGGCGCATACGACATGAGCGCAAAACCCGGCACCAGCAGGAAGCCAACCGAGCGGATAGTCAACGAGGCGTCCTCAAGTTTTTTCGAGGCGGCGGCCGCAAGCTGAAACCGAAATTCGGGCCTTCTTGCCGTGAAATGTATATTTCCTGTCGCTTTATGTCAACGCACCGGCTGCCGCTCCACTAACGTAGGCGGCCATGCGCTACTCGATCTTCAATCTCATGCGCCAGGCGCTCACCGGCCACCGCGGCTGGGGTCCCGCCTGGCGCGACGCCTCGCCGAAGCCGGCCTACGACATCATCGTCATCGGCGGCGGCGGCCACGGCCTCGCGACCGCGCACTATCTTGCGAAAGTGCATGGCATCGCCAAGGTGGCCGTGCTCGAGAAGGGTTGGATCGGCTCCGGCAACGCCGGCCGCAACACCACCATCATCCGCTCGAACTACCTTCTGGCCGGCAACAATCCATTCTACGAATTGTCGATGAAGCTCTGGGAGGGACTCGAACAGGACCTCAATTACAACACCATGGTCAGCCAGCGCGGCGTGTTGAACCTCTACCACTCCGATGCGCAACGCGACGCCTACGTGCGCCGCGGCAATGCCATGCGCATGCATGGCGTGGACGCGGAGCTGCTCGACGCGGCGGCGGTCGCTCGCATGCTGCCGTTTCTCGACTTTGCGAACGCGCGCTTCCCCATTCAAGGCGGACTGCTGCAGCGGCGCGGCGGTACGGCGCGTCACGATGCGGTGGTCTGGGGCTATGCGCGTGCGGCCAGCGAGCGCGGCGTCGACATCATCCAGAACTGTGAAGTGACGGATTTCATCCGCCAGAACGGCCGCATTGCGGGAGTGCAGACCACGCGCGGCGCGATTCGAGCCGGCAAGATCGGCATGGCGGTCGCCGGCAATACCTCCCGCGTCGCCCACATGGCGGGACTCAAACTGCCGATCGAAAGCCACGTCCTGCAGGCCTTCGTCTCCGAGGCCATCAAACCCTTCATCCCCGGCGTGGTGACTTTCGGCGCCGGACACTTTTATTTGAGTCAGTCGGACAAGGGCGGTCTGGTGTTCGGCGGCGATCTCGACGGCTACAACTCCTATGCACAACGCGGCAATCTGCCGACGGTGGAGGACGTCTGCGAAGGCGGCATGTCCTTGATCCCGGCCATCGGACGCGTGCGCATGCTGCGCTCCTGGGGCGGCATCATGGATATGTCCATGGATGGATCGCCCATCATCGATCGCACGCCGCTCGACGGCTTGTACCTGAACGCGGGCTGGTGCTATGGCGGCTTCAAGGCGACGCCGGCGTCGGGCTGGTGCTTCGCCCACTTGCTGGCCCGCGACGAGCCTCACGACGTGGCGCGTGCCTACCGCCTGGATCGGTTCGCCCGCGGCCATCTGCTCGACGAAAAAGGCGTGGGCGCGCAGCCCAACTTACACTAGGGTTTGCCCAGATATGCGCATCCAATGTCCCTTCTGCGGCGAACGCGATTTGAGCGAGTTCGTTTATCACGGCGATGCCGGCGTCGTGCGGCCCGATCCCCACGCCGCGGATGCGCCCGCGCGTTTCTTCGATGAGGTGTACTTGCGGAGCAATCCGGCGGGTCCGCACGAGGAGCTTTGGTATCACGGCTCGGGCTGCCGCAGTTGGCTGCGCGTGCGGCGCAATACCCGCACTCACGAGATACTGTCCGTGGCATTCGCCAATGCCGGGTTCGCTCGAATGGGAATGGAATGAGGCTGCCGAAACGAGGCCTCATCGACCGTAGCCGGGTCCTATCGTTTCAGTTCGACGGCCGGCGCTACAGCGGGTTCGCGGGCGATACGCTCGCCTCGGCCCTGCTCGGCGCCGGCGTGAAACTCATGGGCCGATCCTTCAAGTATCACCGGCCCCGGGGTGTGGTTGCCGCCGGCGGCGATGAGCCGAATGCGTTGGTGGAGCTGCGCACCGGTGCACGGCGCGAAGCGAACACGCGTGCCACCGTGGCGGAACTCTTCGAGGGACTGGAAGCGCGCAGCCAGAACCGCTGGCCGTCGCTCGCCTTCGACGTGGGCGCCATCAACTCCCTGCTCTCGCCGATATTCGTCGCCGGTTTTTACTACAAGACTTTCATGTGGCCGGCGGCATTCTGGGAGAAACTCTACGAACCGTTGATCCGGCGCGCCGCCGGGTTGGGGTCCGCCAGCCTCGAGGCCGACCCGGATACCTACGAGAAGTCCCACGCCTTCTGCGATGTGCTGGTCATCGGCGCAGGCCCCTCGGGTCTCGCCGCCGCGCTCGCCGCCGGCCGCGCGGGTGCGCGCGTCATTCTCTGCGACGAGGACTTCCTGCTCGGCGGGCGCTTGAACGCCGAGCGGCAGGAAATCGACGGTTTGCAGGCCCGCGACTGGGTCGAACGAGTCGAGGCGGAGCTGCGCTCCCTGCCGACGGTGCGCATCTGGCCTCGAACCACGGTGTTCGGCGCGTACGACGATGGCTTGTCGGGTAGCCGCATCTTCGGCGCACTGGAGCGCGTCTCGGATCACCTGGCGGTGCCCGCAGCGCATCAGCCGCGGCAGAGACTGTGGAAAATCGTCGCGCGGCGCAGCGTGCTCGCGGCGGGGGCGATCGAACGGCCCCTCGTGTTCGGGGGCAACGACAAGCCCGGGGTCATGCTGGCCTCGGCCGTACGCACCTATGTCAATCGCTACGCCGTGGTACCCGGCCAACGCGCCGCAGTGTTCACCACCAGCGATGACGGATGGAAGACCGCGTTCGATCTGTGCGACGCCGGCGTCAGGGTCGAGGCCATCGTGGACGCCCGCCGCGACGTGAAGCCCGCCTTGCTCGATGAGGCGCGACGTCTGAAGACTCGGGTGTTTGCGAATTCGCAGGTAACCGACGCACACGGTTCACGTGCGCTCGAGCGCATCGCGATTCGCGACGCTCAGGGACGCCTCACGCGCCTGTCCGTCGAGGTACTGGCCGTCTCGGGCGGCTGGAATCCCACCCTGGCGCTGACGACGCATTTGAACGGGCGGCCGCGCTGGTCGGATGCCATTTCTGCCTTCGTGCCCGGCGACGTGCCGCGCGGGATGAGCGCCGTCGGCGCGGCCCAGGGTTCGTTCGCCCTCGCGGCGGCGCTGCGCGAGGGCGTGGCGGCCGGTGCGCAGGCCGCAGACTCCGCGGGCTTTGCGCTCGGGAAACCCCCGGCCTGGCACACGGCCGATGAGCCCACCGCGTCAAGCCCGCTGTGGTTCGTCGCCGAGTCGACGTCGAAATCGTTCGTCGATTTTCAACACGATGTCACCCGTGAGGATGTGGCGCTGGCCGCACGCGAAGGTTACCGGTCGGTGGAACTGCTGAAGCGCTACACCACGCTGGGAATGGCGACGGATCAGGGCAAGACCTCGAATGTCAACGGCCACGCCATCATGGCCGCCCTCACCGAGCGCACCATTCCCGAGGTGGGCACGACCACCTCCCGACCGCCCTACTCACCCGTCGCGATCGGCGCGTTCGCAGGCCACCATCGCGGCAAGCACTTCAAACCCACCCGGCTCACCGCCGGCCATGGCTGGGCGCAGGAATGCGGCGCCACCTTCGTCGAGACCGGCCAATGGCTGCGCGCCCAGTGGTTCGCGGCGCCCGGCGAGACGCACTGGCGGCAGACCGTGTCGCGAGAAGTCAAAGCCGTACGCTCCAGCGTCGGGGTCTGCGATGTGTCGACGTTGGGCAAGATCGATATCCAGGGTTCGGATGCCGCCGCGTTTCTGGATCGTGTCTATACCAACGTATTCTCGACACTGGCCGTGGGCCGAACGAGATACGGACTGATGCTGCGCGAAGATGGCGTGGTCATGGACGATGGCACGAGCGCGCGGCTCGCCGCGGAGCACTACGTCATGTCGACGACCACGGCGAACGCCGCGCAGGTGATGCAGCATCTCGAACACGCGCGGCAGGTGCTGTGGCCCGAACTCGACGTCCAGATCGTCTCCCACACCGAACAGTGGGCCCAGTACGCCGTCGCAGGCCCCCACTCGCGTCGTTTGTTGCAGCAGCTGTTGGGCGCCGCGATCGATGTGTCCGATGCGGCGTTTCCCTACTTGGCCTGTGCGGAATTTTCCTGGCAGGGTCTCCCGGCCCGGCTGTTCCGCATCTCCTTCTCGGGAGAACTCGCTTACGAGCTCGCAGTACCGGCGCGCTACGGCGATGCCGCCATCCGCGCCATCATGGCGGCGGGAGCCGAGTTCGGCGTCACGCCGTACGGCACCGAGGCGCTCGGCGTCATGCGCATCGAAAAAGGCCACGTGGCCGGCAACGAACTCAACGGCACGACCACGGCCGCCGACCTGGGGTTGGGCCGCATGATGTCGACCAAAAAGGATTTCATCGGCCGAGTACTGGCCGCACGACCCGGCCTCGCCGATCCCGGCCGCGCGACCCTGGTCGGGATCGTCCCCGTCGACAAGGCGGCGCAACTCTACGCCGGCGCGCACTTCTTGGCGGCGGATTCGCCGGCAACGCTCGAGCACGATCAGGGTTACATGACCTCGGTCGCATTCTCCCCGATGCTGGGACATTGGATCGGCCTCGGGCTTCTGCTGCGCGGTCCGCAGCGCCTGGGCGAACGCCTGCGCACCCACAGCCCGATCCGCGGGGGCGATACTGCCGTCGACGTGGTCTCGCCGGTGTTTTTCGATCCTGAGGGAGCACGCCTTCATGGTTGACCCGGCACTGACACCACGTCCGCCTTATTCCGGCTTGCTTGGCGCCGGCAGCGGAGCTCACGGCGTCGTCGCAATCGATCGGGACGGATTGGGGCTCGCGAGCGTTGCAGTCAGGAAGGGCCGGCGCGCGGCGCTCGCGCAACTCATCCGCGACGGCTACGGCATGGAACTGCCCTGCGGCAATTACCGCGTCGAGGCAAACGGCATCGCATTCGCAGGCGTCGGTCCCGAATCGTGGCTGGTCACTCAGGATCGGGGCGGCAACGACCTCGCCAGGTCGCTCACCCGGCAAATCGGTGCCGTTGCTTCGATCGCCGATCAGAGCGACGGCTACGCCGTGCTGCGCCTGACCGGCCCCCAGGTACGGGACGCGCTCGCCAAGCTCATTCCCATCGATGTGGATGCGCGCGCATTCGAGCCGGGCGACGTAGCCTCGACCGTGACATTCCACATGGGTGCCGCCCTGTGGCGCTTGAACGACGCGCCCGACGGCGCAGCGGTATTTGAAATCGCCGTGTTCCGCAGCCTGGCGGCGAGCTTCTGGCACGCATTGTCGGCGAGCGCGGCGGAGTTCGGATTGAGCGCGCCGAGGCGCGGTTGAACGCAGCTCGTCCCGACGCCCGGGATCTGCGCCCTCGAGGGGTGCCGGAACATAAACTTGGCTCCCCATGAGATACTGTATCGAGGATCAACTGAATTTAGGAATCGTCACCATGCGCATTGGCAAAAGACACTCCTGGGCCTGGGCAACTCTGCTCGCCGTTGCGGCGGGCCTCGCGGCCGCGGCCCCGGCCGATGACGGCTTCGGTCCGCAGGCGGTCCCGGCCGCTGCCCAGACTTTCAAGGTCGGCTCTTTGCAGGTTATCGCTTTGCACGACGCGCAGTACGTCGTGCACAACGATGCCAAAGTCTTCGGTGTCGATGCGGGCGCCGCCGCCGTCGGCGAGTTGCTGAAGAAGAACAAACTGCCGGACGACAGAGTCACGCTCAGCGTGAATGCGCTGCTGGTGCGTACCGGGAACCGCGTCGTCCTGATCGACTCGGGTTTGGGCCCGACGGCCAACGGCGCACTGATGGCAAGCCTCGCGGAAGCCGGTGTGTCCCCAAACGACGTAACGGATGTCCTGGTCACCCACTCGCATGGCGACCACGTCGGTGGCCTCGCGCAGGCCGGCAAGCTGGCGTTTCCGAAAGCCGTGATTCGAATGTCGACGGCCGAATGGACCTGGATGAAGAGCCAGCCGAATTCGGCGGATCTCGTCAAGATCATCGAAGGGCACGTCCAGTCCTTCACGCCGGGCGCGCCGATCGCGCCGGGCATCACCTCGCTCGCACTGGAGGGCCACACTCCCGGACACGTCGGCTACGAGATCGCGTCCGGCCAGCAAACCTTGCTCGACATCGGCGACCTTGCGCATAGTTCGGTCATATCGCTGCAGAAGCCGGAGTGGACCGCCCAGTTCGATACCGATGCGGCCGTGGCAAAAGCGACCCGCAAGGCGACTTTCGGCCGGCTCGCGAAGACCCATGAACTCGTATTCGCGCCGCACTTCCCGTATCCCGGTGTCGGCCACATCGTCGCGAACGGCGATGCTTACACGTGGGTGCCGGAAGCGCCCTGAGCCCGCGCGGCCAACCCGCTAGTTTTTTATCTGGAATCGAATACGGAACGGGTAGCAGGAGTTCACCGGCCGGCCGTCTTCCGTCGTAGCGAGATAGTGCCCGGATCCCGCCTTCGCCAGCTTGAGCGCCACTTGCCGATCCGGCACTTGGCCCACGAGTTGGTTTTCATCCGGCTCCCGGGCGAAGTCGACATCCGGAATCGTTACTTTCAATCTCTCGGCGGGCAACTGCGAGGGCGGCGGCGGCGGCGGCGGCAAGTCCCGTGTGTGGGGCTCCTGCAGAAACCGGGTCTGCAAGGGCGGCGGAGGCGGCCGCCTCCGCTGCCGGTTCGCGGTTGACGCCAGCGGCACGCGAGCGCGTGATTTGGCGGCGACCGTGGGGGTGGATCTACCCGTCTTTCCACGCAAGCGAAATGTATTCGTCTTCACCTGCCCGGTCTCGATCCCCGGGTGCCCCTTGGTGATCGATCCCACCGGCCTATGGTTCCGGCCCGAGCGGGATCGATTCCTGTGCGGAATTCCCGCCGATCCCGACCCCGACGTGACGCCGGATGACTTCGACATCGATCACGCGTTGTTCGAGAGTCACGCGTGGCCGGTGTTGGCGCACCGTGTCCCCGCATTCGAGGCGGTACGCCTGACCTCCGCGCGGAGCGGGCACTACGACTACAACACCTTCGACCAAAACGCATTTTTGGGGCCCGTTCCCGGCATTCCGAATTTGCTGCTGGCCAGCGGCTTCAGCGGGCATGGATTGCAGCACGCGCCCGGGGTGGGGCGGGCGCTGGCGGAATACATTCGGTTCGGCGCCTACCGTACGCTCGATTTGGCCGCCCTGTCGTATGCGCGGTTCCCGGCGATGAGGCCTCTGCGCGAGCTGAACGTGATCTGATCTACGAGCCGAACCTTAGTCCCTACGCCGGCTCGCCGTTGCTGCGTAACGCTCAAATCGCCCGCGACATCTGCGCGGAGCGGGCTTCGCCCCCGAGGTAGGCGTCGAAAGACATGGCGACGTTGCGCATCAGAAGTCGTCCCACGGGCGTGAGCTTGATATGGCCCGCCGACAGGACGACGAGTCCGTCCGCACTCAACAAACGCAACCGCAGCAGCTCCTTCGAGAAATAGCGGCTGAAATCGATTTGATACCGGTCTTCGATCTCCGTCATGTCGACCGCTCCGCGGCACATGATGCCTTGAATCACGTCGCCGCGGATAAAATCGTCCCGGCTCATCCACGCGCCTCGCGCCGACGGCAGCTCACCCAACGCAATCGCCTTCTCATAGTCGTTCAGCGATCGGTGATTCTGCATATAGAGACTGCCGACCTGGCCGATCGCGCTCATACCGAGATTCACCAAATCCCGGTTCGCGTGAGTCGTGTACCCTTGAAAATTCCGGTGCAGACCACCGTCGTCCAGCGCGCGCACCAAGCTATCCGTGGACAGCGCGAAGTGATCCAGACCGATATAGACATAACCTGCCGCACACAGCTTGTCGATCGTCGCCTGCAGAAGCGTGAGGCGCGTCTCCGGGTCCGGCAAATCGGTCTCGCGTATCATGCGCTGGGCCTTGAACCGGCCCGGCATATGGGCATAGCCGTACACGGCGAGGCGATCGGGGCGCATGTCGATGACGCGGTCCAGGGTCGCCGCGAACGTGGCTGGCGTCTGGTTGGGCAGTCCGTAGATCAAGTCGAAATTGATCGAGCTGAAACCGATGGCCCGGGCGGCATCGTAGACTTTCGCGACGGTCTCGATGGGCTGCACGCGATTGATGGCCCGCTGGACATCGTCGTCGAAGTCCTGGACGCCCAAGCTGATGCGGTTGAAACCCAACGCCGCCAGCAATTGCAGGACGCCGCGATCCGCGCCGCGAGGATCGATTTCGATCGAATAGTCCCGGGTCTCGGAATCCGTGAGCTGGAAGTGGCGGTCGATTCTTTGCATCAGCTCGACCAGCAGCTTCTTCGGCAGGAAGGTCGGCGTGCCGCCGCCGAAATGCAGCTGCTGAACCACGCGATTCCGGTTGAAATAGGCGCCGCGGTACGAGACTTCCTGCAGCAGATGACGGACATAGCTGTCGACGCGATTCAAATGCCGGGTGACGACTTTGTTGCAGCCACAATAAAAGCAGGGACTGAAGCAGAACGGCAGGTGGACGTACATCGACAACGGCGCCGCGTCGAGTGCACCCGGGCTCGCCTCAACCGCTTCGGCGTAAGCGCCGGCATCGAGTCCCGGCCGAAACTGCAGGGCGCTCGGATACGATGTATAACGCGGGCCCGCACGGTCGTACCGATGCATGATGCTGCGGTCGAATGCGACGCTTGGACTGTCCATCATTTACCAACCCCTCGGCGAGGATAATCGCCACGCGCGTAGGATCGAGCCTGAGTGCCGGACGCGCCAATAAGGAACTCTACGTAGGCTGTGGAGACTACGTAGGGCCCGGCGCACGTTCCTTATTTTTCTCCGTCGACGCGATATTTATGCTGGCTGGCACCTAACCGCCCCTGTCGAGGACACCTTAAAATGCCGAGTGCGTACGACTCCGCGGCCAACGTGCCGGCCGTGTACAACGATATCGTCGTGCGCCGATTCGCCATCATGACGGTGATCTGGGGAATCGTCGGCATGACCGTCGGTGTCGTGATCGCCGCGGAGCTCATCTGGCCCGACCTCAACATGGGCGTTTCGTGGCTGAGCTACGGGCGGTTGCGGCCGCTGCATACGAACGCCGTGATCTTTGCGTTCGGCGGTTCCGGCCTGTTTGCGGCCTCGTACTACGTCGTCCAGCGCACCTCGCACGTGCGCCTCATTTCCGATCGGGTCGCGAACTTCACCTTTTGGGGTTGGCAGCTGGTCATCGTGCTGGCCACGATTACGCTGCCGCTCGGAATCACCCAGGGGAAAGAATACGCCGAGCTGGAATGGCCGATCGACCTGTTGATTACGATCGTCTGGGTCGCCTATGCCTACGTGTTCTTCGGCACCTTGGCGATTCGCAAGATCAAGCATATCTACGTGGCCAATTGGTTTTTCGCCGCCTACATCATCACCGTGGCGGTACTGCACGTCGTCAACAATCTGGCGATTCCGGTGTCGCTGACCAAGTCATACCCCATCTATGCCGGCGTGGTCGACGCCATGGTCGAATGGTGGTACGGCCACAATGCCGTGGGCTTTTTCCTGACGGCAGCCTTTCTCGGCATGATGTATTACTTCGTGCCCAAGCAGGCCGGGCGGCCGATCTATTCCTACCGCCTGTCGATCGTGCACTTTTGGGCCTTGATCTCCATCTACATGTGGGCGGGGCCGCACCATTTGCACTATTCGACATTGCCCGACTGGGCCCAGTCGCTCGGCATGGTGTTCTCGGTCATTCTCCTGGCGCCGTCATGGGGCGGGATGATCAACGGCATCATGACGCTCTCGGGCGCCTGGGACAAATTGCGCACGGATCCCATCCTCAAGTTCCTGATCGTCTCGCTGTCGTTCTACGGCATGGCCACGTTCGAAGGTCCGATGATGGCGATCAAGACCGTCAATGCGCTCTCCCACAACACCGATTGGACCATCGGGCACGTGCACTCCGGCGCGCTCGGCTGGGTGGCATTCATGACCATCGGTTCGCTGTATTCGTTGATTCCGCGGTTGTACGGCCGCCGGGAGATGTGGAGCACGCGGCTCATCGAATGGCATTTCTGGATCTCGACCGTGGGCGTGGTGCTGTACGTCACGTCCATGTGGATCGCCGGCGTCATGCAAGGCCTGATGTGGCGCGCCACGAATCCGGACGGCACGTTGACCTATACCTTCGTTGAAGCGCTCAAGGCCACTTATCCGTACTACATGGTGCGCCTGACCGGCGGGGTGCTGTTCCTCGGCGGTATGTTCCTGATGCTCTTCAACGTCGTCAAGACGGTGAACCCGGCAGAGAGTCGCGACACGGCGGTTGCCGTGCCGGCCATTTGACCCTCGAGGCTCGACATGGATCATGAAGTCATTGAAAAACGCGCTTGGCTGATGGGCACGCTCATCGCCATCGTCATCAGCGTGGGCGGACTCGTGGAAATCGTCCCGCTGTATTTTCAAGCGTCGGTGATTGCCCCCGCCCCGGGGATCAAGCCGTATGGGCCGCTGGAACTCGCCGGTCGGGACGTGTATATCCGCGAAGGGTGCCACCTGTGCCACACGCAAATGGTGCGGCCATTGCAGGCGGAAGTGGAGCGCTACGGACATTATTCGCTGGCAGGCGAGGCGGTCTACGACCATCCCTTCCAGTTCGGCTCCAAGCGAACCGGGCCGGATCTCGCCCGAGTTGGCGGCCGCTACTCGGATGAATGGCATCGCATCCACTTGAACAATCCGCGGGATGTGGTGCCGGAGTCCAACATGCCCGCCTTCACCTGGCTCGGCGACGCATTGGACCCCGCGGAGGTCGTCTCCAAAATGCACGCCCTGCGGCGCATTGGCGTGCCGTATACGGATGCCGATATCGGCTCCGCCCCCGCACGAGTCGCGGGCCATACGGAACTCGACGCCTTGGTGGCCTACTTGCAGGGCCTCAAATTTCACGGGGAGGTGACGCCGTGATGGGAGTCGTGCGCGGCATCCTGACCCTGGCATTGCTGGTGTTCTTCGTCGGCCTGGCGCTGTGGGCTTGGCGCGGCCGCCGCAAACCTCTGTTCGACCAACTGGCACGGCTGCCGCTGGAAGAGGACTCCACCACGGACCGCGGAGACGGGCCGTCATGAAACCGATCGTTGCTCTGTTTGTCGGCATCGCGGTCCTGGTGAATATCGCCGCCGCTCTGTGGCTCATCTGGTGGACGTCCCGCGGGGTCGACAAGAGCTCGGTACAGGAGACCACCCATGTGTGGGACGACGACCTCACCGAATACAACAATCCGCTGCCCCGGTGGTGGCTATGGCTGTTCATCTTGAGCATCGTCTTCGGACTCGGGTATCTCGTTCTGTATCCGGGCCTGGGTAATTTCCGCGGACTTCTCGGCTGGAGCGCGGTCTCGCAATATCGAGCCGACGACGCGGCGGCGCAGCAGCTGCTCGAACGGCGGTTCGCCCCTTTCAAGGAGGAGAGCCTGCGCGACCTCTCGAAAAATCCGGCGGCAATGTCCACCGCGAAGAATCTGTTCGCACTCAATTGCTCGGCGTGTCACGGCTCGGACGCCAGGGGAGCCAAAGGCTTCCCCAACCTGACCGATCGAGACTGGCTCTGGGGCGGCAGCGAACCGGCCGTCTATCAGAGCATCTCGCAGGGGCGCGACAACATCATGCCGGCATGGGGACCTGTGCTGGGCAGCGAGGGCGTGGAACAGGTCGTGTCCTATGTCTTGTCGCTGAGCGGCAGGGAGGCCAAGGCCGCATCCGCCGATTGGATGGCCGCCGGAAAGGCTCATTTCACCACCCTCTGCGCGGCGTGTCACGGGGCTGACGGAAAAGGCAACCAGGCGATCGGTGCGCCCAATCTCACCGACAGCATCTGGCTGCACGGCGGCTCGATCGAGGATATCCGCCAAACCGTCACGTACGGACGGAACAACCACATGCCCGCTCATCTGGAGCGCCTTGGGGACACCCGGGTGCGTCTGCTGGCGGCCTACGTGCTCAGTTTGTCGCAGCCGGCCACACCTCCACCGTGACGACCGCACCGGTACTGTATGCGGCACAACAAAAGGTGTACCCCCGCGAGGTGTCCGGACACTTCGCGCGGTTGCGTATCGCCGCGGCGATCATGCTGCTCGGATTGTTCTACGGCGTGCCGTGGCTGCACTGGAATGGGCGTCAGGCACTGTTGTTCGATCTGCCGGCGCGCAAGTTCTACATCTTCGGATTGACCTTATTCCCCCAGGATTTCTATCTCCTCGCGTGGCTGCTGATCGTCGCGGCCGTGTCGCTTTTTTTCTTTACCGCTCTCGCGGGCCGCTTGTGGTGCGGCTACGCCTGCCCCCAGACCGTATGGACCGAGGTTTTCGTCTGGATGGAGCGCCTGACGGAGGGCAATCGCTCCCAACAGATCAAAACCGATCTGGGCCCATGGACGCTGCGCAAGCTCGCGCGCAAGACCGGCAAACAGACGCTGTGGATCGTTTTTTCCGGATTCACGGGCGCGACGTTCGTCGGCTATTTCTCGCCGATCGGGGGCCTGGCGGAGAGAATCGCCACCGCAGGCTTGAGCTTCTGGGAGGGCTTCTGGGTGCTCTTCTACGCGGCAGCCACCTACGGCAATGCCGGCTTCATGCGCGAGCAAGTCTGCAAATACATGTGCCCGTACGCCCGCTTCCAAAGCGCCATGTTCGATCGCGACACCTTGATCATCACGTATGACGCCGCGCGCGGCGAACCGCGCGGGGTTCGTGGCCGGGATAACTGCATCGACTGCACGCTCTGCGTACAAGCGTGTCCGACGGGCATCGATATCCGCAACGGCCTGCAATTCGACTGCATCGCCTGCGCCGCCTGCATCGACGCCTGCGACGCCGTCATGACGAAAATCGGCTCGCCGACCGGCCTGGTGCGCTATTCGACGCAGTCGGAAATCGACGGGGTACCGCGCCGCATCCTCAGACCTCGGACCCTGATCTACGCCTCGATACTCATGCTGTTGGTATCCGGCTTCGTCTATGCGGTCGCGCACCGCTCACCGGTGGCGCTCGATGTGATCCGCGACCGCAACACCCTGTATCGGGAGCTCGATGACGGCCGCATCGAGAACGTATTCACCGTGCGGATCATCAACAAGGATCAGCACGCGCACACCTTTCGCCTGTACACCTCCGGGCTCCAGAACGCGGTCGTCGACAGCGATTCTCCGGCTCAGCAAGTCGATGCGGAGGAAGTCAAGACGGTGGTGGTCCGCGTGCGCATACCGCCGGCGCAGGAGCATGGCGGGCGGCAGTTTACACTGCTCGCGCGCGCGAGCGACGACCCTAAATTGACCGCGGCCAGCCCGGCTCGATTCTTTGCCAAACCGTGAAGTCCAGGAGCCGGCATGACGACTGACCGTTCCCCCAAAGCCTGGTATCGCTACCCTCTCGTGTGGCTGGTCATCGCGCCGCCGGCGGGAACCGTGATCGCCGGCATCATTACCCTCGTCCTGATCCTCGAGCATCCCGATCCCGTGATCCAGACGCCGCACGCGGCCCGGCCGGTGATTCACGGCAGCACGTCGAATTCCGTCGTCCCGCCCGCGGAGTGAGCCCGTGTCCGGCCTGTCCCGCGGTTGTTTTCACTGCGGTGAACCGTTGCCCGAACACGGTGCCGTGAGCGCCCGCGTCCAGGGCTCGGATCGTTCCTTCTGCTGTGCAGGGTGCCGCGCCGCTGCAGAGCTCATCGGCACGCTAGGCCTGGAGGATTTTTACCGGTTCCGCACCGCGCCGCCGCTGAAACCGGTCGAATCGAGCGACCAATGGTTGCTCTACGACGATGCGCCGCTCATGCAGTCGCTCACCGAGGCCGAGCCGCGCGGCCGCGCCGTCGTCCTGCTGATCGGGGGCGTGACCTGCGCCGCGTGCGGCTGGCTCATCACCCGGTCCCTGCAATGCAGCGAGGGAGTACGGCATGTCAGCGTCAACACGGCGACCGGCCGCGCCCGGCTCGTCTGGGATCCCGCCGCCGTCAAGCTCTCGCAGTTGCTGCGGTTGATCGAGCAACTCGGTTACCGCCCGCAGATCGTCGGCGCCGGCAACGGCGATAGCCGCGCCAAGGACGAGCGACGTGCGCTGCTCAAACGGCTCGCCGTGGCCGGCCTGGGGATGATGCAGGTCATGATGTTTGCGGTCGCGATGTATGCCGGCGATAGGCAGGGCATGGATGCGGATGTGCGCACCTATTTGCGCGGGGTGAGTATGCTGGTCGCGACCCCGGTGATGCTCTACGGCGGATGGCCCTACTTCGTGGGCGCGGCCCAAGCTCTCTCCCGGCGCTGCATCACGATGGATATACCGGTCACGCTGGGATTGATGCTCGCGTATGGCACCAGCGTGTACGACACGGCCCGGCACGCCGGCGAAGTGTATTTCGATTCGGTGACCATGTTCATTTTTTTCCTGACGGTAGCCCGCTATGTGGAAATGACGGCACGGCACCGCAGCACCCAGCTCAGCGATTCATTGAGTCGCACGCTGCCCGCCATCGCGCATCGAATCAGCGCCGGCGACGCGGCCGACCCAAGTGGCTCTGCCGGCTCCGGCGACACGGTCCGCGATGTCGTCCTCTCGCACCTGATGATCGGCGATCGGCTGCTGGTGCGCGCCGGCGAAGTGGCCCCCGCCGACGGCGACTTGACGCTGGGCAGCACGCAGTTCGACGAATCCATGTTGACCGGCGAGTCCCTGCCCGTCGAACGCACCGTCGGGGATCGAATCACGGCCGGCACGATCAATCTGGGCGCGCCGGTGCAAATGCGCGTCGCGGCGCTCGGCCGCGACACGGTATTGGCCGGCATCGTGAGCTTGCTCAATCGTGCGCAATCGGAACGGCCGCGCATCGCGCGCGCCTGCGATCGCGCGGCCGGACGCTTCCTCCTGCGCGTACTGATCGGCGCCGTGTTGGTGTGCGTGTTTTGGCACGTCGTCGACCCCGCGCGCGCCTTCGATGCCACGCTCGCCGTTCTGGTGGTCGCATGTCCGTGCGCTTTTTCCCTGGCAACCCAGGTCGCGGTCGCGAGTGCCACCGCTGCGCTCGCCCGCCGCGGGATTCTCGTCACCAATCCGGACGCCATCGAAAATCTCACCCACGTAACCCGCGTGGTATTCGACAAAACCGGCACGCTGACGCGTGGCGTAGTGTCGCTGTCGCGCTGCACTCCACTCGGCGCACTGCCGGCCGCCGAGTGCCTGCGGATCGCCGCGGCCCTGGAAGTGGGTTCGGAACATCCGATCGCGCGCGCCTTCAGTGCCGTTGCGCCGCAACGCCTGCACGCAACGGACCTGCGCACGGTAGCCGGCGGCGGTGTCGCCGGATTCGTTGACGGCCAAGCCTTCAGAATCGGCACCCGCGATTTCGCCGCCCAGCGAAGCGGTAGCGACCGCGGCGGTGGCAGCGACAGCGACAGCGACAGCGAGTCATTTGAACACGCCCGGATCGATGACGCAGCCATCTTCTTGTCGTCGGATGCCGGCGAGTTGGCGGCGTTCACCCTCGCGGACGAGCCACGGCCTGAGAGCTCGCGCGCCGTCGCAGCGCTGCATAGTCAAGGCCTCGCAACGGAGATTCTGAGCGGCGACTCGCTGCCGGCGGTTCAGCGGCTGGCGCAGCACTGCGGCATCGCCCGCTATGCCGCGCGACAGTCGCCGAACGACAAGCTGGAGCGCATCCGCGCGCTCAACGCGCAGGGTGAATTCGTGGCGATGGTGGGCGACGGTATCAATGACGCTCCCGTGCTCGGCGGCTCGGGCGTCGCCGTGGCGATGAGCCGCGCCTCGGCACTCACTCTGGCGGGCGCGGACCTCATCCTGGTGGGCGATACCCTGCTGGCGCTCCCCGACGCTTTCCACCTGGCGCGGCGCACGGCGCTCGTCATCCGTCAGAATCTGCGCTGGTCGGCGGCGTACAATTTGGCTGCCATGCCGCTGGCCGCGCTCGGTTGGGTGCCTCCGTGGGCGGCCGCCATCGGCATGTCGATGAGCTCGATCTTCGTGGTATTGAACTCGCTACGCCTGATCCGCGAGCGTCCGCCGCGAGCGTCGGCGCAGGTCGATCACGCGCCGGCGGGGCGTTCGGCCCAGTCCCGCCTGGGATTTCGGGGCGGCCTCTCGTGAGTATCGTTTGCGTACTGATTCCAGTGTCGCTGCTGTTGGTCGGCTGCGGCGTGTGGGCGTTTTTCTGGGCGGTGCGCAGCGGCCAATTCGAGGAGTTGGACGTACCCGGCTGGGAAATACTCGTCGACCAAGCCGATGAGCCGGCCCCACCGGCGGCGGACCGAAAGGGGCAGTCACCCTGATGCAGCAAGCCGCGGTCTGCGATCCTCTGTCCCTCTCGGCGGCATTCGTCGCCGGAATGGCGGGCAGCGTGCATTGTCTCGCCATGTGCGGCGGATTGGCCGGCGCACTGGGCCTGCGCGCGCGCCGCGCGGCAACCCCCCTGCAGGCTGCGATCCATGCCGCCTCGTATCAGATCGGCCGTTTGACCAGCTACACACTGGCCGGCGCGCTCGTAGGCGCCAGCAGCGGCCTGATCGTGGGAGTACTCGATCTGGACCGCGTTGCGCTGGTCGCGCGCCTCTTGGCGGGCCTCGTCTTGATTTCGATAGCTGTCGGCATTCTGCTCGAACGCCGGCCCCTGTCGGGACTGGAACAGCTGGGCGGACGTCTATGGCGCCACGTGGCGCCCTTGGCGCGGTCGATTCCCGCAACCGGGTCGACGGCGTCGCTGCTGTTAGGGATGCTGTGGGGCTGGCTGCCCTGCGGATTCGTCTATTCGATGCTGATATTCGCGGCACTCAAGGGAGGCGCCCTGCAAGGCGCCGCCTTGATGCTCTTTTTCGGCCTGGGCACCGCACCGGCGCTGCTGGGTGCGAACCTCGTCGGCGCGCAAGCCAAGCGTGCCGCGATGGCGCGCGGCGTGCATCGCGCGGCGGGCTGGTTTCTGCTCGTGTTCGGTGCGCTTACCATGCTCGGGCCCATGAATCACATTCATCACGGTTCCAATACCAGCAGGCCCGCGGCGGTGTTGGAAATGGGAATGTGATATCGGCTGTGCACCTTCGTTACCGAATCGCCCAATACGCCTCTGGCCGCCAGCCACATCAAGAGCTCCACGCCCTGCGAGCCCGCCTGCTCGATCAGCTCGAGATTGGAGAAACGCGTCAACGCCACGGGGTCATATACGATCTTCTCCATGCACATCAAATCGAATTCCTTGTTGATGAATCCCGCCCGGGTACCGTCGAGTTGGTGCGACAGGCCGCCGGTACCGAGTATGGCAACACGGAGATCCGCCGGAAACGCTTGAATCGCACGACCGACGGCACGGCCCAGAGCGAAGCAACGCTTCGCGGAAGGCAACGGATGCTGCACGGTATTGATGGAGATGGGTATGGTTTTCACCGGCCACGCCGCAGCGTTCGGCCACAGCAGGCTCATCGGTAACGCGAACGCGTGATCCACCAGCATTTCCTGGCAGGTCGTCACGTCGAATTCATCGCGCACCAGCGCCTCGGTCAAATGCCAGGAAAACGCGGGATCTCCCATGAAGGGCGCGAACATCTCCGGCAGGCCCCAGCCCTCATCGCCGTAGCGGTATTCGCCGGCGGCTCCCACGGCAAATGTCGGCAACTTATCGAGGAAGAAATTCAAGCCATGATCGTTGTAGAAGACCACGACCATATCCGGCCGCACCCGCTCCAGCCATGTGTGCACCGGCGCGAAGCCGTCGAAGAACGTTTTCCAATAGGGCTCGTTCTGCAAACCTTTGGCGATCGCGTTGCCGATCGCCGGGACATGGGCGGTGGTAACCGCTCCTACGACATGCGCCATGTCAAACTCCCGCCGCCAGCAACTTCTCCTTGAACGCCGCCACGCTGACCCCGGTCTGTTGGGCACCGATATCTTGCATGCTCAAGCCGGACAAGCCTGCAAGCTTGGCCAGGTAATAGATGTTGCCTCCGGCCCGCAGCAGCTCGAGAACATTGCGGGCCTTCACGGCAGCGCGCTGCGCATCCGTCAACGCGAACTTCGTGCAATAGGCATCCTCGTCGGCCAGAAATGCCGCGCGGTTCTTCGCATCGTTGAACGAATAGCACATCTTGTTCAATGCGTAGCCGCTTTGGGCCCGCACGCCGTCGAAAACAGGGGTCGCCAATTCGTCCGGGAGAGTAGGGCTGGCCAAGATGATTTCCTCCGATTGGCCTTTATCTTTGCGCACGGACGGCCGCAATGCCATCCGTAAAGACTGCTTCCGATTGCGGCAATCACCTATGGGGCCGGCCTGCTACTGAACGGCCGTGCAAATTCATTCGCACCGCCCGAGGCGTTCGCGTTACCGGCTATCCGGGCCGGTAAATGCCGTTATAGCGACTCCCCCGAGCTTCCGTCATTTGTTTTCGTATATCGAATGTCGTGAACCGGGCGCCCCTGCTCGTCAAGGGTTACGGTAAAAAAATCACTGCATTTCGCATACCGAAATAACCGAACGGTCTATGGAAAAACTGCATCGGTCGAACGGAAGCCTTGAGAGCATGGGGCGCGCGATCAGGTACGAACGAGCTGCGTGCGTCGACGCGCGGGGTGCCGGGTCGAGAGGATTGCCGTGCCTTGACGCTCAACTGGCTATAACTATATTATATGCATTCAATAGTATTGAACGCTCGGACGGGTTGCCGAAGGGCAATGTTCTCGAAAATGGGTCCGATCCGCGCGTATTGACGAAAACCCACTATGTCGAGCTCGGTATGCACCCAGCCGCTTTGACCACCGCGAATTCCTGCGTGCATGACGCACGAAAGTCCGGCTGCACGGATCGCTCATGAGCAGAATCGTCGGCGGGATTGGCATATCTCATACGCCCTCGATGGGCACTGAATTCGATCGCGGGATGCGCGAGGGGTTCAGTCCGGCTTGGCAGGTATGGTTCGATGGGACGCGGCCGGTGAAAGCGTGGCTCGCCGCCATGCGCCCGGATCAGATCGTGGTGATCTACAACGATCATTTGAATCTATTTGAGTTCGACGCCTACCCTACGCTGGCGATCGGCGTAGCCGAGCGGTTTGCCCAGGCCGACGAAGGTTGGGGAAAGCGGCCGCTGCCCGATCTTCCGGGAGACACCGCCTTTGGGTGGCACGTAACCGAGTCGCTGATTCAGCAGGAATTCGATTTGACCGTCTGTCAAGAGATGGCGATCGATCACGGCATTTATTCATGGCTTCCCTATGTGGCGGACGCTCCCTGGCCCGCCCCGATATTGCCGATTGCGGCCAACATGATTCGACAGCCGCTCCCCAGTTCCCAGAGGCTGTGGAAGCTCGGTCGGGCGCTGCGCACCGCAATCGAGGCCTTCCCGGGAGATCAGCGGGTGGTCGTGATTTCGACCGGCGGAATGTCTCATCAGATCAGCGGCGCTCGTTTTGGCATTGCCAACATCGACCTCGACCGATTCTTCCTCGAGCACCTGCATCGCGACCCGGACCGGCTCTTGCGCATCCCCCAGAAAGAACTCATGCGGTTGGGCGGTACCGAGGCGGCCGAACTGTCCATCTGGTTTGCGATGCGCGGTGCCCTATCGGATCGGATCGCGCAGATCTACACCTTCCATACATTTCCACAAATTACCGGCTGCGGCGTTGCGGTCTATGAAGAGCCCAACCAGACTTCAGCCGATTAGTGAACGCCGGACGATGAGCGCATTACGAAACCGGACGCAGTTGCCGCCACTTTCAATGGAGAATGAGACCCCATGACAAACTCGCCCGTTACGAATGATGGGCTGGCCGACGAGGAAACTCCGTTCATTCGGAACGCTTGGTACGTCGCATGTTTCAGCAGGGATGTGGTCCAGGGAACACCCTTCATGCGCCGAATCCTGGGTGAAGACGTCGTGTTATATCGTAAGGCCGACGGTACGATCGTCGCGATGAAGGATCGCTGCCCGCACCGATCCTTTCCGTTGTCGTCGAGCAAAATCGACGGCGACGATATCGTCTGTGGATACCATGGAATACGCTTCGGCTTCGATGGAGTCTGCAAGCTGGTACCTACGCAGGCGTCGGCGCCGCGCGCATTGAATGTTCGTACCTTCGTAGTCCGGGAAACGTCGCCGGTCGTGTGGATCTGGATGGGAGACACGGAAACGGCGCACCGCACCGAGTTGCCGGCGGCTCCCTGGATGCTCGACGACTTCGGTTGGGCGACCGCCTACGACTATCTCAGGGTCAATGCGAGCTATGTGTTCCTGCACGAGAATCTCGTCGATCTCAGCCATTTGACGTTTCTTCACGCAAATACCTTCGGCACCCCGGACTACGCGACGGCACCGTTCGAAACGGAGATTACCGACGAGACGATCGTCGTTCGACGGACGGTGCAGCCCACGCGCCTGCCCCCGATTTACGCCAATCCGCTCGGCATGCAGAATGTCGATGCCGCCAGAATCGTCACCTCGACGTTTGTGACGCCCGGACTGTCGATCTCGGCCGTCGTGCTGCGCAATTTGGAGCAACCCGTGGAATCTCGAGTGGATCACCATATTCGCACCGCGCAGCTGGTGACGCCCTGTGACCAGCGTACGGTGCATTATCATTTTGTCGTCGCGCGGGATTTTGTGATCGGCGACCCAGGCGTGAGCAACTTCATCCTGCAGAGCGTGAAGGCGGCGTTTGTCGAAGACGTATTTGCCCTCGAAAGCATCACCCGCATCCGGCGGGACGATCCGGACATTCATTTCAAGGAAAAGTCGATCGCGAGCGACCGCGCCGGGGTGATGCTGCGACGCAGGCTCCTCGCATTGGCGGGTCAAGAGGCTTCGTAATTCGATGGATGCACCGCTCCTCATTTCCGTCGCGCCGAATGGCGCAAGGCGCTCGAAGCTCGACCATCCTGCGATTCCATTGTCGGCGTCGGAGATTGCCGAGGAAGCGGAACGTTGCGCAGATGCAGGAGCCGCCCTCCTGCATCTGCACGTTCGCGACGACGACGGCGCCCATAGTCTCTCACCGCAAAAATACCGGCAAGCCATCGAAGCGATCGAGCGGCGCGTCGGCGATCGCCTGGTAGTTCAGATCACCACCGAGGCATGCGGCATATTCGACATTGCAACGCAAATGGAGGCGGTACTCGCGGTGAAGCCTGCCGCCGCTTCCTTCGCGGTGCGCGAGTTCATCCCGGACGCCGGCAGCGAAGCCCGGGCGCGGGACTTTTTTGCCGAGGTGCGAGAGTTGGGCACCCTGCCGCAATTCATCGTGTATGAGCCCGGCGAGATCGACCGGCTGCGCAGCCTGGTGTCGGCGGGCGTCATTCCCTTTCCCACCCCCTCCGTCCTATTCGTGATCGGCCGCTATACGTCGGGTCCCGCGGCGGAGGCATCGTCCTTGGTGCAGTTTCTCGCGCACTGGGGCAACGAGGAACCGTGGACGGTGTGCAGCTTCGGTGCCGCCGAACTTCCGGTTGCCGCGGCGGCAGTCGCGCTCGGGGGAAATGTTCGCGTGGGCTTCGAGAACAATCTATACCGGGCGGATGGCACGCCATTGGCGTCGACTGCCGAGCAAGTGGCGGCGGTGGTCGCGGTTGCGCGGCTGCTCAACCGGCCTATCGGCGATATGAGAACCCGGCGCTGATCGACGCGAAGGGCCTTTCCATCAAGCGCCGCGCAACGCGATTCCCGGTGGGGGCCGCATCGCGGGACGGAGAATTAACATGCATCTGGCGAGTTTTACTTATCAAGGTCGGGATTTGGTCGGCTTCCGGCGGGGCGCGGATCAATTGATTGCCGTGAATGAAGCGCTTCTGCGAGGAACCCCGTTCGGGGGGAATGACGCGCCGCGAGACATGATCGCATTGATCGAGGGCGGACACGATTTGCTGGCGGCGCTCCGCCAGGCGGCGGCGTCGGCCACCCTCCCTCCGGGTGTCGCGGCGATTCCAATCGGCGACGTGAAATGGCATCCGCCGGTGCGCAAGCCGGGCAAGATTGTCGGCGTCGCCATGAACAATTCCGCATCCGATGCGCGAAAAATCAGCGCGCCCAATCATCCGATGTTCTTTTTGAAGCCGCAGACCAGCCTGCTGGGTCATATGAACGAACTCGAGATTCGGTCGTACTACGGGAGCGTGCATCCCGAGCCTGAACTGGCCGTCGTGATCGGTAGGCGGGCGCGGGACCTTGCTCCGGAGCGGGCACTGGAATACGTCTTCGGATACAGCATCATGAACGATATGACCGGCAACGCGATGCGCGGCGAGGACATGGTGCACTACTACGCGCTGTATGCGAGTAAGTCGGACTCAAAAACGCTGGAGCGCCGGGAGCAACACCTCTCCTATGCGGCGCGATACAAGGGAACCGATGGATTCGGGCCGCTGGGACCCTGGTTGGCGACGCGCGATGAAATCCCGGATCCCGGCAATCTGGATGTCATCTGCAAGGTGGGCTCGGAGGTCGTTGCCGAGGACAGCACACGCTACCTGACGTACAGCGTGCCGGAAATCCTCGCATTTCTTTCGCGGTTCCAAACCCTGGAACCCGGCGATGTCATCTCCATGGGCACGGCATTCAGACAGCAGCCCGGCGCCCAGCGAACCATACACAGCGCGGATCTGCAACGCGTCGAGGGAGCCGTTACCGTGGAGATCAGCGGACTGGGCACGCTCTGTACGCCCGTGCGACGGACGGCGATGCAGCTCGATGGCTGGCGCCTGCCGAAAAAGCCGGAGAACGCGAAAGACTAGCGCTCCGACGGCCGGCGCCGGCTGCGCCTATCCTTCTTTCGCATCGAGGGACCCGATACCCGATACGCGCCGCGGACACGCGGCGCGCAGTTCCTCGACCCTGATGCCGCAATTGTGCGCCCCAATGTCGAAAAGATTCTGGCCGAGGGTGGCCGCCAGTTTGAGCAACGCCTGCAGGTGGCCGCCGGCCTTCAAGAGGCCGGTCCAGTCGCGGTTGCGGATGAGTTCACGGCATTCGGGGGTCAAGTCGTAAGCCGACAAGTAGGCTTGTTCGTCGCGAAGAAAGCGCTCGCGATTGCCAGGCTGCTTGAGGCTGAGCGCAAAGCGGTTGAGCGCGAAGCCCCGCGTCGAACTCGTTCCATCGAACAAATAGGTACCGGGCGGTTCCAAATTGAAACCCGGCGCGGCCGGATGGATATCGTCAGCCATAGCTCACCTCCGTAACGGTCCTATTATAGCAACGATCGCGCGATATGCCTGTTACAGCCCGTCGACGAACCGCAGTACATGCGCCGTGAATTCCGCCGGCTCTTCCAGATTCATGACATGGCCGCCCTTCTCAAAACGTACCAAGTTGCCCTGCGGGACGCTTACGGAGATTTCCTCGGCGATCTCGCGATACCCTGCGACGTCCCGGTTGCCGGAAACGATCAGTGTGGGTACGCGGAGCGAGCGCAGTCCCGCGCGAATGTCCGGGCCCGGCTGTTGCGGATCCGAGTTTTGCCAGTGCCAGCCGCTATAGTCGCCGACCATCGCCGCCACCATGCGATACGCATCAGGGTAATCACGAAGCGAGTCGAAGATCGGCTGTTCCAGCCAGAACCGCTTGCTCGCCATGACGCCGTGCTGCGCCGCGTAGGCCGCCACCGCCTCAGGCGGCCGCGGCGTGAGCCAGCGGTGGCCGGGCAGACCCGGCGAAGCGAGCACCAAACCGGCCACGTCCTTCGCGTGCGCGATCGAATAGGCCAGCGCAACATTCGCGCCCAATGAGAGCCCCACGATCACCGGCCGGCGCAGCGTCAAGGCGTCGGTCAACGCACGCAGATCGTCCAAATGACGATACGGGCCGGACGGCACCGTGGAGGCGCCAAATCCTCGCAGATCGTATCGCACGACGCGATGCCGGGCGGCCAGCGCCGGCATCTGCGGGTCCCAGGATCGGCAATCGAAGCTGAAGCCATGCAGCAGTATCACCGCCGTTCCGCGGCCTGCCGCCTCCCAGTACAGATGGCCGCCTTGCACTTCGATCGTGCCGCTGTCGATGTCGATCACCGCTACTGCCTTGGCGCCGCCGCGCGAAACAAGGGCACGATGTGCCGCTCGGCAAAGCGCCACCGCACGCCGTCGAACGCATACACGTCCTCGAAATCCGCCACTATGGCCGGGATCGTCGAGTCGATCGGCGGAGAACCGCTCGCTGAAAAGGTGAAGGCAGCGCTCAAACCGCGCGCGGACGACTCGCCCGTAAACTCGATGCGAAGGCCACTGACGAAGTGACGGGAAGTCCGCGGCCCGTCGCGTGTCCGGTCGATGTAGAACTGCCGTATCTGTTGTCCGCCGCGAAGCACGCGGGGTCCATTCGTGTAGAGGGCGTCGTCCGTAAACAACGCAACGAAGCCCTCGACGTCGCCGCGATCCAACTGATGACCGAAGTCGTCGTTCAGCTGCTCGATGGCCCGTCTGTCCGCCGACCGATCGGTGTGGCTCATGATGTCTCCTTGCTATACCGTCCCGCCGGCGGATCGCACATCCCCCGCGGCGGGATATCATCTTACGATCGACCGCCGAAGTCTCGTCGAATCTGGACGAAGAACTCGCGCGGCTTCGCCACGTTGCAGCGGAGCGAACCGGCCTGCCCTCGAATCGTTTTCATTCGCTCCCCTACGGTATTTTCTTATTCAACCTAATTGCACTGTCGCAATACTATCTATTGCTCCCGATGATGGGTCAAGCGTCTGCATCTTTGACAGCTATGTTGCATCTATTTAGTATCGTTGTAATAGGGCGAGGTGTCGCCGAGCCCTCCTGGCTGGAAAATGATCCAAGGTACGCGATCGAGGCGGGGCGACTTGCCGCGGTTGACCGCAGGGTTGCAAACGGGGGAAATAACAATGCACTCGACCAAACGCCTGCTTGCTGGGTTGCTCGGCATGGTGGCGGCAATCGCTGTTTGCGCGCAGTCCACTGAGGGCGAATGGCCGAATTTTGGCGGCACGGCAGGCGGAACCCGGTATTCCGCCGTCGCCCAGATAACGCCGGAAAACGTGTCGCAGTTGAAGCCGGCTTGGACCTACGAGCTGGATGTTGAGCCCGACCCTGCGGCAAAACCTTATGTCGCATTCGAAGCGACGCCGTTGATGCTTGGCGATACCGTGTATTTTTGCGCGCCGAACAACTCGTTGGTCGCGCTCGACGCCGAGACCGGGCAGCTGCGCTGGAAATTTCAGTCGAATTTGCGCAAGTGGGGAAGCTTCCGTGCGTGCCGCGGCGTTGCCTATTACCGCGCGGCCGCAGCGCAGACCGACTGCCAGGAACGCATCGTGACCGCAACCGTCGATGCCCGCCTGATCGCCGTCGGGGCCAAGGACGGCAGGCCATGTGAAGGGTTCGGCGTTCATGGCATCGTCGACCTGCTGGCCGGCATGGGCCCGGTAAAACCCGGCGTGTACAGCGTCACATCGGCGCCGACGATCGTGCGCAACGTGATCGTGATCGGCGGGTCCGTATTGGACAACGGCCAGGCCGACAATCCTTCCGGCGTCATTCGCGCCTTCGATGCGATCACGGGAAAGCTGGCCTGGGCCTGGGATTTGGATCGTCCCAGCGTCCCTGCTTCGCCGGCCGATGGAGCTTACTCGCGCAACACGCCGAACGGCTGGGCACCTTTCAGCGCCGATGAAGCGGCCGGGCTCGTATTCGTCCCGACGGGAAACAGCAACCCCGATTATTTCGGTGCGCATCGCACACCCGAGTCCGAGAGATATTCGAGCTCCGTCGTTGCGCTCGACGCCATCTCAGGCGCGGTCCGCTGGTCGTTTCAGACCGTCCACCACGATCTGTGGGATTACGATGTGGCCTCCCAACCCGTACTGATCGATTGGAAAGTCCAAGGAACATCCACTCCCGCGTTGATCCAAGCCACCAAGCGGGGCGAGATCTTCGTGCTCGACCGCAGGGACGGCAGCACGTTGACGAAAGTGGTCGAGAAGCCGGCGCCGCAGGGCGGTGCCCCCGGCGATAGGACGGCAGCTACGCAACCCTTCTCCGTGGAAATGCCCTCGCTCGCAGGTCCGGATCTGACCGAAGCGGATATGTGGGGCATTACACCCCTGGACCAATTATGGTGCCGCATCCAATTTCGCAAGGCCCGCTACGACGGCCCCATGACGCCGCCGACGCCCGGGCGGGCGTGGATCTACAGCCCCGGATGGATGGGGGGCAACGACTGGGGCAGCGTTTCGGTGGACGAAGAACGCCAGGTCTTGGTCGCCGTCTCGATGCGCATGGCCAACTACGATCGATTCGTGACGAACGACGAAGCGAAGGACATGAGCGCTGCCGCCCGGCGCGGCATTACGCCCCAATCCGGTTCTCCCTACTTCGGCGTGATAACCGATTACTTTCACTCGGCGCTGGGCATGCCCTGCCAACGCCCTCCCTACGGAATGATCAGCGCCATCGATCTTCGCACCCGCACCCTCCTCTGGTCCCACCCGTTCGGCACGGCCCGGCACGCCGGTCCGCTCGCACTTCACGTGCGCATTCCCTTCCCCATTCCGATGGGTGCCGTCACTATGGGGGGCAATCTGGTGACCAAGAGCGGGCTGATTTTCGTCGGGGCCGCCCTCGATCAATACTTGCGCGCGCTCGATATCACCACAGGCCGGCAGTTATGGAGTACAGAGTTGTCCGCGGCCGCTTTTGCGACGCCCATGACATACCAGTCACCCAGCAGTGGCCGCCAGTTCGTCGTCGTCGCGGTCGGCGGCAACAGCCATTTTGGGCCGAACGAGGGGTTGTACCTCCAAGCCTACGCGCTGCCGGCTCCCGGTCGATGAACGCTCTATGGCGGCTTGCGGCCCTCGGCGATATCATATGGGCGCTCGATCGCCCTCATTCGAGATGACACCATGGCTCTGACCATCCGTCCTTTGCATCCCACCTTCGTAGCTGAAATCGCCGGCGTCGACTTTGTGCGCCCGCTCGAGCAGCACACCGTTTCGGAGATCGTCGCGGCGATGGACGCCTATTCCGTCTGCGTATTTCGCCGCACGGGTCTGACGGACAGTTCCCATGTCGCCTTCAGCCGACAGCTGGGCGTGCTGGAACATGCGCCTAGCCTGGGCGCCAAGCGGATCCCGCGATTCGATCATCCCGAACTGTTCGATGCGGGCAATCTGGACGCCCAGGGAAGCCTGATTCAGGATGGCCGGCGGCGGCTATACAACCTCGGCAATGCGTTGTGGCACACCGATTCGTCCTTCAACGAACATCGCGCGGCGTACTCGCTGTTGCTGGCGCACGAAATTCCACCGGCCGGCGGCGATACGGAGTTCGCCGATATGTATGCCGCGTATGAATCCCTGCCGGCGGCCCTCCAATCGGATATCGAGGATTTGGTCGCCGAGCATTGGCTGTGGCATTCGAGGATGCTCGCGGGCTATCCGGAGCCCACCCAGGCGGAGCGCGAGGCGAAGCCGCCGGCGCGTCACAAGCTCGTCCAGATACACCCCGGGTCGCGGCGCAAGTCGTTATACATCGCGGCCCATGCCTCGCACATCGTCGGACGTCCCGCCGATGAGGGACTTGCGCTCATCACCAAGCTCATCGAGTTGGCCACCCGGCCGCAGTTCGTTTATCGCCTGAAGTGGCAGGATCCCGGCGATCTGGTCATCTGGGACAATCGCTGCACCATGCATCGCGCAACCCCGTTCGAGGACACGGTTCATCGGCGCGACATGCGACGCACGACGGTATACGACCCGGTCGCTTCGCAGCCGCTGAGCTGAGCCCACGTCACGGATACTCAGACTATTACCTCGGTACAGTGATTCTGACCGGTTCGAACCATGGCGGGTCGACGCTGTATCGCATAATCGGGCGCATAATCGGGCCCATAATCGGGCCCATAACCGGGCAACGTCGCGGTACCCAGATACTAGCGTTTGAGGACGTTGTGGAGAAGCAAGATGCCGCCGCCCAGCAAGGAGCCCAGCGCCATCACCGTCGAGACCTGCGCGTAATGCAGGCCCAGGCCCAGCAAATGTCCGGAGGCGAGAGGCGAAATCACCCCGCCCAGTCGCCCGAAACCGGTCACGAAACCGACGCCGGTGGCTCGAACGTGGACCGGAAACGATTTCGTCATCAGCGCATACAGACTGGCTTGCGCGCCATACAGAAAGGCGCCGAGCGCGCTCGAAGCGGCGACGAGTAGCGCCATGTCGCCGGCAGTCCTCGCAAATGCGCACAGCAGCCCCCCCGTCCCTAACAGAAGCACGACGGTCAACCCTGCAGTATTGAATCGAGCCGAGAGCGCGGCGATCGCCAACGCACCGACGATGCCGCCGCCGCTGCACCAGGCGGCAACCGATGCGGCCTGCGATTGCGACAGGCCGAGATCGACGACGATCTTTGGAATCCAATTCAACGCGTAGTACAAGGTCGCATTGTGCAGGCCATAGATCAACGTGATGATGAGGGCCAGAATGAGCAGGGCCGGCCGCATGAAAATGTCCAGACCCGCACGGCGCGCGGTCTCCGGTCCCACCGCGGGCAGGGAGGGCAACGGCGGCTGATGCAGCCGCCGCAGGATGTCGTTTACACGCTCGAGGGATCGTGAGGAGGGCCTGGAAATCAAATGTTCAATCGATTCCGGCACGAACACCAGGGGCGCGAGCATCATGACGCCGGTCGCGACGCTGCCGGCAACGAAGATGGCATTCCAGTTGAAATGCTGCAGCAGCAATGCCGAGGCCCCGCCTCCCACGAGTCCGCCGACCGGGAATCCCACGGCCATCACCATGACGGCGAGATCCCGGTAGCGCCGGTTCGCATATTCGGCGGACAGCGCGCTGATGCAGGGCACGAGCGCGCCGACGCCGATGCCGGTCAGCAGGCGACCCGCCGATAAGGTGCCCAGACCCGTGGCGAACGCGCATATCAGCATCCCGCACGTCATCGCTGCCAGACTGCAAAATATCATGGGGCGCCGGCCGATCTTGTCGGCGAACGGCGCAACGACCAGCGCTCCGAAACCGTTGCCGAAGAGGCCGAGCGAAATGACGAACCCCAAGGCCGCGGGGCTGATCGCCCAGTCATGGGTGATGCCGGGCGCGGCGAACGCGATGGCGAGCACGTCGAAACCGTCCAACGCATTCAGACCGAAGAGCACGGCGATGATCCGCAGTTGGAACATCGTCAACGGCAGCGCCGCAATCACTTCACGAGGATCCAATGGCGCCTCTCGGCCGGCATTGGATGAAGAAACCACCGGCCTGCTCAAATAACATATCTCCGATTAGACTGCCGCTGCGCATGCACACGGCAGGAAATTGACGGCTCTGCTGCGCGCAATTATAGTTGTGGAACTAAGCGCAACTATATTCCATACATTCACCATAGTTGTATAAATTGTACTCGAGAGTTGGATTGTTCCCGATCTACGCCGAATGACGCCTGAAACTTGAGGTCGTTCGCTCCGACATCCGTCCATCCATAGGATACAAATTGTGAAAGTAGCTTTTATCGGCGTCGGCAATATGGGCAAACCCATGGCCGCCAACGTGGTCAAGGGCGGACATGAGGTGTTTCTGTTCGATGCCGATCTCTCCGTCGCTGCCGCAGTGGCCGCCGAGATCGGTGCGGCGCCGTTGGCAACTCTGCGCGAGGCCGCCGCGGCGGAGATTATCGTCACCATGCTGCCTGACGGTAAGGTCGTGCGCACCGTGGCCCTGGGAAACGACGGAATTGCGTCCGCCGCAAAGCCCGGCACCATAGTGATCGATATGAGTTCGAGCCAGCCCATGATCACGCGCGATACTGGAGCGGCCCTCGCGCTGCGTGGTATCGCCTTGATCGATGCGCCCGTGTCGGGCGGCGTCGCCAGAGCGATCACCGGGACGTTGACGATCATGATCGGGAGCAACGATGCCGCCGCGCTGGCCAGGGCCAAACCGGTTCTCAGCTGCATGGGCACGACTTTCTTCGAGGTCGGCGGCTTGGGATCGGGGCACGCCGCAAAGGCGCTCAACAATGTGGTTGGGGCTGCGAACTATGCGTTGCTTGCCGAGGCCCTCCTCGCGGCCGAACGTTATGGAATCGAACCGGAAATGATCGTCGATATCGTCAATACATCGACGGGACAATCGTTTTCGTCGAGCGTCGTCATGAAGAACTTCGTGCTCACGAAGAAATTCAACACCGGGTTCGCCCTGGGCTTGCTCGCCAAGGACGCCGCCATCGCAGCCGAACTCTGCAAGGAGTTGGGATTCGACGCGCCGCATATCGAACTCGCCAGCCGGCGCTGGGCGCAAGCGCGCGACGCACTGGGCGCCGGCGACGATAGCTCGAGAGCAATGTTGGCGTGGCGAGGCACCCGCTCGGACTGAAGCCGGCGGCCGCGCGATCGTCCGTCAAACCGACTTTTGCGGCATATCTTCCCCGACCGAGCGCCGCCGCACGCTTTCGAGCGCGCGCCTAAGTCCTCGGCCGATTGACATTATATTGCATTTATTTAATATAGTTGCATTCAAAACGAAGCAGGGAGTTGGTCATGGACGTTCGCACTCGAGCGCCAAACTGCGGGAGTCTGCTACCGCGGGCCCGCGGCGGCGTCATTTTCAAAGCGGCAGTTTGCTTCTCCATCTGCCTTGCGTGCGGAACGGTGCCGGCTCTTGCCGCTCCCGCCGAAACGCCCGCCGCACCGGCAACTCTGTCGATGCGGGGCGATGGGCCGGCGCCCGCGGCCAAACCGTTCAGCATTACCCGGGCCGATCCGCAAATCGATGCATTGATCGCAGCGGATGCCAAGGCGGAACTCGTCGCCACAGGCTTCGGACTGAACGAAGGCACGACCTGGGTACGCGACGGCAAGGGCAGCGGCTTTCTCCTGGTCGGCGGGTTGCTCGACAATGTGCTGTACAAGATCGCGCCCGACAACACCGTGTCGGTGTTCATGGAAAAAGCCGGCTACACCGGCAACGATCCCGATACGGTCGGTGCGCAGACACGGGCGGGACGATCGCACGTGCTGCTGATCGGTCCTTCGTGCTCCGGGGTGGATCCGCAGGGACGCATCGTGTGGTGCGCGGACGACGATCGCCGGGTGATGCGGCTGGAAAAGGACGGCACCCACACGATTCTATCGACCGGTGTCGACGGCAAGCGCTTCAGCGGCCCCAATGACATCACCATCAGGCACGATGGCGGCATTTACCTGACGGACAACGATTTTGGCCTGCGCGGAGCGGGGAAGAGTCCGCTCAAGGAATTGGACAATGGCATCTTCTTGATCAGGGATGGAACGACCAAACTCGTTCTCTCCGACAAGCAGTTGGGCGGCATCCCCAACGGCATCACATTGTCGCCCGATGAGAAGTACCTATATCTCTCCGCGGGACAAAAGATGTTCCGTTACACCGTCAAGCCCGACGGCACCCTGGGCGACTCGACGCTGTTCACGGAAGGCGTGGGCATCGGCGACGGAATGCGGGCCGACAGCCGCGGGGATATCTATTCGACGGGCGGCGCCGGACCCGGACTGGTCAGAGTCATGTCGCCGCAAGGCAAGTTCCTCGGATCGATCAACCTGCCCGTTCTGAATGCCGAGCCCAAAAAGCAGATCTGCTCGACGAACGTGGCTTTCGGCGATACCGACGCCAGAACCTTGTACATCGCGGCGTGCGATGCCGTGTATAAGATCAGATTGAAAGTGGCGGGAATTCTCCAAGGGCCCGCCTCGTAGGGTCGATCGAGTACGCGATGGCATGGCGCGGCCGCGCGCCGCGGAGTGCGCGGTTACGGTGATGGATTCTTGTAAGGTCAGCCGGGGGAATGTATGTCTATGAAGCCGGCCAGGGGTTCCCCCTGGATATTCGCATCGATATTGTTGTTGTGCGGGATCGCCCTTGCGGGCGGCGGCGTGGAGTTGGCCCTGCTCGGAGGATCGACGTACTACCTCGTGACGGGCGTCGCTCTGATCGCTTCGGCGGTTTTGCTTTGGCGCGGCAACCGCTGGGGCATGTGGCTCTATCTGCTCGCGGTCGTGTACACGGTCGTCTGGTCGTTCTGGGAAATCGGCATGGACGGATGGGCTTTGGCCTCGCGCATCGGCGTACCGCTTCTTCTCGCATTGTATTTTCTGCTTCCGCGCGTGCGGCGCGGACTCCAGTGATACCACGCGGAGCAGTCGATGCGTCGCGCAGGTGGCTCGTCGCGGCGTTCTTGGCGGCCGCCGCGCTGAACTGCGCGCCGGTGAATGCGGCGGATGGCGGCGCCGATTGGCCCGCCTACGGCGCCGACAGCGGGGCGTCGCACTACTCGCCGCTCACGCAAACCACCGCCGCCAATGTGGCGGACCTCGAGGAAGCCTGGAGCTATCGGGTCCCGTGGCCGGCGGGAAAGCACGTCGCGTTCGAGGCGACGCCGCTCAAGATCGACGATCTCATCTACGTCTGCCTGCCGCACAACGACGTGGTCGCGCTAGACGCGGAATCCGGCGCGGTGCGCTGGACCTATGCGGCGCACCTTCGCGACTGGAGCAACTCGACGGTCTGCCGCGGCCTCGCTTACTACGCGGCTCCCGGACATCCCGAGGACTGCCCCAAACGACTGCTCATGACGAGCGTCGATGCCACGCTGCGCGCCATCAATGCGCAAACCGGCGCGCCGTGCGAGAGCTTCGGCGATCACGGCTCGGTGGACCTGCTCAAGGGGCTCGGCGATGTGAAGCGTGGCTACTACACCCCCACGTCTCCGCCGGCGATCGTGCGCGGGCTTGCCGTCGTGGGCAGCGGCGTGCCGGATAACGGCGAAGTCGGCAATCCCTCGGGCGTGGTTCGTGCCTATGACGCCGTCAGCGGCCGTTTCGCCTGGGCGTGGGACCTTGGCCGCCCCGGCCAACATGGCGAGCCCGCCGCGGGGGAAATTTATACCCGCAACACCCCCAATGCCTGGTCGTTGATGAGCGCGGACGAAGGCCTGGGTCTCGTCTATGTCCCGACCGGCAACAGCAATCCGGATTACTATGGCGCGCATCGCTCGCCGGAGTCCGAGAAATACTCGAGTGCGGTGGTGGCGCTCGATGCGGCAACCGGCGAAGTTCGCTGGTCGTTTCAAACCGTGCACCATGACCTCTGGGACTACGATGTCGGCGCGCAGCCGGTTCTCGTCGATTTGCCCGGGCCTGAAGGAACCGTTCCCGCGCTGATCCAGGCCACCAAGACCGGGCAGGTTTTTTTGCTCGACCGGCGGGACGGTCACCCGCTTTCCGAGGTGGCCGAGCGGCCCACGCCCCAAGGCGCCGGCCGCGGCGACTGGACGGCCAAGACTCAGCCGTTTTCCGTGGGAATGCCCGCCTTCACCGGTCCGGACCTCACCGAGAAAGATATGTGGGGACTCTCGCCGTTCGATGCACTGTGGTGCCGAATCCAATTCCGTAAGGCGCGCTACGAAGGGCCGATGACGCCGCCGTCCGACGATTCGTGGATTTATTCCACCGGCTTTCTGGGCGGCATAGATTGGGGCAGCGTCTCCGTCGACAAGGCCGACGGCGTAATGATCGTCAACTCCTTCATCATGGCAAGCCGCAACCGCTTCGTCGCAGCCGGCGAGTTCGGCAACGATCCGCCTGCGACGCTGCCGTTCCCGTTTTTTCATCAGGAAGGCTCGCCGTACTTTGCGGTATTCACCGCCTTGTTTCGCTCGCCCCTCGGCATGCCCTGTCAGCGTCCTCCGTACGGCATGCTGAGCGCGGTCGACTTGCGCACGCACAAGCTCTTGTGGTCGCACCCGCTGGGCACCTCGCGCAATGCCGGCCCCTTGGGAACCCAACTGCCGATCTCGCTGCCGATGGGCTCGCCCAATATCGGGGGTTCGCTGGTCACGCAGAGCGGGGTCGCATTCATCGCTGCCACCCTCGATCGATATTTTCGTGCGATCGATGTCAAGACAGGAGCCGAGCTATGGCGTACCCAGCTGCCCTCCGCCGCCTTTGCCAATCCGATGACCTACGTCTCGCCGAAGAGCGGACGGCAGTTCGTCGCGATTGCCGTCGGCGGCAACTCCATCACCAGCCGCAACCATGGACTGTATGTGACAGCCTTCGCATTGCCGGCCGCCCACTGAGCCATTCGAAGCAAGACGGGGCCATGGGAGCCCGGACGTGACTATGCACAACACACTGACCGGCCTGTTCTGCTCAATGACGTTCATGGCCAATGCCGCGCTCGGCCTCGGCGCACAGTCGGCGACGAACGGTGCCGCCGCATCGGCGCGGGGAGACGGCCCGGCGCCCTCCCCTCAGCCGTTTTCCATCACCAGGACCGATCCGGCGCTGGATACCATCATAGCCAGGAACTCACGCGCCGAATTACTGAGCGATCGCTTCGGCATCACGGAGGGCCCGGTGTGGATGCGCAGCGGCGGCAAGGGCTTCCTGCTCGTGAGCGATCTTACGGCCAATGTCATCTACAAAATTGCGGCGGACAAGAAGGTGTCGGTGTTCCTCGATCAGGCCGGCTACAGCGGCGACGACATTGCCAACGCCGGCACGCAGTCGCGCAGCGGGCGGATGCACGTGCTGATGATAGGCCCGTCCTGCACCGGCATCGATCTCGAAGGCCGGCTCTTGTGGTGTGCCGGCAATGATGGCGCCATCATGCGGCTCGAGAAGGACGGCACGCGCACCGTCCTCGCCGGCAAGTTCAACGGCAAGCGTTTCAACGGCCCCAACGACCTGGTGGTCACGCACGATGGCGGCCTGTTTTTCACCGACCCCGACTTCGGCCTGCGCTACGGCGCGAAAAGCCCGCTGAAGCAGCTGGAATCCTCGGGCGTGTGGTATGTCAAGAACGGGCGGTCCAGAAAGGTGCTCGACGCCGCTGAACTCGGCGGCATCCCCGATGGGATTGCATTGTCGCCCGGCGACCACTTTCTCTATCTCACCGCCGGGCCGGGCAGAATGAAGCGATACGCCATCGATGCCGACGGCAGCCTGTCGGCGGGAATGCTGTTTGCCGAAGGCGTGGGCATTGGCGACGGCATCAAGGTCGATCTTCGGGGCAACGTATATTCCGGCAGCGGCGCCGGACCGGGCGTCGTGCGCATCGGTGCGCCCGATGGAAGATTGTTGGGAACCATCAACCTTCCAGTCGATGGCAACGAGCCCAAGAAACAGATCTGCGCCTCCAATCTCGCGTTCGGCGACAGCGACGGGAAAACGCTCTACATTACGGCGTGCCAGGCGGTCTACAAGATCCGATTGCTCCTTGCCGGACCGGTGCCCGGACCTACCTAGTATCTCGGCGCACCTTGGGGCACGCGCGGCCAACGGTACGCGCAAACTCGACTCGTCTTTGGCGCCTCGAATTCTCAGCACCTGCGATAACGTCGGAAAAGGAAAACCGGAAGCGCTGCTGACAGCAGCGCTTCCGGGGCACCCGGGGGGAGTGGCTTAGAAGTCCCGGCGCAATCGTACGTTGAACTCACGCGGCGGAGCGACGTTCGAGGAGACGTTGACCGCACCGCCGTTGAACAACTGGTAATAGTAGAACTTGTCGAACAGGTTGGTGACCTGCACGGTGGCGGTCCACTTGCCGTCCGTCGGCTTGAAGATGAAGCTCGCGTTGTAGATCGACTGCGCGGGCAGGTTGAAGGCCGGATCCGGCGCGATCGTCGTGTTGGGCGCGAAGGTCTGGCGCGTCTGATACGACCAGTCCATGCGCGGCGTGAAGTCGCCCGCACCGAACACCGGGATCGAGTACTGGATGCCCGCGTTCATGTTCCATTCCGGCTGCTGCAAGTTGCCGGCCGCGTTGTAGCCGGGCTCCATGGGGTCACGCACCAAGGACTTGAAGTGGTTGTAACCGCCGGTCCAGCTGACCAACAACCGCTCGGTGGGCTTGGCCGTCAGCTCCCACTCCGCGCCTTCGATGACGGCCGGCGTACCGACCGTGATGTACCAAGGGACCGACGATGTATTGGCGTAGCCATTGCACGCCGTCTGATACGCCGCCCAGGTCGGTGCGCCCGGTTGGCCCAGGCACTGCACGCCCTGCTCGGTCGCCAGGCGGCTCTTGTAGTCCGAATAGAACACATCCGCGTTGAACCGCACCCGGTGGTCGAAGAACTCGTTCTTCAAACCGAATTCGTACGAATGCATCACCTCCGCAGTGTACGGTGAGAGCTGGGCCGCGGTGATCACGATGGTCGTGATGCCGGGCGGACGCGAACCGGTCGCGAACGTGAAGTAGGCCATGGTGTTGTCGGTAATCTTGTAGTCCGTCGATGCCAGCCAGTCGAAGCGGTTGGCACTCACCGTGAAGGGATCGGTGACCGTGATGAGACCAGGGTGATTCAACCGATACTGCAATTCGTCCCACGAGAAGCGCGTCCCGCCGGACACGTTCCAGCGATCGGTGATCGCGTAATCACCATGGAGGAATCCCGAGGCGGTGTGCTTGAAAGCCGTATCGGTCTCGGTGAAGTTGTCGGTGATGTAGCCGATGGCACCGTTCGACTCCGCCCGCGAGGTCAAATAATAGCCGCCCGTCACCCACTTGAACTTGTCGTCGAACAGCAAACCGTTGAAACGCACCTCGGCCGTGTACTGCTTGACCGGCTGGTCGAAGTACGACAGCACGTAGCCGAGCGGCGACTCGTCGCCGTTCTGAACCGTGGTGTCTTCGAACTCGCTCGCCGCGAAAATTGCCTTCATGTGCACCTTGTCGAGGACATCCCAGTCGATCTTCAGCGAGTTGTCGAAGGAGTCCATGTTCATGGCGTTGGCATAGCAGTAGCCGTTCGGCACCGGTTCGTACGGCGCCTGCTGCACCACCGTGCCGCCGAAGCCCGGACGGCAGAACGTGGCGTAGCTCGAGTACGGCTGTCCCTTGGGCGCCAGGAAGCGGTTGTCGTATTGGATGTTGAAAATCTGCTGCATGGCCACGTTGTAGTTCTGGATCAACGCGTTGCTGTTCGGATACGGATTCGTGATCGAGGTGATGAGCTCCGGGGACGCCTCATCCCGGTTCCTGTGGTAGCTGATCTGGTAGTTGATCTCGAGCCCATCCTGCGGCAGCCAGCGCAGCATCGCCTTGACCGCGTCCTGGTTCGTGCCACCCTCGCTACCCGTCTTACAGCCGCGCTGGTAAGCGCCCAACTGCGTCGCGCCGTTGGAGGCCACTCCGCCCGGCGTGCTGTGCGGGTAGTTGCCGATGAGCTGCGGCGTACCCTGCGCGTACATCTCGCAGGCAAAGTCCAAGAGAGTCACGTAGCCGTCCTGCGACTCCTGCGATCCCGACACCCGCAAGAACAGGTTCGACATCAGCGCCACGTCGAATGCCGCATCGATCTGCTCCTTGTGGAACGAACCGTAGGTGGCTTCGATGTAGCCCGTGTCATCGCCCTGCGGCACCTTGGAGAAGATCGAGATCGTACCGCCGATGCTGGCATTGCCCGACAGGGTTCCCTGCGGACCGCGCTTGACTTCGATGTGATCGATGTCGTTCAAGTTGAGCGCCGAGCCCACGACCGTGCTGTGATACACGTCGTCGACGTAGATGCCGACGGCCGGCTCGCGCGCATAGCTCGCATCGTTCTCCACGACGCCGCGCATGACGATCACGGGCGAACCGCCCTCGTCCGCATCGCCGGGGTGCGTATACAGGTTCGGCACCATCGCCCCGAGGCTCGTCATGTTGGTGACGTTCGCCAGCTTCAATTGATCCTGCGATACCGCCGTGATCGCCACGGGTGTGTTCTGCAGATTTTCCTTGGTATAGCGTGCCGTGACCGTGATCTCCTCGAGACCGCCGACGTCGGCCGCCTTCGGCGCGGCGTTATCTGCGGATGCCGAGGGTACCGCCTGCGCACCCGCCACCCCCGATATCAACACCAGCGCTGCGAGCACCGTGCCTTTCCCACGGATATTGCCTGCAAGGCCGCTTAGATTTATGTAATTCATCATCGATTCCCCCCTAACCCTTTTGAGTTGTCCGTCGTTCGCGTTGGCCGTCGGATGCCGCGGCATGTGGTTTCATTCAGCGAGTATCAACATCGTCAATCGTGGTGTTGCCACCGCGCGGGCGCTAAGCGGTCTGGCCGGCGCCGGCGCGAGTGCGGGCATGCGCCCGGAGCGCGCGGAAGGCGTCGGCGGTGAACTTACCGGGCGCGACAAATGAGGGGGCGCATAAACCTTCGAGGGATGGCGTCTTGCAATGCGGCCCGAGCCGCGCGCCGCATGCCCACGTTCGATGAAGCCGCTCCCGCCGATGACTATTGTCTTTCCAGCCACAGAATTATGTCCCCGCCCCCAAGCCAGTCATTCAACTTTGTTGTACGCGTGCAATACTATTGTCGAGTTTCCGCGGCGTCAAGCGGCGAATCACCGGGATGGGCTTTTCAGGTAACCTTGTGTGATGGGAAGCCCGCTTTGGGCGCGGTCTCGGCCCGAAGCGGAGCGGGCCGAGGCGAATGGAATCACCATTAAGGGGAGCGAGGCGTGGCGAAGGGCATCCAGTCGATACTGTTGGGATTCAGATTGCTGCAAGGTATTACGGACTCCGAAACCCCGGTCTCCCTCAAGAGCATCGCCGCCGTGGGCGGCATGTCGCCGAGCAAAGCGCGGATGTACCTCATCAGCCTGATCGAGACGGGCTTGATCGTACAAAACGCGGAGACGGGGTTTTATGCCCTGGGGCCGTACTCCCTTTACCTCGGCACCCGCGCGTTGCAGCGCATGGAGCTGATGACCATCGCCAGTGCGGCGATGCGCAGCCTGCAGCAACAGACCAACGCCCTGGTTCTCCTGTGCAGTTGGGATTTGAAGGGTGTCATGATCGTTTCGCGCAGCGAGGGGAACAGGCCGCAACCCCTTCAATTTCCGATCGGCGGCTCGGCCTCGCTTGCCAGCACCGCCACGGGCCATGTATTTCTCGCATTCGGCCCGCGCGAGCAGACATGGGGCCACCTTGCGGAAGAGCTGCAGGAGCTGGGCCTCACGAAGGCCGAGCAGCGTAAGCGGTCGCAAGCTCTCAAGGCGCTGGCGGAACAAGTCCGTCGCCGCGGCGTCGCGGATGCCGACCCCATCGCTTATTCCTCGGGTGTGACTCTCTCCGGCTACGCGGCGATTGCCGCCCCCATCTTCGATGCCAGCAGCCGGCTACGCTACGCATTGACCCTCATTTATCGGACCGATCGCCACCACAAGAAAAAGGAAGATCTCGTGCGGCTGACGATGGAATGCGCCAACCGGGTGACCGAACTGGCCGGCGCACGCAACGGCCCTTGAGATCGGCATCACGGCAGTGCAGGTCGGCCTACTTTAAGTTCAATGCTCGGACGCGCTTCGCCAAGCGCGGACTGGACGCGGGCGGTAAACTTAGAGCCGCTTCGTGCGCACGCCATAGGCTGGTTTGACCCTGAATTTCAATACAACTATACTTGATTGAGTATCACTATGTTGCATTGACTCGCCCTCGCCGCATCGATCCACAGCCGATCGTCTCCGGACCGCGATTTGGGTGAAACGAAGGAATCAATTCTGATGAAAGTAGCGTTCATTGGCGTCGGGACCATGGGCAAGCCCATGGCAGCCAACATCGTCAAAGGCGGCCACGAGGTTTTCGTCTTCGACTCGAATCCCGCCGTCGCGTCGCGCGTCGCCGGAGAAATCGGCGCAACCGTTCTCGGACAAATGGCCGACATCGCCGTCGCGGAGATCATCGTGACGATGTTGCCGGACGGCAACGTGGTGCGCGACGTTGCGCTCGGCGACAAGGGCATTGCATCGGCTGCGAAGCCGGGAACGATATTGGTAGACATGAGCTCCAGCCAGCCCATGATCACGCGCACCACCGGAGCGGCCTTGGCGCTCAAGGGAATCGTGCTCATCGATGCGCCGGTTTCCGGTGGAATGCAACGTGCGGCCACGGGGAAGCTCACGATCATGATCGGCAGCAACGATGCCGCGGCGGTCGTGCGGGCGAAGCCCGTCCTGGAGTGCATGGGCGACACTTTTTTCGACGTCGGCAAATTGGGCGCCGGTCACGCCGCCAAGGCGTTGAACAATGTCGTTGCGGCCGGAAACTACGCCGTACTCGCCGAGGCATTGATTGCCGGCGAACGTTACGGCATCGATCGCGGGACGATCGTCGACATCGTCAACGTCTCGACCGGCCAATCCTTCTGCTCGACCGTGGTAATGAAGCAATTCGTGATTCCCGAGACCTTCAACACCGGTTTCGCCAGCGGACTGCTGGCAAAAGATGCGCGGATCGCCGCGGACCTTGCCGAGGAGCTCGGCTGCGATGACCCGTTCATCCAATTGTCGGCCAAACGATGGGCCCTGGCACGGGACACCTTGGGCGGGACAGAGGACATGTCCAAGGCAATCATCGCATGGCAGGGGCTCAAGAAGATCCCGGCCGCCTGAGCGGCCCCGCACCGCCGCGCGTTGACCGTACCGTTCGGCGGATACGGGGGTTCGGGTCTTGGCCGCGACAAGTCGCTCCATGCGCCCAGACCAATACGTTCGGCTCAAAACGCCGTGGATGGCTGTCGAGTAGAATCGCAACGGCCATACTCAATACAATCGACTCGGAGAATCACAGATGGAAAACGAAACGGAAGCTTTCACCAAGGGCCTGGCGCTGCGCCGGGAAATGTTCGGAGTTGCGGGAGCGGATAAGGCCGTGGCGGAAGCCAGCGAGTTTTCGCGGCCGTTGCAGGAAACGGTCACTCGTTTTTGCTTCGGAGAAATCTGGCAGCGCCCCGGCCTCGATCGCAAGACTCGCAGCATGATTACCGTGTCGATGTTGATCGCCGCCGGACGCTTTGCACAATTGCCTGCCCACCTCCGCGGAGCGGTGGCGAACGGTGCGTCCCTGCTCGAATTGCGCGAACTCATTTTGCATAGCCAACTCTATTGCGGCATTCCCTCGGCAGTGGAGGCTACCGCGATTTGCGAGGCAACCCTTGGAACGTCAGTCTGAACGTCCATCCCCTGCGGGCCGGACTTGCCGCTAGCGGGGCGGGACGCCCCGCTAGCTTGACCCAATTCATGCGCACGAGAGTCGACAAATGATCCCGACCAAAGGTTATGCGGCAGCCAGCGCAAAGGCCGCCGTGGCACCGTACGATTTCACACGCCGCGAGCCCGGCCCCCATGACGTTCTGATCGACATCCGTTTCTGCGGCGTTTGTCATTCCGACATACATCAATCCCGCGATGAGTGGGGCGGTTCGATTTTCCCGATGGTCCCGGGGCACGAGATCGTCGGCGTCGTAGCGAAAACCGGCGGACAGGTCACGAAGTTTCGCCCCGGCGATCGCGTGGGGGTCGGCTGTTTCGTCGACTCGTGCCGTCGCTGCCACTACTGCACGCAGGGATTGGAGCAGTACTGCGCCGAGACGGCCACCCAAACCTATAACGCGCTGGAGCGGGACGGTAAGACACCCACCCTGGGCGGTTATTCGGATAAGATCGTCGTCGACGAGAACTACGTTCTGCGCATACCCGAGAACCTGCCGCTCGACGGCGCCGCGCCGCTGCTGTGCGCGGGCATCACGCTCTATTCGCCGCTCAGGCATTGGAATGCCGGCCCCGGGAAGAAGGTTGCCATCGTCGGGCTCGGCGGTTTGGGCCACATGGGCGTCAAGCTCGCGCATGCTTTTGGCGCCGAGGTGACCGTGATCAGTCAATCCATGCGCAAAGAGGCGGAGGCGCGCCGCATGGGCGCCGATCACTTCTACGCTTCATCCGACGCGGCGACCTTTGCCAAGCTTGCAGGCCATTTCGACCTCGTCATCAATACGGTGTCGGCCGAAATAGACTGGAACCAATACCTGTCCTTGGTCAAGGTCGACGGCTCCATGGTCGTGGTGGGCGTTCCCGAACACCAGGTGCCGATCGCCGCATTTTCCCTCATCGCGAAGCGCCGCAGCCTGTCCGGATCGATGATCGGCGGCATCCCGGAAACGCAGGAAATGCTGGATTTCTGCGCGAAACACGGCATCGTGTCGGACATCGAGATCACGCCCATTCAAAAGATCAACGAGGCATATGAGCGAATCCTGCGGAGCGATGTCCGCTATCGATTTGTGATCGACATGGCCACCCTCACGGGCTGAAGCGGTACTGTGAACCGCACCGGACGCCATCCAGGGTCGATGCGATATCGGCGTGGTGGATAACAGCAGGCCCGTGGTGCACGCCCATGTGGTCCTCGGCGACCGGGATGGCGGAACCAAGGGCGGGCACCTTATGCATGCAGTGGCCTCGCCCACCGTGGAGATCTTCATTACCACGGGCGCGGCAGTCCTCAACAAGGAGCCGGATGCGGCATCCGGCATGACCTTATTCAAATAGCGCCCGCCCGTGGCGCGCGCAGCGGCCAAAGCCGTTCGGATGCGAGCGCCGCCCCTTCGACCAGCATGGCAAGTTTTTTATAGGATATTTCCGCATCCATTTTGCCGATGCCCGCGAACGTTCCGAATCCGCAGTCCGTCCCTGCGATGATGCGGTCGCGGCCGACAATGTCCGCAAATTGCCCGATGCGTTGTGCGATGAGCTCCGGATGTTCCACGTAGTTGGACGTCGAGGTCAGTAGGCCGGGAATCAGAATTTTCTCTTCGGGAATCGAAGCGCTCTTCCAGACCGTCCACTCATGCGCGTGCCGCGGATTCGACGCTTCGAATTGGATGCCGGAAGGTTTTGCTTTCAAGACGATCGGAAGGACTTTCTCGAGCGCGATGTCGTGATCGTGAGGTCCTTCGTAATTGCCCCAGCACAAATGCATGCGTACCGACTCCGCGGGTACGTTGCGCAGGGCATGATTGAGCACTTCGACCTGATGCTCGGCTCGGGCCAGAAACTCCTCTTCGGTCAGATCCTGAAAGCCGGTGTGGCGCGCCATCGCAAGGTCGGGACAATCCAGCTGCAGGATGAAGCCGGCTTCCACGATGGCTTCATACTCGATCCGCATCGCTTCGCCGATTGCCTCGACATAAGCGGAATGGGAAGAATAATGAGCGTTCGGCTGGAATGCGGCCACCACGCCCGGCGATGCAGCATTCAGAAATGCCGCCCCGGGCGCCGCCAAGTCAACCGCATCTCGCATGCGGCGAATGTCGCTGTTGAGATCGTCGTAGCCGGTGAACTCAATGTCGCCGATGCAGGATTCCCGCTTGAACGTCTGGCTCCCCGCGAATACGGCCATTCGGGCGCGGAATTCCGGATACGGCTGCAGATCGCGGGCAATCTGCCGCGGGCTGTCGCCGCCAAATCCCGACAGGCGATCTTTGATGTAAGTGGCATAGCCGATTTTTGCCGTCTCGCCGTCGCTCACGATGTCGATGCCGAGCGCGGTCTGGCGCGCCACGACATCGCGAACCGCGCTCGACATGACCTGGTCGAATTCCGAGAGCGAGTATTCCTCGCCCTTTTCGCGATGGAACAGCATTTCTACGACCCGCGAACCGCGCGGCAGACTCCCCACGTGAGTCGTCGGAATTCTGTCGGGTGATTTCATTGCAACTCCTCGGCTAGATTGGCGGCCCGTGCCGCGCTGCGGCTATCCCGCGCGACCCGACGCGAGCACGATGTGGCCCACGGCGGTATTGGATGCGGGCACATGGTAGAACCGATGGAGTTCCCGCACTCTGCCCTCGAGAGCGCCGCGCATGATGAGCCACATGATGAGCTCCATCCCCTCGGACCCGGCTTCGCGCACGTAATCCTCGTGCGACAATGAGTACAATACCTCGGGCTCATCGGACAATTTGTCCAGGAACATCGTGTCGAAGGCGGTGTTGATGAATCCCGCCCGTGTCCCCGTGAGTTGGTGGCTCATTCCGCCGGTACCCCAAACTTGAACGTTCAGATCCTCGGGGTAGGCTGCGACTGCACGGGCAATGGCCTGGCCCAGGCGATAACAGCGATGGGCGGTCGGGGGCGGATATTGAATGACGTTGACCGCCAAGGGAATCACCTTGACGGGCCACGCCTCAGGCTGGCCGAACATGAGCGATAGCGGCACCGTGAGACCATGGTCGACATCGAGTCGATTCATGATCGTCATGTCGAATTCGTCCAGTATGAGGCTTTCGGCAAGATGCCACGCAAGCTCCGCATGGCCATTGACGGTCGGAACCGGCCGGGGCCCCCAACCCTCATCCGCGGGTGGAAATTTCTCCGCACAGCCGATGGCGAAAGTCGGAATGATGTCGAGCGAGAACGCCGACGCATGATCGTTGTAGACCAGAATCACAACGTCGGGCTTTACGGCGTCCATCCATCTCCTCGACCATTCGTAGCCCGAGAACAGCCGCCGCCAATACGGCTCGTTGATCCTCCCCGAGTCCTGGGCGGCGCCGATCGCGGGGACATGGCTCGAACCCAAGCCGGCGGTGATGCGGGCCATCAGGATCCGCGAGCGATCGAGCGCAAGCCGTCAGGTATGCGGCCGCCGGCAAGCATCATGGCGGCGTACTCGGCTTGCGTTTGATCCGTGAATGACGCAACGACGGATTGGACGCTTCGACCATCGGTGGCGGCGATCTTGAGAATGAAGAATATATTGCCGCCTTCCTCGAGCATGCTCGAATAGTTGCGGTCCAGAACCGACCGTTTCTGTGCAGGCGTCAACGGCCACTCGTCCAGATACGACGATTCGTCTGCCAAAAACCGCTGTCGATTGGCCTCGTTCATCAGCGACATGCAAAACTGGTTCAAAGCGTAGCCGCGGCGCGCGCGCTTGCCGGTGAACACCAAGGTCCCAGGTATATCAGCAAATCTGTCGGTCAATTAGAGCCCCCCGATCGTTTCCGCCATTCCAACGGCGTGGCCTTTGGGATCCCATTCTAATCACTTCGGATCCTGCCCGCAATTGAACGGGTACGCCCGGACGGTGCACGCTCACTTCGATGCCGCAACGCGCCCCGGAGCACCGCGGCTGACCACCTGGAATCCGACGATGTTGATGCTCTCTTTTGCCGCCATGGCATGCTCCCTCATCAGCGCTTCGGCACGGGCGCCATGCCCCGATTCCAGAGCGGCGAATATGCAACGGTGTTGACGGTGGGCGTAATACAGTAGGTCGTACATTCGATCGAGATCGAATTTGTCGAACGCCAGGGCGCTGGCGCCCGCAAAGGGAATCCGGCTGTTGCGCTCGATCGCGTCGCTCAATATCGAGCTATCGGCGGCGGCCGCTATCAACTCGTGGAAACGAGAATTCATTGCCGCATACGTAGCCTCGTCTTCCTCCGTAACGCAGCGCTTCGCGAAGATTGCGTCGCCGTCCTCCAAGCAAGCGCGCATTTCGCGCGAGAAACCCTTGGTCGTACCCTGCTCCGCGACGCGACGCACCGCCATCCCCTCCAGGACGGCCCGCAGGTCGATGGCATCGGTGATGTCCGCCGCGGTGAATGAACGTACGACGAACCCACGCGTCCGATGCTCCATCAAGAGGCCTTCCTGTGCCAGCAGGGGAAGCGCCTGCCTGACCGGGGTTCTGGACGTTCCCAATATTTCCGCCAGAGGCGCTTCCGCGACACGCTGTCCGGGAGCGATTTCCCCTCTCAGGATCATCTCGCGGATCCGTACAACTGCGTGGGTCAGCGTGTCATTCACAACGAGTTTCCGCTAAAGTTTCCCGCCACACACTGAAGCGGCTTACCCTCGCATGGCGACCGAAAGTGTAATGTGAGGAGCACTGGCAGATGTACCGATTTCCCGTGTCTTCGGTAATCGACGTCGGAGAAAACTCGAAGCGATGACGAACCGAACTTCGTGGTCGCTCTTTTTTTCAAGTGTCTGCGATGGGTCCTGCAATGTCAATGGGCTGGATGAGGGAGGAGACACCGGTGGCGCAGGATGCATCGCGGGGAGTAAACGAGTCGTTCGCCGCCGCGTTACGGCTTCATCAGGCCGGACACCTGGGCGAGGCGGAAGGTCTTTACCGGCAGATTTTGCAGACCGACCCGCGCCACAGCGACGCCCTGCATTTTCTGGGCGTTCTCGCCCACCAGACCGGCCGCAATGAATTCGCGGCGGAGCTGATCGGCAAAGCCATCGCGCAGAACGGCCGAGTGCCGGTTTTCCATAACAACCTCGGCAACGTCTTCAAGGCTCAAGGCAAATTGGAGGCGGCGGCCGCTTCATACGGGCGGGCACTGGGCCAGAAACCGGACTACGCCGCCGCCTATTACAACTTGGGGCTCGTCCTGCAGGCGCAGGACAAGCTGGAAGAGGCCGCGGCGTCTTACACGCGGGCGATAGCCTGCCAACCGAACTATGCCGACGCGCACGGCAACCTCGGCAATATCCTGCAGGCGCAGGGGAAGTTGGAGGCAGCCGTCGCGTGCTACCGCCGGGCGCTCCGCCATCGGCCGGATTATGCCGAGGCGCACGGCAACCTCGGCAATGTCCTCAAGGCTCAGGGCAGGCTCGATGAGGCGCTCGCCTCTTACGGCAGGGCGTTGAACCTCAAGCCGAACTATGCCGAGGCGCACAACAACCTGGGGATTCTCCTCCTCGAGCAGGGCCGGATCGACGAGGCGGCGGCCTCGTACGCCAAGGCATTGGCGTGCAAGCCAGATTACGCCGAGGCGCACAACAATCTCGGCAACGCATTGAAGGAACAAGGCCGAGCGGCTGAGGCGGCGGCTTCATTCGAGCGTGCATTGGCTCTCGAGCCGGACTACGCCGAGGCCCGGATGGGATTGGCCATTGCGGCGATTCCGATCTTCGCCGCCACCGTCGAGGAGAGCGCCGGTGCGACCGGGAAATTCATGCGATCAGTCGATGAACTGACCGCATGGAGCGCCGCCAATCCCGGAAAGCTGGGAAGATCCGTGGGCGGCAATCAACCGTTTTATCTGGCGTATAGACCGGGGGATGTGGGTGGTCTGCTATCCCGCTATGGCGACCTGGTCTGCGCTGCGGCGGCGATTCATCGGCCGCAGCAGGCGCATCGCAACCGCACCGTCCAACCGCGAGATCGCATACGCATGGTGATCGTGAGCGGACAAGTGCGGCAACACCCGGTATGGGAGGTAATCTTGCGCGGCATCATCGCTCACAGGGATCGCCGACGCGTCGAGATTTTTCTCTATCACACGGGTTCGATCGTCGACGATGAAACGGTTTGGGCGAGATCGCAGGTCGATCGCTTCGTACAGGGACCCAAGCCGGCGAAAGCGTGGCTGGATGAGATCGCGCAAGATCGTCCCGACGTGATGTTCTACCCCGAAGTGGGCATGGACCCTGTCTCGTGCGCATTGGCTGCCCTGCGGCTGGCGCCGCTGCAAGTTGCAGGCTGGGGACATCCGGTAACGACGGGGCTGCCGACCATGGACTTATTCCTGTCCGGAGAACTTCTGGAAGGACGAGGGGCCGACAGGCATTATCGCGAGAAGCTCGTTCGGTTGCCCGGAACCGGCGTCTGCACGGAATTGACGCCTGCCCCACCGCAGCCCTGGGCGGGTCCGGTTCGGCAACCCGGCACCGTCCGCTTCGCCTTGTGCCAGCAGCCGATCAAATTCGATCCGGCGGACGATGCTCTCTTCGCCCGCATCGCCAAGGCCGCCGGCCCGTGTGAATTCTGGCTGGCGTCGCCGCAAAAGCTTCATTGGGCCACGGCAAAGCTGCATGCTCGGCTTGCCGCCGCGCTGCGCGCCGAAGGACTCGATCCCGCTGCGTATCTGCGGGTGACGGCGTGGCTGCCGCGTGGCCAATTTGCCGGCTTCTTGGACGAGATGGATATTTATTTGGACTGCCCTGCCTTCTCCGGTTACACCACCGCTCGGCAAGCCGTGCATCGCGGTTTGCCGATTGTCACGCTGGAAGGAGATTTCCTGCGGCAGCGCCTGGCGGCAGGCTTGTTGCGGCAAATCGGAATTACCGATGGGGTCGCCTCGGACCGCGACGAGTATGTGGACATCGCCGTTCGTTGGGCGCGGGAACGGCGCCGGTCCGGCCAGTGGGCCGCTCGACGTGCCTCGATCCGTCGAGCGGCACCCGCCGCGGACGGCAATCGATCGGCCGTGAATGCCTTGGAGCGAACGTTGATCGACGCTGCCATCGCGCGCGCCGCGGATCCGGCAACGCGGCCGTGAGCGCGAGCGGAGTTGCACGCGAGACGCGGGGAGACTCACTCGCGCACGCGGTCATAAAGGATTAGGCTAGGCACCTCGCCAGCGGCACCGAGGAGTAGCACGTGATTGCACACATCTCATTGTCGATCAGCAACTATCCCCGATCGAAGACCTTCTATACGAAGGTGCTTTCCGCTCTCGGGTATACCAACAACATGGAGTACGGCGAGGCTGCGGGCTTCAATGACGGCGAGAACACCGACTTCTGGATCAGCAAGACGAAATCGGTGGTGCCAACGCACGTCGCATTTCAGGCTACCGGCCGCAAGCAGGTGGCGGCGTTTCACAAGGCCGGCCTGGCCGCCGGCGGCAAAGACAACGGCGCCCCTGGATATCGCGACTATTCTCCCGGCTACTACGCCGCCTTCATACTCGATCCGGATGGCAACAACATCGAAGCGGTCTGGTACGACGACAGCAAGGCCGAGTGAGCCCGATGGCTCATATCTCGTTGCGCCGTGCGAATTGCCCGATGTAGTCCCCGGCCCGAAACGCGAGCGCCTGAATGGTCATGGTCGGTTGCCCGCGTCCGGAAGTCACGAAACTCGAGCCGTCGCACAGGAACAGATTCGGCACATCGTGGGTGCGGTGGTACTTGTCGATCACCGAGGTCGACGGGTCGTTCCCCATGCGCGCCGTACCCAACAAATGGACGCCGCCGGTGTTTTCCGAAATCGCGTCCCGCCAGATCTTTTTCGCCCCGGCGGCCTCCACGATCTCATACGACCGGTCCTGAAAGAATTTCGCCGTCGCCATATCGTCGGGATGATCCTTGTACGTCACGCGTATCGCAGGAATCCCCCACGCATCCTTGAGCACCGGGTCGATGCTGACGCTGTTCGACTCCACGGGAAGCGATGTCGTGTGGCCGGTGGAGGCCATGGTGCGGGTAAAGCCTTCCAGCCTATCCTTGAACTCCTGACCCCAGCTGGGTAAATCGCCGCCCGAGTCCATGGCCCAGATCGCCGGCTGCGGATTGATGCGCGCGTCGATACCGCCGCCGCCATAGAAGCCGCGCTTCGGGTCCGAATCGTAGAAATCGTGCAGGATCCGGGTCACCTGCACGCTCTTGTACTCGTTGAGTTCGTGCTCGAACACGCCTTGCACGCCCGACCCTTGATTGAACATCAGATGCTTGCCGACCATGCCGCTCGAATTGGCCAATCCCTGCGCAAAGCGGTTGCTGGTCGAGTTGAGCAGCAGGCGCGAGGTCTCGGCGCCGTTGGCCGACAGCACGACGGCCTTGGCCGGCTGAAAATGCTCGCGCTTGTCGCTGTCGAAATAATGAACGCCGGTGGCGCGGCCCTTGGCGTCGGTCTCGACCCGAAACACGTAACTTAAAGATCTGACTTCGCAAAGACCCGTCGCTTCCGCCTCCGGAATCGAGGTGTACAGCGATGAGGACTTGGCACGCGCTTCGCAGCCGAAACCCATGCAAAAGCCGCAATTGATGCAGGCTGACCGGCCCCGATAGGGCTGCGACGCGATCGCCATCGGGGCGGGAAACGGATGCAAACCGAGTTTGCGGGCGCCCTGTTCGAAAAGCACACCGGAGGATTTCACCGGCAGCGGCGGCATGGGATAGGGTTTGCTGCGCGGCGGATCGAAGGGACTCGCATGGGCCAGACCCGATACGCCTACCTCCCACTCGACTTTGGTGTAATAGGGCTCGAGTTCTTGATAGGTGATCGGCCAATCGGCAAATGCCGTTCCGGAAATGCTGCCGAGCACGCTGCGCTCGTGGAAATCGATTTCATGGAAGCGCCAAAAATTCGCGGTGTAGTGGACGCTGCTGCCGCCCACCAGGCGCGCATAAGTCGCGGGCAGCATACTACCCATCGGCTGCGTTGCCGTCTCGCTCGGCAGCTTTCTGAATGTCTGCGGACTGTGCTTGGGTCCGTTGGTAATGCCGTTCATGAAGAAGTATTTGAATTCATCATGCTCGAAATCGGCCGGCCCCAGCTGCGGCCCCTGTTCGAACACCAGGACGGTACACCCGGCGCGGGACAATTCCCGCGCCATCACGCCGCCGGCCGCCCCTGAACCCACCACGACGAAATCGACCATCTCGCCGGGTTTGAATTGGCGGCCGGTCACGAGCGATTCTCCGAGTAGGGAACGAAGCCCGTGTACCGGGCATCGTAATAGCCGAAGGGCGGCGTGAATGCATGCTGATCCACGAAGCCCAGCAATTTCCAGCCGGATCCTCGGTAGTTGCCGCCGTATTTCGGCGACGTGAACATGCCGAGTACGGTCAGCATACGGGTCATCTCGAAGAACGAATCCTTGTCCGCCGTCTTCAAAAACGCCAGCTGGGTGGCGAAGTCGGCGGAGCCGAACGATGACAGCGTAGGATGGGCGGCGCGAAATGCTCCCTGAAATTCAGCGAGCCCGCGACGATACCCGGGCGCCATTCCGGCAAGATAGGTCGACAGAGAGCGGTCGATGAAATACACCGCGTGCGCTTCACGGGCGCCGGGCGTGGCGCCGCTCGGCACGATCTGGGCGCAAATCGCCTCGACGTCGGCCGCATCGGAGGAATTCAAGAAGTCGAAACGCGGTGGCGCAGTATCCGTCGCTACCTGCTCGGCGTGATGCGCCGCCGCCGCGATGGACGGCCACTGCGCCGCAACCCACAGGCTCGTCAACATCCCGCCGCCCGAGAGCAAGAACGCCCGCCGTGAAGACTCGCCTGGATCGCCGTCGGACTTTTCCATTTCCCCTCGCATTGTCTGGAGTCCCCTCGCGCTTTGAATATACACGATACGGGGATTTTGGCTAAGTGGCCTTGGACCACCGCCGCCCCGAGGCCTGCCTGTAGCGGCCTACGCTCAAACGCGCCCTCATCCGGCTGCTTCGGCGGAGCGAAGCCAAACATCCGATTTCTCGACATGCGATGATATTGGTTCTGTAGATAAGGCCGTTCTAAAATGGGTAGCACATTGAGTCGAGCACTCCTCGTCGCCTTGATCCTTCCTTGGTGGCTCGGTACCGGCACTTCACGGGTCTATGCGCAGGAGCCCGTCAAAGTCCCGACCGGGGGCGTGCTTCGCGAGGCCTCACTGCAGGGACTGAACGGTCCCTCGCGCAATCTCAGCGCGTTTCGTGGCAGACCTCTGCTCATCAATGTGTGGGCGAGCTGGTGTGGGCCGTGCCGTCAAGAGATGGCATCGCTGGAGCGCCTTGCCTGGCGGGACACAAGGAATCACTTCGCGATCATCGGAATCTCGACGGACGACGATGTGGACGCGGCAAAGGCCCTACTAACCAACACGCATGCCACCATCAGCCATTTCATCGACCATGCCTTGATTTTGGAAAACATGCTGGGTGCCTCGCAGCTGCCATTGACCCTGCTCGTGGACCGCGATGGACGCGTGCTGCAGAGGATTTATGGGGCGAGACAGTGGGATAGCGAGGAGTCCCTACGGTTGATCGACGAGAGCTTCACAAAACCCTCTCGGTGACGGCGCGGGTGCCGATAAACCGGGATTCGACATCACCGCCTCGGCTCCGATGGATATTCCTCGAAGGGGACTGGACTATTTCTGCGCGCCGCTGTAATCAGTCGTCATGTTCATTGCTTTCGAATGCTGCCTGCGCTCGCCATGAGCAAATCTCATCCCACGTCGAGCTTGGTTGTCCTAGGCTTGGGGTTGAGCTTGCTGGGTAGCCGAGCCCGCGGCGCGGCGCCGTCTTTCGAAGCTTTCGGCGCGTTTTTCCCGGCGTGCATGCTGTGTGCATCGGCGGGTATCGCCGGCGCCATCGCCGCGCGCGCTGCCATGGTCCGCGCCGCCGCCGCGGCCATTCTGCCGTTTCAGCTCCTGCTCTGTACGGCGATCGGCACCATCGTCGCCATCCTGGTCTGGCTCCTGTTCTTCGGTTGAGCGTATGGCATCGGCTCGATCACCGATGTCACCCGGGCCGAGACCCTGCTGCTGGAAGCGGAGAACGCGTCCACCGACGCCTACAGCGCGGCCCTGGCCGCGGCCGCCACGCTGGCACTCTCGGCCGGCGCGCTCGGCGCCGCACCTCAATAGTCCAATGTAGCGCGCAGCTCGACCGATCGGCCACGTTCCAACGTACGGAATCGCACAGACAAAAAGTCGATCGGCGCGTATCCTCGTCAAATGTATTTTTGTCGGCTGGATTCCGCATGAATAATCATTCCACCATCGACTCGAGTCCGCGCTTCGCCGCAGCCGACATCTCGAAAGACAATGTCACGCGATTTCAGGCCGCATCCTCGTGGAGGGCGCGTTGGCAGCTGGTGAACTCATTTGTTCCTTACATTCTCCTATGGGTGGCGATGGTCTACGCACTCGCCGTTTCATATTGGTTGGTGCTGCCGCTCGCGATTCTCGCCGCGGGATTTCTCGCACGAATTTTCATCGTTTTCCACGACTGCGGCCACTCATCCTTCTTCAAGTCGAAGCGAGCCAACAACGCGACGGGCGTCATCGCGGGATTTTTGAACCTCACTCCGTATCTGCACTGGCGCTGGCAGCATGCTTTACATCACGGGACCGCGGGCGATCTGGATCGACGCGGCTCGGGCGACATCTGGATGCTGACCGTGCAGGAATATATCGAGAGTACGCGCTGGCGGCGCTTTGCGTATCGGCTTGCGCGCAATCCGCTCGTACTATTCATAATCGCGCCGCTATATGTATTTGTCGTCCATCATCGATTTGCAGCATCCACGGCGCCCGCGCGCGAGCGCCGATCCGTTCGGCGTACGAACTGGGCGTTGCTCGGAATCACGGTCTTGATGAGCGCCATGATCGGATTGAAAGCATTTCTTTTGATTCAGCTGACCGTTTCCGCATTTGCCGGCGCCGTCGGTCTCTGGTTGTTTTACGTGCAACATCAATTCGAGGGCGCTTATTGGTCGCGATCCCCGGATTGGAACTACACGGCTGCGGCGCTGCAGGGCAGCTCATTTTACAAGCTGCCGAAAATCCTGCAGTGGTTCACCGGCAATATCGGTTTTCATCATATACATCATCTGAACCCTCGAATTCCGAATTACCACCTTCAGCGATGTCATGACGGAGATCCATTCTTCAGGACGATCAAACCGGTCACGCTGTTGGCGAGTTTCAAGTCCCTCAGGTTTCGCTTATGGGACGAACAGCACAATGTATTTGTCGGCTTTCGCCATCTCAGTTGTTAGGGTAAACCTGGGCCCCGAGGGGCGAGACTCCGGTCCTGCAGTACAGCTTCAGCTGGAAACAACTGGCGGTGATCGCTGGCTTGAGCTACTGGCGCTTCTACTTCCGAATGTTCAACGGATCGATCAAGAGTCCACAGATCGTCGAGTTCCTCAAAGCCTTGCAAGCCACGATTGGCAAGAAGCTGCTCATCATCTGGGATCGCTTGCAGGCGCATCGCTCGAAGCTCGTGCGGGCGCATGTCGAAGCCCAAAACGGTCACATCATGATCGATTACCTGCCAGCCTACGCAGGCTACGGGCGCGTGATCAACACCGCTTCCGTGCACGGCCTGGTCGCTGAGAAGCAGCCATCTCGCCGATTGTCATCACCCGCGGAGATTGCGCGCCTCGCGTGCTGGCTGTGCGCGCCCGAGGCGCATAACATCACCGGCACCGCGATTCCGATCGACGGCGGATGGACGGCGCAGTAGCGCCGCGATACCGCAACTCACGGACATGGTTACCGTGCTTCCTCCGTTGGTCAATCCGCCGCCACCGCCGCCGGCCCACCCCCCGACGGCCGCCGCACCAGGAAGCACAGCGGAATGAGCGCGACGCACAGCCACGCGGAAAGATAAAAGAGATCGAGCGACGAGAGGAGGTAGCTTTGTCCAACCAGGCTTTGCGTCATCGTGCCCGCGGCGGCCTGGTCAGTCATGCCGAACTGATGCAGCTGCGCCAGCGATTGCTGATACGCGGGGGCGTACACCGTGATGGAGTCGGTGAGCCGCGCCTGATGGAAGGCTTCACGCCGATCCCACAAGGTGGTGGTGAGCGACGTGGCGAAGCTGCCGGCGGTGATGCGCAGAAAATTCGACAGGCCCGACGCTGCGGGAATCTTGTGGTGCGGCAGTCCATCGAAAATCATCGTCAACATGGTGACGAAGAACAATCCCATGGCGAAGCCCTGCACGAGCTGCGGTGCGACGAAACTCAAGAAGCCGGCGTCGGCGGTAAGGCTGGCACGCATGAAATACGAGGTGGCGTAGAGGCCAAAGGCGGTCGCGGCAAGCAGCCGCGTATCGAAGCGGCGCATCAGGCTCCCGACAACGAGGGAGGTGAGAATGGCGGTGACGCCGCTCGGCGCGGAGACGAGGCCGGCCCAGGTGGCGGTGTAGCCCACGAAGCTTTGCAGCCACAAGGGCATCAGTACGATGTTGCCGAAGAACACCGCATAGCCCAAGCACAGGGCGAGCGTGCCCAAGGAAAAGCTGCGCGACTTGAACAGACTCAGGTCCACGATGGGATACCGTTCGGTGAGTTCCCAGATCAGCCACGCGGCGAACGCAATGACGGTGACGATCAGCAGCCCTACGATGAAGGGCGAGGCGAACCAGTCGAGATCCTTGCCCTTGTCGAGCAGGATTTGCAGCGCGCCGACCCACACGAATAACAGCACCAGCCCGACACGATCGATGGGCAGTTTGCGCGTCGGCGTCTCGTGCGATTTGAGATTGCTCCAGCACACGGCCACGCACAACGCACCCACCGGCACGTTGATGAGAAAGATCCAGGGCCATACGTAGTTATCCGAGATGTAGCCGCCGAGCAGAGGCCCCGCGATCGGCGCCACCAGCGTCGTTATCGACCAGATCGCGAGCGCGGTGTTGCGCTTGGCGGGGCCGAACACGTTGATGAGCAGCGCCTGGCTGCCCGGGATCATGGGGCCCGACACGGCGCCCTGTAGTACGCGAAACGCGATCAGGGACGGCAGACTCCAGGCGAGCCCACAGAGCAGGGAGGCGATGGTGAACAAAGCCACCGACACCACGAAGGTTCGCACCACGCCGAAGCGCTGCATGAGCCAGCCGGTGAGCGGCACGGAGACGCCGTTGGCGACCGCAAATGAGGTGATGACCCACGTGCCTTGATCGGAGCTCACGCCCAAGTTGCCGGCAATAGTCGGAATGGACACGTTCGCGATGGAGGTATCGAGCACCTGCATGAACGTGCCCAGGGCCAGGGCCAAGGCAGTCAGGGCCTTGCGATTTCCGACGAGCGAGGGAGCCGGGCCCACGCCGGTCGTGGCGGCCGCGGCGCTCACGGGCCGGCGGCCGCCAGGGACGTAACGTTCGGGGCTTCACGCGTCTTGCGGCTGAGCCGCGCGGGTTCGTGTGCTTTGGGGCCGGCGTTATCGGCGATGATGGATGCGATGCGCGCATCCACCGCGGGATCGTTGCCCGCGCTTGCCTGCGTCGTCTGCGGCACGTTGCGCACCGCCGCGGCCACGAGCGGACCCGCGGCATCGTGCAAGTCGACTCGGACGGCGGCCGACAAACCGACACGCAAGGGATGCGCTTCGAGGTCCTTCGGATCCAAGAGGATGCGCACCGGCAGGCGCTGCACGATCTTGATCCAGTTGCCGGACGCATTCTGGGGCGGCAGCAGCGCGAAGGCGTTACCGCTGCCCGCGGCGATGCCCACCACGCGCCCGTGATAGGTCACGTCGCCGCGATAGAGGTCGGTATGCACCGTTACCGGTTGGCCGACTCGCATGCGCTCGAGCTGTCCTTCCTTGAAGTTGGCATCGATCCACACAGTGTCGAGCGGCACCACGGCCAAGAGCGGCGTACCCGCGGCGACGCGCTGGCCGATTTGCACGGAGCGTTTGGCGATCACGCCGCTGACCGGCGAGGTGAGCTCGGTGCGATGCAAGGCGAGCGCGGCATTGCGCACCGCGGCGGCGGCGGCCAGCACCTGCGGATGGTCCGCAATGGTGGTGCCGTCGATCTGCGCCACGGTCTGACCCAGTTGCTGGCGCGCGGCCGCGACATTGGCGCGCGTGGTAGTGACGGCATCGCGCGCATGCGACAGCTCTTCGGCAGAGATGGCGCCGTCCGCGATGAGGCCGCCGCGCCGCTTCAGATCCTCATCGGCGGTGCGTGCCGCCTGTTCCCGCTGCTCGATCTGTGCGCGCAACTCCTGGCCTTGCGCGAAGAGGCCGCGCACCTGGCGCACGGCGCGCGCGAGGTCGGCTTCCGCATTGGCCTCGGCGATCTTCGCGTCGGCCGGATCGAGCTCCAGCACGGCCTGCCCGACGGCGACGCGTTGCGTGTCATCCACGTGCAAACCGATCACCGTGCCGGGTACTTCACTGGTGATCTGCACCACATCGCCGTCGACATAGGCATCATCGGTGGATTCATAGTAGCGGCCGTCCAAGAACCAATACGCCGCATAGCCCACACCGCACAACAGCACCACGGCGGTCAGGCCGATGAGAGATCGGCGGCGTGCCCGGCCGGGCGCAGGCGCCTCGCCGGCCCGGTCGGTCTGGCCGGCAGCGGAGCTTGCAGGAGCATCGGTGGTCACTGAGGTCGTTGGCGTGTTCATGGGTGCATCCGTGGAGAGTTCGTCGGTATGGCCGCCAGAGCTCGCGCATCGGCCTGCTGTACCGCGGCGTGGGCATCGATCGCGTGCGCATCGAAACTGCCGCCCACGGCGAGTAGCAGCGTCACTCGCGCAGCGGCGAGACCGGCCTGGATGTCGACCATCGACTGGCGTGCGGCGAGCACCTGGGTCTCCGCATTGAGCACCGAAAGGTAGCTCGCGAGGCCCGCTGTGTAGCGCTCCTCGGCCAATCTGTAAGCGTCTTCCGTGGCATCGAGCGTTTGCTGCTGATCGAGCCGCTCGCGCGCGAGCGCATCCAGGCGGGTGATCTGATCGGAAGTCTGTTGCACGGCATGCAGGACGGTGTCGTTATAGGCATCTATCGCAGCGTCGAGCTGTGCCTCGGAGCCACGATATTGCGCACGCAGGCGGCCGCCGTCGAACAGCGGCAGCGAAATCAGCGGACCGCCGCCGTAACCCCGCGCGGAACCCTGCAGCAGATTGCTCAGCCCAAAGGCGCCGAAGCCCGCCAGCGCGCGCAGACTCACGTCGGGATAGAACGCGGCCCTGGCGGCGAGGCGTCCGGCATCGGCGGCATCCACGGCGAGGCGGGCCGACAACACATCGGGCCGCCGCGCGAGCAGATTGATGGGCAGTGCACCCGGCACCGGGAGCGCCGCTTCCACGGCAAACACAGGCCGCTTGATCGATGCGTAAACTTGGGCGCCCTGGCCGATCAACGTGGCGAGTTGATGGACCGCGAGATCCGCCGCGGCCCGAGCTTGGACGCGTGCCACCCGGGCCTGCGGCAATTGGCCTTCGGCTTCACGCAATTCGAGCCGCGTGTCGAGCCCGGCGGTCACGCGGCGGCGCGTGATGTCGATGATGTGCTGGCGCTGCACCGCGGCGCGTTCGGCGATGTCGGCGAGCGCCCATTCACGGTACAGCTCGATATAGGCCTGGGTGACGGCACCGGCAATCATGAGCCGCGCATTGTCCACGTCCAGCCGGGCCGACTGCGTCAGCGCCTGCGCGCGATGCACGGCGGCGGCTTGGCGTCCCCAGAAATCGATGTCCCAGCCGAGGCTCGCCCCGGCTTGAGCCATCCAGAAGCTGTGTCCCGCGAGCGGCGGGGGAATCAAATACTCGGCGGGCGCGCGCTGGTACAGCGCGCTTGCATCGAGGTTGGCGTTCGGCAGCAGTCCAGCCTGCGCCGATTGCGCCTGCGCGAGCGCTTCGGCCACGCGGGCCTGGCCCTGCGCCAACGTTGGGCTGTCCTTGAGCCCGAGCCGGATGAGTTCATCGAGCTGCGGATCTTGGAAGGAATTCCACCAGCCGTCGGCGACCGGCGCAGACTCGGCGCCGGTCAGTCCGACGCGCGCAGGCGCGAGCGTCGGCGGATGCGCCGCGTCCTTGGAGGGCAACACGCACCCCGTCATGGCCACGGAGACGAGCAATGAGGCGATCTGCATGCGCATGGGTATCAGCCGACGCCGGCCGCGCTCAGCTCGGGCTCGACGGCCCCCAGCAATTGGGTGTTGAGCTTGATGAGCAGGCGCTGGAACTCGTGCACTTCGGCGCGACTGAAGTCGGCTAGCGCGAGATTGAGCTTGCCAACCACCAAGGGAACGAGATTCTCGAGGGTGTCGCGGCCCGCCGCCGTCAACTGCAACTCCACTTTGCGACGATCGCGGTCGCGGCGCACCCTCTCCAGCAACCCGCGGTCTGCCAACTGGTCGATGACGCGCGTGAGCGCGCCGCTGTCGTGGCGATATTGCGCACAGATGTCCTTGGGATTCACGGCGATGCCATCGCGAATCCACGCCAGGATCATGTATTGCAGGAAGGTGAAACCCCGCTCTTCGAACACCGGCTCCATTAGGTCCATCATCAGCGACTGAGCGCGCTTGATGAGATAGCCGATGCTGTCCTGTGCGCGGTAGGTCGCCACTTTATAATGCTGCTTGGACACTTAATGCCTCAGCATTTACTGCTTAGGCAGCTATTTTGCGCCAAGCCACGTGTTTGTCAAGCCGATGCGCCCACTTATCGCCATCGTTCAATGGCAATGCTGAATGCCTCGAGAAGCAATCGACGGCAAAGCCGCAGTTCCGCATTGCAGCGTGCGGCCTGCCAGTTCGGAATAGATGCGCGACGCTGGGCAATGACCTTCAGCAATAGCCCTTGGTAGGCCGATGCGTCTCCAATCGCAGATGACCCATTGGAGAAATTCCGCTTGCAACAATGGTATACCCGCATAAGCTCGCCTTACTTCGCAAATCGCGCTCGATTCTGCGGCGCGCCGCGGCGTCGCATCGCACCGTAGAGCATCGGCAATGCGCGCGTTGTTTGTTGCCGCATTTAATGAGAAAGTGCACTCGAATCGAATGACCGACACAATCGATTCCCAACCAATCGACATTACGCGGGGTGATGGTATGACCGAGCCGACCTCAGATATTGACGATCCTCCGGGAATTCAGGCGCTTTCCGAGAAGCTGAATGTCCCTGAATTGAAAATCATCGAAGTCTACAAAACTGAATATCGCCGGCTTGCCGCCGAATCACGGATCGCGACGTTCATCAGTGTGCTTGCGATGCGCAATACTCGTTCGATTCTCCGGCGGGGCGGTGCTGTTAATTAAGAACGATCGCTGAAGCCCTGCCTGACGGTCCCACATCCACCGCTTGGAACGGTCGCTGCGAAATTCGACCACGCCCTTCAATCGTCATCCAGCAGTCGCGCCGCTGTCAAAATCCTTGGCTACGATGCCTTCCGATCCAACGGAAGGACACGGCAATGGATATCGAATCCCGGCTTCGCGCGCTCGAGTTGCGCTACGGTCAGTTGCTGAGCGCCGCGGCAGCGGCCAAAGGGCACTACCTCGCGCTGCTCGACGAACCGGGGTCCATCAAATCGACGGTCAAACGCGCGCGCCATCGGTGGGAGAACCTGGACGCCAGAAAACGTGCGATCGCCGCCCGCATGGGTGAAATTGAAGGCGTGGAACGAGATCTGATGATCTAGCCGCGAATGACAGCAAAGTTATCCTAACTCCGCGGCTCCTTTGCCGTGGAGTACGTAGGAATCTTCTGCGCGGCCGGCGCCGGTCCCGCCGCTCGCGGGCCCCGAAGCGCTTCGGCCGGACAATTCCTGTCGATGAAATCCTGGTGCGTCGGCATGGCGTCGGCGCAGTTTTTCACCACGACGCGAATGTCGTCCAGATTGGCTTTGATCTTCTGCGGGTCCAGGCTGTCCGCCATCGGATCGTAACCGCGCGGCACGATGTTCTGACCGATCATCACGAACAGCCAGCTCTGGACGGGGAAGAGCTCGGTATCCTCGCGCAGGATGCGGCCATGGCTGCGGAACAGATCGCCTTCGATCATTTCGCCGCTTTCCAAAGTCACCGATTCGATGAATCCGTCCTCGGGCCTGAGCGTCGCGCCCTGGACCTTGCCTTCGGTGCGCCTGACGCCGCGCGCTTCCGCGAACCTCCGCAGGTAGCGCGCGAACAGCGAGGCATCGAAATGCAGCGCATAGGTGATCTTGTTTCGCGGCATGACGACGCCTGCGAGGAACGCCCCGAACAGCGCATGGATACCCATCGCCTGGGTTGCCAGGGCCGAGGCAGTCATGAAGACGAGCACCGTCGCGATGGTGCCCGGGCCCTTGCCGCCGTGCGTTCGCTCCACGGTCAGCAGCCGCGCCAGTACTGGACGCGGCCTGGCGATTCCTATTTCCATCCGTTCGGCCCGACCGGTTTCGGAATGGGATCCATCTCATTCCCCTCGTATTGGCTGAAGCTGTTCCTGGAGGGCAAAGCGGGGCGGCTGGAAGAGTATTCCATACAGGCAGTGGCGGCCGAGCGGGGCAAATTCATGCGTCCGGTGCATGCGCCCAAGACGCCGTGACGGGAAAACTGGTTGGCAGCATGATACCGGCGCGGCTCACCGGGATGTCCTGGAACGAGGCGTTCTCGCTGGGCGCGCTGATGAACACGCGCGGCCTCGTCGAGCTGATTGCACTCAACATCGGCTACGATCTGGGCATTCTTCCGCCGCGGATTTTTTCCATGATGGTGCTGATGGCGCTCGCCACTACCTTCATGACCGGTGCGCTCCTCAGCTTGGCGAGTTGGGCCCAAGAGCGCGGGGCGGCCCTGGCCGCTGCCGCGCGCTAGCTTGGTTGCCGGCCGAATCCGCCCCCTATTTCAGATCACAGCCGTGACGGCTGACTTCCTGTGGCCTCGATAAACTGCGACCGCCCAGTGCACTCACCCCGCGGCCAACAGGGGTTCCAATTCCAACTCGCATTGCCGGGCGTCGCGAAACAATACAGTGTGCAGCCCGATCGCCTGAGCCGCTTCGTGTGCGGCGGGTGATCATCGACGAACCCGGACGCCGTCACGAGCACGGCAGCAATCATGGGCGCTCGAGGACTTGACTACGCCCCAACCAGGAGGCTCAGCCTGCCATAATCAGCCGCCTCTACGCCCCGAGTGCAGACATGCCAGACAAATAATGCAACCATCGCAGAGGACTGCAACTGCAGCTCCGGCGGCCCTGCAGCCGGATATAACCTCAAGGAGCGCGTGTGTCGGACCGGCCGAATATCTTGATTTTGATGGCAGATCAGCTCACCGCAAAGGCGCTGCCCGCCTACGGCAACCGAGTTGCCAAGACGCCGCATATCGACGCGCTTGCGGCAGGCGGAGTGGTATTCGATTCCTTCTACTGCAACAGCCCGCTGTGTGCGCCCTCCCGCTTCTCGTTTCTGTCGGGGCGCCAGGTGTCAGCCATCGGCGCATACGACAACGCCGCGGAATTTCCGGCGCAAGTGCCGACTTTCGCGCATTACCTGCGACGCAGCGGCTATCAGACGGTGTTGAGCGGCAAGATGCATTTTTGCGGTGCCGATCAGCTGCACGGCTTTGAGGAACGGCTGACCACCGACATCTATCCCGCCGATTTCGGCTGGACTCCCGACTGGAGCCGGTTTGAACATCGCCCGAGCTGGTATCACACCATGGATTCGGTGACTCAGGCCGGACCGTGCGTACGCACCAACCAAATCGACTTCGACGACGAAGTCATATTCAACGCACGCCAGAAATTGCTGGACATCGCCCGTGCCAAGGATAAGCGCCCCTTTTGCATGGTCGCCTCCATGACACATCCGCATGACCCCTACGCGGTTCCCCACAAGTACTGGGACAGATACGCCGACGCGGTGATCGACATGCCGCGGGTGTCGATACCCACGCAGCAGCTCGACCCCCATTCGAAGCGTCTGCGCCACGTAATCGGATTGGACCTGCTGCCGGTGACGGAGCAACAGACGCGGGCCGCGCGCCGTGCCTACTACGGCGCGGTGTCCTACGTAGACGACCAAATCGGCGTGATGCTGGAAGCGCTGGCCGATGCAGGCTTCACCGATGACACGATCATATTGTTGCTGGCCGATCATGGCGACATGCTGGGCGAGCGCGGGCTTTGGTACAAGATGAACTTCTTCGAGCCGGCCTGCCGCATTCCGTTCATCGTCCATGCGCCGAGCCGTTTCAGCCCGCGTCGGGTGGGGCACGCCGCCTCGCTCGTCGACCTGTTGCCTACTTTATGCGAACTGGCCGGCGGCAACGCCGCGGATTTTGCGACCCCGCTCGACGGCACCAGTCTGGTGCCGCAAATGCACGGCGCCGCCGGCAGCGATGAGGTCATCGGCGAGTATCTGGGAGAAGGCGCGATCGCACCGTTGTTGATGATCAAGCGCGGCCGCTACAAGTTCGTGCATTCGCCCGTCGACCCCGATCAATTGTACGATCTCGACGAAGATCCCGATGAACTGCGCAATCTGGCGGCCGAGCCGGACCATGGCGCGCGAGTCCACGCATTTCGTGGGGAAGTGCAGCGCCGCTGGGATGTGCCTGCCTTGCACTCGGCTGTGCTCGCAAGTCAGCAGCGCCGGCATCTGGTCTACGAGGCATTGCGCTCGGGACGCTACACGCCGTGGGACTTCCAGCCGCTGCGCGATGCCAGCCGGCTTTACGTTCGCAATGATCAGGATTTGGGAGATTTTGAGGCCATGGCTCGGTTTCCCCCCTCCTCGTCATCCGGACCTTGGTGACCGGCTATTTTGCTGGCTTGCAAGGGTTGGGAAGCGGAGCGACTGCGTTATTTGCCCCCGTAGATAGGCACTAAAGGTTTTGCAACTGCGTTTATCTCTTCGCTTCGCGCTCGAGAAGCGCCCTCTTGCGCTCGATACCCCACCGGTACCCCGCCAGATCGCCATTGGCACACACCGCTCTGTGACATGGAATTGCGACCGCCAATCGGTTGGCCGCACACGCTTGCGCTACCGCCCGGACCGCGTCCGGTGCGCCGATCTGTTCGGCCAAGAACGTGTAGCTCACCGTCGTGCCGGCGGGCACTTTCTGCAAGGCCTCCCATACCCGCGTCTGGAAATCGGTGCCGCGAATATCCAGAGGCAGGTCCAACGCCTGATCGGGACGCTCGATCAGGCCCACTACTTTCGCGACCAGTTCGGGGTCGTCCCGCTTGATCTCGATCGCGTCGTTCGGAAACTGATTCTGCAAATCGCTCACCAGCGCTTCCGGATCATCCCCCACCAGGATCGAGCGAATCAATTGCTCGGACACGGCGATGATGACGAAGCCCAGTGAGCACGGTGCGATGGCAAAGCCGATGGTCGCCGCCGCCCGGATGAGGGGGATGAGCACGTTGGCTCCGGCGCGTTCCGCGGCTGCGTTGGGTCTAAATGTAGACATGATCTTCTCCTTGGGTTAGTCGATAGTGGTCAAGTTAGCAAGGTGCCTTCAACGAGAAACTCCGCATCTTGCTGTCGTCGCGGATGCGTGTACCCCACCGCGGACCGGGTTGTCGGAACCTCTCGAGGCACCGCGGCTCGGTATCGGTACGCCCGATCGCGTCCGCGGTACTTTGCCGGCGTAGTTTCAGTTCACATCAAAGCGTTCGCCGACCAACTCTTCGCTCTTCTGCCAAAGCGCCTGTGCGCGTTGTGGATCGAGGGCGTAAGGCTGCACACCGCCGCGCAAGCCGGGGATCGAGACGATCTCGGCGACGTGGCAATCTTCGCAATACCGACCGCCAATCGCCTCAGAATCAGCGACGAAAGCAGCCCATACAGAAGTTGCCGCACCCTGAGGAATGGTCTTGTAGCTAAAGGGCGCGGCGCCTTTGGGCAAGCTGGCGTTGATCTCCGCCATCAATCTCGCTCTCACCTCGGTCGTCATGTATCGCCCGAGCTCGGTTTCGATGGCCCCGGGGTGCAACGCCGTTGCCCGCACACCGCGCGCTTTGTGCCGGCGATCGAACTCGACGGCAAAGAGCACATTGGCGGTCTTGGAGCGGCCGTAGGCCGTGAACTCGGCATAGGGTGAGTGCTCGAAGTTCGGGTCTTCAAGATCGACGTCCGCAAATCGGTGGCCCGCTGAAGAGAGGTTCACCAACCGTGAACCTGGCTTGAGCAGCGAAGCGATGCGGTTCACCAGAACGAAGTGTCCGAGGTGGTTGGTGCCGAACTGCGTCTCAAAGCCATCGACGGTGGTGCCCTTCGGGCACGCCATGACGCCGGCGTTGGCAATGATCACGTCGAGAGGCTTGCTCGCGGCCAACAGACCGTCGGCGCAGCGACGGACACTGTCGAGCGAGGCCAGGTCGAGTTGGACCAAGTGAAACGAACCCCCGCTCCTGGCCTGCGCGCGGACCTGCTCCGTAGCGGCCTGCGCCTTGGATAGGTCGCGCGCCGCTCCGATGACTTCCGCTCCATGCGCCGCCAGCACGCGCGCGGTCTCGACACCGAGGCCCGCGGAGACGCCGGTGACGAGCACGCGCTTGCCGCTCAGGTCGATGCCGCGCAGCACCTCGTCGGTCGTCGATGTCGCTCCGAATGAATTGGTCATGGTCAAAACCTCGCCGTATCTACGTATGGCCCTACCGCTGACCATGTAAAAATGATCTAATTGAAGTGGAGGGAACCTCCGTTTAATATACGGAGGCTTCCTCCGTTTTGCAAGCGCTAAATCAGGAACCGACCGATAAACGTGAAACGAACGCCGACCGCCCAGCTGCGCAAACCCCGCGCCGACAGTGCCCGCAATCGACAATTACTGATCGATGCCTCCAAGGCGGGGTTCTCGGACGTCGGGCTGAATGTGAGCCTGGAAGAAATCGCGCGTCGCGCCGGCGTCGGCATCGGCACCCTGTATCGCCATTTCCCCAGCAGGGAGGCCGTAGTGGAAGCGGTTTACCGGCGAGAAGTCGAGCAGCTCGCTGAAGCCGTGCCGCGGCTGCTCGAGTCCTCGCCGGCGGGTGAGGCGCTGCATCAGTGGATGCATCTGTTCGTCGATTACATCGCCACGAAGCGCTTGATCGCCCCATCACTCGCAGCGGTGGCGGGCCGCACGCCCACGCTTTATGCGACGTCCTCTGAACTCATCACGCGCGCGATTTCTACGCTCGTGAAACGCGCCATCGAGAGCGGCGATGTGCGCAAGGATATCGATCCCACCGACTTACTCCGAGGGATGGTCGGAGTCAGTTACGGAAATACCGATCAGGGCTGGGAAGCGAGCGCGCGCCGACTCATCGACATTCTGATGGATGGATTGCGGCGCAAACATCGATAAATGGACGGGCTGCTCACTTTGCCTTCTCCGGACTTACACAGCTGAAGCTTGCCGCTTCGTTCTGCGGGCCACCCGTGACCGAGGTGTACTTCGGCCAGGATGGGAACAAGCACATGGGTCGCGCGCGCTTTACAGCACTCGGATTTTCGTCGATCGCGATCAAAGTCCCTGGCGCACGGCCCTTGTCGACCCAATCATCGAGCACTCCCAATCCATCGTATCTGGCGTTGAAACTGCCGAATCCATGTGAGAAGCCTGGGATTTCATAGAAACGCACGAAGCCATCCATCGCCTTGCGGCCCTGCAGGGCCAAATGGCGCTCGTAGTAGGCTTCGCTGTTGTGCGGGGAGATAAAATCATCTTCCGTACCGTGGGTCATGATGATCTTCCCTCCCCGCTTGCGAAACGGCGTCAAGTCGATGTCGGTGACATCCATGATGGTACCGGCCTCCTCGACGCGCGCCTTCCATTCCCCCGGATTGAACGTGAGGGCATCGAACGTCGGGTTACGCGTAATGATGTACTTGGTCGTCGCGGCACCGGCGTTGTACAGCAAGGCATCGTCGGTGGTGGGAGGATTCGCCGGCACGCGGCGACTTCCGAAATTGGAGACCTCGAAACGGGAACCTTCCAAAAGAGCCCAGCGGGGAAAGACTTCGGCGCCGGCGATCGCGAACCCTGGACGGTAGGGGGAGGAGATTTTGTCCACTGCATCGATTTGCGCGTCGGACAGACAATCATCCCCGGTATCCGCGCCGCCGGCGCAGCGCAAGGTAGCGCGTACCGTGGCGACGGTAAATGCCGCATGACACGCCTCGACATTGCTGACGATACCGTCGGTCGCACCGTCCAAAGGGTCGCAAGCGGTGCGAACCGCACCGGTCAGCAGTTTGGTCTTCGCGGCGTTCAGCCAGCCCGCGCCGCCATTGTTGTACAGCGCGTTGCCGACATTCAAGGAAGCGAGATGCAGCATGGTCACGTTGTAGGCCGGATAGTTGGCCACCACGCCGTCATAGTCTTTCGGGTAGCGGGCGGCGGCATCCAACGCCTCATGGCCACCCTGAGAATTGCCGATGAAGTAGAAGCGCCGCGGCAAACGCCCGTAATGGGCACGGACGATGTCCACCACGACATCGTGAACCTTCTTCACGGACTGCTGCCCGTAATTCAACAGGGCCTCATCGTTGAGCCCGAAGGAACCGTCGAAACCCGGCCCACCTTCGTGGCCGCCATCGCTCCCCGCGGTCACATAACCGCGTTTGAGTGGCGTTGCATCAGCGGACGGCTGCAGCCCCTCGCCCTTGAGCCCGGTGACCAGGGAACCATCGAAACCACCGCCCCCCATTTGCAAAACCTTCCTATTCCAGTTGACCGGCAGGTTGACCTCGAACTGGATGTTCGGCGCCGCCGTGGCCGGCAGAATCACGCCCCTGACCAAGCAATATTCACCGTTGACATTGTTGGAAGACCCGGCGGCGACCACCGTCGCCGATTGCACGACGGCACCGCCCGTCGGCAGACCGATGACGCCGGCCGGGATCTTCCTCCCCACCAGTGACTCGCAAGCGCTCTGCGCCGTCGCGCACAGGGGAGCCAGCAGGCAGAGGGCCAGCACCCACTTCGCAGGGGCGCACGCGCCAAAGCCGTTAAAGTGGATGTTGCGGGTATCGGAGTTCATGCAAATCCTGAATGTTATTCTTTAGCGTAGAGCTAGCCGCAGGATCATCCGCTAGAAGCACGGTATAAGGCAACCTCTCGCGCCGCCAGGAAAGACTCAAATCGCTCGATCGTGCCACAATGAGATACATGGCCGACCTCCGCCGGCACAATGCAATGCGGATCACAACGGCGAACCAGCAAATCGATTAGCGGACCCAAGCGACGCTCGAGGGAGGAGGAGAAACATGGAAACGATCGGCGCAGATCTACGTCAGATGCAGCGCATCCCGCTGGCCGCGTCGCACGTTGATGCCTTGCGTGCCGCGGGCAAGGTCGCTCGCTATCCTGCAGGTGCGTTTCTCGCGCAGCCCGGCGGCCCGATGGATCGCTTTGTGTACGTCGAGGAAGGCGAAGTCGAGGTAGTAAATCCCTATACCAATGAACGCCATTATTCCTCTACGATCGGTCCAACGCAGTTCTTGGGGGAAATTTCCTTCCTGAGCGGCGGCGCCTGGTCGATGCCGATGCGCGCAGTAAAGGATACGCGAGTGATCGAGGTGCCGCGCGAAGCGACCCTGACGCTGATGTCCCGAATTCCCGAGATGTCCGATATCATCATTACTGTCTTTTCCGCGCGCCGCCGCCGCGCGCTCGACGATAGTGCCAGCACTTTGCGGCTGATCGGCGAAGACGAGGACCGCGACGTGCGCCGTATCGCCACGTTTGCCAGCCGAAACCGCATTCCCTACACCTCGTTGCCACTCGGAAGCCCCGAGGCAGAGGCTACCGCCCACGGCTGTTCAGTCCCTGCCGGCCAGCCCGCGGTGATTTTTGGGCGAGACGTCGTCGTGGCCGATCCCACGCCGGACAAGGTAGCGCGGCTGCTCGGCCTCAATCTCGACTTCCGGGACGACGAAGAGTTCGACGTTCTCGTTGTCGGCGGCGGGCCTGCGGGAGTCGCTGCGGGGGTCTATGCCGGGGCCGAAGGCCTATGCGCGCTGGTTGTGGAAGACATTGCGATCGGCGGCCAAGCCGGCACCTCGAGCCGCATCGAGAACTATATGGGGTTCCCAACGGGTATATCCGGCGCTGACCTGGTCTGGCGCGGCGAAGTGCAGGCGATGAAGTTCGGAACGCGTTTTGCGATGCCGCGTAGGGTGGTGCTGCTCGAGAAGCTCGAGGATGCGAGCTTCTGCGCCACCTTCGACGGCGGCCAGCGCGTCCGCGCCAAGGCCGTCGTCGTCGCGACCGGTGTTCAGTACCGCCGGCTGCCGATCGACCGGCTCGAAGATTTCGAAGGCGCGGGCATCTACTATGCCGCGACCGAGATCGAGGCGCGCTACTGCAAGGAAACGGAAGCGGTCGTCATCGGCGGCGGCAATTCCGCCGGACAGGCCGCCATGTACCTCAGCCGCTCGGCGCGATGCGTGCGGCTGCTGGTGCGCGGGTCGTCGCTTGCCGCGTCGATGTCGAGCTATCTTTCCAGTCGGCTCAACGCCGATCCTCGGATTGCGATCGAATACGGTGCCGAGGTGACTGCGTTGCACGGCGGCGGCCATCTCGACGCGCTGACCATCCGTGACGTGAAGACGGATGCGACTCGCGCCCTCGACACGCGTGCATTGTTCATCATGGTGGGCGCTTTGCCGAACACCGAGTGGCTCTCCGGGCTCGTCGATCTGGACGATAAGGGATTCGTCATCACGGGTTCCGGCGCCGACTCCGCGGCCTCTCCCTTCGCCACCTCGCAGCCCGGCATCTTCGCGGTCGGCGACGTACGCGCAGGCTCGGTTAAGCGCGTAGCCTCCTCCGTGGGCGAGGGATCGGTCGTAATCTCCAAAGTCTGGGAGTTTATCAATCGCAAAGGCTAGTGACCGACGGCATGGGCCATCCGTGCCTGGAAAAGCGCCGGATGGCAGCGCGCCCATCCGGCGATCGAGTCCGAACGGCGAAGAATGCTAAGCGGCCGCGCGCGAACTCGACGTTGCGAGAAGTTTGGCGATTTCACGATTGAAGGCTGGAATATCCTTTGGGTTGCGGCTCGTGACGAGGTTACCGTCCACCGCCGCCTCCTGATCGACCCAGGTACCACCCGCGTTTTGAATATCGGTCTTGAGTGAAGGCCAGGATGTCATCGTGCGGCCCTTGGCCACCCCCGCTTCGATGAGCGTCCAAGGTCCGTGGCATATCGCGCCAACCGGCTTTTTGGCATCGAAGAACGCCTTTACGAAGGCGACTGCCTTTGCGTCCATCCGCAGCTTGTCCGGATTCATCACTCCGCCGGGCAGCAGCAGCGCGTCGTAATCCTTCGCGTTGGCCGACTCGACCGTCTTGTCGACCGCGACCGTATCGCCCCACTCCGTGTGGTTCCAGCCTTTGATCTTGCCGCTCTTGAGCGATACCACCTCCGTCCTTGCTCCTGCGTCATCCAACGCCTTACGCGGTTCCAGCAGCTCCGATTGCTCGAAACCATCCGTCGCCAAGATCGCCACTCTCACTCCGTTTAAAGTCTGCGCCATTGCCCTTCTCCTCAGTCGTGTAGGGGTGGCGATTATCCCTCCAGGCCGTCGAGCACTCTGACAGATATCGGCGCTATCGAGTCTCAGAAGAAGCTGACGGCGCCGTCAGCGATTGCCAGCGCGAGCCCAAGGCCGGGAAATCGCGTACGCCGCTCGATGTGAGGTCCGTTTCTCCCGCGCATCGGCATTCCAACCGCCCCCGAGGGCTCGGAGGGAGGCGAAAGCGTCATATCCCACAATGTTAAACTTTGTGGGATACGTGCGCCAAATTGTGCCGCACAAACCGGAGCGCAAAAATCCGCTCTCGTAACCTCGGCCTGACGCCGGCTCTCATCCCGTTGCGTCGATCTTATCCTGCGTCTTGGTGTCGAAGTCGCTCGCTTCATGCCGCTCGCGCAACTGGCCCGCGGGCTCGCCAGAGATCCGGTTCACCATTCGCCCTCGCCTCACCGCCGGCCGCGCGCCGATCATGGCGGTCCAGCGCTGGACGTTCTTGTACTCGGCCACCTGCAGGAACTCTCCCGCCGAGTATGTCTCGCCCGTAGCGAGGTTGCCGTACCAGGGGAAGATTGCCATGTCGGCGATGGTGTACTCGGGGCCCGCGATGAATTCGCTTTCGGTGAGGCGCCGGTCCAGCACATCCAGTTGCCGCTTCACTTCCATCGCGAAACGGTCGATGGCATATTCGATCTTGAAGGGCGCATAGGCATAGAAATGACCGAAGCCGCCGCCAAGGTAGGGAGCCGAACCCATCTGCCACATCAGCCACGACAGGCATTCGGCGCGGGCCGCCCTCTCGGTGGGCAGGAAGGCACCGAATTTCTCGGCGAGGTAAATCAAAATCGCGCCGGACTCGAATATGCGGATGGGCGTGGTCTCGCTGCGATCCAACAAGGCCGGAATCTTCGAATTGGGATTCACATCCACGAAGCCGGAGCCGAACTGATCCCCGTCACGGATGTTGATGAGCCACGCATCGTACTCCGCGCCGGCATGGCCCAGCGCCAGCAACTCCTCCAGCATCACCGTCACTTTCACGCCATTGGGCGTTGCCAGTGAATAGAGCTGGAGTGGTTGGCGGCCCACGGGCAGCACCTTCTCGTGCGTCGGCCCGGCGACTGGCCGGTTGATGTTCGCAAAGGCGCCCCCGTTCTCCTTGTTCCAGGTCCAGATCTTGGGGGGAATGTAGGCGGTCGAATCGGTCATGGTTCGGGGTTCCGGCGGTTGATGTTAATGAAAAAACAGAGCGGCCGATCATCGTGCGTCGGCGGCGCACACCTCACAGACGCATGCCTCCTCACGGGCCTCCTCGGGTACTTTATCCAGCACGGCCTGCGGCACGGGCTGACTGAAACACCAACAGGTTCCCTTGCCAGCGCCAATCCCGCACCGGTTGGAATTGCCGCACAGAGGACATTTTGTCGGATCCATGGGATCGATCATACAGAGATTTTATCGATTTCCAGTCGGACGGATCGAGCCGCCACCATCAGCTCGCTCATCCTGCAATGAGCGGGAACCCCATGGAAGGCCGTCGATGACCCCCAGCATGCGAATTATCGTCGCGGTGACTCTCGGTAGCTCCGCGAGTCAGCCCTTCAACTTACTGATCGGTGCGCATCGTGCTTTGGAGCGTGCTGCTTTTGGCCATGACACTTTTAGCGTGGATGGCCTATCGGCTCGCACGGGGAGCGAGCACGGGGAGCGAAGAGGCTGTCGCTCCTCTGGCCGCTGATTTCGCAACTGGCGGCCGGAGATTCGATAGTAGATCAATTCGTAGATATCGGTTGCGTGGTCACCGACCCGTTCGAGATTCTTGGCGATGAGTACTGGGGGGGATCGGCATTCAATAGCCGATCTATGCAATCCAGGAATTCGGCGGCGTCCACGGGTTTGCTCAAAATTTCGAGATTCTCGGTATTCTCCGCGTTCGCCAGACGCGGGGAAGTATCTCCGGTCACGAGAATGGCCGGAATCCTGAACCCGGCGAGTTCGCGCAGCTCCCGAATGACATCGATACCCGAAACGCTCGATCCCAAATGAAAGTCCGATACGATAAGGTCCGGCATAGTCCCGTGTTGATCGATCAACGCCAGCGCCGAGTCCAATCCCCTGGCTGAAAGAACCACGTGCCCTTCGAGCTCCAACAACATCTGTGTAGCGCGCGCCACGGCAACCTCGTCGTCAACGAGGACTATCAGCGCATTGCGGGTTTTCTCGATCACCAGATTGCTTTCAAACACGGGCCGCTGACTGATGCTGCATCCCCTCGAGACGGTCAGGCTAAAGCATGAACCTCGACCGGGTTCGGATTCGACCTCGATCGTGCATCCCAGCAATTGAGCAATGCGGCGGACGATCGCAAGGCCCAGTCCGAGACCCTCGCGCCGCGTCCCCGGCGCCGGCAGCAGTTGATGGAATTCCTCGAAAATCCGCTCCTGATCTTCGACAGCGATGCCGACGCCCGTGTCCAATACCTCGATTCGGACACCGGCGCTGTGGCTCACGCAGCGCAGATGTACCCTACCCTCGCGGGTGTAGCGAATGGCGTTCGCCAACAGATTCTGCACGATCTGCCCCAAGAGCCCTGCGTCGGTATACACGATGTCGTCGGACTCATCGACAATCAGCGCAAGACCCTTCGCTCGCGCCTCCTCTTCGAATGAGGCACGCAGATGGCGGAAGATTCCCCGCACCGCGCAATCGGCGATGACGGGCTTGATGGCCCCGCACTCCAGTTTGCTGATGTCGAGCAGCGCGTTCACCAATTCCGACATGGATGCGAGCGCTTCCTGCTGCGCGGCAGCGGCCTCTATCGCGCGGGAGTCTGTGGACGTTTTCTGTAAAACGGAATTCAACAAGATCAAGGATTGCAGCGGCTGCCTGAGATCATGACTAGCGGTTGCCAGGAACGTGCTCTTCGCACGATTAGCGCGCTCCGCTTCGTTCCTTGCCCCCCGTAGATCTTCGAGTATCTGGTGACGATCGCTGATGTCGCGAATCGTACTTGAAATCAGTAGTCCCTGTTTGGTGTGAATGGGGCTCAGACTGATTTCCACCGGAAATTCAGAGCCGTCTCGTCGGCGCGCATACAGTTCAAGATTTCCCCCCATGGGGCGCACGCGCGGAGTGGTGCCATAGGATCGGCGGTGGCTTGGATGCGTTGCGCGCAGCCCCTCGGGCAGCAGCATCTCGACCTTCTTGCCGCGAAGTTCGTTGCCCTCGAAGCCGAATAGGACTTCTGTCTGCCGGTTGACGTAAGCAATTACGCCGCTTTCGTCGGCCACGACCAGAGCATCGGGGCCTGAATCGAGTAGCTCGCGAACATGGTCTGCAATTAGATCCATGATCTATTTCCCTGGGCTCCACGTCGATCGATCGTGTTGGTGCAAACTAAGAGAGGACATACTAATCCATCTCCCGCGGGCGAGAAAAGACGTTACTCCAATATTATGTAATATACAATCATCGGGCAGCCGTCACCGGATTCACTTGTTCCATGAAGATTGCCAGACCAGCTTACCTTCCCTCATTCGCTAGTCTTGCAACGCATCATTCCACACCTGCGGTAAGGCTCGCCAAGCCCGCAGCCTCGCCACAGATAGTCACGAACCTTAGACACGCGCTGTTCGAGGTGTAATAGCTAGGCGTTACGCAGGGCGGTCTGGCCTCCCGTGCATTCGGCGAGGCCTACGTTGGCGCCGATCCGCCGGTGATAGTGGGCCGATCTTTCGATACTTCGTCATTCGCCAGCACCGTATGCTCTAGCGTCTTAGCGAGTTCCGAGCGGTTCATCCGGTAAAGCGTCTGATGCACGTATTCAAGCGGCTGCCCCGCGACTCTCCAACGCGCACTGCGGTCGTTCCGTAAGATCGTAAGGGCTTTAGTGAGGTCGGCCATTACCGGCTCGAGTTCGACCACCAATCGCGTACGTCCCTGGCGTAGCCATTCATCACGAATGGCCGTCGCGAGGTGTAGCGCCTCTTCCGTGTGTTTAAGGGCGACCATGCGCCGGCTCTGTTCCGCGCTCATACGTCAACGCGTCGCGCCAGGTGCTCGTTGTTGCGAGCCCATGCCAAGTGAAGTTTCTTGGTCTTGACCGATACTGCCGATCGCTCGGTAATGCACAAAGCATTCTTCTTCGCGCCCACGAACGATGCGCTCCACGAAATGAGCGATGTGTTCTAACTCGCCGGTGATTGCTGCTTGCGTTGTCATTGGTTCGCACATACCGCCAGTTAACGAGCTGCAGCACAATGCGGTATCACCGCGACGCAGTAAGCATTCCTACATATCGACACCGGATTCTTGCGGGAGGATGATGAGGCCTGAATCTGTCGTATGAGGCACGTTGGCTGGTTGCGTAGACGGAAATCAAGGCTCGGCTAATGAGCGAAGATTGAAAACTATAGATACCGTCATTCGACCTCTCGCTGCGACCCGGCAGAGGCACCTGTCAGCACGGAGATTTTGGGTGAATAATACTTACGTGAATCTCGAGAGGAGAGAAAATCATGGCGAAGAAAGTAGCAGAGCATCATCGCAAAGCAGCGGAACATCACGAGCACGCGGCGCAGCACCACAAGGAAGCGGCAAAACACCACGATGCCGGAAAGCATGAGACCGCGGCACATCATGCGCAACTAGCGCGCGGTCACCAAGAACGGGCAACCAAGCATGCCGCCGAAGCGGTCGAGGAATACATCATACTTTTCCCAACGCTATGACAGCAGACTTTCCGATGTAGTGTTCGATCCCTAATCTGTGGCTGGCGCGGGCCATAGCATTAGGGGCTGCCCCGAACTTCCTGCAGAGTTGTCTCAAGACCCGGATTGTGGAGACCACTGCTGATCGGATTCATCCTACTACGAATGGCTTTTCGGACCCATTCGTTGCGAAATACCGGATACGATGGGCTGCGACCGAAAAATGGTGGTCAAGTAATGATGAGATTATCGCGAGAGCGACTCGCTCCCGCGACGCTAGGCCAATCGTCCAATCAATATTGGATTTGGAGCTTATTCTCAACCTTTGTCACACCCGGGACAGCCCAGGCTGCAATTCCGGCGTCATCTTTCTCTCGCCAGGAGTGCACGCTTCCCTGGAGAATGACGGCCGTATCGCCCACGCTGATCTTGATGTCTTTGGCATCAACGGAGGCCTGGCGTTGAAAGGCGCTCTGGATCTTAGTTTTGACATCGGTGGCTTTTACCGCCGGACATACTTCGATGTCATTGACTACGTCCTTGACGCCCATCAGATAGCGTACGGCCACCTCCGCGATGCTCTTCTGGTAGCCGTACAGCACCTGTCCCGAAAGTGTGACCCATCCTTGCTTGACGACCGCTTTGATGTCGCTCGACTCCAAGGAGAAGTGCCATTTCAGTGCATTCGCGGCAGCGGCGGCGATTTCCGCGTCAGACCTTTCACCCGGCTTCGGAATCTTCACCTCAATGTCATTTGCGATCGCGCGTACGCCAACCACCCGTTTGGTAACTTCTTCGGCTGACCAGCGGTCGGAAAAGTGCGGGACCGAACCCTCGAGGCTGACCACACCATCCTCCACCTTTACGAGGATGCCTTTTTCGTCGAGACTTGGCTCCCAGCGAAGCTCGTTCTCCACATCAAGTCGAATGTTGGCGTCGGTTTTCATAGCTGCTCCCGAAATGTCAGATCATGCAAAATACTTTATTGCTGCCTAATTATTGACCGATGGCAGGCAATTGATATCAGTAATTCCCAAAGCTGATTCCGAGCAAAACTCTCATCCGTCCGACGACATGTGGAGCGCGTTGACCTGAAAGCTCGCCGGATTCGCTCGAGGTCCGTCCTGCATCGTCCACTGCGGTTTCTGCATCTTTCCCGTATGGCGCAGCACGAAATAGCAGGTATGGTAGGGAGCAGGAACAAGGAGCTGAAGGCGCCAACACGAGTGGAGCACGATGTAACAGAACACAATGCCGCGCGGGCGATCAGCGCTCCTCCGAGCCAATGGGATGAGGAGGCCGATGTGGTCGTGCTGGGCTATGGCGGCGGCGGGGCCATAACGGCCATTGAAGCCGCGGACGCCGGGGCGGACGTGGTCATCCTGGAGAAGAATCCCGCCGATCGCCATATCTGCAATACCAACGTATCCGGTGGCATATTCATCTGCCCTACGGATGTAGAGAAGGCTTTCCAATACATCAAGGCCTGCGTCGGCGACACCGTCGATGACACCCTGTGCCGAATCTGGGCGACGCAGACGTCGACCAACAAGGAGTACCTGAAGAGGCTCGCGGAGAGTGTCGGGGAGCCTTCGGACATGATGAGACTCGGAGGCGCGGAGTTTCCCGATCTGCCCGGTGCCGACGGCATCAGCAGTTGGGTTTTGAAGTCCGGTCTGGGCGCCAAGCTGTTTGAGGTCCTTGACAAGTGCGTGAAGGCTCACAAGAACATCCGGGTTGCGTACTCGAGCCCCGGCAAGAGGCTCGTTCAAGATGAGAGCCGGGCAATTCTTGGGGTGGTCGCGGAACGTGATGCCAAGGAGATCACCATCCGGGCGCGTCGGGCCACGATCCTCGCATCAGGCGGCTTCGAGTTCAATGACCAGGTCAAACTGAACGCATTTTACGGTAATCCGCGCTACTTCTACGGCACGGACAGCAACACGGGCGATGGGCTTCTGATGGCGATAGCAGCCGGTGCCGACCTCTGGCACATGAACTGGTCATCGCAACATTACGGCTTTTACTACAAGAATTTCCCGGTTGGCATGATCCTCGGCGGCATCGCCAAACCAAGCTATCTGGTGGTGGACCAATACGGGAAGCGTTATTTCAATGAGAGCTACAATGGCCATTCTGCCTATGCCTATTTCATTTTTTTCGATCCGCTCAAGGGAGTCTATCCTCGGATTCCCTCGTACCTCGTGTTCGACGAGCAGGTGCGCACGATGGGAGCACCGCTTTCACCCAATACAGGCCCCGGCGGCGACGTTATCGGTGCGAAAACGGCGAAGTACGGCTATTACTGGAGCACGGATCAGAGCAAGGAAATCGAGAACGGCTGGGTCCTGAAGGCCGATACGATCGAAGAGCTGGCGCTGTTGATCCGTGCCCGACAGGGCCCGAACGAATTCGTGGATTACACAAGTAGCATCCAGATGGAACCGACGGTCCTGGCCAAATCCGTTGCGACGTTCAATGCGAATGCTCGTCAGCACGAGGATCCCGAATTTGGCCGCCGCGTCCTCGCGCCTCTCGAGAAGGGACCCTTCTATGCCACCGAGGTGTGGCCGTGTGGTCCCAATACCCAGGGTGGACCCAAATTCGACTCTCATGGCAGGGTGCTCGATGTCTGCGGAAACCCCATTCCGCGCCTTTATAAAGCTGGGGAGTTGGGCTCTATCTACGGCCAGCGCTATCCCTCCGGGGGAGGCAATCTCGCAGAGATTCTGGCCTTTGGTCGCATCGCCGGGCAAAACGCCGCCAAAGAGTTGGCTTGAATTCTGATTATTTGTCACACGATGCCGATCATGGCGCGCCCAAGCGGTACCGAATCGGGGAAATTCCTTAGTGCACAAACCCTCGATAGGTACTAAACGGAAGCGCGGCACACGGCAGCATCATCTGCCTGATTCGACCCAGTAAAACGACGAGGTCGCGCACCCGTCAACACACGGGGATGGATGCACGGGCCTGCCCTCGAGGCATGGCTGCACCGTTGCACCTCCGTGAATGAATACTATTGATGTCCTGGAAAATACCTATTGCGAGCATCGCATGGGGATGTTCAGCTCAACGCGCGAGATGGAGCGAAGCTACGAATGCGATCACCATGGAGAGCGTTGTGCCCTACGTCACCAACGACGACCTGCCACCATCGGTTCGCAACCATTTGCCCAGCCATGCGCAGGATATCTACCGCGAGGCGTTCAATCATGCGTGGCAAGAATATGCCGATGATCCCCGTCTCGAAGAGATCGCACATCGAGTGGCGTGGGCAGCGGTCAAGAAAGTCTATGTGAAGACGGGCAATGAGTGGGTGCCGCGCTGAGCAAAAGGCTCGGTCACCGCCGGCGATAGCCGAACAGCCAGCGCTTTCGCTGGCTTTGGCCGCGCGCGCCGCCTGGACGCTGCAGCTGCGCGAGGCCATCGGCTTCGAGGAGCGATACCAGTACCTACTGCATGATCGCGATAGCATCTTTGCCAAGCACCTCGACGAATCGGTGAACAGACTTGGCATTGAGGTGTTGAAATCGCCGCCGCGCTGCCCGAAAGCGAACGCGATCTGTGAACGAGTCATCGGCACGATTCGGCGCGAGTGCCTGGGATTGGCTGATCCCCATTTCCGAATCGCATTTGCGGTCCATTCTGAAATCCTTGTTGAGCGATGTGATGGTGTTGGTGGCCAGTTAGGCTCCAGGGCCGATAGGACTCAGGAGAGGTTGATCGCGAGCAGTGTATCGATCAGGGGTTGACCGCAGGCGAGGCCGAGCCCGATCGCGCAAACCCAGACCAGCAACAAGGCGCATGTCAGGGCGACATAGGGCGTCTCGATCGCAGGCGCCGCCGCTCCGGCGGGCAGCGGACCGAGCAGCCGTGCAATGCGGCCGGGCAGCGCTTCCGGGCGACCGATCAGCGTCGCTGCGGCGCCCGACATTCTGATCTGAAAGCGCACTGACCCGAGGACGGCGGCCGCCAAATCTGCCCCGTCGATGCCGCCGGCCCGAGCCTCGTCGTCGCGTGCCAGTTCCAGAATGGCCAGCCAGTCCGTGAATCGACGCTGCGCTGTGCCCCAGGGCCATTGCAGGTCGGTCACGAACTGCGCCAACCAGATTCGAAGCGGGTCCCGGTGCAGCACGTGGGTGCGCTCGTGGGCGAGCGCCGCGCGCAACGCTCGCGCATCGAGGATCTGTTCCAGTTCCGGCGCGACGACAATCTGCGGATGCAAAAAACCCACGGTGGCGATGCCGAAACCGCGCGGCGAATGGCACAGCGACCAGGCAGAGCGCAGCACCGCGCGTCCGCCGATGATGAGGAAGGGCGTGGCAACGACGAAAATCAGGCCGCTGACATGACCGGGAACGGGATCCGGCTGGGACAGCGCCCAGCCGCACAGCCAGGCTGCGACGGTGAGTGCCGCGGCGGCCGGCCACCACAAGGCACACCAGCTCAGCACTTCAAGCCTGCGCGATGGCGAGTCATCCAGCCGATGTGAGGGCCAGGCGGCGAATAGCTGCAGGACCAGTCCACCCGATATCACGATCAATGTGGCCAGCAAGGATTCACGTTCCACGCTTCGATCTCCTATGCGCGGCAACTGCCCGCTCCAATTCATCGATCAATTGCGGATCGACCGCGCCAACGGCGTTGACCAGCGCGGCCACGGCGGCGTGCGGTCGCGGACCCAGGAGACGACTGACCGTGTCTTGCGCTCGGGCGCGATCGACCGCTTCGCGTGCCACTCTCGCCCGGTAGACGAAGGCCTTGCCATGCCGTTCACGCTGGATCAGCCCCTTGCCGCGCAGACGATCGATGACCTTGGCAGTCGTCGTGTAGACCAGGCCGTCCGGTTCACCGAGCAGTCCGTGCACCTCACGCACCGTAGCCGAGCCGAGCCCCCACAGCGTGGCGAGTACCGCGTACTCGAGATCGTCGGCCGGCAGGCGAAATGCTTCCATGCGCCAAAGGTTAATGCGCGCCGATTGCCGACGCAATGCCAGCGCATCGACTTCTTAAGGTGCCGCGGGACAGCACTCGGTCCAGGCCGAAGTCGTGTCGCACAAGATTCACGCCAGTTACATATAGCACGGGAATTGCACCGATAGGATCTACGACAAGCGTCGTTTTGCGGCGCTGATGCCGACTGGTTGCCGCCGCGTGTTTGAACATGCTTTCGGTGCGTTCCTAACAAATAGGGGAAGAGCTCAATGATCGACAAGTCACCGAGTGAACCGACGCCAAAGCGACGAACGGCATCGCGCGCCGCGCTGAAGGCCGTGGCGTTCGCATCCGGCCTGCTGGCGGGTACCACGATCGCCTGGTCCGATGACGGCGCAATCGACAACACCGGCGTCGCTCCGTTGCCGACCGGGCAGCTCGTGACACCGACCGCCGCCCCGGGTTCGACGTTCATGCTGCTCAATCCCGGCGTTGCCGCCTTCCCCAACGCGCTCGCCAACGGCGCACTGAAAACCTCGGTGAGCCCCGACGGCAACACGCTGCTCGTGATGTCGAGCGGCTACAATCTGTTCAGCAACGCGACGGGCACGACGACAGCGAACTCGCAGTACGTCTTCGTCTACGACATCTCGGGCACGAGCGAGAACTCGCCGGTGCTGCATCAGGTCATCCAGGTTCCCGACACCTACGTGGGCATCGCCTGGGCGCCGGTGCCCGCACCCAAACGGAACTCCACCACCTTCTACGTATCCGGCGGCAGCACCGACAGCGTCTATGTCTATACCGGATCGACTGCGGCCGGCTGGTCGCCGAGCGCGAGCATCCCGATGGGACACGCGCCCTTCGTCCCGTCAAGCAGTCCCTTATACGGCTTGATCTTGAACGGCGTCGGCTTCGAGGAAGAATCGACGGTCGCGGGACTCGCCATGTCGAGCGACGGCACGGTGCTGGTTGCGGCGAACATCTACAACGATTCGATTTCGATCATCAATCCCGCCACCAAGACGGTGACAGGCGAGTACGACTTGCGGCCCTACAACACCAGCGGCACGCCTGGGATCGCCGGCGGCGAGGCGCCGTTCGCGCTCGCCCTGGTCGGCAATTCCACCGTCTACGTCTCTTCGATCCGCGATCGCGAGATCGACGTGGTAAACCTCACCGGCGGCACTCCGAGCCTCCTCACACGCATCCCGTTGCCGGGTACTCCGAACAGCATGGTGCTGAGCGCCGACCAGTCGACTCTCTACGTCACGCAGGACAACAGCGACTCGGTTGCCGTGATCAACACGGCGAGCAACACGGTCTTCGAGGAGATCTCGACCATCGCCCCGCCGGGAACGGTGCCGAGCGGCACCAAGTACACGGGCGCGGCCGCCAACAGCGTGGCCCTGTCGCCGGACGGCAGCACGCTGTACGTGACCAACGGCGGGGCGAATTCCGTGGCGGTGATCCCGATCTTTGGATCCGCGCCGCATACTGTGGCGGGTCTCATCCCGACCGCCTGGTATCCGCACTCGGTCAGTCTGAGCGCCGACGGTTCGATGCTGTATGTGTCGAACGGCAAGACGGATCCCGGCCAGAACCCGCTCTACGAGGCGGCTGGCGCGAATCAGTATGTGTTGCAGCTCGAGGGCGGCGGCCTCACGACGATACCGGTCCCAGGCGCCGCCACGCTGCCCGGGTTGACGGCCCAGGTCGCTGCGAACAACTACTACAGCACGCCGCCCAATGCCAATGACGCGGCAGTCATGAGCGCGCTGCACTCGAAGGTCCAGCACGTCATCTACATCATCAAGGAAAATCGCACCTTCGACCAGATTCTGGGCGACCTAGCGAACGGCAGCAATGGCTCTTCGGCGCTGACCATGTACGGCAAGCGCGTCACGCCGAATTTCCACAGCATCGCGACCAACTTCGTCACGCTGGATAACTTCTTCTGCAGCGGCGAAGTAAGCGGGGATGGCTGGGCGTGGAGCACCGAGGGCCGCGAGAGCGATCACGGCATCAAGAGCATTCCGGCCAACTACGCCGGACGCGGCGCCTCGAACGACTCGGAAGGCACGAACCGCGACGTGAACGTCGGCATAGCCAGCGTGACGGGCCGGGATGCGGCGCTCGGCGGCTATGGACTTTATGAAGAAGTCGCGGGTGCGATCAAAGGCGGCGCCGCGAACCTGCTGCCCGGCACGAACAATGACTTCGCCACCGACGGCCCCAATGGCGCGACCCAGCTTGGCTATCTCTGGGACTCCGCCATGCGTTCCGGTCTCACGGTGCGCAACTACGGGTTCTTCATCGACTTGAGCCGGTTCAATCTCCCGGCCGCGGATGGTGGAATCGTGCCGAGCGCCGACCCCCAATACGGCTACCTGCAAAGCCCCCACTCGCTTGGGCTGAAGGTCGCGACCTCGACCAATCCGACGCTCTCGCCGTACACCGATCCGTACTTCTGGGGTTTCGATAATTCGTATCCCGACGTATGGCGCGTGCAGGAATGGCAGCGCGAGTTCTCGGGCTACGTGACGAACAACAATCTCCCCAGCCTGACGCTGCTGCGCCTGATGCACGATCACACCGGCAACTTTGGCGGCAGCGATCCGGCGGTGGAAAAGTTGTCGACCCCGGAGTTACAGCAGGCCGACAACGATCTTGCCGTCGGCCAGGTGGTGCAAACGGTCGCGAACAGCCCGTATGCCGGTAACACCTTGATTTTCGTGCTCGAAGACGATGCCCAGGACGGACCGGATCACATGGACGCGCATCGCTCCACCGCGTACGTCGTCGGGCCCTACGTGAAGAAGCGTGCGGTGGTGAGCGATCGCTACTCGACAGTGAACATGGTGCGGACGATCGAGGACATCCTCGGCATCGATCACTTGAACCTGAACGACGCCTACCAGCGGCCGATGACCGACGTGTTCGACTTGACGCAAACCACCTGGTCCTACACCGCGACGGCCTCGCCCTATCTGGCGGCGACCGGGCTCCTCAACACGGTGACGGTCGGGTTGACACCCGGCATGACCATCAAGTACGCCGACAACAAGCCGGCAAAGCCCGCGCACGGCGCGGCCTGGTGGGCCAAGGCCACCCGTGGCTTCGATTTCACCGACGCCGACAAGGTGGCGGGCGAGTTGCCCGAAGGCCGCTCCTACAATCGCATCGAATGGGAAGGTGTGATGCCGGGGATGCCGTATCCGACACGGCGCTCCGGCATCGACTTGCGCCATGCGGTGGCCGGCACGGAGTTCGTCGGTCCGCAAAGCCCTGGCTTGAAGACCGAACAGAGCGCTGCCCGGCCGGCGCCCGCGAAGGTCGAAGTCGGTACCGCAAACAACGGCGGTGGTTGATGCCTCGAGTCCGGCCCGGAGCCTCAACCGTTGAGATCGAGACATACACACTTAGGAGAACATGGTGAAAGCTATCACGCTTGCAATACTCGCCGCCGCGGCGTTTGCGGTCGGTCCCGTAATGGCGGCAGAAATCGAACTGACCTACACCGGCATCGTGTCCTACGCCGGTGGCACCACCTCGAATTCGGGGTATGCCGATGGCTCGACGATCTCGGGTCAGCTGTTCGTCAACGCGGTAACTGACGTGGCGACGGGCGCGACTCTTGGTTCATTCACGGCGCCCAACGGTTTGGTGGCCGGCAGTGCGAATCTGAGTTCGACCGATGCGATCTTCCAGCAGGGCCAGTACGTTGGCAACGGCGATCCCCTGAATAATTCCATTTCGGTGGACCTCTCGGCGGCGGGATCCGGTTACTCGATTGCCGATCTCGGGACGCTCCTCTCGCAGAACAACGCCACGCTAAATTCGCAGATCGATTTTACGGCTAGTGCCTCGGGGCAGTACCTAGTACCTCTATATGCGGCCGGCGACGGCTTTGGCAGCTCCGTGACCTTTCTTAGCGCGAATGGCGACGGCTCGAATAAGACGGGCGTCGTGGCCTACCTGGAGAGCGTCACGGCGACCCCGGTGCCGCTGCCGGCATCTGCCTGGTTGATGTTTGCGGGAGCGGGTAGCCTCCTCGGATTCTTCCGCCGCCGTAAGCCTTTGGTCTAGCCCTCGGAAGGCAGGTGAGCCCGCGTGCGGTGCATTCGCTTCGGCGGGCGACCATGCGGGCCCGATCTGCCGCACATCGCCGCTCGAGAATGAACCAATCGAATTTCGGCACGAAGAGTCCCTAGAAGGTCAGGCGCAAGCCGCCATATACCGCGATGGGAGTTCCGGGGCTGGCGGTACGCGGATCGGTCACGCCACCCGGAATGTTCGGCCACGGGACCTCGCCGACCGGTCCGAACGATCCATAGGTGTAGTAGCGCTTATCGAACACGTTGTTGACGACCGCGAACAGCGTGATGCGCTCATTGGGGCGGAAGGCTGCGTTCAGGTCGACCACCGTGTATCCGCCGAGCGGCTGTGTGAGATTGGCCTCGTCGCCGAATCGGTAGACATTGCCTTGCGCGACGACTGAGGCGCCCACGCTGAGGCGCTCAGTCAGCGTGTAGTCCACGACGAGATTGCCGCGATGGAGAGGTATGCCGGGAATGCGATCTCCCGGCTGCACCTGTTCGTTGCCGTTGGCATCCCCGGCAGGACTGTTCGTGTTCAGCAACAGCGGCGTTTGAAACGTGGCCTTGGTGTAGGCGTAGCCCAGATTGACGCGCAGTTGCCGTAGGTCGACGCAAAAATTGGCCTCAACGCCTTCCCGCAGTGTTCGCCCGGCGTTCGTGTAGAACGCGAGATTCGGGTTGTAGACAGTCGTCTCGAAGATGATGTCGTTGTTGCTCTCGGTGCGGTACGCATCCAAATTCCAGCTCCATTTCCCCTGAGACCCTGTCCCTGTGTGGCCGCGGAGGCCGACCTCATAGGTATGGGCCACGACCTGATTCAAATTCGGGTCACCGACGAAGAAATTCAGGAGACTGCAAGGCGTCGCCGCACTCGCGCAGGACAGCTCGAGCGGAGTGGGCGCGCGATTGGTTTGCGCGTAGTTGCCGTAAAATTGGAGCGGAGTTGACCGGCGGTAGGTGAACCCGGCGCTGGGATTAAATCTGTTGTAAGTGTGGGCGCCGTTCACCGGGCCGCCGCGTTCGTCTTCCAGATCGATCTGCGCGCTGTTGAAGCGCCCGGCGAGAGTCAAGTCGAGATTCGGCGCCGCGCTGAATTGATCGGTCGCGAACACCCCATAGAAGCGTGTGTCGCTCTTCACGCGCACCGGGTTCACGCCTTCGCTCGGTTGATCTTGCACGACGCCCGGACCCACGAATTCGCGGGTATAAGGATCGAAGCCGCCGATTTCCGCAATGCCCGCGAAGATGCTGGCGGAGCCGTCGACGCTCAAGCCGCTCACGAGATAATTGTCGTGGTCCCCCAGCGTGGCGCGGTCGGTGGCTTCGGCGGATGCGCCGTATGCGTGGCTTCCCAATTGCTGTAGGCTGAGACCGGAATAGGGGCCGCCATTCAGATAATCAGTCACCGGCTGGCCATTGAAAGTGGTGACCACCGACCCATCGTCATTGCAGAGCAGGTTCGTGCCGTTGCCGCAGGCAGCCACCTGTACGGTAGTGCCGTTGGGGATAACCTGATTGAGGGTTTGAAAATAGGCAACACCTTGTAGCGTGATCGCTTCGCTGAGAGTGTAGCCGCCGTTCAGATTGAATCCGAGATACGTGTTTTCTACCACGTTGGGCGCCGTGAAGATGTTCGAGATGTTCGCGTCGAGTGCCTGCTCCGGCGAGGCGCCGGGGTTGCCGAGCTCGGTACGCGCCGCGGTAATTCCCAGATGCAGCTCGCCGCCGCCGCCGCGCCACCCGAGGTCGGTGTACAGCCGGTACAAATCCGAAGCATTGGTCTGACGAAAGCCGTTGTCGTGGGTGGCATCGGCGGCTGCATAGATCGCGAACTCGCCGTATTGATGGCCGAATTCGAGGATCGAAGACGCGCGTCCATACGAGCCGCCGTATGCGGTTATATTTGCCGTTTGAGTGTTAAATCCGTTCTTCAGCCGAATGCTCATCGAGCCGCCGAGGGCGTTCAGTCCGTAGACCGGATTGGCCGCCTCCAAGGCGACCGACTCGATGGCTACGGGTGGGATGAGGTCCCAGTTCACGGTGTCGCCGAACGCGTCGTTGAAGCGGGCCCCATTGACGTAGACAGCAAGACCCTGCGGCGTACCGGCCACCGGCGAGGCGGTGAAGCCGCGAAATAGTATATCCGGCTGGAAGCCGTTTCCCTCGGTGTCGTTGATCGTTGCCGAGGCCAAATTCTCGAGCAGGGCACCGGTGAGCGTCGGGATGCCGGTGCGATTGATGTCGCCGGAGCCCAAGACCCGGTTGGTTTCCGCAACCTGGTCGCGGTTCAAGTCCGATCCCATCAACGGCGTGCTGCCAATGACCGTTATCGGCAGCAAATTCGCAGATGGGGCGCCGTCGCCCGCGGCTCCCTCAGTAGCGTACGATTCATCGGCAGCCCGGGTGCTACGCGCAGCGCCTAGGATCAAACACAACATGGACCCCACGCAGCGCACTTGGAGGTATCGATGACGCATCCATATTCCCGTGATTCAAGGATGGCATAGATTCAAGCGCGCACATGACGGGCGCGTTAACGCTACGACGGGGGTCGTACATGAGATCTGCGCAGGGTTCGCGGGAACTCCGCCAGGACGCGTGTTGTCCACTCATACAGACGACGCACGAAGGGCGGCGCCCGACAGCATGGTGAACTACGATAGCTGTCGACCCGATATACTCGGCAGCAATGCTGCCGCGGCTTACCGTGTTTTAAAACGCGAATCGTGTCTTCATCCTCTTCTATTGGGAATAATCCCGGGACGTCACTATAATTACTGAGAAATCCTACCGGGAGTTATTGCACCAAAATCAGGTGCACCCCGATTACTTCGTCAATCCGGCCTTCGGCCGGGAGTTACTGCGCATGCTCAATCGCGGCGAAGCCACCAATGCCTTGAAGCGGCTGATTTACACCGGTCGCGTCGCCAACTACCAAGCCAAGAGCGAGGATGAAATGCAGGCAGTAGCTGGGGGGCTCAAAAAAACGCCGAGAAATACGCGGTGTTCCTACCGTCACTTTTGGAAGCAAAAATGAGGGTACCCCTCGATGAATGTCCGCAGGGGCGGTTGCACAGTGAGGTTGATTGCAGAGGTGCTAATTAGATACTGATAGTTAGTTCGCTAGTGTGACTGCACGCACACCGGCCGGTGCATCGTGCGCGGACAATTATTATTGCGGCTATTTTGTCGCGTGCGGTGCAGCAAGTTATGACCAGATCCGCATTAGCCGAGACCATCCGGGCTGTACAAGGAACCGTGGATCTTCCGGAGGCGTCGACCACGACGGAGAGCTTGCGTGCGGCGCTTGCGACGGCCCGGGGCCCTCATCGTCAGAGGGTCGGTGAGTTGTTGGTCGCGGCTGGTTGTGTGAATGACACGGGAGTGCATCGCGCTCTGGCGATGCAGGCGGACCACCCGGACGTGCGACTCGGAGATCAGCTGCTCGTCACGAATGAGGTGCAGGACGAGTTTCTTTACCGGGCACTCAGTGAGCAGATGGGCGTGCCCTATGTCCGCTTGGGTGAATTCGATGTCGAACCGGCCGCGCTTGCCGTTCTGCCTCAGGAGATTGCCCGCGAACGACGGGTGCTTCCGCTGATGTTCCACGAGGGGCGGCTCGTCATTGCCACCGACGATCCGGCCGATAACGACAAACTGTCGCTTCTGCGCTTTCGAACGCAGAAGCCGATCGAAGTGGTCTTAGCGAGTCCTCGGGACCTTGATACTGCGATCGCGACACATTACCCCGCCATTGAAGACGCCGCGCTGGAGTCCGAGGCGGATCGGCTGCTCGAGCAATACCCCGAGCCCGTGGTTTCGTCGGTCGAACGCCTTGCACAGGAGAAGCCGATCGTCAGACTAGTGGAAAATCTGTTGCTAAATGCAGTGCAACGGCGTGCCTCTGACATCCACCTGCACCCGCGCGAGCACAACGCCGACATACGCTACAGAATCGACGGCTCCCTCGTCGGCGTCGGAGCGCTCAATCGAACACTTCTGCCGGGGGTGGTGGCGCGGATAAAAGTTCTCGCCAGTATGGACCTTGCGGAGCACCGTCTACCGCAGGATGGGGCAATTCAATTTCGAACGGCAAGCGGGCCAGTGGACATGCGCGTCTCCATGATGCCTGCTATTCATGGAGAGGATGTGGTCATCCGCATTCTCGACCCGCGTGTCGGCCTGCGCCGGCTCGGCGATGTCGGTTTTACCCCAGTCGATGAACGCCGGTTCAGAGCGCTCATTGACCGCAATCAGGGGCTTGTGCTCGTCACGGGGCCTACCGGCAGCGGCAAGACGACGACGCTCTACGCAGCTCTACAGGAGCTGAACACCGGTGAGTACCACATCGTGACCGTCGAAGATCCGGTCGAGTATCGGCTCGACGGAGTCGTGCAGATTCAGGTACATCCGGCTATCGATTTCGACTTCGCACGGGCGCTGCGAAACATTCTGCGCCACGATCCGGACATCATTCTGATAGGCGAAATCCGCGACGCCGAGACCGCTAAGATCGCCATAGAGAGCGCACTCACCGGCCACCTTGTATTGTCGACACTCCATACCAACAGCGCGGCGCAGACCGTGTCGCGGCTTGTCGAGATCGGCATCCAACCTTATCTCGTAAATGCCACGTTAGCCGGCGTACTAGCGCAGCGGCTCGTACGCCGCAATTGCGAGCACTGCAAGGTTGCGGAGCAGGCGGCACCGGAAGTTCGCGACGCACTCGGCGTTGGACCCACGGAGGAGTTCTGGCGCGGTAGTGGGTGCGTGGAATGCTCCGGAACGGGCTTTCACGGACGGGTCGCGGTCTACGAGTTGCTCGAGATGAGCTCGGAGCTTCGCAAGTTGGTGCTTGCGGGCGCAAGCCATGATCAGCTCGAAGCGCGAGCTGTCGAAGAGGGCATGGTGCGACTCACTGCCCAGGCGCTTAGCTTGGCGCGCGCCGGCGTGATATCGCTCGACGAAGTGTTTCGCGCGCGCCTGGAGTGAGGCCGGCTGCCAGCCCGCCGCCCATCTGGGGAATGTAACGAATACCATCGCTTTTAAACAATTTTCGCAAGACGAACCTGACGCACGCGAAGCGTCTCCGGACATCGTCGCGGAACACCTTCCATGTGTCGTCTTTCGGCTGCACAGCGCCGGCGCCCACTGGCCACCGGTGTTCTCTTACGTGAGCGCACAGTCGACCGAATTGCTTGGCATCGAGCCGAACGACATCGTGCTCGATGCCAGCATTCTGCTGGAGCGAATCCCGGAAGGTACGCCTACCCCCAATGCCATGTTCTCGCGGGGGCCGGGTGTCGGTGCGGGCGCTTCTTCTTGTCAGGCAGGATGCAGAGGCGGCCGGCCAAATCAGGTCCAGGCCTTCCAGCCGCGGAGCAATCGCTCGAACTGCGCAGGCTCGATCGCCGGGCTCGCCAAATATCCCTGAATCTCATCACACCGTTCGGCACGCAGGGCCGCCAGTTGTTCGCGGTTCTCCACGCCTTCGGCGATCACTTTCAGCGTGAAGCTTCTGGCGAGCGCAATGATCGCCTGGACTAGTCGCACGGACTTCGCCTCGCTGGTGATTTCCCCGATAAATGACTGATCTATCTTGATCTTATCTATCGGAAAGCGCCTCAGGTAGTTCAGAGAGGAGTAGCCGGTGCCGTGTCTGCGTTGCGCAATAGGTCGCCCGCCTGCGCGCCATCGTCCGGGAACACACTGATCCCGATGCTTGCCGACACGGATCCGCGCCATTTCAATTCGAACTTGTATCTTAATACATACTCGTATCTGAATACCCACCTGAATATGAAAAGCCGCGCATTGTGCTAATATCGGCGCATGAACCGCAAGCGCCTGACCCGCGAAGACAGCCGAGACCAGACGAAGCAGCGGCTGCTCGATGCGGCGCAAAGATTGGTGGCGAAAAAGGGCCTGGACGCCACCAGCGTCGAGGACATCGCCGCGGCCGCGGGCTATACGCGTGGCGCGTTCTATTCGAATTTCGGCGGCAAGCACGACCTCTTCATCGACCTGCTGCGCCGCGACCACGAAAAAGCCCTCGGCGAGTTCAACGCGTTGCTGCGCGACGATTTGCCGATCGAGGAAATCAAGGCGAGGACGCGCGAACTCTACTCGACCTACTGCCGCACCACCGACAGCTTCATGAGTTGGACCGAGGCGCGCATGCTCGGTACGCGGGACGCGAAGTTCCGCGCCAAGCTCAACGCCCTGCTCAGCGACAAGCGCGATCAGATCGCGGCGTTCATCGCCTACTTCTATCAGAGGACCGGCACCTCGCCGCCGTTGGCGCCGCAGATCATGGCGCTGGGATTCATGAGCCTGATCGAGGGCGTCAAGCTCTTCGAGCTCTCGAGTCCGACGGACATGACGGCGCAAGCGGCCGAGTCCATCCTGGCCTTGTTCATGGACTCGATCATTAACGCCCCGCCGCGATGAGTACCTCCGAGCGCATTGACTTGACCGTCAATATTGCCATTCCCGGGGCAGGGGGTTGCGACGCCAGATTGGATTTGCGACCCGCGGACGAAGGTGAATGCTGAGCCGCACAGCGCCGCGGCATCCGCGACCGCCTGCATTTGACGCTGTTTGTACAGAAGAAAGCCGATTTCCGCTCCCAGAGCGATCATTCCAATCAGGACCGGAAGTGTGAGCCCGATCGTCAGCGCGACGCTGCCGCACTGCGATTCACCCACCCCCGACCCCAACGTAGCAATCCGGACGAAGAGCCCGCGCCCGCATTCCCGACGCTCATTCACCACTGCACTCCTGGACCGGTTCACCGCGCAGCCTAGGTCGAATTGTGCGCCGCGATGTTGATCCAAATCAAAAACGGACATTCGTACAACTACGTAATTCAGCCTCATGTCTCATCTCGGGCATTCATATCTGATTCTCTCCGGCGTTGCGGCGTAAGGTGCAGCGATAGACGTTCACCGGTGAGTGCGCGCCGTTTCCCGGAGACAGCCCCATGATCCGCAGACAGACACGTCTTCAGCCCCGTGATGAGCAATGCCCGACAATCGTCGACGGCATGGACGAAAGCCTCGTCGTGGCCGACGAGACGCAGAACAAAGTCGGCGATCTCATCTGCGAACGCGAACGCGCCGAACAGCAGCGCGACTTCAACGCGGCAGTTTATTCGGCCGTTCAGCGAGCCTCTCTCGATGGCATCCTGCTGGTCGATTCGCAGGACAAAATCCTCTCCTACAATCAACGATTCGTGGAGATCTGGGGGATCCCTCCGGAATTGATCGCCGACAAATCCGACTCACGGTTGCTGGAAGCCGTCGCAGCACAGGTCACTGATCGGGAAGCCTTCATCGCTCAGGTCAAAGAGCTGTATGCAGATATCGACGGAACCAACCGCGATGAGATCTCGCTCAAAGACGGTCGGACTCTGGATCGCTACTCGGCGCCGGTCAGGCTGGACGATGGAAGGTATGTCGGTCGCGTCTGGTTCTTTCGGGACGTCACCGCACATAAACGAGCGGAGGACACGATCCGTGAGGATGCCACTCAGTTCCGCGGTTTGGTCGAACAGCAGATCGCGGGAATCTTCATCGTCACAATCGACGGCACTCTTGCCTACGTCAATCCCCGTTTCGTCGAGTTGCTCGGGTACACGCCGGCCGAGGTCATCGGACACCCGTTCATCGACGTCATTGCGGATAAGGACAAAGACACGGTGCGTAAGGCATTCGCCGAGCATTTCGAGGCCGGTCCACCGACAACTCAAACCTTCACGACGCTCACGAGGAAGGACGGCGGCCTCGTGGATGTGGCAGCGCACACCTCCCTGGCCTCCTATCACGACAAGCCAGCCTTGATCGGACTCGTTGTCGATATCACCGAGGAGAAGCGCGCAACGGATCTTCTGCGGACGAGCGAGGAGAGGTTCCGGCTCCAGGTGGAGGAAGCGCCCGATGCGATCCTGCTTTACGACGTAGACTCCGCTCGTTTCGTGAATGCGAACAAGAGCGCCACCGCGCTGTTCGGCTGCACGCGTGATGAGATCATCGAGGGAGGGCCGCTGCAATTCTTTCTTTCGGACCTATCTGACGAACGCTCGCTTCCGGTCAGCTTCGATGAGCACAACGCACGGGCTTTGGCGGGCCTGGAGTCCGTATTTGAAAGGCGTTTCCGCAACGCCAGGGGACGCGAGGGCATCTGCCAAGTAACGCTGGTCCGCTTGCCAACCGTTGGAGGACGGCTGCTTCGCGCGAGCTTGGTCGATATAACCGAGCGCAGACGGAGCGAACTCGCGCTCGCCTATCGCGATCGCATCCTTCACGCCGTGACGCTGAGCGTCGCCGTTCTCGTAGCCGCGCCTGACCTCGCGGCCGGAATGCCGCAGGCGTTGCAGACGGCGGCCCAAGCATTACAGGTAGATCGCATACTCATTCTGGAACGCTCAACCGTGGCCGCTGCGACGCCCGCCATTACCATGGCATACGCCTGGCAGACGGCGGAAGTACCGGTCCTCGATGCGACGATCCTTTCGAGAATTTCCGGCGACGCCATCGAGTTCGGGGCATGGCTCGCGCCCCTACTGGAGGGCAAGCCGGTAATCACCTATGCCACCAAGTCCGGCGGCGCCATCGGCCGGATCATGCGTGAGATGCACAACCTTTCGACCTTGCTGGTCCCGATCTTCGTCGCGGGAAAGTGTTGGGGCCATTTGGGCATCGATGACTGCAACGTCGAACGACAATGGGAATCGGTCGAGATCGACACGCTCGGTACCTTGGCGCAGGTGATCGGGAGTTTGATCGTGCGTGAACAGACTCAAGCTTCGCTGAAGAATAGCGAAGAGCAAATGACGTATCTGGCGGGCCACGATAGTCTTACCGGGCTCGTCAATCGTACGGTGTTCGTGGATGCATTGCAGCAGGCGATCGCCCGCGCCCGTCGAAGCGGCGAAAGTTTTGCCGTATTCTATATCGACTTGGATCATTTCAAGGACGTCAACGACACCCTGGGACATCCCGTCGGTGACCTACTGCTGCAATCCGTGGCAGATCGAGTGCGCACGAGCGTTCGTGAGACCGACACCGTGGGAAGATTCGGCGGCGATGAGTTTGCGTTGATTCAGTCCGATGTACCACAGCCGGTGGACGCCGCCATGCTCGCGAACAAGCTGCTAAAAGCGCTCAACGAGCCCTTCAAAATTCAAGGCAATGAAATCCGCTCCGGCGCAAGCATCGGAATCGCGGTTTACGGGCCGGATTCGTCGCGCGCCGAGATCCTCCTGTCGCATGCGGATGTCGCGCTGTATCGCGCCAAATCCGAAGGCCGAGGCACGTATCGATTTTTTACCGACGCCATGGATGTCGAGATGCACACGCGGGTCACGCTGGGCAGCGACCTGCGGGACGGCATGGAGAGCGGCCAGCTATTTCTCATGTACCAGCCGCAGATCGACGTCGACACCGGATGCTTCGTGGGGGTCGAAGCGCTGGCTCGCTGGCTCCATCCGATAAGAGGTCTGGTGCCACCCAGCATATTCATCCCGCTCGCCGAACAGAACGGGGTGATCGTGGCGCTCGGGCGTTGGGTGCTCCGCGCGGCTTGCCGACAAATGAGGGAATGGATCGATGCGGGCATCGCCCCGCCGCTGATCTCGGTGAACGTGTCGGCGCTGCAGTTCAAGACGCCGTTCGAACTGGAAAATGAGATCGCGGCTATTTTGAAGGAGACTGCCCTACCGCCGCAGTGTCTCGAACTCGAAGTCACGGAAAGCGTCCTTATGGACACATCTCGAGAACACAATGATGCTCTTTTGCGGCTGCGCAAAGCCGGACATCGTATTGCGATCGACGATTTCGGCACGGGGTACTCCTCGCTCGAATATCTCGGCCGCTTCCCGGTGGATCGCATCAAGATCGCAGAGAGCTTCATCGTCGATTTGACGAACGCCACCGGCAACTCGGTGATCGTCAAGGCCGCCATCGGGCTTGCGCACGAGTTGAATCTGGACGTGGTGGTGGAAGGTGTGGAAAGCGCCGAACAGCTCGAGCAAGTGAGATCATGGGGTTGCCGTAAAATGCAGGGCTACTACTTCTCCAGACCCCTGTCGGCCCTCGATCTGGCACCGTTGTTACGGGCCGCGAAGGTCCTTCCTGCAGGGGCGGCCCATTATTGATAGGTAGAGCGCGCAATCGATCCTGGAAATCACCGATGGTGCCGTCTTCGGTCTTGGACGATGATGATCGACATCGAGGTGAAGCCGCGTATTCCACGCAGATGTACCTGTTTTTTTTTCTTGAATCAAGTTACGGAGACGCCAAATGAAAACCGATGCAGAAATTCGTCGCGACGTTGAAGGTGAGTTGCAGTGGGATCCCAGCATCGACGACAAACGAATTGGGGTCGCCGTTCGTGATGGGGTGGTGACATTGACCGGCGATGTGCCCATTTATTCGCAGCGTTGGCTCGCTGAAGATACCGCCAAACGCGTGAGCGGCGTGCGAGCCCTTGCGAACGATATAGGGATCAAGCTGCCGGCGGCCGGTGTACGTACCGATACCGACCTCGCGGAGGCGGCGGCGAATTCACTGCGCTGGAGCGTGTCGTTGAGCGGTACCTCGGTCAAACCGGTCGTGAAGGACGGCTGGATCACATTGGACGGACAGGTGAGCTGGGGATACCAGAGAATCGCGGCCGAAACGGCCGTACGGAACTTGATGGGCGTAAAAGGGGTTTCCAACGAAATTCACGTGGCCTCGAGCATCAAGCCCACCGATGTGAAACAGAAAATTGAAGACGCGTCAGGCGGTGCTCGACGCCAAGGATATCGAGGTGAGCGTCAACAACTCCACGGTTACCTTGAAAGGCTTCGTGCACACGTGGCAGGAGCGTGAGGAGGCCTCCCGGGCGGCTTGGGCCGCGCCCGGCGTCATTGCCGTCGAGAATCGACTCTCACTGCAGTGAAGCACCCGCGCCGGGATGGGATACGACCGTTCAGTGCGAAGGAGATGTGCATCGTGGATGTCGCAAAACTGTACCGCAAGATCTCGTGACCAGGCCATGACGGCCCTCAAAGAAACTCGCTATGTCATCGACAAGCTGTCGTGGATGCGCGCGCAGGGAATCTGGCCGAACGGCCTGCGCTACCTATGGACCGACGCATTCGGGGTAGTCCTGCTCGTGTCGCTCTACGCCGAGTCGGGCGAGCGCAAATACCTCGATGAGGCGGAGTCACTGGTGGCGGAGGTCGGACGCGTGCTCGGACGACCCCGCGGCATTCGCATCGGGCAGGCGCCGGACCGCGACGGCCAGTACTTTCACTACCTGGCCATGTGGCTCTATGCCCTGGCTGTCCTGGGCCGGCACATCGCCGATTACCGGCGCATAGGCGTTGAACTGGCGCTGCAGATTCATTCGGCCTTCGTACTGCCGGGACGCGGCGTGATCTGGAAGATGAAAGAGGACCTGAGCGGCCCATACCCAGGCTACGGCCTCGGCGCGCTCGACGCGTTCGACGGCTACGTGTCGTATCGTCTGCTGGATGAGACCGCGCTCCGCGCTCAGATCGCCGATATGAGACTCCTCATCACGCAATCGGCGCCAGGTTTGCACATCACTCAGGATTTGGGACTCGGTATGATGTTGTGGATGACGCAGTTTTTTCCCGCCGAGGACTGGGCGGCGACGCAAAAAGCGCGCTGCCTCGAGACGCTCGACGGAATGTGGGTCGAAGAAGGCTATTTCTGCCGGGAGCCCGGGGCGCGCCGCGTGAGGTTCGCCTTCACAAACTATGGCGTCTCCGTGGGGTTGCAGGCCGTCGGCGCCATGCCGCGGCGGGTATCGAGCTTGAATGCGTATTTTGAGACCTACCGTTCCGGGGACCAGTACGATCGCGAGGCGATCTCCCACGTCATGGCTTGTAGCTCGCACTTTCCCGGCTATCTGCTGCGTGATTATGCAGCCCCAAGGCAAGTACTAACCACCCCCATGGCATGACCCGCGTTGGCGGCGCCCGGGGTGGATACGCCACTAACTCAATGTCACTTTCATTTAATCGTGTCACCGACACGAATAATTGAAAGGATTGGACGGCAACTGGTGAAACTCACAGGCTGAGTGCGCGATGCGCCATGCGGCCCTGCGAGCCGACGGCCCCAGCCCGCCGTGGCTGGTCACCGGCGCCGCGAATGGAATCGGGGAGGCGATCGCGCGCCGCTTTCACTCGGAGGGCGCGCGACTCGTGGCGTTGGACGTGGACAAGACGGCTCTCGACAGGCTGGCGGCCGGGCTCGTCGGCGTCGAGCCGGTCGTTTGTGATCTGGCGCAGCCCTCGGAAATCGCGAAAGCGATGCAGCACGTGGAGCAGGCTTACGGGCACGTCGATATTCTCGTGAACAACGCGGGAATCGGCCAGAGCCGGCACATCCTCGCGGCCGACTATGAGCATTGGCGGCGGGTGTTTTCGATCAATCTGGACGCCCAGTTCCTGGTCAGCCGTGCAATCGCCGCCCGCATGCAGGCCAGGCAAGGCGGCGTGATAATCAACATCGCCTCGATTCAGGCGATGCTGAGCGAGCCGTGCGGCAGCTCCTATGGCGCCTCCAAAGGCGCGATCGCGGCATTTACGCGAGGGCTGGCGGTGGACTTGGCTTCAGCCGGGATTCGGGTGAACGCGATCGCGCCGGGGTTCATCCAGACCCGCATGTCGCTGAACGCGGAGGGGGTCGACGAAACCTCGACGGATGAGTTTCAGGACTGGTACGTGCGTCGACGCAAGATACCCCTGGCGAGGGCGGGGCCGCCCGCGGAAGTGGCCGGCGTGGCGGCGTTTCTCGCCTCTGCCGATGCCAGTTATATGACGGGACAAACATTGATCGTCGATGGCGGATTGACGGTGACGTTCTAGGGAACTTGGGGGCGGTGCCGACCGCCCTGCGTTTCAGCAGGGTCAGCCATGACTCTCGAAGAGGCGGCGACCGTTCACCAGGATCATCGCGGCGATTTTGCTGTCTCTGGAGCCCTCGACGACCGCCGTCGAGCTGAAGAAAAGCTAGGCCGGCCGTATGATGCCGTCGCGACCGACGTGAGCGGCGGAGTCGATTCCGTTTTGTACGACGAACGCTACGTCCGTCGCAAGACTCTGCCCCGGCGCCAGCGTTCGGTGTCGGCCTGCGGCCCGCATGGCATCGAAATTCACCGGATAGCCGGTGCAGGGCTCCAAAACGGCAACATTGTGGTTGCGCCAGCCACCGTAGCTCGCGAACAACCAGCAATGCGAAAAGATCGCGGGGTCGAACACCAGGGCGCAGGACAGGCGGGTCGCCGTGTTGGTTAGCGCGCACCAGCCGGCCTGAATCCCGGTGCCGTAGAAAAAATACAGCTGACGGGCTTCGCGAGCCGGAATCTGCCGTAAATCGACCGTGCTGCCATCCTCTCTTCGCAGATGAGGCCAATCGAAGCTCGGGGGGGCGCCCACGAGCGTCCCTGGAAAGTTGGGCTCCAGGATCACTTTCATTGCCGGAAAGTCGATCCGATGGTGCTCGCTCACGGCCAGTGCCGGGTGAAGTTTCCACATGAACGGAAACGGCGCGGTCCCAGCATTCCGGAACACGTGCCGGAATTCGATTTTCGCCGAATCGCGCTTCAGCACGATCGTCTTTTCAATCGCGATCGCACTGATGGGCGTGATGTACCTGAGGTGTACACCGACTTCGTCGCCGCGGTCGAATGGCTCGGCGTGCCATTGTCCCGTCCACAACTCTCCATGGTCGGGATACGCCTCGCCGTCGATCAGCGTAACCTCGTCGTTCGGAAAGAGCTCGTCCCAGCCGCCACTCCAGACATCGTCATAGCGCGAGTTCATGGGCAGCCGCGACGGCTGCGTGCGTGGATTGTTCCAAAGGAGATCGGTATCGGTCGGCTTGTGGGTGATTTGCCAAATTTTGGCGCCGGCCTCGGGCAGGACGACGACACGCAGCGAGTGATTCTCCAAGATCACGGCGCGAAGGCCGTGCAAGCTCCAGTCCGTGCTGACACCCAAGTTCATGGGCGCAGAATATAGGAAAGTTCCTCACTGCACAGTTGGTTATCAGGACTTCCACCAACAAAAAGAGACCCCGCCCATGCGATGGATCGTCCCGGCGATTGCCAGCCTCAAACAATGCCCGGTAACGGTGATGCCGCGCGCTGCGCCCTGAGCCTGTAGCATGGGCACCGACGCCGCGGCACTGGAGCCGCCCGTCGTCTCCTGGTAGCGTGGGCCCTAAACGCAATTGAGGATTACATGGCCGGCTTGAAAATCGCAGTGCAGATGGATCCGATGCACGACATTGACATCACGGGCGACTCCACCTTCGCCCTGATGCTGGAGGCGCAAAAACGCCGCCACGCGCTCTGGCATTACGAAGTCCGCCATATGTGGCTGAACGGTGCCTCGCTTCAAGCCCGCGTGCGGCCGGTAACGGTGCAAAACAACCCTGAAAAACATTATGAATTCGGCCCCGAGGCGGTCGTGAATCTGGCGGAAATGGACGTCGTGCTGATGCGCCAGGATCCGCCCTTCGACATGGCCTATATCACCGCCACTCATCTGCTCGAACGTATCCACCCGAAAACCCTGGTGGTGAATAACCCCGCCGCCGTGCGCAACGCGCCGGAAAAAATCCTCGTCACCCATTTCCCCGACCTCATGCCGCCCACGCTCATCGCCTGGGACCGCGGCGCGATCCGGGATTTTCGCGACATTCATCGCGATATCATCGTCAAGCCGCTGTTCGGCAATGGCGGCATCGGCGTGTTCCGCATCAAGCCCGATGACGAAAACCTTGGCTCCCTGCTCGATATGTTCTTTGCCGCCTCGCGCGAGCCGTTGATGGTGCAGCGCTACGAACCCACCGTCCGCCTGGGCGACAAACGCATCATCCTAATCGACGGCGAACCCTTGGGCGCGCTCAACCGAGTCCCTGCCGCGGGCGACAGCCGCTCCAACATGCACGCCGGCGGCCGGCCCGAGCCCACGGTACTCACCACGCGCGAACGCGAAATCTGCGCCGCCATCGGTCCGACCTTGAAGAGAGAAGGCCTACTGTTTGCCGGCATCGATGTCATCGGCGGCTACCTCACCGAAATCAACGTCACCTCGCCTACCGGCCTGCAGCAGATCGCCCGCTTCGACGGCGTCAATCTCGCGGAAGCGATCTGGGCTAAAATCGAGGCGATGCGTTAAATTCCAACAAAGGTATGTAAAGCCCCACAGGCATGGGGCTTCTTACCCGAGGACCTCTGGTGGTGGTCGGCGCGGAAGCATTTGTCCGGGATCGGCCCAATTTCGGCCCTTCCGCATGGCGTACCCAGTTCCCGCAAGGCGGACGCTTCGCTGGCCGGCCATTGACTTGACAGGGTAACGTCAACGACGCGGCCAAGAGGTCTACGGTTCTGACAGTCACGCATAGGACACCTCCGCAGAGGTGCCCCCTGGCATTACGACCGGCGTCGACGGCGCTCCGCTTTTAAGGCTGCGGCGGCGCGAATTTGACCGTGGTGACCCGGTGTTTGATCTTCCATTTCGAATCGACGCGGACGAATGAATCGGCGTTGTCGATGATCGCACTCGGGCCCAGGAGCTTGCCGATGCCCGACCCGGGATAATCGCCCTGCCGGAAGACCAACATCGAGGAGACGGCGGTCGCGGTATTGAGGTCGATGACTTGTACAAACTCGTTGGCGGATATGTGCTTGGCGAGCGTGGTCTTTCCATTCGAGCGATTGCCGAAAAACCGGTCGAACTCTTCCCGTCCAGCCAATCGCAGACTCGGCGCCTCCCAAATGGCGTCATCCGAAAACACATCCAGCCAAAGGTCGCGGTCGTTCGAATCGGTCGCCACGGTGTATTGAGCAAGAAGCCGCAAGCAAGCTTGCTCGATCAAAGCCCTTTGGTTTTCATCCATTCAGCGCTCTCCCTACACTCGTTCGGTTCGACTCGAAGCAGCGGTCCGCGAAACCGCTCAACTCTTGATTGAATCTTGGCGCATTCTCCCAAAATGGCATGTGGGCCTACCTCGGGAATCAACGACAACGCCACCCTCTGAAGGCGCGCAGCAATGGCGTGGGCAGCCGCCGATGAGCAGAAGCGATCGCCTAGGCCGTGCGTGGCAAGCACGGGAATATCGATGTCGCGCATGGACTCAGGATACTCCACGTGCCACATGAAGCTTCCCTTTCGCGCAGGCAGCGGGACCGCCATCGCCGCGCCGTACATCATTTCGAATTCTTCCCCGTGCATGGGTACCGACGTGCAGCTCCGAATGAAGCGCGCTGTGCCTCGAATGAATTCTTCTCGTACCGGCGAAACGGTCTCCTGGGCCATGCCTGCATCGGGGCCGCGCACGTTCATGGTCGCGTTGACGAAGGCGGTCGAGCTCACGAAATTCACTCCGCCGACCCGACCTGCCCCATGGGTATGCAGGTAATTTGCCGCGACGCGCCCTCCCATGGACCAGCCCACCAGGATTGCGCGATCGATATTCAAACCCTCGATCACCCCGTGCAGATCATTGGACCACGTCAGGTTGTCCGCATAGGCGGCAATTTCCGCTGGCTTGTCGGATTCCCCATGGCCACGAAGATCGAACGTGACGAGTCTGAACTGCTGGAAAGCTTCGCCGGGTCAGCTCACGGCGGAAAGTACGGGGTTGCTGGAGTGCTTACCAAAGAGCAGCTCGACCGGCAATAAGCTTGTGCAAGAATCCGACCTAAGCACCGCGCACCGAAGTAGGGAAATTATCGCGTAAAAATACCTTCGGAACACGCCGGAGCGGCTACGAGGCGCAAATTACCAAGGCCGCGCGTATTGCAATTCAAGCAGCGTTCTGGTAAAATATATAATAAAATCAATAAGTTAAATTGTTTCAAGGGAGTGAATTGAACCCCCGACACGCGGATTTTCAGAAGGCGGAGTGCTGGCCTGAGCGCTTTGCAGTCATCCCTCGCATTAGGGCTTGACCTTCATACCCCGGAATATTAACGTTAGACGTTATATTTCCGGTAATAATATGCTGGCACGCCGAGTTCGACCACTCATCGAGGATCGCCTCCATCACATGCCCGGCGTGGTTCTGCTCGGACCCCGCCAAGTCGGCAAGACGACACTGGCCAAACAGATAGCCGCGCGAAGAAAGGCCCGGGCAATTTACCTGGATCTTGAGCGTCCGGTCGATCGACGTCGGCTCCAAGACGCGGATGCTTTCCTTCGCGGTCAGACCGGCAAGTTAGTCGTGATAGACGAGATTCACCGCGCTCCCGCACTCTTCGAGACTTTGCGCGGAATCATCGATGACCGACGTGCAGCGGGAGATCGAACCGGACACTTTCTACTTCTTGGGTCAGCAGCTATCGATCTCATGCGACAGGCGTCCGAAACCCTTGCCGGTCGTGTCGACTACGTCGACCTCTCTCCAATTGACGCCCTTGAACTTCCAACGCAAGTGGGTGATATCAGCCGCCTTTGGATCCGCGGCGGCTTTCCCGAAAGCCTGCTTGCGCCGGACGACGCGGCCAGCATGAACTGGCGGCGCTCGTTCATTCGCAGCTATTTGGAGCGCGACGTACCGATGTTTGCGCCGCGGTTGCCCGCGGAGACGATCGGACGGCTCTGGACCATGCTAGCCCACGCACAGGCGACGCCGCTCAACCAATCGCGACTTGCTTCGAGCCTTGCGGTGTCTACGCCCGCCGTTACTCGTTACATCGATTTGCTCGTGGATCTACTGCTTGTTCGGCGTCTGCGCCCGTGGAGCGGGAACGTCGGCAAACGTCTCGTGCGTGCGCCCAAAGTCTACATCCGCGATAGCGGCCTTACGCATGCGCTGCTGGAGCTCGAGACTTGGGAAGACGTACTCGGCCATCCCGCTGCAGGCGCGAGTTGGGAGGCATTCGTGATCGATAACCTCATCGCCGCTGCAGGCGATCGGCGCATTCCGTATTACTACCGCACTGAGGACGGCGCCGAGGTCGACCTGGTATTCGAGCGCGGTGGCACGATCGAGATGGCGGTCGAAATCAAGCGCTCCACCTCGCCTACATTGTCGCGTGGCTTTAACTTGGCACGCGAGGTACTAAAGCCGCGCAGTACCTATCTCGTGCATGGCGGGATTGAAACTTGGCCGATGGCGGAGGGCGTCACGGCAATCGCTCTCGTGGATCTGATGCGTAAGCTCGTGAAAAACTGATCCCGTCTAATTGTAGGCTGGAATCCCGTACCAGGTTGTATTCCTTTGATTGTGAACCGGCGCCGAATATTGGCCATCTTGTGGCGCATGCCGGACAATAAATCAAGATGTTACGAAACCGGCGGGCGTCCAAATACGCCGCCCTGTTCACAGTCGAACCGCGTGGCCCAGCGGTCTGCGGGTGCGCGGCCCTCAAGCCCCAAGCCGAATCATGGTACGTCGGCATTCTTTGCGATAGTGCGATACTACTTGCATGGAAAATACATCGCGCTCGCCGTCAGCAAAACCGGGACTACCGCTCATCCTGCTCGCGGCCGTGGTGCAAGGGTGGGCCTTGTACGGGCTTCACCTCGCGCTCAAGGAGCATCATTGGCCCGCGACGCAGCCGACGTGGCTCTCCCCTCTCCCGAGATCAATGCCGACAGCCATGACACTTCCGGATAACCCGCGCACTCGATCGTCCAACCCGAGGGATCGCGAATCCGACACCCCGTCGTCGCCGCTGTCGTCGTCATCGTCGCTGCGGCCGGGGCAACGCGCACCGGCGCAAACCCCACCACCGCCTTGGGCCTTTCCGCCCGGCGACGCTCACTGATCACCCCTTTGCGGACCAAGACCCGCTTAGCCCACGCCCACTGGTGCAGGCTCAGCTCCTGGTCCCGGCAGTACCGTGAAAGCTCACGCCCAGTCTTTTGGCCTGCTCCAAGTGGCCCAAGCACGCTCGCTCACGTTCATGCCGAAAATCATGTGGTTTCGAACGCCATACAAAAATGATGTCCGCCCATGCCAACAGTTCCGGCGTGACCGGTTCTGCCGCGGATGGATCGAGTCCGGCCGAGGTCACCGCGATACCTGGCCACGTTGAAAAGACCTGCTCCGCCGTTGGACTTCGCCATTGATTGCGGCTACAGATGAACAGCACGTGCTTCAATTGAGCAATTGCGTCACTCAACGCCCACTCCCTGAATAACTCGTGCCGCCACCGCCTTTGCACCGGCAATATCCAAATGCATCGATGCGTACGATTGCACCATGAGGTCTCGCGGCAGCGTCCAGTCCCATTTGCTCTGCCCCAAATTCTCCACACCCTCAAGCATCGCGAGTAAATTCACATGATTGATATTGACGATGTCGGAACACGCATCGGTTAGCCGATCCAAGTCCCAGCCCTCGCAGCGCACGATCAACCCTTCGTTGGATCCCTTTTCAAGACCCAGCGACCGCAATAACAATACCAACGCGGTGTGCGCAAGGTCCCCCGCCCAGGGCAACAGCAGCACCGCATCGCCGTCCCGCACTACCAGGCGCTGCGCCAAGCGCGCATCGCGATAAAAACTCCGTGCCTCCCGCAACAATCCCTGCGCGACCACATCCAGAAAGACGAGCTCAGTGTCTTCTTCCAGAACCCTGCGCATCTCAAGGTGAATCCGCTCGTGCACCATCGCCCGTCCGCTATCGAACTGCGGCGGCCGCCCGCTGGGATCGGGAGCGACCAGCAGCACCGCGGGATCTGTCGACACACTTAAAATCTTCCACCGCCTCCCGCCGAAGATGATGCACTGACCCTCGTAGACCGGACTATCAATGGGCAAGGTCCCCAGCCCCCGCCCGTCCTGAACGATTTCCCACTCTTCGCCAGAGGTGAACGCTGCGTAAAAGTCATACGAGCCAACGATCCGTTCACCCAAGGGTCCCAATAGCAAAGCCCCCGACGAATCCTGCACCACGAGCTCCCGCCGCGCGAGCTCGCGCAATAGCGCTTTGAGGTGCGCGGGCGTCAATCCCGCAAACGGACCTCCCACGATCAAGGTCTGCGAAACCTCCGCCGCACTCACACCTCCCCGTTCCGCTATCATCGACAGGACTTGCTGCACTAACGTCGATAAATGCATACCACCCGTGCGGGGTGGCTCACACCACTTCTCGATCAATAAACGCACGCTCGCTGCGGTCTGTAGCAACCCCTCGCGCAAGCGGTCCGACAACGGCGAATCGGCGGTGATCTTATGCTCCGTCGCATACGCGCGTAGGATGGCCACCTCGCCCGGCCGGCGTCCCGATCGGCCCAGCCGCTGCCGTAGGGCCGCTACCGAGGGCGGCGGACCGATCTGGGCCACGCTTTTGACCGCACCAATATCGATTCCGAGTTCCAAAGTCGTCGTGCAAACCGCGGTCGCAGGCCGGTCGCCGGCTTTTAAGGCGGCCTCGGTGTCTTCGCGGATCTCGCGCGAGAGACTGCCATGATGCGGCCAAAATTCGTTGGGAATTCCTTCCGCCTCGCACCGCCGGCGCAGCAGGTCCGAGTACTGCTCAACCTTGCTGCGGCTATTGGGGAACAACAGATTGTTGGAGCCGTGCAGGACTTTGAATAGGTGATCGGCCATCGAGGCGTGCGCGGCCTCATCCTCCGCGCCCTCGCTCTGCAACCCTTGGAGGACATAGCCGCGTACCTGCACTTTGAGCTCTTGCCCGGCGGCCGTCGATTCGATGATCTGTGCCGGCGGACCCTCGGGCCGTAGAAACGTTGCTGCAAGGTCCATATCGCCCAAGGTGGCCGACAACCCCACGCGCGGTACGCGCCGCTCGATCGCGGCTTCGATGCGTCGCATCAAGCATTGCAGTTGTTTGCCTCGATCGCTGCCGATGAAGGCATGCAATTCATCAACCACCACGTACGCGAGCTCCCCAAACAGACGCCGAATCTCGTGGCCCCGCCGCACGAACATCGCTTCCAGGGATTCGGGGGTAATGAGCAAGACCCCTTGCGGCCGTTTCATGAATCGACGCTTGCGCGTCGCCGACACATCGCCATGCCAGGGGACTACCGGCACGTCCAGCTCCTCGCACAAGGGCTCCAGCCGGCCCCATTGATCGTTGATCAGCGCCTTCAAGGGGCTGATATAGAGGACGACCCCCATCTCCTCGCCGTTGCGCGCGAGCTGGGACAGAATGGGCAGGAACGCCGCTTCGGTTTTACCCGATGCTGTCGCGGCCGAAATGATGACATCCTGCCGAGCGTCGAGCAGAACCGGGATCGCCAATTCTTGCGCATCCCGAAGCGCCGTCCAGCCCTTCGACCACACCCAGCGCTGGATGCGCGCATCCAGCAATCCTAGGTGAGAAACGCTCGGTTCAGAGCTTGAAACTGGCGAGGTCATCGTCGTCCATCGCGCGCTCCGCCGCCGCCCCCGAGTCAGCCTCGATGTGCACTGCGCCCAAGAGCGGGCGCCAGTCGGTGCCGGGATGCTGTTCTAATATGGCCAGCAATCCTAAAAATGCAGTGATCATGGTTCTCGGAGTCCGAAAATAGGCGTCCCCTAAACGTTTCGCCGTATGGGCCATGTAGGCCTGAATACCCTCATCCGGCAACGAATACTTGGCCGGATCGCCGAACGCAAAGACATGCCGCAACTTCTGTAGCAGCACGTAAAAGTCCTCGGGCGTCAGGCTGGTTAGGCGCAGCACCGGTCCCGAATAGTCCGTCAAACCGGATTGCGACGCGAACGCGTTCTCTGCCAAGCGCGACTGTAATGCGGGGTAACTATAGAGCCCTCGCCGACTATCCAACAAAAATTCTGGCGTTCCGCCAAGTAAGAAACCGATGCCCTCCGTGGTCCCCTGCAGCACGTCGTTCAAAATTCGCAAGATCTGCTCGTAATTGTTGTCGCGCGCCTGACGATTGGCAAGCTTGTACAGGTTTACCAGTTCATCGAGACAGACTAATAGGCCCCCGAATCCGGCCACGCGCACGAAACGCCCGAACAATTTCAAATAGTCGTAGATCTGGTCATCATCGATGATATTGCGCACCCTGAGTGCGGCCCGCGCCTCTGTCCTCGTCGTGTATTCGCCGCGCAGCCAGCGCACCGCATCGGCTTTGAGTACCTCATTGCCTTCCTCGAATGCCCGGGCATACGCACCGATCACTTGCACAAAGTCATAGCCGCCCACCATGTCGGTCAATGGGCTCAGGCGCGCCTGAATAACTTTCTCGAGCGATGTCCCTTGCGCCTTGCTGTCGGTGTTCGCCTGCGTCACAAACTTGTCGACCACACCGGCCAAAGCGCCGCCGTCGGGTTTCGCCCGCGTGGATAGATTCTTCATGAGCTCTGCGAACAACGAGCGCGCCTGGCCGCCCGCACCCTGCAAGCGGCGATCCGGGTTTAAATCTGCATGCACCGTCACCAACTTCTGTTGCATGGCAATCGCCCGCACCAAGTTTAGAAAGAATGTCTTCCCCGCCCCGTATTCACCGATCACGATCCGAAAGACGGTTCCTCCCACGACGATGCGCTCGACGTCTCGCAACATCACCTCCACTTCCTTGGCGCGACCGACCTGGATCAAATGCTGCCCGGCGCGGGGCACCACACCGGCCCGCAAGGCCTGCACGATCAAGTCGCGATCTCGGGGTCGAATCATGTCCATGCGCTCGCGTTCTCCATCAAATCTTGGTCGATCTCAATCGGGTCATCACCTTCTGCAATGCGGTTATCGAGGGTATCGAGGGTCGCCTCATTAACCCGCTCCAACGCGCCATCCAGCATCAATTCCATATCCGCCGCCACCTCACCCAATTCTGCGCGCGACCAGGATGGCCGCGTGAGCAACACGCGTAAAAACGCCGAGTGCTCCGGATCCAGGCCCAGCAAGCGTGACTCTCTCCCATGGCTTTCGGCTTCTGTATCGTCCAGGGCAGGGGAGGGCAACGGAACGGTAGCCACCGACGCCATCGATTCTTGATCCTCGAACACCTTCGACAGCATCGCCGTCACGCGCTCACTTTCCACCTGCAGTGCTGCAACCCGTGCGGGGTCGAGTTGAAATCCGCCGAGTGCCTGTGCGCGTTTGGGTACATGGAGGCTCGGCACAGTCGCCGACAGGCCCTTGACAGGCTCCGGAGCAGAGCGTTCCACCAGCCGGCTTGCAGTAACGCCCCGTGCCTGCCGATCAGACGCAGCCGACGCCACGTGCAATTCGCGATACAAAGCCGACGCTTCGATACCCAATAGGCCGTACACCTTTTCCAAGTGCTTCACGGCCGCCGGTGCAAGCGTCCCATCCGCGAGTGCGAGCGCTGACAAGAGCTTGCCCAAACCCACCTTGGCCTCCGCCGGCAGCGGTTCGATCTTCGATCGGAGCGACGCCAGGGAGGGCGGATAGACGATTCCCAATCGTAGCCGCGCCCGCAGCCGTCGCTGCGCAGAATCCCCCACGTGCGCCCACGCGTCGACTTGGCGATTCAGGAACTGCACCTCGCGCCCGGAAATCTTGCCGTCCGCATTCGCCAACGTGATCGCCAGATCCAGCATGACGGCGCTTGCCTCATAGCCGGCGGCGTTGTGATGACCCGCTACGCCATCGTCCCCCTCCAACCGGAATAACACCACGGAGTCATCCGCCTTCGGCGTTTTCGCACCCGCGAGTACGTTGGGCTCGACCCCCACCTGCGCTGACTGCAACACCTGGAAGAGATTCTTTAACGTCTCGCGCGTGAGCGTGGACGTGCCGCCAAATACCGTCAGGAGTTCGCCGAGTTTGATGACCACCATGCCGGCGCCGATTCGCTTATCGAGACCGGCGACGGCGTCTTGCACCGAAACGGGCCACAAGGCCTTGGGCAGCAACAAGGTCGCTTCGAGAGAAGCCACTCGATCCGCATGCCGCCCGATGAAACGCGAGTAGGCTTCGAGGCCGGCGGCAGCCGTGTCCACCACGCTTTGTAATTTCTTGAGCGGCGCCACCACCGTGGTCACATCCGGCAACGCGCCTAAATCTGCTGTAAAACCCTGCCCCAGCAAGCCGCTGGACGCGGCCCGATAGGCAATCTTCAACTTGGTTCGGTTCACCCCGAGCTTCAGACCTTCATTAAAGTGCTGCGCGTACTGCGCCTTGAACTGGCTATCGAACTGGCGAGCACACCGGGAGGCGGACCGCGGCAAATGCACATTGGCTTCAGATCGTGCCCACGCCAGCGCCCATCCGACGGGCACGGGTGCCCCATCCACGGCACACTGTCCTAAGCCCACTTTCAACCGCAATGACATGCCACGATTGGACGTGTCGGGTGGCGGCGCCTTCAGATAGCACCCCCGAGCCACGGCTCCCGCCGCCAAAAAATCTATCAGGTCGCTCGAGTAGCGCAGAAAGGAATTGTTATCGTAGATTGCACGCAGGCGCTCGATCTCATCGACAATGGCCGGGATCTCTGCCTGCGCTGCCTCGTCTGCCGCCGCCTCCACCAACGCGCGGCGCTCGAGGCCATAGAAAAACAAAAACACGTAGCCGATGTCCGCGGCCGGATCTCGCCGGCCGCCGCTAAGCCATGTCAAATAGGCACGGCGTGCTATCGGAGAGATCTCGTGGTATCGCGGCCAATAGCCGAAATGACGCTCATCAGGGGTCGCTGGCCCCGCGTCCATCTCGAGCGTAGGGTCCAGTTGCGCGGGCTCCACGCCGCCATCGGCTGCCATCAAGCTGGATCCCACGTACAACATGCCGCCCGGGATGGTCGCGCCGTGTACCACCACCGACTCACCCGGCGGGATCCATATAGTCGGCGTGCGTGGCTTTGACGAGGCCCCCGTTCGCCGCCGCGACACGCCCGACGCCGTTTCCCGGGTCCGGTCTGGGGTCCTCGTCTCCGACTTTCTTGCAACGGTTAACTCCGACTCTGCCATCTCATCGCGCCTCGCCTGCTGAGCCGCGATGATTCGCTTGCCCTTGATCACCTTTGCTCGCACCCATAGAAAACCCACTATGCCGGCGACCACCCATATCGTCGTGCCGACGGGGAAGGAGTCGTCCGCAACCAAGGCGTCAGCCTTGACCGGCTGCGGCACCGCTGCCGTGGGCTCACTGCGCAATTCAGCGGCTTGTCCATGGTTAATTTCCGCTGCCAGCTGTGCGCTGCGCCGTTGGTACCACGCGACCAAGCAGTCCCGATCGCCGCAACTCTCGCGACTTCGCCACTCCTCGTTGGTTTCCCTTTTGAAGGCCACCGCATCGTGCGTAACCGCTTTGGCGGATCGGTACAACGACGCCACCTCGTCATCCATGACGGACAACGGTCCATCACTGCAAACCAAGAGATCGTTCGGGCTTTTCGCTCGGGCGCAGTTGGCGCTCGCCGCCCACGTCCCCGGCCACACGCACGCTAGTGCGAGGGTGCAGGTCCAGGCCAACCGATGAGTTCTCGCCACGGTGTTACAATCCTTGTCACAGATCGATACACGCCTTCCCCGGCGCGGTGCACGGCTGCTCACGCAGCCTTATAGGTATCACTCTATATTTATTTCGTTGCCAACCCTATGACTCAACTCACAACCTCGGACACAGAGGACACAGGCCAAGCAAACGTCGTCATTCCAGACTACTCTATCCGCGCCTCAGTCAAGCCCGACACCCGATTGTCGTGCAAAACCGCTGGGGTGACTGCCGCACATCCGCGGCCAGCTAATGCTTTGCGACGCGGCACGGCGCACAAGTCGTCCGTATCGGCGCAGGTCGAGAGGCCGGCATTGAGCGATGTAGCGATAGGGCCTGCAGTTCGCCGAACTGATCGAATTTTGCTAGACTCACCAATAAGTCAATTTCCGCCAGATTGCAATCATCATGAAGCCATCAGAAGCACTTGCTGCCCATAGGGATGAACTTCGTAGAATCGTTGAGCGCCACGGGGTAATTCATCTGCGGGTTTTTGGCTCCGTTGTACGTGGCGAAGACACTGATAAAAGCGATCTCGATTTGTTAGTGGATGCCACACCGAGTACCACGTTGTTGACGCTAGCCTCTGTCCAGATAGAAGCGGAGAGGTTGCTCGGTGTGCCCGTCGACATACGAACGCCACAGGATATCTCTAGGCGATTCAGGAAAGACGTACTGAACGAAGCCGTCGCGGTATGAGCCAATGAGTAGGAAGAGTGACTTCCGCGTTGTCGACTACCTGCAGCATATTCTCGACGCCATCACACGCATCGACAGTTATATACTGGACAGAAGCCCCGACGAGTTCGCCGACTCGTTCATGATCCAAGGCGCCGTCATCCGCAATTTGGAAGTGATCGGCGAGGCCGCCATCAACATTCGGTCCATTGACCCGGCGACCGCAGCAAGCTACCCAGAGTGGGACCAGATTTGCGGGATGCGCAATCGACTCACGCACGGCTATTTCGACATCAACATCGACCTTATCTGGCGAACGGCGCAGAAGGACCTTCCGCCTTTTTGCCGGCACATACAATCGATTCTGGGGCGATGATCGATTGGACAGTACGCCCCCCCTAGCACCGAAGCCTGAACTTCGGATAACGGGCACTATGTTGAAATAGGTTCCGTCTATTGGCTGGCATTTCGCGATTGAGCTGCGGAGCTGTTTCGAATGGCGGTGTTATCCAAGACGAACGGCGTTTGCGCCGAGTCCGAGGGGTGCGTGGCCGCCCAATGCTGTTCAAAGCGCTTCTTCGCCCGCATGTACTGGTTGCCACACTCAACCTGGTCATTCCAGCTGGCCGGATGCTCACACGATGATGGCGCCGAATAAAACGCCGCCCACTCCCGATTTTTTTGCTTCTTCAATTCAACGAGGGTTGTCTGATCCGTTGGACGCTCTGTCGCCGGTGAGTATTCCGGACCAATCTGACCGGCGATTCCGGCGCAACGTGACCGACCGTTCCGGAGGAACGTGACCGGTCATTCCGGGCGAATGTGACCGCGAATTCCGCTTGAATGTGACCGATTTTGGGC
>Ga0224557_1000012_pt1 | contig 258884 bp, 246 predicted proteins | sample 714S31014metaG_FD_180677 | JGI IMG/M metagenome (GOLD analysis project Ga0224557, IMG submission 180677) | Peat soil microbial communities from Stordalen Mire, Sweden - 717 S3 10-14 | ecosystem: Environmental > Terrestrial > Soil > Wetlands > Peat | place: Sweden: Norrbotten County, Stordalen... | reverse complement strand
AAATCATCGATGACAATCCCAAGTACTATGCGTTCTCCAACGTCTTTGATGTCGCCTCGAAATCCCGCCCCTATGAAAAGGTGGTGGTGGCATTGAATCTGGGATATGTACTTGAGGTGCTGCGAGCCGAAGGCACGTCGGTTTGGTACACCGCGGCGCATGATGAATTTGCCATCGTGTTGGACGGAGTCGTCGAAGTGGAGTTGGTGAAGCTGGACGCGCCCCTTGCCGCGGCGGCGCCCGACAAGAAAGGCAGCGTAGAGATCAAGGGAGAGCCTGTCGGCAGGAGGATGGGGCGTATCAAGGCGTCCCGGGGCCACCAAGCCCTGCTCCCGCAGGGGGCTGCTTATCGATTCCTGGCAAATACCCCGGGCGTCATATTGATGCAGACATTGGAGGGCGAACTTTCTGTGCAGAAATGGGCTGAGATTTGCTACAAGTAAACGAGTCGTTCTTGCCACGATAATTAGGCCGGTTTCTTGGAGGTATTCGATTATGAGCACACAAACAGCAAACAATGCGATGGTGAACGCGTCCGCGGCGAGCAATCGAACCGGATATCGCAGTTTCACGCTGGGTAGTTTCCAGTTCAGTCGCGATGAATATTTCGTGCATGTCACCTGGCCTGCCAAAGATCGGACGATGACGCACACGGCGTCCGCGGATGCGTTTTTACGCGCCATTATGCGTGACGTGGCATGGGGGTTCTTTTATGGCTGGGTGAATCTCGATGATGTCATCGGCACGCGTAATTTGTACGGCCAGGTTGAGATGTACGCCGGGCGATACAATCCGGGATATAGCGCAAAAGGACTGGATCTCACCGAGACTTTCGATACACCGGAAATCCTGGCGACCTTCAAGGCCATTCTGGATGATTGGACCAACGAGGGCTTCGATCCCTTTGCCTCGCCGGATGAAACGGGCAAGGCGTGGGTGGGTTGCAAGAATGGCCATAACCGCGCCGCCATCGACAGGCAGCGTCAGGCTTGCAAGCGCATGCCCGGACTGCCTGGCGATGCCGAACTGCGCAGCGACAGCAACGGGTTTCCCGTCAATCGCGCCTTTGAGGATGTATCGCAGGAGGAGCCGGAGATTCACGCCGAACCCGGGTTCGAGAACGAGGTGCATGCCATGAGTCTGTTCGCGTACCTGTCGCGCTCCGACGTGACATGGAATCCATCGGTCTCCTCGGTATGCGGTCGTAGCCTGTGTTGCCCGACCACGGAAGAATATATATTGCCGATTAAACACGGTAACGATCGCGTGGAGTGGTTCATTCAGCTGAGTGACGAGTTGGATTGGGCCATTGAGGACAAGCAAACCGGCGCGCCGCGCGCCAAGGTCAAGATGAAGGCCGGTGATGTCGCCGCCATGCCGGCGGACATTCGGCACCAAGGGTTTTCCCGCAAACGTTCAATGCTGCTGGTGTGGGAGAACGCAACGCCTGGGCTGCCGGAAATGTACGAAAGCGGCAAGCTCAAGCCGTATCCTATTGAGTTTTGATTTTTTTGCGCCCGATGGGTTGGCGCGAGCACCGGTACGCGCCGGCCCCTGGGACCTCGCTTTGTCGGATTGACAGCATTCCCATCGGCGAGTGCCGGGAAATACGCTACGGTGAAGGTGACGAGGCGCTGAGCTTTCTGCTGTATCGGAGTCCGCTTGGAATGCGAGCGTATATCAACAAGTGCCCGCACTTCTCGCTGCCGCTGAACGCGCGCCCGGGAAGATTTTTTCTGCTGGCGCATGAGGAAATCATGTGCGCGATGGACGAAGCCACCATGAATGCGAATGATTCCGCATACCTTGATCGTCATCTGCGGTCGGTGATATCTGAAATAGAACGTTGTCCTGACGTGGAGCTTATCGCAATCGGCATCGGGCATGACGTGACTCGCTACTATCGCCGATCGGTTACGTTAAGCGGTGCCGAGACGCTCGGCGAAGCCGTCGTAACGCAGTTGATACACCTGTTTAAGCGGCACACGGCGGGCGGACGAATGCAGCCATGCCGCGCCACGGATGCTGTTCCATGATCCATCACGTCGTCATGTGGCGGCTGCACGATGAGGCGAAGCGTGCGAGTTGGCTGGCTATCGCCGAGCAGTTGGAACGGAATGTGGCGGCGATGCGGGCGTCGGTGCCCGGTTTGTTGCGACTGGAGCTGGGGGTAAATCGCGCCGGCGTACCGGACGCGGCAGATCTGCTGTTGTATAGCGAGTTTGAGAGCTGGCCTGCGTTGAAAGGCTACGAAGTCCATCCGCTGCACGATGAGTTGCGGAGACTGATTGGGCCCCTGCGGATCGAGAGACGTGTTGTGGACTATCAAACCTGACAGTGCCCCCGGGATTGCGCGTCCGCTCGACGGTCGAGTGGAATTTTTAGTCAGGCGAAACCAATGTACGACTATTTGTTGATTGCACATGCTTGGTGGCGATGGGTGGTACTGCTTGCGGGTATTGCGGCGATTTGCACGGCGGTGCGCGGTTTGGTACAGGGCCTTCCGTGGGCGGGCAGCGTTTCGTACTGCGGAAAACTGTTCGGCCTGGCTGTTGATGTTCAATTCCTGATGGGGGCGTCGCTTTACCTGGTGTTTAGCCCGCTGACCAACGTAGCACTCAATGTCGCGAAGGGGCTGCCAGCAGGTTCAGATCTGCTTTTTTTTGGCGTTTATCACGGGCTGATCATGACCGTTGCATTTATAGACGTGCACGTGTCCACCGTGATTGTCAGGCGCGGCCGCAGCGATGCCGCAAAGCACCGACGCAGCGTGCTGCTTTATGGACAGACTCTTCTCATTATCATTGCCACGACGCCTTGGTGGCGACCGCTGTTTCCAACCCACTAGTTATTGACCTCGGCCTTCGGCGCAAACCCGGCAACGGTTTGCAACGCGCGGTCCCACTCAGGCAGGCCAGAGAAGCGTTTTCGAATGAATTCCACGAATAATTTGACCTTGACGGTACCACGATGGGTTACTGGGTAGATTGCCAGCAGCTCCAGGGCCGGCAGCTCATAGTCTGTCAACAGGGGAGTCAGAGCGCCGCTGACCAGATCTTCGCTGCACACCAGTGTCGGCAGGCAGGTAATGCCACCCCCGATGCGTGCTAAATCGCGAAGCAAATGCACGGAGTTGCTTTGCACCCGGGCTGGCAACTCGATCGAAACTTCTTCATCACCTCGGTGGAATACCCATCTGTTGCGGGTGGGGTACGCCGAGTAGAGACAGATATCATGCTTCAGCAGTTCAGTCGGTCGCATGGGCACTCCGCGCGCCTTCAGGTACTGCGGGGACGCGCAGAACACCCGTCGGACGGTGAATAGACGTCGCTCGATCAGAACTTCCGCACCGGGCGGAAATATTTGGAGCGCCACGTCGTATCCCTCATCGATTGGATTCAAAGTCTGATCGCTGACCGTAACGTCCAAGCTGATATGAGGATACTCGAGACTAAATTCTCTCAATGCGCGCGCGAATGGACCCAACGCGAAGCCTGGCAACACTTGCAGGCACAGCGATCCCATTGGTGTGTCTTGAGTTTGGCGCATTCGATCAGTGAGTGAATCAACCTGAGCCAAAAGGGCCACACATTCCTCGAAAAACTCCTTGGCGGTTTCTGAAAGTGCCACCTTGCGTGTCGAGCGATGAAAGAGCGCCACCTGCACGTGTTTTTCCAACTGCTTGATACGGCTGGTAATCACCGAGGGCGTCACGCCTAGCTGGCGCGCCGCAGTGGCGAAACTCTGGGTTTCGGCGACGCGTACGAACGCCTCGATGCACAAAAATCTATCCATGGCCAGCCCTCCCTTAATTTGCTTTTCGCGAATAATGAACGCGTAGCCCACCCTATACCGCCCGGCGGTACAAACTCAAGGTCGCCAGAGGCCCTTTTAGTGCCCAGGCCGTTATCGAAATGCCGCGCGCATTCGGGACCTGTGGCCATCGCCACTCCCGCCTCCCCAAACCGGTCACGGCGTAGCTCCAATGTGAACTCTCGACTCCGATCCCTCACTTCCGCCATTGAAGGCGGCGGGGTCGGAGCGTCCCGCTGAGCGTCGAGATCGCATCAATGACTGCGCCCTGTGTCATTGTGCGCAATCCATAAATACTGTCTTTCCCCATCAAGGTGCAATCGCGTCGACTTCCGGGCGAACCGCGCCGGTACAGCGGTGGAAGCCGTCAGGGACGACTTGCGCGTGTTGCAGACATCGGGGCGATTCCTCAACAGCCGCGCTAGCGAGTGACTCAACCTCTGTATTTGCGTATCACGAACAATGACCATTTTCACCACGTTATACTTTGGTAAAGCAGCAATAGGACAGCAGCAGCGAAATGAACGATCATGCTTCGAGAGTTGACGATGTGCGGAAAAGAGCCGGTCTACGATCCCCGATTCGACACCAGCTGTTTGTCGACGGTAAGTTTGTGGATGCGCAAAGCGGAGAAACGTTGACCACGGTAAATCCGCACGACAACACCGCGATTGCCGAGGTCTCCATGGCGGGAAGAGCGGACGTCGACGCTGCTGTCGCGGCGGCACATGCTGCCTTCCCAGCCTGGTCTCACGCCAGTGCAAGCGATCGGGGTCGCATCTTGCTGCGCTTGGCGGACCTCATCGAAGCGAACGCCGAAGAACTGGCGCGCCTGGAGTCTCTCGACACGGGCCATCCACTGCGTGACTCCCGCGCTTTAGATGTCCCGCGAACCGCACTGTGTTTCCGCTACTTTGGCGGTATGGCAGATAAGCTCGAGGGGGCCACTATTCCTGTGGACGCGGGGTTCCTGAATTATACGTCTCGCGAAGCGCTCGGCGTGGTCGGACAAGTGGTACCGTGGAACTTTCCTCTGATGTTTACCAGTTGGAAGCTTGGGCCCGCACTTGCCGCCGGCAACTGTGTGGTCATGAAGCCAGCCGAGATCACTCCGCTGTCATCACTGCGTATTGCTGAATTGATGGCTGAAGCGGGTATACCGAATGGCGTCGTCAATGTGCTGCCGGGCCTTGGATCTGTCGCCGGACAATACATGGCGGAACATCCAGATATCGCCAAAATCTCGTTCACCGGCTCGACCGCGACAGGTCGCCGAATCGTGCAGGCTTCTGCGGGCAATCTCAAGAAAGTTCATCTCGAGTTGGGCGGCAAAGGCGCGAACATTGTGTTCGAAGATGCCAACCTTTCGGCCGCGGTCAACGGTTCCGCTTGGGCCATTTTTCACAATCAAGGACAAGCTTGCATAGCAGGTTCACGCCTGATGTTGCACGAGAGGATTGCCGATGAGTTCTTAGAGCGCTTCACCGCGCTGGCCAAATCCATTCGCTTGGGAAACCCGCTCGATCCGACAACCGAGATGGGCCCCTTGACCAGCATGCTACATCGGGATCGCGTTCTAGGTTATGCCGCGATTGCCAGTGAGCAGGGAGGCAGTATCTTGAGCGGAGGAAAAGCGCCTTCTGATGCTTCGCTGGCCGCCGGCTTTTATGTCGAGCCAACGATTGTGCGGGCAAGATCGTTCAAAGACCGCATCGCGCAAGAGGAGGTATTCGGACCCTTTGTGACCGTTCTGACATTCTCGAGCGATGAGGAAGCCCTGCAAATCGCGAACAGCACCGAATATGGACTGGGAGCGGGACTTTGGACGCGCGATCTGGCGAGAGCCCATTTGTTCGCCCGCGAGTTGAAGAGTGGCATGGTCTGGCTGAATAGTTACAAGCGAGTGCACCCGGCGTCGCCGTTCGGCGGCGTCGGTCAATCCGGCTATGGGCGCGAAATGGGCTTCGAGGTCATGCGCGAATACACCCAGGTGAAATCCGTGTGGGTCAATGTGGATGCGAAGATCGCCCCGTGGTATGCGCGATAACTCCTTTACCTACAACAGCGCTGCATCGAGAGTTGTTTTCGGCGCAGGCTCCCTGGCCAAACTCCCGCAGGAAATCACGGCACTAAAAGCGACGAAAGCGCTCGTATTATGCACCGCCAGGCAGCTTGATGAGGGGGAGAGAGTCGCCGCTCTCCTGGGCGCACAGGCCGTCGGCGTCTTCGCCAAGGCGGAAATGCACGTCCCAATCGAAACCGCTCAAGAGGCCAGGGTCGTCGCGAGGCGGTTGGGCGCCGACTGCGCGGTCGCAATAGGTGGAGGATCGACCACGGGACTCGGCAAGGCGATTGCGCTCGAGTCCGGTCTACCGATACTCGCGATTCCCACGACATACGCCGGCTCGGAAATGACACCTATTTTTGGCATTACTGAAGGCGGCTTGAAACGCACCGGCAAAGATGTCCGGGTGCTGCCGCGCACAGTGATATATGACCCCGAATTGACACTTACACTGCCACTTGAATTTACCGTCACCAGTGGCATGAACGCCATGGCCCATGCGGCGGAAGGCTTGTACGCAAAGGATGGCAATCCGGTCATGGACCTGATGGCGGAGGAAGGGATTCGAGCGATCGCTGCAGCGCTGCCGATCTTGAAGCGCAATCTCGGCGATATCGATGCTCGCTGTGACGCGTTGTACGGAGCCTGGTTATGCGGAACGGTGCTCGGCAACGTCGGCATGTCATTGCACCACAAGCTCTGCCATACGCTGGGCGGAAGTTTCAATCTGCCCCATGCCGAGGTGCACACGGTTATTTTACCGCACGCACTCGCCTACAACGGCCCTGCGATCCCCGACGCGCTCTCCAGAATGCAACGGGCCCTGCGGAGCGACAACGCACCGCGTGCGTTTTTCGACATGGCTCGCTCAAACGGAGCACCGACTGCGCTCCGTGATCTCGGCATGGCGGAGTCGGATCTCGATAGAGCGGCGGACATCGCCTTGCAAAATCCGTACTGGAATCCAGAGCCTGTCGAGCGCGCGAATATCCGGGCATTGCTGCAGCGCGCGTGGGAAGGCGCGCCACCGCTTTGGTAAAGACTACATGAGCGATCAGAACACACCATGAGAAATATCGACGAGTACACCATAACTCAAGAAGTGCTTGATCGTATGGCGAATGCGCCGGATCGAAGGCTCAAACAGATAATGACCTCGTTGATCAGTCATCTTCATGCATTTGCGCGTGAGGTGCGGCTTACTGAGGAGGAATGGCTACAGGGTATCCAGTTCCTGACTGAGACGGGGCACATGTGCGATGCAAAGCGGCAGGAGTTCGTCTTGCTGTCTGACACTTTGGGCCTCTCGATGCTGGTAGTCGCGCAAAACAACCGCAAGCCGGCTGGTTGTACGGAAGCCACGGTCCTCGGGCCCTTCCACGTCGCTGACGCGCCGCGATACGCACTTGGCCAGGACATCGCCAACGGCGCTGTGGGCCGCCCATGCTTCGTTCAGGCCACGATCAAGGATAGAGACGGCAGCCCGGTGGCAGCAGCAACGGTAGAGGTGTGGCAGTCGGATGCGGAGGGTTTATATGACGTGCAATATAAAGACAATGCCGCGCACCGCGCGCGGGGCGTGTTGCGCGCGGACGATATGGGGCGCGTATATTTCAAATCCGTTTTGGCCGAGGCCTATCCGATCCCATCAGATGGACCCGTCGGCAGGATGCTGAAAGCCACTGGTCGGCAGCCATGGCGGCCGGCACATATGCACTTCAAAATCGAAGCGCCGGGCTTCGAACGATTGATTACCCATGTGTTTCGCGACGGCGACCAATATCTGGATTCAGATGTGGTGTTCGGAGTTCGTTCATCCCTGATTACGCATTGGGATGAGTATCCGCCCGGCCCGACCCCCGATGGCAAGGAAAGCGTTGAAAACTTCTACATCCTACGATTTGACTTCGTTATGAATAAGTCAGTGTGTTTGGAGGAGGCCGGTTTGACGGAAGTCGTGAACGACGCGCATGATCGATAAGGAAATACAATCGCCCGAACAGGCGGTAATAGATATCGTCGACGGATCTTGCGTCATGATCGGCGGATTCGGGTCGGCAGGCATGCCGGATCAATTGATTGACTTATTGATCGACCGCGGCGCCACGGACTTAACCATCATCAGTAACAACGCCGGAAACGGGGAGACTGGACTCGCGGCGTTGATGAAGCACCGAAGGGTGCGAAAAATTATCTGCTCCTTTCCAAGGCAGTCCGATTCTCATCACTTCGACAACCTGTACCGTTCAGGCGCGATCGAGCTTGAGCTGGTTCCTCAGGGGAATCTTGCGGCACGCATCCATGCCGCGGGCGCCGGGCTTGGCGGCATCTTCACGCCTACGGGTTTCGGCACGCTGTTGGCGCAGGGCAAGGAGACCCGCCGGATCGATGGCCGCGACTACGTATTCGAATCGCCGATACACGCTGATTTCGCTTTGATCAAGGCATTTAAAGGCGATCGCTGGGGAAATTTGATCTACAGAAAAACGGCCAGGAATTTTGGTCCGATTATGGCAACGGCCGCGAAGTGCACGATCGCGCAAGTCAGCAGCATCGTGGAGTTGGGCAAATTGGATCCCGAGCAGATTGTCACCGCCGGGATATTCGTTCAACGCATCGTTTCAACCGGAGTGGAACGAGATAATGAGCCGAGGAGGCAGGCCGGTGCTTAGGAAATGGACCCGGGACCAGATGGCGGCGCGCGTCGCGAAGGACATTCCCGAAGGCGCATACGTCAATCTGGGCATAGGGCTACCAACTCTTGTCGCGAATTTCTTCGGTCAAGATAAGGAAGTTCTTCTGCAAAGCGAGAACGGCCTATTGGGGATGGGTCCGAAGCCTGCGAGGGACGACGAAGACCCAGAGTTGATTAATGCGGGCAAACAGCCGGTCACCTTGCTGCCTGGCGGATGTTATTTCCATCAAGCGGATTCCTTCGCGATGATGCGGGGCGGGCATTTGGACTTTTCCGTGCTCGGCGCATTTCAAGTGTCTATTGAAGGGGATCTGGCCAATTGGCACACCGGCGGAAATGATTCGGTCCCGGCGGTTGGCGGGGCGATGGATCTGGCAATCGGCGCGAAGAAGCTTTTCGTCATGATGGAACTCATGACCAAGGCTGGAGAGAGTAAGTTGGTTCGGCATTGCAGCTACCCACTAACCGGCATCGGGTGCGTGTCGCGAATTTATACAGATATGGCTATATTCGAAATCATTCGCAAGGAATGTCGCGTAGTTGAACTCGCGGACGGATTAACGCTATCAGAGCTGGAACAGAAGATCGGCGTTAAACTTCGATATTCCCTTTCGTAAAATTCCTTTTCACGAACGATGAATCCGCGGTGTACCAGTGGGTTAAGCGAAGAGGCTTTAAATTCTAGAGTCCCAAGCGTTTCAAGCAGTTGCGTTTAAAATGGCGGAGAGGGTGAGATTATTCGCGCTTCGCGCTCACCCCTGCGGGGCCGCCCTGCGGGCGTTATCTTCGCTTCGTTGCCGTCAAGACTGACTGATCAAGGCCAATAAGCCTTTATATCGAGACTGGCGGAGAGGGTGAGATTCGAACTCACGTGCCGGAATTACCCGACCATCCGATTTCGAGTCGGCGCCGTTATGACCACTTCGGTACCTCTCCGTTAACTTAAGGCCCCCGCGTTAACTTAACGCGATCACGCTTCCGTGACGTGCGACTGCAATCCAATAAATACGCATTTGTCAAGAGTCCGTTCGGGCCAATAAAGGATTATTCTAGCGCATCGGCAACGGGCTCGTCTCAACAACTAATGGCCGCCCCGCCTCACGGACTCAACAGTAGCCAACGACCGTGCGTATGTTCAAGCATCCAAAGCTCTGGGCAAAATGGTCCAAAATCAGCATCGCAGTTACCGGCGCGCTGCTATTGGGCAATTGCGCTCCGCTGCCCAGCGTCATCGATCAAATCTTGATCCTCGGCGAACTGCGAGTGGTAACCCGCACGGGTCCGCTTGCCTTCTATGTCGGCGCGGACGATACGCCGGAGGGGCCCGAGTACGAACTGGCGCGGCGCTTTGCCGACGAGTTGGGCGTGAAGCTCAAAATAACGCCGGTTCGCACCTACGCGGAAATCTATGGCGCGATCACCACCGGCCGTGCGCACCTCGCGGCGGCCGGATTGAAAGTACCCGTGAATTCGATTGCCGGCGTGGAATTCGGACCCGCCTATCAGCGCGTGCGCGAGCATCTGGTCTACCGTCGCGCCGCTCCGCGCCCCGCGTCGCTTGCCGAGATCGGCAATGGCGATCTCGAAATCGCAGCGGGCAGCGCCCATGCGAAGAGTTTGGCCGCGGCGCGGGATTCGATCCCGGAACTCGCCTGGGTCGAGAATGCCAGTACCGATTCGCAAGCCTTGTTGAGCGCCGTTGCCGACGGCAGCGTCGACTACACCATTGCCGACTCAACGGAGTTCGCATTGGCCCACGATGCGCATCCCGAGCTTCGAATCGCTTTCGATTTCCCCGGCATCCAGTCGCTGGCATGGGCCGCCAGCAGCCACGATGCCGAATTCCTGCGTGAGGTGGCCCGCTACTTCTCGCGGATGAAATCCGATGGCGAACTCGCCGGAATCGTCAAACGGTACTACGGTCGGTCCGAGGATGCGGAATTCGCCGGTGCCGGCGGATTCATGCGGCATCTGCAAAGCCGGCTCCCCCTCTACAAGAAGTGGTTCGAGGAAGCGGCCGAGCAAAGCAGCCAGGACTGGCGCTTGCTGGCTGCCATCGGGTACCAGGAATCGAAATGGAATCCCGGCGCGGCATCCGCCTCCGGCGCCCGCGGCCTGATGCAGTTGACCATGAAAACCGCGACCGAGGCGAAAGTGACGGACCCGGCAGATCCGCGTCAAAGCATCTTCGGCGGCGCGCGCTACTTCGGGCTGGTCTACGCGAAGATTCCCGCTCACATTCCCGAACCCGACAGAACCTGGTTCGCACTCGCGGCCTACAACATCGGCTACGGTCATTTGGAGGACGCGCGCGTACTCGCGCAGAGAGCCGGCCGTGACCCCGACTCCTGGGAAGACGTGCGCGAGTACCTACCGCTGCTCGAGCAAGAATATTGGTACACCCAGACCGAGAATGGTTATGCGCGCGGCTGGGAGCCGGTGCGCTATGTCGATAACGTGCGCGATTATCGCGACATGCTCGAATGGGCGTGGGGCAGCAGCGGCAGCGGTGCGATAGCGCTCAATTAGCGCGGCGCCCATCCGTCGGGCGCGAGAGTCGTCCCCGATCTTCAGCGCGGCCCTTGCGGACGCGGCGCGCCTAACGCCGCGCCTCGAAAAAACTCTTCAATAGCTGGCTGCATTCCTCGCTGCACACTCCGCCGAAAACGTCGATGCGGTGGGTCAGCTTCGCTTCTCGCGGCAGATCGAGCACGCTGCCGCAGGCGCCCGCCTTCAAATCCCATGCACCGAACACCACTCTCGACACCCGCGCATTCAGCGCGGCGCCGAAGCACATGGCGCACGGTTCCAAGGTTGCATACAACGTGGCACCGCCCAAGCGATAGTTCTGCAGCCGCGACGCCGCGGCGCGCATCGCGACGATTTCAGCATGTGCCGTCGGATCCGAACAGGCGATCGGGCGGTTCCATCCTTCGCCAATCACCACCCCGCCCTGCACCACCACGGCCCCCACCGGCACTTCGTGCTGCTCGCGCGCACGCTGTGCGAGTGCGAGAGCGCGCCGCATGAAATCCACATCCCCGGATGAGCCGCTGGGCGACATGAATACCTCGTCAGGCCGCACGCAACTGACGCGCTGCGAACAGCACGGCAATCAACAGGAAAAGCGCCGCGGCGCTCAACGCCAGCGAGTTGTGAATTCCCACGCTGGCGCCCAAGATTCCGACGCTGAGGCCGCTGAAGGTACGCATGCCCATGGCCGACATCGAGAAAACGCCGATCACGCGCCCGCGAATGTCGCTGGGCGCGTTCATCTGCACCAACGCCTGGGCCATCGAGTTGAATGCAAGTTCCACGAAGCCCGCCACGAACAACAGACTGATCGCCACCGCATACAGGTTCGCCTGTGCGAAACCGATGAGAGCGGCGCACCAGATCATCGCCAGAATGAACGCCGTACGCGCGCGCGGCTGCAGCAGCGCCCGGCTCTCCAGCAACAAGCCGCCCGCAAGTCCGCCCGCCGCGTCGGCGGCCAACAACAGACTGTATGAAAAGTCCACGCGGCCATGGCCGAGATCCCGCGCGAAACCCGGCATCTGCGCCTGGTAGGCGTTGCCGACGAAGAAGGACGCGGCGCCGATCAATACGGTCATCGACAGCAGCACACGGTCGCGCGCGATGACTTTCATGGTCGACCAAACGTCGGCGAAGCCGTTTATCGCCCGCGGCGGCGGACGCCAGCCGGCGGCAGCCCTGCCGTAAGGTGCCGACACCATCCACGCGAACAGGGGGACATAGATCAGAGCGTTGACGAAAATGCCATACGAGGGACCCAACGCCAACAACAGCGCCCCACCCACCGCGGGCCCCACCAGAAAACCCAGGTAGCGCCCCGTCGCACTCAAACGCACGGCGCTCGGCAATTGCTCGGCATCGACGATTTGGTGGATGAGCACCTGAGACGCCGGAAGCCAGATCACGCCCGCAAGCCCGTGAACGACCAACAACAGCATGGCTTTCCATAACGCCACGCTATCGCTCAGGAACATCGCGCCCCAGCAGACCGACACCGCGAACAGCATGAACATGCCGACTTGAATCAGCCGCCGGATATCGAACCGGTCGGCCAGGACGCCGCTGAATCCGGCCAGGAGCAGGTGCGGCACCCAGTGTGAAATCACGGCAAATCCGCCCAGCGCCGGCGATTGGAACTTCTGAAAGATCACCCAATAGCTGATGACGTGCTCGATGTTGTCGGCCATCATGGCCGCAGTCGCAGAGAACAAATAAATCCGAAAATCGCGACTCGAGAGAGACTTGAATGCTCGGTGTTCGGGCGCAGGTCCGGCACTGCTATCTGGCTTCAATGGGCTGGGCGCTTCGATGTGATGATCCGACATCGATTGTAACGCCAATTGATATGTAGGAATATTCATCCTTGGCTCGAGTCATTTGATAAAATTACCCCGATAGCGTCCTTGCTCCCCAATCGCCGCCTCGCCGAGCGGGGGAGACCGCGTCGGAACCCAGAGGCTGGCATGCGCATACTATGGTTGATTGTGGCGTTGACGGCGTCCGTACCCGCTCTCGGCGACGAGGGCATGTGGACATTCGATAATTTCCCGTCGAGTACCGTGCAGAGCACGTATGGAGCGCAAGTAACGCCCGCGTGGCTCGAGCACGTGCGCCTGTCCACCCTCCGGCTCTCCAATTGCACGGCCTCGTTCGTGTCCCCCGACGGCTTGATTCTCACCAATCACCACTGTGTCGAATCCTGCCTCGCCGAACTTTCATCGAAGGACAACAGCCTGCTCGATCGCGGCTTTCGAGCGGAAAATCGCAATGCGGAACGGCGCTGTTCCACGCAGCTTGCGGACGTACTGGTGGCGATGGACGACGTCACGGCGCCCGTCGCCAAGGCCATCGGCGGCCTCGACGACAAAGCCGCGAACGACGCCCGCAAGAAGGTTCTGACCCAACTCGAGCAGTCCTGCGAGCAGGCGAGCGCCAAGCTCAAGTCGGGCAAGCTCAAGTGCCAGGCGGTGACCCTGTATGAGGGTGGACAATACTTTATCTACAAGTACAAGCGCTACGATGATGTACGCCTGGTGTTCGCGCCCGAGGCCGACATGGCGGCATTCGGCGGCGATCCCGATAACTTTCAGTTCCCACGCTGGTCGCTCGATTTCTCCATGCTGCGCGCCTATGAGCATGGCAAACCCGCCAAGACGCCGAACCATCTGCGGATCAACTTCGCGGGTCCGCAAGCCGACGAACTGGTGTTCGTCTCCGGCCATCCGGGCACGACGCAGCGCCTGGAGACACGGTCGCAATTGGAATTCGAACGCGACATGTCTTTGCCGAATTCACTGCTTCGCACGGCGGAGCTGCGCGGCCGCTACATTCAGTTCGGCCGCGCCAGTCCGGCCAACGAACAACTGGTGGAAGCCCCGCTGGACAGCCTCGAGAATGGCCTGAAGGTGCGGCGCAAGCTGCTCGATGCGCTGCATGACGATGCATTGATGACGCGCAAGGGCGCGGAGGAAGCGGCGCTGCGCGCCAATGCACGATTCGCAGGCGCAGATCCATGGGCCGAAATCGAAGCGGCGTCCATGCGCGAGCGAGGCCTGTATCTGCCCTATACGTTCATCGAAGGCGCAGCCGGCTTCAACAGCATCCTGTTTCGCTATGCGCGGCTGCTGGTACGCGGCGCCGACGAAAGAGCGAAGCCCAACACCGAGAGATTGCGGGAATTTACCGACACCGCCCTGCCGCGCCTCGAGCAGCAACTGTATGCGCACGTGCCTATTTATGCGGAGGTCGAAGCACTCACCCTGTCGTTCTCGCTCCAGCGCATGCGCGAATGGTTGGGACCCGACCATCCGCTGGTGCGCCAGCTCCTGGCACAGGACTCGCCCGACAGCCTGGCGGCTCGTCTGGTGGCGGAGACCACGTTGGACGATGCCGCGGTGCGCCGGCAGCTCTGGGAAGGCGGTAAAGCCGCGGTCGCGGCGTCGCAAGATCCCATGATCGAACTTGCGCGCACGGTGGACGGCGATTCGCGTGCGCTGCGTAAGCGATTCGACGATGAAGTCGAGGCGCCGATTTCCGCGGCGTCGGAGAAGATCGCCGCCGGCCGCTTCAGTGCCTATGGCACGCACGTATATCCGGATGCCACCTTCACGCTGCGATTGAATTACGGCACGGTGCAAGGATGGATGGAAAATGGCACTGCGGTTGCTCCGTTCACTTACCTCGATCGTGCGTTCGAACGCGCGACCGGAACGTCGCCGTTCAAGATTCCGGACAGCTGGATGAAGGTCAAGAGTCAACTCGACATGCGCACGCCATTTTGCATAGCCACCAATAACGACATCGTCGGCGGGAACTCCGGCAGCCCATTGATCGATGCGCAGGGACGCATCGTCGGCCTGATGTTCGACGGCAACATCCACTCGATTTCAGGCGACTACTGGTTCGACACCGCCAAGAACCGCTCGGTCGCCCTGCACCCCGCCATCATTCGCGAAGCGCTCGACAAGGTGTATGACGCGAAATCCCTGCTGGCGGAATTGAGCGCGCAATGACGGCGCCCGATTCATTGCCATTTTGGACTAGAGTCTCTTAATTATGCCATCTAGTCGATGAATTAGGACTCGCCTATCCTCGTAGGCAGGAAGAGCATGGGACCTTGCAGCCCGTGCTTTTCCCGTCATTCAACCAGCCCCGAGGAATATGTCATGAAATCGTTTTACGCGGCGCTCGCCGCTTTGAGCCTGGCCGCCGCGGCCAGCGCAGCGCCCAGCACCTATAACGTCGACCCCGATCACACCCATCCGAGCTTCGACGCCGATCATTTTGGCGGTTTGTCGGTGTGGCGCGGCAACTTCAAGAAGACGTCGGGCAAAGTCACCGTGGATGCCGCGGCGAAGACCGGCACCGTCGAGATCACCATCGACACGGCAAGCATCGATTTTGCGCATGACAAGCTCAACCAACACGTGTCCAGTGCCGAAATGCTCGACGTGGTGAAGTATCCCACCGCGGTTTACGAAGGAACGCTCGGCGGCTTTGCCAAGGGCGCCCCCACCACCGTGGCAGGCAATTTGACGCTGCACGGCATCACCAAGCCCGTCGCGCTCACCATCAATTCGTTCAAATGCATACAGCATCCCATGCTGAAAAAGGAAGTCTGCGGCGCCGACGCCACGGGCACCTTCAGCCGGGCGGATTTCGGGGTGAACTATGGGCAGCAATATGGCTTCAAACAGGACGTGATCCTGCACATTCAGGTGGAAGCCATCAAAGCCGGGTAACGCCGATGTAGGCCACCGCCGGCCCCGGGCTGCCCCAAGGACGCGGGCAGCGCGGATGGGGCCGCGCTAGATTTCCATTCCCGCCTTCATGCCCTCATAGACGGCTTCCTCGGCGCTGCGCGGTGATGCCGCGTCGCCGACGACCCGCACGTCGAACGGGCAACCCTCGAGCGCATCCGCGAGATCGTCGATGGGCGTATGTCCGGTGCACAGGACGAGCGTGTCGACCGCATCGAGGATCACCGGCTCTCCGCTCGTGATGTGCTGCAGATAGACCGAGTCCGAATCGCTGCCGTACAGGCGCATGTAGGGCATGACCGTGACGCCCAGCGAGTGAAGCGAAGCCACCGCGGCATCGCGAACGTACAGCGGCAGCGTTTCACCCACGGCCACGCCGCTGACAGCCAGCCGCACCGAACGACCCGTTTGCGCGAGGCGCTCCGCGATCCCGATGCCGATCCAATCCGCGCGCCAATCGATGACCACCACCGAATGCCCCGGCTCGGCGGCGCCGCTCAACACCTGCCACGCATCGGCCACCGGCAACTCGCCGTCCCGCTCGAAGGGCGGCCGATACGGAATCGCGCCCGTTGCGACCACGACGACGTCGGGATTCTCGCGCAGCACTTTCGCGGCATCGACGCGCATCCCGGTATGTATGCGCACCTCGGCCTGTGCAAGCTCGCGCAGCAAATTGGTCACCAGACCGCCGAATTCGGCGCGGCCCGGCAGCAGCTGCGCGAGCAGTGCCTGGCCGCCGGGCCGTTTCGCGGCTTCATACAAGGACACGTCATGCCCGCGCTGAGCTGCGATCACGGCGGCCTTCATGCCCGCAGGGCCTGCGCCCACCACCATGACCTTGCGCACCTTCGGGGCCGGCGTCGGTGCGCCGAATCGCAGCTCGCGCCCGCTCACCGGGTTCTGGATGCAGGAGATCGGATAGCCTTTGTGAAAATGGCCGATGCAGGCTTGATTGCAGGCGATGCAGGCGCGGATGTCGTCCGCAGCGCCCCGCACGGCTTTATTCGGCAGTTCCGGGTCGCAGATCAGCGCACGCGTCATGCCGCACACGTCGGCTTGACAGGACGCGAGGATGATCTCGGCTTCCTGCGGCTGGTTGATGCGGCCGGCGACGAAAACCGGTATCCGCACCCGGCGCTTGACGTTCGCGGCATAAGGCGCCACGTACGAGGTCTTCGACGACATCGGCGGCGCGATATGAATGGCGCCGCCCAGGCTCGCCGAGTTGCCCAGGGTGATGTTGACGTAATCGATGCTGTCGGCGACCCGCACGATCGACTCGAGACTCTCGTCCTCCGATAACCCGCTCGCATCCGCTTCGGTTCCCGAAATACGCAATCCCACCACGAATTGACCGCTGACTTTCCCGCGGATGTCCGCAATGACCTCGCGCAAAAATCGCGAACGGCCCTCGAGATTCCCGCCATACCCGTCATCGCGCAGATTCACGCGCGGATTTAAGAATTGCGACGGCAAATAGCCGTGGCTCGCGACGATCTCGACACCGTCTATGCCCGCGGCCTGCATGCGCCGCGCGGCATCGCCGTAGCCATTCACGATGGCGCGAATCATCTGCGGCTTGAGCGGACGCGGCATGACGTGGAACCGCTCATTCGGCACCGCCGACGGCGCGTATGCCACACTGAGCAGCCCGCCGTCCGCTTCCGCGATTTCGCGGCCGGGATGAAAGAGCTGTGCAAACAGCACCGTGTCGAACCGATGTACCGCCTCTGCAAGCCGTCGATAGCCGGGAATAGCCGCATCGTCGGTCGCCATCAACACATGATTGGTATAGCGCGCGGTTTCGTGTACGCCCGATACCTGCAGCACGATGAGCCCGACGCCGCCGCGTGCGCGCGCTTCCTGGTAGGCCACCAGCGCATCGTTCACCGTACCGTCGACCGGCAACGTCGTGTCATGGCCGGTCGACATGATGCGGTTCTTGAGGGTGCAGCCGCGGATCCGCAGCGGCTCGAACAGGCGAGGAAATACCGAATTCACCGCAGCGCTCATCGGAACCCCTAAGGATATGCAGGCCTGAATGGCCGGCCACCAGCAGCCGGCACTTTACGCTGCGCAGGCCCGGCAAGCGCGGTCAGCGCGCGCGCGCCCGGTCGTCGCCAAGCCGAGCACGTAGGAAGCGACCCATACAGCGTTGCATTTTGTCATCCATCGTTGACACGGGCAATACGAAGACAGGGCAACCTTATGCCCTATACTCCGATTTCTGCGCCCCGCCAAACCCCGAACACCAAAACGGAAACAACCATGAAGCTGATCGTCATCGTGCCGCTGCTCATCACCGTGGAGGTGCCGGCCGAGGAAGTCGAGGATCTGTACGACTCGGAAAACGCGCTTCGCAGAGAGGATTTTCTGAGGCTCGCCCTGGCCAGCGTTCAAACCTCGGCCGACGTCGAGCTACCGGACGCCGATAACGAAGGAGTCATCTTCCTCGACGAAAACGAGGAGGAACTCCCGAATGAATTGGATGACACCCAACCCCCAAGCCCGTTTCGAGGATGAGGTGCAATGCCCGTACCACACGCCTCAAATCCCTCCCCCCATATCCATGAAGTCCTCAACCGTCAGCCGATGCGCCGTCACGGGGCTGCTCAACTGAGCCACCAGCCGATCGATCTGCAGATTGATCTCCGGTACCGCGGTGATTTCCCACCAGGCCGGACGGGTCAGCGGCCCGAGCGCGAACAACCAGGAAGACGCCTTCCCGGCGCCGTCGATGACGGCGCAATCGCGAGTTTCGAGGCCGACGCCCAACGCGTCCGCAGATGACGCAGGAACTGGCGGCGGCTGAACTGGCTCCAGCCGTTCCAAATGCTCGGCACGGCGGGCCGCGCCGCATCGAACACGCGTTGCCAGGCGATACCCCGCGACGCGGCCAGCGCGATTTGATCGCGCACGATTTTCGTCAGCGCCAGTGCAGACGCCGGGATCTTGTCATGCAGGAATTCCGGCCACGCGCCACCCGCCGCGTGGGTGCGCGGCGTGAGGCCACGGCGCGACAGCGCCAGAAGCGGACCGCGGTGACCCTGCTGGTGCAGGCGAAGCGCAATGTCCACGGTGGTCAGGCCGCTGCCGATCAATAACAATGGCTCGGCCGGATCGATATCGCTGAACGCATCCATGGCCCAGGGATCTGGGATGAAGAAGCCGCTGTCATACAGCCAGGTATCGGGACCCGCGGGCGGCGGCGTCAGTTCGATTTCACCCTTCATTACCGCGGCGTTACCGCCTTCGAACTCGATCCAGCCCTCGTTGAACCCATCGAGCATCCGAATGCGCGGCATCGGAATGCCGGCGACGCATAGCTCCCGGGCGCCATTGAATCTCTTGCCTGAGATATGATGACCGTGGATTTCGGAGCAGACGATGCCGTGCACCGACGGATTCGCAAATGTCCAAAAGGATCTGGGCGACTGCTTTACCACCGTGGATTTGCGTTACAGAAAAGGCCGGCACCATGCACTTCTCCAGCCCCGCAGCCACCCAGGTCTTCGCCGAATACGAACGACGCCGTGCCGATGAACACGCAAAGGCTGCCGCTCTGGGCAGCAACATGCGCGGGCACCGCGATGAGTTCCTGCTGCCCGTCGGTCCGGAGGTTGGAGCGTTTCTGCATAGCCTGATCCTCGCCAAACGCCCGGCCCGCGTGCTCGAGTTGGGAACGAGCTATGGTTACTCGACTCTGTTCCTGGCCGACGCCGTGAAGCAGGTCGGCGGGAAACTCATCACGATGGAACTCGCAGGATACAAGCAGGCCGCCGCGCGCGCGATGAGCGAAAAAGCCGGGCTCTCCAATGTCGTGGATTTTCGGCTTGGCGACGCGGTAGCCCTGCTCGATGCCGATGCCGGACCATTTGACATGGTGCTGCTCGATATCTGGAAGGAGCTTTATGTTTCCTGCCTTGGGGCCTTTTATCCGAAGCTGGCGGACGAGGGCATCGTCGCGGCGGACAATATGGTTGAACCCGTGATAGCCCGCGTCGACGTGAGAAAATACCGCGCGGCCCTCCGCTCGCTGCCGGACATGCAGACGACGCTCCTTCCCATCGGCAGCGGGATCGAGCTCTCCGTCAAATGGTCGGCGGCGAACGGCAAGCTCTAGCGCCCGAATCTGCCCTTTCGAATCAAAGGTCAATTCTGCGCTTCCATTCCGACGCGGTGCGGCATTAAACTCGGCAGCCTACGCCGCTTTACTCAGAACCCATTCGCCTCTGCGCCGACGACGCCGCGCGGTAAGGGTTGGAGGACAAACGGTGGCCGAATTGACCGTTGACCGGCCTGGCGTAAGTGCCCACAAAAACAAGGGTCTTGAGAGAGAGTCACGAATGCTACGTTCATCCTATATTGCGCAAGCGTCCCGTCAGTTGGTGCCGCTGACCTTGCCCGTCAGGCGGCGTCGCGTTGGGCGTGCGCTCGGAAGCCTGTTCGGCTATTCCATGTTGACGATGTGCTTGGGACTGTCCCTCGCGAGCGCGCAGTCCGCCCCGGACGCGTCGGCACACCCGTTCAGCATCACGAGGTCCGATCCTGCGCTTGACGCCCTCATCGCGCCCGATGCGAAGCTGAAGACTGTTGCCGCGGGATTTGGCTTCATTGATGGGCCGGTGTGGATCGCAGGCCGGGACGGCGCCGAGGGCTATCTGTTGGCAAGCAGCATCATCGACAACGTCGTCTACAAAGTGACCGCGGCCGGCAAGGTGTCGGTGTTCCTGGACAAGGCCGGATACAGCGGAGAGGATTTTGCCAACGTTGGAAAGCTCGCTCAGATAGGACGCGCCCATGTGCTCTTGATGGGGCCTGGTTGCACCGGTGTCGATCGACAGGGACGTGTGATCTGGTGCGCGGGCCAGGATCTCGCCATCAAGCGGCTGGAGAAGGACGGTACTCGCACCGTGCTGGCGGACGGTTTCGATGGAAAGCACTTCAATGGCCCGAACGATGTCGCGATTGCCGCGGACGGCGCCGTCTACTTCACCGATTCGGACGTTGGTCTTCGCGGCGGTATTCTTCACAGCCCCCTGGTTCAAATGCCCGACTCGGTCTGGCGGTGGAAGGACGGCAAGGTCTCGCTGGCGGTGAGCCGCGAGCAGCTCGGTGCCGAACCCAACGGGATCGCGCTATCCCCGGACGACAAGTACCTTTATCTGTCCGCCGGAACGGTGTCGCCGGATCCGAAGATCATGCGCTATCCGGTCAATGCGGACGGCAGCGTAGGTCCCGGCGAGCTGTTCACTCACGGTGCCGGCATCGGCGACGGGATGAAAACGGACCGCGCCGGCAACCTCTGGTCGACCGATGCCATACCGGGCATCGTACGGATCACCTCTCCCGCGGGCCGGCTCCTTGGCCTCTTGCACATGCCATTGCTGGGCGACGCGGAACCCCGGAAGACAACGTGTGCCTCGAGCCTTGCGTTTGGTGGGGACGATGCGAAGACGCTGTACGTCACGGCCTGCGAGCATATATATGCAATTCAGTTGAGAGCGCCGGGCATTCTGGAGGGCCCCGCGCACTGATAAGGACGACCCACGGGATCGAAGCCCGTGCGGCGTCCGAGGGGGGGAAGATCTCTTGGAATCACTCCTCGTCCGCCGCTGATTCAATTCCCGCCGGCACGCGATCGTATCAACAAGTTGATTGGCTGCGGCAGATCGCTGGGCGGCGGTCCGCTCGATGAGCGCGCCGAGGAGAGCCGGGCGAGAATTTGCCGATCCAGTGCCTGGTCTCCGGTGGTATCCATCAATACGCAGCGTCCGATGGCTCCATCCGGGTCTAACCAGACGCGTGCGTGCAGCGTGTAAGTCGATCGGCGCAGACTATCGTCCGTGTTGAGCCACGAATCGAGATACGCCCCCAGCTGAGCCGCATAGTTGGTGAAGCCGGCCGAACCACCCCCGCCGCCGGCGCGCTCCGGCTTGCCGAGGTCGAGTGCCAGATCACGTCCGCCGCGTTTCGCGCCCAAACCAAAGCTGTCGAACCCCGCCTCGGCGTTGGCATCCACCGCCAGCTGCGTGTCGGTCGGGCCGAGTCCGGCATCGGTCGTCGCCACGCTCACGTCCAGACCATCGCTCCGATCTTGATCCTCCGGTGGTGCCTGCCGTAACTCCGGCTCCGCGAGCGGCGGCGGAGGCGGCGGTGGCGTTGGTTCGGAATCCACCAGCGCCACTCGCTGCGGTAACTCGGTGTCTCTCACGGAATGCGACCCTAACAGCACTCGGAGGCCCACAATCAGGGCCACAAAACCAGCGAGCAGGACGCCGCGCACCCACCAATGGTGGCGTTCCCCGAGTTCCGGCGGCGCCAGGGCACCCATCACCGCACCAGACGCTGCGTCACGAGCCCGACGTTCGTGATCTTGACGGTTTTCAAGACATCGAGCACTTGGATGACGGAATCGTAGCGCACGGACGCATCGCCCTTGACGACGATCGGCACATCGGGGTCGAGCGCTCTGAGCTGCGCGAGCCGGGTTTCCAGCTCGGTAAGCGTGACCGCCGTCGTATCGAGGTAAATGCCGCCGTCAGCCGTAACGCTCACCGCGTGCGTGCGCGGCTTCGCGAGGCGCGGCGCGTTGCTCGCTCGCGGCAAATCGACGGTGATGCCCTGCACGGTCGCGGTCGCCATGATGATAAAGACAATCAGCAAGACCCACGCCAGATCGAGCAATGGCGTGACGTTGAGCGAATCGTACGGACGACCAATGCTCCTACGCTGCACGGGTCGCCTCGGGGACGTTTCGCACGCCCGCGAACGCGGCAGAGAAACGCGCGACCAGCTGATCGGCGAACACTTCCATTGCCGAGACGCGGGCGCTGACGCGGCTGGAAACGAAGTTATAGCCGAACAGCGAGGGAATCGCGACGAGCAGACCGGCCACGGTCGCGAACAATGCCGCCGCGATGCCGGGCGCAATCGTGTTGACGTTGACATCGCCGGTGGCCGCGATCGATGCGAATGTGATCATGACGCCGACCACGGTCCCGAGCAGACCGAGAAACGGGCCGCCGCTCACCGCGATCGTCATCATCACCAAGCGCCGGTTCAGGGCATCCGTCTCCTCGACGATTCCGGCGTCGAGGGCCGAGCGGATCACGCCGAGATACTCGCCGGGAATGCGTCCTTCCCGGGACTGCGACAACGCCGAGCGAAGCTCGTCGAGGCCGCGCACGTACATCCGCGAGAGCGGCGAGCCGGTGAGCGACTCGCCGGCCAGTGCAGAGCCGCCGGCGACTTCGGCGGCATCGGCCGCCCAGCGCGCGGAGAACCCTTGGAGGAACCGGCGATCACCGCGCTCCGCGCGATTCAATTGCAAGAGCTTGATCGCCAGCACGTCGCCGCTCAGCAGACCCACGACGGCAATGATGGCGATGACGGCCCAGCCGTCGATCGTGACCGATCCAAGGAGTCGCCAGATCAGATCCAGTTCCTTGGACACGCCGCCGGCCTCGCGCGCTTCGTCCGCGCCGTAGGCGATGGCGGTGCTGTCGGTTCTTTGGGCCAGGTATTGCAGGCTGAACCAGCCTGCCGGCCGAGCCGTGTTGGCGATCCGCAGCGCGTCGAGCGCGCCGCTGAACCCATCGGAGGCGCCTGCGGCGCCAAGCACTGGCGCTGCATTGAGATGGATCCGCGGCGCGGCGACCGCTTGCGCCTCTTGGCCATCCACGTAGAGCGCTAGGCGCTCGGCCACGGCGACACCGATGTGGTGCCAGCCGGCCGTCAGCGCTGCGCTCACGCGCGCCTCCTTGCCCTCGGGGCCGAATACCGCCGCAACCTGGTTCGCACCCGCCGAAAGTTCGAAACGACCATCCGTCCCCGATTGCCTGTAGATGAGCCCCGGCGATGAGTTCGGATCGACCCGGACCCAAGTCGATATGCTCGTCCCCTTCGCGGCGTCGAAGCTGAACGCCGGCGTCAGCGGCAGACTCACCGACGACTTGGCGTCGAAACCGAGCCCAAAGTCCACCACACCGGGCACCGCGGACCGGGCCGTCGAGGCCGTGGCGTTGCTTCCATAGGCGGTCGCATCGCGCGGCGGACCCGCCGTTTCCGCGAAGTCGTAGCTGCCGACGATCGACGCATCGTCCACCGTGGTCGACGCGGCCGGCGTGGCCTTCGCCGCGCTGTAATACAGCCAAACATACGAACGATCGGCGTGCAGCCTCTCGATCGGAATTTTGACCCAGGCCACGGCCAACTGCGCGGCGGTGTCTATGCGCTCGATCCGATACTCGAGCGGCGTCCTGTCGTCTGACGCCACGAATCGCAGGTCGGCGCCCGACTTGTCGAGGTCCGCGAAATAAGCGAAGTTGCCTGCGTCCAGACGCACCGGCAAGGAAATCTCGGTAAGGCCGGCGGACACCGCGGCGCCGACCACCGTGGCGTCGATCGTAAGGCGCTTCCTGAACTTCCAGTCATCGTTCCACCAACCGAGCGCGATCTGCGGAACAGCGATGAGCGCCAAGAACGTGAGGATCCAGATCGACTTGCGGTTATTCATACCATCGGTCTCCAGAGACAACCAGACCCATCGATGCGAACACGCACATTCTTGGCGGGATTCTTGGCGCCGCCAATACGTAGTTCCCGCCTCACGGAGCGTCGAGCGCTTGCCGTTCGCGGACGCTTGCATTACACATGTCTTACGTCGCCGCATGTGGTGCATCTGCGGCCGAACGACGCTGCGTGACACCGGCCACGTTTCGCAGTCTGTGTGGAGCTGGACGAACGGCTCGATGATCTCGGCGGCGGGCAAGGGCAACGCGCGTCTCGTCGACGTCCGGGTGCCGCCACCGGGCTGCCCGTCGGCACCGGCCGCTGCGGCCCCGGACTCACTGCGGTGATCCAACACGCACGAGTTTCTCTCGCACATACTGGGTGCCAATCGCAAATCGATAACGCTGGCCGCCCAATCGATGCAAGAGGCCGGGCTCATCAGCTATCGCCGCGGAAAGATGCAGGGTCTCAATCGCCTCGATCTCGAAAAAGCATCGTGCGAATGCTACGAAGTCGTGAAGAAGCGATTTGACGCGTTTCTTATGCCGCGCTCGACAGCGGGGCGGGGAAACAGATGGAAGCGGCGCCAGACCTCGGCTCAGGGATCACAAGACATAGGCTAGCGGCCATCGATATGGCGCTGCTCGCCTCCGTCCTGCTCACTCCTGACGCCGTGCTATGGGCCATCGATAAGAATCTCGATGCCCTGGCGACGCGTTCAGACGGCGTCTTCGGCGACCGAGAATCCATCACACATATTTTCCAGATCGGCTCCAAAGTTGGTAAGTGTTTCCGCCCGGCCGCTTTGCGTGAAACATTGCGTCGTCTGCGTTTCGCAGCAACGTTTGCGGATCGGTGCCGTCATGGGGGTAGAGCCCAATCCCAATACTTGCGGTGACCAGGAGGCTATGCTGGCCGACTGAATGTGGCACGCTGAGGGCGCCCAAGATTTTCTCGGCAAATACGACCGCGTCCGTCGGGCGTGAGATTTCCGACAATAGTACGATGAACTCATCGCCTCCGAAACGACTGACCGTGTCGGTCCTGCGCACGCATTGCTGCAAAAGGCGCGCTACTGACTCCAATAATTGGTCACCTACCGTGTGTCCGAACGTGTCGTTGACCAGCTTGAAGCCGTCTAGGTCCAAGAACAGAACCGCGGCTTCGCCGTTGTGACGGCTAGCCAACGCCATGGCTTGCGTCAGCCGAGATTCCAAGACCAAGCGGTTAGGCAATCCCGTCAGCGCGTCATGGTGGGCGGCATAGGCGAGCTTCTGGGTGATGGCACGCGCGGCACTTACGTCGCGAAACACCATCACCGCACCAATGACATCTCCGTCGTCATTCTGCATGGGCGCCGAAGAGTGTTCGATTGCGAATTCAGATCCATCCCGCCGAGTCAGGATTCCACTCGCCGCAGCGCTCCCGATGTTTCTGGTTTCGATCACCGATTGCAGCGGAGCCAGCGTGGATTTGCGGTCGTTGTCGTCGGTGATAGTGAGTACTTCTTGAAGGGGTCGCCCGGTCGCATCTGCTCGGGACCAGCCCGTCATCTTCTCAGCGATCGGATTGAGGTAGCTCACTTTACCCGCTGAATCGATGCTGATGACTGCGTCCCCGATGGAGTTCAGCGAGCCTTGGGCGCGTTCTCTCGCCTCGAATAGGTCGTCCGCCTGACCTTGGCGCCTGGTTTTTTCTCGATCGCCGTGAATCACGAGACCAGTCTTCAGCGGCAAGTCCCTGCGCGCGGTTACGTCGCGGATGGTGCTCAGAACGAGCAGTCCCTCCTCGGTTTGCAGGGCGCTCAAGCGAATTTCGACCTGAAATTCCGAGCCGTTTCTATGGCGCGCGTACAACTGCTGATTCTCACCCATGGTGCGCAAGCGCGGACTATGCGCATAGGACACCCGTAGACTCGGATGGTCAGCCCGGAATCGCTCGGGAAGGAGTATTTCTACTTGCTGGCCAATCAACTCGTCACTGAGATAACCAAACAGCGTTGCTGTGTGGTGATTCGCGTACACAATTGTTCCGCACGAGTCGACGATGATCATCGCGTCAGGAGCTGCATCGAGTAAATCGTTCGCGTGTCCTTTGATCACAAGTCAACTCGATCGCCGCGCGTCAGCATGAATTCCGGTGAGAAACACGGGCGCTGCCGGCGTACGCAAGGGATGGCCGTAGCAAGCAGAATCAAGGATCTTTCGGTGGCTCGTAAATATGGCACTAACTCACACGCGGAACGTCGTGCAAAAATCATGGTCGCTCCCTTGGGCGATGTGAATCCGCGGTTACCGTCAACGGATTGCGGCGGTCCACCGAGCGGTTCGTTATTGTTAATCGCTCCGTTTGCGAGACTGACCTGGCTGGATATTGCAATCATCCTCCTGGTCTCGCTCGTCGGAGACATCGCGGTCAACCATCTCTCTTACGCGCTCGGCATACGCAATACCAAATGGTAAGTCCTCGCGGCGGGACCGCCATCCTGGATTCGACGCCGCGAGGCGCCGGCGCGCAAATGAGGCACACGCGTTTGCCGCGCTGCTCGGCTCCAATCGCGGACCCGAGTCACGGCGACGGTCGCAAGTCGACCCCGATCTGTCAGCAGTGAACGGCAGCTTAATGGCAACCCGCTGGTGGCGTTCGATTGACGCTTGCACTTAAGATTCTCACCCACTGGGCGGGACGGGGGTGGGGATTGGGATCCAGTGTACGAGCCATACATTCGAAAGGTCGACCTCTGGACATTGCGCTACAACTCGTTTGCGCGTCCTTGCGAGATCGTCTTCCGGCGTGCGTGCCTCTGGCTTTTCCATCATCGACAGCCTGTCGCGATCCTCCATGCACCCTGGCGAGCGCACGAGGTGCAGCTGCTCCGCTTCAGACTCCTCGCGCCGCCTAATTTTGGGCTTCGCACTGCACGATCCGGCGACGATTGTCTTTAGACGAGCTACCTCCGCCGGACGGTCCGCGTCAGCTAAATATTGACGTCCCTGACCTCCCGTAAGCTTGTATACCGGAGCGACCGTCTGGAGCGTTTCTAACTGTTCAAGCGCCTCCACGCACACAGAGACAGGCGTTTGATCGGCCTGAACCGCATGCGGGAGCAACGCCAGTGCCAATAACAACAACGCCGTGTGTTTCATTCGATATGCCCGTCCCCAACAAGCGTGATTACAGCTAACTTCATCATTCCTCGCATTCACTCAAGTCTACCGCGACCGACGAACGGCGGCTAAGTGGCAGCCAATCCAAGACCGTCAGATTTACCGTCAAAACGACTCGCCCCGGGGACGATGGATGCCGATAGACGGCGAAAGTTGAATTCTTGCATTTCAAGGAGTTACCCCCAGGAAGCGATAGAGGGCGATAGATCCCGAAAGCAACATCAACAATGCGGTGGATTTGTTCAAATTGCGCCAAATTACATACCTCCCGCGGGACCTACGGCAGGGATAGGCCATTCCTTTTTGGCCCACTTTCGTTCCATAAAATGGAATATCGTATTCCATTTTATGGAATTGGGAGTTATGCTTTGCATACATGATCGTGATTGGTACGGATATCATCGAATCCTATTTCAAGTCACGGGCGGCCCACCGAGGAATCAAAGCTGCGCGAGCGCAATACGACGCCTGGCTGGCGATCGCGGAAACAGCAGACTGGAAGACGCCGGAAGAGGTGAAAAAAGCGCACCCGAAGGCGAGCATCTTGAAGGGCGGTCGTGTAGTTTTCAATATCAAAGCTAACGACTTCCGGTTGGTTGCCTTGGTTCAGTACGTAGATGGCATTTTGATGATCCGATTTTTCGGATCGCATGAGGAATATGACGGCATCGATGCGGAGACAGTGTGATGAAAACAACGTTAATTGTGATTCAAGACGAAGCGGACCACGCTGACGCGAAGAAGCTGATCGAGAAGCTGATGGGATCGAGCGATCCTCAGGACCGTGCACGGATGGTAGCTCAGGCTCGCTTGGTCGAAGCTTACGAGCGCACGCAGTGGCCACGTCACGCGCCAACACTTCCCGTTCTTCTAGCCTACCTGATGGCTCAACACAGCCTTTCGCGCGCCGATCTCGTGCCGTTACTTGGGACGGCCAGCCGCGTGAGCGAGGTCTTGACCGGCAAACGGGACTTGAGCATGACAATGGTGCGCAGACTCCGTGAGCGCTTTCATATCTCAGCAGATTTGCTGGTTTCGCGGGGCCGAGCGCGCAACACAATAGCCGCGTAACCTTACTTGAGAGCGTCAGTTGGCGCCGTTGATCTTTTGTCCGATCGAGCGCTTCGACCCCTCTGCCAACTGTCGCGCTGATTTCCCAAGCCCGGCGATCGGGTGTGACGCAAATCCCATGATTTTTAGGTTTTGCCGCAATCCGGAAGCCCGTCTGACGGTAAAATTCAGAAACAGAACACCGCGAACGACTTTACCGTCAGATTTACCGTCAAAACGATGTGCTTGGAGACGATAGATTGCCGATGGACGGCGAAAGATGATCTTTGAGATTTCAGTGATTTATGCCAGGGAATCGCTCGAACGCGATGGATCCCGAAAGGCCAATTCACTCCCACTCAATAATCTCCTGGCTTCCTAACCCACTGACACCCAAGACGCTTTATACACCCGATGTTCACAGGACCGTCAGAAATACCGTCAAGGGATTTTGCTTGATGACGATGGTGGGCGATAGGTGGCGACAGAGCGCGTCGCCGCCGACCTCTGAAGTCACGACGGTGCGAAACGTCGCCGCGTATCCGTTAAGTCACTTTCCGGCATTGAGGGACTGACGGCACTAAGCGCACCGCGCTTCACGTCGCGCGATCGCGTGCATTTCCGCGAGGGCGCCGTCTGTAATGAGATCAGACACGCCTACCCGGCCGGCAAACAATGGCTGCGCATGAGGGCGGCAATGGCCTGATCGATGCCGACGGCACCCTTACGGGCGTTCGCGCCGCGACTCGCAAACTCGATCCAGCCGGTGTTGAATCCGTCGAGCATCTGCATACGCGGCGTTGGATTCTTCATGCCCTGGGCGCGAAAAATGGATTCCCATAGATCACGCGGCACGGCTTCCGCCCGCACCGGTTGCGCAAGCGCCCTGGCGAATGCATCGGCCAGGGCGTTCGGCGACACGCGCTGTGCACCCTCCAATTCGACCACGCGCTGTCCCTCCCAATGCTCTTGCAGGAGCGCAGCCGCGGTGCGGCCGACGTCGTCCGTGGCGATCATCGGAATGAGGCGATCCAGCGGCTGAAGGTAGCTCTGGATATTCCCTTCCGTGGCCGAAGCGATGTCCCATGCAGCGTTTTCCATGAACCATGCCGCGCGCAGGAACACGACGGGCACCGACAGGGTCTTCAGGGCATCCTCCATTAGACCGAGCACGTTCAACAGATTCGGTTGAAGCGCGTCGGCGCCGATGCTCGACAGCGCAACCACCTTTTTGGGCCTTGCTTCGGCGAGCGCCGCCTGCAGTGACGCGATGAAGACCCTGGCTTCCGGAAAGCCCGAAGCCGGGTCGAAGACCGGGGGCAGCATCGCGAAGACACCCTCTGCCCCCTCGAAGGCTGCGGCGAGCGCGCGCGGGTCCGCAAGATCAGCGATGGCGATGGCGCAGCCAAGGTCCGCCCATCGGGCTCCCTTGCCTCGGTCTCTGACTATCCCGCGGACGGGCTGATGGGCGGCAAGAAGGCTGCGGGCCACCGCGGTTCCGACTTTCCCCGTGATACCGGTAATTGCATACATGCTTCCTGCTCCTCGGTGGATTCGCCTGCGGCGTGGTGGGCAGCACTATCCCGCGTCATCATTCATGCTACAACAGCGTTTATGTGAACATAGTCATGACTTTTCGTCAGGAATCGATATGGCATTCGACGGCAAGCTGCTTTCTGGAGTCACCGTGCTCATCGCCGTGGTCGAGGCGGGATCGATCGCCAGGGCCGCCGAAGCGCTGGGGCTTTCGCCCTCCGGCGTGAGTCGGGCCCTGTCGCGCTTGGAAAAGCGCGTCGGCGCGCGGCTGCTGGCACGGACCACGCGCTCGCTTTCGCTGACCGATGAGGGACGGCGTTTCTATGAACAGGTCGGGCCGCTTCTCGCCGGCATTGAGGAGGCAGCCATCGAGGCGTCCGGGTCCGCCAGCACCGTGCGGGGACGCTTGCGCGTCAATATCGATCCGTTCTTCTCCCGGATCATCTTGTCAGGGCATCTTGCGGCGTTCATGAAGCGCTACCCGGATGTTTCAGTCGAACTCATCATGAGGGATTCGGTGGGTGATCTGGTCGCCGATGGATTCGACCTGGCGCTACGGTTCGGCGACCCCCCCGTTGGGTCGTTCGTCGCTCGAAAGCTCCTTGAAACGCGGGTCGTGACCGTAGCCTCACCCTCGTACATCAAAACCCACGGGCGCCCGCGACACCCTAGGGAGGTCGAGGAATGCGATTGCATCGACTTCTACGATGCGGCCAACGGCAGGCCTTACGACTGGGAGGTCAGGAGCGAAAAGGAGGTGATCCCTCTTCGGGTCAAGGCGCGGCTTCTGGTTTCGGACTCAGGGACATTGATCGGCGCGTGCGAGGCCGGTGCCGGAATCGCCCAGATCCTTGAACTCGGATGCAAGCATCTTCTGGATAGCGGTCGGCTGGTCGAACTGTTTCCGGAATGGTCGGATGAGCGCTTTCCCTTCTACGCCATCTATCCGTCCCGGCTCCACCGCGCCGCGAAAGTGCGTATGTTCATCGAGTTTTGTTTGGAAGTCGTGTCGGGGAACCCCAGAGTTGGCGGCAAGGCGAAGTGACGCGCAACGACTACCAGCGCTTCGACAAATTTCGCAACACGTCGCCGTTTGTTCTCGCCGCACGATTTAGAATTTGTACATGGCTCCAAAGGCAATACTAGGCCCGAAAGTGCGCTGGACCCGCGGGCTGTCCTTGGACACCGAGCCGATGATGTCTTGAAGGGATACCCGCGCAACAACGCCCCAGCGAGCGTCGAATTGAATTCGATCTGCTACTGGCCTTCGCAGAGCACCCCCAACGCGTACTCAGTCGGGAACAACTCATCCATCGCGCGCGCGGATCGACCCGTGTCGCCTACGATCGCAGCATCGATGTCCAAGTGAGTCGGCTTCGCCACAAACTGGAGCCCGATCCAAGGACGCCGTTCCTGGCATCGTTCAAAGCTTTCATTGTCGTGACCTTTACTGCTTCTTGGGTTCCGGGGATTGCTTCACGCATCCCGGCGCTGACAAGTGTCTCCGGCGGGATCCCGCGCGGCGAGCACTGTGCTGCTCAAAGTGACGGGAAAAAGCCGTGACCCGTAAACCGCCGCCACCGCAGCGAGCTTCGCGCCCTACCTCGGACACGTCTACGCGCCTTCGAAGGGAAAGGAAGGTCGCGGCCTTGCGGCTTTGATTGCGTCCACGGTCGATGCAATGCCGCCGGTCGCATCTCGTGAGTCGAAAACGGGCATTGCTATGTCGAACATGATCTCGTCGGCCGCCGCGACTCCGCCGTTCGCCCACGCGCGTAGCAGCACTTTGTGCGCCGCATAGGCGCGGGTCGGCCCCTTCGCGAGTTTGTCCACGAATATGCGCGGGATTCTCCCTTTCGCCGGATTCAACCTATCCGCGCAAAGCGGTTTACCCGATCCATCGAATCTCGGGCGTGTTGCGCGGCACTGCGGCGGGTGCCATTCGCGGATGACCGACAATGATCGGTGCCACCGGTACCCACGAGTTCGGCAAGTCAAGCGCTCGCTTGCCCGCCGGGGTGTTCAGAAAGCCCTGCGTGAAGCCGATCCAGCAGCTCCCGAGCCCTAGCGAGTAGGCTGTCAGCATCAGATTCTCGGCGGCGAGCGCGCAGTCCTCGATGATCCAGGGCCCTGGCGCGCGCGCCGATATCAACACCATCACCGGCGCGTGGTAGAAGATCTGGAAAGCCGGGTCGCCGAGCATGGATCGAAAATGCTCGGCGCGCGGTCCATTAGCCATCGACGGCGGCATCGTTGCCGTCATATAGGCCTTGGCTTCCCCCGAGAGTCGATCAAGCAATGCCTGATCGCGGATGACGGTGAAGGTCCAGGGTTGCTCGTTAACCGCGTTCGGCGCCAACATGGCCGCCTCAATGAGGCGATGGATGATGGGTTCATCGATCGGTTGGTTCGTGTATTCGCGCGTCGAGCGCCGACCAGCAATGGCTTCTGCGATATCCATGTGAATTGCCTTGATTAGCTTGGTTTCATTGACGAAACGTTGGGTTGTGACAGAGGGTTCTAATCATGAAACACCCCGACAGGCGAAGCAACTGAGCCCACCAGCAGACTGCACCCTACTACATCCTCAGGCTCGTGATAGCCGGAGAACTACGTAATGGGCCCAGTATCGATCGCGTTAACTAACGCCTGCCCCGGTCGGCCACCCATTGCGCGCCGAGCACTGCTGCTTCCAATTCATCGGGCGTGAGCATCAGCGGCGGCATGTCGAATTCGCGGTCCAGAACGTAACCGATTCCAGCCTCGCCGTGGATCGGCACCCGCTGCCCAATCAAGTCGGCGACATCACGGTAAACCGAGCGCTGCGACACTTCCAACTCCGCGGCCAACTGACTGGCAGTGACCGGCCGGCGCGAACGCCGCAGGATCTGGATGATCTGAAACAGTCGATCGGCACGGCGCATGGCTATCTCCTGAGTTGCCAGTCTGCTGCCAGCATACTGACACCATGCTGGCAGGAGGCCTAGCGTAGAACAGTCGTACGCCGCATCGCGGCTCCAGCCTACCGAAGGAGAACTTCATGAATTTCGTCTCGATCCGTATTATCACCGCCGATATCAAGCGGCTTGCAGGCTTTTACGAGCAGATCACCGGCATCCCGGTGACGATGTATACCGAGGATTTCGGCGAACTGAAAACGTCCGCCTGCACTCTGGCAATGGGGAGTACGCGCACGTTGCAGCTATTTGGCGACGAGGTAGCCCGTCCTGCGGAAAACCACACCGCCATACTCGAGTTTCGAGTGGGCGACGTGGATGCCGAGTATCGAAGGTTGGTGGAGGTGATTGGGCATTCCCTGATTCAGGAGCCGACAACGATGCCTTGGGGCAACCGTTCGCTCCTGTTCCGCGATCCGGACGGCAACCTGGTCAACTTCTTTACGCCGATCAGCGCGGAGGCGATCAAGAAGTTCGCCCAGCGACACCGGCAGCTGATGGCAGGCGCTCGAACGCGTGATCTCCGCTGCGACGGGCACAGAGGAATCAGATGGCCCGGGCCGCATTGCGATCGAGATGGGTGCGGCTGTAGCTGCTAAACACCCGCTCGACCCGATCCATCATTGTCGGCAGACATTCGCCCATATGACCGATCAGAAGTTTCAGGCGCGGGTGACGGTCTAGCGCACCCGACAGCGCGAGACGCAGGATGTGGACAGCGACTTCAGCGTGCCAGCCCTTCTCCTGGATGAGGTTCGGGTTAAACATCTCGATTGCGTGCTCGGCTGTGCCGCTCGGACGCCCTGCCATTCATTGCTATTGGAACAACAATTGCGATTTTTCCAGCAACGAAAGACAATGCTGCCGTGAAAACCTTTGACGACCTCGAGATTCATCGCCCAGAGCTGGCACGCGGTTATCTGCAATTGCTCAATGCGCAGCCGCATAGGCCCATCGCGCTATTCGCGCCGCGCCGTGTCGGTAAAACTTTCTTTCTCGAGAATGACCTTTCCCCGGCAGCGCATGCGGAAGGGTTCATCACCGTGTATGCCGATCTCTGGTTGCACAAGACCGCACCGCTGGATGCTATCAATCATGCTCTTTGGCGATCACGTTCCAACCCTTGGAATGGAAGTAGTGGGCGGTTTCCAAGCCATAGCCGGATGAGCAACCCGTGATGAGTACTGTCTTCATGATGGTTTTCTTCAGTGGTTGAGGGTACGTGTAACGATAGGCATTAGGATCAGAACTATCTATAATCATTAGTCCAAGTTTCATTATCATGAGTCCAGAAATGGTCGATCCGCTATCTGAGGTCATCACCTTGCTCCGACCTCGGACGGCGTTCAGCAAGCTCATCAGCGGAGCTGGTCGCTGGGGCGTTCGCTACTCTGCCTTCGAGCAGCCAAGCTTCTGCACTGTCCTCGAAGGCAGTTGTCGTCTGACGGTCGATGGGCAGGAATCCACCACGCTCAAGGCGGGAGACTTCGTGCTCATGCCTGCAACGCCCGGCTTCACCATGACCGGGTTCGTGCCAGTGACGCCCGAACAGATCAATCCGAAGACGATGCCTTCTCCGACGGGTGAGGTCCGCCACGGAAGACGCGGCGGCCGGCCTGACGTGCGCATGCTCGGCGGATACTTTCTGTTTGATTCGCCGGATGCGGCGCTGCTGGTATCGCTATTGCCCGTGCTATTGCATGTGCGCGGCGTGGAGAGGCTCTCCGTGCTCGTGAAGCTCGTCAGAGAAGAGTCCTTGGAGCAGCGCCCCGGCCGCCCATCGGTGATCGATGACACGATCGCCACCAATCTGACGGCACCACTCCAGCTGACGGCTGCCCTGCTGCCGCATCTCGAGGCGCAGCCCAAAGCAACGGTGCTGACGGTAAGCTCCGGACTTGCGTTTACGCCATTGGCCTTGACCCCCACATACTCTGCAACGAAGGCTGCAATCCATGCGTGGTCGATTGCTCTTCGTTACCAGCTCCGTGAAACCTCGGTGGAGGTGTTGGAATTGGCGCCTCCCTATGTCCAGACGGAATTGATGGGGGAACAGCAGGCCAAGGATCCGAATGCGATGCCACTGGCGGACTTTATATCCGAGACCATGGATCTCCTGTCGGCCCAAACCGACGCCAAGGAAATCTTGGTCAAGAGAGTCTATCCCTTGCGCTTCGCGGGTGGTTTCAACAGCGAGAAGTTCTACAGCTTCGTCGATCAATTCAACGCGGCAATGTCCGGCCACTAGGAATCAAGGGTCAGAACCATGGCCCCAGTCTCGAGGGAGAGGCTGGGGTCATGTCCCTGTCGCGCGGCTTTACGCTTAAGCCCATGAAGATCGCTATTGTCGGAGCCGGTCGAATTGGCAGCGCGTTTGCCTTTCGCCTCAGCCGCGCAGGCCACGATTTGGCTGTCGTCGCCAGGGGCGCGCGATTGGAAGCGCTGCGTCAGGCAGGAGCCATCGTCTCCATCAGTGGGGAGCAGGCACCGGTGCAAGTGCTTGCGGCATTGGACGTATCGACGCCCTACGATCTCGTGCTGGTCACCGTGCTGAGCCACCAGGTCGACAGCTTGATGCCGGTGCTCCGGGGCAGTGCCGGCAAGACAGTGATGTTCATGTTCAACACCTTCGAGACCATCGATCACTGGCGCGAGGTCATCGGCGCAGAGCGCTTTGCCTTTGGATTTCCGAACATGGTCTCGTTCCTCGTCGATGGCAAGCTGCGCAGCGTCGTGGACGGGCCTGGAATGGTCACGACCCTGACGAGTGCATCCTGGGCCGCGCTGTTCAAGCAAGCGGGCTTTCCAACGGAGGTGGAACTCGATATGAACAGCTTCCTGCGCAGCCATGTGGCTTTCGCCGTCCCTGCCATGGTGGCGGGGATATTGACCTGGCAAAGCGATACCGAACTCACCTGGGCGGAGGCATCCCGCTTGACGGGCGCGCTCAAGGAGGGCCTGAGCCTGGTCCAAGGACTTGGACACACACTGAAACCCAGTTTTGTGCCATGGCTCGCTCGGTTGCCCTCCTTCGTGATCACTCCACTAGTATGGGCGGCGGCGCGCAGTCGGGCCATCAAGGACCTGGGCGAGTGTGGGCCGAATGAAGCCCGTGCCCTGATTGACGCGATGGCTGAGGCAGCCCCGGGGAAGGCGTCCAAGCTCCTCGCCATTCGCCCATAAGTCATGGGGGCGACGGCTTGCAGATGGCTGAGTGATCGTCATGGCCATGCCGGACATGTCAGCGGGTCTGCTGTATGTAAATTGCGCGCTCATGGGAGAACGCCTTGAATCCAAAGACCCCGTGATAGCTCCCCATGCCGCTTTGATTGACGCCACCGAAAGGCAACTGGTTCTCCAGATAATGAGAGAAAAATCCGTTGATAGTCACGCCGCCCGATGAAGTTCTGCTGAGTACCTTGTCGATGTTGTCTTGATTGTTGCTGTACATATAGAGCGCCAACGGCTTGGCACGGCTCGCGATGTAATCGATGACATCATTGATGTTCTTGTAAGTCAGAACCGGAACTACGGGCCCGAAAATTTCCTCCTGCATGATCAGCATGTCAGGAGTGACATCCGTGAGCATCGTCGGATGGATCGTGCGGTCGGCTTGCTCCAGCGTGCCGCCAACGGCAATCCTGGCGCCCTTGGCAACGGCATCATCGAAGAGTTTCTTGATTCGGTCGAAATTCTGATCATTAACGATCTGGGCGATACTCTCCTTCTTGATGCTGCCGTCGTCCCTGTACAGATTTTGTTTCACTTTGGCACGAAATTCCTCAACCAAACCGTTCTTCTGCTGCTCCTTGACGAATACATAATCGGGGCAGATGCAGGCTTGCCCTGCATTGAATTGCTTGGCTCCCGCCAGATCCCCGGCAACCATCTTCACATCCGCGTCTTCATCGACGATGACGGGAGATTTCCCTCCCAATTCCAGCGTGACGGTGGCCAGATGCTTCGCCGCCGCCGCCATCACCAGCTTTCCGACTCGCGTGCTTCCCGTAAAGAAGATGTGGTTGAACGGGAGGTCGAGCAAAGCGGTAGCCACATCGACACCGCCTTCAAATAGAGCAACCTCCCTTTCGTCGAATGTCTGTTTGATGATCTTGGCGGCGACTCTGGCCGTCGCTGGACACAAGTCCGTGAGCTTGACGATGCAGCAATTTCCGGCGGCAACGGCTGCCGCGACAGGGCCCAAGACCAACCCGAGCGGAAAATTCCAGGGCCCCAATATGAGGCATACCCCTCTCGCCTCGTACACGATTCGCGCCTTGTCGATCTTGTTCTGGGATGGAACCACTTCGACCGGCTTCATCCACTCGTCGAGATGACTGATATTCCTCTCGATATTGGCGGTCACGTTCAGGAGTTCAGTGATTCGTATCTCGCCTTCGGGCTTGCGTGTGTCTTTTTTCACTGCCGCCACGATCTCATCGCCGTGAGTCTCAACGGCCGCTTTCAACTTTCTCAGCTTCTCTTTCCGTTGCTCGGCGGTAGCGGCTTTCATCTCCCATTGATGCGCTTGCTGCAGAACGAAAACCCGTTCGATGCCTGCAAATACGCCTCGAGCAATCTGTCTGGCAGGAGTGGACACAGTATTTCCTCCATTAAATTAGCGACGATTCCCCGGGATTCCGGGGAGAACCCGCGGACATTATGAATCATCTTGAATGGGACGTGGAGAAATGGGCAAATGGCGAGAAGTAGCCTGCGGCAGTGCACGTGCTGCAGGACGCCCAGCTCTATCGTCATCTTCGGAAGTCTGGCATCAGATCGCTCAATAAAGCATGTCGGCGATCTTCTGGAACCGCCGCGTGTTGGCGTTGTGTTTCATCACGCCGGCCGAGAGGCAGCAGAAAGTGAGGTCTCGGTCCGGATCGACCCAGAAGAGCGACGTGCGCGCCCTCGTTGCCGAACCAGCCGGAATCGAGCCGCATTTGATCCATCTTTTCCCCGAATCCATCAAGGAAAGGAGAACCCCCTCACTCCCACTCGATCGTCTCCGGCACCTGTAAGCATCTGAAAACAAGTGACTTTGTATCGGCGCTCGCCAATATTACCGTCAGATCTACCGGCAGACAATGTTGCTTGGGGGCGATAGAAGGCGATAAATGCCGAAAGGGTCGAGGTGCTTTGCCAGCCATGCGACGCGAATATCGATCAACGTCAGTAGCTGCCACGAACTGCAGGCACGTTTCGGGCGCCTTGAAGCCCTAGGGAGTTCTCTCGTCCTGATTGACGCGTGCTGTCCCGTTGATTGGCGCGCGACAGGCTGACCAGGAATACCTGAAGGTGTAGGTAGGCCGCCAACTCTCCGCGGGTCCAATATTGATACGCATGTTGTCGCGGTAGCGATTTCGCGCGTCCTGAGTGTCTTTGACTGCTATATATTCCACGACGTAATTGGTTTTCGACTTGCGAGCGATAATATCTTCCGCAGTCGTGGCGCGCGCGTAGTTGCAGTTCGGCGTGGTTCGCATTGTTTCGACTCTACGCAATACGGCCCCGACAGCAAGTTCACATGACTCCACTTTTGAGGAATGCTCATTCGATTTGATAGATTTGTCTGCCAAGGTATCGGGCGGAATTTGGGTTAGGAGTAGGAAATTCCAGCCCGGGATCCCGGCCTCCGAGGACACGACGGAAGTCGACTCGAACACGCTCGGCGTCACCAGCTGGCGCGCCTTTTTCAATCGTCGCCAATGAGGCAGTTCTTTTGTGAGTAAACAAGTCACAAAGGCATCCCGACTTGCCGCTGGCACAGCAATCACTCGGACTACGTACGAAGCCTCCCCCTCATCAGCGACCGCGGTGGTTTCGCCGTGGACACGAGTAAATGGCATCAGGCTAAACAAAAGCACCAAACCGGACAGGAGGCGCTGAAACCTTTTCATTTCAAATACTCCGAGTAGCCAATGTTATATCAACACTGCATGGCGTAAGTTGATTAAGGAACGGCGCCAGTACGTTTAGATTAGTGCGGCGTTGAAGGGTAGCATCGCCTCGAAGTCTTCGACGGTTTTGGCTTTCGGTAATTCAGCGAACAGTCGGCGCAGATACGCGTATGGCTCGAGGCCGTTGGCGCGGGCGGTCGAGACGATGCTGTAGAGTGCTGCGCACTTGTCACTGATGTACTTGATGAACAGCAGCACCAGTACATAGTCCTTGTATTGGCTTGCATCCATGCCGCCGCGTAGCTCATCGCAGCTTTGCCATAGGGACGAATAAAGTTCGGATTTCTTTATGGCCATTTTTGTTTAGTAACCATCATGCAATGGGATACAACTTCGGAAACCACCGCTCAACCACATCGATTGGAAAGCCAAGCCGCAACGGCGCCCTATGCGAGTCTGAGACGAGCAGACGTTTTTCCAAGAGAGCGGAAATCACGCGACGGGCAGTGCGTTCACTGGTGCCGATCAGACCCGGCACGCGCCCTCGCTCTAATTCCCCAGAAAGGAGTGCCTCGCGGAGGACTGCGAAGCTGCGCTTCGGGAGCCGCTCCGCGCTTTCCTCATCGCGCACATACAGTTCCATACGACGCTGAAGCTCGGACGGATCGAGCAGCTCTCGCATGTAGCGAATCTGATCAAGACAAATTTCCAGAAAGAACTTGCTGAAATCGATCAATGCTCTCTGAGACAACGCACCTCGCCCATCAAGGTCACCCATGCGGGGCTCATCGGCGGCCGTTAACAAGCGCTTGTAATCACCAGAATTCCGAGCCAGCCCGCGAGAAACTGACCACAGCGCAGAGCCGATTCCAAGATCCAGCAGCATGGCATGCGACATCAGCCGCGCAACGCGACCATTGCCATCGAGAAATGGATGGATCCAAAGAAAGCGATGATGAGCGGCCGCTACAGCGATTGCCTGACGCGGCTTCGTGAGGCGCGCTGAATCGTAAGCTTCCTCGAATCTGCGCATGAACGCAGGAAGATCATCTGCCGCGGGCGGGACGTGCCGTCCCACGGCGACCGTGCGCGCTCGCAGTTGTCCTGGAACGACGGGAATCTGCTCACCGGTGTCGGGATTTTCAACAATGAGCAGACTTTCGGGCAACCGTCTGCAAAACTCTCGATGCGTCCATTCGATGAATTCGAGTGAGGTTGTCGGGCGCGGAGGATCGATTCTCTCATCGATCATTTGCTGCACTTCGATGTGAGCGCGCGCCTCGAGCTGCAGATCGCGCCGATGCGGATCGTTTGAGTAATCAGCGGCCAAGGCACGATCGATGTCGCGCGGGTGAGTGTTGTGTCCCTCAATTAGATTCGAGTAGTAGCAGTTCATCGATCGGACGAGTTCTGCGACCGAGAGTCGAACGACAGGATGCAGCTGGCCGGACAGTCGGCTAGCCTCGCGGGCCAGGTCGAACGCCAGATTTTCGAGGACATCGGTGCCCTCGGCCGGCATGAACGGTTCTGCGGCAGCTGGTGTCAATGCCCCTCCTAGATGCCTCTGAATGACCGGTTCTGTGGCCGGAATATTACCATCAAAAACAGTCGATTGGGGAGAAGGTCTGCGAATTTATGGCCGGATAGATGGCCCACATTAACATCTGCACTGTTATCGTGCGTTATTGACGTTATCGATAGAAAACTAACAAATACAATAGCTTAAAAGTCACGTCGCACTCAATCGCTGACCGGGACCGATCCGCCCCCTGTTTACAAGCTCTACTCATCAGCGCTCAATGAGCCAATCGTCCGCCTCGACACGCCTCGTAACTCTCTCCTCTTGAGCGACGGATCCTCCCCGAGGGTGCCTTCGGCGGCGTCGCGGTCGACGACACGCACTCGGAGACCCGCCGCGCTCCCGCCGACAGGTCGAGAGGCGACAAGCGTGCCTTCGCGTCGGTCAGGTCTCACCAGTCGCCACCGGCATCTGTCAGGGCTTCACGAACCGGTAGGCGAAGCGATCGGTCTTGCCCTTGATCGAGGGATCGAACACCTTGATCGAGTGCGGATCGTCCTTGTTCGCGAGCATGGTGCTTTCCGCTTCCAGTACGAAGCCGGCCGCCTTCACCTCCTCGCGAACGGATGCAGGCTCAATCCGATGCAGCGACATCACCATATTCCACAACGGCGCAGAGGGCGCTCGCGTCCCCCTCGCTATGATCACTGCCGCTCACGGCAATCGACAATTTACTCATGCGGCCTCCTTACGTTTTGCAAGATCCTCTAAGGCATTCAGAATTCCATCGGCGCCCGGATTTACTCCCACAGGCGATTCAAAGCTCCAAGCAATGACGCCGTTCTTGTCGATCACGAATAGGGCGCGCGCCGCGGTCCCATCTTCGTCGCGATAGGCTCCATAGAGCCGCGCTACCGCTCCCTTCGGTTCGAAGTCCGCCGCTAGCGGGAGGTGGAGGTGCCTCGCCGCGGAGAAAGCACCGTGACACCAGGCCCCGTCAACAGAGATGCCCACCAGTTGCGCCCCGTGCTTCACAAACTCCGGCAATATTTCGTTGTATAGGGTCATTTGATCGCCGCACACTGGGCTCCAGTCTGCCGGGAAGAAAGCGAGCACGACCGGTTTTCCGCGCAGTTCGCCGAGGGTGAGCTTTTGGTCTGGAGTTACATCCAAGCTGAAATTGGGTGCAGCGCGACCGGCGCCTAGAATGTCGGCCATATTCATTTCTCTGGTGTTGGAACGCGGTTGCGATGTAGTTGAAATAGTTACATCGCTTCACAGTACCTGTGCTGCAGGTTGCGGCACTTCGTGACCCTTGGTCTGTGCGGCAACCCGCCTAGGCGGGTCGTTATTGGCGCTTCGCGCCGTGGAGTTCATTCCCAACAAAAAGAGGTGAAGCCCCAATAGGCCGGGGCGAATCTGTATCCACTGCGCTAGTTTCGGTGCAGACTGCTGGTCGCGGTGCGGTCTCAATTGCAACAGCTGACGGTGCGTAGGCACCGTATCCTAGGTGGGCCCGGACGATTGTCCCAGCTTCTCATCGGAGTCAATAGGAACACGGCAGGCGCTTTCATACCGGTTCACAAGGTTAAACCAACTCAGCATCAGAATAAGTTTCCGCGTGTTATCGAATCCCCAGCGCTCGATGGATAGTTCCAGTGAGTCCTCTTCCAGGGTTGCACGATCGGCGAGGTCGTCCGCCATTCGCGCAATCAAAACGATGTCCGGGTCAATTCCGGTGACGGAGCCATCAGCTGTGAGCGCCTCAACCTCAGCTTTTGAAAGCCCACTATTGAGCGCTATACGAGTGGAAGCATGCACGGCATAGTCGCATTTCAATCGCACCGCGGTCCGCAATATCATTGCTTCCCGCAGCCGAGCATCGGCGGCGGGGCAGGCAAAGACCGCCCTCATTAGCGCAACAGCTGGGCCCGCGAGATCGCCAGTTGCCGCCAATGCGATTGCCCCATTCAGCGTTTTGGCGGGATTAAAATCTTTTCCGAAAGCGAGTAGCCCCTCTTCGTCGGTTGGCATTGGCAAACAAATGGCGGTCATAAGTTCATCCCGGCAGATTGGGCAGTCTGCGAATCGGGCCGCCATCAATGCGGCCTTATTGTTTCCTGAAAACTTTTTGATTCAGAGCGTTCGGCCATGCGCGGACTCTTCGTTCGCGTTTTCGACGCATAGCCAACCTTAATGCCCGAGCGTCGGCTCCCGGGCAACTACCCCGGGGTCGCCAATGACTGGAATGGGCCGATTGCGGCGGAGGCGCCTTCCCCGATACCGATCGCTCGTTCCTATCGGCAGTCATCTCAAGATCCGCACTCGCGGCTACTCAATCGTCGCCGGCACCTCTAAGTACTTGAAAGCAAATGACATCGCTTCGGGGCGCGCCAATATTACCGTCATGTTGACCGTCAGAAAATTCCGCTTGGACGCGATAGAAGTCGATAGATGCCGAAAGGGTCGAGGTGCTTTGGCAGTCATGCGAAGCGAATTTCAATGTCTAACAAGTGGGGGCTGGAAAGTCGCGATTCGTGGACCGGTGGCAAGGCACTGTGCTGATGCTGGTAGTGTGACACGGCTATGGGATTTGCTATAAGGTTGCGCAAGCTCAAATTTCATTAAGGGGGTATTCGTGCGATCAACAAATGCGTTTCTGACTTTAGCCCTGGCAACGGGAATATTCATGGCGCAGGTATCGGTGGCGCAGCAGCCGCCGTCTGGCGGGCCGCCGCCCGGCGCCCCCCCGGGCGGAGCCCCACCCGCGGGGGCCATGCGCCCAGCCAGCAAGGATCCGACGGCGGCGCCCGCGGGAACTTACGCCCTAGATCTGGAGCACCACGCGGTGATAGCGCGGGCCTCGCACGGAGGGGTGTCTTTTAGCGTGCTGCGCTTTGCCGCCAAACAAGGCTCGCTAGTATGGGACCCGACTAATCCAGGCAAAAGCAAGCTGGAAGTGACCGTCGATGCAAAGCCGATCACCGACCCCATCGTTTACCGCATCAAAGTTGAATCCGATGCGATGCTGGATACCGCTAAGTTTCCGGAAATAAAGTTTGTATCGACAGCCGTGCGCGCGATGGGTGGCAATCGCTACGAAATTGATGGTCAACTCACCTTGTTGGGGATGACGAAGCGGGCACAGATTCAAGCCAGCTTCGTCGGCACTGGGCGAAGGATCCCAACGGGGGAAACCACGATCGGATTTACCGGCTCCATGAACGTCAACTGGCCGGAATACAAGGGCCCAGGGATGGCAAACAGCGTGGGCGTCGTGACGGTGGGACTGGACGCGGAGTTTATAGGTGCTAAGGCACCCTAGCCCTTCTCTTCCAAAGCTGCCGTAAGGCACTGCAGCTGATCGATCAGCTGCAGTGCCTCCTCCGGCGCGAGCACTCGCCGGCTGGGCACTGCTCCTCGGCAATTTCGGTCCTTGGCTGCTGGTCATGGCGTTCGAGTGATTGATTGTGACGTTTCAGATTCGAGCCGAGGAATCCGCGCTCGCAGCGAAATTTAGGGATGAGTACGGGCAATACACTCGCCGGGTCAATCTGTGGTTCGGGCGCCTGCGCTCTTAACGCGGCAGACCAAGTTTTTGCCAGTTTTGCCCCACCTTTCCCTATTTTCCGCCTTGGAAATAGGTGGCAAGCTAAGGAAGCGCCCTGGTCACTCCCACTCAATCGTCTCCTGCACGTATAAGCACCTGAAAATACGAGACTTCCTCGCAGGGGACGCCATATTTACCGTCACATCTACCGCCAAGAGATTCCGCTTGGGAGCGATAGATGCGGAACGAGCAAGTCCATTTTCTTCGTACGATCACCGCACCCACTCCCAGCCCCAAACATGCCGCAATATTGCATCCTGTATCCTATCAGGATACAATGCCGCGTGATCAAGACATTCCGTCATGCCGGGCTTGAGCGCTTTTATCGCACTGGCTCCAAAGCTGGAATCCAGCCCAAGCATGACAAGAAGCTGCGCACGCAACTGACCGCTCTGGATGCCGCGACACAATCGCAGGACCTGGCGGTGATCCCGGGCTGGCGCCTTCATGAGCTAAAGGGCGATCAGACGCGTCGCTGGTCGATCAGCGTCAACGGAAACTGGCGACTGACATTTAGTTTTGAGGGCATGGACGTGGTGCTGCTCGATTATGAAGACTACCACTAGGAGAGGCGACATGAGCCAGATGCACAACCCTTGCCACCCCGGCGAAGTGCTCAAGGAAGCCTTGAGCGAGATCAGCGTGACCGATGCGGCCAAACGCTTGGGAGTCGGCCGCGTGGCGCTCTCGCGCCTGCTGAACGGTGCCACCGGCATCAGCCCAGAGATGGCCCTGCGCCTATCCAAGGCACTCGGCACTTCGCCGGAATTCTGGTACGGCATGCAGGTCAACTTCGACCTATGGCAGGCCAAGAGGAAGTTCCGCGGCAAAGTGCGCCCCATCATCCAGCGTCCGATCACTGCAGCCTGAATTGCCCTGGGTTCCAGGAGAGCCCTGCAGTTGAGTCACATCGCGCGCGTTGGGCGCCGAATTATAGCCAGTTTCCCCGTCAATTCCGCTCTTACGCTTCAGCCGCGAACCGTGGCAAAATCTATAGGCAGCCCCCTCACTCCCACTCAATCACTCAATCGTCTCCAGCACCTGTAAGCGTTTGAAAACAGGTGATTTCGTGTCTGGGCCTGCTAATCTTACCGTCACGTATACCGGCAAGAGATTTCGCTTGGGCGCGATAGAGGCCGATAGATGCTGACAGGATCGAGGTGCATTTACCGCTATGACGCGCGAACAGCCATCAACGGAGCAGTGGTTGCGGGCGCCCTCGGCTAGATTTACGTTGTTATGGTGCAATCGAAGTTTGAGAGCCTCGCCGTCGGACGGTCCGAAAACGACAAAAGACCTGTTCCGCGAACGCCAGCGCGTAGCGACTCGCTGACTGGACGGGCGTCTACGGTCGATGGTCCGCGATCCAATAGTCGCTCGAATTCGCTGCCACCAAGTCCCGCCTATGTTTGTTTTCTCCGCCCGTGAAAGCATTTGCAGACAGTTGCGCTAAAATCTTTCCCACTATCCTTTAAAGTATAATAGCCAGGGTGAAGCGCTGGCGTTACACAAGCGTCGCTAATATACGAGGATCATCGTGGTTCAACTTGCCGACGCTGACATCATCACGCGCGAAGTGCTGAGCTGGGAGGGCATCCATATCTTTCATCACCCGCTCTCTTCTTGCTCGCAGAAACTGCGCATCTTTCTGAATCTCAAGAGCATTGAGTGGCAGTCACACGTGGTCGATCTGCAGAACAAGCAGAACTTGAGTCCGTGGTATCTCGGCATCAATCCGCGCGGCCTGGTGCCCACACTGGTTCATGACGGGGCAGTGCATATCGAGAGCAATGACATCCTGGTTTATCTTGAGCAAATATTTCCAGCGCCGCGACTGATTCCTGTCGGCATGGAAAATCAGATGACGGAGTTACTCAGGCACGAGGACGATCTGCACCTGGACTTGCGGACGCTGAGTTTCAAGTTCGTGTTCGCACCGCACGGTCCGCCCAAGTCTGAGGAAGATCTGAAACGCTATGCAACCGCCGGTTCCGGCACCGTGCAGGGCAGAAGAGACGCTGCCAAGGATGAGCAGATCGCTTTCTGGCAGCAATTCATTACGGGCGTCGGTATCAGCGACGACGTCGCGCGCCAAAGCGTGCAAAAATTCCACACCGAATTTGCCGAGCTGGAGCGACGGCTCGCTGATCGGCCGTACTTGCTCGGTACCAATCTTACCGTGCTGGATATTGCGTGGTTTATCTATGCCAATCGGCTGTTACTCGCCGGTTATCCAATGATGCGACTGCATCCGCACTTAGCTCTGTGGTTCCAGCGAATGCACCAACGCCCCGAGTTCGCCAAGGAAGTGGCCTTACCACCGCCTGCCGAACAGCATTTCGCGGAGATTCGCAGGGCACATGCTATGGCGGGAAAGACTTTGGAACAGATTGCTGGTCTATGATGCCCAAGACGCAAGCGCGATCTACCATCGCCGGTAGTTGGCATTCAAGCTTGCGAATAATCCACCATTCTACCGTTCACCGCGTATGCGCTGCTCGCTATCACGGCACGCCGAGCGACGTCGCACGCCCGAGGGGCATCGTTCGGCATCGGCGCAAATTACGCAGCGTATTGGCATTTCGTCGTTCGGAGTTGAATGAAAGTGGCAACACCGAGGCACAGTCGCAGGACGGTCGTCGGCTGCGTCGGTACGAACGACGCCGGATCGTCGAGCGCTTCTTTGCGTGGATTCAGTGGCAACGTCGGCTCCTGGTTCGCTGGGAATACTACCCCGACCATTTTCCTCGGCGTCGCGCAGCTTGCAGCCCTATGCATCCTGCTCAAGCGATCTTGAGATAGGTTCTAGTCAATTGCACATTGGATTGTCCCCGGGAGTTTCATGATGGAGCTGTATCACAACAGCATGTCGGTCTGTTCGCAGAAAGTGCGATTGGTGCTGCGCGAGAAGCATCTCAGGCCGGCCGAGCACAATCTGAACTTACGCGCCGGCGACTCGACGCGAGCCGAATACCTGAAGCTCAATCCCAATGGCGTGGTGCCGACCCTCGTCGACCGCGGCGCGGTCATCGTCGAATCCACCGTAATCTGCGAATACTTGGAAGATGCCTATCCCGATCCGCCAATGCGGCCGAAGGACATGGTGCAACGTGCCGCAATGCGCATCTGGACGCAGCGTGTCGACACCGGCCTGCATGCCGCGTGCGGCGTCATCAGTTTCGCAGTCGCATTTCGCCGTCAACTGCTGGAACAGCCCGCAGAAGCCATTGAGCAATACATCGCTAGCAAACCTATTCCTGAAATGCGCGAGAACATTCGCCAGACGCTCAAGCTCGGCGTACAGGCGCCACAGGTCGCGAGCGCAGTCAAGACTTACGATCGCATCATCGGACTCATGGCAGATCAGCTGGACCACACGCCCTGGCTGGCAGGAAACGAATACAGTCTTGCGGATGTGGCGCTGCTGCCGTACGCATGCCGACTCGAGCATCTCGCGATGTCTTGGATGTGGGACCATCGCGCAACCGTTGCCCGATGGCTCGAGCGCTGTCGGACGCGCTCAAATTACGTCGGCATCGCCGACTATCTCGATGAGCACTATTTGGCACTCATGCGCGAAAGCGGCGAGTCAGCGCGCCCTGCACTCGAAGCTGTCTTGGGTACATAGGCAGCCCCGCTCAAGGGCGCGTATTGAAGTGGCCGCTGCAGTTGAACATCGACACCGCCCAAATCGAGCCAGGCAAGCCCGATTCGTGGAACGGGCCATATGGTGAGCCCGAGGCTACCGTCGACAGCGCTTGCCCGATAGATTCGGCGACCAAGTTGCTCCGCCGGACCGCCTGTCCGCCGTTGGTACCCCCGCCCACGCTCCGAATCCGTCCTTCCCTGCCATTGAGCTGAACCCGTGCACGCACAGGCCGAAGCCCGCCGGGCCGTATAGCTGAACTACGACGGGAGGGCGAGACCCCTCACTCCCACTCTATCGTCGCCGGCGGCTTCCCCGAAATGTCGTAGACCACCCGCGATATCCCCGGCACCTCGTTGATGATGCGGTGGGTAACCCGATCCAGAAACTCATACGGTAGCCGCGCCCAGCGCGCCGTCATGAAATCGATGGTCTCGACGGCGCGCAGCGCCACCACATAGTCGTACCGCCGCCCATCGCCCATCACGCCCACCGAGCGCACCGGCAGGAACACAGCGAACGCCTGACTGACCTGGTCGTACAGCCCGTGCCGGCGCAGCTCCTCGATGAAAATCGCATCGGCGCGCCGCAGCACATCGGCGTGCGCCTTGTGAATCTCGCCCAGGATGCGCACCCCGAGCCCCGGCCCCGGAAACGGATGCCGGTGCACCATTTCCGCCGGCAGATCCAGCGCGAGGCCGAGCTTGCGCACCTCGTCCTTGAACAACTCGCGCAGCGGTTCGAGGAGCTTGAGCTTCATGTGCTCCGGCAGCCCCCCCACATTGTGGTGAGACTTGATGACATGGGCCTTGCCCGTCTTCGCCCCGGCCGATTCGATCACATCCGGATAGATGGTGCCCTGCGCCAACCACTTCACATCCGCGAGCTTGGTCGCTTCCTCGTCGAACACCTCGATGAACACGCGGCCGATGATCTTTCGCTTCCGTTCCGGATCGGCCTCGCCGGCGAGCGCCGCCAGAAAGCGCTGTTCGGCGTCGACGCGCACCACGCGCACGCCCATGTGTTCGGCGAAGGTCGCCATCACCTGATCGCCCTCGCCCAGCCGCAGCAAGCCATGGTCCACGAACACACACGTCAGCTGCTCGCCGATCGCACGATGCAGCAACGCCGCCAGCACCGAAGAATCCACGCCGCCCGACAAGCCCAGCAACACCTTGTCGCCGCCCACCTGGGCACGAATTCGCGCCACGCTGTCCTCGATGATATTGCCGGTGACCCAGCTCCCCACGCAGCCCGCGATCTCGCGCACGAAGCGCCGCAGGATCTCCGCACCCTGCAGACTGTGGGTCACTTCGGGATGGAACTGCACGCCGTACAGCCGGCGCGACTCATCGGCCATGGCCGCGAGCGGTGCATTGTCGCTGGCCGCGATGACGCTGAATCCCGGCGGCACGGCAACCACACGATCGCCATGACTCATCCAGACGTCGAGCACGCGCCGACCGGTCGCGTCGCGATTGTCCTCCAGGCCATCGAACAGCCGAGACGGCGCGGTGGGCCTGATCTGCGCCGCGCCGAATTCGCGATGCGTGGAGAGTTCGACCTGGCCGCCCAGCTGCGCCGCCATGATCTGCATGCCATAGCAGATGCCGAGCACCGGCACGCCCATGTCGAAGACGAGCCGCGGCGCCGCCGGACCCTGCACGTCGTACACCGACTCCGGACCGCCCGACAGGATCACCGCGGTGGGCGCGAAGCGCTCGATGTCGGCCGGATCCGCATCGCAGGCATAGATCTCGGAGTACACGCCGAGCTCACGCACGCGCCGCGCGATCAGCTGGGTGTATTGGGCGCCGAAATCGAGGATCAGTATCCGATCGGCATGAACGTCGGGCATCAACCGATCCGGTAGTTGGGTGCTTCTTTGGTGATGGTCACATCGTGCACATGACTCTCACGAACACCCGCGCTGGTGATGCGCACGAACTGCGGCCGGGTGCGCATCTCCTCGATGCTGCCGCTGCCGGTATATCCCATGGCAGCGCGCAGACCGCCGGACAGCTGATGCAGAATGGAGACCAGGCTGCCCTTGTACGGCACGCGGCCCTCGATGCCTTCGGGCACCAGCTTCTCCAGCTCCGTCGTCGTATCTTGAAAATAGCGGTCGCTGGAGCCGTGGGCCTGCGCCATCGCGCCCAGCGAGCCCATGCCGCGATACGCCTTGTAGGAACCGCCTTGATAGAGTTCGACTTCGCCCGGCGATTCTTCGGTGCCGGCGAACATGCCGCCGATCATCACGCAATGCGCACCGGCCGCCAGTGCCTTGGCGATATCGCCGGAGTAGCGGATGCCGCCGTCGCCGATGACGGGCACGCCCGTACCGTCGAGCGCCTTGGCCACGCGGGAGATGGCGCTGATCTGCGGCACGCCCACGCCCGCCACCACGCGCGTGGTGCAAATGGACCCCGGGCCGATGCCCACTTTGACGCCGTCCGCGCCATATTTCACCAGGTCGAGCGCGCCTTCGGCGGTGACGATGTTGCCGCCGATGACCTGCAGATCGGGATAGCGCTTCTTGATCTTGGCGACCGTTTCCAGCACCCCGCGCGAATGCCCATGCGAGGTATCGACCACCACCACATCCACGCCTGCCTCGCGCAGCGCCGCTACGCGCTCCAAGGTGTCGGGCGCCGTGCCCACCGCCGCACCGACGCGCAGGCTCCCCACGTCATCCTTGCACGCATTGGGGAATTCGGTGGCCTTCTGGAAATCCTTCACCGTGATCATGCCCTTCAAGTCATGATCGCCGGCGATCACCAGCACCTTCTCGATGCGATGTTTGTGCAGCAGGGCCAGCACTTCGTCCTTGGGCGCATTCTCGCGCACCGTGATCAAGCGGTCCCTGGGCGTCATCACCGACGACACGGGCGCGTCCAGCTTGGTTTCGAAGCGCAGGTCCCGATGCGTGACGATGCCCACCACCTTGGTGCCGAGCACCACCGGGACCCCGGAAATGTTCTTCGCGCGGGTCAGTTCGAGCACCTCGCGGATGGTCATGTCTGGTTTGACCGTGATCGGGTCGCTGATGACGCCGCTTTCGAATTTCTTGACGCGATCGACCTGGCGGGCCTGACTGTCGATCGACATGTTCTTGTGGATGATGCCGACGCCGCCCTCTTGGGCGATGGTGATCGCCAGCCGGGCTTCGGTCACCGTATCCATGGCGGCCGATACCACCGGCAGATTGACGCGAATTTCGCGGGTCAACTGGCTGGCGAGTGAGACCTCGCGCGGCAACACTTCCGAGTATGCCGGGACGAGTAAAACGTCATCGAAGGTGAGTGCCTCTTCTAGAATACGCATAGGGTCGCGTTCACAGGTTCGTCTAAGAGGCGGCGCATTGTACCTTGCGGGTCCTTCGCGGTAAACCGCAGTATCATCCGCGCATGGATTCAAGCCCCACGCTCGCTCCAGGCCTCCGTCCGGACCGCGACGTCTACACGGTTTCTCGCCTCAATCGCGAGGTTCGCGTGCTCCTGGAGCGCGGTTTCGGCAGTCTATGGCTCGAAGCGGAAATCTCGAACTTCGCGCGGCCGAGCTCCGGGCACTGGTATTTCTCGCTCAAGGACGCGGGCGCCCAGGTGCGCTGCGCCATGTTCCGCCAGCGCAATATGCTGTCCCCGTTCACGGCCCGCGACGGGCAAAAAGTGCTGGTCCGCGCCCGCATCGGGCTGTACGAGCCGCGCGGCGAGTACCAGCTCATCATCGATCACATGGAGGATGCCGGCCTAGGCGCCCTGAAGCGGCAATTCGAGGAATTGAGCGCCAAGCTGGCTGCCGAGGGTCTGTTCGCCGCCGACCGCAAGCGACCGCTGCCGGGGCTGCCGCGCCGTATCGGCATCGTCACCTCGCCCACCGGCGCCGCGGTGCGCGACATCCTGCACGTACTGGCGCGGCGCTTTCCGGCCATTCCGGTGCTGATCTACCCGGTGCCCGTACAAGGCGCGCAGGCGGCCGCGGACATTGTCGCGGCGCTTGCCCTGGCCGGCAGTCGGGCCGACTGCGATGTCCTGATCCTGGCGCGCGGCGGCGGTTCCCTGGAGGACCTCTGGGCGTTCAACGATGAACGGTTGGCGCGCGCCATCGTCGCCTCGCCCATTCCGATCATCACCGGCATCGGCCACGAGGTCGATTTCACCATCGCAGATTTCGCCGCGGATGTACGTGCGCCCACGCCCTCTGCTGCCGCCGAACTGGTCGTGCCGGATGGCGAGGAATGGCTCTCCAGCTTCGTACGATTGGGCACGCGGCTGCAGCGCGGCATGCGACGCCGGCTGCAAACCCACCTCGAGCGGCTGCGCTGGTTGACGGGCCGCGCCGCGCTCGTCAGTCCCAGCGCGCGGCTGACGCAACAGGCCCAGCGGCTCGATGAGCTCGAACAATGCCTGTCGCGCGCCATGTGGCGTCGGCTCCAGGACCATCGCGAGCGCCTGCGCTGGCTCACGGGCCGTGCCGCATTGGTCAGTCCCGTCACGCGATTGACACAGCAGCTCTCGCGCCTGGAGAGCTTGGAACAACGCCTGGGGCGAGCGACGCTCGCGACATTGCGCCGGGCCCGCGAGCGCTTGCTGCCCTTGGTGCGCACCTTGAACGCCGTGAGCCCGCTGGCGACGCTCGAACGCGGCTATGCGATCGTGACCACCGACGACGGCCGAATCTTGCGTGACGGCGCGGATGCCAAGCCCGGCGCCCTGGTCGAAGCCCGTCTCGGGCGCGGCGGCTTTCGAGCCAAGATCGAAGGGCCGCTGTGAAGCGCCGGATCCTCGACCGGGGCGCGGCAACGTCCGGGGCCGTGGCGCTTGCCATGCTGAGTGCCTGGCTGGGACTCGCCGCCGATGCCCGGGCGGCGAGTTTCGAGCTGCCGCACGAGAGCGCGGTGCCCGGCGGCATCAAACTGATCCGGCTCGATGACGCCGCCGCGCTGCCCTACGTCGAGGCGCAAGAGCACCGCGCGCTGGTGGTGAAGGACGGCGCAAACTGGGTGGCCGTGATCGGAATCCCCCTGGCCGCGCCGCTCGGGACGGAGCACGTCATCGTGCGCGATGCCGGCGGCCGGCACGACCTGTCGTTCGAGATAGGCAACAAGCAATACGCCAGTCAATCGCTCAAGGTCCAACCGCGCCAGGTCAACCTCTCCAAGGCGGATCTCGCACGAGTGGCCGGTGAACGCGAGCGCATCGATCGCGCGCTCAGCCGGTATTCCGAGCCGCCGCCGGAATCCCTGCATTTGCCGCAGCCTGTCCCGGGCGTCCGCAGCAGCTCGTTTGGTTTACGCCGCATCTTCAATGGCGAATCGCGCAATCCACACGGCGGCATGGATATCGCCGCAGCCACGGGAACACCGGTCGCGGTACCCATCGCCGGGACCGTGGTCGACACCGGCGATTATTTCTTCACCGGCAATACCGTGTTCGTCGATCACGGCCGCGGGCTCATCAGCATGTATTGCCATCTGAGCGCCATCGACGTGACGCCCGGGCAGCACGTCGTCGCCGGCACGCGCCTCGGCGCGGTGGGGATGACCGGGCGCGCCACCGGCCCCCACTTGCATTGGGGGCTCGCCTTGAACCACGCCTGGGTGGACCCCGAGCTGTTCGTCCGCTAAGTACCGCTGCCCAGCATCTGATCGACGGCCACCCCTTCCAGCGCCGGCGTCGCCAATGCAGCCTGCCGCATGCGCGCACTGTGCTCCTGCACGGCCGCACCTGAGGGCTGCATCTCGACTTGGCCCTGGAAGAACGCGCCCTCCATGACACCGACGCGCGGCGCGAACACGTTGCCTTTCACTTTAGCGGTCGCTCGAATATTGACCAATTCCGTGGCAAAGAGATCGCCGTCCACCTTGCCGTCGATGATGATGACCCGCGCCCGAATGTCGCCCTTCATCGAACCTTCGGGGCCGATGGTGAGGGATTGAGTGTGGGTGATGGACCCTTCGACGCTGCCTTGCACGATGAGATCTTCCTGCGCCGACAGCTCGCCGCGAAACCGCAAACTGGCCCCAAGCACGGACGCGCGCGGCGCAGCGTCGGGAGCACGGGCCTCGGACGAGCGGGCCTCGGCGCGAACTTCCGGCGCCTTCGGCTCGCCGGCACGCTGCGGTCCCGGCGGCGGCGTACGCGGCTCGGCGCGCGGTTCGGCACGTGCCTCGGAGCGCGGTTCGCGCGGTTCCGGGCGACTCGTCAGCGATTCAAAGCCCGTGCGACCGCTGGAATTGGCATTTATCATGGGCACTTCTCCCTCGTCCGATTTTTTGAACCAAGCCATTGTCTTAGGCCGCGCTGGTGGACGGTTTGACCATGCGCGGCGGCACGACCTCGTGTTTGGGCAGCTGAGCCGCTTTCTTGCCGTCCATGTCGATGTTGCCGCTGAAGCTGGCACCCTCGAGGATGCTGACGACGGGGGCGTAGATGTTGCCGATGACCTTGGCCGTCTCCTTGACGAAAATGGCTTTCTCCGCCTGCAGATCGCCCTCGACCGTGCCCTCGACGACGATCAGTTGCGCGCGAATGTTTGCCTTGACCGTGCCCTGCGCACCGACGGTGAGTCGCTGCGTATGCGTAATGGATCCTTCGACGCGCCCTTGGATCAACAGATCCTCCTCGGCCGATAGATCGCCCTTGAAATACAGTGTCGGACCGAGAATCGAGGCGCGGTCGGCGGCGCCGCTGGGTGGGTTGCTCATCGAGATTTCTCCAGGTGTCGAAGACCACGGGTGATGGGCGGAGCCTACCTGGCATAATCCCATCGCAAGTGCGACCTGGATCACGAAATTCCGTCGTGTAAAAAATCGCCACCCGAGTGTCGCCATTCGCGGACGCATTCGCGGCGCATCGCACCGCGAATACGCCGCGAGGGCAGGCGCAAAGTCCGGGCGGCGACGCGCACCCTCGGCGCAGCCCGCCGCCGCGTGGCAACGGATTCGCGAACGCGCCGCGGTGCGTTCGTCAGCTCGGACGGTTGAGCCGTCGCTCGATGCGAGTTCGGGAAACGAGTCCGCGTACCGTCGCGGCGCCGCTGCCTTGCTCGCCTTCGACCACCAGCAGATGCATCACGCCGATGCCGTAAAAAATTTCCAGCAAATCCGTGATGCGCGCCGACTGCATGGTGGTCCAATCCACGGTCGGCACGTCGTCCCACTCCGTCATGATGTCGACCACGCGGATATATTCGCGCCGCACGATGTTCGAGCGCTGCGAGAATTTGGCCGCACGATCGCTCTCGATGTCATAGGACGTGATGAGACCCAAGACACTGTCGCCGCGGTTGACGAGCAGTGCTCGCACACCGAAGCGCATCATGTCCGACAATGCCTCGTCGATCGGCCGCTCGGGCGCGACCGTAATCGGACACTTGTCGGTGAAGTCGGTCATTGCATGCACCGCTGGATCTCTCGGGCTCAAATCTGGATAAGGCGGCGGTCGGCGCATCGGCAACATGCCGGACGCGTGAATTTGCGGCTGCTCGGCTGCATCGTTGTTCATTAACACCAGATCCTCCGAGGGCAATCAGAAAAAAAAACGTTGGTAGGGCGCTCGAATAGACCAACGAATTTCGAAAGCGTTCGCTCAAGGTTTTCTGGCGCAACGTTGATTTTATTACACTCCTGCGACACGTCGAGATCGTGCCGGTCGGCTGTGTTGCGCAAACCCCGCAACGCCGACCGAGCGCCCACTGGCCTCGCGCATCCGGGCGCCGGCGACGCGAAGTCGCCGGCACCGACTCGGCCTATTCGACTCGACCCTATTCGATGCTCTCGCCGTGCAGCGAGATGTCCAGCCCCTCGCGCTCCTGCTCCTCGGTGACCCGCAAGCCCATGGTCTTGTCGATGATGAGCAGAATGACGTAGCTGGCGATGAACCCGTACACCACGGTAACGGCGACGCCCTTGGCCTGGATCAGCACCGAGCCATCGACGCCGCTGATCTCCTTGCTGACGAAGACGCCCGTGAGCAGCGCGCCGACGATTCCGCCGACCCCGTGTACGCCGAAGGCGTCCAGCGAGTCGTCGTATTTGAACAGGTGCTTGAGCGACGTCGCCGCGACGAAGCACACCACCCCGGCCACCAGGCCGATGATGACCGCCGGCGTCGGCCCGACGAAGCCGGATGCCGGCGTGATGGCGACGAGGCCAGCCACCGCGCCCGACGCGATACCCAATACACTGGGTTTCCCCTTGCTCACCCATTCGGCGAACATCCAGGCGAGCGCAGCCGCGCCCGTCGCCATCTGCGTCGACAGCATCGCCATGCCCGCCCGGCCGTCCGCAGCCACGGCGGATCCCGCATTGAAGCCGAACCAGCCCACCCACAGCAGCGAGGCGCCGATGAGGGTCAGCGTCAGGTTGTGCGGCGGCATGGCTTCGCGGCCGTAGCCCAGGCGCTTGCCGAGCACCAGGCAACTCGCGAGGCCCGCGATACCCGCGTTGATGTGCACCACCGTCCCGCCGGCGTAGTCGAGCACACCGCCGGCGTTCAGCCAGCCCGTGGGCTCCCACACCATGTGCGCGATGGGCGAATACACCAGCAGCGACCAGGCGCCAAGGAACACCAGCATGGCCGAGAATTTCATGCGATCGGCGAACGCGCCCGCGATCAGCGCCGGCGTGATGATCGCGAACGTCATCTGAAACATCGCGTAGACGGTTTCCGGAATCGTCGGCGCCAGGTGCGACACGGTGAGCTTGTTGACCGTATCGCCGTGAATGTAGGTCATGCCGCCGAACAGCGCGCGGGAAGTGCCGCCGATGAAGCCATTGCCCGGTGTGAACGCCCACGAGTATCCGATCACCCACCACAAGAGCGTGACGAGGCAGCAACAGGCGAAGCTTTGCATGAGCGTTGCCAGCACGTTTTTCTTACGCACCATGCCGCCGTAGAACAGGGCGAGTCCGGGTATGCACATCATTAGAACCAAGGCGGTCGACGTCAGCATCCACGCCGTGTCGCCCGAACTGATCTTGTCCGCATCCACGAGAAAGGGTGCGGTGGCCGCGGGGGTGGCCGCGGGTGCGGCTGCGGCTGCGCTCGCCGGTGCCGCGTCGGCCGCGCTCGCGGGAGCGTCGTCGGCCCATGCCGCCAATCCGCCGAAGGCCAGCACGCAGATGAAAACCAGTCGAGACAATATGCTCATCAGTGCAAATCCCCTTTGATATCTAATTTAAATGGCGCTCGCATCCCGTTCCCCCGTCCGAATGCGAACGACCTGCGTCAGGTCGAAAACGAAGATCTTGCCGTCGCCGACTTTTCCCGTCTGAGCGGTCCTCATGATCGCTTCGACCACCAGGTCGACCAATGAATTATCTACCGCAATCTCTATTTTTGTCTTGGGAACGAACTCGACGGCATATTCGGCACCCCGGTAGATTTCGGTATGGCCCCGCTGCCGTCCGAAACCGCGCACCTCCGTCACGGTAACGCCCTGAACACCGACCTCGCTGATCGCGTTGCGCACATCGTCCAGCTTGAACGGTTTGATAATCGCCGTGATGAGTTTCATCGAAGGTCCTTCGTTGCGCGGTTATGCGTGATGCTGGCCGCGCATGAAGCATCGGCTGTGCCACGGATCCAGACTGTAACGCGATCAGCAGGTTACGGGATATGGGCCGGCTCGCGGCGCCCCGGATTTGCACCGTACAGGCGCGCGCCGTGCGCCGGATGCATTACTTTGAGGCGCGGCGCACCGCCGCCTCACTCGAGCGTCAGCTCGAGCCTGACCATGCCGTCCTTCGCCGTCGCCTTGTCGTTGACCACCAGGAACACGCGCTCGGCGACGATCTGCGGATCGGCAAGGAGTGCCTGCTGCAGGGCCATGGCGCGTTGCTGGCCGAGGGTCGTGAGCTCGCCGTCTCCGATCGCGATGTGCCCGCGGATGGCTTTGCCCAGGAAATCGAGCTTCGCCGCCGTGATGTCGGGTTTGGACTTGAATCCGGTCACCGCCTCGGGGTATTTGGGTTCGGCGCCGAAGTCCTTCGCGTAGACCTGACCGAGCAGTTCGAGCTGGGTCGCAGCGTCGAGCTGATCGGCCTTCTTGGGACCGCCTTTGGATGCTCGCGCGGCGCTGAGTTCGGCCGCGAATGCGGCCTCGACCAGCGCCGGACGGTCGACGTCCGGCACCACGCCAGTCGGCACATCGATCTTGAGCTGGGGCCGTTCGATCAGGGCCGTCGCGACCGCTTTGAGCTTGTCGGCCGCGGGGCCGTCCAGCGTGCCGACACCGGGCCGGAAATCGACGTACTGGATATCCGGCCCGCCGCCGAACAGCGAACCCAGCAAGGCGAACGGCGCCGTCACCGCCTTCTCCAGGATGTTCACGAACACTTTCCAGATGATCGGAGCCAGCCTGAACTGCGGATCGTCGAGCGAACCTAAGACCGGGATATCCAGATCGATGACGCCGTTGCGGTCCTTGAGCAGGGCGACCGCCAACTTGATGGGCAGCGACACCGCATCCTTGCTCGCCGTCTTGTCGCCGAATTCCAGCTGTTCGATCACGACGTGATGCTGCGCATCGAGTTTGCGGCCGTCGACCAGGTAGTGCAGTTCCGTCGTGAGCTTGCCCTTGGTGATGTTGTAGCCGGCGAATTTCCCCGAATACGGGTTGAATACCGCGAGCGAGATATTGCGGAAACTTAATGTCAGGTCGGTGTAGAGCGGCCCCAGCACATTGACCTCGCCGCTGATCGATACCGGCGAGAACCTATCGACGGCACCGTGCAAGTCGACTTTGGCGCGCGAGCGGGGAGCGGACGAAAGACCGACCACCGTCCCTTCCAGACTCTGGATCCCGGCGGAGAAATTCGGCGTCACGGACAGATCGGTGAAATTCGCCTGGCTGGCTTGTACGACGATCTTCTTGATCGACATCGGCATGCCCTGCTTCGCGTTGTCGGCCGCCATGGCCTGGGTCGATGCCGATCGATGCTTGCCGTTGGCCGCGGACCGGCGGCTCCCGGAGGTCTTGACCGCAGGCGTGGCAATCGCGACCGGCGGCGCGGCAGCGGCCGGCGGCGATACGGCCGCTGCGGAGGTCGGCATCGATGTCGCGGCGGTGGCCCCGCTCGGTGCGGCAGGCGGAATCTGCAGCACGCGCTTGACGTTCAGGCTCTCGTCGGACTCGATGATGACCCGCGCGTACAGCTTGCGCGCCACCACCTGGTCGATGTCGAGCCGATCCGGACCTTGGCTGTACTTCAGGCCCAGGACATCCAACCGGTCCCAGTTGACGAAATCGTCCTTGAGGGCGTTGTCGACGGTATGCAGCTTCTGAATGTTGATATTTCCCGCGAATTGCAGGGCGGGCATGGAGTTCTGCGCCCCGTAGTTCAGCTTCGCGTCCGCCCCCAGCGTGCCGCCCTCCAGTGTCATGGCGGTGTGCTGCGCGATGTAGGGCTGAATCGTCCCCAGGTCGACATCCGCAAGCTTGAGGCTCACGTTCGCCACCAGCGGCTGCGGCGTGACTTCGCCGTTCACCGTCAGCGATCCCTTCTCGTTGATGCGCGTGTCGAGCGCCACGGTCACCGGCTTGGTCAGATCCTGGCTGACCCCGTCGACCCGCAGCGAGAAGGGCGCGAACGTCACCTTCACCGCCGGATGCACGCCACGGTCCTCGCTCGAGATGCTGGCATCGCGCACATCCAGCTGGCGCACATCGTAAGTCCAAGGCGGCGCAGCGGCCGCCGGCGCGTTGCTGCCAGACCCTGCGCCCGCGGTGGTCGCGCCCGCCGGCCGGCCCTCAAACGCCGCGGGTGGCGCCGCGGCCGTCGCAGGCGTTGGGGTGGGCCCGGGCGGCGCCGCGGCCAACTTCATCAAATTCAGGGCGCCGTCCGGTTCGAGCCAGGTCGAAAGCTTCACGCCGGCGAGCGTGACCAGATCGACGTGCGCGCGCCGCTGGGCAAGGTCCACATGCGTGCCCGTGACGTCGAGTTCGGGCACCGTGATCCAGGGCGCCGCCGCGGCGTCGCCGGCCGCGTTCTTGGGCCGTACCGCCAGATCGCGGAGCGCCACCTTCGACACGTCGAGCTGCAGGTTGTCGGCGGCATTCTCGAGTGCGAATTTGTAGGTCCCCGCGACGTTCAGCGTGCCGGAGTCGACCACGAAATTCACTTGATCCTGGAGATATTCCCAGAGTGTGCGCGCCAGCAGACCGCTGATCTGGAACTCGCCGTCCGATTCGACCGGGTCGACGGACACATGCCCATGCCACTCGATGCGTTCGCCGAGCTTCGAGGCACCCGTAAAGGTGAATTTACCGCCCTCGACTCCCGTCGTGAAATCGCGCAATTCGAAATTGATGGGCTCGAGCCGCGCCGCGAATACATCAGGCCGGCTGCGGTCTTCGTAGGCGACCAGGCCCTGCGAGACCTTGAACGATCCGATGCGCAGGGCCGGCAAAGGCTCATTCTTTTCCGGTTTGGGAGCCGGCCCCGGCTTCGGCCGCAGCTGCAGCAGATTCAGCGCGCCGTCCTTCGCCATCACGGCGCTCACATGCGGGGCGGTGATGTCGATATTGACGAACGTATAGGCGCGATGCCATATCGAGGACAGCTGGAAATCGACGAACAAGCGCTGGAAACCCAGCAGTTTTTCGCCGCCGGCCCCCGCCAATGCGAAGTTGTCGACGGTCGCCTGGAACAGGAACGGGTTGATGTGAATTTCACCCACCGTGGGCGTGGCGCCGATGCTCTTCGGAATATCCTCGAGCAACGCGGAGCGAACCAGCTTAGGGAGAATGACGAATCCGGCGAGCGCGTACAGCCCGATCAGCACCAGCAAGGCCGCGCCGATGCGAAAGGTTTTGCTCTTGAAGATTTGCAGCATAGGACATCCCGCCCCGGCGCCGCCACCGCGACTTTATGCGGCTAGTCTAGCAAAATCGTGCGCGCCGTCGGGGGCTGTCCGGAAGGGCCGGCGGCATCGCCCCGGGGTCAGCGTTTGTTGCGCTGAATCAGCCGTTTGCGTTTACGCACCTGTCGCTGCGTCAGCGGATTGCGCTTGCCGGCGAATGGATTCTCTTCGCCCTTGAAAATGACGCGCACCGGGGTTCCCATGAGGTCGAACGCCTTGCGAAACACATTCACCAGGTAGCGTCGATACGCGTCGGGAACGTGATCGGTTTGATTGCCGTGAACGACGACGATGGGTGGATTCCGGCCGCCCTGATGGGCGTACCGAAGCTTGATCCGGCGGCCGCTCACCAACGGCGGCTGGTGGCTTTCGATGGCGGCCTCCAACACCCGGGTCAGCTCCGGCGTGCTCATGTCGCGGGTGGCGGCGGCGTACACCTTGCGCACCGCCGCGAATAATTCGCCGACGCCGCTCCCGTGCCGGGCCGAGATGAAGTACAGCGGCGCGAAGCTCGCGAACTCGAGCTGCATTTCAATCTGCTGGCGGATCAAGTCGCGCTGCTCGGTGGGAATGTTGTCCCATTTATTGACCGCCAGGATCAAGGCGCGCCCCTGTTCGATCACCGTGCCCAGCAGACTCGCGTCCTGGACCGCGACATTGTCGTGCGCGTCCATCACCACCACGACCACATGGGCGCTCTCGATGGCCTGCAATGTCTTGATGACGCTGAACTTCTCGATGCTCTCCTCGACCCGCGAGCGGCGCCGCACCCCCGCCGTGTCGATCAGCGTGTAGCGCTCGCCATCGCGCTCGAACGGCACCAGCACCGCATCCCGCGTGGTGCCGGGCTGATCGAACGCCACCATGCGATCCTCGCCCAGCAGACGATTGATCAAGGTGCTCTTGCCGACGTTGGGCCGGCCGATCACGGCCACCTTGATACCCGTCATCTCCGGACCGTCCTGCGGGTCCGGCGTCAGTCCCTCGAGCGCCGCCTCGAGCAACGAAATGACCCCCTGGTCGTGCGCGGCCGCGATCGGATGCGGCTCGCCCAGCGCCAATTGGTGAAAGTCCGCCACCGCGACATCCGGATCGAAGCCTTCGGTTTTATTGACCGCCAAGATCACCGGCTTGCCGCTGCGGCGGGCCAGCTGCGCCACGAACTGGTCCTGGGGAGTCACCCCCGCGCGGCCGTCCACCAATACGATCAATCGATCGGCCTCGGCGATGGCGCGCTCGGTTTGCGCCACCATCAAACTTTCGATCATGTCGGCGTTTTCGACCAAGCCGCCGGTGTCGACCACGATGCAGGGGACCTCGGTCCGCCGCGCGAATCCATACTGCCGATCGCGCGTCAGGCCCGGCAGATCCGCCACCAAGGCATCGCGGGTTCCCGTCATCGCATTGAACAACGTGGACTTGCCCACGTTGGGCCGGCCTATCAACGCGACTACGGGCAGCATGTTACTTCTTTTTCTTTTTTTCTTTCGGCGGCGGCGGCGGCGGCGCAACGGGCTGGGTCGCCGCCACGGCGACGCCCGGCGGTTTGGCCGCCGCAGGGTCGGCTCGGTACGCCGCCAATTTGCCACCGTCGTCCAAGACCACCACCGTGTCGTCCACGGCCACCGGCGGACTGCCGACGCGGAATTTGGCCACCCGCTCGCGGGCAACCAACGCGCCGGTGCTTTTATCTAGCCAGTGCAGGTAGCCCTGATAGTCGGCGACCACCACGGCCGTGGTGGTCTCGACCGGCGTACTCACGCCGCGAAGTTTCAATCGATCGTTGCGCCACAGTTCCGACCCGTCGCGCTGCCGCATCGCCACCACGATGCCGTCGGACTGCGTCACGAACAGGTTCTCGCCATCGACCGTGAGGCCGCGATAGCTCGACATGTCGTGCGCCCACCAGATTTGACCCGAGTCGATCGCCAGCATGGCGGTGCGCCCCTGGAATCCCGCCGCGAACACATTCTCGCCGACGACGCGCACCGCCGAATCGACATCGACCAATCGGTCCAGTTCCGTCCGGCCGTGCGGCGAGGCGAGCGCCGTATCCCATACCGTGTCGCCGCTGTTCAAGTTCACCGCCATCACTTTGCCGTTGTCGAAGCCGCTGATGGCCAGCTCCTTGGCAATGATGGGCGTCGCCGTGCCCCGCAAACTCAGGCGCGGCACTTGCTGCTCCACCGACCACAGCTCCTTGCCGCTGCCCGAGTCCAGGCCGTGCAATCTGCCGTCGACGGACCGCAGGACGATGACCTTCTCGCCGATCGCCGGCGCCGACAGCAATTCGGAATTCACGCGCGTGCGCCAGCGCTCGCTGCCGGTGGCTGCATCCAACGCGATCAGCGTGCCCTTGCTGGATCCCACCACTACCAGGCCAAAGCCGGCCGCCGGCCCGGCCGACAGCATCTGCTTCTTCAACTTCTTGACCCACACTTGCTTGCCGGTATTCGCGGCCACCGCAAGCACTTCGCCCTTGTACGACGCGGCGAACACCACCCCATTGTCGAGTGCGGGCCCTAAGCCCAGCCGCAGCTTCTGCTCCTTCTTGCCGCCGCCGACACTGTCGCCCCACAGCTTCTTGATCGGCAGCGTGTTGGGGAATTTGGTGAGCACCGCGGGCGGTTCGACGTCCTTGTCCTTGCTGCAGCCGGCTGCTAACAACAGTGCCGCGAGGCCTAGGGAAAGCAATAAGCGCATCAGGGTTTAGCCTTGTTCGAGGGGGTAGCCGTCGGGACCATGGCCGTCGCCGGGACAGCCGGCGTGCCAAGGTCCGCTATTTTCAGTTCGAGCAGCGCGGAATCGACGCTGGCCGCGTCGCTTGGCGCCAGCGCTGCGCTGTATTCGGTCAGCGCGCTCTTGAAGTCCTTCTTCGCATAGAACGCATCGCCCCGCACCTCGTGATAACGGCCCGCGAACGCGCCGGGAGCATCCAGGCCCAAGGTCTTGATCGCCTCGTCCGGCTTGCCCTGGTCGGTCAGCACCCGCGCCAGCCGCAGCCGCGCGATGTGCTTCAGTTCCGAGTCCTTCGATTCGTTCATGACCCGGGTGAGCGGCGCGATCGCGCTCGGCAGCTGGCCGTCGTCGACGAACAGGCGTGCCAGCGTCAATTGCGCCTGATCGGCGTAGGGAGATGTCGGGAATTCCCGAATGATGCCGTCGGCCACCTGCCGGGCTTTGCCGGGATCGTTGCTCTCGAGCGCGGCCGTCATCTGCCCGAATTGCGCGGCGGCCTTCAAGGCGACCTCGTTCTGATGGGTGTGATAGTAACGCCAGCCGAACAGCAGCGCAGCGCCCAAGACCACCCCGCCGACGATCCATACGCCGTTTTCCGCGATCCCCCGCTTGATGACTTCCAATTGCTCGTCGTCGGTCAGATATTCTTCAGCCATGACTACTCCGCTCTTCCAGTCTTCAGACCCAGCAAGACGCCTAAGCGTTCACTGATTCCATCCACGGCGCATTCCTCCTGCGCCACGCCCCGCCGCAAATCCTTCAGGGACACGACGCCCCGGGCCAGTTCATCGTCGCCCAGCACGACCGCAAACTGCGCCCCGCTCTTGTCCGCACGTTTGAACTGCGTCTTGAAACTTCCGCCGCCGAGATTGATTTGCAACTTGAGATCCGGCCACGCATCGCGCAGCCGTTCGGCGAGCTGCATGCCCAGGATCTCGGTGCTCTCGCCGGCCAACACCATGTAGACCTGCGGCTGGTCGCGCACGGCCTCCAATCCCTGCTTCTCCAGCAGCATGACGATGCGTTCCTGCCCCATGGCCCAGCCGATGCCCGGCGTGCTGGCACCCCCCAGCTGCTCCACCAGTCCGTCGTAGCGGCCGCCGGCACACACCGCGCTCTGCGAGCCCAGCGCGTCGGTGGTCCATTCGAAAACCGTCCGAGTGTAATAGTCCAAGCCGCGGACCAGGCGGGGCTCGACATGATACTCGATGCCCGCGCTCTTCAGGTGCGCGCACAAGGAGTCGAAATGCGCCTTCGACTCGGCGTCCAGCGCGTCGAACAGCAGCGGCGCGCCGGCGACGATGCGCTGCATGTCGGGGTTCTTGCTGTCCAGAATGCGCAGCGGATTGCCGCGCAAACGCCGCTTGCTGTCCTCGTCCAGCGCGGCCTCATGTGCGCCGAAGTAGCCGGTCAGCTGCTCCCGGTAGACCGCGCGGGCGGCGGGCGTTCCCAGCGAATTCACCAGCAATTTCAAGCGCGTCAGACCCAATCGCCGCAACAGCCGCGCCGACAGCAGGATCATTTCGGCGTCGATGTCGGGACCTGCGAAACCGAAGGCCTCCGCGTCGATCTGGTGAAATTGCCGATAGCGGCCCGCCTGCGGCCGCTCGCGCCGGAACATGGGTCCCATGCACCACACCCGCAGACGGTTCTCGCGCAGCATGCCGTTGGAAATCACCGCCCGCACGATGCCGGCCGTGGCCTCGGGACGCAGCGTGATGTGATCCTCGCCCTGGTCGACGAAGCTGAACATCTCCTTTTCCACGATGTCGGTGAAGTCCCCGATCGAGCGCTTGAACAATTGCGTCTGCTCGATGATGGGCACGCGAAACTCTTCATAGCCGTAGCCGGCGAAGACCTCGCGGGTGACCCGCTCCAAATGCTGCCAGGCCGCGGCCTGCGACGGCAGCACATCGTGAACGCCGCGCAGCGGCTCGATGACTCTCCCCATGATCTCCCCTCAGCCGCGCGGCCGCGGCGCAGCGGCGTGCGTGTCGCGGCGAAGCACGCCGTCGGCACCGGCCTCGAAGTGCGCCACGTTGCCGACCACGTACTGCGGCCCGATGGCAACCGCGTGATTGTTGATTTCGAGCTGAACGCCGCTCGCCGAGCGCAGATACACGCGCAACGGCGCGGCACCCGCAATGGTTCTGACGCTGTTGGCGCGGCCGTTGCCGACAAATACCCGCTGACCGGCCGCGTCGCGCACATCAACCCACGAATCCGCGGAAAAACTTAGTCGCAACCGCGCCCGGCCCGCACCGGCGGTCGCCGCCGCCGTCGCGAGCGCGGGCGTGAGCTCACGGCCGGCTCCGGCCCCAAGCGATGGCGCCCCGGCTCGGGTCGCACCCGGTGCCGCCGCGGGCCCCGCGGGGCCCGCGCGGTCCGATGATGTCGGTGCCGCGCCACGCGGGCCATCGCGCGCGGGTAGCGCCGGTGCAACGGCGTCGGCACCCGCGGCCTCCGCGCTCGCGGCGGCATCCGCAGGGGCATTCCCGCCCGGCAGGCCCGCCGTGGGCTGCACCGGGACCGCGGTCGCGGCCGGCGTGCTGCCGCGTGGATGCCAGGGCTTCCACCAGAGGATGCCGGCCAGGCCTGCGGCGACGACCGCGAAACCGGCCATTTGCAGCCACGGAATCTCACTGCCCGTCGGCGCGGACGTGGCCATTCTCATGCTGGGTGCGGGCGGCGGCGGCGGCGGCTCCGCGGGTTGCGACGAGTACGCCTCGACTATCTCGGCGGGCGGCAGCCCCAAGATCTCGGCGTAGCGCTTCAAATGCCCCTTGGCATAGACGGAGGGACCGACGCGGGCGTAGTCGCCGCTTTCCAGCGCGTCGACCACCCAGGCATCCAGATGCAGCTCGTCCGCAACCTTTTGCGCACTCAATCCCTTGCGCTCTCGTTCAGCTTTCATTCGCTGTCCGAGCGTTGCCGCCGCCTCGCTCATCGATCGACGCCGGACCGCATCAATTGTGCCTGTTCGGAATTGGGAAACTCGGTCTGAACGCGCCGCGCAAAAGCGGCGGCGGCGGTCGCGTCGCCCAGCTTGCGCTGCGCGCGAAAGCCCAGCCACAGTACTTCCGCGGTGGGCGGATTCACGGCCAGATAGCGCTGCGCGTAGTCCAGAGCCTGCGCGGCGTCGCCGCTGTCCATGGCGAGGTTCCCCAGCTGCAGCACGGCTTCCGGCATATTGGGCTTGATCGTCAACGCGCGCGTGAAGTAGCGCTGCGCATCGACGGCGTCGCCGATGCTCTCGACGCACACGCCGGCATTCACCAGCGCCACCTCGGGCGTTTGATAGACCGGATTGCGCGCCACCTCGTTGAACAGTTTTTCGGCTGCGACGGCTTTGCCGGTGCGGCACAGGAATCCCGCATAGTTGTTCTGGATGTTCGGGTCCTGCCGCCCTAAGCGCGCGGCGGCCGAGTACGCGCGCTCGGCTTTCGACGTCTCGTTGAGGCGCTCGTAAATCAAGCCTGCGGTCAACTGCACGTTCGCGTTGTTGGGATCCTGCTTCAGGCCGCGCTCGATGGTGTCGCGCGCCGCCGCCAGCTTGCCGATCTTCATGTACTCGATCGCCAGCTGCACGTTCACGGACGCGGCCTCCGCCCCGGTCTTGCCCGGCGCCAAGCCGGTGTTCACGCAGGCCGCCAGGCTCGAGCCCAGCAGCACGGCCGTCACGGCGAGCAGACTCTTGAGTGTCATCAAACCTCCGCTTGAGAACGCGAAACGGTGTTGAGCCGGGACCCCAGGCGCACGAGCGTGCGATCGGTTACCTGCCCTGCGAGTTGCCCGCAGGCGGCATCGATATCGTCGCCGCGGGTCCGGCGTATCGTCGCAATCACCCCATTCTCGTTGAGGATGTCGCGGAATCGAACGATGGTGGCCGCCGGCGAGCGCCGGTAGCGGGTGCCGGGGAACACGTTGAACGGGATCAGATTCAATTTGGCGGGACGGCCGCGCAGCAAGCGCGCCAGCTGCCGCGCATGTTCGGGTTTGTCGTTGATGCCGTCCAGCATGACGTACTCGAAGGTGACGCTGCGGCCGTTCTGCTTGTCCAGGTAGTGCCAGCAGGCGGCGAGCAACTCGTCGATCGGATGCTTGCGATTGATGGGCACCAGTTCGTTGCGCAGCGCATCGTTCGGCGCGTGCAGGGACACCGCGAGCGCGACGTTGCACTCCTCGGCCAATTTATAAATCTGCGGCACCAACCCCGACGTGCTCAGCGTGACCCGCCGCCGCGACAAGTCGTACCCCAGATCGTCCATGAAAATCCGCATCGCCGGCACGACGTTGCGATAGTTCGCGAGCGGCTCGCCCATGCCCATCAACACGATGTTGGTGATGGTCCTGCCGTAGGTGCTGCCGTCCGTGCGGGTCTGCATCCCCTCGGCGGTCAATTCGCGATGCGCCAGCCACACCTGGCCCACGATTTCCGCCACGCTCAGGTTGCGATTGAACCCCTGCTGCGCGGTCGCGCAAAAAGTGCAGTCCATGGCGCAGCCGACCTGGCTGGAAATGCACAACGTGCCGCGGTCCGGTTCCGGGATGTACACCGTCTCGATGCCCTGAACCTGATCCATGCGCAGCATCCACTTGCGGGTGCCATCCGACGAGCGCTGCTCAGTGACGATCTCCGGCACGGAGATCTTGGCGACCGTGGCGAGCTGCGCCCGAAAGTCCTGCGCAAGATCGCTCATGGCGGAAAAGTCCGCCGCGCCGCGCCGGTAGATCCACTTCATCAACTGCCGCGCGCGAAACGGTTTCGCAGCCAGCCGCTCGGCGACGAAGGACTCGAGTTCCGTGCGTGGCAAGCCGAGAAGATTTATGCGATCGTCGGCCACGTGACTCAAGGATTCCTGATGGATCTTGCGGCACATACGCTAGCGCGTACGCGGGCAGACCTCAATTTCGCTGAAAAAATACGAAATCTCACGGGCCGCTGCATCGGGAGCGTCGGAACCATGAACGATATTTTCGTCGATGCTGGTCGCGAGGTCGGCGCGGATCGTGCCCTTGTCCGCTTTCTTAGGGTCCGTGGCGCCCATGACTTCGCGGTTCTTCGCGATGGCGCCCTCGCCCTCGAGCACCTGCACCATCACCGGACCTGAGATCATGAATTTCACCAGGTCCTTGAAGAACGGCCGTTCGCGATGCACGGCGTAGAAACCCTCCGCCTCGCCTTGCGACAAGTGCATCATGCGCGCCGCGATCACCCGCAAGCCCGCCTGTTCGAAACGACGATAGACTTCGCCGATCAAATTACGGCCGACGCCGTCCGGCTTGACGATGGAAAGAGTGCGCTCAATTGGCATGATGACCTCGGGGTGCTTTGATGGGAAATCCGCCCCGGGAGGGGCCGACAAAGACCGCGAAGTGTACTGGAGCGCGCACGCTCAAGCAATCAGGGCGACAAACCGAAGTCCCTGTATTGCTTGGGAAAATATTCCCAGGCTTCCCAGGCGCTGCGCGCCGGATCTACGGGGTCGGAGCGACCCCGGCCATTACAGTAGGGGCTCGCTGCGCGAGCCCATGGGCACGGGGGCGTGCCCTGCATCCTGGAGTTTTCCGATTCGAACCCGTAAATCCGGGGCGGTCCCTGACTCAGACGTTGAAACTCTCGCCGCAGCCGCATTCGCCCTTGGCCTTCGGATTCTGGAACTTGAAGGCTTCGTTCAAGCCCTGCTTCACGAAGTCGACCAAGGTGCCGTCGATCAGCGGCAAACTCGTCGGATCGACCACCACGGTCACGCCCCGGGCCTCGAAAACGGCGTCCTCGGGCCTGATTTCATCAGCGTAATTCACGACATACGCAAATCCCGAGCAACCGGTCTTTTTGATGCCGACACGCAGTCCGATTCCGGCGCCGCGCTTCTGCAAGTGGCTGCGAACACGATCGGCCGCAGATTCCGTCAACAAGATCGCCATGTCATCGCCCTCAACAATTCGCCCAGATCAAGTCACACGCTATACATAACACGCATGAAGCCCTGGCGCACGGAACCCGAACGCACATTTGCGCATAGCCTTATGCCACCACGGGTCTACGGGCTATGTGGGGCCGATATCGCCGCTATCCAGGCGTCCTCGACGATCAAGAGACGACCCAGTTTCTCGATTGGCACACCGAATCGCTGTTGCAGCAACGAAACGCTCTCGGGCAGCACCGGCTCGGCCGGGCGGCCCGCCATCTGTTGCGCGATCCAATCCGCCACCGCGATCACATGCGGACACGCGTAGGCCGCGAACTTGACGCTGCGCAGCGTAGCTCCGCGTTCGCTCGCCTCGACCTGCGCCTCGAACCGCACCCACGTCCCCTGCGCTCTGCTGCCGGCCTCGCCGCGCCGTATGCCCCTGCCGTGCAAGGCACCGGCGGCCGCCGCGGTCTCGAAGTGATGCCGGGTTAATTCATTGTAATGTGTCGCACCGACCGAGGCCGCCCGCCGCCTGCCGGGAGCATCGCCCACACAGCCACGCCCCACCGCATCGCTGCCTGCCGCAAGGTCCTCGCCGTCCCACCCCGCTGCATCGCGCGCCGGCGCCCCCGGATGCGCCGCGGCCGCCTCCTGCGCGAGCCCGGCAAGTTCGCGGCTCGGTATCCTGCTGCCCGCAACGCGCCGCAGGTGCGCGACGCCGCGCGCCACGGCCCGCAGCGCCTGGGTCACGTCAGCGTCGGTGGAAAAGCGGCCGAAACTGAATCGCAGGCTGCTTTCCGCCAGCCGCTCATCGCGACCCAGAGCGCGCAGCACATAGGACGGCTCCCGTACCGCGGACGTGCACGCCGAGCCGGTCGACACGGCAATGAAGGGCCGCACGACGGCGAGCAGGCTCTCCCCCTCGACGTCCTCGAACGACACGTTGAGCAGGTGGGCCACGCAGTGCTCGGGGTCGCCGTTGCGCAGCACGCCGCCCAGCGCGCCGAGCTGCGACCACAACCGGTCCCGCAACGAGGCGATGCGTGGCATCTCCTCGTGCTGTTCGGCCCTGGCCAGGGCAAACGCCGCCCCCATGCCGGCGACTTGGTGCGTCGCCACAGTACCCGAGCGCAGGTTCCGCTCCTGGCCGCCGCCGAACAGCAGCGCCTGCAGGTGCACGCCGCGCCCGCGCGAGACCAGCAACGCGCCCACCCCTTTCGGGCCATACGCCTTGTGCGCCGACAGCGACATCAGATCGACCCTCGAGCGCGCAAAGTCCAACGGCACTTTGCCCATGCTCTGCGCCGCATCCACGTGCAGCCGAGCGCTGCCATGCGCCGCGCACACGGCGGCGATTGCGGCAATGTCTTGGATGACGCCGATCTCGTTGTTGACGTGCATCACCGAGACCAGCACGGTATCGGGCTGCAATGCCGCCGCGACTTGGGCCGGGTCCAGCAAGCCGTCGTTGCGCGGCACCAGATAGGTGACGCGCCAGCCGCGGCGCTCGAGTTCGCGGCAGGGATCGAGCACCGCCTTGTGCTCGGTTCGCGACGTGACGATGTGCCGCCCCGTGTCGCGGTAGTAATGAGCGACGCCGAACAGCGCCAGGTTGTTCGCCTCGGTGGCACCCGATGTCCAGACCACGTCCGCGGCCGTGGCGCCAACGGCGGCGGCCACCTGCTCGCGCGCCCGCTCGACCCGCTCGCTCGCCGCGTCGCCGTAGCCGTGGCTCATGGACCCCGGATTGCCGAACGTACCCGTCCGCGTCAGACAGTCGGCCATGACCGCGGCCACCCGCGCATCCACCGGTGTGGTGGCCGCATAGTCCAGATAGACCGCCGGGCTCATTGCGGCCGGGAGGAGGACTGTCCGCGCCGCCCCTGCACGGCGCTCAAGATGCCGCGCAGGATATTCAGCTCGTTGCGGTCCATCTGCGCGCGGTTGAAGAGCCGCCGGATTCTATCCATCAGATGCCCGGTCTTATCCTCGAAGTCGACCTCGTTCATCACCTGATGCAGGTGGTTGTAGAAGTGCTCGACGTCGCCGGCGGCGGCCAGCGGCAGTTCGAGCTGCGTCTGGGAATGCGGCTGCTCGCGCGCCATGAAAATCTCGTAGGTCAAGAGCTGGACCGACATCGCAAGGTTCAACGAGCAATACTCAGGATTGGCAGGGATGCGCACCAGCACGTTGCAATACTGCAGATCCTCGGTGCCCAAACCGTACTTCTCGGAGCCGAACAGCAGCGCCGCCCGGTTGTCGTCCGGCAACGCCACGATACGCCCCGCCACATCGCGCGGAGTCGTGAATTCCCAGTAATACGAGCGCGGCCGCGAGGTCGTACCGGCGACGAAACCGCAATCGGCCACGGCCTCCGACACCGTCGACACGACGCGCGCATTCGCGAGGACATCGTCGGCCCCGGCGGCCAGCATATTCGATTCCGGGTGTGGAAAAGACCGCGGCCGCACCAGAACCAGATCGGTGACCGCCATATTTTTCATGGCGCGGGCGACCGAGCCGATATTGCCGGGATGGCTGGGATCTATCAGGACGATGCGAACGGGAGCAGTCATGCTCTGTTATTCTAACGCCACCTTATGCAACCACTGCTCAATATCGGCATACGCGCCGCACGGCGCGCCGGCGATCTGATCGTGCGCAGCCTGTCACGCCTCGATTCCATCAAAATCGACACCAAGGGCCGCAACGACTTCGTCACCGACATCGACCGCAAGGCCGAAGCGGACATCATCGCCACCATCCGGCGCAGCTACCCGCAGCACGCGGTGCTGGGCGAGGAATCGGGCCGCAGCGGCGACAACGAGTTCGTCTGGATCGTCGATCCGCTCGACGGCACGACCAACTTCCTGCATGGCTTCCCTACCTTCGCAGTATCGATCGCGGTGGAACACAAAGGGCGCTTGGAGCACGCGGTGGTGTACGACCCCATGCGCCAGGAATTCTTTACGGCCTCGCGCGGCGACGGCGCGCAGCTCGAGGGCAAGAAAATCCGCGTCAGTCCCCAGCGCACCCTGGAAGGCGCCTTGATCGGCACCGGTTTTCCGTATCGGATGGCCGCCGAGCACGTGGACGACTATCTCGCCATGCTCAAGGCCGTCATGGCCACGGCGGCGGGAGTACGCCGCCCCGGCGCCGCCTCGCTGGATCTCGCCTACGTCGCCGCCGGCCGGCTCGATGGCTTCTGGGAATTCGGCCTCAAGCCCTGGGACACCGCCGCCGGCGTGCTGCTCATCCAGGAAGCCGGCGGCAGAGTAGGCACGCCCACCGGCGCCGATTACGCGCTCGGTCCCAACATCATCGTCGGCAATCCGAAGGTTTATGACGAGTTGGTCCAGGCCATTGGCCCGCTGACGCCGGCCGAGTTGCGGATCTAAGGCCGCGCTGGGCGCGGGTCAGCTCAGCTTGGGCGTGAGCGGCTTCGTCTCCGGCGTTGCGAGCGCGCTGCGCCGGTAGCCGTACAGCGCGTACACCAGCAATCCGAAAGCGGCCCAGCAGAAAAACACCAGGATGGTGAATATCGGCAACAGGGAGAACAACACGACGCAGCCGATGAGCGCCAACGGGCCCACCACCCAGACGAAGGGGGTCCTGAAGGGACGTTTTCGCTCGGGATTCGTCTTACGTAAAATCATCACGCCCAGCGCCACGGCAAAGAAGGCGGCCAAGGTACCGCCGTTCGACAGATCGGCGAGCTTGCCCACGGGAAAGAAGGCGGCGGCCAATACCACGCCGACACCCGTCACCAGGGTCACCACGTGCGGCGTGTTGAAACGCCCGTGTATCCGGGTGAGCACGTCCGGCAGCAATCGGTCACGCGCCATGCTGAAGAAAATTCGCGTCTGACCGAAGATCATCATCAGGATGACCGAGGGCAGCGCCAGGAACGCCGCGAGCCCGATGAGCCGCGACATCTTGTCCCACCCCAGCTGCCGCAACACATGCGCCAGCGGCTCTTCGCTGCAGACCAAGGTCACCGCTTTCGCCGGATTCTGGCACGCGTTGAATATTTCGGCGGTGCCGGGTTCGAACGCGTGGCCCGCGGCGTCGAACACCGGCTGGGCGCCGATCGAGCCGACCGCGCCGGCCGCCACCAGCAGGTAGAACACCGTGCAGATCAGCAAACTGCCGATCAGCCCGATGGGCATGTTGCGCTGGGGATTCTTGGTCTCCTCGGCGGCGGTGGAGACGGCATCGAATCCCACGTAGGCGAAGAAAATCGACGCCGCGGCGCCGCCGACGCCGAGCGCGCCCAACGGTGCGAACGGATGAAAATTCTCCATCTTGACCACGGGGAGGGAGAGCGCGATGAACAGCACCAGCGCGGCCACTTTGATGCACACCAAGATGGCGTTGACCGTCGCGCTCTCGCGCGTGCCCAACACCAGGAGCGAGATCACCAGCGTGGCGATGGCGACCGCCGGCAGATTGATGAAACCCCCGGCGAAATAGCCCTTCGCGAGGTAAATCGGAATGTGAATGTCGAAGCTATGCTGCACCAGGGGCACGAAATAATTCGACCACCCCACCGCCACCGCGCTCGCCGCCACGGCGTATTCGAGGATGAGGGCCCACCCGACGACCCAGGCCACCAGCTCGCCGAGCACCGCATACGAGTAGGTATAGGCGGATCCGGACACCGGCACCATGGCGGCGAGTTCGGCGTAGCACAGCGCCGTGACGGCGCAGACCGCGCCGGCGATGATGAACGACAGCATCATGCCCGGGCCGGCCTTCTGCGCCGCCTCGGCCGTCAATACGAAAATACCCGTGCCGATGACCGCGCCCACACCCAACATCGTCAGCTGAAAAGCACCGAGCGTTCGCGCCAGGGATTTCTTCTCGGCACTCGCCAGGATCGCGTCGAGCGGTTTGATGCGCCAATTCATGTCATCTCCCGTGATTTTTTGAAGTCGGATGCGGCCGGGTCGACTCTAGCGGCTTTCCCGCACTGCATCCAAGTATTTATGGCTGTCGCCGGCGCAAGCGTAGGTTGATCCATTCCACCACCGCCGAGAACGCCATCGCAAAATATAGGTAGCCCTTGGGCACATCCCACTCGAAGGACTCGCCGATCAGTGCGCCGCCCACGAGAACCAGGAAGGCCAATGCCAGGACCTTGATGGTCGGATGCCGGTCGATGAAGGCGCTGACCGCCGAGGAGACCACCATCATCACCAGGACCGAGGCCACGATGGCGGCCACCATGATCTCGATGTGGCTGGCGAGGCCCACCGCGGTGAACACCGAGTCCAGCGAGAACACGATGTCGATGATGCTGATCTGCAGAATGATGAGCCAAAAACGATTCATCAATCCGGGTTTGCGGCCGCCGGCCTTGCCGCTCAGCATTTCGTGGATTTCCAGGACGCTCTTCACGACCAGGAACGCGCCGCCCGCGAACAAGATGAGGTCGCGCCCCGTCACGGGGTGGGTCAACACGGTAAACAGCGGGTCGCGCAGCGACGCCAGCCAGCTGATGGAGAACAGCAGCGCGATGCGCGTCAGCATCGCGAACCCCAGTCCCAGAAAGCGCGCGCTGGCACGCTGCGGTTGCGGCAGCCGGTCCACGAGAAGCGACAAAAAGATGATGTTGTCGATGCCGAGGACGATCTCGAGCGCCGCAAGCGTCAGGAAAGTAACCCAAGCTTGCGGGTCCGACAGCAGCTCCATCGGCGCGCTACGGCAGGCCGTCGACCTCTTCCGGCTTCGTCATTTTGCGCTCCATCAGATCGTCGATGTGCAATCCGAAGTCGAGCGCCAGCGCCGCCGATATGTAGATCGACGAATAGGTGCCGGCCAGGATGCCGATGACCAGCGCCGCGGAGAAGCCATGCAGGGTCGCGCCGCCGAAAATCAACAGGGCGACCACCACCAGCAAGGTCACCAGCTTGGTCATCAGCGTGCGCGACAGGGTTTGATTGATCGACTCGTCGATCACCTGCGCGATCGTGAGTTTTCGGGCCACCCGCGCCCGCTCGCGCACCCGGTCGAATACGATGACGGTGTCGTTCAGCGAATAACCGATCACGGCGAGGATGGCCGAGATCGCGGTGAGATCGAAGGTCATCTGGGTCAGGGCAAAGAACCCCAGCACGCAGATGGGATCATGCAGCACGGCGAAAATCGCGCCCATGGCCAGCTTGAACGTGAAACGCATCAACACGTAAATCGCGATCAGCACCAGGGTTGCGACCAGGGCCCACGAACCCTTGACGAAGAGTTCCTGGCCGACCTGGGGGCCCACCACCTCGGTGCTCTGCAGCCGGGCGCCCTTGTCGATGCCGCTGAACACCTCGAGAATGCGGGCGCCGATCTGATCGCCCTTGGCGTTCGGATCGGGAGGCAGGCGGACCAGGATGTCCCGCGAACTGCCGAAGGCCTGCACCTGCGCGTCCGCGACCCCCGCGGAGGCCAGCGCGGAGCGCAGCTGGTCGATGTTCGGCGCCTGCGGAAAATTCGTCTCGACGGTGATTCCGCCGGTGAAATCGACGCCCAGGTTCAGGCCGCGGATGGCGACCAGCGCGAGCGATGCCACGATCAACACCGCGGACAGCCCGTACCACACCTTGCGGGTGTTCATGAACGGGAAGCGCGTCACCTTGTGAAAAAATTCCATGTCCTTGAATCCTTAGGGTTGAGCCTGCCGTCAAATCGACAGGCGTTCGACCTTGCGCTTGCCACCGTAAATGATCTGCACCAAGGCACGGCTGCCCATCAGCGACGTGAACATCGACGTCGCGATGCCGATGACCAGCACCACCGCGAAGCCGCGGACCGCGCCCGCGCCGAACAGCCACAGTACGATGCCCGCGATCAACGCCGTCACGTTCGAGTCGGCGATGGCCGAGAACGCACGGTCGAAGCCCGCCGTGATGGCGGCGCGCGGCGACACGCCGTTGCGCAGTTCCTCGCGGATGCGCTCATAGATCAGAATGTTGGCGTCGACCGCCATGCCCACCGTGAGCACCACGGCGGCGATGCCCGGCAGCGTCAGGGCAGCACCCACCAGGGAGAGAAACGCGGTGAGCAACACCACGTTGGCGATCAGCACCACATCCGCGATCAAGCCGAAGATTTTGTAGTAGATGGCCATGAACACGAATGCCGCCAGCATGCCGAACACCATCGCGTTCACGCCCTTGTTGATGTTGTCCTGACCCAGGCTCGGGCCGATCGCGCGTTCCTCGACCGGCGTCAACGGCGCCGCCAGACCGCCCGCGCGCAGCAGCAGGGCGAGTTCGCGGCCCTCGATGGGATTGACGCCCGTGATCTGGAAATTGTTGCTGAACACGCCGCGGATGGTCGCGCGGTTGATGACCTCTTCGGTGGTGCGGTCGACGTCGACGCCCTGCGCGTTCTTCTCGCGCGAACGGTCGATGAACACCACCGCCATCAGATGACCGATGTTCTCCTGCGTGTTCTTCAGCATCTTCGCCGCGCCGCGGCTGTCGAGCCCGACCGAGACGGCGGCGCCTTCCTGGGTATTCGGCTGGAACGACGCATCGGTGAGCTGATCGCCGGTCACCACCACCTCGCGTTTCAGCAGCACCGGTTGCTTGTCGCGCGTGTAGTACAGCTTGGAGCCCAAGGGCACGTGTCCGGTCGCAGCGGCCTCGAGCGGGTTGCTGTTCTCATCGACCATGCGAAACTCGAGCGTCGCGGTCTTGCCGAGGATTTTTTTGACTTCGGCGGAATTCTGCAAACCGGGCAATTGGATGGCGATTCGATCGATGCCCTGGCGCGCCACCTGGGGTTCCGACACCGCGAGTTCGGGGCTGTTGAGGCGGTTGCGCAGAATCACGATGTTCTGTTGCACCGCGTAGTCCTCGCGCTGCTTGATCTGCTCCGATGTCAGCTTCAACTCGAGGGCCGGTGCGCCATCGACCGCTAAGTCGCTGAAGCTGATGTTGCGGCTGTCGGCGACGATCGCCGCCTTGCCCTTGGCGAAACTGTCGGCGTCGCGGAACAGCACGCGGACGCGATTCGTCGGGTAATCGACCTGCACGTCCTGATAGGGGACGCGGGCATTGCGCAGCGAGGCGCGAAAATCCTGCTCGTAGTGGTCGAGCTGCTGTTTGACGGCGCCCTGCACGTCGACCTGGTAGACGAGGTAGACGCCGCCGCGCAGATCCAGGCCCAGTTTCAGCGGACTCAAGCCGAGATTGCGCATCCATTCGGGCACGCGCGACGCCTGCGACAACGCGATGGTGAACTGATGGGGCCGCTCGTCGGTGATGACGTCGCGCGCTTTCAACTGGTCCTGTTTGCTGCTGAAGCGCAGCGTCAAGCGGCCCTGGTCGAGAAACGAACCGCTTAAGGGTACGCCCTTGTCCTTCAGCAACTGCTCGACGCTCGTGCGATCGCTTAGGTCCACCGCCGCCCGATCGCGCGCCAGCTGCAGGGCGCTCTCCTCGCCGAACAAATTGGGAAGCGCCAGGAAGATCCCGATCAGGAGCACGACCGCGACCAACGCGATCTTCCAGCGCGGATACGCAATCATGCGTTCTTGACCGTGCCCTTGGGCAACACCTGCGCGACCTGGAATTTCTGCAGTTTGATGCTGACCCCGCTCGCGATTTCCAAGGTCAGAAACTGTTCACCGACCTCGGTCACCTTGCCGAGAATGCCGCCGGTGGTGGCCACTTCGTCGCCCGCCGCCACCTTGGACAGCATTTCTTTCTGTTCTTTGGCGCGTTTGTTCTGCGGCCGGATCAGCAAAAAATAGAACACCACCAGCAATAGCACCGGCAGCATCAAGGCACTCAGGATACTCTGGCCGCCGGCCGCACCGGCAGCTTGCGCATGAGCCGAATTAATGAAGAAATCCATATAGTTACACCCGTTTTTACGGCGAACGCCGCGGCACAAAGCGGGGCAGTATACAGCAGGCCGCCGCAAACTTAACTCGGCACGGGACTAAACCCGACCCGCCGCCTACCGGGGTGCCGACGCGCCAACGGCCCCGCGCTTATTCCTCGCTGCCCTGCAGCGCGCGGCACTCGGCCGCGTAGGCCTCGAAGCTGCCCGCCTCGATCGCCGCGCGGATTTCAGCCATCAAGCGCTGATAGAAATAGAGGTTGTGCACCGTGTTGAGGTGCGACCCCAGGATCTCGCCGCACTTGTCGAGGTGCCGCAAATAGCTGCGGCTGTAATTCCGGCACGTATAGCAGGCGCAGTCCGCCTCGATGGGACCGGTGTCCTTCTGGTGCACGGCATTGCGGATGTTGAGGGACCCTGCGCGCGTGAAAAGATGGCCGTTTCGCGCATGCCGGGTGGGCATGACGCAATCGAACATGTCGATGCCGCGCCGCACCGCTGCGACGATGTCCTCCGGCCGTCCGACGCCCATCAAGTAGCGCGGCTTGTGTCGCGGCATGTGCGGCATCAAGCCCTCGAGCACCCGCTCACGCTCATCCACACTCTCCCCCACCGCCAAGCCGCCCACCGCCAGCCCGTCGAAACCGATCTCCTCGAGCGCCGCGAGCGATTCCAGCCGAAGAGCGTCATGCACCCCACCTTGCACGATGCCGAACAGCGTGCCCGGTGGTTCGGACTCGTAGTACTTCCGAAATCCCCGCAGCGCCCAGCGCATCGACAATTCCATCGACGTCCGCGCCTCCTCTTCGGTAGCCGGGTACGGCGTGCATTCGTCGAAGCTCATGGCGATGTCCGAGCCGAGCGTCCGTTGAATCCGCATCGACTCCTCCGGCGAGAGGAACACCGGCGCGCCGTCCACCGGCGAGCGGAAACGCGCGCCTTCCTCGGTCAGCTTGCGCATCTGCGCCAGACTGAACACCTGGAAGCCGCCCGAGTCGGTCAGTATCGGCCGTTCCCAATGCATGAAGCGATGCAGCCCCTGATGCGCCTCCATCACCTCGAGTCCCGGGCGCAGGAACAGATGAAAGGTGTTCCCCAGCACGATCTGCGCGCCGATGCTCTCGAGATCCTCCGGAGTCATCGCCTTGACCGTGCCGTACGTACCCACCGGCATGAAGGCCGGCGTCTCGACCACGCCGCGGGCGAATGTCAGCCGTCCGCGGCGCGCCGCGCCATCGCTACCCAGCAGCTCGAAGCGCATTTTCTTCATGTGCGCACCACCGCCTCCGCCGCGGGTGTCAGAAACATCGCGTCGCCGTAGCTGAAGAATCGGTACCGTGCCGCCACCGCATGCGCATACGCTGCCAGCAGCGTGCCCGTTCCGACGAATGCCGAGCACAGCATCAGCAAGGTGGACTCGGGCAAATGAAAATTGGTGACCATGGCGTCGACCATGCGGAACTGGTAGCCCGGCTTGATGAAAATACGGGTCGGGCCTTTGAAAGCCGCGAGCCGCGTCGCGCCGCCGGCCGCTGCGGCACTCGGCACTGCGCCACCTGTCGCTCCGGCGCTTGTAGCCGCACTGTTTCTCGCCGCCGCATCGGCGGCCCCACCCGCGTGAGTATTGACCGCCGCGCCGGCAATTGCGGCGCTCTCCAAACACCGGACGACGGTCGTGCCCACGGCCACGATGCGCCCGCCCGCCGCCCGCGTGGCGTTGATGGCATCGGCCGTGACCTGGGGCACCTCGATATATTCCTCGTGCATCACGTGCGCCTCGATGTCATCGACGCGCACCGGCTGGAACGTGCCGGCACCCACGTGCAACGTGACGAACGCGTGGCCGATCTGCCGCGCGGCGAGCGCGGCGAACAGCCCCGCGTCGAAATGCAACCCGGCCGTCGGTGCGGCCACCGCCCCCGGTTCGCGCGCATACACGGTTTGGTAGCGCTCGCGGTCCGCGCTTTCCGGCGCCCGCTCCACATAGGGCGGCAGCGGCATCTCGCCATGCGCCTCGAAGTACGGCAGCACCGCACACGAGAACCTCAGCCGGTAGAGGTCGCCCTCCCGCCCCAACATGCGCGCGGTGGCTCCGCCCGGCAGGGACACCACGGCGGCGGGCTTCAACCCTTTGCTGGCCCGCGCTTGCACCAACGCGGTGGTCGAGTCGAGCGCACGCTCCAGCAGAATCTCGATCCTGCCGCCGCTCTCCTTGATCCCGTGCACCCGCGCCGGCACCACCCGGGTGTCGTTGAATACCAGTAAATCGCGGGCGGTGAGCAGCGACGGCAGGTCCGTGAACCAGCGATCCTGCGGCGCGCCGCTCTCCCCTACCACCAGCAACCGGCTGGCGGAGCGCTCCTCGGCGGGACGCTGGGCGATGAGCTCCTTCGGAAGGTCGAAATGAAAGTCGGTGCGACGCATGTGTCGAAGCAATACTACCAAGTGCGCCAATCGCATATACTGCCCGATCTGGCATGCCCGGATGGCGGAACTGGTAGACGCGCCGGACTCAAAATCCGGTGGTGGTGACACCGTGTGGGTTCGATTCCCTCTCCGGGCACCAGACTTTTTATTATGGATACGCTTTGAATTTCTGCAGTAATTGCGGTTCTCCCGTCGTTTCGAAGATCCCCGACGGGGATCACCGGCCGCGCTTCGTGTGTCCCAGCTGCGGCATGATTCACTACAAGAATCCGTTGCTCGTGTTGGGATGCGTGCCGCAGTGGGAGGACAGGATCCTGCTGTGCCGCCGCGCCATCGAGCCGCGCTTGGGATTCTGGACCGTGCCCGCGGGTTTCATGGAAAACGGCGAGACCATGCAGGAAGCGGCGGCGCGCGAATGCTGGGAAGAGGCGCTGGCCGTGGTCGAGATCGGCTCGCTGCTGGCCGTCGCCAATGTCACCCACGCGAGCCAGGTCCACGTTATGTTTCGTGCACGGCTGCTGCAGCCGGAGTTTGCTGCCGGTCCCGAAAGCCTCGAGGTCGGTTTGTACACCGAGGCGCAGATACCGTGGGGCGACCTGGCCTTTCCGAGCGGGGAGTTCACCTTGCGGAAGTTTTACGCGGACCGCGCCGCGGGCCGTGAGGATCATCACTTTACGGAGCTCACACGTCCGTTGAAGTCGTAGGCTGTGGCAGAATACCTGCCACGTTAACTTCAAGAAGAAGGGTAAGTCATGGCGTTCGTGGTCACCGAAAGCTGTATCAAGTGCAAGTACATGGACTGCGTGGAAGTCTGTCCGGTGGACTGCTTCCACGAGGGGCCGAATTTTCTCGTGATCGATCCCGATGAATGCATCGACTGCACGCTGTGCGAACCCGAATGCCCCGTCGAAGCGATTTATTCGGAAGAAGAGATCCCCACCGGCCAGGAAGACTTCAAGCAGATGAACGCCGATCTTGCCAAGAAATGGCCGGTGATCAGCGAGAAGAAGCCGCCGCCGGCGGATGCCAAGCAATGGGACGGCGTCAAGGACAAGCGCAAGCTGTTGGAACAGTAGCAGCAGTCAGGCGCGCTGCGGCTGGGCGATGCGCCGCGCATGGCGCGGTTGGGCGCCCTCCCTAACGGGGCGCGCTCACCACCCGCTGGACGGCGCGGCTTGGCGCCCGCCACACGGCGTCATTTATCCCGGTTGCTTGCCCGACTGCATCTGCTTGATCTCTTCGATCAGCTCATGCGGCGGCATGTAACCGTTGATGTAGCCGCCGGTTTCCGTGACGATGGCCGGCGTACCGCGCACGCCGATGCTCTGGCCCAACGCATATTCGCGCGCCACGGGGTTGGCTCCGCAGCTCTTGGTCGTGTCCACTGCCCCGCCGGCTTTGGCGCGGGTCAGCGCTTCATTGCGGTCCGCCGAGCACCACACGGCTTCGGCCTTGCGCCAGCTCTCCGTATTGGGGCCGGTGCGCGGGTAGAACATGTAGCGCACTCGAACGCCCAGCTTGTTGAGCTCGGCCATCTGGCTATGCAGCTTGCGGCAATACTGGCAGTCGACATCGGTGAACACCGTGATGGTGTACTGCGGATTCTTCGGCGAGAAAATCAACATCTGCGATTCGGGAACGGAGTTGATCATCGCCAGGCGCGCCTTCGTCCGGCGCTCTTCGGTGAGATTCGCCCGCGTGTCCATGTCGTACACATTGCCGTCGAGGAAGTACTTGCCGTCGGCGGTGAGATAGCTCACATCGGCGCCCTGCGAAAATTCATAGATGCCGGCGATCGGGGACGGACGCAGATCGTCGAGTTTGGAGCCGGTCGGCAGCAATTTGAGCAACGCAACGCGGGGATCCACCGTTTGATCGGCGGAATGGACCGGCGCGCCGACGAAGGCGCCCAACGCGAGAAACAGCACGGCGAGACCTTTCAACATGCGAACGCTCCGGCAGCTTGAGTAGTATTCGACCCCCCGGGCACGGCGAGGTTCAGGAAATTCTACCAGAGGCCCGCGGCACCGGGGTTGCGGCGCCGGATCCACGGGCCCGCGGCCGGCGCCGCGTACCGCCGCGCCATCAGCCGCGCGGGTGATGCTGTTGGTGCAGCTCTTTCAAGCGCTCGCGCGCCACATGGGTGTAGATCTGGGTGGTCGACAGATCGCTGTGACCCAGGAGCATCTGCACCACGCGCAGATCCGCCCCATGGTTCAGCAAATGCGTGGCAAAGGCATGCCGCAACGTGTGCGGAGACAATTCCTTGTCGACGCCGGCTTTCTTCGAATAACGCTTGATGATGTGCCAGAACGCCTGGCGCGTCATGCGGTCGCCGCGGCGCGTCGGGAACAGATAATCGGTCTGCCGTTCCAGCAGAATTTCGACTCGCGGGCCTTGCATGAACTGCTGCACCCACTTGACCGCTTCGTCGCCGAGCGGAATCAGGCGTTCGCGGTTGCCCTTGCCGACCACGCGAATCACGCCCTGATTCAAGTTGACTTGATTGTGCTTGAGACTGACCAGCTCCGAGACGCGCAGTCCCGTCGCGTACAACACCTCGAGCATGGTCCGGTCGCGGTGCCCCAGCGGATCGGAAACCGTCGGTGCCTCCAGCAGCGAATCGACTTCGGCTTCCGTGAGGGATTTGGGCAGCGAGCGGCCGATTTTCGGCATGGCGATCTGCGCCGTCGGATCGAGTTCGATCAATCCCTCGCGCACCATGAACCGGAAGAAGCGACGGAAACTCGACAGTTGCCGCGCCGTCGATCGGGGCCGGGAGCCGCCTTCGACGCGCGCCGCGATGAACCCTAAGAGTTCGATGCGCGTTGCCTTGAGCAAGGCGCCGTCGCGCTCCTCCAGCCAACGGGCAAGCGCGGTGAGATCCGCACGATACGCCGCCAGCGTATTCACCGACAAGCCGCGCTCCATCCACACGGCGTCCAGAAAGCGCTGCAAGGCAGGATCCGCAATGTCACGCGTAGGAGTTTCCTCCGCGCCCGAGGTGCGTGTATAAACCGTCCGTTTGAGAGCCGTCGCCATATATTCCCGCGTGGTAATCGCACGAAGTGGTGCCGTACGCGTATGTATTCAGAGTATGCGAGGCGTGCTTGCGGGTCGGCGTGATTAGTCTCACAGTAACCGGAAGTATTAACATAAGGAGAACCAGATCACAGATCTTGAAGCCTCGGCGGCCGCGCCTCGACCGGCCGCAAGCCGGTCGCAACGCCTCTACGCCATCTACTGCAGTTTGGCCTTCGTGGTCTTAGGCTTGGCCGCGCTCACCATCAACCTGTTCGTGCCGGGCTTGCGCACGCGTCGCCGCATCGCCAGCCTATCTTCGCGCGCGTTCCTGCGCTGTGCGTGCATCCCCTTCACAGTTGAGGGCTTGGAGCGCTTGCCGCAATCGCCCTGCGTGGTGGTTGCCAATCATGCCAGCTACATCGACGGCATCATCGCGGCGGCCGCGCTCCCGCCGGACTTTGCGTTCGTCATCAAAAAGGAGATGGTGCGGGTACCGCTGGCCGGATTGCTGCTGCGGCGTCTCGGCTCGGAATTCGTCGAACGGTTCAATCGCCACCAGGGAGCGTCCGACGCGCGCCGCGTGATGCGGGTCGCCGCGACCGGACAATCGCTGGTGTTCTTTCCCGAAGGGACCTTCGACGAGCGCCGTCAAATCGGCCGCTTTCTCGGCGGCGCCTTCACCATCGCGGAGCGCTCCGCCATGCCGGTGGTCGCGGTCGCCGTGCACGGCACGCGCGAAGTCATGCCGCCGGGCGGGGTGATGATTTACCGGCGTCCCATCCGCTTCGAAATCCTCACCGTCCTCGATCCCGTGGGCGCCCGCCAACGCAGCCGCGAGCTGATCGCAACGGCGGTCGGGGAAACACTGGCCCCCTGAGCCGCGCATCACCGCCTCTGCAGCACAGCGGGACGTGCAGCGTCCTCGAGGCTCCGGCACCGGCAACCGTCGCTTGGCGCGCGCCGCGGCGCCCTCCACCTGCTCAGCCCTTGACGAGCGAGTTATAATGGCCGGATGAACTCAGATCCCGTCGTCATTCTATCCGCGCGTCGTACTCCGGTCGGCGCTTTTCAGGGCGTTTTCGCCTCGGTCACCGCCCCGCAGCTGGGGTCGGCCGCCATCAAAGCCGCCATCGCCGATTCCGGCGTCGCCGTCGGCGACATCGATGAGGTCATCATGGGCTGCGTACTGTCGGCAGGTCTCGGGCAAGCACCCGCCAGACAGGCAGCGCTCGGCGCGGGCCTACCCTCGAGCACCCCCACCACCACCGTCAACAAAATGTGCGGCTCGGCCATGCGCGCCGTCATGCTGGGCGCCGACCAGATTCTGGCGGGCTCCGCGCAGGTCATCGTCGCCGGCGGTCTCGAGTCCATGACCAACGCACCGTACTTGCTGCCCAAGGCTAGGACCGGATACCGCATGGGCCACCAGGAAGTGCTGGACCACATGTTCTACGACGGCCTGCAGAGCCCCTGGGACGGCCAGCTCATGGGCTGTTTTGCCGAGGCCACGGCGGGGCAGTACGAGTTCTCCCGTCAGGCGCAGGACGATTTCGCCCAGGAATCGGTGCGCCGGGCCAAGGCCGCGATTGCCGCCGGCAGCTTCGCCGCGGAAGTGACGGCGGTGACCACCAAGACCCGCAAGGGCGAGGTGCTGGTCGACACCGACGAAACCCCGTCCACGCTCGATCCGGCGAAAATTCCGACGCTCAAACCCGCCTTCAAGAAGGATGGCACGGTGACCGCGGCCAGTTCCGCGGGCATCTCCGATGGCGCCGCCGCGCTGGTGCTGGCGCGCGAATCCACGGCCGCAGCCAAAGGCCTCGAGCCGCTGGCGCGCATCCTTGGCTATACGAGCTTTGCCCGGGAGCCGGAATGGTTCACCCTGGCACCCGTCGGCGCCATCAAGAAGCTGCTCGCCCAGTTGAATTGGCGGGCGTCGGATGTCGATCTCTACGAGATCAACGAGGCATTCGCGGTCGTCGCCATGGCGGCAACGAAGGATTTGGGCCTGGATCCGCAGCGCGTGAACGTCAACGGCGGCGCCTGCGCGCTCGGCCACCCCATCGGCGCGACCGGCGCCCGAATTCTGACCACCCTGATCTACGCCCTGAAAAGCCGCGGCAAGAAACGCGGCATCGCCAGTCTGTGCATCGGCGGCGGCGAAGCGACGGCCATCGCCGTCGAGTTGCTGTAAAAGGTCCAGCCAGGGGGCCTTCACCCTGAAGCTGGATGGGATGGGCGTCCCTGCCCTACCATGCCCAAAATCCATTGGCCATCCTGGTTGGCGGCGTCCGTGGCCTATCAACATGGTGATCCCATGGAGTAAAGCGACATTGCGGCGCAAATCCCCTCACGACCTGTCCGCTTGGTGGATGACTGCATTCGGCGCCCCGTTTATGGTCTACTACGCCGCCTTTTTCTCGCGAAACCAACGATGTAAGCGCGTGTCGACGTGTCCGATAGGTGAAGTTTGATGAGCGAACCCCAACGGGATGTCATGGAATATGAGGTCGTGATCGTCGGCGGTGGCCCGGCCGGCCTTGCCTGCGCGATCCGGCTCAAGCAGCTGAATCCGGAGCGGACCGTCTGTGTTCTGGAAAAGGCGGCGTCGATCGGCGCGCATTCGCTGTCCGGCGCGGTGCTCGAACCGGGGCCCCTCCTCGAACTGTTGCCCGAATGGCAGACCGAATACCCCGGCATGAAGGTTCCCGCAGGCGAGGACGACTTTCGAGTGCTCACCCAGCAGGGGTCATTCAAGCTCATTCCCGATTTCCTGGTCAAAATGCTGCCGGCCGCCATGACGGCCGGCACGCCGATCAACAATCACGGCAACTACATCGTCTCGCTCGGTCAATTGACGCCATGGCTCGCGGCCAAGGCCGAGGCGCTGGGCGTCGACGTGTTTCCCGGTTTTGCCGCGGCGGATGCCGTGTTCGACGACAGCGGCAAGGTCAAGGGCGTGCGCATCGGCGATATGGGATTGAACCGGGATGGATCGCCGGGACCGAACTACGCCGCCGGCATCGAGATTCACGCCGGCGTCACCGTGCTGGCGGAGGGCTGCCGCGGATCGATTTCCAAACAGCTCATCGAGAAATTCGACTTGGGGCGAGGGCACTGTCCGCAAACGTTCGCGCTCGGCTACAAGGAGCTTTGGCAACTTCCTCCCGGACGAGTCCGGCCCGGACGAATCGAACACGCATTGGGCTGGCCGGCCGACAACAAGACCTACGCGGGAAGTTTTCTTTATCACCTCGACAACGATCGCGTGTACGTGGGGTACATCGTCGGCCTCGATTATCAAGATCCGCGGCTGAAACCGTTCGAGGCGTTTCAACAATACAAGAATCACCCGTCGGTGAAACGACTGCTGGAAGGCGGCGAGATTCTCTCCGCGGGAGCGCGCACGATTGCCGCCGGCGGCTGGCAATCGACCCCGACGCTCGAGATGCCGGGCGCGCTGCTGGTCGGCGATGCCGGCGGCACGCTGAATTTCGCAAAGATCAAAGGAGTGCACCAAGCCATCCGCTCCGGCGCCCTCGCCGCCGAGCACATCGCGGAAACGTCCTCGAGTGCCGGATTCGACGCCAAGTGGCGCAACTCCGTCGGCGGCCGCGAACTGCGCAAGGTTCGCAACTTCAAGCCGGCGTTCAAGAAAGGGCTCTGGTTCGGACTCGCGAATTCAGCCTGGGAAACGCTCACGGGTGGAAAATCGCCCTGGACCCTGAAGAACACCGCCGACTTCTCGAGGCTGAAGCTGCTCGACGACTATGAGTCGCCGGACCGCCATTGGGGCCCGCGCACATTGCCGCCGCGCGACCGGGTTTCGTTCGTATTCTTTGCCGGCAACGCGCACGAGGAGTCGCAGCCCAGCCACCTCAAAGTCGCCGACCCGTCGATCTGCGTGACTCGCTGTGCCAAGGAATACGGGAATCCGTGTGAGAATTTTTGTCCCGCCGGCGTGTATGAGATGGTCGATGACGGCGCCGGTGGCCGACGCTTGCAAATCAACGCGGCAAATTGCGTTCATTGCAAGGCGTGCGACATCAAGGATCCGTACGAGATCATCACCTGGACGACACCGGAAGGCGGCTCCGGCCCCAACTACCAGAATTTGTAGCCTGCGGACTTCGTGGTGCGGGTAGCTCCCAGTGTCGTTGGGGCGTTGAACGCGGAAGTCGCGGCACACCGCCTTGAGCCCGACCCCGCGCAACGCAAAGCCGCGCTGCGCCTCGATGCCTTGAGCGACGCCTTACGGGCTCGATCGCCCACCTTCTTGCAGCGTTTGCGCGTGCGCCTGCCGTGGCTCGCGGCCGCAACCTCCACGCCGCCGATGCGCGGGCTGTATCTCTGGGGCGGGGTCGGACGCGGCAAAACGCTGTTGATGGATCTGTTCTTCGCGTCGCTGCGAACCGGCACGCCGGGGGCGCCGCGCGCCATGCGCAGTCATTTCTACCACTTCATGCGCGACGTGCACGGCGAACTGCGCGTCATCAAACAGCACGCGGAACCGCTGGAGATCGTCGCGCAGCGCCTGGCCGCCCGCGCCCAAGTGATCTGCCTCGATGAGTTCTTCGTCGCCGATATCGCCGACGCCATGATCCTCGCCGGCCTGTTCGAGGGACTGTTTCGCCGCGGTGTCACGCTGGTGGCGACCTCGAATCTTGTGCCCCAGGATTTGTACAAGGGTGGCCTGCAGCGTCAGCGTTTCCTGCCCGCCATCGCGCTTCTCGGCAAGCACGTCGACGTGCTTCACCTGGACGGCGGTGTCGACTATCGGCTGCGCCAACTCGAACAGGCGCCGACCTATCTGGACTCCCATCGCGCCGAGACCCGCGCGGCACTCCGGCAACGGTTCGCCGCTCTCGCGGGCGCCGCCGCCGGCCCGGCGAACTTGCTGATCGAAGGGCGGCCGCTGCGCTCGGTCGAATCCGGGCCCGGCATGGTGTGGTTCGAATTCAGCGAACTTTGCGACGGTCCCCGGAGTCAGAACGACTACATCGAACTCGCCCACCTGTATCACACCATCTTCATCTCGAACATCCCCTGCTTCGATCGCACCAATGAAAATGCCGCCCGGCGTTTTATCATGGCCATCGACGAGTTCTACGACCGCGGTGTCAAGCTCGTGGTATCGGCGGCGGCGGCGCCGACGGCGCTGTATCACGGAGAACGGCTGACGTTCGAGTTCGAGCGCGCCGCGAGCCGGCTCATCGAAATGCAGACTCAGCACTATCTAGCGTGCGAACACCGTCCCTAATGGCATAATTCGCCTATGACGATCGTCGCCGAATTCCAAATAGACCATAGGCAGATCCTCGCTCCCGACGGGCACCTGGTGGCGCCGCTGCCGCCGTTCGCCGCCGACGTGGACGCCGTGGTGGCGATGTACGAGGCGATGACCCGCGTGCGCGTATTCGACGCCAAGGCGGTGAACCTGCAGCGGACCGGACAACTCGGCACGTATCCCTCCTCGCTCGGACACGAGGCGACGCATGTCGGAGTCGGCGCGGCGATGCGCCCGGAGGACGTGCTCGCGCCCGTGTACCGCGAATACGGCACGCAGCTGTGGCGCGGCGTGACCATGACGGAGATCCTCACCTATTGGGGCGGCGATGAGCGCGGCAGCGATTTCGCAGGTCCGCGACACGATTTTCCCTGGTGCGTCCCCATCGCCACGCAGACCTTGCACGCCGCGGGCGCCGCCATGGCATTCAAGATACGACGCGAACCGCGCTGCGCGCTCGCGTATATCGGCGACGGCGGCACCTCGGAGGGCGCATTCTACGAAGCCTTGAATCTCGCGGGCGCGCGTTCGTTGCCGGTGGTGTTCGTCATCGTCAACAACGGCTGGGCCATTTCGGTTCCCGTCGCGGCCCAGACCGCGAGCCAGACTCTGGCGCAAAAAGCCGTGGCAGCGGGCATTCCCGGCATCCAAGTCGACGGCAACGATGTCTTCGCGGTGCGTGACGTGGTGAGCCGGGCGCTCGAGACCGCACGGCGTGGCGGCGGTCCCTGCGTGATCGAGACGCTCACGTATCGGCTGAGCGATCACACCACCGCGGACGACGCCAGCCGCTATCGATCGGATGCGGAAGTCGAACAGGCTTGGAGCCTCGAGCCGCTGCTTCGAGTTCGCGCCTACCTGCGTCGGGCGGGCGCGTGGAACGACGCCCGGGAACAGAGCCTGCTGCAGGCGTGTTCCCGCCAGGTGGATGTGGCCGTGAGCGACTATCTGCAACTGGCGAAACCGTCGACGGACGCGATGTTCGAGCACTTGTTCGCGGAATTGCCGGCGCATTTGCACGCACAACGGACCACCGCACGCAAGTACGCAGCGAAGCCAAGCGGTCACTGAAGTGCCGAAAATCACCATGGTTGAGGCCATCGCGATGGCGCATGGCTGGGAGATGCAGCACGATGACTCCGTGGTCGTGATCGGCCAGGACGTGGGTGCGAACGGCGGCGTGTTCCGCGCGACGGCGGGACTACAGGCACGCTTCGGTGCGGATCGCGTCCAGGACACTCCGCTGGCCGAGGCCACCATCGCCGGCATGTCCGTGGGCATGGCCACCCACGGCCTGAAACCGGTGGCGGAAATCCAGTTCATGGGATTCCTGTATCCGGCGCTCGACCAGATCGTCAATCACATGACGCGCATGCGCAATCGGACACGCGGCCGTCTCTCCTGTCCGGTGGTGATACGCACGCCGCACGGCGGCGGCATTCACGCCCCCGAGCATCATTCGGAGAGCACCGAAACGCTGCTGTGCCACATTCCGGGAGTGCGCGTGGTCTGCCCCTCCTCGCCGGCCCGCGCCTACGGCCTGCTGCTCGCCGCCATCCGCGATCCCGACCCCGTGATGTTCTTGGAGCCCGTGAGGCTGTACCGGGCGATGCGTCAGGATGTGAGCGACGACGGACAGGCACTGCCCCTCGACCGTTGTTTCCTGTTGCGCGAAGGCGCCGATGTCACCATCGTGACCTGGGGCGCCATGACGCTCGAGAGCCTGCGCGCCGTGGTCGCGCTCGAGGCCCAGGGCATCACCGCCGACCTCATCGATCTGGCGACCCTGAGTCCCATCGACAGCGAGACCATTCTGACCTCGGTGGCCAAAACCGGCCGGCTGGTGATCGTGCACGAAGCGGCGCGCAACGTGGGCGTCGGTGCGGAGATCGCCGCCATCGTGGCCGAGCACGGTCTTTACGATCTCCAGGCGCCGATTCAGCGCGTCGCGGGCTTCGACACCATCATGCCGCTGTTCCGGCTCGAACACGATTACATTCCGAGCGTGCAGCGCATCGTCGATGCCGTGCAGTTCACGCTGGCAGCGTAGAGACGGGACATGAGCACATTCAAGCTTCCGGATTTGGGCGAGGGGTTGGCCGAGGCAGAGATCCTGCTGTGGCACGTCAAGCCCGGCGATCAGGTGCAGGTGGACCAACCCATGGTGTCGGTTGAAACGGCCAAGGCCGTGGTCGAGGTACCCGTGCCGTTCAGCGGCAGGGTGACCGCCCTGCACGGCGTCGTGGGCGACATCATCGCCACCGGCGCGCGGCTGATCGATTTGGAACCCAGCACGACCACCCGCGGCGTCCCGATCAACGGCGTCGATTTACGGGCCAGCACGGCCGCCCGCGGCGCCCCGATCAACGGCATTGATTTCGAGCCCGGCACGGCCGACACCCCGCCGATCGAGGCTAAGAATCTGGATGCCGGCACCGTCGTCGGCACCATGCCGACTCCCAGCGAGGAAGATCTGCTCGAGCCGGTGGTCATCGGCCGCGCTCGCGGCGCAAACGGCTCGAGGCCGCGAGCCGTGCCGGTGGCGCGGGCGCTGGCGAACCGCCTCGGACTCGCCTTGGATGACATGGTGGGCAGCGGACCCGACGGAGTGCTCACGCTCGCCGATGTCATCGCTCACGCCGGCATGAACGGCGCGAGTGCCGCCGCCCGCCCCGCCGCACCGGCGGGCACCGGCGTGACGCCGCCAAGTTTGCCTACGCCGCCGGGCGCGGCGTCCGAACCGCTGCGCGGTGCGCGGCGCGCCATGGCACACAGCATGTCGATGTCCCGCGACCAAGTCGCGGGCAGCACCGTATGCGACGACGCCGACATCCATGCCTGGGATCGGCGCGGCGACTACGTGCTGCGCCTGATCCGCGCCATGATCCGCGCCTGCGCCGTGGAACCCGCGCTCAACGCGTGGTACGACGCGGCACACAACAGCCGCGTTCTGCTGCGCCATATCGATCTCGCCATCGCCGTCGACACGCCGAGCGGGCTGATCGTGCCGGTGCTGCGCGACATCGGGAATAGAACGCCGGAGGACCTGCGCGCTGCGATCGCAGCGCATAAGGATGCCGCTCATCGCCGCAGCATGACGCCGGACGATCTGCGCGACTTCACCTTGATGCTGTCTAATTTCGGCACGCTCGCGGGCCGCTACGGCATCCCGCTCGTCGTGCCGCCGGCGGTCGCCATCTTGGGCGCGGGAAAGGTCCGCCAGGATGCGGTCGTAGTCGCCGATGCGGTGGTCGCGCATCGGCGCATGCCGCTGTCCTTGAGCTTCGACCATCGCTGCATCACCGGCGGCGAGGCCTGCCGATTCCTGGCGGCCGTGATTGCCGATTTAGAAGAACCAGATTAGCGCTCGGGAGTTAGCATCATGCAGCAAGCATTTCCGGAACAACATCGCAAAGTCATCGCCGCGGTAGCCGCGGCCGCCGGCCGATTGCTCAAGGTGCCTGGCGCGGCCAAGCCCAAAGCGCTGCGCGGCGCCCAAGGGGGTGCCCTGTCGCAGTCGTACCTGCGCGCCTACTACGCCAACGTCGAGGTCGAGGACCTCGCCGGGCGCGAGCCGAAAGAGCTGGCCGCCATCGGCTTGTCGCACTTGGAATTCGCGCGTCAGCGGCGCGGCCGAGCGCTGGTTCGCGTCTTCAATCCCAGCTTGCGCGAACATGGCTACACCTCGGCGCATACCGTGGTCGAGATGGTCAACGACGACATGCCCTTCCTCGTCGATTCGATCGGTCTCGCGCTGACGCGGCGCGCGCTCACGCTGCACTTTCTGGCCCATCCGATATTCGCCGTCGCCCGCGACGGCGCCGGCGTTCTGCAGTCATTGCAGGAGCGCGGCCAAACTGCCGACGGCCGCAAGCAGCGGCTCGAGTCGTTCCAACACATCGAAGTGGACCGCATCGTCGATCCCGCCGTCCTGCGCTCCCTGCAGGCAGAGATCGAGAGCAGCATGCGCGACGTGCGCGTCGCCTGCGCGGATTGGACGAAGATGCGCGGCGCCGCGCGGCGCTGCGCCGACGATCTGAACTCCTTGAGTTCGCGGTTCGACCCGCGGGACGTGAGCGAGACCCAGGCGCTCCTCGCGTGGATGGAAAGCCGGCACTTCACGTTTTTGGGCTACCGCGAGTACCGGCTGCGGGGCGCCGACGGCAACGAAACCCTCGAGCCCGTGGAAGCGACCGGACTCGGCATCCTGCGCCGCGGTCACAAACACCCGGAAAGCACCAATCGAATCCTTGCCAGCGACATCAGACGCCAGAGCCGCTCGCGCGTGCTCGCGCTGGTCACCAAAGCCAATTTCCAGTCCACCATTCACCGGGCCGGCTATCTCGACTACATCGGCGTGAAGCACTTCGGGCCCAAAGGCGAGCTGATCGGCGAGCGACGCTTCCTGGGGTTGTGGACCTCGGCTGCCTACAGCACGAACCCCAGCGAGATTCCCCTGGTGCGCCACAAGGTGGCCCAACTCATCCAGCACTTCGCGCTGGCGCCCGACAGCCATGACGGCAAGACGCTGCAGCACATATTGGAATCCTTCCCGCGCGATGAACTGTTCCAGGCGAGCGTCCCGGAACTGAACAAGGTGGTCACGGGAATCTTCGGTCTGCAGGAGCGTCCGCGCGTGCGCCTGCTGTTGCGCCGCGATCCGTTTCGGCGATTTTATTCCTGCCTGGTGTTCGTGCCCCGCGAGAAATACAACACCATGGTGCGCCAGCGCGTCGAGCGCGTGGCGCGCGATGCATTCGATGCGGTCAGCATGGAATCTCAGGTGCAGATCGCCGAGTCCAATCTGGCGCGCCTGCACATCGTCGTGCGCACGCCGGCGGTCGAGACCGAGCGCGTCGATGCGGACGCCCTGGAGCTCTTGATCGCGGCGGCCGTCAGGTCGTGGGCCGATGTGTTCAAGAGCGCCCTGTTCGCGCGCTTCGATGAAGCCTACGCCCTCGAACTCTTCGCCGGGTATTCGCAGGCATTTCCGGCGGCCTACACGGAAGACTTCTCCGGCGACGCGGCCTCGCTCGACGTATCGTTCCTGGAAGCCGTGCAAAAGGATCCCGAGCGCCTGCACCTGGACATCTACCGTCCCGAGCCCCGCCGCAAGGATAAGTTCTTCCTGAAGATTTTTCGCGCCCAGGACGCCATCCCGATCTCCGATCTGCTGCCCATGCTCGAGAACATGGGCCTCGAGGTCATCGCCGAGAGGCCCTATGAATTGGAGTTCCCCGGCGGCCGGCGCGCCTGGATCGAGGATCTGGAACTGGTGATGCAGAACCCGTCGGCGATCAAGCTCGACGCGCTGGATCGCGAAATCAAGAGTGCCTTCGTCGCGGTCTGGACCGGACGCATGGACAGCGACGGCTTCAATCAGCTCACGCTGACCACGGGAATCCCGTGGCGGACCGTGATCGTGTTGCGCGCCTACTGCCGCTACCTGCTGCAGGCCGGCCTGCCCTTCAGTCAAGGGTATATCGCCCAGGTTCTGGTGAACCATACCCTGCTGGCCCGGGCCTTCGCGGATCTGTTCGCCGCCCGCTTCGATCCCCGGCTGAGCGCTGCGAAACGCCGCGCGAGCCTCGCCCGGCTCGATCAGCAGATTCGTTCTGCGCTCGAAGACGTCAAAGGCTCGGACGAGGACCGCATTCTGCGCGCCCTGTGGAACGCGCTGTCCGCCACGGTACGCACCAACGCCTATCAGACCGAGGGTGCGGAGCGATTCAAGAACTACCTGTCCTTCAAGATCGAGAGCCAGCAGCTGCGCGAGCTGCCTCTCCCTAAGCCGCTGTTCGAGGTGTTCGTGTTCTCGCCGCGCATGGAAGGCGTGCACCTGCGCATGGGCTTCGTCGCGCGCGGCGGCATCCGCTGGTCCGATCGCCGCGAGGATTTCCGCACCGAAGTGCTCGGCCTGATGAAGGCGCAGCAGGTGAAGAACACCGTCATCGTGCCGGTCGGCGCCAAAGGCGGCTTCGTGGTCCGGCGCGCCCTGGTCGGCGACCGCGATGCGCAGCAAGCCGAAGTCATCGCGTGCTACCAAACTCTCATCCGGGGCTTGCTCGACATCACGGACAACATCGTCGACGACAAGATCGTCGCGCCGCCCGACGTGGTGCGCCACGACGGCGACGATGCCTATCTCGTGGTCGCGGCCGACAAGGGCACGGCGACGTTCTCGGACATCGCGAACGCCATCTCCGCGCAGTATGGCTTCTGGCTGGGCGACGCCTTCGCCTCCGGCGGCTCCGTGGGATACGACCACAAGAAGATGGCCATCACCGCGCGCGGCGCATGGGAATGCGTGAAACGCCACTTCCGCGAAATCGGCATCGATATTCAGAATCAACCGTTCTCGGTCGCCGGCATCGGCGACATGGCCGGCGACGTGTTCGGCAACGGCATGCTGCAGTCGCCGCACATCCGGCTGGTCGCGGCGTTCAATCATCAGCATATCTTCATCGATCCGGAGCCGGATACGGCGCGCTCCTTCAAGGAGCGCGAGCGTCTCTTCAAGCTGCCGCGATCCTCCTGGGAGGACTACTCGAAAGCCGCGATATCGAAGGGCGGCGGGGTCTATCCGCGCAGCGCTAAAAGCCTGGCGCTGTCGCGCGAGGCCCAGACCTTGCTCGAACTGCCGGCGCAGGCCACGCCCAACGAGGTCATCAAGGCCATATTGAAATCGCACGTGGACCTGTTGTGGAACGGCGGCATCGGCACCTACGTCAAGGCGAGCGGCGAAAGCAACACCGATGTCGGCGACCGCAGCAACGACGCGGTGCGCATCGACGCGCGCGAGTTGAACTGCAAGGTCATCGGCGAAGGCGGCAACTTGGGCTTCTCGCAGCTCGGCCGCATCGAATATGCGCGGCGTGGGGGACGCCTCAACACCGACTTCATCGACAACTCGGCCGGCGTGAATTGTTCGGACGTCGAAGTCAATTTGAAGATCTTGCTGAACGGCGCCGTGCTGTCGAAGGAGATCACGCGAGCGGCGCGCGATCGGCTGCTGGTGCAGATGACGGATGAAGTCGCCGGCTTGGTCCTGCGCAACAACTACCTGCAGAGCCAGGCGATCAGCACCGCCGAATTCCGATCCAAGGAACGCCTGAGCGAAAGCGCGTACGTGATCCGGGCGCTGGAGCGTTCGGGCGATCTGAACCGTTCCCTCGAGTTTCTGCCCTCCGATGAGGAGATTGCCGATCGACGCAAGGCCGGCGAAGGCCTGACCCGGCCGGAACTCGCCGTCACTTTGAGCTACGGCAAGATCTGGCTGTACAGGGCGCTGATTCATTCCAACGTTCCGGAAGATCCGTATCTGTCGGCGGAACTTGCGCGTTATTTCCCGGCGCCGGTGCAGCAGCGCTTCGCGGCGCGCATCAAGCGACATCGGCTGCGCCGCGAGATCATCTCGACCGCCATCACCAACAGCCTCATCAACCGCATGGGCCCCGTGTTCCCGGTGCGCGCCCAGGATGATACCGACGCAGAGCCCGCCGCCATCGCGCGCGCCTACACCATCGCGCGCGAAGTGTTCGCGGTGCGCAACATCTGGGCGCAGATAGAGGCCCTCGACAACGTGAGCCCCGCGACCGTGCAATACACGGCCATGTTTCAAACCACCCGATTGCTGCGCCATATGAGCTACTGGTTGCTCGAAAACCGTCGCGACGACCTCGATATCGAGCGCGCCGTGCGGCGCTACGGCGCACCGGTGGCGGAACTGTCGCGCAGTTTGAGCGACGCGCTCTGCGCCACCGCGCGCGCGCGCATGGCCGCGCAGCGTTCGCAGCTCATCGAGCAGCGCGTGCCCGAACGGCTCGCGTCGCAAATCGCCTCTCTCGAATCGCTGCACTGCGCCTTGGATGTGGTGGAAGCCGCCATGGCGGCGCGCCTCGACGTGGGTTTCGCCGCGCGGGCTTATTTCGAGATCGGCGAGCGCATCGGCCTCACGTGGATCAAGGATCAAATCGAAACGCTGCCCGCCGAGGGGCATTGGCAGGCGGTCGCGCGCAGCACGCTCACCGACAACCTGTATGCACTGCAGCGCAAGGTCACGGGCGCGGTGCTGGCGTGCAAGGGCAAGAGTCCCGCGACGCGCGTCGACCAATGGCTGCAGCACCGCTCCGCTGCGGTCGAATCGTTGAAGCGAATCGTCGTCGATCTGCGCACCGGCACCGCGCCGGATTTCGCCACGCTGTCCGTCGCCCTGCAGGCCGTGCGGCGGCTGGCGCAGGAATGGAAATGAACGTTAACCAGGAATTTGGCCGGGATTATCTGCAACGTCGCATCGTGACGGAATTTCCGCTCGCGCGGCACATCGGCATCGTGGTCGAATCCGCCGACGACGGTACTCTGGTGCTCGAGGCTCCGCTGGCGGCGAATGCGAACTTCAAAGGCACCGCGTTCGGCGGCAGTCTGTTCTCGGTGGCCGTACTGACCGGCTGGGCCTGGGTCACGCGTTACCTCGCCACCCTGGATGTTGCCGCCGATGCGGTGATTCAGGAATCCACCATGCGGTACCTGGTCCCCGTTCAAGGCGCGCTGCGCGCCACACTCGTGCCACCTTCCACGGCGCAGACCGAAAAATTCAGGCGAATGCTGCAGCGGGCAGGGCGCGGGCGCATCCGCCTCGAGGTGCGCATCCACCAGGGTGATACCCTGGCCACCGAGTTCAAGGGTGTTTTCGCGGCGGTTCGCTAGCGCGGCGGCGGTTCGATCACCATGGTTCGATCACTTGGGAGGAATTCATCATGCCCGGCAAATTGATCTTGGTTCGTCATGGACAGAGCATTTGGAACGTCGAGAACCTTTTCACGGGGTGGTACGACGTCGACCTGAGCGTTCTCGGGCGCGAGGAGGCGGCGCAGGCCGGCAAGGAATTGCTCGCCGAGAAGATCGAACCCAACATCGCCTTCACCTCGGTGCTCAAGCGCGCCATCCGCACGCTGTGGCTCATTCTCGACACCATGGACCGCATGTGGATACCCGTGGAAGGCAGCTGGCGCCTCAATGAACGGCACTACGGTGCGCTACAGGGGCTCGACAAGGCACAGACGGTCGAGAAGCACGGCGAGGCGCAAGTGAAGCTCTGGCGCCGCAGCTACGACGTCCCGCCCCCGCCTCTGGCTTGGGAGGACCCGCGTCATCCGCACTTCGATCCGCGTTACGCCGATGTCGACCCCGCGCTGCTGCCCGCCGCCGAATCGCTGAAAGACACGCTCGCCCGCGTTCTACCCTTCTGGGAATCCCGCATCGTCCCGGAACTGCGCAGCGGGAAGAACGTGTTGATCGTGGCCCACGGAAACTCGCTGCGCGCGCTGGTCAAAATGCTCGACTCGATGTCCGAGAAGGACATCTTGGAGTTCAACATACCGACCGGCATCCCGATGCTGTACGAGCTCGATGAGCAGATTCAGCCGATCGGCCGCCGTTTCCTCGGCGACCCCGCCGCCCTCGCGGCGGCCCAGGAGGCCGTGCGGCGCCAGACCGAAAAGAAGTGATGGGATCGCCGCCCGCCGCGCACGATCCGGCGCAGCTCGACCGCATTCCGCTCAAGGCTAGGTATCCGGCGCGATCGAGACTTTGATGCCGCTCAACGCCTCGGTGAAATCCACCTGACAGGACAGACGCGACGTGGCCGCATTGTAGTCGGGCAATTCGTTCAACAGCTCGAGCTCGTCGCTCTGCGGCTTCGGCAAGCGGGCGACCCAGCTTTCGTCGACATACACGTGGCAGGTGGCGCACGAGCACAGACCCCCGCAAATCGCAGCGACCCCGTAATCCAGCTCGCGCAGAATCTCCATCACTTTGAGACCAGGCTTCGCCTCGATCTCGTGCTCTTTCCCGTCACGGTCCACTACGATCATCCGCGCCATTGAACTCTCCGTTAAATGCCCCTTTCAGGGGCTGTCGCTAGGCCGGCTAGTTTGCCGGAACTTACCCCCCGCGACTACCGGTCGTGCGTTCCCAAGCGCGCCTCGAGAAGCTCGATGCGGCCGGCGACCTTGCCGCCCGCCTCCTCCGGCCGCTGATATGAGTAAAGTACGCTCCACAACAGACACACGTAGTCGTAGAGCCAGAGCATGTCCCGCAGTCGTGCCCGCTCGGCGGACGCCGGCGGACGCTCGAGATAGCGGCACAACAAACGCTCCGCGTCCTCCTCCGCCCAATCGTTGTTGGCGATCCAGCCGGCCAGATCCCAGAACCCATCCGATACGTGCGCGTACTCCCAATCGAGCAGGACCAGGCGGTCGCCGACCAGAACGTTGAACCGGTGCACATCGCTATGGCAAAGCACTCGTTGGACCGGTGCGAAGGCGGCCAGCGACTCGAGCCGCGCGTCGGCTGCATCGGCCAGACCGGCGAACCGCGCGGCTGCGGCGCCGCGACGCTCCAACGCGGACGCATAATGCCGAATCCACGTTCGCGGATTCATGATGCGAGGCGGTTCGACGATGGGCAGCGAATGCACTCGGCGCAGCAGCCCCGCCATCGCATCCACATTGTCGGCCGCGCGCGCTTGCTCGGCCGTCCACGTGCGTCCGCTCAGCCAACCGGCGACCAAGATCCCGTGCGCCGGGTCGCAATGAGCGACGGTCGGCGCGATCTGCGCCGCCGCTGCGACGCCCAGCACCCGGCACTCCCACTCACGGTCGAGGCCGAGATCCTCGGAATCGGCGGCCGCGACCCGCATCAGGTAAGTGCGGCCGGCGCGCGCGACCCGGCAGCTCACATTCACCAGACCCGCTGCCAGAACTCGAACGTCGACCGGCCCGTCGCCCGGCACCCAGGTCGAGGCCAGCAGTTCAAGCGAGCTGTGGGACATGAGCCATGGGCCGCAGACTGCGGCGCCACTCGCGCATGCCGACGACGATCATCAGCAGGTACAGGCCGAACAGCAGCATGGTGAGATACAGACGGCGGTTGAAGTACAGACACAGGCTCACGGAATCGATGACCAGCCACCAATGCCAGTTCTCGTACACCTTGCGCGCCACCAACAGCGTGGCGAAGACGCTGGCCCAGGTGACCATGGAATCCACGAACGGCCATGCAGCGGGAGTAAAACGCCGCAGGAAGAACGAGCTGACGCAGGACAGGCCGACGACGCCCAGCAACCCCAAGGCGTTACGCGCCGGCGGCCAGCGCGAAATGCGCAGCTGCCGCCCCTCCTCGCCCCGGCTCCACTGCCAATACCCGTAGACGGCCATGGCCGCGTAGAAGGCGTTCAGCGCGGACTCCATGTATAAACGCGCGCCGAACAGCACCCACACATACAGGCAGGAGCTCACGAAGGCGGCAACCCAGCAGCCCCTGCGCTGTTTGATGGCAAGCAACAGATAGACCACCGCCAGCACGGCCGCCACGATTTCGATCCCGCCGGTCGAGCGCCACGCGCTCTCGAGCTGGACCGACAATTCATTCACGACGGTGCCTGTGGCGACTTCTCTCGTGTGGGTACCTCGATGGGCTGCCCCCCGGCAGGCCCTGCCTCTACCCGTCGTGCCAGCCCCGGCAGCACTTTCAGGACGAACACGGGCTGCGGCCCCGTGGCGGCGCTGCGCGCCATCTCCTCCCCGAGTATGGTCATCACCCGGTCGAGCTCTCCCCAAATCTGGGTGCTGAGGGCATTCGTCTCGACCTGCAAATCGGGATACTCGTTGAGGCGATCGATGAACGCCTGGATCAACGGCCGGTAGTCCCCGGCCAACGGATACATACTGATGTCGACGGCTGTGCGCACGATGGTACCTACTCCCTACGCCGGCATTACCCGGGTCAGGTTCAACGGGTTCGCAGGTGAGTCGGATAGTCGACAGCCCACGTCTCAGGTCTGCTAGAGACCACCCCAAGGTTCATTCAAGTGTAGCCTGACACAGGGAGCCGTGCAAAACTGCGGCAATAGTTGCGGAGACAACCTGTGCGCATTTTTCAAGTGGATGCCTTTACCCGGACGCGCTTCACCGGCAATCCGGCCACGGTCGTGCTCGATGCCGACGGGCACGACGACGCGACGTTGGGCGCCGTGGCGCGCGAGTTTGCCCATGCCGAAGTCGCGTTCGTGCTCGCGCCCGCCGGCGCGGACCACGATGTGCGCCTGCGCTTCTTCAACTCCCGCAAGGAGGCGCCGTTCGTCGGACACGCCACCATTGCCGCTCATACGGTACTGTTGGCCCTCGGACGCCGCGGCGTGGGCGTGAGCCGGCAGCATTCTGGGACCGGCATCCTCGAGGTGCGCGCGATCGACGGCACGAACGACGCACCGCTCATCGAGTTTCGTCAAACCGTGCCCCAGCTGGACGCCCCGCTGCCGCTCAAAACCACTCTGCGCGTGGCCGAAGCGCTGCGCCTGCCCGGAACTCAGCTGCACGAAGTCCTGCCGGCCCGCATCGCGCGCAAGGGCAGCACGCGCTTGCTGGTGCCCGTCGGCGACGCCGGCGCCCTGGACTTGCTGGCGCCGAATGTCGACACCTTGATCGCTCTCGGCAACGAGCTGGGTACCGACGGCTTTTTCGTCTTTTCGGTCGATCGAGGTGCAGCGTCGCTGTCGACGCAGTCGCGCATGTTCTGCCCCGCGCTGGGCATCCCGGAGGACCCGGTCAGCGGCAACGCCCATTCGATGCTCGCCGCATACCTCTGGGACTTGGAACAGTTCGACGCCGGCACGACGGGATTCACGGGCTACCAAGGCCGCCACGTGAAGCGTCCCGGCGAGGTGCACGTCAAACTCGAAGTCGAGCGAGGACACCTGCTCGCCGCGCACATCGGCGGCAGGGCCGTCATCGTGAGCGAAGGCACGTTGGCCATCTGAGCACCGCCGTCATCGCATGGGCGGCAGGGCACCCGCCAGATCCTCGAGCCTGCGCTGCAAATTCTTCCCGATGGTCACGGCTTCGTCCATGTTGCCCGTAGCGAAAGCCGCCTGGGCTTTGGACCAAAGCCCCCGGTCCTCTCGCAATGCGCCCTGCACCGCATCGACCTGGCTGCCCTCGGCCAACCGCCGCTTCGACTTTTTGGCCAGCCCATCGAGCCGGCTCTGCAAGGCCGTGATATCCGCCGGCAGCAGGTTGGCCAAGCTCGCCCATTGCTCGTTGAGCGTCTTCGTCAATCCAGCCTTCTTGGCCGCCGCGGCACCCGTCAGCGCCTGTGCATCGTTCATCACCACCGGCGCCCGGAGCAGCACCGCCGCATAGTCCTGCCCGTCGAACGAGGTCTTCAAATCCCTGAGCTCGTCGCGCACGTCCATCAGCTGCTCCGGCACGTAGCGCGCGGCTTCCGCGGACGCCGCCGTCACACGGGCGTCGATATCGTCGATCGACCTTTGCGCAGGTTCCCGCTGACTGCTGCACGCCGCCAGCGCTGCCGCGACGATCAATGGGCGGAAACGCCGCGCAAAATTCGGTGACATGAAAGGATCCCCCGCGACGTCTCAGCCGAGCTCGCGGCGCGCCCGTTCCAGCCATTGCGCCTGCGCCTTGCGATAATGCGCCGGCCCCAAGCGCGCGCCATCCACGAGATCCTTGAAAATCGGCCGCGCCGCGTCGAGTTTGCCGCGCCGCTTGAGCAGCAAGGCGTAGCGCAGGCGCGCCTCCGCGCCGGGATACCCTTGAGCGACCGCCGCGTATTCGTGCTCGGCTTCGTCGAGCGCGTTCTGCGCCTCGAGAGTCCGCGCGTACAACAGATGTCCGTCCGCCGACTTGAAGTCCGGATTGTGCTGGATCAGGCGTTCTAAGGATGCGCGCGCGCCCGCGAAATCCGCCGTCGCGAATTGGGCCCGCGCCAAACCGAGCAGCAGCGTCGGATCGTGTTCGAAGATGCCCTTCAGACCGCCCTGATAAACCGTGGCAGCCTCGGCGTACTGGCCGCGCTCGTACAACTCCTCGGCGAGCCGGCGGCGCGCGTCGACGTTGCCTGAAATCTCCACTTCCGCGGCGGCGCGCCGCAGATCCCGATTCGGATCGATCATGCGTTGCATGCCCGCCCTGGAACGCCGCGCCGTGCGGCCGCCGAAGGCCTGCGGCAGGATCTCGACGACCACATAGGCCAGTGAGCCCGCCGCCGGCAACAGCGCGATGGCCCAGATCCATAGCGTGTTTCTACCCGTCTTGATGACGTGCACGATGAGGCCGGCCTGGACCGCAAGGGTCAATATGAAGATCAACGACACGAAAGCTCCGGAGCGCAACGAGCGCCCCAGCGGCGCCAACGCAAGGAGCATTGTAAGTCAGCGGCGCCTAAGCCGCTGCGATCCGCCCTATCGTTCCGCTACGCGAATCTTGCGCCGCAGATCCTTGCAATTGCCCCAGCCGATGTTCTCCAGCGAATACCCGAGCACGTGCTCGGACCGGATGTCCACGGTCACTTCCATTTCGCAGCCGTGAAACCCCACCGGCGCGCCCGCCGGCACATCGGCGAGGAACCACACATAGACGAGTTTGGTGGATGTAGTGTCGACCTTGCGCGGCTCGCCGAAAGCGTCGCGCAAGCGGCTCACCGGTTGGCCGACGTTGTCGGCGGCGATGCGGGGAATCGGCCGCACCGCGTAGTTCGAATGGCTGCAGCCGGCAAGCATCGAACTTGCGAGGATGAAGGCCGCGGCGACACGCAACATAGTTCCATTTCCCTGCCGGACAGTGGCAGCAGTGTCGCCCCAATGACGCTCCCGTGCCGCAGACTCAAGTCGCAGAATCCCAATTAAGGGCGGTCGCACTGGAATTATGTAATCGCAATGCATGGGTCATCCCGCGCGGCAGGTCCTCGGGATGGTGCACGGCGATGATCAACGTCAGCTTTTGCTGCATCAGCCGCTCGAGCAGGCGCTTCATGGCGGCGCGCTGCCGCGGATCGAGTCCGGTCAGCGGCTCGTCGAGCAACAGGATGCGCGCATCGGCGGCGAGTGCCCGCGCGAACAGGGCGCGGCGCAATTGCCCATAGGACAATTGCCGCGGCTGACGCTTGGCCACCGACAACAGCGCGAAGAATTTGAGCCAGCGGCGCGCATTTTTCCGATCCTCCGCGGTCGGCGCATCGTTGAGTCCTATGCTGGCATAACGGCCGCTCGCGACCAGATCGAATACGGTGACATTCACCGCGTAGTCGGTTTGCAGCTCCGGCGACACCAGGCCGGTCTGACGCTTCCACGCCTGGATCGGCGTGCCGCGCGGAAATCCGGTGCGTTCGATACGGCCGCCCAAGGCGGGCGACAGATCGCCGTACAGCAATTTGAGAAAGCTGGACTTGCCGGCGCCATTCGCACCGAACACCGCCCAGTGCTCGCCCGCGCGCAGTTCCCAATTGACGCGGCGCAGCACGGCGCGATAGTCGACGTACAAGTCGGCTTGGCGGATCCGCAGCAGCACCTGGCCGCCCGCCGCTCGCCGCGCACGAGGCAGCGAGCGCGGTGCGAGCGGCTTCGCCCGCGTTTTGGGCGGCGGCCTCTCCGCCGCGAGCCGGCCCAGGCGCTCGAGATCGGCTCTGCTCAGCCGTCCGATCGAGTGGACCTTTCCCGCGCGCAATTCGATCAGCCCCTGCGTCCCCCGGGGCACGTCCGCGGTGCGATGCGCGGATACCACCCACGACTGGCCGGCGGCACGCGCCCGGTCCAAGATCCCGTCGATCCGCGCACGGTACTCCGTGTCCAAGCCATTGTAGAACTCATCCAGCAGCAGCCAGTCCGGATCCTGGATCAAGCCGCGCGCCAGCAGTACCAGCCGCTTCTGGCCGTACGACAATGCCAGAAACCGGCGATTCGCCAGCGCGGTCAGGCCGCACAGTTCGAGCGTGCGGGCGACCCGCCGGCGTTCCGCCGCAGTGACCGGCTGCTGCAACAGATCGGTGCGATGCAGCCCGGTCGCGAGCACCTCGCGCACCTCGAGATTCCAGCCGTAGCGGGCGTACTTGTCCTGAAGTTCGGCGCCAATGTAAGCGATGCGCTGCTTCGCTTCGAGGACGTCGACCGTGCGGCGCCCGAGACGGTAGCTGCGCCGCTCGCGGCCGGTCGGCGTCGGCCACACGTCCGTACCGATGAGTTTGAGCAGCTGCGTCTTGCCGGCCCCGTTGCCGCCGACCAGCGCCCAGCGTTCGCCCGCTTTCAGCGCCAGCGACACATCCCGCAGCGCCCATTTGTCGCCACGCCGCACGCTGACCGCGTGCAGCGCGATGCTCAACCGGGGGCTCATGCGCCGAGGACCCGCCAGCTGCCCTCGTACACGATGACACGGCCGTCGCGCGCCAGCTTGATGAGGTGCGCCTCGAGAGTCAGTCTCGCCCACGAATGCCGCTCCGCCGGCACATCGTCGTAGACCGCCGGCGTCAATCGATCGAGCGTCGCGGCGCCCATTCGCCGGAGCGCATTCAGCACTTTGCTCTCGCGCGCCAAGCGGTGTCTTTTCAGCATGTCGAGCGCCCGCTTGGCGTCCTCGATCACGCTGCCGTGTCCGGGCGCGATGCGCTCGAAGTCATACGCATGCAGCTTCTCGAGCGATTGCATGTACGCGGACATATCGCCGTCGGGCGGCAGGATCACCGGTGAAACGCCCTCGAGCACATGATCGCCGGTGAACAGCAGGCGCTCGCTCTCGAGCAGGTAGCAGAGGCAGTTGGACGCGTGGCCGGGCGTGCGGATGGCCGTCACCGCAACGCCGCCCAGTTGCAAGCGCTCACCGTCGGCCGGGAGGTGCTCGGGTACGAAAGTCTCGTCCTGGCGGCCGTCGGCGGGCGGCGCCAAGCCGATCAGCCGTGCGCCGGTGCGTTCGGCCAGGATACGCGCCAACGGCGAGTGATCCGCATGGGTATGCGTGACCGCCACCCAGCGAATGGGCGCCTCGCACGCCCTCAAGATAGCCTGTAAATGCGCGGCATCGTTCGGCCCCGGGTCGAGGACGGCAATTTCGCGCGTGCCCAACAAATAGGTATTCGTCCCCGGTCCGGTCATCAAGCCGGCGTTCGGCGCGACGATCCGCCGGACGCCCGCGGTCAAGGGCACCGCCTCTCCGGGCGTCAATCGTAAATTCATGGCCTCCATCCGTAACTGCAAGTTATCGACGCCTGTCTGCGATCTCCGTCGCATTTTGACATAGTTGCGATGATCGCCGGAGCAGCTACACTGGCGGCATGTCGAACCCTCCGAACGCTAGGCGACTGGGTGGCGCTCCGTCCTGGGAAGAGCTGTCGCGACCCGATCCGGAACAGAACCAACGGTTCCTGGCCGAATCGTTGTCGTTGCTGCTGGCCGATCTGCTGCGCTCCGTCCTGTCCGATGCCAGCCCGGCGCTGCCGGCGGATGAGGGCGCGGTCGAGCGCTACCGCAACCTGGCCGACTCGCTGGCGGACGGCGAATCGCGCCGCCGCACCAGTCTCGGTATCACCCGGGCCGGCCTCGCCAAGCGCTGCGTCACCTGGTTGAAGTTGCTGCTGACTCCGCCGCCGAACTCGACTGCCGCGGCTCCAATGCGCGAATTTGTCGATGCGCTGGGCCTGTTTCCCGCACTGTTCGACAGCGAGCCGTCGGCACGCTCCCGCCGTGCACGGCTCACCTGGCTGTTGACCCACGATCGGCGATTGGATGCGAGTACCCGGGAGGCGGCAACGGCGTTGATCGAGGCCTGCGAGCATTTGGGGGTTTTGCTCTGGCCCGATGCGGAAACGGCCTGATTAGAGTTCTCCAGCTTCACGGAGTGCTGTAGTTCGTGGTCGTGGTGCGCGTATAATGTTGGGTCCTGTCCCTTCGCGTGCCGGCCGGAGTTTTGAATGCAAACGCCTTCCCCACCTGAACCCACCAATGCCCCGGGCCCGGCTCCCGACAAGTCCCGTTTCAAGTTCCAGAAACTGCTGCAGCCGTTTACGCTCGAACGCGCGGTCGTTGCACCCGTTATCTGGTTCTTTTTGGACTGGCTGGTGCTGGGTGTTGCCATCGCGAGTCTGTTGGTGGTCGAGCCCTGGTGGGTCAAGGTATTCGCCTCGCTGGTCGCGGCCGTGTGGATTGCGCGCCTGTTCGTCATCGGCCACGACGCCTGCCATGGCTCGTACACGCCGAATAAGACGTTGAACAAGTGGATCGGCCGTATCGCCTTCCTGCCGTCGTTGACGCCGTTCAGCTTGTGGGAGGTCGGACACAATCTGGCGCACCATGGCTTCACGAATTTGAAGGGCCGCGACTATGTGTGGACCCCCTACTCACCGCTCGAATTCGCGCGCCTGCCCTGGGGCCGCCGCCAGCTCGAACGCGTGTATCGCAGCGGCGTCGGTCAGGGCGTGTATTACATGATCGAAATGTGGTGGAAGAAATTATTCTTCCCCGGCCGCAAGCACGTCACGACGCGCCGTGCCAGCCACACCGTCGATAGCTGCTTGGTCACCGGCTTTGCGGCCCTGTGGATCGGGGGGCTCACGATCTGGGGCGTGTACAGCGGCAAATCGGTCTGGTCGCTCCTGGTCTTTGGTTTCGTCGTGCCGTTTTTCCTGTGGAATTGCCTCATGGGATTCGTGGTCTACGTGCAGCACACGCATCCGCGCGTCGCGTGGTACGAACGTCGCGACGAGTGGACCGCCAATGCCGGCTACGCAACGACCACGGTGCACATCAAGCTGATGCGTCCGCTCGACGGATTGATTCACTACATCCTGGAGCACGGTGCGCATCACGTGAACATGGGCATTCCGCTCTACCGGCTGAAGGAGGCCCAGGCGCGGCTCAGCGCCACGTTGGACGAACGGCTGAATTCGGAAGTCTTCACCTGGCGGTACTACTGGAATACGGTGCGGCGCTGCAAGTTGTACGATTTTGCGCAGCACGTATGGACCGACTTCGATGGCCATATCACCTCCAAGGCGCTCGTCCAGTCGCGCTAGCGGTCGGCGATCCGCCTGGAATCGCGCCATACCGTCCTTGTCGTCAGCTGAGCTCTGAGCATACCGAGGCCGACCGAAACCCTACCCTTGGCTGAAAACACCGAGGGCTCAGGCTCGATCGAACATCATGGCTCATGGTCACGCGTAGAACCTTATCTTAAGTGCCATTCAGGCTAAGGTCCCTTGCGCCGAGAGCTAGCCGGTGTTTGTGGAGGTGGCTGATGGGTTCTCCTCGCTCGGTCGACGCGACTGCGAGGGAGGGTTTTCGTGCAACAGCCGATTGATGCAATCGAGAAATTTCTCCGCGACGACGGGTTTGCTGAAAATGTCCAGACTTGCGCTACGCTGGGTGTCCGCCATGCGCGGCGAGGTGTCTCCCGTCACGAGAACGGCCGGAATCGGGTGCCCCACCAGTTCGCGCAGTTCGCGAATGACATCGATGCCCGACTGGTTCGATCCCAGATGGTAATCCGACACGATGAGATCCGGCATCTGCCCATGCTGCTCGATCGCTGCCCGCGCGGAGTCCAATCCTCGGGCGGAAAGCACGGCATGGCCTTCCAGTTCCAACAGCATCTGCGTCGCACGCGCCACGGATACTTCGTCGTCGACGAGCACGATCAATGCGCTCGGGGCTTTCTCGATTGTCGTACTGTTGTCGGGCAGAGGGGCATGATGGATACGAGATCCCCGCGGCATCGTCAATCCAAAGCACGAACCACGACCCATCTCGGAGTCGACTTCGATCGTGCAGCCGAGCAATTTTGCGATCCGGCGCACGATGGCGAGGCCAAGCCCAAGACCTTCGCGTTTCCCGCCCGACGCCGGGGCGAGTTGCTGAAACTCCTCGAAAATCCTTTCTCGATCGTCCAGCGGAATACCGATGCCCGTATCCAGCACTTCGATTCGCACCCCGGCGTAATGGTGCAGACAGCGTAGATGCACGAGTCCCACACGCGTATAGCGAATGGCATTCGCGACGAGATTCTGGACGAGCTGCTCCAGGAGTCCCCCGTCCGTATGCACGATCTCATCGCAGTCATCGACGATGAGCTCAAGACCTTTTTCCCGCGCTTCTTCCTCGAAGGAGGCCCGCAGATGGCGAAAGATTGCCTGCACAGAGTGGTCCGCCATGTCGGGCCGTATGGCACCGGACTCCAGCTTGTTGATGTCGAGCAGCGCATTCACCAGATCCGACATTGAGGAGAGCGACTCCTGCTGCGCGGCGGCCGCCGCTACGGCGCGCGGATCCGTGGACGTCTTCCGTAGGACGCTGTTCAACAGAATCAGGGATTGCAGCGGTTGTCGCAGATCGTGACTGGCGGTAGCGAGGAAGGTGCTCTTGGCATGATTCGCGCGCTCGGCTTCATTCCGGGCCGCGCGCAGATCCTCGAGCATCTGCCGGCGCTCACTGACGTCGCGAATCGTACTTGAGATCAATAGTCCATGCGCGGTTTGAATGGGACTTAAACTGACCTCCACGGGAAATTCCGATCCGTCGTGTCGGCGCGCATACAGTTCAAGCTTGCCGCCCATGGGGCGCACGCGCGGTGCGCCACGATAATCTCGACGGTGGACCGGATGCATCGTGCGCAGTCTCTCTGGCAAAAGCATCTCGACTTTCTGACCACGCAGTTCGTTACGGTCGAAACCGAACAAGACTTCTGTTTGCCGGTTCACATACGCGATCACGCCGTTCTCGTCGGCGACGACCAGAGCATCCGGACCCGAGTCGAGCAGCTCACCGATGTGGTCGGAGATGAGTTCCATGATGTGATCCATGCTGGCCAATGATGCGACTACTGCATGTCGCCGGGAATCAAGTATATATCCGCTCGTGAAACAATCCGAATAATGGCCAAGCCCAAGCATCGGGGTTCCCTCGCAGTCCGCGGCCGCCATGCGGAAGGTGCGACAAAATGCTGGCTTGGGGCGCCTCAAGCGGGGAGCTTCGCGTGTTCATCCGAGGCACTCCAACGAGAAGGATTGGGCTCCGTGAAGAGTTGAGGATACCGTTGTCTTAGGTGTTTCACAGAGCAGTCATGAGTGCAGGTCAAGACTGTGCGTCCGGGGGTTCTTCTCGTGGGTTTCGGGGCGCTCGATGCCTTCGATGGCTATGTTTCGTACCGTCTTCTCGATGAGACCGCTCTCGCCGATCAAATCGGGGAGGAGCGCGCCCGCGCCGTTTCCGTCACGCGGGGCCGCCGGCCGGCGGCGCATCGAGCGACGGCCGCCATAAATGCGCTCCGTCGTGTTCGACCACATCGATGCGCGTATCGAACGCCGCCGACAGCCAGTCGCCGGCCAGCGCTTCCGGCACCGTCCCGTGTCCGACGAGGCCGCGCGCACCGATGACGATGAGCCGATCCGCGGCAAGCGCCAGCGATAAATCGTGGATGGCGCTCACCACGCAAACGCCGTTGACGCGCGATTGCTCCCGCAGCAGACGCACCACATCCTCCTGATGCGGCGGATCCAGGTGCGTCGTCGGCTCATCGAGCAGCAAGACCTTGGCCTCGACTGCCAGCGCCCGCGCCAGATACACGCGCTGCCGCTCGCCGCCCGACAGGCTCGACAGCCGGCGCTGCATCCACGCCAGCGAGCCGGTGGCGATCATGGCGCGACGGATCGCCGCATCGTCGGCTTGCTGCCGGGCGCCGAGCCAGCCGCCGTGCGCGAACCGGCCCAGACTCACCACCTCCGAGCCCGTCAAATCCGTGCTGCTCGACGACTGCGCCAGCCATGCCAGGCGGCGGGCGCGCTCGCGTCGCGGCCACGAATGCAGATCGCGCCCGTGCAGCGAAATCGTTCCCGAGCGAGCCCGTAACAGCCCCGCCAGCGCCCGCAACAGCGTCGACTTGCCGCAGCCGTTCGGCCCCACCACGGCGCTCCAGCGCCCGGCCGCGAAATCCACCGAGATACCGTCGAGCACGGTCCGCGAGCCGTAGCTCAGCGTCAGGTGGCGGCACGACAACGCGCCAGGCGCGACGGGTGAGGCGGCCTCAACCATCGCGATTTCTGCGCCACAACAAGAGCACCAGATAGCCGCCGCCGACGCACGCCGTGACCGCGCCCACCGGCAGCTCGGCCGGGCGCACGATCCAGCGGCTCAAGAGGTCCGCCGCCTGCAGCAACACCCCACCGCACAGCGACGCGGCGATCAGCAACTGCCGATGATTGACCGCCAGCGTCTCGCGCACCAGATGCGGCGCCATCAACCCCACGAATCCGACGATACCCACCTGTCCCACGGCCGCGGCGGTGCCGAGCGAGACGATCCCGAGCAACGTCAGACGCAGGATCGGGATCGACAGGCCCAGGGACTGCGCCGTGTCCTCGCCGAGCGTGAGCGCATCGAGACCGCGCGACAGCAAGAGGGTGGGTATCAGGCAGACCCAGAACACGACGCCCAGCAGCGTCGCCGAGGACCAGCTCAGAAAACCCGTGCTGCCCAGAATGAACGTCTGCATGGCCCGCCAGATGTCAGGCTTGGTGAGCAAGACCAGCGAGGTGACCGCGCTCAACACGAACGCGATGACGATGCCGGCGAGCAGCAAGCTCGCCGTTTGCAGCACTCCCCGCGACAGCACGATCGTCAGCGCCGTGGCAGCCGCGGCTCCCAGGCAGGCGGCGCCCGTCAGCCCCAATTTTCCGGCCCACGCCAGTTCACCGATGGTCGAGTCCGCGGCGATCAGGCTGATCGCGACGCCCAAGGCGGCGCCGGACGCGGTCCCCAGCAAGTACGGTTCGGCGAGGGGATTGCGAAACACGCCCTGCGCGGTCGCGCCGCACAGACCGAGCAATGCGCCGACGCACCAGGCGCCCAGGGTTCGCGGCAACCGGATCTGCCAAAGCACCACCGAGGACCGGCCATCGGGCGACAGCAGCCAGTGCCAGGACGTCTCGATGCTCGACGTGCCGACGAAGAGGCTCGCGCACGCCAACAGCAAGGCAAGCGCGAGGCAGCCGGCGAGCCACGCCATGAGGCGCGTCGACTGGCTCACGGGCCGAGCCGGTCGAGACAATCGGCGAGCGCTCGCATACCCTCGGGAACCCGGGGTCCGGGCCGCACGATGGTGTCGCTCGTCGCGGCGTCGAACAAGCACAGCCGATGCTCTTTCACCGCGCGCAGCCTGTCCCAGCCCGGGCGTTCGGCGAGACGCGATGCTTCCGCGGGAGACACGAAGATCACGTCGGGATCGTGGCGTACGACGTACTCGGGGTTGAGCTTCGGGAAAGGACCCAGATCGTTCGTCACGATATTGCGCGCCCCCAGCCGCGCGAGCAGTTCGCCGATGAACGACCCCGGGCCCGCCGCATACGGCGCCCGATCGACTTCGAAGTACACCGTGGGTCCCGCTCCCCGCCGGCGCGCCGCCCGGCGCCCGAGTTCGAGCACCGCAGCGTCTATGGACTGCTCCAGAGCCGCGGCGCGGTCCGGTACACCCAAGATTCGACCGATGATGGTCAGCGTGCGCCCGATGTCGGCGTAGGTCTGCGACTCGAGCGCGAACGTCCGCACGCCCAATTCGCGCAAGCGCCCCGTGATCCGTTGCGAATGACTGATGAGAATCAGGTCGGGTCTGAGGCTCACGATGGCTTCGACGGAGGCATCATCCAGTCCGCCGGCTTTGGGCAGCGCTTGGACCTGCGCCGGCCAATTGGAGAACCGATCGGTGGCGACCAGCCGATCGCACGCGCCGAGCGCGCACACCGTCTCGGTGAGCGAGGGCAGCAACGTGACGATGCGCCGCGGGTAGCTTGCGAACGCAACGTCGCGCTGCAGATCGTCGCGCAGCACGAAACTGCCGGACTGTGCCGCGGCGCATCCTACCAGCGCGAGCAGAATTGCCGTTGCCCGTACGAGCCTCACCGAAAGCCATAGCGAGTGGCGACAGAAACAGAGCGTCCTGCCGTGTTATAGCCGCTGGCGAGTTCGTATCGCCGATTGAGCGCGTTCTCTAGTCGCGTAGAAACGGACCACGCCGGCGTCAAATTGAGCTTGCCGTAGATTGCAGCGAGCAGGTAACCACCGTCCTGCATGGGATCGCTGCTGACTACATCGAGGTCAGGTCGCGGCCCCGCCAGCAGCAACTCCATGCCGATCTCGCCGGTGCCGATCTTGCGTGCTCCCGCCAGCGTAAAGCTGTGCTTGGCCCGACGCAGCAGTTGCGTATCATCGACAAGATCCCGTGGATCCTGGAGACTGCCTTCTGCGCGCACCGACCATGGATCGAGACGCAAATCCCAGCTGGCCTCGAGGCCGCGAATACGCGCTCGGTCGACATTCCTGTTCTCGCCGCCATAAACCCGATTGGCCGGGTCATTGACGAACTCGATGAGATCGGTGATCGTGTTTTGAAACGCTGCGAAGGTGACTTCTTGGTTGGAGTCGATGCGTGACTTGATGCCGACTTCGAAATTGCGCGAACTTTCCGGCAACAGGTTCGGCGTGCCGCCATCGCCGAATCGATCGGTTGCGGAAGGCGCACGAAATGCGGTTCCCGCCGACGCTATCAATAACGTGTTGGCTGTGACCGCATAGCCATACTCGGCATTCCAAGTCGCGTGGTCGCCGAACTCCGAGTAATGCGCGACACCGGTCGCGAGCAACACGCGGCTTCGTCCAAACTCGAGCTGATCCTGCAGATAATAGGTCTGCGCATGGGTGTCGACCGAGTAGCCGGTGCCGTAGCTCAGTGAGTTCGTGTGTTCGTTGTAAACAATGGCACCGAAAGTGAGGGTCTGTTTGAGCCAATCGCCGGCAATCTTTACGTCGTTCTGCCAGTCGAGTGTGCCACGCGAGGTGTAGTCGAAGTCACCCTCGTCAGTCGCGGCATAGGGATCATTCTGCTCCTGGCGCAGATCGTCCACGACTCGACTCAAGGTAAGTCGAGTGTGCCAGATATCCGTTACGTCGCCGCTCGCATGCACCGCGAATACGCTGTTTGTGAAATCCTCATTGAGCGGTGTAAATGACTGGAACGCCGTAAAGTCCGCCTTATATACGGCGTTCGCGTACTGCGTCGCGCCCGTCGCTTGGTAGTAGCGCGCGCCCAATTCCATATCGCCGATATGCGTGGTGATGGCGGCGGTACCGGATAGATTTCTGTAGCCGCTGTCGAGCGTGTCGGCGGCGTATGTCGGAAATCCGGCGCTCTGCTGGCCGGTCAGAGCGGCCTGAACGGCGGTCCCACCGACGGCATAGTTGCCATCGACGGTGAATTCGCCGGTTCCATAGCGGCCATAGGAGAGCATGATGTCGGCGCCGGAAGAGCCGTCGGTCCGGGTGATGAGATTGACGACTCCACCGATGGCGTCAGTGCCATAAATTGCAGAGCGCGGGCCCTTTACAATCTCGATGCGGTCGAACAACTCTGGTGAAAGGTTCATGAGTGGCGCAAGCGCTTGCGTCCCTGAATTGATGCGAACTCCATCGATCATCACGATCGACTGATCGCTGTTGGTACCGCGGATGAAGAGACTTAGCGGCTGGCCCGGGCCGCCCGTGCGACCAACGTCGAGCCCCGCATGAAAACGCAGGACATCGCCAACGTCCACCGCGAGCGAATCCTCGAGAGCGGCTCGGCCGATCAACAGGACAGGCTCCAAGGCCTTGTCAACGGGCTCTGGGACGCGCGTTGCAGTCACAACTACTTCGTTGACGGAAGCATCGGGGTAGTCGGCGGCTAGCGAACGCGCGGCAGTTAGGCAAAGCAATACGCAGGCTGCATTCGCGCCCGACCAGACATTGATGGCCATGGCTAACTCTCCATGACATGCTCGCCCGCACGCCACGTTCAGATCAAGTCGCCGCGGGACAGAGGTGGACGTCCGCCAATGCGCAGATAGCGCCGGCGCCGCCCGGCGCCCTTCGCACCGCGGTTCGTCGCCAGGCCGGTCTCCGGACTTACGAGCTGCCATGCATTGTAAGCATGGCGGCACCGTCACCTTCCCGAGCCCTAAAGGCTCAGTGGTTGCCGCTCCATATGGAACGACTGACTGTGTTACCGCTCGATCACCGTTGCGGGGGCAGCGTGAGAATTGCACGCTTGAGCGTGAGTACTCACTTCCCGTTTAACCAAACTGCAGAGCAGTCCAGCACCTGACGCGCGCATATTGCTGGGGGCTTGGGTTGTCTGTCAACTGTGGGTGGGCCATCCTCCGATGGGATAGGAGGCTGATCGGCGCCCGCGCAGTCTGCCACGAGACTGCACGGGCCGATCGAGAATTGATTTCTGACCGATATTATCCCTTCAATATCTTCGCGTGATGCCGCAAATGATCGGCCATGAACGTCTGGATGAAGTAATAGCCGTGGTCGTAGCCTTCCTGCATGCGCAGGGTGAGCTTCTGTCCCGACTTCGCGGCGGCGGCGGAAAACTTCTCCGGCAACAATTGTTGATCCTTGAGGAACTGATCCGCGGTGCCCTGATCGATGAGCATGGGCGTCGGGAACGCCTTGCGCGCGACGAGCTCGCTCGCATCGTGCTCGCGCCACGTTGCCTGATCCGCGCCCAAGTAGTTGGTGAAGGCTTTCTGGCCCCAGGGACACTGCATGGGCGCGCCGATCGGCGCGAAGGCCGACACGGACCGATACTGCTGCGGATTGCGCAACGCGATGGTCAAGGCGCCGTGGCCGCCCATCGAATGCCCGAAAATACCGCTGGCAGCGGCCAGCGCCGGCAGCTCCGCCGCGACCAATTCGGGCAATTCGCGAACGACATAGCTGTACATCCGATAATTCGCCGACCACGGAGCTTGCGTCGCATCGACGTAGAAGCCGGCGCCCTGTCCGAAATCCCACTTGTCGGCGTCGCCCGGGATCCGCGGCTCGCGCGGGCTCGTATCCGGAGCGACCAGCATCAGCCCCAGTTCCGCGGCGACGGCTTGCGCATGCGCCTTGGTCGGAAACGTCTCATCCGTGCAGGTCAATCCGGCCAGGTAGTACAGCACCGGCACCTTGCCGCTCTTCGCCTGAGGCGGAAGATACACGGAGAACTTCATGGGTCCGCGGGTTTCGCGCGAATCGTGTTTGTAGAATTGTTGCGTGCCGCCAAAGCACGCATGTTCCGATACCAGTTGAATTGTCATAAATACACCGTCACGCTGCGAGGGATTTGAGGACAGTACCCTAAAACAACCCCGGCCGACTTGGAAGCTGTACATGAACATCGAATTTACCGCCATCGAGGCCCGCGTCATCGGCTGCCTGATCGAAAAAGAGATCACCACCCCGGACCAGTATCCGCTGTCGCTGAACGCGCTCACCAATGCCTGCAACCAGAAAACCAATCGCGACCCGGTGCTCGAGCTCACCGAGGCCGCCGTCCAGCAGACGGTGGACGGCCTCATGCGAAAACACCTGGTGAGCGACAAGTCGGCAGGCTACGGCGGCCGGGTGACGAAGTACAAGCATCGGTTCTGCAACACCGAATTCGGTCCGCTGAAGTTCTCGAAGCAGGAACTCGGAATTCTCTGCGTGCTATTGCTGCGCGGACCGCAGACTCCGGGCGAACTGCGCACGCGCACCAATCGCCTATGCGAATTCGCGGACGCGGCCCAAGTCGAAGCGGCACTCAAAGGCCTGATGGAGCGTGAGGACGGCCCGTTCATCGCGCGCCTGGCACGAGCGGCGGGCTCGCGGGAATCGCGCTATGCGCATCTGTTCTCCGGAGCCATCGAATCGGCGCCCGAACCCGCCGAAGAGGATCAGCCGGCCGCGGGTTCGTCGCTCAGCCAGCGCGTGACGCTGCTCGAGGAACTGGTGGCGCAGCTGCGAACGGAAATCGACGCGCTGAAAAATTGACGCCCAGGGGTGCTGGGCGCGGAGCGGGGTCGAGCCGCGCGCGGTCACGGCCCCGATATCTTTGCCGTGCGCCGCGTCACGGCGGCAGCGATGCGGTCTGCTTGGCGATGCCTTCGCGTTCCTGCAGCCATTTGTCGAACGCCTCGACATCCGAGACGCGCATGCCGTTCGCGTTGGCCCGATGTTCGGTGGCCCAACGCTGCATCGCCGACATGAGTTCGTCGGCCAGCTTCCGGTCGTGGTTGAACAAATCCATGTACGCGCTCTTCGCCTCGTCCAGTCGATCGATGGCCACGTAGGCTTCCGCGCGATGTTCGATGGCCTCGAGCAGGTCCGGCTTCAAGGCCAGCGTATGGTTGTAATCGTCGACCGACTCGGCGTACGCGCCCAGACGGAGGTGCACGTAGCCCACGTTGTTCCAGGCCTCGTACATGTCGCCCTTGTTGCTCAGCGCTTCGGTGAATTGATCGAGCGCACGCCCATACGCATCGTTCTTCTTGACCAGCGCGCCGTTTTTCTTGTCCTCGTTGGGCGCGCTTACGGCCTCGGCCTCGTAGTTCTTGGCTTTGTTCAAGGATTTCACGCCGGCGTTGTAGGCCTTCTGCGCCGCGGCATCCGGTTTGTCGACGCGCGGCGTGCTCTGGATCTCCTCGCCCGGCTGGTTCATCCCGCCGCCGCCGCCCGGGCGGCCCATTCCCTGCCCGCCATAGCCACCCTGGCCACCCATCCCGCCCATTTGGCCGCCGGCCATCGCGATGTTCGAACCCAGCGCCAGAATGGCCGTCACGAGAGCGGCGCGACCGATGAAAATCCGTGGCATGTTGCCCTCCGAGCGGCAAATTTTTGAACTGTGGAGTAGTGATCTCATGGGCTGCAATCTTAGGTTTTTACCGCTCCTCGCGTCGACCTTTTTCAGCCACCGGCCGCGGCCCGCCCTCCTTGGGTTCATTCACGCTCGCTCACGTGCACTTGCACGGTCAACTCGCCGGCCGTCGCGAAGCGCAGCGTGAGCGGAAAATCGGTACCGGGAGCCAACGGGCCGCGCAGGCCGACCAGCATGACGTGCACGCCGCCGGGCTCGATCTTCACCGTCGCGTGCGGCGGACAATCCAATACGGCCAGCTGGCGCATCTCCATCAATCCGCCGACCGTGCGGCTTTCATGGATTTCGGCGCTTTTTGCCGCGGGACTGCTCGCGGCAACGAGGCGATCCTGGCGCGACCCTCGATTCGTGATCGAGAAGTACACCACGCCGGAGGACGCCACCGGCGGGGTCGGCCGGGACCAGGGTTGCGCGATCGACAGATTGCCGATTTGAAAGTCGCCGGCAGGCGACGCGCCGGCGCCACAGAACGCCGCGAGCGCGATGGCAGCGGCACCGATCGAATGATTCTTCATGCGCACCGCCGCAGTATGCGCGCGCCAGCTCCGGAAACAGAAACGCCCCGGCCGCCGTGAAGCGGCCGGGGCGCGACCTTACCCAATGCTACTTGGTGGTCGAAGGCGCGGCGGCCTTCTTGTGCTTTTTGTGCTTCTTGGCAGGCTTCGCGGTATCCGACATGGCGCCGGAAGCGGCGGGCGCATCGGCCGACATCGGCGCGGCGCTCTTCGGCATATCGGCAGCCAGCGCACCGGCGGCGAGGCCCAGGGTCAACAAGGCAGAGGCAATCACGATTCCAGACTTATTCATAGCGTCTCCAGCGGTGGGTAAACTCAAGCGGGTGGAAGAATACGCCGGATCCGGAACATTCATCCGAGATGAAGATCATTTCACAAACAGCGCGGAACCATTTCGCGGCGCCGCCGCTCATGCCACCGACGCGGTGCGGCGGCCCTTCGCGAGAACGTGCCAGACCAGATAGGCCACGATGGCGCAGTTGGCGATCACTACCGCCGCCTTGCCGAGATTGGGCCGGCTGAAAAATTCCCAGATCTCGAGCGGTATCAGGGAGGCGGTAATGATGGTGGTCAGCCATTCCGCCCAACGCTTTTGCATCCAAAGGCCGACGCCCTCGACGGCAAACACCGCGGCATACGTCAGGGTGACGAAACGCAATTTGTGAATGTTCGATTCGCTCAAGCCGCTGAACCATTGCAGTGCCCGGGTCACGACTTCGTGTTCGAGCCCCGACGGCCGCGCCTGCACCCACGTCACGAGCTTGGCCGACAGCGACGCATCGTGCAGCCGCAGCTCGCCGTAGGCCGCCAGCAGCAACAGCAGCACTTTCACCAGCTTGTACAGCGCTATCGTGCGCAGCATTCCGAAGCGCGGCGCAGGCGCCTGTCCGTCCTCAGGGATCACGGTGCTAGGCCTGACCCGCGGGCGGCTGGAACTCGAGCGTGGCGTCGAGCAGCGCCGGAATGTCGAAGACCGCCCGCTCATTGTCGATGACCAGCGGCGCGACGCCGGCTGCCGCCACGAGCGCGGCCGGCACCTGAATGCGGTCGCGTTCGCGCGTTACGGTCCAGGTCTCGAGCCGCTTGTCTTGAAACGCCAGGTTGAGCGCGCCCCAGCGCAACAGCGCGGCACGCGCCAGCGGGGTATCGCCGCCCCACTGGCGCTGCGCCAGCGTCATCGCGGAGCTGGCCGCGATCAGGCCGTGCGGCAACATCATGAGATCCTGAATGTATTTCACCATTTCGTCCGGCGGAACATGCAGGTCCAGGTAAAGGGATGCCGAATCGCTCATGGCACCCATTTTAGGTCGGATTCTCCAGACTGAACATGGCATTCTCGTCGTCGTAGGCGAACGCCTCGGCGTAGCGCGCCCAGCGAACCACGGCGCGCAGCGTCTGGTCGGCGGCTTCTTCGCTCATGAAATCTTCCAATTCGTCGATGAACCGGCTCTTTCTGGCGGAATGCGACGCCCGTTCGTCCAATACCCGGCGGATATGCGCCGCCAAAGGCACGTACGACAGCAAATGCCGGAGAAAAATCCGTTTGCGCTCGTCGAGGGAGGAGTGCGCAAAGGCAAGGCCATCCTCCGACAGCTTCAGATCGCCGCCCTCGACCTCGGCGAAACGCAGCAACTGCAAGGTTTCCGCGACCGGGAACAGCTCATCGATCTCCATTTGCAGATCCGATGCAATCTTGGGCAGGTCCGCGGTGCCGTTGAAGGGTGCGGCCGCGACCGCCTCCATGAGACCCGAGAGCAGGTTCGTGGAGACCTGCGGCAGGACGCTGCCTATCCCCAAGCCGGGAAAGCGCTCCGTGCGGCCGCCCACCACCGTGCCTTTGGGACGCGCGGTCATTTCGACGTAAATGCTCTCCACCAATTCGCGGAAACTGGGGTCCAGACGGTTGCGGGGCTGCGGCAGCGACACCTTGATTTCACTCAAGATTCGCCCCGGATTGCTGCCGAACACCAGGATGCGGTCGCACATCAGGACCGCCTCCTCGATGTTGTGGGTGACCAGAATGACCCCCTTGATCGGCATGCGGCCCTCCCCCCACAGATCCAGGAAGTCCGTGCGAAGAGTCTCCGCGGTCAATACATCGAGCGCCGAAAACGGCTCGTCCATGAGCAAGATGTTCGGATGGACGACCAGCGCCCGGGCGAAGCCGACGCGCTGCCGCATACCGCCCGACAATTCACGCGGATAGGCCGACTCGAAACCGTCCAGGCCGATCAGATCGATGGCCGCCAGCGATCGCTTGCGGATTTCCGCGCGCGGCATGCGCTGCGCCTCGAGGCCCAAAGCGACGTTCTCGAACACGGTGAGCCACGGAAACAGGGCAAAACTCTGGAATACCATGGCGATGCCCGGCGCCGGCCCGGAAATCGGCTGGCCCAGGTAGCTGACTTGACCGGCAGTCGGCTCGGAGAGGCCGGCGATCAGGCGCAGCAGCGTCGATTTGCCGGAGCCGGAGCGGCCCAACAGGCCGACGATCTGCCCCTCGCGCAGCTCCAGGTTCATGCCCTCCAGCACCAACAGCTCGGCCCCGTCCGGCTTGGGGAAGGCCTTGCGCACGTCGGTACACTGAAGTAGTGGAGAATTGTTCATGCCTGGAATCCGTCAGGTGAGTCGATATTTGCGCTCGGCGTAATAATACAAGGGTCGCCAGAACAGCCGGTTTATCACCACCACGAACAAGCTCATGGTACCGATGCCCAGCACGATGCGGTGAAAATCGCCGGCGGTCGTGGCTTCCGCGATGTACGAGCCAAGACCGCGCGCCCGCACTTGGGTGTCGCCCCACGTGGCAAGCTCGGCCACGACGGCGGCGTTCCACGATCCGCCGGAGGCGGTGATTGCGCCCGTCACATAGAACGGAAGAACGGCAGGCAACGCGACCTTGCGCCACCACAGCCAGCCGGTAACTTTGAAGTTCGCGGCGACATAACGCATCTCGGCGGGAATCGCCGACGCCCCGGCGATGACGTTGAACAAGATATACCACTGAGTGCCCAGAATCATCAGCGGGCTCAGGTAAATATCCGGATTGAGCTTCCACGTCACGATGCCGAATACCGCGATGGGAAACAACAGATTGGCGGGAAACGCGGCCATGAATTGGGCGATGGGTTGGACGAATTGCGCCGCGCGCGGCCGCATCCCCACCCACACGCCGATCGGCACCCACACCAGGCTCGCAAATCCGATCAGTATGAAGACCCGCAGCATGGTGAGGGCGGCCAAGCCGCAGACCTGCAACGCCTCGATGAGCGGCGTGTTGCGGATCAGCACCGCGATGATGTGCCAAAACCCGAGGACGACGGCGGCGACGACCAAGGATACCCACAACAGATCGAGGCTGCGCCTCTTCTTGTGGACCACCGCCTCGACCGGGACTTCATCGGAGCGCTTGACCACGCGGCTGGTCCACAGCACGGCCGAATGAAAGGCCACCGTCGCCGCCAGGATCAAGCGCGAGCGGCGCATCATGGTGAGCGCCCAGGACTCCGGTACCCGCACGCCGGGCTCCTGTTCCACGCGAAACCGGTCCACCCATGCCACCAGCGGCCGGAACAGCACCTGGTCGTACAGCAGAATCACGATCAGCATGGTGAAGATCGCCCAGCCGATCGCCGCCAGATTCCTTTGAGCGATCGCGAGGGCGATGTAGGAGCCGACGCCCGGCAGCGCAATGTTGGTATGCCCGACGGTGATCGATTCCGATGCGACCACGAAAAACCAGCCGCCCGACATGGACAGCATCATGTTCCAGATGAGCGCCGGCAATCCGAACGGCACTTCCAACTGCCAGAAACGCATCCAGGGCGACAGCCGGAAAGACTCGGCGGCCTCAGCCAGCTCGATCGGCACGGTGCGCAACGATTGGTAGAAACTGAACGCCATATTCCAGGCTTGACTGGTGAATATGACAAAAATGGAGGCGAACTCGGCGCCCAGCACCCGGCCGGGCGCCAGCGACAAGAAAAACACCACGGTAATGGATAGAAAACCTAGAATTGGCACCGACTGCAGGATGTCCAGAATGGGGACCAAGAGTTTGCCGGCGCGCTCGCTTTTCGCCGCCCAGGTTGCGTAGGTCAGCGTGAACACCAGCGACAACGCGAGACCGGCGAGCATGCGAAAGGTGGTGCGTGCCGCATATTCGGGCAAGTGGATGGGATCGAGCGAGATCGGCGTCAAATTGAGCTGCGACAGCGGCGCGAACAGCCCCCGCGACGTCTCGCCCAGGAAGGCGATGAGGCCGATGACCACGATGAACGCCAATACGTCCCAACGCGTCGCGAGTTCGCGCAGAAAGACGAAGGGTTCGAAACGTTTCATCCGCGCATTCTCGCAGGACAGGCGACGAACTAGCTAGTAGGGTACGCAGTCCCAGGCACAACCGGGCTCATCTTTAGTAGAACGCGAAATGCAAAACAGCATGGTTACGAATACGGTGGCCGAGTCCCCAGGCGAACGGACCCGCTTCAAAGTTCTCGGTGCCATCAGCTTTTCCCATTTTCTCAACGACATGATTCAGTCGTTGATCGTTGCGATCTATCCGCTGTTGAAGGGCGAATTCCATCTGGATTTCGTGCAGATCGGCGCGATCACGCTGACCTATCAACTATGCGCGTCGGTGTTGCAGCCCATCATCGGCGTGTATACCGACAAGAATCCGAAGCCATATTCGTTGAGCATCGGCATGAGCTTCACTCTCGTCGGCCTGGTGACGCTGTCGCTGGCGCCCAATTACGCCTGCGTGCTGGTCGCGGCCGCGCTGATCGGCACGGGTTCCTCGATCTTTCATCCGGAATCCTCGCGCATCGCGCGCCTGGCGTCGGGCGGGCGGCACGGGCTCGCGCAATCCATCTTCCAGGTCGGCGGCAACGCCGGCAGCGCCACCGGACCGCTGCTGGCCGCGTGGATCATCATTCCTCACGGGCAGCGCAGCGTGTCCTGGTTCGCGTTCGCCGCGCTGCTCGCCATCGGCGTATTGTGGAACGTGGGCGCGTGGTACAAGCGGCAGCATCTCTCCCGCGCCGCCCGCTCCAAACCGCGCAGCGCCGCGGCCGGCTCCGTGTCCTCGCGGCGCGTCGCCTGGTCGGTCGGAATCCTTCTGATCCTGATCTTCTCGAAATACTTCTACATGGCGAGCATCACCAGTTATTACAGCTTCTACCTCATCGACAAATTTCATTTGCCGGTGCAGTCGGCGCAGCTTTATTTGTTCGTGTTCCTGCTCGCGGTGGCGCTCGGCACCTTGTTCGGCGGACCGATCGGCGATCGCGTGGGGCGCAAGCGCGTCATTTGGTTTTCGATCCTCGGCATTGCGCCCTTCACGCTGGTGTTGCCCTATGTCGATTTGTTCTGGACCGGCATCTTGAGCTTCATCATCGGACTGATCCTGGCGTCCGCTTTTTCCGCCATCCTGGTGTTCGCCCAGGAACTCATGCCCGGCAAAGTGGGCGCCGTGTCCGGCTTGTTCTTCGGCTTCGCGTTCGGGATGGGCGGAATCGGCGCCGCTGTCCTGGGCGGGGTGGCGGACCGTCATGGCATCGAGTATGTCTACCGGCTGTGCGCCTACCTGCCGCTGCTCGGCATGATTGCCGCGTTCCTGCCGAACCTCGAACGCAACGCGCCCCGCGGCGATGCGTCGCGCGGCGATTCCGCGGCACCGCAACCGGTCGCCTGACGACCGTGACGCACCAACTGTTCCTGGCAATCGGTCAGTATGGGCTCATCGTCGTCTTCATCAACGTGCTCGTGGACCAGATCGGACTGCCGGTGCCGGCGGTCCCCACCCTGGTCGTCGCGGGCGCGATCGCAGCCAACGGACACTTGCCGTTGGTATCGCTCCTTGCCTGGAGCGTGATCGCCTGCCTCGCCGCCGATTGCGGCTGGTACTTCATCGGACAGATCTACGGCATCCGGGTACTCAAACTGCTGTGCCGCATCTCCCTGGAGCCCGACTCCTGCGTCAGCCAAACCCAGTGGCGTTTCGAGCGCTGGGGCATCAACTCGCTGGTCATCGCGAAGTTCATTCCCGGACTCGCCATCATCGCACCGCCGCTCGCCGGCGCCATGCGCATCGGCTGGCCGCGATTCGTCGCCTTGAGCACCGCGAGCGCGCTGCTCTGGGTCGGCAGCGCCCTCGTGGCCGGCATGCTGTTCAGAAGCCAGATCGAGGCATTCCTGATTCGCCTCGACAACGTAGGCGGTAGCGCCGCGCTGCTGATCGGCGCGGCGCTCGCCCTCTATGTCGCGTACAAATGGTGGGAACGCCTCCGTTTCTACCGGTCGCTGCGCATGGCGCGGATCGACGTAGACGAGTTGTACGATCTCATCGAGGCGGGCGCCGAGCCCATCATCGTCGACGTGCGTTCATCGACGGCGCGGGCGCTCCAACCATTGGGAATTCCGGGCTCGCTGCACGTGCCGCTCGAGAACGTCGCCAAGCACCTCGAGGACCTGCCGCGCGATCGGGACATCATTCTGTATTGCGCCTGTCCCAGCGAGGCCTCGGCGGCACGGGTCGCGCGGGTCCTCATCAGCCACGGCTTCAAGAAAGTCCGTCCGCTGCACGGCGGACTCGATGCCTGGGTTGCCGCAGGCTATGCTGTCGTGGGTGTCACCGCGCCACAGCCACCGGAGGGGAGTGCCATAACATGAAGAAAAGCCTTTTGCGGATCGTTTGTGCGTCGATCGTCCTGGGAGCCTCGCTGGCGGCCGGCGTACGCGCGGACGTGACCGTGCAGCAGAAAACATCGCTCGATGTCGCGTCCGTGATTCGGCTGCATGGTGCGACGACCACCAGCCTCACCGCCGACAAGAAACGCGAGGACGTTGAGTCGCATTGCGAAGGCATGATGTCGCTGCTGTGCGGCAATGTTCAAAGCAGCGACATCGTGCGTTTGGATCGGGACGTCACTTGGCATCTGGAACCGGACAAGAAGCGCTACCGCGAGCAGGTGTTCGCGACGCCTGAAGAACTGGCGGCGATGCGCGCCAAGATGCAGGCAAACCTCGAGAAAATGCGCTCCTGCCCGGTCTCTCAGAAACAACAGCCGATCGACCAGTCGAAGTGCGAAATGTCGCCGCCGAAGCTCGATGTGCATAAAACCGACGACAGGCTATCCATTGCCGGCCATGACGCGCAACGAACCTCGGCGAGCTTGACGCAAACCTGCACCGACAAGGAAACCGGCGATGTCTGCGACACCATCGTTGTCGTCGATGTCTGGCTGACGCAGGACAAATTGCCCGGCAGCGCCGATCGGCAGGCGTTCTATACGGCCTATGCAAAAAAACTCGGCCTGGACGATGCGCAGGGCATCATGCGGGGTCAGGTCGCCAAGTTCCTCGCCCCCTATCAGTCCCAGATCAAGCAGCTGACCGACAAATCCGGCGACTTCAAAGGGCAGCCGCTCAAGACTTCGCTGCGGGTGCTGATGGGCGGCCAGCAGTGCAGCGCCACGGCCAAGATGACGGCCGACCAGGCATCGAATAACGGCGGCGCCGGCGCCAACCCCATGGCCAATGTCGCGCAAGCGGGCAAGGCCATCGGAGCCCAAGTGGGCAATCTGGTCGGCGGCCTGTTCCACAAGAAAAAGGCCGATGACTCGGCGGACGCCGCCAGTGCGGCAGCGCCGGGCTCTGCCCCGAATGGCTCCGCGACCAGCGGTGCCCCCGCCGCCAGTTCGGCCGCCGCGCCGAGCGCAAGCGCCACGCCGGATCCTTACGCGCACTACGCACAAATGGCGGCGTTCAGCATGGAGACCGTCACGATCGACACGGATTCGGTGGCCGCCAGCCGTTTCGAGATCCCGACGGATTGGACCAAAGAGGTGCCCAAGCCCGCCAAGAGCGGCGATGAGGATTATTCCTGCCCGAAGACCTGAGCCGGCGGCCGGTGCGAGGTGTACGTTGAACGACTCGGAACTTCATCATGTGGTCATCATCGGCGCCGGCTTCGGCGGCCTGGCCGTTGCCCATCAACTGGCAGGTGCCCCGGTTCGCATCACGGTCATCGACCAGCGCAACCATCACCTCTTCCAGCCCCTGCTCTACCAGGTGGGCACTGCGTCGCTGGCAACCTCCGAGATCGCATGGCCCATTCGGCATCTGCTGCGCAAGCGCAAGGAAGTGACCACCTTGCTGGCGGTGGTCAGCGGAATTGACGCGGCGCGGCATGAGGTCCTGCTGGAGGACGGCGCCACCGTGGCCTTCGATACGTTGGTGCTCGCCACCGGCGCTCGGCATGCGTACTTCGGTCACGACGAGTGGGAATCCTATGCGCCGGGGCTCAAGACCTTGGAGGACGCCACCTCGATTCGACGCAGGATTCTCCTCTCGCTGGAGCGCGCCGAACGGGAGACCGACCCCGAACGCCGCGCCGCACTGCTGACCTTCGTGATCGTGGGCGGCGGCCCGACCGGTGTCGAACTCGCCGGCGCCATTGCCGAGCTCGCACACCAGAATCTGGCGGCGGACTTTCGGCGCATCGATACGCGCAAGACGCGGGTACTGCTGATCGAGGCGGGTCCGCGCATCCTGCCGGGTTTCACGGCGGATCTGTCTGCCTACGCGCACACCGCCATCGAGCGCCTGGGCGTGGAAATTCAACTGGGGTCTCCGGTCAGCGAATGCAGCGCTCGAGGCGTCGTCTATGGCGCCCATACCGTCGCCGCCGATGTCATTCTATGGGCCGCCGGGGTGCGCGCCTCGCCGGCCGCCGCGTGGCTCGATCTGGCCGCCGACAATGCCGGGCGGGTCAGGGTCGAAGCGGATCTGACGGCGCCCGGGCACGCCGAGATTTTCGTGATCGGCGACACCGCCACCATCAACGCGTGGAAGGGCAAACCCGCGCCGGGGATCGCGCCGGCTGCCAAGCAACAAGGAGTACACGTCGCGGGCACCATCAAACGGCGTCTGCAAGGCGACGCTCGAGTGCGCCCATTTCACTATCGGCATGGCGGCAATCTCGCGACCATCGGCAAGCGCTCGGCGGTCATCGACTTCGGTTGGATCAAGATTCGCGGCAGACTCGCCTGGTGGATCTGGGGACTCGCCCACATTTACTTCCTGATCGGTCTGCGCAATCGGCTTGCCGTGGCCCTGAGTTGGCTGTGGATTTACACCACCGGCAACCGCAGCGCGTGCCTCATCACCCAGGTCGATCACCGGCCAAAGCCGAAGTAGGCATGGGCCGGGATCGCGGGCTTGCCCCGCCGGCGCGCGGTGGACCGGCCGGGTCGAGGCCGGCCACCTTTGAGAATCAACCGTTGAGCCGGTGGCTGGTCACGAAAATGCTTGAATGCCCGTCTGCGCACGCCCAAGAATGAGCGCGTGAATGTCGTGCGTACCCTCGTAGGTGTTCACGACCTCGAGGTTGACGAGATGCCGGATCACTCCGTATTCGTCCGAGATGCCGTTGCCTCCCAACATGTCGCGCGCCACGCGCGCCACATCGAGCGCCTTGCCGCAGGAATTGCGTTTGAGCATCGAGGTGATTTCCACCGCGGCAATGCCTTCATCCTTCATGCGCCCGAGACGCAGGCAACTCTGCAGAGCCAACGTGATCTCGGTCTGCATGTCGACCAGTTTCTTTTGAATGAGCTGATTGGCTGCGAGCGGCCGGCCGAATTGCTTTCGATCGAGCACGTATTGCCGCGCCGTATGCCAGCAACTCTCCGCCGCGCCCAGCGCGCCCCACGATATGCCGTACCGCGCCGAATCCAGGCAGGTGAAGGGGCCCTTCAGACCCGTCACGCCCGGCAGCACGTTTTCTTCGGGCACGAACACCTGATCCATGACGATCTGACCCGTCGTCGAGGCACGCAGCCCGACTTTGCCCCGCAGCACGGGCGCCGACAATCCCTTCCAGCCCTTCTCGAGGATGAAGCCGCGAATCACGTCGTCGTCGGTCTTCGCCCATACCACGAAGACATCCGCGAACGGGCTGTTGGAAATCCAGGTCTTCGAACCCGTCAGGTGAAAACCGCCCCGTGCCGTACGTGCCCGCGTCACCATGCTGCCCGGATCGGAACCGTGATCCGGCTCCGTCAAACCGAAGCAACCGATCGATTCGCCGCGCGCGAGCGCGGGCAGATACCGGTGTTTTTGGGCCTCGCTGCCGAACTGAAAAATTGGCAGCATCACCAGCGACGATTGCACGCTCATCATCGATCGATATCCGGAATCCACGCGCTCGACCTCGCGCGCTATCAGACCGTAGCTCACGTAGTTGAGACCCGCGCCGCCGAACTCTTCGGGGATGGTCGCACCGAGCAAGCCCAGCTCGCCCATCTCCCGGAACACCGAGGGATCCGCCAGCTCCTCGCGAAATGCCTGGACGATGCGCGGCGACAAGCGTTCGTGGGCGTACAAACGCGCCGAATCTCTCACCATGATCTCTTCCTGCGTCAGCTGCGACTCGAGCAGCAGGGGATCGTCCCAATGGAAATTGACGCGCGCCATGATTGAGCCCTTGATTCCCTGAACGCGGTGAGCATCGCATAATCGCACGCCACTGTCCCGTGGCCGACCTCGAGGAATCCGATGAGCAATGCCCTATCGCACCTGACCGTGCTCGATTTGTCGCGCATTTTGGCCGGCCCCTGGGCCGGCCAGATACTCGCCGATCTGGGCGCGGACGTGGTCAAGATCGAGCGGCCCGCGGGCGGCGACGACACGCGCGGCTGGGGTCCCCCGTTCATCCGGGACGCCAATGGCGCGGACAGCCCGCATGCGGATGCCGCCTATTATTTGTGCGCGAATCGCAACAAGAAATCGGTCACCGTGGATTTTACGACCGCCGAGGGTCAGGCCATCATCAAGGCACTCGTCCGCGATGCCGACGTCGTGCTCGAGAATTTCAAGGTCGGCGGACTTGCGGCATACGGACTCGACTATGAGTCCCTCAAGGCGGTCAATCCGCGGCTCATCTATTGCTCGATTACGGGATTCGGTCAAACGGGTCCCTACGCAGCGCGCCCCGGCTATGATTTTCTGATTCAAGCCATGGGCGGGTTGATGAGCATCACCGGCCGCGGCGACGCCGAAGCCGGCGCGGGACCGCAAAAGGCCGGCGTGGCGGTCACGGATATCCTGACCGGACTGTATGCCGCCGTCGGCATCCTCGCGGCGCTCGCACACCGCGAGCTCACCGGCGTGGGGCAGCACATCGACCTGGCCCTGCTCGACGTTCAGGTCGCGTGCCTCGCCAATCAAGCGATGAACTACTTGGTCGGAGGCACGGTGCCGCAGCGGCTGGGGAACGCGCACCCGAACATCGTGCCGTACCAGGATTTTCCGACCGGCGACGGCTACATGATCATCGCCGTGGGCAACGACGCGCAATTTGCGCGGCTCTGCGTCGAACTCGGATTGCCGGAGCTGGCGCAGGATTCCCGATTTTCGACCAACCCGCAGCGCGTCGTGCATCGCGCTCTCTTGATCGAACGGCTGTGCGGCGTCACGCGAAGCCGCAGCACCGCGCACTGGATTGCCGCTCTCGAAAACGCCGGCGTGCCCTGCGGGCCGATCAACTCCATCGACGCCGTGTTCGCCGATCCCCAGGTCCGAGCGCGCGCAATGCAGGTACAGCTTCCCCACCCGGTGAGCGGCAGCGTACCGCTGGTGGCGAACCCACTGAAGTTCTCGGAGACGCCCGTCACCTACCGAATGGCGCCGCCCACCCTGGGCGCGCAGACGCGCGAGGTGTTGATGGATCGGCTCGGCATGACGACCGAGGACATCGAGCGGCTCCGCGCCGCGCGGATCATCTGACCGCGTGCGGCGGCGAAACCGCGCTCGATGCGAAGCTCAGGACATAACGCAGCAACACAGGCGTCATATGAATCCCGCCAAAATAATGATCGCCGTCCGCATTGGAATCTCCCTGGGTTCCGCTAAGCTTGCGGCAACACCGCTGCAAGACGCCAGGATACCGACTACCCATGTACAAGCCCCACGTCACGTTGCTCTCCGCCCTGGGGTCAGCCGTCCTCCCGCTCGCGGCAGCCTTGGCCGCTGCTCCGCTTCCGGCCGCCGCGGACCAGCAGCTCGCGCGGGACATGTTGAAGACGCTGGTGGAAATCAACACTACCCATGAACAGGGCTCGACCGCCGCGGCGAAGGCCATCCAGGAATGGATGCTGAGCGCCGGATTTGCGCCCGGCGACGTGACCTTCATCGCGCCCCCGGAGCACCCGGCGAAGGGCAATGTGGTGGTCCGCTATCGCGGCAAACATTCCGAGAAGCCCGTGCTTTTCCTGGGTCACCTGGATGTGGTGGAGGCCAAACCGGAAGACTGGTCGGTCGCCCCGTTCATGCTCACGGAAAAGGATGGCTGGTTTTACGGGCGCGGCACGATCGACATGAAGGACGGCGATGCCGCGCTGGCAGAGTCCTTGGTCCGATTGAAGCGCGAGCGCTTCGTGCCCGAACGCGACCTGATCGTGGCCTTCACGGCCGACGAGGAAGCCGGCGGCGATTCGAACGGCCCCGCGTTCCTGCTGAAGGATCACCCCGAGCTGATCGAGGCCGCGATGGCCGTCAATCTCGACGGCGGCGGCGGCAACTTGAAGAACGGTGCACCGTTATATTTCGAGGTGGGTACCAGCGAGAAAACCTATGTGACTTACACGCTCGAAACCACCAGTGCCGGCGGCCACGGCTCGCTGCCGGGGCCAGACAACGCGATCTACCGGCTCGGCGACGGTCTGAGCCGCCTCGAAGCCTTCAAGTTCCCCGTCATGCTCACGGCCACGACGCGCGCCAGCTTCGATAGGCTCGCGACGGTGGACCCGGGACCGGCGAGCGCCGACATGCACGCGGTAGCTCAGGCCGTGCCGGACATGGCGGCCGCCGAACGCTTGAGCCGCAATGTGCGCTTCAATGCGTTATTGCGAACCACCTGCGTCGCGACGCTGATTTCCGGCGGCCATGCCGAAAATGCCTTGCCGCAACGGGCCAGGGCAACCATTCAATGCCGGATGATGCCGGGCGACAGCGAGGCCAATGTCCGGGCACAGCTGTCGGCGACCCTCGACGATCCGGCGATCAAAGTGACGCTGGACGCGCCGCCCATCGTCAGCCCCGAGTCGCCGCCGACGCCGCAGATCATGGGCAAGATCGAGGCCCTCGCCCACTCCATGTGGCCCGGCGTACCGGTCATTCCCACCATGGCCACGGGCTTCAGCGATGACCGTCAAACGCGCAATGCCGGGATTCCGAGCTACGATGTCAGCGGCGTTTGGATGGATGTCGATGAGAATCGCGCGCACGGTCGGGACGAGCGCATCGGCGTGCAGGCTTTCGATGAAAGCATCGAATTCACGTACCGCCTCCTCAAGTCCATGAGCCGCACCAAATGACCGTCATCGGAGGGGTCTTCTGGCGCTCGTCGGCATGGCCGATTCGCGACCCACGTCAATCCGCCGTATGCACATTCTTCTCGCCGTTGCCTTGATCGCCACCGCCATCGTCGTATTGGTGGCCGGTTTATTCGGCGTGCTCCATGCCCCCCCTAGCCGGCACCGCCTCAAATTTCAATCTGTCGCGCGATTTCAACCACATTCTCGGGCGGCAGGTTGAATCGGTCGACGACCTTCACGGAATTTCGGTAGAGGAACGCAAACAGCGACATCTGCCAGCCGGCGAGGGCCGGAGCGACCGGCTTGCGCACCACCAGATCGCGGGTGCCGACGAACATTGCCTTGTCGAGGTCCATCGCTTTTTCCAGGCCGTACACATGACCCAGCGCCAGCCGGAGGTCCGGAATCTCGAAAAATCCAAAGCGCGCGACCACATGCCACAAGCCCTCGCCCAAGTTCTCGACCAGCGTGCACTTGGGGCCTTCGACGCGCGGTATGTTTTCGAACACGATGGAGAGCGCGATCGCGTGCCGCGGCAGCACGCCCACGAAATGCGCATGATCCATGATGAGCCTCGAGACTTTCTGGGTACTGCGGGTCAGGAACACCGTCGTCCCATCCACCCGGCGTATGACGCCCGACTTCAAGTCTGCCAGGAACTTTTCCGCCGCCTCCGGGCTCTGCACCAAGGACGCGCGGATGGCATCGATGCCCGTACGCCAGGTCACCATGATGGCAAAGAGAATCGCCGCAAACGTCAACGGCAGCCAGCCGCCGTCCGCGATCTTCCAGAGATTGGCGAGAAAGAAGCTGCTATCGACCAAGAGCAGAAAGCCGGCGACGGCCATGGCGGCGCCGCGCGGCCAGATCCACAGATCGCGCATCGCCCTGTACAGCAGCAGCGTGGTCAGCAGCATGGTGGTGGCGACCGCCGTTCCGTACGCGCCCGCGAGCCGGTCCGAGCTGCCGAATGCGACGGTCGTCGCCACGGTGGCGACCATCAATAGCCAATTCACGACCGGCACGTAGATCTGCCCATAGACCCGATCCGAGGTCTGGCGAATCGATACGCCCGGCAGCCAGCCGAGTTGCATGGCCTGACGGGTCATGGAGAACGAGCCCGTGATGATGGCTTGGCTGGCGATGATGGTGGCGAGCGTCGCCAGCGCGACCAGCGGAAAAATCGACCACGACGGCGCGATCATGAAGAACGGGTTGCCGCTCACGGAGCGGTGCTCGAGCAGATACCCGGTTTGCCCCGCATAGCTGAGCAAGAGCGCGGGCAACACGACCACGTACCACGCGCGTCGTATCGGCGCCTTGCCGAAATGACCCATGTCCGCATACAGAGCCTCGCCGCCCGTGATGCAGAGAAACACGCCGCCCAGCACCAAAAAACCCACACTGCCGGAGTGGCGCAGGAAATCGACCGCGTAGCGGGGATTAAGTGCGACCACGACGCCGGGATGACGAACGATCGACGCGACTCCCAAGATCGCAATCACCGAGAACCACACCAGCATCACCGGTCCGAATGTGCGGCCTATCTTCTCGGTGCCGAAGCGCTGCACGGCGAACAAGCCGAGCAGAATCGCGACGGCCATCGGCATGACGAACGGCTTGAAGGAAGCCGTCACCACATTGACTCCCTCGAGCGCGCTCAGTACCGATATGGCCGGTGTAATGACTCCGTCGCCATAGATCAGCGCGGCGCCGAGCAGTCCCATGCCCGTCATCACCCGGAAACCCGGCACGAAGCCGTTGGCGCCGACCAGCGACATCAACGCCAGAATGCCGCCTTCGCCGTGGTTGTCCGCCCGCATGACGAAGACGCAGTATTTGACGGAAATCGTGATGATCAGCGTCCATACGATCGCCGACAGGACGCCGAGCGCGCTCTGCGGCGTGAACTGACCGCCGGTGGCCTGCACGACGGTCTGCAACGTGTAGAGCGGGCTCGTACCCAGGTCGCCGAATACCACGCCGAGCGCGGCGAAACTCGCCCAACCTGCGCCCTTGACCGGATGCGCGAGCGGCAAAGCAGGCTTCGAAACCATCGCGGACTCTCGCATCACGATTTTCCACCTTGAGACCCAAGGGCGATACCTTACTGGTTAGAGCGCCGCGGTGGAAAGGAATGTCGAGATTCGTTCGACGCGCTGACAGGGCATCGCGCTCGAGTCCTACAGCCGGCATTCCGCGGCCGCGGCCACATGCAAGGCACGCTCCTGCACCCTGCGGTCGGCATCAAGGCGGACAAGCTGGCGGAGCAGGCGGGCGCCGCCGCGGCGCTCGGGGTTCTGCTCACCCCCGTGGCCGCAGCCATCGCATTCATCGACCCCGGTCTCGCCAAGGACCAAGACTGTTCGACCGTGCTTGCTCAAGCCGACGCGGGCGTTCGGAACTGATGGCGCCTCATGAGCGGCGACGTTGTCGCGCCAGGCGAAGCAATCCCATTCCCACCAACATCCCGACGCTGAGGCCGCCGCCGCCGCCCTTCGAGGAGGCCGCGATGACGGTGATCGCGGCCGAATTCGCAGCCGATGCGCCCGCCGCATTGCTGCAGGTCAGCGAGTACGTCGCGGTGCCCACGGTGGCTGGAGTGACCGTCTGCGTCCCGCTCGTCGCCACGCTCCCGCTCCAACTTCCCGACGCCGTGCAGCTCTTCGCGTTGAACGAGGACCACGTCAGGGTGGTGGTACTGCCGGTCGCCACCGAGGATGCGGCCGACGAGATCGCCGGCGCTCCTGGCGGTATCAAGGCGATGGCGCTGTCCGCCTGGACGAATCCGAACCCGGAAGTGACGTTGTAGCCGCTGGAGCCGCCCATGGGCAGTGCGCTCGACCGCAGCGCGCTATAGATCTGTGCGGGCGTCGCCGCGGTGTTTGCCTGCAGCATCAAGGCGGCGATTCCCGCCACATGCGGCGTCGCGGCCGATGTTCCGAAGAAATTCGGATAGCTGGCGTCGTTCTGACACGCGGCGATGCTGGTGGCCAGCCGACCGTTCGAGCCCGTATAACCGCCGGACGCGAGCGTGAACCCTAAGAAGGTATCGTTGCCGCCGTCCGGCCCGACGACGTCGGGCTTCTGCCTGACCGTCGGCGTGGTCAGCCGAACGCCATCCACATCGAACAGAATCGGTGCGCCGCCTTGCGCGGAGAACGATTCGATCACGGCCGGAGTGGTGCCGCAGTCCGGCGTCTGGAAATAAAACGCAGCGCCGACGGCTGCTGCGCCGGCAGCACCGGGATGCCCCTGCAACGTGGCGCTGCTCGTCGCAAGCTGAGTGATGGGGGGGTCGGTTTGCCCGTCGGTTTCCACCGCCACTTTGATGCGTCCGGGCGCGGCAGTGCCGTCCGCCAAGCCGATCACGAGACTCAGCGTTTGCTGCGATGTCCAGGCAGTCGCACTGGCCGGATTGGCGATGATCAAGATCTGCACGGGATCGACCCCGGCCTGATTGGCCCCCGTGCAAGTCACCGAGTTGCCGTCATAGTCCTCGATCGTGTACACGCTGGTCGCCCCCGTGACGCATACGTCGATCCGGCTGGTCGCGCCCCCGCTGGCGGCCGCGCCCGTCACGAAGGGTTGATCCCATTCCACCACGATGGCGGCGAAATCTCCCGGCGCCATCGCGTCCAGGGTGATCGGCAATGAGGTGGTGGTGCTGGCGCCGGAAGCATCGAAATTCAGCAGGTATTCGCCGCTGTTGGAGCCGCTGCTCGACAGTGTGGCGAAGCTCGGCGCCAGGTTCTCGTACGAGGCATTGCCGTCGTTGCCGGCCGCCGAGAAATACGCCACGCCTTTCGCCTCGACCGCGTCGATGGCCTGCGCCAGGATGCCGTCTTGAAAGAATGGTTCGTCGAAATACCCCACGTCGTCGGCGATGACGGTGGCCCCGGCCGCCGCCAGCTTGCCGATGCCCGCGGCGAAATCGGCTTCGCTGCTGCCCTCGGCCGTGTAGAACGCGAGGCTCGCGCCCGGTGCGACGTCGTGCACGATCTGCAGCATCGCCCGTCCCTCGTCGCCGAACGGCGGGAATACCGGCGCGCCATAATCCAAGCAGTCGGCTTCTTCGAGCACGCTGACGCCGGCCGGCAGATCGCCGGTGGCAACATCCGTTGCCGCGGTCGCGAGAAAACCGTTATAGGCGTAGCCAGCATAGCCTGACGCCGGTACGCCGCTGCCCGCGGCCGCATACGCAGCATAACAATTGTAGCTGTCGGACAGCACGCCCACCGTGACGCCGGCGCCGGTCAATGAATCGCTCGAACGCAGCGCGGCGCTGTGTTGTACGAAATCGCCCTGGGACGTCACCGCGCCGGAACGGGTGCGCGACAGCGCCGCGCGCAGCGAATGCACTTCCGCCCGCGCGGCGGCCGCGTCCAGCTGGGAGACCGGCAGCCATCCACCCACGTCGTTCGCGAACACCGCGGCGCGCTCGAGTCCGAGCGCCTCCAAGGCCGCTTTCAATGCTTGCGGATCGCCGCGCGTCACGGCATCGATGGATACCAGCGGCGTCGCGCCGTCCGCATCCAGCTTGAATCGCGCCGCGGGACTCATGGAGTGCAGGTCGGCGAGCACATGGCTCGGGCTCGCGAGCGCGGCATGGCGCGACAGATCCGCGAGCGCCCCGTCGAATTTTCCGTTGTTCGCGTCGCGTCGCTGCTGAGCGCTGCGGCCGCCGTACGCGCGCAACTGGGCGTTGCCCGGTGTCGCTGCCGCGCGGAGCGGATTCGGTCGAAATGTCGATACCGCGAACGATGCGGCCACGGCCGCCAGACCTGCGAGGATTCCCATCGTCACGAGACGTGATGCCACTCGAGGTCTCCCTGATCCGGATCGAATTCGTGGTAGTGGACTGCCGACCCGCGCGAAAGTTTACAGCTTCACGATTTTTTACATGCCGGCGGGTCTCGCCTTGACACTTCTCGACCTTTCTCGGGTCGTGAGATGCTGCTGCCGCACCGGAACCCTCCCTGCAGGAGCATCTTCGAGCTGCAAAAAGCCTACACCCCGGAGGAAGTGCGAATTTTTTTCGCGCGCCTGGCTGCAGTTCAAATCGGGACTGTGACGCGGCGACGCACATCGTTGCCGTCGCGGTCGCGCCGGGCGATCGCCTTAAGCCCGCGGCGGCATGTCGAACGCCGTATCCATCACCGCGGGAGCGACGAATAACGCCGGCGCCAGACGCGGCTCGATGCCGTTGCTCGCACTTGCCGTCCGGCAAGTCGCCGCGTGTACACTTCCGCCCATGGATAAGGTGACGAGGCGCTCGTTCGTGGCCGCGCTGGGCGCCACCACGTTGGCGCCGGTCGGCGGCTTGCTGGCCACTCGAGCGGCGGCTCGGACGCGGACGCCCGCGACCGGCGCCGCGAACGCGCCTGCCGCTTATGATTTTTTCGACGTGGCGGAGGCGCAATTCGTCGAGGCCGCCTGCGAGCGCTTGATCCCGGCGGACGAGTCCGCCCCGGGGGCGCTCGATGCCGGCGTCCCTCGGTATCTGGACGGCCAGCTCGGCGGCGCCTGGGGCGCCGCCGAGCACTTGTACCGCGCGGGCCCCTGGCAACCGGGGACGTATGCGGGCGGAATCCCCTCATCGCTCAGCCCGGCGCAATTTTTCCGCGCGGCGCTTCGCGCCATCGACACCGAGCTCGCGCTCCATGGCGCGCCGTTCGCCGCCCTGCCCCGCGCGGCCCAGGATGCGTACCTGGCGACGCTCGAATCCGGCGAGGCGCGCCTGCAGCGCGTGCCGCCGGCCGCGTTTTTCGACCTGCTGCTGAAGATGACCGTGGAAGGGTTTTTCGCCCATCCCGTCTACGGACCTACCCGCGATCGAGTGGCATGGCGCGTCAGGGGCTTTCCCGGCGCGCATGCCGCCGCTTCATGAGAGCCGAGGCTTGGGTCCGCGGCGCCAGGTAACCGCTGGCGATCTGCCAAAGCCAGCGCTGCACCGAGCGAATTTCCGCCGTGGTACCCCGGCGCAGCAGCAATTCGTCATTCGGAAAAACCAACCGGATCAACAGCGCCGATTTCACCACCCGGTAGAAATCCATCGCATCGACCCGTCGGAAGCAGCGGCTGCGCGCGCCGGCCCGCAGCACAGTTCGCAGGCGCACATGCATCGCGGCGAGCGGGCCGTTCGAAAAATTGTCCTCGAACGAGCCGCCCGCCGCACGCTTGACGTACTCCATGCCCCCTTCCGGGGTCGCGAAATCGATCAGGGCGAGCCGCACATAGGCCGGATGAAGCATCTTGAACTCGACGAAACGGTTCAGGCCGGAACGCAATGCGCGTCGCGGTTCGCGCGCCGGCGCGAATTGAAATTGCACCGCGAGCAGACCGATGAATCGGCGCGACACCTCGACCAGAACGTCGTCGCGGCTCGCGTAATGTTTGTAGATCGCCGGCACTTGCACGTGCAGCGGCTTCGCCACGTCGCGCAACTTGAAGCCGTACACGCCTTTCGACGCGATCAGCCGCTCGACCTCGTCCAAGATTCGTTCGCGTGTCGGCACGCCGGCGCGGCGTCGTTTCATTCGAGGCATTCGCTGCACTTTCTTGGTGCGGACTTCCGACGGGGCGTATTTATACGACAGGCTTGCGGCCCACGTCGATTCTAGTTTAGTTTCGTTCCGGTTAATTGGATTAACCGAAGGCTCTCACATGCAATTGCGCACTCGAATCGAAGGCGGCGGCACCCCACGGCCGGAGCGCTGGGGCGTCGACAGCGAATACGGCACGCTGCGGGACGTGCTGGTCGGGCCCATCGATCATTTCTCGTGGCGCGCGGGCAACGCGGTGGCGGAGCGCTCGGAGCGGGTCGGCTTGCGGTTCGATTTCGATATCGCGCGCGCCCAGTACGGCGAAATGCTGGACGCTTACTCCCAGGCGGGAGTCGCCATCCATGGGCTCGCCGCCGATCCGGCCCTGCCCTATCAGATCTTCGCGCGCGACAGCAGCGTCATGACCCCCTGGGGCGCGGTCATCATGCAGCTGCAAAAGCCCTATCGCCGCGGCGAATACGCGGCCTGCCTGCGCTTCTATCTCGATGCCGGCATCCCGATCTACGACATGATCACCGCCGGCAACGTGGAGGGTGGAGACTTCATGGTGCTGCAGCCGGGGGTCGCGGCGTGCGGCTACTCCGGCCAGCGTTCCATCGAGCCGGCCGTGCGTCAGCTGCAGGGTTGGTTCGAATCCGAGGGATGGGAAATGCATACCTATGCCTTCGATTCGCACTTTCTGCATCTGGACGTGCAAATGGGCATGCTGGCGGAAGGGCTCGCGGTGGTCTGCGTCGACGCCGTCGAACCCGGATTGATCGAGTGGCTGCATGCGAAGCGCATCAAAACCATCGCCATCTCCTACGGCGACGCCATGCAGCTCGGCACCAATGTCGTGGCGCTGGGCGGCGAGCGCGTACTGGTACCCGCCTCGAGCAAGAACCTGATCGCCGCCTGTCGCGCGGAGGGACTCGAGGTTTACGATCCGGATGTGTCGATGATCGGCAACGGCGGCGGCGCCGTTCATTGCATGTGCCAGGCACTGAGGCGCGATCGTGTCGGACGCTGAAAACCCGGCGCGCCGCGCCTTCGTCCTGGGCGCGGCGGCCACGGCCGGACTTGCCGCCGCTCGCGGCGCGTCCGCGGGCGCGGGTGCCACGGCAGCATCGCCGCTGATCGATTTGAGCGCCACGGAAGCGGTGACGCGCATGGCGCGCGGCGAGCTGACCTCGGAACGCTACGCTGCGGCGCTCATCGCCCGCTGCCACGCGCAGCGTGATCTCAATGCCTTCATCACGTTCGAACCCGAGCGCGTGCTCCAGGACGCCCGCGCCCGCGACGGCGAGCGGCGGGCGGGCGCAAAGCTGGGACCTTTGTTCGGCTTGCCCATCCCCGTGAAGGATAGCGTCAACACCCAGCAATATCCCACCACCGCGGGCACGCCCGCGCTGCGGCACTTTCGGCCGTCCGCCGATGCACCCGTCGTCGCAAGCCTTAAGTCCGCCGGCGCCCTCGTGCTGGGCAAGACCAACCTGCACGAGCTGTCGTACGGCTGGACCAGCAACAACCACGCCTTCGGCGCGGTTCGCAATCCCTACGACCACCGGCGCATTCCCGGCGGCAGCAGCGGGGGCACGGCGGCCGCGATCGCAGCTCGTCTCGCTCCGCTCGGCGTCGCGGAGGACACCGAGGGATCCGTACGGGTGCCGGCTGCCTTTTGTGGCATCGCCGGTTTCCGACCGACCACAGGACGCTATTCGACGCGGGGCTGCGTACCGATCAGCGCGCTGTTCGACCAGATCGGTTCGCATGCGCGAACGGTCGCCGATCTCGCTCTGTTCGATTCGGTGGTGGCCGACGACTGGGCCCCCCTCGGCGACCGTCCGCTGCGAGGGGTCCGTCTGGGCGTGGTGCGCGACTATTGGTTCACCGGCCTCGATCCGGAAGTCGAGCGCGTCACCGATCTCGCGCTGTCTCGGCTGCGCGACGCCGGGGCGGTGATCGTCGACGGCACATTGCCCGGCCTCGCTCACCTCATCGAGCTGACGACGGCGCCCGTGCAGAACCACGACGTGAGATTCGCGCTCGCCCAGTATCTCGAGGACTATGGCGCGGGCGTCGGCTTGAACGAACTGGTGGCGCAGGCGAGTCCTGACATCCGCGATCTGTTTCGCAGCGACGTGCTGCCCGGCGGCGCCAACGTGGTGTCCGAAGCGGCCTATGCCGCCGCGCGCGACCGCTACCTGCCCGCTCTGCGCCGCGCGTATCGAGACTATTTTGCGGCCACGGGAGTCGCCGCCATGCTGTTCCCGACGACGCGGGTGCCGGCGCCGCTGATCGGTCAGGAAACGACCCTCGAGATTCGCGGTCGCGGCGTGCCCTTCGAGGCGGCGGTGGCGCGCAACATCGCCCCCGGCAGCACGGCCGGGCTGCCCGGCTTGGTGTTGCCCGTGGGACTCACCGCCCAGGGTCTGCCGGTATCGCTCGAGTTCGACGCGCCGCCGGCATCGGACCGCGCGCTGTTGGCGCTGGGGGTGAGCCTCGAGCACACGCTGGGAGCGATTCCCGCCCCCAAGAGCGCCTGATGCACTTCCGCGCCCGGGCATCCCGAATTGCATTGCTCGCTCACACCCTGGCCGCGGCGGCGAGCCTCTGCGCCGGCGCGCGGGCGGCGGCGCCGGCGGCGCTGGAATCCACCGATGGCATGGTCGTCAGCGCGCAGCATCTGGCCTCGGCAGTGGGCGCGTCGATTCTGCGGGGCGGCGGCAACGCGGTCGACGCGGCGGTCGCGGTCGGCTACGCGCTCGCCGTCACGCATCCCTGTTGCGGGAATCTCGGCGGCGGCGGATTCATGACCATTCATCTTGCCGCGGGCAGCGATGTATTCATCAATTTTCGCGAGAAGGCCCCGCAGGCGGCGACACCGGACATGTATCTCGATGCCCAGGGCAAGCCCATCGGCGCACTGAGCCTCGACGGCTACCTGGCGGTGGGCGTACCCGGCACGGTGCTGGGCCTGGAAACCGCCCGCGAAAAGTACGGTACGCAGCCCCGCGCCGCCTTGCTGGCGCCGGCCATCGAGCTGGCCGAACACGGCTTCGTGCTGACCCGCGGCGATACCGACGTCCTCGAGGTCGGCACCGCCGCGTTCCGCGCGCAGCCCAATGTCGGCGCCATTTTCTTGAACCACGGCGCACCGTTCCAACCCGGCGATCGTTTGATCCAATCCCAACTGGGCGCCACCCTGCGCGCCATCAGCGACGGCGGCGCCGCGGCGTTCTACCACGGCGCCATCGCCGACGCCCTGGTGGCCGAGAGCCAGGCGCACGGCGGCCTGCTGAGCACGGCGGATTTCGCACAGTACACGGTCACCGAGAGCGCGCCGGTGAGCTGCGCCTATCGCGGATATACCATCCTCTCCGCACCCCCGCCGAGTTCCGGCGGCGTCATTCTGTGCGAAATGCTGCGCATCCTCGAGGGCTATCCGCTGCACGCCCTGGGGTTTCATTCGAGCGAATCCGTACACTACATGGTCGAGGCCATGCGCTACGGGTATCGCGACCGCAGCCGTTACCTGGGGGACCCGGCATTCGTCCGCAATCCCGTCGATCGGCTGGTCTCCGACGCCAACGCGCGCGCCATTCGCGCGCGCATCCCGGCACGCCGCGCCACGCCGTCGGCCGCGTTGAGCGGTGGCGACGGCGCACCCGAAAACGCCACCACCACGCACTATTCCATCGTCGACCGGTGGGGCAATGCCGTCTCGGCGACTTACACCATCAACGACGATTTCGGCGCCAAGGTCATCGCCGGGTCCACCGGTTTCTTTCTGAACGATGAGATGGACGATTTCACCGCGAAGCCCGGCGTTCCCAATCTGTTTGGCCTGGTCCAAGGAAAGGCCAATGCCATCGCCCCCGGCAAGCGCCCATTGAGTTCCATGAGCCCGACCATCGTGCTGAAGGACGGCAAACCCGTCCTGGTCGTGGGCACGCCCGGCGGCTCGCGCATCATCACCACCGTCCTCGAGATCATCGTCAACGTGATCGACCATGGCATGACGCTGCAGGAAGCCGTCGACGCACCGCGGATCCATCATCAATGGCTGCCCGACACCGTGGCGGGCGAGCCCTACGCGCTGTCCGCCGACACGACCGCGGCGCTCACGCGCATGGGATACCATGTCGTACCGTTGGAGGTCTGGGGCGCAGGCAATGCCGCGGAAGCCGTGGGCGTCGCACCGGCCGACGCGGCCCTGGCGAAGGCGCTGGGATTCCCGCGCGCCGGCGTGTACTACGGCGCAAGCGACGCGCGCGCGCCGGCGGGCAGCGCCGCTTCACCGTGAGCCTCGAGGGAGAGTGGACCCTATGGACTCAATGAATATGTGGGCGTGACATCGCTGCATGCGACCAACCAGAACGGGAGGAATGATGGTGGATAAAGCCGAAAAACTGGATCAGCTGATCGACGACGCGGAGGAACTGCTCACCAAGCTCGCGGACGCGCACGATCCCGACATTCAGAAGCTGCGCGATCGAGTCGACGAGGCGGTCGCCGACGCCCGCCGTGCCATTGCGCAACGCGCCGACGATGCCTCGGTACAGCTTCGCGATATCGCCAATTCCATCGATGACTATGTCCGAGACTATCCGTGGCTGGCCGTGGTAACCGGCGCGCTGGTCGCAGGTACGGTCGCCTTCATCGCCGGCGCCACGATCGGCGCCAAACAGGGCGGCGTTCGCGATTGGTTCTGACCGCCCCGCCCGTCCGCGAGTCTTGCGGACATGGCCACGCACTCGTTCTTCCCTGCTAATCTCGCGGGGATGGCCACGCATGCGCTCTTCCCCACCTACGTCTACACGGCCGCCCTCGAACGAGCCGGGTCCCGCGAACTGAACCGGCGGCTGCTGGCCGAAGCCTTGCAATTGCGCGAGGACGATGCCGCCGGGCGCCGCTGGTCGGCCGCGAATTATCCCGGCGGCTATACATCCTATGGTTCCGTTCACCAGTTGCAGCGCATGTCGCCGACCTTCGAACTTCTACGGCGCCGCTTGAGCCGGCACATCAAGGCGTTTGCAACGACGGTGGAATGGGACATGGAAGGCAAGGAACTCGCCATGACCGATTGCTGGGTCAACATCATGGCGCGCCAAGTGGTGCATGGTCTACATCTGCACCCGTTGTCGACGTTGAGCGGCACTTATTACGTGCGCGTGCCCCGCGGCAGCCCCGGCATCAAATTCGAGGATCCGCGCCTGGACCGTTTCATGGCGGCGCCGCCGCGCAAGCGCGAGGCGCGCCCTGAGAACAAACCCTGGATAACCCTGCCGGCCGTCCCCGGCCAAGTGGTGTTGTTCGAAAGCTGGTTGCGCCATGAAGTCGTGCCCAACCCGGCCGCCGGCGAACGCGTGAGCGTGAGCTTCAACTACAACTGGTTTTAGTATCTCGGCACCTCCGCCGGCAAGGCGTAGACTACCGCCATGGCCGACAGAACCTCCCGCAACTCGGACGCTACCATGGCGGTATTTCTCGATCTGGAGAACATCGCACTCGGCGCCCGCGATGCCAAGTATCCGAGCTTCGATATTCAAAGAGTCCTGGAGCGGCTGCTGCTCAAGGGCCATATCGTCGTCAAGAAGGCATACTGCGATTTCGACCGGTACAAGGACTTCAAACGCGGCCTGCACGAGGCGGCATTCGAACTCATCGAGATTCCGCACGTGCGGCAGTCCGGCAAGAACTCCGCGGATATTCGCATGGTCGTCGATGCGCTGGACCTGTGCTACACCAAGGGCCATGTCGACACCTTCGTCATCTTGAGCGGCGATTCGGATTTCTCGCCCCTGGTGAGCAAACTGCGGGAAAACGCCAAGACCGTCATCGGCGTGGGCGTCAAGAACTCGACCTCGGACCTGTTCCTCAACAATTGCGACGAGTTCATCTATTACGACGACCTGGTGCGCAAGGAACCGTCCAAGGTGCGCCGTCGCAAAACGGTGGCGGCGCCGCGCTCCGCCGCCGCGAGCACCGAGAGCCCCCTCGCCGAGACCCCCATCGCGGAGAACCCCGCCGCCGAGAACAAGGGCCCGGACTTGGGCGACGCGTTCGATCTCGTGGTCGAAACCCTCGAGGCCGTGACCGAGGAACGCGGCGAGAATGAACCCATCTGGGGCTCGATGATCAAACAAGCCATCAAACGCCGGCATCCGGGCTTCAGCGAGCGCGCGTACGGCTTTCGCTCGTTCAACGACTTGCTGGCGGACGCTCAAAAGCGCGGTTTATTGACCTTGCGCGCCGATGAGAAATCCGGCGGCTACACGGTCCGGATGGTCGCCGCGCCGCCCCGCTGAACCTTGAAGTTGGGGCCAATCGCCCACATGCTCTACCCGTTCAGAAGTAAAAACCGGGAAGTGGGAACTTATGGGTGCTCAGCGTAGGAACTCTTGGATTTGGGCGGAAGCGTGTGCTCTCCTCGACGAGGCCGAGCGCCGTCATCGTCGCCTGTTCGACCTGATCGCCGTGCCGTCGGCCGCGCCGGCGTGGGAACCGCCGGTCAATATCTTCTCCCTCGGCAGCGATTGGCAAGTGGAGGTTGCCCTGCCGGGCGCTCGTGCGGACGATGTCGTGGTGCAGATCGTCTCGACCGGCCTGCTGATCGAGGCCACCGTTCCTCCCCCCAGCTTCGCCGCCGGCGTGAACGTGGTGCGGCTGGAAATTCCTTATGGCCGGATGCGACGCCGCATCGATCTGCCGTCCGGGCGTTACGTGCTGCGCGAGCACCGGTTGGAAAACGGCTATTTGTTCTTGCGCCTGACAGGATCGACTCTATGACTACCAACGATGCCCCATCAACCAGCAATACCTTGCCGGAAGACGTACTCATCATCCTGCCGGTGCGCGATACCGTGGTGTTTCCCGGCGTGGTGCTGCCCATCGCCATCGGCGGCAAACACGCCCTCGCGGCGGCCCAGGAAGCCGTGCGCACCCAGCGCCGCGTGGGACTTTTGGTGCAGAAGGACGCCACGGTCGAGGATCCGGACACCGACGGCCTGCATCAAGTGGGCACCGTGGCGTCCGTCGTTCGATTCGTGACGGCGGCCGATGGCACGCATCACCTGATCTGCCAGGGCGAACAGCGCTTCACCGTTCTCGACTACGTGAGCCGCGATCCTTTCTACGTCGCGCGCATCGAGCCGTACAAGGAAGCCGTCACGCTCGACCGCGAAGTCGAAGCGCGCGGACTGAATTTGCGCGAGAAGGCAATGGAAGCGCTGCAATTGCTCCCCCAGGCGCCGGCGGAACTCGCGAATGCGATTCGTGCCATCGAATCGATTCCATCGCTCGCGGATGTGGTCGCGAGTTTCATGGACCTGAAGACTGCGGACAAACAGGACATCCTGGCGACGTTCGATTTGCGGACCCGGCTGGACCGTATTTTGACGCTGCTCAATCGACGCATCGAAGTGCTGAAGGTGTCGCGGCAGATCGATGAGCGCACGCGCGAAGCGTTCGATGAACGGCAGAAGGAAGCCGTATTGCGCGAACGGCTGCGCCAGATTCAGAAGGAACTCGGCGAGACCGATCGCTCGGGCGCCGAGCTCGAGGACCTCAAGAAGGCCATCAAGGATGCCGCCATGCCGCCGGAGGCGGAGGAACAGGCGTTGCGGGAACTCGCGCGGCTCGAGCGCATGCCGGAAGGCGCCGCCGAGTACTCCATGACGCGCACGTATCTCGATTGGCTGATCGCCATGCCCTGGTCGAAGACCGATGCCGAACAGCTGGATATCGAGCGGGCGCGCGCCATTCTCGACGAGGATCACTACGGCCTCGAGAAGGTCAAGCGGCGCATTCTCGAATTCCTCGCCGTGCGCAAATTGAACCCGCAGGGCCGCAGTCCCATCCTCTGCTTCGTGGGACCGCCGGGTGTGGGCAAGACCTCGCTGGGACAGAGCATCGCGAAGGCGCTGGGACTCGAATTCCGCCGCGTGAGTCTCGGCGGCGTGCACGACGAGGCGGAGATTCGCGGCCACCGGCGCACCTACATCGGTTCGCTGCCCGGCAACATCGCCCAGGCCATGCGCAAGGCGGGGCGGCGCAATCCCGTGCTCATGCTCGATGAGGTGGACAAGCTGTCCGCGAGTCATCAGGGCGATCCGTTTTCGGCACTGCTCGAAGTGCTCGATCCCGAACAGAACAACACGTTTCGAGACAATTATCTCGGCGTGCCGTTCGACCTGTCGAAGGTGCTGTTCATCGGCACCGCCAACGTCCTGGATTCCATTCCCGGGCCGCTGCGCGATCGCATGGAAATCATCGAACTCACCGGTTACACGGAAGAGGAGAAACTGCAGATCGCACGCCGCTACCTGCTGAAGCGTCAGCTGGAGGCGAACGGCTTGTCCGCGGACCAGGTGCAGGTCTCCGAGGAGGCGCTGCGCAAACTGATCGTCGACTACACCCGCGAGGCAGGAGTCCGCGGTTTGGAACGGCAGATCGGCGCGTTGCTGCGCAATGCCGCGGTGACCATCGCATCGGGGCGCGCGACCAGCGTCGCCATCGACACCGAAGAAGTCACGCAGATCCTGGGCGCGGCGCGTTTCGAGAACGATGTGGCCCTGCGCACCAGCGTCCCCGGCGTGGCGACCGGTCTCGCCTGGACGCCTGCCGGCGGCGACATTCTGTTCATCGAATCGAGCCGGGTGAAGGGCTCGGGAAAGCTCATTCTCACCGGCCAGCTGGGCGATGTCATGAAGGAGAGCGCGCAGGCCGCGGTCACCTTGATCAAATCCCAGGCCGACCGGCTCGGAATCGATCCGGCGATGCTGGACAACGCGGACCTGCACATTCACGTTCCGGCGGGCGCCATCCCGAAGGACGGGCCCAGCGCGGGCGTCGCCATGGCGACCTCGCTCGCCTCGCTCCTGACGCAGCGCACGGTGCGTGCCGACGTCGCCATGACGGGCGAGATCAGTTTGCGCGGCGTGGTGTTGCCGGTGGGCGGCATCAAGGAGAAGTGCGTGGCCGCCGCGCGCGCCGGGATTCGCACCGTCATCCTGCCGGCCCGCAATCGCCGCGATCTGGAAGACATCCCGGAAAGCGTCCGCGCGCGCCTGGAGTTCGTCTGGGCGGAGAAGATCGACGATGTTCTGGCGCGCGCGCTGGAGGACGCACCCGAGCAACGAGCGGCGGCCTAAAGGCTGCTCGTTGCCCGGCCAGCCCGTCCGGGCCCACCACCGCAGGAGTGTTCTCGTGGTCTCCGCACGCCCACGGCGCCGCGCTTGCTCTTAAGGGAACAGTCGCGCTGAATTTGCCGGCGACCGGAACACCAGTGGCTTCTCGACCACGGCCGGCCTCTCAGTCGTTGGCCTCTCCACCCCGGCAACCCTTTCGCCCGGCACGGCCGTCTCGACCGCACGCGGTGCGTCCGCCAGCGCCACCGCCTCGGTGACCAGGTGATGGTGCGGCGACAAGTCGCACACCGGATCGGCGTTCGCCGCATCGCCGGTCATGAGGTAGGCCTGGCAGCGGCAGCCGCCGAAATCGCGGGCCTTCTCCGGACAGCTGCGGCAGGGTTCTTTCATCCACGAGTCGCCGCGAAAGTGGTTGAACCCTAAGGACTCGAACCAGACATGCTCCACGCTTGCGTTGCGCACATTGGGAAAATCGAGCCCGGGCAGCATGCGCGCCGCGTGGCAGGGCAGCGCCGTACCGTCCGGCGTGACGGTGAGAAAGATCGACCCCAATCCGTTCATGCACGGTTTCGGGCGCCGCTCGAAATAATCCGGGACGACGAAGTAGATCTGCATGGGGCGGCCTGACCGCTCGCGGAAACGCTCCGTGGTGGCGTAGGCTCGCTCCACCTGCGCGCGGCTCGGCATGAGCTGCTCGCGGTTGTGCCACGCCCACCCATAGTATTGGGTGTTCGCGAGTTCCACGTATTCGGCGCCCAAGCGGTCGGCCATCTGCAGAATTTCCTCCACGTGGTCGATATTGAGCCGGTGCAGCACCACGTTGAGCACCATCGGATAGTCGTATTTCTTGATGAGCGCGGCGACCCTGGACTTCAGCTCGAAGGTGCGCGTGCTGCTCAGGAAATCGTTCATTTTCTGCGAGCTATCCTGGAACGACAATTGGATGTGATCGAGGCCGGCGGCTTTCAGCGCGGCGATCCTCGCCTCGGTGAGCCCCACGCCGGAGGTGATGAGGTTGATGTAGAAACCCAGCCGATGCGCCTCCGCGACGATGACCTCCAGATCGTCGCGAGCCAAGGGCTCGCCCCCGGACAGGCCCAGCTGCACGGCCCCCAAAGCCCGGGCTTCGCCGAGCACCCGCAGCCATTCGTGCGTCCCGAGCTCCGGACCGGTCCGGGCAAAGTCCGTCGGGTTGTAGCAGAACGCGCAGTGCAGGGGGCACCGATACGTCAACTCCAACAGCAGCCAGAGCGGCGGTCCTGGTCGATCGATGACCGCGCTCATGGCTGAATCACCACCCAGTGCTTCTCCACCGCCATCGCGAGGAATGCCATGACCTCGCCGCCCAACCCCGTGGTCTCGAACGACTTCTCGAGATCGGCCGTGATCTCGGCGACGCTGGCCCGGCCGTCGCAGCGCTTCAAGATCTCGCCGGCACTGGTGTTGAGCTTCACCATGCCTTCGGGGTACAGCAGCACGTGCGCGCTTTGCGCAGGCTCCCACTGCAGACGGAAGCGCCGCTCCACCGCCGGCCGGGACGCCGCGTCGAGCGGGCTCATGTCGGCGCCCCTGCCCTCACGTCGGTACCTTGTAGCGCAGCGCCATGGCATCGCTCATCTGCCACAGCACATCCAGCTTGAACTTGAGGATCTCGATGGCCCGTTCCTGCAGCGGACGGGTATCGAAGTGATCCAGCGTAAAGGCCAGCCCGAACTCCACGTCGCGCCGCGCCAGGCTCACCCGGCTCTGGAAGTAATGCAATCCGGCCGAATCGATCCACGGGTAGTGTTCGGGCCAATTGGCCAGCCGCTGTTTGTGAATCTCGGGCGCGAACATCTCGGTCAGCGACGAACAGATGGCCTCCTGCCACGGTGCCCGGCGCGCAAAATTCACATAGGCATCGACGGCGAATCTCACGCCCGGCAGCACCTGCCCCAGGCTCTCAACCGCGCCGCGCTCGAGGCCCACCGCCTCGGCCAGACGCAGCCAGGAATCGATGCCGCCCGGATCCTCTCCATATCCGTCGTGATCGAGAATGCGCTGCACCCAATTGCGGCGCACCGCGCGATCCGGGCAGTTGGCGAGCACGGCCGCATCCTTGATCGGGATGCTGATCTGATAGTAATAACGATTCGCCACCCAGCCTTGAATCTGTTCCCGGGTTGCCGCGCCGGAATTCAGGAGCACGTTGTAGGGATGATGGATGTGGTAGGCGCTGCCCTGCTTGCGCAGCTGCGCCTCGAATTCGCTTCGGCTCCAGGTCACACTTCGGCTCCAGGTCACAGAAAAATCTCCATGCCATCCCGCGCGACTTCGACGCCTTGGGCTGACAGATCTGCGAACTCGGCGGACGACTCGTTCAGAATGGGATTGGTGTTGTTGATGTGAATCAGGATTTTGCGGGTCTCGGCCGGCAGGCGCCCCAGCCAGTGCAGCATGCCGTCCGCGCCGCTCTGCGGCAGGTGGCCGATGTCGCGCGCGCGCTTGCGCGAGACGCCCAGGCGAATCATTTCATCGTCGGTCCAGAAGGTCCCATCCACCAGCACGCAGGAGGCGGCCTGCATCGCGTCCCATAAATCCTCATCGATGGCGCCGAGGCCCGGTGCGTACACGGCGCTGCGGCCGCGCGCGTCATCCGTGATGACGAGCGCCAGATTGTCGCCGGGGATCGGCGCCTCGCGATTCGGCGAATACGGTGCCGGTTTGCTCGCCACCGGCAGTGCCCGCCACGTGACGCCCTCCACCGCATCGACGGTGAAGTCCCGGTCCAATTCGATGCGGCGCCGGTCCACGCCGCAAAAGTGCTCGAGCACCCCCAGAACCGGGTTGCCGCGCGTCAGGTCGGCGTGCGTGCTGTCGGTGCACCAGATGGGCCAGGGCCGCGGCGATTCGCGCAGCATGTACAACCCCGTGGTGTGGTCCACCTGTCCGTCGACCAGAACGATGCCGGCGATGGCCGTGTCGCGCATGGAGCGATTGGGCTGCAAGTCGGGCGTCGCCTGCAGCTGGGTCAGAATGTCCGGCGAGGCGTTCACCAATACGGCGGCGGTGGCGTTGCCGGTGACGGCCAGCGAGGACTGGGTGCGCGCCCGTGCATTTAAGGTTCCCGCGCGCAGTCCCGCGCAATTCGGACAGTTGCAATTCCATTGAGGAAAGCCACCGCCCGCGGCAGACCCCAGTACACGAATTTTCACGTCGAATGGACGCCGCCCGCACCCGAGGCACGGGCGGCCGTCCCGGCTTCTAGCGGTTCGCGATGTACATCGTGATTTCCATGCCGAACCGAAGATCGATCGCTTGCGGGGTTTCCCATTTCATAATGCATCTCCTAAGGTGTTGAGGGTTTATCGATTGAGAGACTCATACTCCGCCGCTTCGCCCCGGGTGGAATCAACAGCATCATTAAACTGGCCTCATGATTTTCATGAGGCGGCTACGGGGCCGGGTGCTGGTACCATGGGAGACAAATGAGACTGCGGACCCGCTTGAATCTCGTGGTGACCGGCCTCAGCGCCGCTTTCGTGGCCGTGTTGATCGTCGCGGAGATCCAGAGTACTCGCGCCTCCGTCCGCGAGGAAATCGAGGCCGCGAACCGGGTGGCTTCGCAATTGCTGGGTCAGCTGGCGTCCGTGTATTCGACGGTCGGGGGACCTAACCTGGTACTGCAGTTTCTGCAGCAGCTGGGTCGGGTGCGCGCCAATGAAGTGACCCTGTGGTCGCCGGCGGGTGAGCTCCTGTATCGGTCGCCCCAGGCGACCTACAAATCCGGGCGCGAGGCACCGGTCTGGTTCGCGCATTTATTGGCGCCGCAGGTGCCCAAGGTGATATTTCCGCTGCGCGGCGGCGTGCGGCTGGTGATCGAAGCGCAGCCCTCGCGCTCGGTACTCGACGCCTGGGATGACATAACGCGCCTGGCGAGCCTGGGAGTCGGCATGCTGATCGTCGTCAATGCACTCGCTTTCTGGAGCATCGCGCGCGCACTGAAGCCGTTTCCCATCATTGCCGACGGACTCGAGCGCATCCAGCAGGGCGAATTGACCTATCGATTGCCGCCCCTGGCCGGGCACGAGGCGAGCACCATCGGCAGTGCGTTCAACCGCATGGCGCAGGCCGTGGAGGACAAGGTGCAAGCCGAGCGTCACGCACGCGACGCGGAGGCACGCCTGGAAGAACGCCGCGAGATGGCGTCGCTGGCCGACCAGCGCGTGGAAGAAGAACGGCGTCTGATCGCGCATGAGCTGCACGACGAATTCGGACAATCGGTCACCGCCATTCGCAGCCTGGCGCTGGCAATCGCAACGCAGGGCGGCACGCGCGATGCGGCAACCGGTGAGGTGGCGCGGTTGATTTCCGATGAGGCCGCGCGCCTCTACGATGCCATGCACGGACTGATACCCCGGCTGGCGCCGCTGTCCTTGGATACCCTGGGACTCACCGCCACGCTCGAGAACCTGGCGCGGGATTGGCAACGGCGCCACACCGCCGTCGCGGTCACGCTGCATCACGACCTGCCGCCCGACTTGAGTCCCAGCATCACACTGGCCATCTATCGGGTCGTGCAGGAGGGCGTCATCAACGCCCTGCGTCACGCCAACCCGTCGCGGGTGGACGTGGAAGTGCGCAGCGAGCCCGGGGGCATCCGGGTGACGGTGGCGGACGACGGCGCCGGCCTTCCGGAGGATTGGTCGAAGCCCGGTCATTTCGGTCTGCGCGGGTTGACGGAACGCGTCACTCAGCTCGGCGGCACCTTGAGCATCGGCAACGGCGCCGCGGGTGGCGCTCGCCTGACGGCGGACATCCCGTTGCTGGCGGTCTCCGCGTGATTCGCGTGTTGCTGGTCGACGATCACGCCGTCGTGCGCATGGGCTTTCGGCTCTTGCTGCAATCCAATGCGGATATCACCGTCGTCGCGGAAGCCGAATCGGGAGAAGCCGCCTGCCAGCTGTTCCTCGATCTGGCCCCCGATGTGGTCGTCATGGATCTCGCCATGCCCGGCATGGGCGGCCTCGAAGCATTGCGGCGCATCCGCGCACGGCAGCCGCAGGCAAAAGTACTGGCGCTCTCGGCGCACGACGATCTGATGCGCGCGCGCCGTACGCTGCAGGAAGGCGCGCTTGGATTTCTGTCGAAGCGCAGCGCCCCGGAAACCTTGCTCGAGGCGGTGGTCGCGATCGCCGCGGGACGCCGCTACATCGATCCGGCGCTCGCCCAGAAGCTGGCGCTTGCCGAATTCGACGGCGCCACCAAATCGCCGGTCGAGCAGCTCTCCGAACGCGAATTCGACGTGTTCGTGCGGCTCGCCGGCGGCGCGACAGTGCAGCGCATTGCCCAGGACCTCAAGCTCTCGGCATCGACCGTGGGTACGCATCTCTACAACATCAAACAGAAACTCGCCGTGGTCAACCAATCCGAATTGACGCTGATCGCGATTCGTCACGGCCTCATCGACACCTGAGCGTCTTCTCGAATCGTCGCCCGCTTCAGCAAGTAGCGCCGCATGGCCACGGCCGGCGCATCCGATGCAATGGACATCTCGTAGCGCTCCGGATCGCCGTCGGCCAGGATTTCCTCCAGCCGAGTCAACGCCTCGACATCCTCGCGGAACGCCGCCATCAGCTGTCCGCGCATGAACTCCGTCATGCCCGAATCGTCCAATGCGAAATCCCGGCTGTTCACGATGAAGTAGTGCGTGCTGCCATGCGTCTCCGGCGTGGGCAAGTGACAGGTTCGGATTTCGAACCGCGGCCGGCCTTCCGGCGGCAGGGCGGCGTCGTGGAATTGCACGCTGACCACATGCAGCCCCGGCGCCACGAACTCCGACTTGGCAATACGCGCCGCGTGATCGTGTTCCAGGCCCGTGGGCTTCCCCCATACCGGCGGCAGGCGAGTGGGCGATACGCTGCGGGTGATGCGGTAACGGCCCTCGGACGACTCGACCTCATAGGGCGCGCGCGCATAGTCCGGCGTGCCGAAAGTGCCGGCGTGGACGAAGGTCAGATGGGTCAGATCGAGCAGATTCTCGTGCAAGCTGACGTAATTGCCCGGCAGGTGGAAATAATCCTGGGAGGAGGCCCATTGCCCGCCCTCGAGCCATGGCGTGGCCGGAATTCGGCTCGCATCGGCTCGAGATTCCGCGCCGAACCACCCCCAGACGAAGGGGCCTCGCTCGACCAACGGATACTTGCGTACGCCGATGCCTTTGGGACAGGTCGCCTGGGACGGCACTTCGATGCAATCGCCCGCTTTGTCGAAGCGCATGCCGTGATAACCGCAGACGACGGTATCGCCGTCGAGTCTGCCGGCCGACAAGGGATAGGACCGGTGGGCGCAACGATCGTCCAGGGCGACCGGCTCACCCGCGGCGGTCCGGAACAGCACCAGGCGGCGCCCCAGGACCATGCGCTTGAGGAGCGAGCGGCCGATTTCCGCACCGAAGCCCACCACATACCATTCGTCCTCGATGAACGGCGTGTCGCGATCGGCCATCTGCCGCATGGCGCGCTGTGAAACCCGCAGTAACGAAGATTGCAGCAAACTCATCGAGATCCCCTAAGCTTGGGCTGGATTGAAGCAGGAACGCTATGGACGAAATCTTAAAGTTACGCCGCACCCCCGTCTGTCCTCCCGATAGTGGACAGATTTAGGTGAGCGATCTGCCGCTGATCCGCTTCGTCATGGCCATCGGCGAGCCCCCATTCGCCCAGAGCGCCCTGGCGTACCTGAATACCCAGCTGGCGGTCGATCATGTGTCGTTTTTCAGCCTGGATCACGAACTCACGCCGCATTTCCTGGATGCGGCGAGCAAGGCGGGTGCGCCCACGGCGCTGTTGGCGGCCCAATTGTACGAGCGCTCGCTGTTCTACCGTCACGACCCCGCGACCCAGCGCATCGGCGGCCGCTCGGACGAGGAGGATGTCATGATGTTTCGTCAAATCGCCTCTGACATCCGCGACCCGAAGTACCGGGACCGCCTCTACCGGCACTTCAATCTATTGGAGCGGATCTCGCTGGTGCGCGCCGTCAATGGCCGTTGGTTCACCTTCAACGTGTATCGCGACGTGGCCTCGGGCGCCTTCGATTCGCACGACGTCGATGTGCTGTCGGAACTCGCCGCCTTGCTGGTGACCTGCACGGCCAAGCATATCGCGCTGAGCGGCAAAGCATCGGAAAGCGGTTCCGAGCCGGAATCGCGGGCATATCTCGAAGCGCTGCTGGAATCGATCGAACCGCGGCTCACGCGCCGCGAGCGCCAGGTCTGCGCGCTGGCGCTCTTAGGTTCGACCGTCGAGAGCATCGCCGCGACATTGGGCATCCAGCAGTCGACCGTGGCGACACTGCGGCGGCGGGCCTATCACAAACTCGAGATCACCAAACTGAACGGGCTGTTCGCGCTGTGCATCGCCAAGATCTCGCGGCAGAACGACGCGTCTCGCGACCTCTGATCGAATGTCCGCGCCAGCCCCGTTTCGCTCGCAGCTGCTCAAGTGGATCGGCAGCAAACAGCAGCAGGCCGACGCGATCATCGCGCATTTCCCTGCGCATTTCGGCACTTACTTCGAACCCTTCCTGGGCAGCGGCGGTGTGCTCGGGGTGCTCTCGCCCGAGCGCGCGCTGGCGAGCGATGGGTTCCGGCCGCTCATGGAAATATGGCGCAGCCTTCTCGACGACCGGGAAACACTCAAGCGTCACTACGCCGACCGCTACGCGCTCGTCGCCGAACTCGGCAAGAAAGGCGCTTACGAACACATTCTTCGCAGCTACAACGCCCGGCCCAACGGCGCCGACCTGGTTTTTTTATGCCGTGCCTGCTACGGCGGCGTGGTGCGGTTTCGCAAACAGGACGGGCACATGAGCACGCCCGTCGGCATACACGACCCCATACTGCCGGAGAGCTTCGCCGCGCGCGTCGATGCCTGGCATGCGCGCACCCGCGGGACGCAGTTTCATCATCTGGATTTCACCGACGCCATGAGCCGCGCGCGACGCGGCGATCTGGTCTATTGCGACCCGCCGTACTCCGACAGCCAGACGATTTTGTACGGAGCCCAGTCCTTCTCCCTCGATCGGCTGTTCGATTCCATCGCCGCCTGCAAAGCCCGCGGCGCACGCGTCGCGCTGAGCATCGATGGGACGAAATCTTCAGGACGCAAGCTATGCGATATTCCGATACCGGACCGCCTGTTCGTGCGCCAGGAATTCATTGCCGTCGGCCGTTCGATGCTCAAGCGATTCCAGATGGAAGGGCGGACGCTGGAACAGCACGAAGTCAGAGACCGGCTGCTGCTGACCTACTGAAGTCGCCGCTCAAGGTTCGCCGCGCGCCGCGCCTCGCTGGTGTTTCCCCGGGCGTTCGGTTATTAACCGCCGCAACCCTTGGGGAAACATCATGGTCGCTCGTTCATGGATCCTGTCGCTCGGCATCTCGCTCCCCCTGGTTGGCGTGGCGTTGGGCGCGGTCGGTTGCGCGCGGCCGGCCGCGCCGGTGGCGAGCGTGCCGCAACCGCAGTTCCGGCTCACCGCCACCATCCAGGACCTCATGGAGGGTCTGGTCGATCCCTCCGCCGATGCGCTCTGGGACTCGGTGGCCTATATCGCGACGACCGCCGGCACCGAAGACCGGCGCCCCCGGACGGCGGGCGAATGGAAGGCTGTGCGCGTCAGCGCCGTCAATTTGATCGAGGCCGCGAATCTGCTCAGCATGCCGGGCCGGCGCGTCGCCTTAAGATCGGCGGCGGGCCCCGGCGAACTCGCTCCGCCCGAAATCCAACGGCGCATCGACGCCAGTCACGGCGCCTTCGTCCAGTTCGCGCACGCACTCCAGGATGCCGGTACGCGGGCGCTCGCCGCCATCGACGCGAAGGACGCGCAGGGATTGATGGATACCGGCGGCGTCATCGATGAGGCCTGCGAGGCGTGCCACGTGACATACTGGTACCCTAACCAGAATCGTCCGGGAACCTGAGCCTCACCTTGCATTCGCTCGACTCATTTTGCACCTGGTTGGCGGCCACGCCCTTGAGCCAGACTGTCCAAACGGTGGAATGGATCATCCCGGCGGTGCAAACGGTCCACATTCTCGCCGTCGCCGCCGTCATGACCTCCGTGCTGATGATCGACCTGCGCCTGCTCGGACTCGGCGCCCGCGATCAGACCGTCGCGGCGGTCACGAGGCGCTTCTGGCCCTTCGTGTGGTGGCCCCTGCCCGTTCTGCTCGCGACCGGGGCCACACTGATCGTCGCCGAACCCGCGCGCGCCCTCGAGAACCCGGTGTTCATCCTGAAGATGGGGCTGCTGTTGGCGGCAGCAGGCGTCACGCTGGCTTGCGAAATCCCACTGCGCAGGAATGGGGCGTTCTGGGAGCTGTCGGCCGGCCGGCGGCGAGCCGCCCGGCTGATCGCATCGACTTCGCTGCCGCTCTGGGTTGCCGTCATTTTCGCCGGCCGATGGATCGCCTACGTGCAGGGAGCCTGACTCGTTGGACAGCTGGTTACAGTCGCTGCAGGACACCGCCATCGCGACGGCCATCCGTGAGGGGGCGAGCCTCTTCCCGTGGGTCGAGTGCGTGCACGTGCTCGCGCTCACCCTCGTGATCGGTTCCATCGCCATCGTCGATTGTCGGCTGCTTGGCTTGACTTCACGGGATCGCAGCGTTGCGCGGACGACCGCGAGCACGCTGCCGGTGACCTGGTCTGCTTTCGTCGTTGCCGCCGTCACGGGGGGCCTGCTCTTCTCCTCGAACGCGACCACGTATGCCCACAACAGCTATTTCCAGGCAAAACTGCTGTTGATCGCGCTGGCAGGAGTCAACATGGGCGCCTATCACGTGTTCCTGGGCCGCCGGGCCGATGCGTGGCACACGCCGGCGCTGACCCCCGTGCGGGCGAGAATCGTCGGCGCGATATCGCTCGGCCTGTGGATCGCGATCGCGGCCTGCGGCCGTTGGATTGGCTTCACAATCAGCGCACCAACGTGAGATGCTTCGGACATTCATGAGCGTTCTTCGAGGCCAGCCGGTGCAGCATGGTGTCAGTGGATTGACCCTCGTCCTTTCTTGGATCGCCTCGAGGCTCGCGCTCGCCGCGGTGGGATTCGCGATCGCCCTGGCGCCCGGGAGCAGCGTCGCGAGCGCGACCGCGAGCGGCGCCGCAACCGCGGCCGCAGCCACCAATGCCCCGCCGCAAGCCAGGGACTGGGCCAAACTCGCCGCGCTGCCCGATTGGAGCGGTGTCTGGACGCCGAACATGTCGGACCAGGACGCGCGGATCGCGAGCGATCCGGTGCCCTGGACGCCCGCGGCGGCCGCGCAAATCGCCAAGCTCGAGGCCGCCGAGCAGGCCGGCGATCCCAAAGGGCTGTTCGTCAATTGCCTGCCCGAATCCATGCCGAGTTGGATGCTGATCTCGCACAACGCCATGGAAATCCTGTATTCGCCCGGGCGCGTCACCATTCTGGGCGAGCTGGACGGCAATCGGCTGCGGCGTATCTACACCGACGGGCGCGCGCACCCCCCCGATCCGGATCCGACATTCCACGGTCACTCGATCGGACACTGGGCGGGCGACACCTTGGTGGTCGACACCGTCGGGATTCTGCCGCAGACCTTGATCGCGGTCAGTGAAGCGGTGGGATTGCCGAACAACGGCGACCTGCACGTCATCGAACACATTCATCTGGCGGGACCGGACAGGCTGCAGGACGATCTCGAAATCATTGCACCCCACATGCTGACCAAACCCTGGAAAACGACGCGCTACTTCTTTCGCCAACGGGCGCGCAAGTACGACATCGTCGAGGGCGTGTGCCTGCAAGGCAGCTTTTCGGAAGGCGTGGACGCGAACGGCAACGCCATCTATGTGCCGGCACCACAAACCGAAGGGGGCAACTTGCTGCCCCCGGTAAAATGAGCGAGACCTAAGGTGACTATGAGAATCGATTCGTCGAAACACAGGCTGCCGGGCGGCATCGCCGCCGTGCTTGCCATCGTTTTTTTTGCAGGAGCGCTGCCTGCCCTGGCCCATCATTCCTTTGCGATGTTCGATTTCGCGAACACGGTCACCCTCGAGGGTACGGTGAAGGAGTTCCGCTGGACCAACCCGCACGTGATTCTCCTGGCCGCCGCGGCGCCCAAAGCGGGCGAGCCGGAGGAAGTGTGGTCGATGGAACTCACCAGTCCCGGCAATCTCACGCGCCTCGGCTGGTCGCGGCTTTCATTCAAGCCGGGCGATCGCATCGAACTCGAATTCAACCCGTTGCGCGACGGCAAGCATGGCGGCGCGTTCAAGAAGGCGACCTTGCTCGACACCGGGCAGGTGCTGACATCGAACCTGCAGGAAGCCGAGAAGCCGGGGTTACGGTGAACCTCCCACTCTCGGGGAGGAAGATCATGCACGATCGGCGGCAGTTTTTGACCGCGGGCGGTTTACTCCTCGGCGGTCTGACGCTCGGCGCCGCGACGCTGGGCGGCGCCACCTCGGCGCGGGCGCAGGAGCTTTGCGCGGTATTCAACAAACTGACTCAGGCCGCGACCACGCCCGGCCAAGCCCTCGCGCGCCTGAAAGAAGGGAACGCCCGCTTTCTGTCCGGCCGCACCATCCACTGCGATCTGCTGGCGCAGGTCAGGGGCACCGCCAAGGGCCAAGCGCCCTTCGCCGCCGTTCTCGGCTGCATGGACAGCCGCGTCCCGCCGGAACTCGTCTTCGATCAGCGCATCGGCGACATCTTTTCGGTACGCATTGCCGGCAACTTCGTCGACACCGACATCCTGGGCAGCCTCGAATACGCCACCCAGGTGGCCGGCGCCAAGCTCATCGTGGTACTCGGCCACACCGACTGCGGCGCCGTCAAAGGCGCGGTGGACGACGTGAAGCTCGGCAACTTGACGGCGGCTCTGGCCAACATTCGAAATTCGGTACTCGAGATCGACGGCGCCGGCAGCGACCGCACCTCGAAGAACAAGACATTCGTGCAAAAAGTGGCCGATCGAAACGCGCAGGACGCGGCGGCCATGCTGACCGCCCGCAGCGAGGTAATGGCTCGATTGGTCAAGGCGCACAAGCTCAGCATCGTCGCGGCCATGCATGACGTGAGCACCGGCGCCATCGCCTGGCTCACCTGAGGGACTCGGGCTGGCGCCCAAGATTCAGCGGACCTGACGCTTGAGTTTCGTCGACGACATCAGTCGTCGGTTTCGTTCCAGCTCAACGCCGCCGCCGAGAAATCGCGCGTCGGTCCGAGCCGTTCGAGCGCCAGCGCCCAGCGTTGACTCAGCAGCGCCGATATCGGCGCGTCCACGCCGAGCGCCCTGCCCAAGTCGGCCGCCGTCTTGACATCCTTGGCCATCAGACCGAGCGCGAACCCCGTTGCGAACTTGCCGTCCAGCAAATGTTCCTTCATGACCACTTCTGTGTTGAAGTTGCGGCCGGTCGACAAATTGATGATCTCAAGCATGCGAGCCGGGTCGAGACCGAAACGGCTGCCGATGGCCAAGGCCTCCGCCGCTGCGGTATAGCCGGCCGCGGCGATGAAATTGTTGAGTGCCTTCATGGCGTGGCCGGTCCCGAGACCGCCGGTCTCGAACAGCCGATTGCCCATCAACGAAAGCACGAGCTTGGCCCATTCGGCCGCCGCAGAGTCGTCGCTTCCCACCATGATGGTGAGCGTCGCCGTCTCGGCGCGCGGTACCGCGCCCGATACGGGCGCATCGATCAATGCCACGCCGCGCGCCAGCAGTTCCTTGCCGAGTGCGCGGGTTCCCGAATCAACTTCATAGACATGTAAATCAATAGCTTACATAACCGCGCACGTCGCTTGCAATCTATCGCAGTGACCTGACGTGCCCGGCAAACCCACACGGGCCATCATCGCAGCTCATTAAGTCATTGCCGAAAGCACTCTGGGCGCTTAATGTTCAACCATGAAGCACATCGACCGCATCAGCATTGATCCCGAAATACGCTTCGGCAAGCCGTGCGTTCGTGGCACGCGCATCACCGTCGGCGAAGTATTGGGATTTCTGGCTGCCGGCGGCAGTGAGGCCGAGCTATTTACCGACTTCCCCCAGTTGACTCATGAAGACCTCCTGGCTTGCTTCGGTTTTGCGGCGGAGCGTGAGAGGCGGCTGTTTGCGCTTCCGGCAGCTTAGTGGGCATTCGGCTGCTTCTGGACGAGAATCTTTCTGAGCACCTGCTGCTTCAGCTGGTCGATTTGTTCCCAGGATCGGAACACGTTCGAGACCTCAATCGAGGCGGCGCGTCGGATCGAGCACTGTGGGAGCTCGCTCGCACCGGTGGCTTTATCCTCGCCACTCGAGACGAAGACTTTGTCGGGATGAGCGTGTTGCAAGGACCACCGCCAAAAGTCGTATGGCTCAACGTCGGAAATTCTCGAAATGCCGTTATTTCAGCGTTGCTCCGCACCCATGCGGGCGATATCGACAGCTTTGTCGCGCACGATGAATATACCTTTCTTGCGATCGGCTTCTACAAGGCCACATCCATCCGTTGATTCGACGAACATTCCTCCCAGCACCCTTGAGTTTCCACGCGTCTCGGCGATTTGCCTGCCTCACCCTGAATCTTCGAGCCGTTCAACTCGTGAGTCTTTCGTCCGCATGCGTCCTGGAGCAACTCGCAATCAGTCAGGAGAAGGCCCGGCGAGGGCGCGCAGCCGCGCTTCGCTGTCGCGCAATGCGATCTCGGCCCGCTTGCGCACAGTGATGTCCGAACCGGTGCCGTAATATCCCGCAAACGCACCCGCTTCATCGTACATGGGCTCGCCGCTAATCGAATAGTAGCCCCTCTGTCCGTCGGGTTGGGCGGCTGCGAACTCGAAGTCGCAGAAAGTCCACTGTGCGGCGAGGTGCGATTTGAGCTCCGTCCATTTCGCGTCGGTCAAAACGATGTTCGGCAGCTCCCAATGCGTCATGCCGAGGATGTCGGTGTTGCCAAAAGGACTTCCTGCGGCGATTTGCGTAAACCGAAAGTCGCGGTCCTGTTCCCAGTACCAATCGGATGCAAGGTTGTTCAGAGCGCGGAACCTGGTCTCGCTCCGGCGCAGCGCGTCTACCATCTGCTGCCGCTGTAGAAATCGCCCGAGTTGATTGCCGATGGCTCGAACCGTCTGCAGCATGCGGTCATCGGGTTCGCGAATGATAGGGTTCGAGAAAGCGAGCACGCCGACGACGGCGTCGTCCGACATGACCGGAAACACGAATGCGCCATCCTCGCCGGTTTCAGGTGCCAGAGCCGTCGGGGACACGCCCGCATCTCGCGTACCATCGAGGACCCACAGGGGCTGCCCCGACTGGCATACTCGACCTGCCAACCCAGCCCCGGGGCGGAACACGAGGCCGCGCGATTTTTCCATAAATTGCTCGACGGCAGCGACCGGCATGCCCCAAGACTCGTTAAAGCGCAGCACGCCGGCGGATTGATCCAGGTCGAAATACCGGCCGCACTTCCAGCCTTGCGTTTCGCATACGGCGCGGATCAATGATTTCAGGGCTGTAGTTGCATTGTCTGCATTGGCCAGACAGCGCAGCACCCGGTGCTCGAGACTCAACAGCAGCTCGCCGCGCTTGCGCTCGGTCACGTCCTCGAGCGAAACGGCGGCGCGCCCTGCGTCATTTCCCGCCATGCTCGAAACGCTCAGCGCCAACCAGCGCTGCCCGGCGCGCGAGTCGCAGGCGTAGTCATGGCGAAACAGCGCGCGCTCTCCGGCGATCACTTGTCGGATCCCCGCGGCGATCGCCATACCATCCAGCCGTTCATTGCCGCCGGCGCCATCGCATGCCGCCAGATAACTGTCACCCGGAGCGATCCCCGCGCCGACGCCCGGGCGAGTGGCCGCGAACGCACGCCATGCCTGGTTTGACGCGAGCACGACTCCGGCCTGATCGAGTACGGCGACAGGGGCGCCGAGCGCATCGAGGATGGTACGAGCGAAGCGATTCGACTCCCATATCAGCGCTTCGGACTGTTTACGCGCAGTGATATCCCGCGTGATCCCGCGGTAACCCTTGAATTGATCTCGATCGTCGAAGATCGGCTCGCCGCTGATGCTGAGGTACCGCATCTCCCCGCCGCGATCCATGACTCTGACTTCGAGATCGCGGAACGTGGCGCGCCACTCCAATTGCTGGCGGTGGGTCTGCCAATTGGTCGCGCTCTGACCGTCGATCGACAGGTCCCATAGCGCCTTGCCGATCATGCCTTCTTCCGCCAATCCGAAAGCATCATCCATAGCGCCCCTATGCGAAACGAAGCAGTACCGCTCGTCCTGCTCCCAGTACCAATCGAAGGCGAGTCCGATCAGACTGCGGAATCCGACTTTCCGTTCAATCAGTACCCGCTGTGCGTCCGGCAGCAGGATGGCATTGCCGCTCGTGGGGTCGATGATGGCATCGATCTGGCCCGCTTCGATCGCGAGACGTTCAGGGCCGCCCTTGACCAGCCGTAGGATCGCCTTCTTGAAGCCACGCTCGGCGTTCGTACCGGGTTGGGTCGGATCCCTGAAAGGCGAGGCGGGTTCCACCGGAACTAGCCCCTGATTCCAAGTGCGCGAAGCAGCTCGCTTTTGTCGCTGAGATTGCCGACGACCGTCGCGGTGGGCAATGGAGACACCTTGGCGAGGCTCGGCGTGACGACGATGCCATCGGCCAGCGCGCGCCGGGGGTATTCGAGAACGTCGACGATTTCCAGTCGGAAGTTGTCCTTCAAATGCTCCTCGCAGATCGCCTCGAGATTGGCGATGGCTCGAACCGAATTGGGTCCACTCTCCGTGATGTACAGCACCATCACCACAACGGTGGCGGCCGCGGCGTCAGGAGCCGCGCGGTTCGTCTTCTTACGTGCCATCGCGCGCCTCCGTCTTATTCTTCTTGCTGGATTTTCCGGAGCCGTTGGAGGGGTGATGCTTTTCCAAGGCGGCAACGGCGCCATTTCCCGCGTGTCCCGCCGGGTCCGCGCTGCGGATCCTGAGCAGCGTTTTCTCCCGGTCACTCGAGGAAACCATGCGCGCCTGATCGTCACTGGAGTACGTCGCCAGTTCCACCCGCTGCCGTTCCAGATCATGTTCCAAGACCTTGATCCGCGCGCGCGTGTCCGCTTCGGGGAGCTCCAGCGACATGCGCTTTTGATCGATCTCGGCGCGACGTTGCACCGTCTTGGCGCTCTCCGCGTTCTCCTTTTCCCAGCGCAGGGTGCCCATCAACACCTCGCCTCCCGCGGTGTAGACATCCGCCAGCATCGGGCCGGCATCGCTCAAGATCAATTCGCGCACCTGGTTCGAGTGCCAAGTGCCGCGCGATTTGATGATGGTCAGCGCTCGGTTGCGCTCGCCGCCACGGATCAGGTACGACAGGTGGATCCAGGTATCCGCGATGGTCGAAATCTGCAGGTCGGTCGACTCGGTCTCCGGCTCGTCGCCGTCGTTGATCGCGGTGACCACGACGGTGATTTTCTGATCCTTCGCCGTGTAGATGAAACGGTTGGCGACGGAGCGCGCGGCCGCGAGCCCTCCGGCCTTGGCGATGGCCGACAGGGGGTCGATGACCATGCAGCGCGGCTGATGTTCGCGAATCAGCGCCTTGAGCTTCGCCAAATGGTCCTCCGCGCCGACGGATTCCGTGCGGCCCGAATACATTCGTAATACGCCGCTCTTCAGATGGGCTTTGAGCTGGATTCCAACCGATGTGAGATTGCGCACAATCCGATCGGGGCCTTCGTCGAAGCTCACGAACAGGGTTCGCTCGCCCCGGCGGCAGGCAGCCTCCACGAACTTGCCCGACAAGGTCGTCTTGGACGTGCCGGGCACACCCGTGATGAGCGTGCTGCTGCCGCGGAATAAACCGCCGCCCAGCATCGTGTCGAGCCGTTCGAAGCCGGCGGAGACCCGCTCGCTCGAAGCGACCTGCTTGATTTCGGTCGGTTCCGGAGGAGCGATTTCCATCCCGCCGGGGCCAAAACTCACCGGATACTCGCCCTGGGAAAATGCCGAACCGCGATACTTCACGATCTGGATCCGGTGCAATGGGACCCCGTACTCCAGGCGCCGCTCGAACCCGATCACGCAGTCCACCATGAATTGCAGGAAGCCGTAGTTCACGATCTGCGAACCATCGCCATCGATCTTGGCCGTGATGATGGCCCCATCCACCTCGTTTTCCGCCAACCAAGCGCGGATGCGGTAGATTTCCCGGATTTCCGACTTCGGGTCGTGCAGCAGCGTCAGCAGCACATCGATGCCGTCAAACACGATCCATCGCGCGCCGATCTCCTCTTTCTTCGCCTTGAGCATCGCCAGCAGGCCGCGCAGGTCGAATTCTCCGGATTGGACGACATCGGGCGACAGATTCGCGTCCATGAATAAAGAGTTTGCTCTTTGTGAGGGCAGGCAGATCCCAATCGAAACCGGCGGCATTGTCGATGATTTGCCGCGGACTTTCCTCGAATGCAACGAAGATGCCGGGCTCACCCCGTGCGCGGGCCGCGTTAACCAAGGATTGCAGAGCGAACACCGTCTTGCCCGAGCCAGGGCCTCCCTTCAATAGACTGATACGGCTCCGGGGCAAGCCGCCCTGGCTCAATTCGTCAAATCCGTGGATACCCGTTGCGATCTTGGGCAGATGCTGAGAAGTGCCTTTTTTGGCCGTCATCAGTGTCTCTTCGCCATATCGAGATACCAACCGGTGCCACGACGTTCTCCGAACATCCCGGTAGCAGAGAAATCGGAAATGAATTTCTCCAGAAAATAACATTCCATCGTCGTCATGACAGGACTCCCGGCTCACGGAAATGGGCGCCGGCGAGGTTGAGGCGGCGCATACTTACTCGCACGGATGATCCGCTCTTCAGTCGAGGTAGTCCGTGCGCTGGCGTACATAGAACACCAGCGCCTGGAAATGACCCTCGCGGACATCCCGCTCTCGTTCCGCTCGAGCTGACCTCATCGAGGGGCTCGGCATCGCGGCGATGAACGCCAACGTTCAGTTGGCGGTCGCGTTCTCCGCAGGGTTGTCGGTCGCGCTGGTTCCTTTGATGCGCTCGCCGCCGGCTGGGTCGAGCTTCAACGCCTCGGCCACGCCGACCCCATAGGCGGGATCGCACTTTGCGAACAGCGCGACCTGTCTGCGCCTGATCTCGTCCGGCACGCCGTGCATGGCAGCGGCGATGTTCGCAAACAGGCGCTGCTTCTGCTCGGCGTTGAACAATCGAAACAGATTGCCGGGTTGCGTGAAGTCATCGTTACCGTCGCGGTGGTTGTAGCGGTCCGCGTCCCCGTGCAACGGCAGCGGCGGCTCCGCAAAGCGCTTGTCTTCCTTCGGACCGTCGAAGGAGTTGGGCTCGTAGTAGGCGTCCGGGTTCTTCGTGTTGTTGTCGAAGAAGCGCATCGCTCCGTCCTTGTGGTAGTGGTGCACCGCACTGCGCGGTGCGTTGACCGGCAACGCCTCGTAATGCGTACCAAGTCGGTAACGGTGCGCGTCGGCGTAGCTGAAAACCCGAGCCTGCAGCATCTTGTCCGGTGAAAAGCTGATGCCAGGCACGATGTTGGACGGTGCAAAGGCGACCTGCTCGATCTCGGCGAAGTAATTGTCCGGATTGCGGTTCAATTCCAGCATGCCGATGTCGATCACCGGAAAGTCGCTGTGCGGCCAGACCTTGGTCAGATCGAAGGGGTTCCAGCCGGTGCGCTCCGACCAGGCTTCTGCCTGCGCGTCGGTCATGATCTGCACCTGCATCTTCCACTTCGGGAAGTCGCCCTGCTCGATCGCGCCGAACAGATCCTCCTGCGTCGATTCGCGCGTGCGCCCCACCACTTCGGCAGCCTCCGTGTTGGTCCAGTGCCGGTGACCCTGCTGGGTTTTGAAGTGAAACTTCACCCATAGGCGCACACCGGCAGCATTGACTAGGCTGTAGGTGTGCGAGCCATAGCCGTTGACGTGGCGCACGCCGGTCGGCAGTCCGCGATCGGACATCAGGATGGTCACTTGATGCAAACTCTCCGGCGACAGCGACCAGAAATCCCACATCGCCGTGGGCGAGCGCAAATTTGTTTTCGGGTGGCGCTTTTGCGTATGGATGAAATCGGGGAACTTATACGGATCGCGCACGAAGAATACCGGCGTGTTGTTGCCGACCAAGTCCCAGTTGCCCTCCTCGGTATAGAACTTGATCGCGAAGCCACGTACGTCGCGCTCCGCATCGGCTGCCCCGAGTTCGCCGGCGACGGTCGAGAAACGCAGGATCAAGGGCGTCTTGGCGCCGGGCTGCAGTACCTTGGCCTTCGTGTACTTCGAGATGTCGCCGGTGATCGTCAGTGTGCCGTGAGCGCCCCAGCCCTTGGCATGCACCGGACGTTCCGGAATGCGCTCTCGGTTCTGATGCGCGAGCTTCTCAACCAATTGATAGTCCTGCATCAGCAATGGTCCGCGAGGGCCGGCACTCAGCGAATTCTGATTGTCGGAGATCGGGTTGCCGGCGCTGGTGGTCAGTTGGCCGGGGGTATCGGGGGCGTCGTCGGTTCGTTTGCTCATGGCAGGCTCCGGTGGTGATTGGCGTCCACGATAGATGTATGCTTTCATCGATGGAAATTGATTGATCAAATGCTGTCGATAGAGGAAGTCAATCTGGATCGCCCGTCCCGACATGTCCCCTTGCATCCCCCGGGGAGATTCAGTTTATCCAACGCAGGGTGACCCGTCACGGAAATCCAGTTTGGCAAGTACTTGCCGACTCGTGACTTTTCCTTATAGACCGACACTCGCATCGTCGTATGCTTGTTTTCGAATGCCCGGCTCTCCCCCGAGATTGTCGACAACGAAATTAAAGAGCGGCCGTCGCGCGACGAACACCATGGACACGAAACAGCACTTTTCCCTTTGGTACTTTGTCGGCGCCGCGCTCTTGATGCTTGCGATCCAAAGCTTTCTCAGCGGTCCGTCTCAGCAGCTGCTCGCCTACAGCGACTTCGAAACTTTGTTGCAGGCCGGCAAGGTGAAAGAAGTCACCATCACCGACGAGAAGCTCTCTGGGACGGCGGATCTCACCGGGTTGAAGGACTCGCTGAACCCAGCCTTGGGCCAAGCGCCTTCCGCCGCGGAACTCAAGAACCATGACTTCGTCGTCGCCCGCGTGCCAGATGCCAATCTCGTCGCCGAACTTCAGGCCGCCAAGGTGAAATTTTCGGGCCGTATTGAAAATCGCGGGCTCTCGACGCTGATATCGTGGATCGCCCCCGCGTTGATATTCGTTCTTATCTGGAGCCTGTTCATGCGTCGCATGGGGGGAGGTCAGATGGGTAGCGTGATGGATGTCGGCAAGAGCAGGGCCAAGGTCTACGTGCAGAAGAAGCTCGACGTGACGTTTGCCGACGTCGAAGGGATCGATGAAGCCAAGGAGGAGCTGATGGAAGTGGTCGACTTCCTCAAGAATCCCGACCGCTACCGCCGACTCGGCGGCCAGATTCCCAAGGGAGTCCTGATCGTCGGCGCTCCTGGGACCGGCAAGACATTGCTCGCCAAAGCGGTCGCCGGCGAGGCGAAGGTGCCGTTCTTGTCGCTGAGCGGCTCCGAATTCGTGGAGATGTTCGTGGGCGTAGGCGCCGCTCGAGTCCGCGATCTGTTCGCCCAGGCCGAGAAGCTTGCGCCATGCATCATTTTCATCGACGAATTGGACGCGCTCGGCAAGGCGCGCGGTGTGAGCGGCCCGACGGGCAACGAAGAACGCGAGCAAACTCTGAATCAGTTGCTGGTGCAGATGGATGGGTTCGATATGCGCAGCGGCATATTGATCATGGCGGCGACCAACCGGCCCGAGATCCTCGATCCGGCGCTCCTGCGACCGGGACGATTCGATCGACACGTCGCTATCGACCCGCCCGACATCAAGGGGCGCGAGAAGATCCTCAGGCTGCACGCCAAACGCCTCACAGTCGGCCCTGATGTGGATCTGGCCGCCGTCGCCGCGAAGACTGCCGGCTTCGTCGGCGCGGATCTCGCCAATATCGTGAACGAGGCCGCGCTGCGGGCAGCGCGAACCAACAAAGCTTCCGTCGAGATGAACGATTTCGACGAGGCGATCGATCGTGTGGTGGCGGGCCTCGAAAAGAAGAATCGCGTCATGAATGCGACCGAGAAGGATACCGTCGCGCACCACGAGGCGGGGCATGCCCTGGTCGCGGAATCGCGCCCCACGGCGGACAAAGTCACCAAGATCTCGATCATCCCGCGCGGCATCGGTGCGCTCGGATTCACGCGGCAGCTGCCGACCGAGGATCGCTACCTGCTCAAGTACGGCGAACTTCTCGACCGATTGGATGTCCTGCTCGGCGGAAGGGTGGCCGAACAACTGGTGTACGGCGAGGTGTCGACCGGCGCGCAGAACGATCTGCAGCGCGCGACCGATCTTGCACGGCATATGGTGACGCAATACGGCATGAGCGCCTTGCTGGGCCCTGCGACCTTGACCAACACGGGCGCGCAAGTGCTGCTGTCGGAGATGCCGGCGGCGATGCGCGGCGAATACAGCGAGCGCACGGCGCAGTCGATCGACGAGGAAGTGCGGCGGCTCTTTGGCGAGGCCGAGCAGCGGGTACGCACCACACTGACCGACAGACGAGCCGAGCTCGATGCCTTGGCGAATGCCCTGCTGCAGCATGAGACCATCGAGCGCGGCGCGCTGCTCGAGCTGCTGAGTCAGGTGCAAGGGGCAACGCGACCGTCGGCTCCTGGTACGTCGACGAATGCACCTCGACAAGTCACGGCCCCGATCCCGGCTTGAGACACTGCGGCCAGCCGCAATCGGTGAACCAGCGATTCGTCTCGATGCCATTCTAGGCCGAGGGGATGCTCGATGATGTCGACGAGGAGTCCTCGCGCGCGCGACGCTCGACTTTATCTCCGCTGCAAAGGCTCGCCGCCGCAACCGATACAAAAGGACTGATATGGAGAGCAACCGGCATGACCGCGGCGCGAGAGCGATGAAGCCACCTCCAGCGCCTGATCGGATACCGTTTCGAGTTCAGCCCATGCTTGCGACGCTGCTCGCGGAGCCGTTCGACAAGCCCGGGTGGGTGTTCGAGGAAAAATACGACGGCGACAGAATTCTTGCCTACAAGGAAGAAGACCGTGTCCGGCTGCTGTCGAGAAACGGCAAAGATCGCGTCGGCCGTTTTCCGCAGATTGCGTCGGCTCTTGCGGCGCTGCCTTCCCGAACGCTCCTGCTCGACGGGGAAGCCGTGGTATTCGACGGCAAGGGGGTTTCCCGATTTCAGCTCCTGCAGCGGCGCACGGGTGATGCCGTATACGCCGTCTTCGATTGCCTGTTTCGCGACGGCAAGGATCTGCGTCAGGAACCGCTTTCTGTGCGCCGTGCCGCGATGGAGGACGCGATCGGCTCACATCGCCTGCTCCTGCCTTCCCATCGACTCGCAGCCAACGGCCTCGAGGCGTTCCGAACGGCGCAACGCCGGGGATATGAAGGATTGGTGGCGAAAGATGATTCCGCGCCGTATGCCGAAACCCGCTCGCGCCGATGGTTGAAAGTGAAGGTCCACCAAGAGGACGAGTTCGTGATCTGCGGGTACACGAAACCCGCCGGTGCGCGGCAACATTTCGGCGCGCTTCTCTTGGGTGCCTATGAAGAGAACAGATTGCATTACGTCGGCAAGGTCGGGACCGGCTTCGATACGGCAACTCTCGCTGCGCTCAGCCGGCGATTCGAACCATTGGCAGGATCGCAGCCCGCGTTAGTCGACCCGCCGCGCGAGAAAGTCGTGGTGTTTGTCGCCCCCACGCTCATCGCCCAGATCTCGTTCCAGGAGTGGACCATGGACAGAAAGCTCCGGCAGCCCGTATTTCTCGGACTGCGCGATGACAAAAGCCCCAAAGAAGTGCTCATGCCGGAGCTCGCCCATCAGGCTCTTCCGTAACGCGCTACGTAGTGATGCGAATGCTCGGGACGCCCGCATCGCGCTAAGGTGCGCCTTGAATATCGCACCGGAGGATGCATGCGAATCGATCGACCCGTCACTTCGTCGCTCCCGCGATCGCTCAACGCGCAACTCGCTCACATGGCTCGTTCTGAGGAGGTACTCGCACAATTGGCTCGCTTGCATTGGGTCAAGTGGGACGTGCGACCGAAGGGCTTGGGCTCGACCGGCGCTCGTCGAATCAACGCAAGCGAGGAGGCGACTTAGTCGGGACGAACTACGTCCGGCGGCATCGAAAGTCTGATCCCGCCTTCGGCCCACCCATCGTATTTGTGCTTCTTTGCGCGGTACCGGCGACGGTACAATCTTTGGGTGACGCTACGGTCAGGGACGCTGGCGCAAGCGTAAAGGTTTCGCGGAAATCCGCCCCCCATCCGTCGAAATTGTACGGGCCGAGTTACACTGGTATGAGGCTACCGGCATCGGGAAGCGCGAAACGAAAATCAAGGCGTTTCTTTAGAGCGATACACCAATGGCAAAAGCAGCAAAACGTCTATTTATCTGCCTCGACAATGCGGGCTACGAGGTCTCGCTCGAGCGCCTGAAGATTTACGTCGCACTGCCTGACGCGAAAGCGCAGCGCGCCGGTTACCTTAGAATCATCGATGAGTCGGGCGATGACTTCTTCAAGCTGTCTGCCGAGACGGGAGGCTGCTGCCACTGACACTACCTGGTTGTTGGTGCGCCCGGACGAGTTGCTCGCGGCTGCGCCGCTCGTCCTACGCTTCGCTCCGGACCGCCGTCGCGCTGCGCGCGCCGACGTCCAAGTCGGCCTGCGGCCGACTTGTCGATCAGCCGACCCTCGGTTTCGCGGAAGACCGCGCAATTTCGCCAAGAATTCGCCGGCCAAAATCGTCAGAAATACCTTATAAATCAAATAGATGGTGCGCCCGGACGGATTATTCGGCCTTCGGCCTCACCCCTTCGGGGTCGCCGGCAGGGCCGGCGATCGCCATCGCCGCTGCGCGGCGCTGTCGTCGACCCGACTTTTTGTCTGTCGGCGGTTCGAATCTCGGCAACGCGAAACGACCTTTGCCCAACAAACGACGATTGAACCGCGGGGATATTGGTGCGCCCGGACGGATTCGAACCGCCGACACCCTGGTTCGAAGCCAGGTACTCTATCCAGCTGAGCTACGGGCGCCCGCGCGCAGTGTAGCCTCCATCGCGCATTTCGGGAATCCAATTGCGCCGTCGCCTTGGCTCCACTTCCCAGCCCTCCCAGCGCCACAGCCCTCCCAGCGAACGCCTTCCGCGCGCCTGCGGGCGATTGAAATCGCCCCAGCGCACCCGCAAATAGTGAACATAGGAACCCAACTCGGCTTGCCAGCATTGGAAATCATCTAAAATCATCCGCTTACGCGCGCTGCGGGAACGCTGGCGGCTTGTGGGCCTTGGCCGTAAGATCGTACCGGCCCATTAAACGTCCGCACCGATAACTAGAGGATTCCCGATGAAGGCTTGGATACCGCTTACGCTGGTTTTCGCACTTGGCTCGGCCGCCCACTCACAGGCGACCTGCACCTATCCATCCGCTCCCGAGGCACCGCCTGACGGCGCGACGGCTACCAAGGAGCAAATGATTGCCGCTAAGCACAATTTCGATCATTACAACAGCGAAATGAACGCTTATCTCGATTGCATCAAGCTCGAGATGGACTCGGCGGTTCCCAAGGACGTATCGAAACTCTCAACGGATGAGAAGAAGAGAGCCGAGGAGCATCAGAAGATGTTGACCCAGAAGAACAATGCGGCGGTCGACGAATTGCAGGCCAATGTCGGGCGGTTCAACGAGCAGCTGAAGATTTACAAGGCGAAGAACAAATAGCGAGTTCAAGGCGAGCGCGGCGAGGACATCGCCGCGCCCTTAGGTTAAGGATTATGCAGGCTAGTACGCTCATTACACCGCGTCTGGCCGAAGAGGCGATCAACTCTCGGCTGACATGTCTACCGATCGAATCACTGCCGTTGACGCAGTGTGTCGGCGGCACTCTGCGGGAGAACGTCTATGCCGAACGCGACCAGCCGCCATTCGATCGCGTCACCATGGACGGCGTCGCGGTGGACAGTGAACAGCTGCGCCGTGGGTTGCGTCGCTTTTACATCCAAGCGACTCAGGCGGCCGGCGCGCCGCCGCTCAAGCTCGCGCGCGGCGAGAACGCCATCGAAGTGATGACCGGCGCCATGCTGCCGCACGCCGCCGACTGCGTGATCCCCGTCGAGCAATACGATGTCGTCGACGGCATCCTCTCGTTGACGGCGACGGTGGCCTCCACGCCTTATCACAATGTCCATCGCCGCGGCAGCGACAGCCGCCAGGGAACTCTGCTGCTCGAGACCGGGACCCTGCTGCGGGCTCCCGAAATCGCCGTCGCCGCCTCGGCCGGCATGGCGCGCATGCGCGTCAGCAGCCAGCCCGCCGTCATGATCATTTCGACGGGCGACGAATTGATCGAACCCGGCGACCCCATCGCCGATTATCAAGTGCGACGCTCCAATGCCTATGCGGTGGCCGCCGCCCTGCGCAGGCGCGGGTTCGGCCGCATCGGCGACGACCACGTGCTCGACGACGAGGACATGCTGCGCGAACGGCTCACGCTGCACCTGACCACGCATGAGGTGTTGATACTCAGCGGCGGAGTCTCGATGGGCAAGTTCGATCTGGTGCCGAAGGTGCTCATGCAATTGGGCGTACAGGAAGTGTTCCACAACATTGCACAACGACCCGGCAGGCCCATGTGGTTCGGCATCGGCCCGCAGGGACAGGCGGTGTTTGGACTGCCGGGAAATCCGGTCTCCACGCTCGTCTGCCTGATCCGGTACGTGATTCCTGCCATCGCCGAAGCGATGGGAACGCGCCGCGTGCTGCCGGAACGATTGGCGCTCGCCGCGCCGGTGACCTTTCAACCGCCGCTCACCTACTTCCTGCCGGTCGCCATCGAGCACGACGATTGGGGCCGCCCCTGGGCGACTCCGCGCCCGCCCAACGGGTCGGGAGACTTCTTGAGCCTCGCCGGCACGGATGGATTCGTCGAACTGCCGCCGGGACCCAACACCTACCCGCGGGGCTTTGTCGCCAGCGTCTATCGCTGGTGAGCTCAAGACCCATGGAAGCCACCGTTCACGACATCCGCGGCACGACTCATCCGCTCGATCGGTTCGCGCGGCCGCTGCACGACTTGCGCATCTCCGTCATGGATCGGTGCAATTTTCGCTGCCCCTATTGCATGCCGAAGGACAAGTTTCATCCGAATTATCAATTCCTGCAGTCCCGGGAGCGCCTGTCGTTCGATGAAATCGTGCGCCTGTCCCGCGTGTTCGCCGGCCTCGGCGTGCGCAAGCTGCGGCTCACCGGGGGCGAACCGCTGTTGCGCGCCAATCTGGACGGCTTGATCGGCGACCTGACCGCCATACCCGGCATCGAGGACATCGCGCTGACGACCAACGGCGTCCTGCTGGGCCAGCATGCCGTGGAACTTTACGCCAATGGACTACGCCGCGTCACCGTGAGCTTGGACACGCTGGATGAGGAAATATTCACGCGCATGAGCGGCGGCTTCGCGGCGCTCGGCCAGGTTCTGCACGGCATCGACGCGGCCATCGCCGCCGGCCTTGCGCCGGTGAAGGTCAACGCCGTCATCGAACGCGGCGTCAACGATCACACGGCGCTCGATCTGGTCGACTATTTTCGCGGCAAACCCGTCATCGTGCGCTTCATCGAATTCATGGACGTGGGCAACCGCAACGCCTGGCGGCCGGACATGGTCGTGCCGTCGCGCGAACTCGCGGCCCGCATCGGCGAGCGCTGGCCCATGCATCCCATCTCGGAGAATTATCGCGGCGAGGTGGCGCAGCGCTGGCGATTCGACGACGGCGCGGGCGAGATCGGTTTCATTTCATCGGTGTCGCAGCCGTTCTGCGGCGCGTGCAGCCGCGCTCGACTGTCTTCCGAAGGCAAGTTCTACACGTGCCTGTTCGCAACCGAAGGGTTGGACCTGCGCGCGGCGCTGCGTGCCGGCGCCGGCGACGACGAGTTGTCGAATGTGATTCGCGGCCGATGGCTCGGCCGCACCGACCGCTACAGCGAATTGCGCGATGAATTGCGGCGTACCGAGCCGCAGCCCAAGAAGATCGAGATGTACTACATCGGCGGTTGACAGCATGGCATTTTCACACCTGGATAATGAGCAGCGTCCGACCATGGTCGATGTGAGCGAAAAAAGCGCGACCAAGCGCACGGCGGTGGCGGAGTCGCGCGTACGATTTCCGCCCGCCGTCGCCGCGGCGCTGCGCGAGAACGGCCTGCGGTCGCCGAAAGGGCCGGTGTTCGACACCGCCATCGTCGCCGGCGTCATGGGCGCGAAGCGGACCCACGAGCTCATCCCGTTCTGTCACCCCTTGGGACTCGAGAAGTGCAACCTCGCCATCGAGATGGACGGCGACTCGGCGGTCATTCGCTGCTCCGTGAGCGTGCACCACAAGACCGGCGTCGAGATGGAAGCGCTCACGGGCGCCAGCATCGCCGCCCTCACGATCTACGACATGTGCAAGGCGTTGTCGCACGACATCGTCATCGGCGATACGCGCCTGCTATCGAAGGATGGCGGCAAGAGCGGCTACTCGCTGGAGGAGGCCTCATGAATTCCGTGGCGCCGGTGTACGGCCTGATTCTCGCCGGCGGCGCGAGTACGCGCATGCGCACCGACAAGGCGGCGCTCAGGTATCAGGGCAAGACGCAGCTCGAGCGTGCGTTCGACCTGGCGGGCCGCCACGTGCTTGAGGTTTTCGTCTCGGTGCGCTCGAGTCAGATCACGGAGCCCACCCGCGCGGCACATCCCCTGATCGTCGATTCGGTGGAAGGCGAGGGACCCATCGTCGGCATTCGATCCGCCCTCGCGGCGTACCCGAAGGCGGCCTGGCTGGTGCTCGCCTGCGACCTGCCGTTCCTGTCGGACGCGGTGCTCGAGCAACTGCTGGCGGAGCGCGACCCCACCGCCTTGGCGACGGCGTTTCGCAGCGCCCATGACGGACTGCCCGAGCCCCTCTGTGCGGTCTGGGAACCCGCAGCGGGCGCCGCCCTCGCCGCCTATCAACGCGGCGGCGGACACTGTCCGCGGAAATTTCTGATCGGCCACGCCGCCCCGCTGCTCGAGCCACGGGATCCCCGGGCGCTCGACAATATCAACACCCCGGAGGAGTACGCGCAGGCCGAGGACGCACTCTCTCCCATTGCCCGGACGGACCCCATGCAACTCACCATCCAATACTTCGCGCTGATGCGCGAACAGGCAGGCCGCTCCGAAGAGACGCTGGAGACGGCGGCCGCGACCCCGGCCGATCTGTTCTCGGAACTCACGTTGCGGTACGGCTTCACGCTGTCGCGCGAACAGCTGAAGGTCGCCGTCAACAGCGAATTCTCCGACTGGTCGCGCCGGCTTTCCTCCGGCGATGCGGTGGTGTTCATTCCACCGGTGGCGGGCGGCTGATGCACTTTCGCTTTACGGATGCCGCCATCGACACCGCGTCCGCGCGGCGCGAACTGCTCGATCGCGGCGCCGGCGGTTATGTGAGCTTCGAGGGTTGGGTGCGCGACCATAACGAGGGCCAGGACGTGACGCGCCTCGAGTACGAAGCCTTCCAGGCGCTTGCCGTGAAAGAAGGCGACCGTATCCTGACCGAAGCGCTGCGGCGTTTCCCCATCAAGCACGCGCTCTGCATACATCGCTTAGGCTCGCTCGACCTCACCGACATGGCGGTGTGGGTGGGGGTGAGCGCCGCGCATCGCGGCGAGGCGTTCGACGCTTGCCGCTTCGTCATCGACGAAGTCAAACATCGCGTTCCCATCTGGAAGAAAGAGCACTATCGCGGCGGCAATTCCGGCTGGGTCAACTGCGAGCGCTGCGCGGTGGCGCCCCGCCATCCGCATGAGCATGGCCACGATCACGGCCACGATGCTGCCTGACTACTCGCGGCAGCAGCTTCTCAAGGAGATCGGCGCCGAGGGTCAGGCGACTCTGGCGCGCAGCCGGGTATTGATCGTCGGCGTCGGCGGACTCGGCAGTCCCGTGCTCCAGTACCTGGCCGGCGCGGGCGTCGGCCATCTGGGCCTGGTGGACGCCGATACCTTGGATGCCAGCAATCTGCACCGTCAGCCCATCTATGCGCTGGCCGACGCCGGCAAGGTCAAAGTGGAGTTGGCGCGCACGGCCGCACTCGCGATCAACCCCAGCGTCGAGGTGGAAACGCACGCCGTGCGATTCGACTCGGGAAACGCGCTCGACCTGGTGCGGGCGTACGACGTGACGGTCGATTGCAGCGATAATTTCGCCGCTAAATTCTTGCTGAACGACGCGGCGGTGCTCGCGCAGCGGCCCGCCGTATTCGCGAGCGTGTATCAATACGAAGGCCAGCTGCAGGTCTACAAACCCCAGGCCGACCACGCCTGTCTGCGCTGCCTGTGGCCGGACGCCACCGCCGACGGCGTTGTGGGCAATTGCGCCGAGGCGGGAGTACTGGGCCCGGTCCCCGGTATGCTGGGCTCGCTGCAGGCCTTGCTGACGTTGAAGATTCTTTTGGGCCTCTCCGGCCAACTCGGGGGAGAATTGCTGCTGCTCGACTTCATGAACTTCTCGACCGTCAAACTCAAGGCGCCGCGCCGCAGCGCCTGCGCCGCACCCGGCTGTGCCTTGATTCACGACATCCCGCGCGACGAGAAGGAGGTCGAGATCGACCTGCCGTCGCTCGCGGCGGCCTCGGACCGCCGTCTCGAAGTCATCGATATCCGCAGCGCCGAAGAGGTCGAGGCGACGCCGGCGCAGCTTCGGCACATTGCCATGTCCGCGCTGCTCGCCGATCCCGCATTGCTGTCCGCCACCGGACGTTACCTGCTGGTCTGCGCATCCGGCAAACGCAGCCTCGCCGCAGCGCGCGAGCTTCGGAAAAAAGGACTCGCGGTGCACTCGCTTGCCGGCGGCCTGCAGATGCTCGGCCGCTGACCATGCGCTTCGACAGCAAATTACCGGACGTCGGCACCACCATCTTTTCGGTGATGTCGCGCCGCGCGCTCGAGGAGGGCGCGCTCAACATCGGCCAGGGGTTCCCCGACTACCCGGTCGATCCGCGCCTGTCGCAGGCACTCATCGACGCCGTCGCCGAGGGCCACAACCAGTACGCGCCCATGGAAGGCGTCGTCGAATTGCGCGAACAGATTGCCCGCAAGCTGCATGGGAGCTACGCCCGCGACTTCGACCCGCAGACCGAGATCACCGTGACCTGCGGCGCTACCGAAGCGCTGTACGACTCCATTCAAGCCGTGGTGCACGCCGGCGACGAAGCGATCATTTTCGATCCCGCCTACGACGTGTATGAACCGGCCATACGCTTGGCGGGCGGACGCTGCGTGCGCATTCCCCTGACTCCGCCCGCGTTCCGTTTCGATTGGGATCGGGTGCGCGCCGCGCTCACCGACCGTACCCGCCTCATCGTCATCAACAGCCCCCAGAATCCGAGTTGCACGGTCGCGGAGGCGGGCGATCTGGATGCACTTGCCGCGGCGATCCGCGACCGGCCCATCAGCGTTCTTGCCGATGAGGTGTACGAACACGTGCTCTTCGACGGGCGGCGCCACGCCTCGGTGCTGGCGCATGCGGAATTACGCGAGCGCAGTTTCGCGGTTTTCTCCTTCGGCAAGACCTTGCATGCCACCGGCTGGCGTGTGGGCTACTGCGTCGCTCCCGCGTCCATGACCCGCGAGCTGCGCAAGATCCATCAGTTCAATACCTTCAGCATCGCAGCGCCGCTGCAACATGCGATCGCCCGCTATCTCGCACGATGCCCGGACGCGTGGAGCGGCCTCTCGGCATTTTTCCAGGCCAAGCGCGATCTGCTGGCGAACCGCCTGCGCGGGTCGGGTCTCGAGCCGGTACCGGCGGCGGGGACGTACTTTCAACTCGTGGACTATGGCGCTCTCAGCGCGGCCCTCGATGTCGACTTCGCCGATCGCCTGATTCGACAGGCGAAAGTCGCGACCATTCCGTTGTCGCCGTTCTATGCCGCGCCGCCGCCCATGACCTTGCTGCGTCTGTGCATCGCGAAACGCGACGAGACGCTGGAGTCGGCCGCCGACCGATTGTGCCGATTCGCGGCGGGCGCTTGAGGTCCGCGGCCCGCGATGGGCTGCATCAAATCCCGGCGCGCTGCTTGACCGACGGCAGGCTTTGCCGCTGACGAATCCGCGCCGCGTCCATCAGCATGCGGCCCGCCCAGCGGTAGACGTTGTTCTCCTTGACGGTCCGGCGCATCAGACTCATTCGATCGCGCCGCTCGTCGCGTCCCATGCGCATGGCGATTTCCATGGCATCCGCGGTCTCGTTCACGTCGAAGGGATTGATGAGCACGGCTTCCGCCAGCTCACGCGACGCGCCGGCAAAGGTGCTCAAGATCAGCACGCCATCCTCGTCGTCGCGCGAGGCCACGAATTCCTTGGCCACGAGGTTCATGCCGTCGTGCAGACTGTTGACCAGGCAGAAATCCGCCGCTCGGTACAATTCGAAAACCCGGGTCGGTTCCTGATGCTCGTCGATCAGAATGATGGGCCGCCAACCACCCTCGCCGAATTTCGAGTTGATGCGTTCCACTTCGCTGTAGGTTTGCTGCTGCAGCGATTGATAGGCCGGCAAGGTGCTGCGCGACGGTGCGGCGATCTGCAACAGGGTGATGCGGCCGCGGTGGCGCGGGTTCTTGTCGAGCAGAGCCTCCAACGCGTGGAAGCGCTCGATGATGCCCTTGGTGAAGTCCCAGCGTTCCACCCCCAGCCCGATGACGACATCGCCGCCCACGTGATAGCGCTCGCGGACCGCGGCGCGGCAGGCCGCGACGTCCGGCAGAAACTTCAGCCACCGCGGCGGCCACTCGATCGAGATCGGGTACGGTGCGACCCGGCACACGCGGCCCTGCAGCGTGACGGTCATGTGTTCATGGTCGATCTGGCACTCGACGAAGCGGTCCACGGTTTCGAGGAAATTCTGGCAATGGTATCGGGTGTGAAACCCCAAGATGTCGGCGGAGAGCATGTGCAGCAGTATTTCGCGTTTCCACGGACAGACGCCGAACGTCTCCGCATTCGGCCAGGGTATGTGCCAGAACAAGGCGATCGTGGCCTTCGGAATTTTCGCCCGGATGAGCTTCGGCAGCAGTGCGAAGTGAAAATCCTGGATCATCACCACCGGACTGTCGGTGTTCGCCTCGGCGGCCACCACGTCCGCGAATTTCGCGTTCACCTCCTCGTAGGAGCGCCAATCCGTCGGCCGGAAGGCGGGCCGCACGTACGCCAAGTGGCACAGCGGCCATAGTCCCTCGTTGGAAAATCCGTAGTAATAGCCCTGCTCCTGCGCGGGAGTGAGCCAGACGCGGCGCAAGGTATAGGCCGGATCGTCGGGCGGCACGCGGATCTGATCGAATCGGTCCACGGTCTCACGATCGGCCGGACCGGCGCCGTGGGCGATCCAGGTGCCGGCACACGCGCGCATGATGGGCTCGAGCGCGGTCACCATGCCGCTCGCCGGCACCTGCACCACGGGATGATGGTCGGCATCGTAATTGTGGATGTAGGGCTCGCGATTCGACACGATGATCACCTGCGACGAATTCAGGTGATCGTGCACGACTTGCTTGAGCGCCTGCGGCGTCCAGTTCTCCCGGAAGTCGATTTCCAGCCGCTGCTTCTGTTCCGCTTCGGCCAGCACCTTGCGCACCTGCGTCAAGATCGGCGCCGACGAGCGCGGCGATTTCGCATCGTCGAGGAAGCGCTTGCCGCGAATGTCGCCGATCAATACATTCACCCAGCGGCGCAGCTGCAGCCACGCGACCAGCACCACCAGCAACGCCAGCAGCAGCACCGAGATGCCGATGAACACCAGCAGGAAATCGCGCGCCGTCCGCTGCCGCCGGTCGACGAAACTCAGGTCGTGAAGCATCAACAAGCGAAACGGCGTGGGCTGCGCGGCGTCGAAATCGAAACGCGAGATCTGCACCGAGCCGGACGGCAGCTGCTCGACGCGCGGCGCCGCGGGAAGCGTCTTCGCATCCATTTCGCACGAGACCGCCGGCGGCGTGCGCTCGGTCTTGAAAATCGTCGTGCCGTCCGGACGACATACCAGGATCGCGAGCAGCCGCTCGTCGGCGGTGACCTTGGCCAGATACCTGTGCAGGCGCGGCTCGTTGCCCTGGCCGATGAGATCCGTGATGGGCTCTTCCGTCGTGTGCATCACCAGCTGCGAGCGCAATTCCACGTCCGAACGAAACCATTCGGCCAACAGCCGTTCGATATAGGGCAAGCCGAAATACGCCACGACGCAGGAGGCAAACGCCACGGGCAACACGAAGCGCAATATGATCGAGCGAAACATCTTGCCTCCGTGGGGGAGCGTGGGCGTCAAGGCGAGACCCGACAAAATACCTAAAATTGTCGTCACCGTCTTGATTTTAGCGTGGGGCGCGGGGTGTAAGAATTACATTCGAAATTAATCGAGACGAAAGGCTAGGCAGCGGCGCAGCAGTGAGCTATTTTGCTTTTGAATGATGCAAACATCGGCTCCCGTCCCCTCCCTCGATTGGTGTTTGTTCCTGGATGTCGACGGCACGTTGATCGACTTCACCGACACGCCGTTCGATTCTCATGTGAGCGAGGAACTCAAATCGAGGCTGCTGCGGGTCGCCGCGCGTTTGGACGGCGCGCTCGCACTGGTGAGCGGGCGCAGCATCTCACGCCTGGACCTCTTGTTCTCGCCGCTGCAGCTGCCGTCGGCGGGGCTGCACGGCGTAGAGCGGCGCAAGGCGACCGGTGCCTTGCATGGCGCGAGCTTCACCGATTCGCAGCTCGATCACGCGCGTACCGCGCTCACAGCCCTGGTGGCAGCCAACCCGGGCACGTTGCTGGAGGACAAAGGCAGAACCATTGCCGTCCATTACCGGCTGGCCCCGCACGCCGAGCCGCAAGTGCGCGACGCGGTGACGGCGATCGCCGCGGCCCTCGGCACCCAGTATCATGTGCAAGGCGGCAGTATGATGCTCGAGATCAAGCCCCAGGGTTTCACCAAGGGCGGCGCGATCGGGGCGTTCATGCAAGAGCCGCCCTTCTCCGGCAGAACGCCCGTCTTCGTCGGCGACGATCTCACCGATCTCGACGGCTTTCGCGTGGTCGAGGCGCTCGGCGGCGTCTCGATCGGCGTCGGCGACCGGGTTCAGGGCCAGTACCACTTCGACGATCCGGCCGCGGTGAATCGCTGGCTGGAAGGCATCGCCGCCCTCGATCCGCGCGGCGAGTGACGCACGGCGTGCGGCGCTAGGGACGAACCTGCCCGCTGCCGCGCACCAGGTATTTGTAACTGGTCAGTTGCTCCACGCCCACGGGGCCGCGCGCGTGGAACTTGTCCGTGCTGATGCCGATCTCCGCCCCCATGCCGAATTCGCCGCCGTCCGCGAACTGCGTGGACGCATTCACCAGCACGATCGCACTGTCGACCCGCATCAAAAAACGCTCGGCCGCCGCCGCATCGCCGGTCACGATGCAGTCGGTGTGCTGCGATCCGTACTTTTCGATGTGCGCGATGGCCGCATCGACACCCTCGACCACACGCACGGCAATGATGGCGTCGAGATATTCGGTGTACCAATCCTGTTCGGTGGCGGGCCGCACGCGTGCATCCACGCTCGCGGTGGCCTCATCGCCGCGCACTTCGCAGCCCGCGTCGAGCAAGAGAGTGACGAGCGGTCCCAGGTGGGTCGCAGCGCATGCGCGATCGACCAGCAGGGTTTCCGCCGAACCACACACGCCGGTGCGCCGCATCTTGGCGTTGAGCACGATATTCTTCGCCATGGTCAGATCGGCGGCACGGTCCACGTAGACATGGCAAACGCCGTCGAGATGGCTGATCACGGGCACGCGCGCGTCCTGCTGTACCCGCGCGATCAGGCTCTTGCCGCCGCGCGGCACGATCACGTCGATGTACTCGGCCATGTCGGCCAGCATGTAGCCGACGGCCGCTCGATCGGTGGTGGGAACCAGTTGAATGCAGCTGCTCGGCAGGCCCGCCACCTGCAGCCCCTGGTCCAAACAGGCGTGGATCGCCGCGCTGGAGTTCGCGCTCTCCGAACCGCAGCGCAGGATGACCGCGTTGCTCGATTTCAGGCACAGCGCACCCGCATCGGCCGTGACGTTGGGGCGGCTTTCGTAAATGATGCCGATGACCCCCAGCGGCACGCGCAACCGCTGAATGAGCATGCCGTTGGGCCGGGTCCATTGCGCGAGGACGGTTCCGATCGGATCCGCCAGCCGCTCGATGTCTTCGAGTCCCCACGCCATGGCATCGACGCGCTTTTCATCCAGCGCGAGCCGGTCGAGCAATGCGGGCGACAGGCCCTTCGCCGACGCCTCGGACATATCCCGCTGATTGGCCGCGAGGATCTTGTGGCGCCGCGCACGCAGCGCATCGGCGGCCGCCCGCAAGGCGCGATTCTTCTGCTCGGTCGAGGCGATGGCCAGAACATGCGCCGCGGCCCGGGCCGCACGGCCGATGGTCTGCATGACTTGCGCCACCGGCTGAGCAGGGCGGAGGGGAGATTGCGCAATCGATTCTTGATTCATGCGGAAAATCACACTGCTTTCAATAACACCAGGTCGTCCCGATGCACGATCTCATCGCGACCCCTGAACCCTAGCACCTTTTCGATCTCTCCGGACTTGCGGCCCATGATCCGGGCCGCGTCGCTGTCGGAGTAGGCGCTGATGCCGCGCGCCACCTCGGAACCGTCCGGACCCATGATGCTCACCGTGTCGCCCCGGTCGAAACGGCCCACGGCGCGCGTCACACCGGCCGGCAAGAGGCTCTTCCCGCCCATCAAAGCGCGCACGGCGCCTTCATCGACGGCGATCGCTCCGGCCGGTTTGAGCGTTCCCGCGATCCACTGCTTGCGCATCGCGACCGGAGTCGAACTCGGAACGAACCAGGTGCAGCGCGCGCCCTCTTCGATGCGCTTCAATGGATGCTGGAAGGCTCCTTTGGCAATGCACAAATGGCAGCCCGCTCCCATGGCAATTTTGGCGGCCGCGATCTTGGTTTGCATGCCGCCGGATCCCATGGCGCTGCTCACGCCGCCGGCCATCGCTTCGATCGCCGGCGAGATTTCGAGCACCCGGGAAATGAACTCCGCGTCGGGATTGTCGTGCGGGTTGGCCGTGTACAGTCCGTCGATATCCGACAAGAGAATCAGGCAATCGGCGCTCACCATCTGCGCGACGCGTGCCGCGAGGCGGTCGTTGTCGCCGTAGCGGATCTCGGCCGTCGCGACCGTGTCGTTTTCGTTGATCACCGGCACCGACCCGAGTGCCAGCAGCGTATTCAACGTGCCGCGGGCGTTCAAATAGCGGCGCCGCAGCTCGGTATCCCCCAGGGTCAGCAGGATTTGCGCGACGGTGATGTCGTGCACCTCCAGCAATTCCTTGTAGGCGTGGGCGAGACGGATTTGACCGACGGCCGCCGCCGCCTGGCTCTCCTCCAGACGCAACTTGCCGCTGCTCAACCCGAGATGGCGGCGGCCCAGCGCAATGGCGCCCGAGGACACCAAAATGACCTCCTGGCCGCGCCCGCGCAGCCGCGCCACGTCCGCCGCGAAGCTTTCGAGCCAGCTGCGGTTCAGACGCCCCTTCTCGGCATCGACCAGCAACGCGGAGCCGACTTTCACGACGATGCGTTTGGCGTCGGTCAAGCGGCGGGCGGCGGTTTTACGGTCGGCTATCGTCATAAACCGATTTTGCCATTTACTTGGGTAAGCGGCCTCCCCTAATATCCGCGTTCATCATTCGAAGCGATCAAGAGGGCGACTTTACAGTGGGCAGAGAGTACGAACCGACCGTCGGGCAGTGGTACGAGGATCTGGAAAACGAAGAAACGTTCCAGGTGCTCAAAGTGGACGAAGACAAAGAAACCGTTGAGATTCAACATCTAGACGGCGATGTCGAGGAACTCGATGTGGACGGCTGGGCGGAACTCGACCTCGAACTCACCGAAGAGCCCGAGGGCTGGTCCGGCTCCAAAGCGGAAAAGGACGACGAGGACGAAGAAGACGACGAGGATTGGGACGAAGATGAAGACGATGAGGACGACGACCTGGACGACGAGGATGACGAGGATCGCGAAGAGTACTGAGCGTACTCTTCGCGGCGCCCTCGCCGGCTCACACCGGCTGTAGCCATCCGTGACGGTCGGGCGCCTCACCTTGCTGAATTGCCACTAGCTGGGCGCGCAGAGCCTGGGTGAGCGGCCCGACCTCCCCGCTACCCACGCGATGCTCGGCGCCACGGTAGATCAGGGTCCCCACGCCGGCGAGCACGGCAGCCGTACCGGATAGTGCGGCTTCGCCGTTTTTCACCCATTCCAGCATTTCCTTCACGTCGAACACGCGCTCCGACACCGCATATCCATTGTCGCGCGCGAGCGTGATCAGGGAATCTCTCGTCACCCCGTGCAGGAACGTGGAGTCGAGGCCGCGGGTCAGCATTTCGCCGCCGCGGATCAGCAGGAAATTGGCGGCACCCGTCTCCTGCACCTGGCCTCCGGGGCAGAACAACACCTGGTCGACTTGATACTTCGCGCGCGCGGCGAGGGTGGGCCCCATCGCGGCGGCGTAGTTGCCGCCCGTCTTGACCATGCCCATTTGCGCCGCGGAACGGGTGTTCTCGTCGTCGACCAGGATGCGCAGCGGTTTCATGCCGCCCGCAAAGTAATCCCACACCGGACTTGCCAGAACCAGCAGCATCGCGTCGGCGGAAGGCGTCGCGGCGGCGCCGATGTTGGCCGTGGTGCCGAACAGAATGGGCCGCAAGTACAGCGCGCCGGGCGCCTCGGGCACCGCTTCGCGGCAGCGGTCGATGACCGCGCGCACCATCTGCGCAAGTTGCACCGCATCGGGTTCCGGCAGCACCAGCTGCCGTGCGCTCTGGCGCATGCGCTCGATGTGCCGATCCATGCGGAAAATATGGATCGAGCCGTCGCTCCGGCGAAACGCCTTGAAGCCCTCGAAGCAGGTGCTCGCGTAATGCAATACATGCGCGGCGGGACTCAGCTCGATGGGTGCGACGGGCTTGATTTCCGCGGCGCTCCAACGGCCACCGTGATAGGTGGCGACAGCCATGTGAGAGGTCAAAATGGAACCGAAGGGGGGTCGCTGGGGTTGTGCCGTCATGGGGTCTTCACCTTGGGTATGAAAATCGTCGCCGGGTGCTCGAGCAGGTCTTTCAACGCTTGAATCATTGCCGCCGCATCATAACCGTCCACGAAGCGATGATCGAATGACGACGATAAGTTCATGATTCTGCGGACGACGATGGCGCCGTCGCGCACCACCGGGCGCTCCACCGCCTTGTTGAGTCCGATGATCGCGACTTCGGGCGCATTGATCACCGGCGTGGAGGCGATGCCCCCCAGCTTGCCGAGACTGGTCACCGTGATGGTCGATCCCAGAAGTTCGTCGCGGGTGGCCTTGTTGGAACGCGCCCGCTCGGAGACCTCGCGAATGGCGGCGGCGAGGTCCCATAACGACAAGGCCTGCGCATTGCGCACCACGGGTACCTTGAGGCCGCCGGGCGTCTGCGTCGCCACGCCGACGTGTACGGCGCGATGCCGTACCAGGACGCCCCGCGCCGCGTCGTACAGCACATTGCACTGCGGGAACGACTCCAGCGTCACCGTCAGCGCCATGACGACCAGGGGCAGGTAGGTCAGGCCCGGCTGACCCTTGGCCATCGTTGCGTTGAGGTGCTGGCGCAGCGCCTCGAGTTCGGTGACATCGACCTCTTCGACGTAGGCGAAGTGCGGAATGGTGCGTTTGGCCTCGCTCATGCGCTCGGCGATGAGGCGCCGCAAGCCAATCACCTTGATCTCGGTGGTTGAGCCGGCAGACGTGGCCGGGGCCGACCGTTCGCCGGCCGGCCCGCTCGGCAACGCCCCTGGTGGCGCCCCGGCCGCCGAACTTCCTCCGGCCGGTGCCGTACGGGCACCTACGGGCACCCCCGCAGCTCGCGCCGCGGGCGAGGCGGCGCCCGTCTGCGCGGCGGCCATGGCCAGATCGCGGGTCACGATCCGGCCGCCCGGCCCCGATCCGGCGATGCTGGCGAGGTCGATGCCGGCTTCACGGGCGCGGCGGCGATTGGCGGGCGAGGCCATGACTCGGCCGGAGCGGGGCACCGGGGGCGCCGCGCTCGCGGATTCGACTCTCGACGTTGGTGCGGCGGCTGCGGCACTGATTGCCGGAGCCGCCGCGGGCGCGGGCGATGCCTGGCCGCTCGCCACCAGTTCGAACACGATCAGCGGCGAGCCCACCGCCACCTTGTCGCCCGGCTCCCCCGTGATCGACACCACCGTGCCGCTGACGGGAGCAGGCACTTCGACGGCGGCCTTGTCGGTCATGACTTCCACGATGACCTGGTCCTCGTTGACCGAATCGCCGGGCTTGGTGTGCCACGCGACGATTTCCGCTTCGACCGTGCCTTCGCCCAGGTCCGGCATCTTGAATATGAACTGACTCACGCGCCCTCCATCACAGCCTGGAGGGCCGTTTTGACTCGCGCCTGCCCGGGGAAATACTCCCATTCGAAGGCATGCGGATAGGGGGTGTCCCACCCGGCCACGCGTTGAATCGGCGCTTCCAAGTCCCAGAAGCACTCCTCTTGCACCACGGATAGGATCTCCGCACCAAACCCCGAGAAGCGCGTCGCCTCATGCGCCACCACGCACCGCCCGGTTTTCCTGACCGAGGTGCAAATCGTATCGACATCGAGCGGTACCAGCGATCGCAGGTCGATGACTTCGGCGTCCAGCCCCAAGGCCGCGGCTGCGGCCAGCGCCACGAACACCATGGTCCCGTAGGTCACCACGGTGACCTGCGCGCCGCCGCGCACGATCTCGGCTTTGCCGAGGGGGATGGAATAGTAGCCCTCGTTCACCTGGCCCTTGGGATGCGTGCTCCAGGGCACGGCAGGCTTGTTGGGATCGCCGTCGAACGGACCGTTGTAGAGCCGCTTGGGCTCGAAGAACACCACCGGATCGTCATCCTCGATGGCGGTGATCAACAGACCCTTGGCGTCGTGAGGGTTCGACGGCATGATCACTTTGATGCCGCTGACGTGCGTGAAAATCCCCTCGGGACTCTGCGAGTGCGTCTGGCCGCCGCGGATCCCGCCGCCGCACGGAGTACGGATGGTGACCGGCGCGAAGAATGCACCCGCACTTCGATAGCGGATCCGCGCCAGTTCGCTCACGATCTGATCGAAGCCGGGATAGATGTAGTCCGCGAACTGAATCTCCGCCACCGGCCGCAGTCCGTTCACGCCCATGCCGATCGCAGTGGCCACGATGCCGCCCTCGGCGATCGGCGTATCGAGCACGCGATGCTCGCCGTACTTGCGTTGCAAGCCTTCGGTCGCCCGGAACACGCCGCCGAAATAGCCGATATCCTCGCCCATCAGCACGACCGACTGATCCTTCCCCAGCATGATGTCCATGGCGGAGTTCAAGGCCTGAATCATGTTCATGTTGGCCACGGCCACTACCCTCGTTCCGCGCGCATCGCGGCGCGCTGCCGCTCGAGACTCTGCGGCATGTCCTTGAATACATCCTCGAACATCAGATCGGCATCGAGTCTCGGACCTTCGGTCATCGTGCCGAACGTGACCGCTTCCTTCCAGCTCGCCGCGACCAGGGCCTCGAGTTCCTTCGACAGCGACTCGTGGCGCTCCTCCGACCACTCGCTCAAGGTCACCAAGTGTTGCTTGAGCCGCCGAATGGGATCGCCCAGCGGCCAATGCTCCTGATCGTCCTTGGCACGGTAACGCGCCGGATCGTCGCTGGTGGAGTGCGCCGCGGCACGGTACGTCACCAGTTCGATCAACGTGGGTCCTGCGCCGGTGCGCGCCCTTTCCGCGGCCCATTGGGTCACCGCATACACCGCGAGAAAGTCGTTGCCGTCGACGCGGATGCCGGCGATGCCGTAGCCAGGCCCGCGCGCGGCGAACGAACGCTGCTCGCCCCCGGCATAGCCCTGAAAGGTCGAAATGGCCCACTGGTTGTTCACCACGTTCAGAATGACCGGCGCCTGATACACCGCGGCGAACAGCAGCGCGTGATGAAAATCGGCCTCCGCGCTGCTGCCTTCGCCGATCCAGCTCGCGGCGAGATGATCCTCGCCCTTGATCGCGGCCGCCATCGCCCAGCCCACGGCCTGCGGGAATTGGGTCGCCAAATTGCCGGAGATCGAAAATATATTGCCGGCCTTGGAGTGATACATCACGGGCAACTGCCGCCCTTTGCACATGTCGTGGGTGTTCGACAGCAGCTGATTCATCAGGTCGACCAGCGCAATGCCGCGCGCGATCTGCAATCCCTGATTCCGATAGGACGGGAACAGCATGTCGCCGGGACGCAGCGCCATGCACTGCGCCACCGAAACCGCTTCCTCGCCCAAGGACCGGATGTAGAACGAGATCTTGCCGGCGCGCTGCGTCCGTTGCATTCGATCGTCGAAGATCCGCGTCAGCAGCATGTGGCGCAGACCGAATTGCAGCTCGGTGGGATCGAGATGCGGATGCCAGGGCCCGACCGCCGTGCCCGAATCGTCCAGAACCCGCACCAATTCTGTCGCCAGAAACCCTAAGTCGCGGGCGCGGGCGTTCACGTCCGGGCGGCGCACCGCTCCGGCCGGTGAGAGATGCACGTAGCTGAAATCGGGTGCCTCGCCGGGACGCGCCGGCGGATGTGGCAGATGCAGACGAGACTGTTTTTTCATCGTGGAGACTCCCGAATGGCCCATGACCGCCCAATCTACGTCGTGCGACGCACCACCATTGTAATCGTTAGCCCCTGATCGGATAATTCGGTCCATTCATTCCGAAAAGATCCGAATAATGGAAAATTCTTCTCGCCCGGCCCTGGACATGCTCGATTTGCGGCTGCTCGACATCCTGCAGCGGAACGGTGCGCTGTCGGTGGCCGAGGTGGCGTCGCGGATCAAGCTATCGAGCACCACGTGCTGGCGGCGCATCCAGCAACTCGAGTCGAACGGCGTCATCAAAGCGCGCGTCGCGCTGTTGGATCGCAACGCCTTGGGACTCGATGTCACGATGTTCGCGCATGTAAAGCTGGCGACCACCGGCCGCGACGCCATCGCCAAGTTCGAAGAGGCAATCCGCGACCGCAGCGAAGTGCTCGAGTGTTATACGCTCACCGGCGAATGGGATTTTCTGTTGAAGATCGTCACGCGCAACATCAAAGCATACGAAGCGTTCTATCTCGACTATCTGTCGCGCATTCCCTATGTGCAGTCGGTCAACTCATCGGTGGCGGTGACCGTCATCAAGGAGTCGACGGCGCTGCCGCTCGGCGTGCCCGCTCCTTAGAGTCGAGCGGGCATGCGGACGCCCCGCTAGGATGTTTTTTTTTGCTTATCCGCCGGCAATGCCTGCTGTCTCGCCGCCAACGTCAAATGGTATTGATCGAAATCGACCTTCGGTATCCCGCCGTAACGGCCGCGAATGTAGGTCTTCGCGACGAGTTCATGGCGGCGCGGACCCTGTTCGATCAGCGCCGTGAGACGACTCGCGTGGGTCTTGTCGGTCTCCATCAGCCACAACTCGTCGCGCCGCAGGATATCGAGATCCATCAGCGTCGTATTGTGGGTGACCAGCAGAACTTGCACGCGGCGATGGGTCGCCGTGGAATCGTTGATCACTTGGACCAGGAAGCGCGCGATCACCGGATGCAGATGTGCGTCGAACTCGTCGATCGCCACGAACCTGTCTTTCTCGAGTCCGTCCAGCAGCGGTATCAACAGCGCGACGAGCCGCTGCGTGCCCGACGAGTCCCGGGTCGAATCCAGCCACACCGGCGGCATGCCGGGATGCGCGTACATGAATTCGATCGACGGCCGGGCATCCGCAACGCGCGGCGGCGCACGCGCAGCCCTCGCGGACGACTCGCCCTCGATGACGCGCACGTCGGCAACCGGGAAGTCGGCGGCACGCAGAATGGCGAGGAAATTTGCCTTGAACACATCGTCATGCAGGCGCCGCGCAAGAGCGTTCGGATGCGCCATGTCCGATGACAGAACGATGTCGAGTTGATGCTCGAACCAATGCATCAGCGGCCGCAGCTGCCCCGCGGCGAGCCGGCTCGCCGTCGACAGAAAAAGCGACTGCGGCTTGGTGGATTTGCGCCACATCTCGCGCGGACCGCAGAACTTCGAGGAGAAGGGCATCCACGCTTCGGTACCCATGACGGGATCGAATTGCCGCCCGAACCAGCGCTGCGATTTATGGCTCCCATAGACCCACAACTGTTCGCCGACGATGCGCGTCGCATCGTATGAAAAACCGTAGCGATAGCGAGTTCGCTCCAACAGCAGATCGATGCTGAACGTGGTGGGACTGCCGCGCGAAGCGCCGGAATGAAAAGGGGCATAGTAATCCGACAATTCCGTCTCGCCATAGGACGGCGAATGCAGCACGATCTCGCGCATCGTTCGCAGGGCCAGGAGAAGATTCGACTTGCCGCTGCCGTTCGGGCCGAAAATCGCGGCCGTTCGGGTCAACCGCGGGACAGCGCCGATGTGAGTGGCTACGCAATGGGTCGCTTCGTGCGAATCGTCGCTCGAAGCCTTGAAGCTCAGCGACTGCTCGGTCAGGAACGAGCGGAAATTGCGGACACTGAACCCAATGATCATGTGAGCCCATCCATGCACACACCGGCATCTAATTCTTCTTTCGTTGTTTATAGACCGATTGCCGTCGTTTGAAAACAACTTTGTTTATTTTTCTTTTGGGCAGCTCCGTTATTTATCTTTCGGACATGAGAGATGCAATTTTGACACACTGTCGCAGGTGCGAAGCCCATGCCCATGTCGGCCATTCATCGCCTCTCGATTCGCAACGACTCGACGAACCGGCGTATCCGCGCGCATGCGTCGTTGAGCAGCGGCTCGTCCGTTGCGAAGCACACGCGAACGAAGCCGCGGGTGTCGACGCCGAACGCGCCGCCGTCGATGACCGAGACCCCTGCGGATTCGAACAGCCGGGTCATGAACTCATGCCCCGACAGACCCGTGTCTCGCACATCGACGAGCATGAACATCCCCGCGTCCGGAACGAAACAGCGCAGGCCCGCAATCCCCTCGAGGCCGGCCAGCAGCACGGCGCAGCGAGCCGCGCAAAACTCCCGCATGCGGGCCTCGGCGGCGGCGGCCACACCCAGCGCGGTCAACGCCGCCTCCTGAACGAAACCCGGCAGGCCGTACAACATGCACGTCGCGAGCGCCTCCACGTGGCTCACCAAGGTTTTCGGCGCAACCATCCAGCCCGCGCGCCACCCCGGCATCGAGTGAGACTTGGACAGGCTGCTGATGGTGACCACCTGGTCGGGCAGAACCGCCGCCAGACTGGGGACGCTTCCGCCGGCAGCGAGTCCTGCGTACACCTCGTCCGCGACGATCCACAGCGAATGCCGCCGCGCCAGCTCGCCGATGACGGCGAGATCCGCGGCGGGAATGATGACGCCGCTCGGGTTGTTCGGAGTGGCAAAAAATAGCGCGCGTGTCCGCGGCGTGATGCGCGCTTCGAGCGCCGCCAGGTCGACTCGGAAGTTGGCGGCGGCGGGCGCCGGCGCGCGTACCATCTTGGCGCCGGAAGCTTCCAGCGCGGCGGGGTAAGTCGGATAGAGCGGCTCGAGAGCAATCACTTCGTCGCCCGGCCCGGCGATGCACAGCGCTGCTGCGAACAGGGCGTTCTGCGCGCCCGCGAGGAAAATGACGTTGTCGGCGTCGACGTCCTGACCGCTGCGAACCCGATGTTGGGCGGCGATGGCCTCGCGCAGCGGCTGACGGCCGGTCGCGGGCGTATAGTGGGTGTCGCCGGCGCGCAAACACTCGATGGCCCGTTCGACCACGGCCGCCGGCGTATCGATGTCCGGGTCGCCGACGCTCAGAAGAATCACGTTCTCGCCGCGCTCGCGCGCCAGTCGCGCCCGTGCGTGTACGACCCACGCGTCCGCACCTTCGCCGGAGATGCGTTCGACCAACTTGGAATATTTCATCGGCGAAAAACCTTTGCTTCTTGCAACGAAGCGCGCAATGCTAACCCGCTTTTCCCCACGATGTTCAAGAAGGCTTCCATGTCACGGACCATTGGCTGTTATCTCGTCGAACTCTTGGCAGCCAACGACATCGATACCGTGTTCGGCATTCCCGGCGTACACAACCTCGAATTGTACCGTGGGCTCGCGGCCGCCAAACTGCGTCATGTCCTGGTGCGCCACGAACAAGGCGCGGGATTCGCCGCCGACGGTTACGCCCGCTCGAGCGGCCGGACCGCCGCCGCCTTCACGATTTCGGGGCCCGGACTTACCAATATTCTCACCGCGGTGGCGCAGGCGTACTCCGACTCGGTGCCGCTGCTGGTGGTGGCGAGCACGCCGGTGCGCGCATCGCTCGGAAAGCAGTGGGGCGTGTTGCACGAACTGCGCGACCAATGGGCGCTGGCGGCCGGCGTTTTTGGGGTCGCGCGTTCGGCGGCGGGCGCGGAGGACGTGCGCGATCATCTGCGGCTCTGTCTGGCATCGCTGCGCACGGGGCGCCCGCGGCCGGCCTACCTCGAGGTGCCGCTCGACGTGTTGGCACAGACGACTTCGCTGCCCGCGGCCCGCTTCCCCGATCCGGCCCCGCAGCCGCGTGCATCGCTCGAGCAGATCGATGCGGCGGTTCGCCTCCTGACCGTCGCCGCCCGTCCCATCGTCATCGCCGGCGGCGGCGCACGCCGCGCCGGCGCGGAACTGCACCGCCTGGTCGACACGCTCGATTGCCCGTTCGTCAGCACCGCGGCGGGCAAGGGGCTGCTCGCGGAAAGTCACCCTGCGAATCTCGGCACATCCCTGCCCTACCTGCCGACGCAAAGCCTGATCGCGGACGCGGACGTGGTTTTGGCCGTGGGCACCGAACTGTCGGAGACCGACATCTATACGGCAATGAAGCTGCCGATGAGCGGGCCGCTGATTCGGATCGATGTCGATCCGGCGAAACTGGCCGACCACTATGGAGCGGATGTGCCCGTGTGGGGCGATGCGCGTTGCAGTTTGCAGTCCATCCAGGAGCGCCTGGTGGCACGCACCGGCTGGCGCACCGAGATCGGCGGCGCGGCGGCGCATCGCGCGCAAATCGAGCGCGGATTCGATGCGCATTCTCGCCAGCTGCTGCAGGCACTCGCCGCGATTCGCGCTGCGCTGCCGTGGGACGGCGTGGTGTTCAGCGACATGACGCAAATTGCCTACTTCGGCAACTATGCATTTCCGAGCGATGCGCCGGGACAATGGTTCCACCCATCGGGCTACGGCACGTTGGGGTTCGCCCTGCCGGCGGCACTGGGCGCAAAGATCGCAAGTCCGGCGCGCGCCGTCGTTGCGCTCGCGGGAGACTTCGGCCTGCAGTTCACACTGAACGAACTCATGACCGCGGTGGAAGAATCCTTGAGCCTGCCCATCGTCGTCTGGAACAATTCCGCGCTGGGGCAGATCCGCGACGACATGCAGGCCTCGGCAATCCCGCTGACCGGCGTCATCGCGCGCAACCCCGACTTTGTCGCTTTGGCAAAAGCCTGTGGCGCAGGCGCCTTACGCGCGACCACCGCGCGCGCGCTCATCGATGGCATCCGCGCCGCGCTCACGCGCCCGGGGCCCACTCTCATCGAGGTATCAGCCGCCGACTTTTGACCGCTCGTGCTCCGCTCTTACATCTCCATCTCGCCGCCGGATGTTGCCCGGTTCAAAACCCGGCGAGCAAGGTCAAGTGTCTTGATCTTGCTGGTCGATGCTATAGTCGACAATCGGTCAAATTCGCTATGCCGGCCCCCTAGCTCTCCAGCAAGGCCCCGATCGCCGGCGACGGATTGCCGCCGCAAATCAGCACCACCGCTTTTTTGTTCGCATAGCGCGCCGCTTCTTTCCGATACGCAGCCAGCGCCACACCGCTCGCGCCCTCCATCGCCCAACCCTGCGCGTGGCCCCAACGCATGGCGCGCAGGATTTCGTCCTCGGTCACCAGCACTGCACGATGCATCACCTGGCGGCATAGCTCGAAAGTGATGGAGTTCTCTTCGACCCCGCCGGCCGTGCTCTCGCTCAAGGTCGCCGTTTCCGGCGCATCGTAGATGCGCCCGGCCTTCAGGCACTCGTACAGCACCGGCGAATTCTCCGGCCAGCAACCGATGATCTCGGCCCGCGGCGCCGCGGCCCGCAGATAAGTGCCGATGCCGCCGATGAGGCCGCCGCCGCCGACCGCAATGAAGATGGCGTCGAGATCGGGGAGTTGACGCACGAGTTCGACCGCGACGGTGCCCTGCCCCGCGACCACGTACGGATCGTTGTAGGGAGAGATGTAGGTGCGCCCCGATTCGGCGGCAGCGGCGCGCGCCGCGACTTCCGCTGCCAGCGGATCCTCGCCGACCACCCGAATCCTTGCGCCGCGCTCGCGAATCTTGTCGCTCTTCGCGGCCGCGACGTGCGCACTCAAGAAGACTTCGGCATCGATCCCCAACACCTTCGCCGCCGTCGCCACGCCCAGGCCATGATTGCCGGTCGACGAGGTAACCACGCCCGCCGCCGCGGCCGCCGGGTTCAAGCTCATGAGCTTGTTGGTCGCGCCGCGTAATTTGAACGAACCGCTGGTCTGCAATTGTTCCAGCTTCGCGTACGCAGAAGCGGACCCGGGCAGCGGCACCAGCGGCGTTTCCTCGACGACCGCGTAGACGCGTGCCGCCGCCTCGTCGATCAACGGCAAAATATTTTGCATGTTGATATTATCGCAGGATTCGCGCGTCGCGCGCAGCGCTCTTCACGTCAAGGGGAAATCAGCATGACCAGGTTCTGGGGCAGACTTGCATCGCTCGCGGCGGCGGCCGTCGCCACGCTCGCCATGACCTCCGCCTTCGCAGCGGAACAGATCAAAGTGGTCGAAAGGCCGGTGGGCGAAACCACGGTCGACCTCACTGCCAAGGGCGATTCGGTGGGCGACATGCTGGTGTTCGCCAACGGCATATTCGACGCGGCCAACAAGACGCAGATCGGCACCGACCAGGGCTACTGCGTGCGCACCATCGTCGGCAAGAGCTGGGAATGTTTTTGGACCCTGACGTTGAAAGCCGGGCAGATTACGGTCGAGGGGCCGTTCCTGGACGAAGGGGATTCGCTGCTGGTGGTCACCGGCGGTACGGGCAAGTATGCGGGCGCGAAGGGCAGCCTGAAGCTGCATCCGCGCGATCCCACGCCCACCGGGTATGACTTCACCTACGACCTCTTGTAATGGCCTATACGGCCGCACAGAGCGCGCGCAGCCGCCAGGATTTTCCCGCCTTGGTGCGCGCGGGCGATGACCTCGTGTTTCTCGATGGCCCCGGCGGCGTCCAGGTGCCCGGCGTCGTGGTCGAGGCCATGGCCGATGTCTATCGGACGTGCAACGTGAATACCCACGGCAATTTCCCGCCGTCCCAGGAAGTCGACCGGCGCATGCACCGGGCCCGCGAGACGCTGGCGGCGTTCCTCGGCGCCGCGGGACCGGAGTGCATCTCCTTCGGCCAGAACATGACCACGCTCAACTTCGCCCTGAGCGCGGCGATCGGCCGCACCCTGGATGAGGGGGACGAAGTCCTCATCACGCAACTCGACCATGAGGCCAACCGTGGGCCGTGGCTGCGCCTGCAAGATCGCGGCGTGGTCGTTCGAGAAGTCGAACTGAAACCATCCGGCGAACTGGATGCCGCGGACATGGCGGCCAAGATCACCGAGCGCACCAAGCTGTTCGCCATCGGTGCGTCCTCGAACGCGCTCGGTACCGTGAACGACCTGGCGCTCGCGCGCCGCCTGACCCGCGCGGTCGGTGCGTTGCTGGTGGTGGATGCCGTGCACTATGCACCGCATTTTCCGGTCGACGTGCGCGCGATGGACGCCGATTTTCTGCTCTGTTCGGGGTATAAATTCTACGGACCGCACGTCGGGGTGCTGTATTCGAAACCGGGCGCGCTGGAGCGCCTGCCCACGGACCGTTTGAGCGTTCAGGATCCCGCGGCGCCCTACCGCATCGAGACCGGCACCCTCCACCACGCCGCGATCGACGGCATGCGCGCGGCGGTCGACTACCTGGCGAGCTGGGGGACCGGAACCACCTTGCGCGAGCGCATCGTCGACGCCATGACGGGCATCGCCGTCTACGAGCATGGTCTGGCGCGGCTCTACCATGACGAGGTGAGGCGTCTGCCCGGCGTTCGCGTCTGGGGCCCGGACTTCTCGACGCGCGCCCGCGCCCCGACCGTGTCGATTACGCTGGATGGACACACCGCTGCGCAGGCGGCGCGCGCATTGGGCGCGGCCGGCATCTGCGTATGGGACGGCAACTTCTACGCGGCGCGCACCGTCGAATTGCTCGGGCTCGCCGACCGGGGCGGCTTGCTGCGCGCCGGGATCTCGATGTACAGCACCGAAAGCGACGTGCGGCGCCTGCTCCAGGGCGTGCAAACACTGGCGTGACGACCACGATGCCGTTGAACTTCGCCGGGTCGCCCATATCTAACCCTACAACGGTCAATTCGACCATTTGGGGGCCCGCTATGCGAAGACTACTGGCTGCGACGTTAGCCGCGACGACTTTGACTCTGGCCGTGTCGCTGAGCTCACCCGTGCTGGCGGCCGACTCGGCCGAGCCCACGGTGCATCAAATCTATGAAGCTGCCGCGGCGGGTCGTTTCGACCAGGCGCAGCAAATGATGGACCAGGTGTTGCGCGATCATCCGAAGAGCGCGAAGGCACACTATGTTCAGGCCGAACTGTATGCGAAGGAAGGCAAGACCGCACTGGCGCGCGCCGAGCTGAACCAGGCGGAGGAAATCGAGCCCGGGTTGACTCATGAAAACCCGCGCTCGGTGGAGGCGCTCAAGGCGCAGCTGGGCATGATCCCGCGCGCCAGCCAGACGCCGCGGGTGATCGGCATGACGTCAGCGCCGGCGTCCCGAAGCTTTCCCTGGATGCCGGTCATCGTGCTCGCCCTGGTGATCGGTGTGCTTTGGATGCTGTTCCGCCGGCGCAGTAGCTACGCTCAGTATCCGGCGGCGGCGTCCCCCATGGGCGGCGCCCCGGGCGGCTACGCTGGCCCTGGCGGCTACGGCCCAGGCGGCCCGATGGGCGGTGGTGGTATCGGCTCCGGTATTGCCGGCGGCCTCGCCTCCGGACTCGCGGTCGGTGCCGGCGTCGTGGCAGGCGAGGAACTGGCGCATCACTTCCTCGATGGCGGTAGCCGCCAGGGAATCGTAGCGCCGCCGGCCGACAACGGCTGGCAGCAGCCGAGCAACGGCGACATGGGCGGTTCGGACTTCGGCGTCAACGATCCAGGCTCCTGGGACGACAGTTCCGGTGGCGGCGGGGGCGGGGGCGGCGACGACTGGAGCTAGCCGGGCTTAGGCGATCGCATCGCCTCATCCGACGATCTGAAGGGCGCCTCCGGGCGCCCTTTTTCTATGGCCATTCGCCGGCGTCGCATGGACGCCCCCAGACGGCACGCCCCGAGGCGCCCCGCTACTTCCCGCGCAATACGGCCGCGGCCACCGCGTCGTGCAAGCTCTGCATGCCGAAGGAGACGTCCTGCACCACTCCATCCAGGAAAAACGTCGGCGTCGCGCGGATATGGCTGCGGCGGCCGCCATCGATTTGCTCGCGGACCTTTTGCAGGTAGATGTGATCGCCCATCTCGGCCGCGTAGCGCACCATATCGACGCCCGCTTCGCCCGCATACCGGCGCAGGTCCTTCTCCTTGAGATGCGCCTGATTGGCGAAGAGCAAATCGTGCATCCGCCAGAACGCGCCCTGGGCCGCGGCCGCCTCCGACGCCTCCGCGGCCAGCAAGGCATGGGGATGCGCCTCTGACAGCGGAAAGTGGCGGAAGATGAAGCGGACTTTGCCGGGGAATCGGTCGAGCAACAGCGTGGAGGTCTGCTCCGCCATCTTGCAAGTCGGACATTCGAAATCGGCATACTCGATTACCGTGACCCGCGCATGCTCGGATCCGCGCACATGATCGGTGGCATCGGGCGGCACGGCCAAAGCAACCGGATGGCCAGCTGGGTTCATCGAATACTCCTTAGAGATTTACCTTGCGAGGCGCGTCGCACCGGCGTCTGCACCGGCCGCAAAGTCACATCCACCATGGATGATCTGCGCAAAAGCTCGAGCTCGCAATCCTCGTGGCCGGCACCGCCCTGTGCGGTGTCGGCGTCCGAATCCTCGAATGAAGCCGCGCGCCGATATTGAGCATGCTCAGCTCAAGATTATTTTCGGAGCGGCCGCCAGCCCGTCCACGATGAGCTTGTTGACCCGCCGCACGAAGATGGCCGGATCGTCGAGTTCGCCGCCCTCCGCCAGCATCGCCTGGTCGTACAGCACGTGCGCCAGCTCGGAGAACGCCGCGTCGTCCGCCGTCTCCCTGAGCCGCTCCACCAATGGATGTTTCGGATTCAATTCGAGTATGGGCAGCGTGGCGAACGGATTGTTCTGACCCGCCTGCTTCAAGATGCGGCCCATGCGCAGGCTCACGCCAAACTCGCCGGCGACCAGCACCGCGGGCGAATCCGTCAAGCGGCCCGACACCCGGGCGCTCGCGATCTTGCCCAGCAGCGTCTTGGCCAGCCGTTGCACCGTGTCCTTGTAAGTCGATTCGGCGGCCGCTTTCTCCGGCGTCTCGATGGCGGACGCCACGTCGGCGGCGGCGCTTGCCACGTTCGTCAGCGTCTTGCCTTCGAACTCGTGCAAGTGGCTCGTCACCCATTCGTCGATCCGATCGGTGAGCAGCAACACCTCGAATCCCGATGCCCCGAAACCTTCCAAATGGGGACTGTTGCGTGCCGCGGCCAGCGAGTCGGCGGTCAGATAATAGATGGCCTTCTGGTCCGGCTTCATCCGCGACACATACGCATCGAGAGTCACCGCCGCCGCATCGCCCGTTGCTGCGGTGGATTGGAATCGCAGCAGCTTCGCGATGCGCGTCTTCTGGCCCGCATCGTCGATGACGCCCTCTTTGAGCACCACGCCGAAGGTCTTCCAGAACTCGGCGTATTCCTCCGGTTTGTCGCGCTCGAGCTCCTCGAACAGATCCAATGAGCGCTTCACCAGCGCGGACTTGATCTTCTCGACGGTACGATTGTTCTGCAGCAATTCACGCGACACGTTGAGGGGTAGATCCGCCGTGTCGACCAGCCCGCGCATGAACCGCAGCCAAGGCGGCAGCAATTCGGCGGCCTTGTCCATGATGAACACGCGTTTGACGTACAGCTGCACGCCGCCGCGCGGATCGCGCTCGAACAGATCGAAGGGCGCCCGCTTGGGCAGGTACAAGAGCGACGTGTACTCGATGTTGCCTTCCACCTTGTTGTGCGCCCAGGCGCGCGCGTCCTCGGAATCGTGGGTGAGATGTTTGTAGAAGGCCTGGTAATCCGCATCGGTGAGTTCGGACTTGGGCCGCGTCCAGAACGCCTTCGCCTGGTTGACGGTCTCCTCGGTCTCGCCCGTCTTCAGGACGACGGGCAGGCTCAAGTGATCCGAATACTTGCGCACCAGCTGGCGCAGCCGCGACGGCTCCAGGAACTCCTTGTCCTCCTCGCGTAGATGCATGATGACTTCGGTGCCGCGGTCGCTCTTATCCGCGCCTTGAATCTCATAGGATCCCTCGCCGTCCGAGTCCCACCTCACGGCGTCGGCATCGGTCCGCTTGGTCAACACGGTGACCCGGTCGGATACGATGAACGCCGAATAGAACCCCACGCCGAACTGGCCGATCAACTGCGCATCCTTGGCGGAGTCGCCGCTCAGACCCTCCAGGAACTTCTTGGTGCCGGAACGCGCGATCGTGCCTAGATTGTCGATGACGTCCTCGCGGCTCATGCCGATGCCGTTGTCCTTGACCGTCAGCGTGCCCGCCTCGGCGTCGGGAATCAGGGTCACCGACAACTCGTCCGTGCCCAGAAGACCCGGGTTGGCCAGGGCCTCGAAGCGCAACTTCTCGCATGCGTCCGAGGCGTTGGAGATCAACTCGCGCAAGAAAATTTCCTTGTGCGAATACAGCGAATGGATCACCAATCGCAGCACTTGTTTCGTTTCGGCTTGGAACTCTTTGATCTGTGGCTGTGTTTCGGTCGTCATGGCCTTACAATCGTTATAGGTGGATCGGCGTAGCGGCATACCGCAGCGAGCCCAATTACGCGGCTTCGCACCGGCTAAATGGGGCCGCCGCCGGATAGTTCAAGCGGCCCCGAGGGGCCGTCGGGAATCGACGAATAACGTGGCAAAGAGTGGCACCGTCTTGGCCGTTTGGGCGGCACTGACCGGCAACCTGTTGGTAGCCTTGGCAAAGTTCGTTGCCGCGACCCTGACCGGCTCCGCGGCGATGCTGAGCGAAGCCGTGCATTCGCTGGTGGATACGGTCAACGAAGTGCTGCTCCTGTATGGCATCGCCCGCTCGACCCGGCCGGCCGATCGCCTGCATCCCTTCGGCTATGGCCGCGAACTCTATTTTTGGAGCTTCGTGGTCGCGCTGCTCATTTTCGCGCTGGGCGCCGGGGTCTCGGTGTACGAAGGCGTCGGCCGGGTGCTCGATCCGCATCCGATCGAGCGTCCGGCCGTGATCTATGTCGTGCTGGCCGTGTCGCTCGCCTTCGAGGGCACGTCCTGGTGGATCAGCATGCGGGCCTTCGGCGCCTCGAAACGCAATCTGGGATGGTGGGAGGCCTTCCGCAGATCCAAGGATCCCCCCGCCTTCATCGTGGTGTTCGAGGACTCCGCCGCTCTGCTCGGTATTATTGCGGCCGCGGCCGGCACCACCGCCGCGGTCCTCACGGGGGACGCACGCTGGGACGGGGCGGCCTCGCTGGTCATCGCGGGCATTCTCGTCGGGGTCGCCGGCTTGCTCGCCCAGGAATCGAAAGCGCTGCTGATCGGCGAACGGGCCGATCCCGCGTTGAGCGATGCCATCCTGCGCACTGCCGCCACCATTGCCGGCGTCTGCAGCGCCAACAGCATCGTCACGGTACAACTCGCGCCCGATAACGTGATCGCCACCTTGAGTCTCGATTTCTCCGACTACCTCACGGTGCCCGAGGTCGAACGGGCGGTGGTGGAATTGGAGCGCCGCATTCGCAGTGCCCACCCAGAAGTCTCGGCCCTGTTCGTCAAGCCGCAGAGCGTGCTGGTTGCCGCGGAACTTCGCGGCAACGGCGGCGCCACGATGACGCCCGATCCGCCGGGCGAGGCCAGCCCGCTGGCCGGCGGCTAGCCTGCGCGGCGGCCGGAGCGGCCGAGCGGGATCAGGACCATGCGGCGCGCGGGTTGAAATCGAACTCGCGCCGCATGCGTTCATAGGCCTCTTTCGCCGCGGCGGTTTCGGCAGTCGGCGTCACGAGCTTGATGCTCACGAGCTGATCGCCGGCGGGAGCGCCCGGAAACCCCCGTCCCCGCAGTCTCAGCCGCTGACCGGACTGAGCGCCCGCCGGAATGGTCAACTCCACGATGCCGCCCAGTGTCGGTACCGCCACCTTGGCGCCCAGCGCGGCCTCCCACGGGGCCAAGGGCAGCTCGACCTTAACGTCCTTGCCCTGCAGAACGAAGATCGCATGCGGGCGGACATTGACGCGCAAAATCAATGCGGCGCGGCCGCCGACTCCGCCGATGCGCAGCGCCTGCCCGTCGGCGACGCCCGCGGGAATCTGCACGTCCACCATCCGCGTACGGCCGTTCTCGTTGATCGTGACCCGCCGCCGCGTGCCGGCGAACGCCTCCTCCATCGACACCTCGATCTGACCGCCTTCCGTATCGGGCTGGGCATGGTCCGCCGCGCCGCCGAACAGGCTGGAGAAGAAATCGCTGAAGCCGTTCACATCGGAGAATCGTTGGCCGCCCGCGGGGCCGAAGCGCTGCTCCCACTCCGGCGGCGGCCGGAATTGCTGTCCGGACCGATAGTTTCGGCCGAGTTGATCGTAGGCGGCGCGCTTTTCGGCATCCTTCAACACCTCGTACGCCTCTTGCACGTTCTTGAATTTCTCTTCGGCGTTCTTTTCCTTACTCACGTCCGGATGATATTTGCGCGCCAATTTGCGATACGCACGCTTCACTTCCGCCGCATCGGCACCGCGAGCCACACCGAGGGTTTCGTAGTAATCCTTGAATTGCATTCCTCAACCTGTTTTAGCTGACCTATCCCAAGCCGCCAACCCCGCCGGCGGCCTCCGCAGATCGGACGCATGCTAACGCCAAACGGCGCTTCGAATGAACGCCGCCGCTTGAAAAAGCATCGCATCGTTCCAACCAAGGTGCGCGGCATTTACATATTGCGGCTGATTCCCCGAAAGAAAAGGGCGCTGGTGCCCATTTCCCAAGGTTCCTGACCGGCCGGCATCCGCTCTTGCCGCGCCGGTACGGCACGCACGATGATAACGATGATATCGTGGCGTTCGTTGGAAGATCGAATTACGGCGCTGTGCGCCAGGAACCTCTCAATGACGCCCGAGACCGACATCGCCGATCCCGCCACGCCCACGCGGCCCGGCATGGAACTGGCGCTGCGTGCGCGCATCAATTATCGCAACCGCTTATGCCCCGACCGCCTAGTTCGGCAACGCTGAATGAGCTGAAAGCCGCGGCGGGCACCGGCTCTTGGTTCGACACTCCCGAGGATATGGCGCCCTACCTCGTCGATTTTCGGCGCCTGTATCGTGGTGCAACACCGCTGGTGCTCCTGCCGCGCACTGTCGACGAGGTTTCCAGAATTCTCGCGATCTGTCACCGCGAGGAGGTGGCCGTCGTACCCTGCGGCGGCAACACCGGCTACTGCGGAGCCGCGACGCCGGACGGCAGCGGCACGCAGATCGTACTGTCCATGCGCCGTCTGAACCGCGTGCGGCTGCTCGATGCGCCCAACTATTCCATGATGATCGAGACGGGCTCGACCCTGGCGGAAGCGCAGGCCGCCGCGCGGGCGGCCGACCGTTTGTTCCCCTTGAGCCTGGGCTCCGAAGGCACGGCGCAAATCGGCGGCAATCTATCGACCAATGCAGGCGGGACGGCGGTGCTACGCTACGGCATGATGCGCGATCTGGTGCTGGGGCTCGAAGTCGTGCTGGCCGACGGGCGCGTCATGTCGGGGCTCAAGAGCCTGCGCAAGGACAATACGGGCTACGACGTGAAGTCTCTGTTCATCGGCGCCGAAGGCACGCTTGGCGTCATCACTGCGGCATCGCTCAAGCTGTTCCCGTTGCCCGCCGCCACGGCGACGGCGCTGGTCGGCCTCGATTCGCCGCACGCTGCGCTCGGCCTGCTGGGACGCCTGCGCACCGCGGCCGGCGAGCAAGTCAGCACGTTCGAACTGATGCCGCGCAATGCGGTCGAACTCACGGTGAAGCACGTCGCCGGCGTCGCCAATCCGTTGTCTCAGGGCACCGGCTGGTATGTGCTGCTCGAACTCACCTCGCCCAATCCCAAACAGGATCTGGCCACAGTGCTCACCGACGAATTGCAGCGAGCCGCCGCGGACGGCATGGTGCGGGACGCCATGATCGCGGCATCCATCGCCCAGTCTCAGGCCATGTGGAAACTGCGCGAATCGGTGCCCGAGGCCCAGCGCCATCACGGCGCCAGCCTCAAGCACGACGTATCGGTACCGGTGTCCAGCGTCCCTCGGCTCATCGAGGAAGGCGCGGCGCTGGTGCGGCGCTTCGCGCCGGAAGGCGAGGTATTGAGCTACGGACATCTGGGCGACGGCAACTTGCATTTCAACGTCAGTCAGCGGCCCGGCTCCGACACCCAGGTATTCTTGAGCCGAGGCAAGCCGCTCGAAAAAGCGATTTTCGATTTGGTCGAGGACTTGGGGGGCAGCATCAGTGCGGAACACGGCATCGGCCGGTTGAAGGCCGAAGAATTCGCAAGCCGCGCGGACCCGGTCGAACTCGCGCTGATGCGCGACTTGAAGCGGGCGCTCGATCCGAAAGGCATCATGAACCCCGGCAAGGTCCTGTCGTGAACCGGGTGCGGACGGAGCGCACCCTCAATTTGCCGATACGTACCGGCCGCCTGGTTTTACGCGAGTTCGTGCAATCGGACTTCGATGCAATCCACGCCTATTCGTCGGACCCCCGGGTCACGAAATATCTGTTCTTCGGACCGCGCGATCGCGACAGCACCGCCGACTACCTGGAAGGCCTGCTGGCCTCGCAGGAAGAGCTGCCGCGAACTCGTTTCGAACTCGCCGTCGAGGAGACCCTGTCCGGCCGCGTCGTCGGCGCATGCGACCTTTCGCTGATCGAGCGCAACGTGGTCGACTTGGGCTACATGTTGGCAATGGCGGAGTGGGGCAAGGGCTACGCGACCGAGATTGCGCTGGCGCTGGTCGATGCCGCCTTCTTCGATTTGCGCGCCGACCGGATCATCTCGACCGTCGATGTCAACAACCGCGCATCCATTCGCGTGCTCGAGAAAATCGGCATGCGCTGGGAGGCGGTCTTTCGCAAGCACCGGCGCGCCAAGAATCGATGGTGGGATTGCCATCTGTTCGTGCTGCCGCGAGAAGTGTGGGAGCTCGCGAACACACGCACCGACTAACGGTCGGATTCCCGTTCGTCCTTCGCCGCCTGTTCGCGGCCGCGCTGCTTGGCGCGATCCAGCACGTCCTGACCGGGCATCCCTGAATTTCGCGAGCTTCGCAGCGTCAAGATCCCGCCCACCAGCACGGCCACGACCACGACGATGATGATGAACGCCTTCATCGCTCGAGCACGCGCAGCAGGCCTTCCTGCGAGGTGCTGGCGACCAGCCTCCCGTCTTTCGAGAACACCTTGCCGCGCGTGAAGCCGCGCGCCCCCGAGGCGCTCGGGCTGTCGGTCGAGTAGAGAAGCCACTCATCGACGCGCACGCTGCGATGGAACCACATCGCGTGATCGATGCTGGCCATCACGAGGTTCTGCGCCGTGCGCAAGATTCCGTGCGGCAGCAATGCGGTGTCGAGAAGATTGAAGTCCGAGACGTACGCCAGCAGACAGCGATGCATGGCTTCATCGTCCGGCAGCGCGGCGACCGCGCGAAACCAGATGTTGCGCACGGGTTCCGACTTCTCGGATTTGAGAATCTTCGGCGCCTCGGTCGGCCGAAACTCGAACGGACGCTTCTGCCCCAACACACGCCGAAACCCCTCGGGCAAGTGCGCGAGCACGTCGCGATAATGGGAAATGAGGTCCGGCAAATCCTCGGGCGGCGGCACGTCGGGCATCGCGAACTGATGGTCCAACCCGCTCTCCTCGGCCTGGAACGACGCGGACATGTTGAATATCTGCGCACCGTGCTGAATCGCGACGATACGCCGCATCGAGAAGTGGTTGCCGTCGCGCGCCCGGTCGACTTCGTACACGATGGGCGAATTGAAATCGCCGCGGCGCAGGAAGTAAGCGTGGAGAGAGTTGACCGCGCGATTCTCGACGGTGGCGGTCGCCGCCATCAACGCCTGCCCCAACACCTGGCCGCCGAACACCTGAGGGCTGCCGATATCGCGGCTCTCGCCGCGGAACAAGTCCCTCTCGAGCCGCTCGAGCGTCATCACCTTGATAAGGTCGTCGAGCAGCTGTTTCATTCGCGTCAGTGCGTCTCGGCGCCGGCGACGCCCAGACGCTTCTGCATGATGGGGCTGGTGGTGGTGTACTGCAGGAACTGCCGCTTCTCCGGGAACAAGTGGTGCTGGATCGCGAAGGCGGCCAGTGCCGCCTCATGAAATCCGCTCAAGATCAGTTTCTTCTTGCCGGGGTAGGTGTTGATATCCCCGATGGCATAGATTCCCGGCACGCTGGTCTGAAACTTTTCGGTATCCACTTTGAGCGCCTTTTTCTCGAGCTCGAGCCCCCACTCGGCGATCGGCCCCAGCTTCGGATGCAAACCGAAAAATGCCAGCACCCGATCGGCCGCCACTTGCAGCGTGGTCTGTCCATCGTTGGTCTGCAGTACCAGGCCGGAGAGTCTCGTCTCGCCCGCATGAGTCTCGGTGTGGATGGCCGCTGCGTGACCCTCGACGAGCCGCATCTTGCCTTCGGCGACCAGCTCGCGCATGCGCGCCACCGTCGCGGGCGCTGCGCGAAATTCGGCGCGCCGATGCACCAGAGTGAGCGAACGCGCCTTGCCGCACAGGGCCACGGTCCAATCGAGCGCCGAGTCCCCGCCGCCGCAGATGATCAAATCGCGGCCGTGAAAATCGGCGGCCGTCTTCACTCGATAGTGAACGCTCTTGCCTTCGAATGCCTCGATGCCGGGCAGCGCCAGGCGCCGCGGCTGGAAGGAGCCCACACCCGCGGCAATGACCACCGCACCGGCGCTGAGCCGCGTGCCAGTCGAGGTCGCGACCAGAATCCTGCCGTCGGGTTGCGGCCGTACCTCGGTCACTTCCTGGCCCAGATGGAAGGTCGCCTTGAACGGCTTCGCCTGTTCCAGGAGCCGGTCGATCAGTTCCTGCGCACCGCATATGGGCAGCGCCGGGATATCGTAAATCGGCTTTTCGGGATAGAGCTCCGTGCATTGGCCGCCGACTTGCGTCAGTGAGTCGATGATGTGGGCGCTCATACCCAACAGCCCCAGCTCGAAAATTTGGAACAGGCCGACGGGGCCCGCGCCGATGATGACCACTTCCGCGGGCGTGGGTTCGGCTGAGGCTGCGAAAGCCGCTGATGTTTCCGGCATGGTAGACGAGATTCCTGGTTTTCAGCCCAAAACGGTCGCAAATTGTAGCTGAACCGGGGGCGCCGCCCCCGGACATCTTGAGAGCCGCCGGCGCGACCCTGGGCCATCCCCTACCCGGGACCCCTCGTCGATCGTGATCTGGCGCGCAAAGCGGCGTCCGGCGCGCCAAAGGCCGCCAGCAAGGGCTCGATTTGGCGGGGCAGGGGCACTCCGCGTCAGCGGATGCCTACGCGCTATGTGCCTGTTTTACCTAATATTAACCTAATATTAAATTGTATGATGTACGGACAGAAACATAGGAAGGTAATTCCATGCACGCTCAGGTCCACCCGTCCACCTCATCCAGCGACGGCGCCGCCAACGACGAAGGCGCTCGTGAATCCACCCGCCCCATCCGCGCCCTCAACCGGGGCCTGGAGGTGCTGACCCAGCTGAACCGCTTGGAGCGGGCTGCCATCAACACGCTGGCGAATGCCGTGGGACTGCCACGAACGACGACGTATCGAATACTCGAAACGCTGCGCCTTGCCGGCTACGTCGAGCGCGATGCCCACGACGATTGCTACCGGCCAACCATCATGGTCCGCGCCCTGTCGGACGGCTTCGACGATGAAGCCATGGTCGCCCACATCGCCAAGCCGCATCTGGCGGCGCTGTGCGCGGCCATCGTCTGGCCCATTGCCATTGCGACACCCGCGGGCGGCGCGATGATGATTCGTGAGACCACCGATTTGCAGAGTCCCTTGGCATTGGAGCAGTACGGTGCCGGAATCCGCGTCCCCATGCTCACCTCCGCGGCCGGGCGCGCCTATCTGGCCTTTTGCACTGCACCGCAACGCGAGGCCCTGCTCGAATTGCTGTCGCGTTCGTCGTTACCGGAAGACCGCCTGGCGCGCAGCCGCACGGATGTCGAGAAAATCCTCCATGAAGTCCGCACCCAGGGCTATGCCACGGCCCAGCGTGCGCGGCGCGTATCCGAGGAGACCAGCCTCGCCATTCCCGTGCGCGCCCAGGATCAAGTGGTGGCAACGATATCCGTCCGCTTCGCCGCCACTGCGGTGCCTTTACGCACCGCGATCGAGCAGTTCTTACCGAAAATGAGCGAAGCTGTCGGCAAGATCGAGGCAGAGTTCGAAAACCGCAAGCGCGCGGCGGCGTCCGCCGAACGTTGAGGCGGCACGCGCTCGGCGGCGCGAGACGCGCCATTCCCGCCCCTAAGCTCCGGGAAGGCCGGGCATAGGCCCGCTGTACCCCTACTTCTTCAATGCCTTGCCGACACCGCCGGAAATCAGCGACGTCACATCGAGAAGCGCCCCCGCGACGCCAAATTTTCCCGACGCGGCGAGGTATCGAGGCCGCCAAACGGGCAAAAACTTCTCCTTGTACTTACGCAGACCCTCGAAGTGATAGAACGTTTCGCCATAGCGCTGCACCATGCGGCCCAGCTTGTGCCAGGTCGGCGCCAGCGCGTGCTCCTCCAAGCCGGAAAGCGGCGCCATGCCGAGACTGAACCACTGATACTTTTGCCCCTGGCCAAAGAGAATGCTCTCCACCAGCAGAAAATCGATGACTCCCTTGGGAGCCGCGTCGCTGTAACGCATCAAGTCGACGGAAAGTTCCATGTCGACGCCGGCGCGCCAGAGATTGGCGAAGGCGACGATGACGCCCTCGCGGCGCACGACGGCGCAATCGAAGTGCGACAAGTAGCGCTCGTCGAAATACCCCAGGGAAAAACGCTTCTCACCCGCCTGCTTCTCCTTCAGCCAGGAATCCGACACGGCGCGCAATTGCGGCAGGATTGCCGGCACGTTCTCGCGCGGCACCACCTCGAACACGGCACCGTCGCGGGCGGCCCGCCGATGCATCTGGCGCAGATCCGCACGTCCCGCGCCCTCGAGAGAAAAGGCGCGCAGCGGCACGCGCGCCTCCTCGCCGAGCTTGCTCAAGGTCAATCCCAAGTCGATGTACAGGGATAAATTGTCCGGCGCCACCTGGTAGAACACCGGCGACACGGCCATGCCGTCGCAGGCCTCCAGAAAATCCCAGGCCAAGGGCTCGCACAGCACGGCGGGCCCCACCGGATCGCCCATGCACACCCAGCTGCTGCCCGATGCCTGATACATGATGAATGCGGTTCGATCGTCGTTGAACATCAGATGCTTGTCGCCGAGAAGGGCCAGATTCGCATTCGAGTCGTGGCCGTTCGCAATCAACACCTCGGCCTGCTCCAAGTCGTCCTTGCCCGGATTGGAAATCGGCGGCTTCGAGGGGCGCAACAAGCGCCACAGCGCATAGGCCGCGGCAACCACGGCGGCGACCACCAGGGCGCGCAAGCTGCGCGGTGCCGATGCGTCGAACTCGAATTGCCACCACAGATCCTTCTCGTACGGAACGTGGCGGTAGGCGAACAGCACCAGCCAGACGGCGGTGCCGAGCACCAGCAGCACCGCGACGATCCAAGGTCCCGAGAAGCGCTGCTCGATCAGCGAGGCGCGGCGGCGAAACCGCGCGCGCGCCGACACCAGCAGCACGATGACCGCGGTCAAGATGACGGCTTCTTCGTAGTCGAAACCCTTGAGCAGCGACAGCAGCACGCCCGCACACAGCAGCCAGATGGTGAGCCACCAGGCCGCGTCGAGGCGCCGATACAGACCGTTCGCGAGCACCAGCAAACCGATGCCCACGGCGCTGCCGAGCAAGTGCGACAGTTCGAGTATGGGCAGCGGTACGAAACGCCGCATCCAGTCCAAGCGGTTGCCGATACCCGGGGTCGAACCGGAAAACAGCAGCACCGCTCCCGCTCCGAACACGGCGATGGCGCTCGCCTGCGGCGTCACCGCGGAGAGCCAGGTTCGCCCCAACCGAGCCAGGCGTACCATCGGGCCGCGATGCACCCAGACCTCATGCCCGCCCAGCAACGCGAGCGCCACCGCAAAGGGCGCGAAGTAATAAATGATGCGATAGGCGAGCAACGCCCCCAGCAACAGATCCGGCGGCACGGAGCGGAACATCAACAGCAATACCGACTCGAACACCCCCACCCCGCCCGGCACGTTGCTGATGACTCCGGCCGTGATCGCGATGAGATAGAGTCCCGCGAAGGCGGCGAAACCGATTGCCGCCTGCGGCGGCAGCAATACGTAGAGCACGCCGGCGGCGCACAAGAGATCGGTGCAGGCCACCGCGATCTGGGCGAACGCGATGCGCGCGCTCGGCACCGGAATGACGATCCTGCGGTAGCGCAGGGATTCATGGCGCGAACACGCGAGCCACAGATAGGCGCCGACGGCGCCCAGCAGAACGCAGCCCGCCAGCACGACCAGAGCCGGATGGACGTGCAGCACCGAGCCCGATAGGCCGGCCTGCGACAGCAGCGAGAATCCGAGCAGCACCGCGGCGCCGAGCACGAACGTCAAGGTGCCGAAGGCGATGACCGTGCCGATCTGCTTCGCCGTGAGACCCAGCGGCGAATAAGCCCGATAACGAATCGCGCCCCCGCTCACCGTGTTCAGCCCGACGTTGTGGCCGATCGCAAAGCCCATGAACGAGATGAGCGCGAGCCGGGGATAGGGCACCTTCGCACCGGCGAACCGCAGGCCCAGCGCGTCGTACAGGGTCAGGCAGCCGTAGCCGCAGAACGCCAGCACCACGGCCCCCAGCAATCTTGCCGACGGAATGGCGTGGACGTGCGCCAGAATGTCCTGCCAGCGGTATTGCGCAATGACGTGGTGCAGCCAGAACAGCGCCAGCCCAAAAAGAGCGATCCCGAGGAGGGTCGTCCAGGCCGGAACCCTGCGAATTGTGTGTGGAACTGTCAAGCTGCCTATCGTAGCAGGGCGTCCGCGGGACGGGTGCGGCCGCCGCCGCCACTTCCTGTCGGAAAACGCTCGGGTTGGTTAAGATGCTCGGAGTTGTTCATTAAAGGGTAACGCACGCATGAGTTCCGCCACTGATGGCCGCCAGGCAACGATGGACTCGACACAGATCTACCTCGAGGAAACCTTCACCGACCGACGGGTGGGTACCATCCGCCGCTTGACGCCGGTGACAGGGACTGGATTGCCGGACCCGGCGCGTGCCGTGATATTCGTGGGGCAGGCCCAGGTCATGACCCCGATGGGCGCGGTGCCCATCAGCTTCGAACTGGACTCCTCGACCCTCGACGGCGCGATCGCGAAATTTGGCGAAGCCGCCGAACAGGCCGTGCAACAGACCATGCGCGAACTTCAGGAAATGCGCCGCGAGCAGGCCTCCTCCCTGGTCATTCCCGACGGCGCCGGCGGCGGTTTACCCGATCCGAGCGACCTGTTGGGCCGCGGCCGACCCCGCCGCTAGGGTTCAGGGCCGCCGCTAGGTCGGGGCCGCCGCTTCCAGCGTTTCCCAGCGCACCAATGCGGTCTCGAGTTCCGAGACCACCGACTGCAATCGCTGCACGGCCGCAGCCGCCTCGGCCGGGCTGCGCCGGAATAGCTCGGGGTCCGCAATGACAGCCCCCAGCTCAGCCTGCTCGACCTCGAGGCGCTGAATCGTGCCGAGGCTGGTCTCGAGTTCTCGCTGCTCCTTGTAAGACAGCTTGCGCGGCTTGGCGGGCGGTCTGGCGGATGACGGTGCGGCCGTGGCAGGCCCCGCCGCCGACGCCATTCGTGGCTCGGCCGTTCGCGCCGCCGAGGCAGGGGCCCTCGCCACTCGACGCTGCCGTAGCCAATCGCTGTAGCCGCCCACGTATTCATTGACGCGGCCCTCGCCTTCGAAAACCAAGGTGCTGGTGACCACGTTGTCGAGAAAGGCGCGGTCGTGACTGACCAGCAGCAACGTACCGGCGTAATTCGCGACCATCTCTTCGAGCAGGTCCAAGGTCTCGGCGTCCAGATCGTTGGTGGGCTCGTCCATGACCAGCAGATTGCTGGGCTTGGCGAACAGGCGCGCCAGCAGCAGTCGATTGCGCTCGCCGCCCGACAGCATGCTCACGGGCGCGTGCAAGCGCTCCGGCGGAAACAAGAAATCCCGCAGATAGCTCGACACGTGGCGCGGCTGACCGTCGATGACGATGGTCTCGCCGCTGCCCCCGGTGACGTTGTCCATGATGGACGCTGACGGATCCAACTGCTCGCGCTGCTGATCGAAATAAGCCGCCTGCAGGGACGTGCCGCGGCGAATCGATCCCGCGGTCGGCTCCATCTCGCCCATCAAGAGCTTGATGAGCGTGGACTTGCCGCAGCCATTCGGTCCGATGATGCCGATCCGATCGCCGCGCATGATGCGCGCGGAAAAATCGGCGATGACCGTGCGGTCGCCGAAGGTCTGCGTGACATTCTTCGCTTCGAAGACCAGCTTGCCCGAAGCGCCCGCTTCCTGCACGCGCACGTCGACCTGGCCGATGCGCTCGCGCCGTTCGCTGCGCTGCAGCCGCAGCTCTTTCAAGGCCCGCACCCGGCCCTCGTTGCGCGTGCGGCGTGCCTGCACGCCCTGGCGTATCCAAACCTCTTCCTGAGCCAGCTTCTTATCGAACAACGCCGCGTGCTTGGCTTCGTCCTCGAGCGCGGCACGCTTCAGCTCCACGTAATTGTCGTAAGTACCGGGCCACGCGCGCAGCTGTCCGCGGTCGAGTTCGACGATCCGCGTGGCGAGGCGGCGCACGAACGCCCGGTCGTGGCTGATGAACAGCAACGCGCCGTCGAAATCGAGCATCATATCCTCGAGCCAGGTGATGGCCTCGATATCGAGATGATTGGTGGGTTCGTCGAGCAACAGCAAGTCCGGCGCCGAGACCAGTGCGCGCCCCAGCATCACGCGGCGGCGCCAGCCGCCCGACAACGCGCTCATGGGCGCATCGCGATCGAGTTCCAGGCGGGAGATGACCTGGTCTACCTGGAGCTCCACTTCCCAGTCGCCGTCCGCGCCCGCCCGATGCGCGCCGCCCATGATGACGTCGAGAACGGTCTGATCGCTGGCGGGAGAGACTTCCTGGGCGAGAGTGGCCACCTTCGCGCCCGGGCGCACCCACACCTCGCCGCTGTCGGGAACGACGCCCCGGGTGATGAGCTGCATGAGCGAGGACTTGCCCTCGCCGTTGCGGCCGAGCAGACAGACGCGCTCGCCCCTGCGTATCTGCAGAGCGGCGTTGTCCAACAGGGGCTTGAGACCGAAGCTCAAGGAGACTTTATCGAGGCGTACGGTAGGCATGAAGCCCCCTATAGTATGCGATCGCGCGCCAAATAGCCGAAGACCCGATCCGCCACGAAAACGCGGGTATGCGTGGCCGGCATGCCCGCGGAAATTCTAGAAATTCAAGCCCAGCCCCAAGTCGAAGCGATTGAAGTCGCTGTTGACATGGAACCATTGATAGTCCGCTTTGAGCACCACGTGCGGCGTCGTGTAGAAATTCGCACCGACCGTCGACACCCGGTCGTGGTTCTGCGGCCAATATCCATAGTCTCCCGGTGTGCCGGACAGCGGCAGCAGCCCGGCGGGCACCGCCGGACCCGTGGTGCCCGCGTACCGGGATCCCATGTCATAACGCTCCCAGCGAACGAACGGTGCCAGCCGGTAGTCGCCGTGCTCCCACACCCCATACGCCGCCTGCAGGAAATAGCCGTAGAAATCGGACGGTATCGGGTTCGGCGAACCCGGATTCGAGGCGTTGGCCACACCCAGATTGCTGATCGAGCCGTGCGCATAGAGCGCGGAGAGGTCGAATTTGCCGGGAGTCCAGCGTACGTGCCCTTCCCACAAAGTCACGCGCTGATCGCCCAGAATCGGTGCATTCGGCGGAGCCGGCACTTTGACGGCGTTGCCGGTGAAGATGGCCCCGCCGACGGTGAGCCCGGGCACGCCGTAATATCCCAGCGCGATGTATTGGCTCAGGTTGTGAGCATTGGCGAGCGCGAGTTCCTGGTGCGTGGATTGCAGAGGCGCCACATCCTTGTCCTCGAGATCGAGTGCCGTGGTGTACTGCGGAAACTCCGGTGCGTAATCCCACTTCGACAGATCGAAGCCCGTGATCAATCCCGCGTTCCAGCTCAAGCCTAAGGGCGTATCGCCGTGCAAGTTGAAGCCCCCCTCGCGCCACGTGCTCGGAATGATGAGCGTCTCGACGAAGTTGCGTTGCACGCCGTAGAAGTTCGTGGGTTCATGGTGCTCGTTCAGCAAGCCGAACGGCATCAGGAACAACCCCGCACGCACGGTGACCGGATCGGCCAATTGGCGGTCGACGTAGAATTGCTCGACCTCGAATTCACCCACATCGCTGGCGGAGGAGACCGCGTGTTCGACTTCGAATTCCGAATTGAATTCGGTCTTCGAATCGAACGAATAGCCGATGCCGAACACCGCACGCGCCAGATCCGCCTCCGCCCGGCTGGGCACGCGGGATGGGCGCGTGTAATAGACCTCGCCGTATCCCCACAGTTTTACGTTGGAGAAGCCGGCGCCGCCGCTCACCGGCGTGCCGTTCGCGGCCGGGGCCGCGCCGACTGAGGCGGCGGCGGGCGGTGCCAGGTTGCCGGGAGGCGTGAGGCCACCGGCCGCTGCCGCATTGCCCGGCGGCGCCGCGCTGCCGGGGGCGGCCGGCGATGCCGCGACTTGCGGCTTCAGCATCTGCAGCAACGCCTGATTCTGCTCGGCCAGCTGCTTCATCTGCGCCTGTACGGCCTGCAGCTGCTGCTGCAGCGAGTCGATTTGCTGCTGCTCGGAACTCTTCGCCGGCGTATCCGCGGCCGAGGCGGTGGCCGCCGCCAGCAAGGCAGTGGCCATCAGCACTGCCGCGCACGGGCTTCTTGGGGTGCCGGATGTTCGAGCGGTGGTGTCGAGGATCATGGTGCGGTTCCTTGTTTGAGCGCCGCTGCGGTAGCGGCGGCAGTGGGCTGGCATTGCGCCGGAATGACGTAAGCGGAGGGATTCTTCGGGTCGTAGCCATCGGTCAGGGTGCATAGGAAGGCGACGAGATCGTCGATCTCGGCCGCATTCAGCGTCGGTGCCTGACCGCCGCCGAACGTGGGCGGCGTGTACGGCACCTCGACGATGTTGACGTTGGCGTCGTATTTCACCGGCAGGTCGTTGTATTCGTACAGGTCCGGCGTGCCGTCCGCCGCCGTGTAGAAGGTACCGCCGGGCATGTACGGATTGCCCCCGGGACCGGCGGCAACCGGATTGGGATTGTTTCCCGTGTTGTCGTTGACGTCGCGGGTGACGTACCACTCGACCACCTGGTGCAGGCCGCTGAACACGCCGTTGTGAAAATACGGCGTGGTCACGGCAATGTTGCGCAAGGTGGGCACTTTGAACACGCCGCATAGCGACGTGGTGGCCGCGAGATTGGGCCGCGCGTTGGCGTCGCCCACCGCCGGTACGAAGGGCCCGCACAGACCCAGGTCGTAGTAGGCATATTCGGCGTCGCTCGGCACATCCACCGGCAACAGCGCGATCGACAACGGCGCACCGTCGATCGGGCTCACCGCTTCCGCATTGTTCGCGGGAATCGCCCAATTGCGCGGAACGCCGATGTTATCGAAGGAGAAGTCGGTGAACAGCGCGTGGTCGCTGAAGCTCTGGCGCTGGCTCGGATGACACGCCGTGCAGTTGCCCTTGCCCGGATTGTTGTAGAGCGCCAACCCGTTTTGTTCCTGCGGCGTGAGCTGCGCGTGGCCCTGCAGGTAATAGTCGAATTTGCTGCTGAACGGATGAAACTCGTCATCTTGGGTTTCGTACGCGGCAATCGCCAAGCCCATGTCGTTCAGCGCGGTCTGCGGATCGCTGAGAGCGTCGTTGCCGTAGGCAGCGACGAACGCCGCCAGGGTGGCCGGGGAGTCCTGCAGCCGGCCAACGACCTCCCTGGCATCCGCATTCGCCATCTCGAACGACGTAACGAACGGCGCCTGCGCCTGCGCCGCCAGCGAGGAGGCCCGCCCATCGCGAAAGAAGCCGCCGACGGGGCCGCCGTCGAGCGAGAAAGGCGGCGTGAACGAGGCGTACATCAGGGAGGGGGCATTGCGAAACCCGGTCTGGTCCATGGTGCGTCCGCCGAGCGGCACCGGCAGCCCGTGGTCGGTGGCCGGATCGCCCGTGAAGGCGCGCGTAGGGACATGGCAGGTGCCGCAGGACTGGCGGCCCGAGGCCGACAAGCTGGCATCGAAGAACAGTGCCTTGCCCGCCACGGCAGCCAGCGACGGGGGGGCAGCGGCCGGGGTGGCGACCGTACCGCTCCCGCCGCACGCGGCGATGGCTGCCGCGAGCAAACACACGCTTGCGCGCTTGAGCCCGCTGCCGATTTTCTTTGCGATCATCCGCCTTCCTGTACGAGTCCTGTACGAGCCGCGTTGTTGCCCGCACTTCGATACGAAAACGAATGCTATCGATAATGATTCGCATTTGCAAGAACGCCCAGGCCTTGCGGCAACCGACGAAATGCCACGCACCGGCAACACCGATTTGCAATGATGCGAATCCCCATGGCTCAACCTTCAATCGGAGTCCCGTGAACTCGACCCTACGTCCACTGATCCTCGCCGGAATCGCCGCCGCCTTCGTTGCAGCCTTCGCGGCACCGGCACTCCCCCGCGGCACGCAGCCCAACAAAGCGAACGCCGGGTCGTCCACCGATACGCCGGAAATCAACAGCGGCCGCGACGCCCTGCGGCACATCGTGCAGGACCAATGCCTCGTGCATTGGACCAACAAGCACGACCCCGCCCCGTGCGAGCGCGTGTATATCTCCGATTCGCAGGTCGACAACTCAGGCTACGCCGTGCTCGCCGATCGCAAAGGCGGCGCACACTACCTGCTGATCCCCACGCAGACCATGGCCGGCGTCGAGAGCAGCGAGTTGCTCGATCCCGACACACCCAACTATTTCGCCGCAGCCTGGCGGTCGCGGGATCTCATCGCCAAATTCGTCGGCCACGACGTACCCAGAACCGCGGTGGGGCTTGCGATCAATACCGCGCACTCGAGGACGCAGGATCAGTTCCACGTCCACATCGAGTGCCTGCGGCAGGACGTTGCCGATTCGCTGCACGCCGCGGCGGAAAGCGTCTCCGATGTCTGGTCGCCGGTGATGGTGGCCGGCTCCACGTATCAGGCGCAGCGCATCGTGGGCGAGGGCTTGGAGGGTGCCAACCCCTTCGAGATGCTCGCCAATCTGAAACCCGACGTGCGCCACCACATGGGCGATTACACCTTGGTGGTGGCCGGCATGCAGTTCAAGAGCGGTCCAGGCTTCATCGTGCTCACCGGTACCGGGCCCACCGGCGAATTGTTGCTGGACGCGACCTGCGCCGTTGCGGGTGCCGGTGGGTGAACGAACCCTGGTGGCTGGACATGAGCAGGGAACTGCGCGCCATCTCGCAGACCGGCCTCACCTTTTCCACGGACCCGTTCGACCGCCAGCGCTATGAACGCATCCGTGAACTGGCGGCGGCGCTGGTCGCGCAAGGCTCGGAGCACGGCACCGCGGAAATTCTCGATCTGTTCCTGCGCGATGCCGGCTATGCGACCCCCAAGGTGGATGTGCGCGGCGCAGCCTTTCGCGACGGACGAATTCTGCTGGTGCGCGAAATCAGCGACGGCCGTTGGACCATCCCCGGAGGTTGGGCGGACGTCAATCAGACCGCCGCCGAATGCGTGGTGCGCGAGGTCGCGGAAGAGTCGGGATTCATCGCGCGTGCCGCCAAACTGGCCGCCGTTCACGATTACGGCAAGCGCAATCCGACCCGCCACCTCGACTCCATCTACAAGCTGTTCTTCATCTGCGAATTGATCGGCGGCGACGCCCGTCCCAGCACGGAGACCAGCGAGGTCGCGTTCTTCGCGCGCCAGGAACTGCCGCCGTTGTCGTTGGGCCGCACGACGGCGCAACAGATCGACCTTGTGTTCCGCCACGCGGAACATCCCGAGCTACCCACCGAGTTCGATTGACCGGCGCCGCAACACGAACGGCGCGAGCTACGCCGATACGTAGTTGAGCAGGAACAGCACCGCGGCGAGCGCGACGATCTGCTCGAAGGTGCCGCTCACGATCAAGGCGGTAAAAAAACCGCGGATGTCGGGCAAGCGGAGCTTGTTCGGTAGGCGCCGCCTTGCATGGTCGCGCACATTCCGCACCATTTGAATCGCCGCAGCGTTGGCCAACGGGGATATGGCGTACCATAGAACCCCCAGTTATCAGAAAGAAAGCCCATGGACGACAACCCGTTGCGAGAGGAGTTCGACACCGGCCTGAGCAAGATCAGACAGGAGATCAAGAGCCGTTTGGTGCCGCACGGCCTGTTCGGCAGCGTCACGCAAGTCGACATCGACCCGACGGAGCGGGGGCCCGCGGGGTCGAAGATCGAAATCATGGTCAAGGGCCGCACCGTCGGCCGGTCGTTCGATCGTCGGCAGATCGAAGCCTGCCGGTTGCGGGTGGGCGGCGAAGTTCTGGCCGGCATCATCGCCATGGTCGACGAGGTGTCGGCTTAAGTCTCGGGCGGCGCGATGCAATACGACGATCTCGAAGTTCTGCAGGAACGCCGGGCTCCGCATCGGGTCTGGAACTGGAACTGACCGAAAGTCTCGTCATGGAGAACGTCAGCCACAGCATCGTGAGCTTGCGTTCGATTCGCGCCTTGGGTATCACGATCGCAATCGACGATTTCGGAACCGGTTTCTCTTCGCTCAGCTACCTGTCCAAACTCCCCGTCGATACCCTCGAGATCGACCGCTCCTTCATCGCCGACATGGTCGCCAGTACCGAGGGATTGACGCTGGTATCGGTCATCATCAATCTGGCTCACGCGCTCAAGCTCAAAGTGGTGGCTGAAGGCGTTGAAACCGACGCACAACTGCGCGAGCTCCGGCTGCTGCGATGCGATGAAATGCAGGGGTATCTATTCGGCAAGGCCGTGCCAGCCAAGCTATTTGAAGAAGCCTATCTGACTCGACCTCTTGCCGAGCAATCCGCTCCCATAGGCTTTGGCCTCATTACCGACAACCACGTAGACGATCGCCGTGGGATCCGGCGCGCTCTCGGCGATGGCGCCTCAACACCTTAGCTGGCCTGAAGCTCCCTGGAGCCCAGCGCAGTGCCGCGTAGCAGCAATTCACCGCAATTCCACCCGGTCAATGGTCGGCTGAAATAATACCCTTGACCGAAGGGACAGTCATGGACCTGCAGGAACGCCAATTGCTCGGGAGTTTCCACGCCCTCCGCGACAACTTTCATATGCAAACTCTTGCCCATGCCGATCACCGCGCCCACGATGCTTGCGTCTCCCGTATTCGTCGTAACGCTTCCGACGAACGATCGATCGATCTTGAGGGTGTCGATCGAAAAGCGCTTCAGGTGATTGAGACTCGAGTAGCCAGTGCCGAAATCGTCGAGAGCGAGCTTGACACCCAGTCGCTTCAATTCATGGAGGGCTGCGGATGTGGACGTCGAATCCGCCATCAGAAACGTTTCGGTCAGCTCCAGCTCCAGCAAGTGGGGGTCCAAGCCGGTTTCTGCCAGTACTATCCTGACTTGCTTCAGAAAATCCTTTTCATGCAATTCCACCGCGGAGATATTGACCGCGACCTGAATTGGCGGCAAGCCCATATCCTGCCAGGCTTGAGCTTGGTGACACGCTTGCGCGAGCACCCAGCGACCGATCGGCACCATGAGTCCGCACGCTTCTGCGATGGGAATGAAATCATCCGGAGGCACGAAGCCGAGGTCCGGATGCAGCCAGCGTATGAGCGCTTCGACACCCACGATGCGGCCCGTCGCCAGACTCACCTTCGGTTGATAATGCAAGCTGAATTCGTCCCGCTCCAAGGCATGGCGAATGTGGTCTTCGAGGGACCGACGCTTTGCCGCGCGCAGATTCAGCTCCTGCTTGAACCATTGATAATTGTCGCGCCCGCTCTCTTTGGCGTCATACATCGCAAAGTCGGCGTGCTTCATCAATGTTTCCGGGTCCATTCCGTCATCGGGATAGGTTACGATTCCAATGCTGGCTGTTATGTGCAACCCGTTCTCGTCGATCCGGTGCGGGGTGCGCAGGGCCTCGAGTATCTTGTTCGCGCAGACACTCGCGTCCGTCGAGTGGGCAATCTCGGATAGTAAGATCACGAACTCGTCGCCGCCTTGGCGGCTTACCGTGTCTGAGGCGCGTACACAACCGAGCAAGCGCTGCGCAATCGACTGCAACAAGCGATCGCCGATCACGTGTCCCAGGGAATCGTTTATGTGCTTGAACCGGTCCACATCCAGGAATAAGACGGCGAGTCGGCGCTGATGGCGGCGGGCAAGGGACATCGCCTCAGCCAGCCTATCGTTCAATAGCATTCGGTTCGGCAGATCGGTCAACCCATCATGCTGCGCCAGGTATGACATTCTGAGAGTGGTCGCCCTGGCTACGCTTACGTCGTGAAACACCATGACGGCACCGGTGACCCGCCCGTGTCGATCGTGAATGGGGGCCGCCGAATCTTCGACGGGGAATTCGGTCCCGTCTCGGCGTATCAATACGCAATTTGGAGTGAGGCCCAGCGTCTTGTTTTCCTGAATCGCACGCGACATCGGATTGCGGGCTTCCGATCGGCTGGCGCCGTCGATGATTCGGAACACCTCTTCGAGAGGATGGCCGGCGGCCTCCGATTGCGACCACCCGGTCAGGGATTCCGCGACTACATTGAGGTATGTCACCTTTCCCGCCATATCGGTGCTCAAAACCGCATCGCCAATGGAGTTGAGCGTCACCTGGGCGCGGTCCTTCGCCTCGTACAGAGACTCCAGGTTCGCCGCACGTTCGATCATGCTCGCGACAGCCTTTGGCCATAAATAGGCATCGAGGCGGTCCTTCAGAAAGTACTCCTGGGCGCCGCGCTGCACCGCCGACTTGGCAACCGGTTCATCCTGAGGGGCGGTAAGAACCAGGATGGGGACCTCTGGCATCGCCTGGAAAAGTTTATCGAACGTTTCAATTCCACTGCTATCCGGCAGAAAGAGATCCACGAGTATCGCGGCGATGCGTGCGGCGTGGGGCTTCTCGGCGCTCTTGCGGCGACCCAGGACTCTGAGCCCTTCAGCGCAACGCCGAACCCAAAGCACCCGGAATGAGCCGTCGCTGGAATAGGTCAGTGCATCTCGCAACGCGCCGGCGCCTGCACTATCGTTCTGAATGAGTAGTATGTTGTGCACTTCTCGACGGCGGCATCCATGTCTCGGAGCACCATGATGCAATCATGGTCGAGCGCCCGTCTGTGCGGCGCCCAACATACTCAACGTACGCCTAACTGCGAACGCACGTGCGGCGACGCAGCGGGGGATCTCGACGGTTCGGAGGAACGGGTTCCCACTCGCCGCCGCCTCCATCTCACCGCCTCGGTCGTCTAAAGGGGCATCTCCCATCTGCAACGCTGTATCCATATCCGACCGCTCCAGGAGGTCTAAACAGTGTATAAACTAGATGAAGGGAGCCGCGACGCCAGGGACGGGAGTCCGCCCCCTCCTTCTCCGCCATTCTTACCGGGTGTCTAATCCTATGAATCTTCAACTCGTACAACCGCAGATAGCTCGATCACAGCGGAGTTATTGCGAATGATATTTCCGCCCGCAGGTCTGGGTCATCTGAGGTGCGTATGACGCAAACCAACCGCGTGGCCTTCCTCGGCAATTCCCTCCCTCGCCGCTGCGGAATTGCGACGTTTACGACCGATCTGCAACAGGCCGTTGCCAATTGTCGCGCGAACATACAAACCGCCATCGTGGCAATGACAGATCATCATCATCCCTATGACTATCCCGCGGCCGTCGGGCTGCATATCAATGATGGGCTTCTTGCCGAGTACGTAGGAGCAGCCGACTTCCTCAACGGAGGCCAGTTCCAAGTGGTCAGCTTGCAGCATGAATTCGGCATATTCGGCGGCGAGGCCGGCAATCATGTGCTAGCGCTGCTTTCGCGGCTGACTATCCCGGTCGTCACGACTCTGCACACGGTGCTCGCGGAACCGAGACCGGTGCAGCGTAGCGTGCTGAGTCGCATCGTCGAGGCCTCATCCACGGTCATCGTCATGGCAGAGAAGGCTCGCGACTTGCTGCGCACGGTCTACGGCGTGCCGGCGGATAAGATCGAGGTTATTCCGCACGGGATTCCTGACTCTGCTTTCGTTGAACCCGACGCAGCCAAGGTCAAGCTCGGTTTCGGCCGCAAGCCGGTAATTTTGACGTTTGGCTTGCTCTCTCCCAACAAAGGCATCGAGGTCATGATCGATGCCATGCCTTCGATCTTGAAAAGCCGGCCCAATGCGGTCTATGTGGTCCTCGGTGCGACGCATCCGAACCTCGTTCGGCATGAAGGAGAGGCGTATCGCGAGAGCCTGATTGCCCGCGCAAGTGCGCTGGGCGTCGGGGCCCACGTGGTTTTTCTCAACCGTTTCGTCGACCAGGGCACATTGCTCGACTTCATCTCCATGTGCGATATCTATGTCACGCCGTATCTCAACGAGGCGCAGATGACCTCGGGAACATTAGCCTACAGTTTTGGGCTTGGGAAAGCGGTGGTTTCGACTCCCTACTGGCATGCGCAGGAACTTTTGGCGGAGGGGCGCGGCGTCCTGGTGCCGTTTGGCGATGCAGCCGCCATCGGGTCCGAAATCGCAGGATTGCTTACCGACGAGACCCGGCGGCAGGCGATGCGAAAGCGCGCTTACTCGAGCAGTCGCTCGATGACATGGGAGCGGACGGCGGACCGTTACATGAGCGTCTTCGACAAGGCTCACCGCATGCGTCCGCTCAAGGTCGTTCCGTTGCGGCAGGAAAGGACAGTCCTGCCGGGCAGCCCAATCGCGCCGCCAATGCGACTGGATCATTTCTTGTCCATGTGCGACGACACAGGGCTTCTCCAACACGCGGTCTGCTCCGTCCCCGATCGCCTGCACGGCTATTGTGTCGACGATAATGCCCGCGCCTTGCTGGTCGCTTGTGCGCTCAACGTGTCGGGCGAAGAGCGCTTACCCGAAACCCTGACATCGCGCCTGGCCGCCTTCGTTCAACACGCATGGAACCCGGCAACGAGGCGCTTTCGCAACTTCATGACCTACGATCGCCGCTGGCTCGAGACCATGGGATCGGAAGACTGCCATGGGCGTACTCTCTGGGCTTTGGGTGAATGTGCACGGAGCGATGCGACCGAAGCGCGCCGGCAATGGGCAGCCTCCTTGTTCGCCGAAGCCCTACCGACGACGGAATCGTTTTCCTCGCCGCGGGCCTGGGCCTTCACCCTCCTTGGATTGGACGCCTACTGCAGCGTCGCCGCGAAAGACTCCTACGCCGGCGAAATCCGGCATATCCATGCCGAAAGATTGATGACGATCCTGTCATCCGTCGAAACCAGCGATTGGGTATGGTTCGAGGAGGGGCTTGCCTACGATAACGCGCGATTGCCGCAGGCCTTGATCGTCACAGGCGCGGCGATCAGCGCGCCCGGCTACGTTGCGGCCGGCTTGAGGGCCTTGCGTTGGCTCATGAGCGTCCAGACGTCGCCGACCGGCCTGTTCCGACCGATCGGCTCCGACAGCTTCGGGGACAAGCGCACGCAACCGCGAGCATTCGATCAACAGCCTCTGGAGGCCACGGCTACGATCTCGGCATGCCTCGCCGCGTGGCGCGCGGACGACGACATCAAATGGACGGACGAGGCCGCTCGGGCATTTGCCTGGTTTCATGGCAAGAACGATCTTTCCTCTCCGCTGGTCGACGAGGCCACGGGAAGCTGCCGCGACGGACTGCATCCCGATCGCGCGAACGAAAACCGGGGAGCCGAATCCGTCGTATCCTATCTTCTGAGCCTGGCAGAGATTCGCCAGCTTGCTCGTCTGGTTGGCGATCGCGGGAGGCCTGTGCCGCTCTTCGCCTTGAGTGCCTGAAGACACGGGATTTTTTGCTTCGGCCTCCGGACTCAATCAAGGCGCGACGGCACCGGCATCTGCTTCCAGTCGCGCCGTGGTACAAAGCGCCGGCGGAAGAGTTCGCCGCCCACTTGCCGGTCCTTCATCTATTGCTGCGCTACACGCAAGCGTTGATTGCGCAGGTGCCCGTCATGCCGGGTGCATTCAATCAGGTGATCTTGAATATATTGGTGAATGCAGCGCATGCCATCGGCGAGGTCGTCGCCGATGCGCCGCTGGTCAAGGGCAAGATTACCCTGTCGACCCGCAAAATCGGAGACATTGTGGAGATCCGGATCCAGGACACGGGCGGCGGCATACCGGAAAACATCCGGGACCGGATATTCGATCCTTTTTTCACGACCAAGATCGTCGGTATTGGCACCGGTCAGGGGCTCGCCATTGCACACGACGTAATCGTGAAAAAGCATCGGGGCTCGATTTCCGTAGAAAGCCAGGATGGCATCGGTACTACTTTCATCGTTCGCTTGCCGCTCAAGCTCGAAGAAACGGCCGTAGCGGCCTGAATCAATGTCGGATACACACCCGCTCGGAGCGCTGGATCAATGATTCGTATCGTTTTTGTCGACGACGAAATCAACGTCTTGCAAGCCATGCGCCGCACCCTGCACGGGATGCGGCATGAGTGGGACATGGAATTCGTCTTGAGCGGCGCCGCCGCCTTGGAAGCCCTGGCAAAGGCGGCCGCCGACGTTCTCGTTTGCGACATGAAAATGCCGGGAATGGACGGATGGCACGTCCTGGCATGAGAGCGCAGGATTCAGTCATGAAGAACTCTGGCAGCACAGCCTGCTGACGGGAATGGCAGCGCGCTCGATCGCGCTTCAAGAGGATTTCTCTGCTGCGGTGGCCGAAGAGGCGTTCCTTGCCGGAATACTGCATGATGTGGGTAAACTCATTCTCGCGACCCGGCTCGCCAATGGAGGCATCGACTCGACGTCGACTCGGGCTGAGGACCTCGCGCAGATTCGCAATCACCACGCCGAAGTCGGCGCTTATCTCTTGGGTCTATGGGGCTTTCCCACGCCGATCGTTGAGGCAGTCGCATTTCATCATTTACCGAGTCAGGCATCCGGCACCGGCCGGCGTGACATGGCAACCCTCCAACTCGAACAACAGGCTGCGCGTCGCACCACCCGTTATGTTCGGGAGAGTACATAGCAGTTACGCGTGTTTGCGTATCCAAAATGACCCAACCGTCGACTATTGTGAGGGCTACTTCGCTCCGTAAGAGACGCTTTCAATGTCCACAACGGCTTCGCATTCGATCCCGATGCCGCAAAACCTGCTGCTCGCGGCGCTTCCCGCTGCGGAATGGGCGTGGGCGGGGCGGAATTTCAAACCGATCTTCATGCCGCTCGGCAATGTGCTCTATGAGCCTTCCAGGCTCGCCAATCACATATTTCTCCCAACGACATCGGTCCTTTCTGTTTCGTGCCCAATGACCGACGGCCGGGCAGATGCGCTGACCCTCGTAGGTCGTGAAGGGTTCGTCAGTGTCGAGGTCTTCCTGGGCGGCGGCTCGGCTACGTGCCGGGCGGTGGTACTGAGTGAGGGCTGGGGCTATCGAATCAGGCGCGAGCTGCTAGACCAGGCGTGCGCGCAGGGTGGCTCGATGCGCAGCGTACTGCTGCGATATGCGCAGTCTTACATCACTCAAGTGGGGCAAACAATTTCGTGCAATCGGCACCACTCGATCGTTCAACAGTTGTGTCGATGGCTGCTCATGTTCATGGATCGCCAGGCGTCGGACCAACTGCCCCTAACCCACGAACACATCGCCGAGCTCATGGGCGTCCGACGAGAGAGCGTGACGGAGGCGGCTCGCAAGCTTCAGATCGTCGGATGCATTCGCTACCAGCGCGGCCACATCTGGGTGATCGATCGGACCGGCCTGGAAGCTCGTTCCTGCGAATGCTACCGCATTGCCAAGCGGGAAACCGATCGTCTGCTGGAGATGTCTCGATCTGCCAAAATCGCGATCACTCAGGCGGCGGTCGACCGAGTTCGCCGCGGGCCGTCAGAGCCCTCCACTCGCCATGCAGCTTCTAGTTTTGCCTGAGACCTAAAGGGAGACACACCATGCTGTACACCATTGCGGTCATATTAATCGTCCTCTGGATTCTGGGTCTCGTCACCTCGTACACGATGGGCGGCGTCATTCACGTCCTCCTGGTCATCGCGGTGGTAATGATTCTGATTCAGGTCATTCAAGGCCGCCGTCAATAATGGATGGGAACTGAGGCCGCCGGGTCGCCTTCGAGATTAGGAATGCTCCAGCTCATGTTAACGTAGTCACCGAAGACGCAAGCGCTGCTTCGACCGAAGCTGCAGAACGGGGTCAGCAGCCGGAGTTCGGCCCCGCCGATCAGAATGAGGCTCTTTGCAACCACACGATCAACGCCACTTGGAACGTCCCATGTGCCTGACGGCGGCCGCCGCGTATGTGCGCGAACGAACAGAGGAGGGTGTCGATGGCGCGCACACTGGCGTATGAACACTACAACCCTAACGTATCCAGGAAATAAGCTCATGAGTGAATATCTCGACGCCATCATCTACATTGATCGCCATCAGGCGAAGGTCTTTCACGTCAGCGCCACGGATGAAGTCAAGCTCGTATTCGAGCATACCTCGGCACAACGCCAACATCACCGGGCGGATCACGAAGACAGTACCGAGCATGCCGTGGATGACGAGTTTTTGCATCGTATCGTGGGGTCGCTCGATCATACCGGCCACACACTGATTGCCGGTCCAGGCAATTCGAAATTCGAGTTGCAGACCTATATGGCGCGCCACAAACCGGATCTTGCTGCGCGCATATCGGGCGTCGATACTCTGGATGATTCAAGGGACAGCAGTATTGTCGCGATGGCACGGCAGTTCTTTCGCAAGCGCGGCCACCGGCATACGACGTCGCCGGAACCGAGCTTCAGGCACAATGACGAGCCGTTCAAGTCCTGAAGAGGCTAATTAATTTTAAGACGGCGAAAAGCCGGAACCTTCACAAAATCGAAAATGACCGCAAATGCAATTGCTGCCGCAAGCGCGCCAGCGACGATGAGAATCGGCAACGGCTGCATCGCGATTCCTGCCACCGATAATGTCGAGGCGATCAGGACATCGGCCACTGACGAAAGGACAACCCAGCGGCTTGGACGGGAGGACCACAATCGCCGTCGTTCCCGATTATTATACGTAGTTGCCTGGTTACCGAACACAATCAACACAAAAGCCAAGGTCCTTAACGTTTCGAGGTCTAATCCGATGGAGTATTTGCCGTAAGCCAATATGGCAGTGCAAAAAGACAATTCGCCAATGCCCATCAGGATGCCTGCAAGCGTCAGGCTGCGTACCCTCCAGGTATTGGGGATCGCCGAGGGCCGTACGTGATCCGTGGTTAGCGACATGCCGAGGAAGTCGCCGGTGATCATGATGATCACCATCAGCATGGGCGTAAGAATCGCGTGTCCCGTCATGACCAGTGCCGCGGCCAAGAAAAGCACTTGTACGATTTTCTTGGTTATAGAATTTAGCGTGTAAGTGAGGATGCGCTGAAAGATCAGGCGCCCCTCGTTGACTGCGGCTACGATGCCCGCGAGCCCTGGTTTCGTCAGCACCATGCCGGCGGCGGATTTGGCGACATCCGTGGCGGTCGACACGGCAATGCCGATTTGCGCTTGTCGGAGCGCAGGCGCATCGTTCGCGCCGTCACCGCACATGCCAACGATGTGGTCGCTCTTCTGAAACGCCTTGACGAGCTTGTATTTGTCCTCAGGCAACACGCCGGCAAACACTGAGAACTGTTCTGGCCGCACGTCGGCAGGAATCGGGCCGGGAGGACAGATGGCGCCGTCGAGTCCGACCGTATGCGCCACGATCGCAGCAGTCGCTGCCGCATCCCCCGTGACCATGACTGTTCGTACCCCCAAAGCGCGCAACGCGGTCACGAGGCCTGGCGAGTCTGCGCGGGCTGGATCGCTTAGGGCAATAAGTCCAACCATCTTCATGGCGCCCGTGGGCCCAGAGGCAACCGCAAGAACTCGAAAGCCCTGCTCCTCGAGTTCCTTCGCCGCCGCACCCGCCGTCGCCGATACAGGCGCCAGGCTCACGATGGTGGAAAACGCACCCTTCACGACCCGCTGGGTGGTGCTGCTCGAGTCCGCAAACGTTGCCTCAGAGGTCTTGTTCGATGGGTCGAAGGGAATGAAGCTCATTAAGCGCAGCGTTTCGGATAACTTCTGACGCGCCGCTGCAGCCCGAATCGCCGCATCGACAGGGTCTTGACCGCCATCGGAACTTGCCATGGCCGCAAAGGCGAGAACGTGCACCTCATCGAAGCCCGGCAACGGGTGAACGTTCGTCACCGTGAGTTCGTTTTGCGTCAGCGTGCCGGTTTTGTCAGCGCACAACACGTCCATGGATGCTGCCTCGTCGACTGCCGAGAGGCGGGTGGGCAGCACGCCGAGTTTTGCCAGCGCTCGTGCGCCAAGCGCGGAAGCGAGTGTAAAAGTCGCCGGCAGCGCGACGGGTATTGATGCAAGGATCCCGGTCAGCGCGAGAGGAATGATATCGATTACGGGCATGTGCAGAAAATAGGCGTAACTCACCATCAGCACGATAATGACGCCATTGCAGGCGGCGAGATTGCGCACCACGCGAAATACGGCTATTTGCTGTGAGCTGACGACGTGCGCGGTACGCACGAGCTCGGCGGTCCGACCAAATTTGGTGCGTGCCCCGGTCGCCGTGACTTCGGCCACCGCCTCGCCCCGTCTTACCAATGCGCCTGCATAGGTTTGCACGCCAGCACCCGCTTCCATGGGCACCGATTCGCCCGTCAGCATCGACTGGTCGAGCAGGATCTCCCCCGCCGTAATGTGCACATCCGCGGCCACCACCGCGCCCATGGAGAGTTTCACCAGGTCGCCTTGCACCAGGTCGGCGGCAGGCACTGTTTTCCACGTGCTGTCGCGCCGCACCGAGGCGTTGAGGGCCAGCCGGGATTTCAGGGCGGCAAGGGTGGCTTGAGCTCGGCTCTCCTGAAGAAATCCGAGGGCTGCATTAAAGATCAGAAGAAAGCCAATGATCGCCGCCTCGACATATTTGCCGAGAATCAACTCGAGGCCAACTGCGGCCTCGAGCATCCAGGGGACGGGTGCCCAGAATTTCTCGAGCACCATGCGCAAGGGATGAAGTGCGGTATCGGGCATTGAGTTCGGCCCGGATTCCATTAAACGGCGCTGTGCCTCTGCGCCGGTCAGTCCGCTCGACGGCGTGGGCTCAGCCGCAACCCCGAGCGCTTCGGGTGCACCAGTCACGCGTAGCACCCGGGAAAGTCCGCCGCGGTGTCGCCAACAGGCCGATTACTGAAAGAATGATTGTTCAAATGCTTTAATGATGGCGTCGTTGAATTGGGACACGTCCGCGCGGGCGTCGAATGTCTCCAGCAGGAGTCGCGTCGCTTGTCGCCCATGCTTGACCAGTGCAGGCGTTGCCATGTTGTCATCCTACCCTCGGAAAATATCAAATGGCTGCGATCTCGAGTACCTTGTGCCGCTTCGCCTCACAGCGGCAACCGACCGACCTGTCAATCATTACAATAGCACAGGCAATCACTGCAAGCAGGCGGCGAGGTGCTGCTCGCAGAGCGCCATCGTTCGATCCTCTTGTCCTGAAAGAGGTCGTCGAACAGAACGCGGACATTGATGTCCTCGACGCAGCGCGCTTCGCTCGAAACATCACCCGCGTTGGTTGCATTAACCTAGCGTGACGCGCGCGTAGTGGTCCTTGCCGTCGTCGATAAGACTGATCTTGCAATCCGTTCCGGATATTCTTAGATCGTCGAGCGAAGCGCTAATGATCCCGCGGCACACGCCGCTGGGATTGGCCACGGCAATCTGATATCTGGAAGACCCGTGCTTATAGGTGAATTCAAATCCTGCCCATGCACGCGGAATGCACGGATCAATCGAAAGAATATCGCCATGTAGATGGATCCCGAGTATCCCCTCTATTCCGGTCCGGTACATCCAGCCTGCCGATCCGGTGTACCAGGTCCATCCGCCGCGGCCGACATGCGACTCTGCGGAATATACGTCGGCACATACCACATAAGGCTCGACTTTGTAGCGATGTATTCCAGCGCCGGTGCTTGCATGGTTGATGGGATTGAGCAGCAAGAAAAGCTCTCCCGCGCGATCGCCGTCACCCATCATCGCGAATGCCAGAGTGGTCCACATGGCGGCGTGCGTGTATTGGCCGCCATTCTCCCGCAGTCCCGGCGGATAGGCTTTGATGTAGCCCGGGTCATGCGATGAATGGTCGAACGGCGGCGTGAACAGCTTGACCAATCCGTCGCGACGGCTGACCAATTGAGCATTGACTGCCGACATGGCTCGCGCGGCACGCGCAGGGTCGCCGCCGCCGGAGATCACCGCCCACGACTGCGCGATGGAGTCGATGCGGCACTCATCATTGAGGATCGAACCAAGCGGCGAGCCATCGTCGTAATAGCCGCGTCTGTACCAGTCGCCGTCCCACGCTTCGCGCTCGATTGCCTGCTGGATGGCGAACGCATGCCTACGCCACCGCGCAGCGCCGCCGGTGGCGCCCCGCTGGTCTGCGACGGCCGCAAATTTCAGCAACGTCGAATGGAGGAACCAACCGAGCCATACGCTCTCGCCGCGGCCTGCGGCACCGACGCGGTTCATGCCGTCGTTCCAATCGCCGCTGCCGAACAACGGCAGACCGTGGGAACCGATCGCAAGGCTCGAGTCCAACGCTAGACTGCAGTGCTCGAAGAGTGACGCTCTGTTGGCCGTCGCTTCAGGGGAGGCGAAAATCTCGTGCTGGTCCGGCGCCAAGGGCAGCCCCTCCAGGAAGGGCAGCATCTCGTCGAGCAGCGGCAAATCTCCCGTGACTTCCAGATAGTGCGAGACGACAAATGGCAACCAGGCACGGTCGTCGGATATGCGTGTTTGCACACCTTGCCCGGAAATGGGAAGCCACCAGTGCTGCACATCGCCGGCCTCAAATTGGCGCGCGGCCGCGCGCAGAATATGTGCTCGCGCGAGTTCGGGACGCGCGACGCATAGCGCCATGACATCCTGCAGTTGATCGCGAAAGCCGAAGGCGCCGCTCGATTGGTAGAAGCCTGTGCGCGCCCACACGCGGCAGGCCAGTGTCTGGTAGAGCAACCACCCGTTCAACAATAGGTCGATGGTCCGATCCGGCGTCTTGACCTGAATGGCGCCGAGCGTCTGGTCCCAATAGTCGGCGACGGATCTGAGCACGCCGTCCAGATCGATGCCGCGATAACGCTCGATTAGCGTCATTGCCGCATCCTTCGACTCTCCCTCCCCCAACAACAGAACGAGCTCCTTTTCCTCCCCGGGACGCAGGGAGAACTTCGTTTGCAGTGCACCGCAAGGATCGAGCCCGGCGCCGACCCGGTTCGATAAGCCGTTTGTCCCAAGGAGAGCTGCCGGTGACGCAAGCGCACCATGCCGGCCCACGAATTCGGCCCGATCGCCGGTGCAGGTCTGTTGCTCGCCATAAAGGTCCATGAACGCGACGTGCGATTGAAACTCCGTGCGCCACGGATTACGCGCCAGCAAGGCGGAGGTCTTCGGTTCGATTTCCGTGACGATGAACGGCGCCGTCCGACTGCGCTGATTGCCCAGCACCCAGTCCACGTAGTGCGTGATCGACAGCTGCCTGACTTCACTGGAGCGGTTGACCACTTTCAAGCGGCAAATCTTGACACAATCCTCCGGCGGTACGAACTGCATCAAGTCCAGAGCGATGCCGTGCGAGGTGTGTTCGAACCGACTGTACCCAAACCCGTGATGGATCACGTAGCGACACGCCGACTGGCGGATGGGTAAAGGCGTCGCGCTCCACAATTCGCCGCTGCCCTCGTCCCGGATATAGATCACTTCCGAGGGCAGATCGCTGACCGGATCATTCGACCAGGGGGTGAGTTGATTCTCGCGTGCATTCTGCGACCATGTGCTGCCGGCGCCGTCCGCCGACACTTGGAAGCCGAAGTTTGCATTCGCGATCACGTTAATCCAGGGCGCGGGCGTTCGCTGGCCCTCCTCGAGCACCGTGACATACTCCCTCCCGGCCGCGGCGAAGCCTCCCAGGCCGTTGAAGTACTCGAGGATCGGCATGGACGTGGGCGTATCGGTGCGAGAGACCGGCGGGCGATCTTTCAGCTGAATTCGCGACGCCGGCTCTGGCTCCCGCAAACGCGCCAGTTGGTCGCCCAAGGTGCCGCGTCTCGCGACGAATATAGCGCGCGCCGCCGTCTGCAACAGATCGATGCTGGATGCGGACATCAAGTCCCCGCGAAGCGCGAAAATGGCGCCACGGCGCGCGCCGTCTTCGTCGCGACCGCTCGATTGCGAGGTCCGGATCGCGGCATCGATCGCGAGCTGCAGATGTGAAGCGTAGGACGGCGGCCGATCATTCAGGATGATGAGATCCACGGCCAACCGTTTCAGACGCCAATACTCGTATGCGCGCAACAATTGCTTGACGACCTCGAGATCGTTATCGTCGTCGATTCGAACGAGCACGATTGGCAGGTCGCCGGATACTCCCAGCGGCCACAAGGCCGACGGCCCCAAGATGTTCTTGCCGAGTATCTCGCGGGTTGCACGCAGCGACGCATCTGCGTACAGCACGCGATTGGCGATGCGTTGGAACTGTTGCGCGACATCGAAATCGATTCCCAGGTCGCGCAGCTGAACCTGTGCCTGCGTCCAGGCCAGTGTCTTCGCCCGGTCGAACGCCGCTGTGTCGCGGTGTTTGTCGGCGAGCGACAGCGCGTGGGCTCGGCTCAGAGCCATGATGGTCCAGAAGGCGACACGTACCGTTTCTCCCCGGGCAACCCGCACCCGACGGCGCAATGCCAGTACCGGATCGAGCACCGTACCGGTCGTGTTCGAGAGCGGCCTCGCGTCCACGATTGAGACCGCATTGCGCAAATCCCGTCCCCGGCCGACGAAGCGCTCTCGATCCGTCTCGAACTGCATGCCGCCGACCGCTTCACCTTCAACCACGCTCACCAGAGCGGCCCATAACTGCTGTTCGGCCGGCTCTCTATTGCGTCGAGTGGCAAGCAACGCGCCTGCCGCCGGCACGAACTCGGTCTGGATAAACAGTTTGGCGAACGCGGGATGTGCGGAGTCTGCGTCCGGAGTCGTCAAAACCACCTCGGAGTACGTCGTCAATTCGATTTCGCAGGCTCGATTGCCGGTATTCGTAATCGATACCCGCCGGACTTCTGCGTCGTCCTCCGGCGACACGAGGATTTCGGTCGCAGTGACGATAGGGCCGTCCTTACGAGTGAATTCTGCGCGATCCTCGAAAAACGACACCTCGTAATTGTCTGGTTCACGGCCCACGGGTTGGTACCCAGCGGACCAAACCTGACCGCTCGCCACATCGCGCAAGAACACGTAAGAACCCCAAGCGTCGCAGGTCGGATCTTCGCGCCATCGCGTCACAGCGATATCACGCCAACGGCTGTAGCCGGAGCCGGCGGCCGTGATCATCACGGAGTAATTGCCGTTCGACAGCAAGTGTGTCCGCGGCGCTACGCCGTGAGGAGAAGTGAAGCGGCGCGGATCGGCCCCCGCCAATTCGCGATATTCCAGTGAGGATTGTACGTGGTCGAACCCTGGTTGAGAGAGATCGGCGTCGCGCGGCGTTCTCTCCTGTAAGAGCAACTCCGTGGCTTGGATCATCGGATCGCCGTGAAATAGATCGCGCATCGCTCCATCGTTCAAGACATTGGCGATCGAGACCAGAATCATCGCCTGGTGGTGCGCCATATATGCGCGCACGGCAACCACCGCCTGGCCGTCGGGCAGTCGCGCCGGAGTAAAGTCCAATGCGTCATACCAGCCGAATCGGCCGCGGCCGCCGAGGGCTTCCAGACGCTCGAAATTGCGGATTGCTGCCGTGGGATCGATCATCGCCGCCAAGGCGGTCGCATATGGCGCGACTACCGCCTCCTCACCCAATCCACGCTGCAGGCCGAGGCCAGGTACCCCAAAGCTGGAGTATTGATAAGTCAGTTCGCGATCACGCGCGTTGAATGTCGACTCGGAAACCCCCCACGGGAGATTGCGTTCGGCGCCATATTCAATCTGCCGCCGGACGATGAGACGTGAGGTATCGCCGAGCACGCTGCCGTCGGGCTCACGCATGATGAGACCCGGCATCAGATATTCGAACATGGAACCGGACCAAGAAACGAGCGCGGAACCGTGATTGACGGGAGTCAGCAGGCGGCCGAGTCGAAACCAGTGACGCACCGGCAAATCGCCCTTCGCGATGGCGAAAAAGCTGGCGACACGGGCCTCTGACGCCAATAGATCGTAGCAACTCGGATCTTGAGCACGCTCCGCTACCCGAAAACCGATCGAAAGCAGCTGCCGCTTCGGTTCGACGAGAAAACCGAACTCCATGGCAAGCGCGAAGGCTCGCACCTTGCGCGCGAGCGCGGCCGCACGCGCATCGAGTTCCTGCAGCACGATCCCGTCGGCTTCGGCATCGCGCGCGTGACTCACGATGTTGTCGGCAAGCAGTTTGGACCATCTCAGCAGCGGCGCGTCGACGCCCCCGCCGCGCTCGTCGGTAAGCGCCTGTGCGGCCTCGCCGATGCTTTTGGCCCGTTCCTTGAGCACGGCGAGTAGCGGTGCGACATCAGCCGGTCCGCCGCCGTTCGATCGTATTGACGTACGAAACGCCTCCACCGCGGCGTCCAGCCGGCCGGATAAAACGCCGACGTCGCGGTGGTCGTCCTCCGGACCGCGCGCGACGCGCTCGAGAAGTTCCAGAGTATCCGCGATCCCGGTCGCCGAGACGCTCGTCGAAGCCGGTTTGGCCGTCCACTCGCGGCACGCGCCTTCGAGCGCCACGAGATGTCCAGCCAAATTCCCGCTATCCACCGTGGAAATATATTTCGGATCGAGCGGCCGTAGATCATGCGTGTCGTACCAGTTGTAAAGATGCCCGCGAAAGGTTTCCAATTTCTCGAGCGTCGCGAAAGTCGCCTCCAGTCGGTCCATTGCATCGAGCGCGCCCAGCCAACCGAAATGCCGCGCGGACACGATCGACAACAGGTACAGACCGATATTGGTCGGCGACGTGCGATTCGCGATGACCGGGTTCGGTGTTTCTTGGAAATTGTCGGGCGGCAGCATGTTCTGCTCGTCGGTGACAAAAGTGTCGAAGAAGCTCCAGGTCTGACGGGCCATCATTCGCAACGCATGGCGATCGGCCCCCGTCAGCGGCTCGAGACGGACAACCGGCGCCGGCGAACTGACCTGTCGGGCAATGGCCGGTGCACATGCCCAGGCCAACAAGAAGGGTGCGGCCACCCAGGGAATTCCATGCGATGAGGCGACGAGAACCAAGGCAATGGCTGCGCACAACAGAACGCCGCCTGACATACGACGGTAAAAATCGCGGGTACTCGATAATGCGCCTGACTTCGATTGCGCAGTCGTCGTCCATTCCAAAAGATGGCGATGCGTGATGGTCATTCGATACAACGCGCGGCCGATGGCGTCGCTCATGACCCAGGCGTTGTCCGACCAGAAAGCCAGGCGCAAGGCAAGCATCGAGAGCGACTGCCGGATGTCCTTGCGCGCGGCGCTGAAGTAGCTGCGGCTCGTGAAATCCGTAAGCCGTGGCACTAAACGAACGCCCAATGGTATGAGTGCGGGAAAGGTCATCGCCGCCAGCAAGAACAGCGTCCAAGCCAGGGGAGCAGATCCCAACCAACTTAGACACAGGGCCACCATGCATGCGGGGCCGAGGAGCGAACGACGCAGGTTATCGAGCATTTTCAGCCGGCCGAGCGAGGGAATCTTGACATGCAGTCCGAGTATCCAGGGGAGCAATTGCCAATCGCCGCGTGTCCAGCGGTGCTGGCGCGCGCTGGCCACGTCGTATCGCGACGGGTACTCTTCCACCACCTCGATGTCCGATGCCAAGCCGCATCGCGCATAGAGTCCTTCGAACAAATCGTGACTCAGGAGGCGGTTCTCGGCGACGCGGCCTTGGAGCGTCGCATCGAAGACAGCGACCTCGTAGATCCCTTTACCGACGTACGATCCCTCGCCGAACATGTCTTGATAGACGTCCGATACGGCGAACGCGTAGGGATCGATGCCGCTTGGGCCGGAAAAGACGCCTTGAAAAATCGACGATTCGAGACCTACCGCAAGCGCCGGTGTGACGCGCGGCTGAAGAATTCCGTAGCCTGCGATAACACGCTGGCTTGCCACATCGACCACCGGCCGATTCAATGGATGAGCCATCTTGCCGATCAGCGCCAGGGCGGCCCCGCGCGGCAGTCGGGTGTCCGCATCGAGACAGATGACGTACCGTACTCCCCTCGGCACCCACGGTGATCGGCCCTCGATGGCGATGAAACTCGTATCCTCGGCGCCAAGCAAGAGTCGGTTGAGCTCTTGCAGCTTACCGCGCTTCCGTTCCCATCCCATCCACCGTCCTTCGGCGTGGTTCCATTGCCGCCTGCGATGCAGCAAAATAAAACGATCGGCGCCATGAAGGGTGCCATGAACTCGATTGAGTCGGGCAATCCCCGCCGCTGCAGCTGCCAAGAGTTGCGCGTCGGCCGCGGCGGATTCCGAATCTGCGTCCAGCCAGTCGGACAGAAGAGCGAAATGAATCTCGCCGTCCTGCGTGGCAAGGTAGTGGACCTCGAGGCTGGTCACTTGTGCTTTGATGTCCGCGAGACTCGTCAATAGCACCGGCAACGCGACAATGGTCCGCAACTCCGGTGGCACGCCGTCGATCAATTCCAGTGCAGGCAGCGGTCGCGGGCGGCAAAAATGGGTAACCCAAAGATTGACCGCCGCCGTTGCGGCCTCGGAGGCCGCCAGCAGCGCCAGCGCCACGGCTACTGTGGCCAAGGCGGCATTGTGATGCGGCGCGCCCGCGAATCGAAGCCAGGCGCCCGTCGCTGCAGCGCTTATTACTGCGACGCTGCCGGCATAGCCGGCGACACCCGATACGCGCGTCCAGCGGGCAACGCGCTGATTCCATGGGATATCGTAAGCGAGTTCTCGCTCGAGCGCGGGCAGACCCTCCGCGACGAGGTAGTACCCCGGTTCGCACTCCCGCGGCCTTGTGCCCGATGCGCTGTCGGCCGCGCTTTGCACGTCGGCGCGGCGCGCCGCGTCCACAGCCCGACGTGCGACGTCGATTTCAGCATGCCGCGAATAGCGTGCGAGGTTCTCGATGGCATGACGATAGAGGTCACGAGTGGCAAAATCGAAAGTTCCGAAGGCGCTCTCCTCGCGCATGAATTCATCGACGAGGCTGACGCTTTCGAAGAACTTCGCCCAATCAACCGATGAAATGAGCCTCAAGCTCGTAATTACATTGCGGACGCTGACATTCACCGCGCCTTGAGTATGATGCTCGCTGTGGAGGACTTCGTGGGCGTTGCTATTGCGCTCAGCCAGCTTCGTATTCAGCCAAGACAGAGCCGGTGTCGTCGCAGGATCTTGGTCGCGCAACCGCTGAAACAGCTGCGCTGCAAAGGCATTCGACAGCGGTCCCGCCTCGACCTCCCGAAGATGGCGCGAGTTCGGGGGGAGGCGCGCGTCATCGCGAAGTAGCTCATCGGCCAAGGTGTCGGCCTTTTCTCGCAATGTCAACCGATGCACAATTCCCGCGGCGAGCCGGCTCAAATTATCGATCAACACCACCCGCAATGTGATGGCGAGGGCCCACAGCTCCCCGATCGTGAGCGGCTGAATGCGCTGGTAGGCGCGGCAAAACCGATACAGCGTATCCACGTCGAAACTATTGTCGGTATGCGCAACGATCGCCCGGGCAATTCCGTAGACGCGCGGATAACCGCGTAAAGCACCAGTGGCCAGCTTTGGCAGCTGCCGGTAAAATCCGGCGGGAAGGTCGCGACGAATCATCCGGATGTGCTCGTCGACGATGTAGTAGTTATCCACCAGCCACTCGGCGGCGGGCGTGACTGCTTTGGCGCCGCGCATTCGCCTTAGCAGCGTTTGGTAGACCGAACTCAGAACGGCTGAGTTGTCGCGCAACCGCGCATGCAGGGAAATGGCGCCAGAGTTCGTCCGCGCGACGTCCTGCGTTCTCGCTAGAATGGCTGCGTACTGCTCGAGTCGCTCGACACTGAAAATCTCGCCTGAAATCGATTGGTCGATATCGGGCGCCGGCCCCAGCAGCGCCGCATCCCGGCCGCGCAAGCGGAAATACTTCAAGGCCACTTCAGCGATTGCATTGAGAGCCGACGCGTCATGGTGATTGGTCTCCGCCACTCTGCGGTGACTTCGACGTCGACGCGCAAGAAAAAGAAAGCCGGAGCCTGCAGGCTGCTCCAAACCGCACGGGTACCGCACCTCGTACGGAAACGAGCGCGCGGCCGCGAATCATTTAACGGTCGCCGCTTTGCTGCTCAGACCGACCGAGAATCCTACGGAACCAGCGACCAGTTCCCCCCGACGCTCCAGAATCCGCCAAACCCGCGGCGTCCGGGGCGCCGCGGTGGCCGCTGATTTGCTCGATATGAATCCGAAAATACATAAATTCCATCAGACGCGCTTTCCCGTGAAGAACAGTCTCCACATAACCGGGTTCCCACCATACGGGGTGCGTTTGCAGCAGATTGTAGGCGTGCTGACGATGCGCTACCAAGTGGGTCGCGTCGGTTAACTCTTCATATTTGCCAAAAACGATCACCGACGCCCAGTCCTGGGGGCTTACTATTTCGTCAACGAGCACGCAAACCAACGGATTTGCGCGCATCCAAGTAATCTTTTGCCCAAGCGTGGAGAAGCCATAGAAGTGGTTGTCGTCGTACGCGCAACGCATCGGCGTGACGTACGGTTGGCCTTCATGGGCACAGGCCACTCTGCACAACCTTGCGCGCGCCAGCAACTCGATGCTGGCTTGCCGGCTCATGTCTTGTATCCACATATGAGTATTTTCGATTCCGTACACGACGTTGTTTCAGTCATCGGCTCGACGAATTCGTACGAATGGAGCCGCGCCTCGGTGGCACAGTTCAGTTCCCAAACACCCAACACTGACCAACGGCCACTAAATCACAGAAAGCATCCGCCCCGCAACTCCAATGTTTCTCGATTGAGCCATGGAATGCTCTCCGGGCTGTCCGAGATCTCGCTATGTACTTACCGAAGCTTTGACTCGATCGATGCGGCCTTAGAATCCTTGGGAGTTCGTCTTCAAATCATTGACGGGCCGTGTCGGCGTCGCGGGTGATATGGCGCAGCTCGATCTCCAGCAACAAGGACTGTACGGGGTCCAACACGGCACGGCCTCGTCACGCGTATGGAAATGCGAGGACTAAGCGCATACCGATGGAACATGCAATCGTGTGGTCGCCGAACTCCAGTTACTAGGTGGTCTACGTAGATTCCACCACGGATATGTGCGGTATCGTACAAACAACTGATTTGTCGTCGTGATCCAATACTACATCGGAATCACAGGCAGAAGGGGAATTTTATGTACATCGGCGGCGGGTTGCTTGGACTCATCGTGGTCGTGGCCTTGGTCGTTTTCTTCATGCGTAGAGTCTGAATTGTCTCGGCATCGAGCTTGAATAATTTCTCTGGAGAATGAATATGAATATGAAATCACTTACGGCCGCCGCCGCCCTGGCGGTTGTCGGTCTGTTCGCAAGCGCGGCCACCATGGCTCACACCAAGGCCGAGATTGACCGGAGTGCGGATCGGGCCCTGAAACACTTCTATGCGCTCAATCCCAGCCACCGGGAGCTGGTCGGCAAAGCCGTTGGCGTGTTGATCTTTGGGCACGTGACCAAGGGCGGCGTCGGCGTCGGCGGCGAGTACGGTGAAGGGGCCCTTCGGGTCCAGGGTCATACGGTCGATTACTACAGCGTCGCGTCCGCCTCGGTTGGGCTCACTCTGGGCGTGGCGTCGCACCGGGAAATCATCCTGTTCATGACTCAAGGCGCGCTCGATCACTTCACCAAGAGCGAAGGATGGTCTGCCGGAGGGGATTCCGCCATCGCGGTGGTGTCCAAGGGCGCCGGTGGTCAATACGACGCCACCACTTTGGGAAAGCCCATCCTCGGATTTGTCTTCAGTGAAAAGGGTCTGATCGGCGATCTATCGCTCGAAGGCACGAAAGTTACGAAGATCAAGACCACGGATTGACGATTGTCCAATGGGGGCGCTGCATCGCGCCCCATTGGAGTATCTTCCACAATTATTGAGGTGCAATCCATGCTGATCGATGCTCGCTGGCAGCAACATCTTGTCGCCACACTCCAGTTGGGGCCACTATCCAAGTCGGAGCACTTGGACGGGGTGGCCGGTAGCGGTCCTAGCCGATCGAATGGGCATCCAGTCATGCATCGCCCAAGAGAGCGCGAAGTTGGTGACAGCACTCGGCTCGTAGCACTCCTAGAAGGCTTGGGCGTCGGCTCCGACGTGATCGAGGCCTCTATCAAGCGCAGTGGTGCCACTATCGCACGCGCCGCAGCCATCATCGCCGACTGGATGACCTATTTGCCTGAGGGCTGTGTCAAGGCCATGGTCCGCGACGGGTGGCACTGGTCGACTTAGTCGGGTAATGCAAGACGGGACTCGACACCCTATCCTCGGAAAATATCGAACGGCTCAATCTTGAGTACCTTGCGTACGCCGATATAGCCGGAGATCGCGGCGATCAGCAACACCATGCCGAAGGCCAGCCCCAGGTTCCAGTAGGTAATCGTCGCGGCGTAGTAGGGCGACAGGGAACGGGCGCCCGAGATAACCACCGTCACCAGAAGAATGCCCAGGCCGTAGCCGGTCAGCGAAGTCAAGGTTGCCATGAACAGGATCATATAGACGAGCTTGCGTCCCCGGGCGCCGATGGCTTTCAGTGCACCGAATTTTTCGAGATTTTCGATAATGAAAGTGTAAAAGGTCTGACCGGAGATCGCCAAGCCCACAATGAAGCTGATAATTGTCATGAGCAGGATGTTGGTGCCGACACCGGTCTTGTAGATATAGTAGTCGGCAATGCCACTGTTGAATTCTTCCTTGGTAAAGGCCACATACCCGAGCTCGGCGACCTTCTGCTTGATACCCGCCACGGCGGCGGCGCTCTTCGCCTGGACCAATACATAGGACAGTGTGAAGCGCATTTGCGGAATATATTGGATCGCGCGGTTGTAGGTCGTATAAAGCGTTGGCACGCCGTTCAAACCGTTTGAAGCGACCTGGGCGATGCCCACAATCGTAACGCGGTGATCGTTGAGTTCGAACGTGCTGCCGATCTTCGGGTTGTCGAGTTTCGCGAATTCGGCGTCGTCTACGACCATGAACGAGTTGTCCGCATAGATGTCCTGGATGTTGCCCTGTTCGAGTTCGGGGTGTCCAAACAAGCTCTCGTCGTCCAGGCCGACGACATTGACGGCCTGGTACGTACCGCGGGGAAGCTTGACCATTGCGCCACCGACAAAGAGCGGCACCGCATAACTGACGCCGTCCATGCTGCGCAGTGCATCCAGCAGGTAAGCCGGCATTGGAATGGGGCTGGCGGCCGTATTGACCCCGGGGTCCATGACCCACACGCTTGCACCGATATTGGTGACGGTCGCATAGGCACGATTCAGGATGCCGGCGAACATCGCGGTCATCTGCATCATCAGGAACACGGCGAAGGTGATCCCGATCAGGAGCGCGGAGAACTTGCCCTTGTCGTTCACCAGCAGCTTGAAGCCGATGCGCAGGACCCCACTGTTCTTCATGGCGCTTCGCGCGGATCCGCCGGGCGTGGCGCATTCCACCAGCCCCCGCCCAGAGCGACGAACAATGCGACGGTGTCCTGGTAGCGCTGCGCGACTGCCTGTAAATACCCGATGGTCGCTTCGTGGACCTGTACGTCCGCCGCCCATACATCGAGGTATGCGACCAATCCCGCGCGGTAACTGACCTGCAGCAGGGCGAGCGCTTCGCCGGCGGCACGCTGCGCGTCGACCTGCGCCTGCAGCGCCTGCGCATCGTGCTCCAGCGCCTTCAAAGAGTCCGCGACTTGGGCGAACGCGTCGAGCACGGTCTGGCGATAAGTGGCCTGCGCCGCCTGATAGGCGTCAATTGCCGCTTTCCGGCCATACCATAACCTGCCGCCTTGAAATACCGGGATGGTGGCGGTTGGACCGATGCTCCAAAACCGGCTGCTGGCTGCGGACAAATTGCTGAAGCTGGAAGCCGCCCCACCATAGGTGCCAGTCAAGCTGACGCTGGGAAACATCGCGGCCGTTGCGATGCCGATATTGGCGCTGGCCGCATGCAACTGCGCCTCGGACGACAGGATATCGGGCCGTTGATGCGCCAGGTCGGACGGCAGGCTCACGGGCAGGTCGACCGGCAGCGAGAGTGCGCTCAGTTCGATGTCCGGCAAGGTCGCCTTGGGCGGCACCACGCCTTCCAGTGTCGCGAGCAGGTCCTCGGTGTGGCTGATTTGCTGCTTCAGCGGCGCCAGCGTCGCCTGGTTGGCGGCGATCAGGCTGCGTAGACTCAACACGTCGGAATAGGGGGCAGTGCCCGCGCGGACCTCCACTTCGGTAGACTTGAGTTGCTGCCGTTGCAGTTCGATCAGCTGCTCGGTCGTGCGAACCTCCGCGACGTAGGCGGCGCGCGCGATGCACGTGTTAACGACATTTGCAGACAAGGTCAGGTAGGCTGCCTTGCTCGCGTAGCGCTGATAGTCGACTTGGGCTCTCAGGCCCTCCACCATGCGCCGCTCACCGCCGAAGATATCGAGCGCGTAGCTGATGGTCCCGCTCATAGTAACCAGATTGAAAACGTGAGCAGGCGTCTGCAGCCCTTCCTCCAGCGGAACGGCGCGTTCTCGCGTGACATCCACGTCAGCCCCGGCTTGCGGAAAGAACACGCCGTAGCCGGCACGCAGTTGGTGTTGACTCTGACGCAAGCTCGCCTCGGCCGCCTGGAGCGTCGGATTGTTGGCAAGCGCCTGTCCCACCACGGCGTCGAGCTGCGCTGACCGGAAAAGTCGCCACCAGTCGGCAGTGAGTGCGGCGCCGGGTATGAAACGTTGCGTCTGGTTGTCCGCCTCGACCGTGGCTGCAACCAGCGGCTCGACCGTATAGCGGCCTTCCGCGGGCGGCGAAGGACGTACAAAGTTGGGGCCCACCGCGCACGCGGCGAGCATCGCCAGGATCACAAGGAGACATGCGCTTTGGCAAAATGATGACCGAAATACGCTCATCGCATACGCCCTGACGGGGATCTGGCGGCCCGGGGGCATTACTGTTCCCCAATATAGACATCCACTTCCTGGCCCGGATAGACCGGTGCGTCTTGTTTGCGGAAGCGGAAAATCACCGGCAATACCCGCAGGTCCACTTGCTCCTGGCGCTCATTCGATAGCTCTATCTTGGGCGTCACATAAGGCTGTACCCGGACGAACTCCAAGGGCACCTTGATGTCGCTGCCGCGGACCGACATCTGCGCGCGGATATGGAACGCATTGGGTAGGCGCGACACGAGTATCTCGTCGACAAAGCAGCGCACGGCCAGATATTCCTGGGGCGGACCGATGACCAGTATGGGATCCTGTCCTTGCGTATAGGTATCGTAGACACCCTGAGGCGACGCGTAACTGCTGGCCGTTGCGTACAGAGCCAGCACCACGCCGTCCTTCTCGGCCAGGACGGTATACTTGACGAGCAGTGCGTTGGCGGACTCGTAAGCTTGCGTGAGCGAGTTGTAGGTCTTCTGTTGGTTGTCGATGTCGTAGCTCCATGCGCCCGCCTTGGTGAGATCGTACTGCCTGCGCGCGACCTCCAGTGCGGCTACCGCCTGGTGTACAGCGTCCTCCGCAACATCCAGCACGCTCTTGCTGATCGAATGCGGGTCGGCGTCGTAGGACGCGCGATCCTTGTCATACTGATCGCGTGCCGCTTTCACATTGGCATCGGTCAACACCACCTGCGCCTTGGCAATATCCAGCGTTTCCTTTCTCGGCTCCGCCTTGAGCTCTTTGAGCAATGCCAGTGCCGCTTCGGCCTGCGAGTGTAGCTGTGCAGTGGTGGCCTTCTGCACGGAGTCGTCAATCTTCAGCAACGGAGCGCCGGCGGATACCTGCTGACCTTCCTTCACCAGCACTTGGGTGACCCGGCCGGAAACCTCCGGGTAGACATTGATGTTTGAACCGCTGGTCTGGTCGCTTTCGATGATGCCGTTGGCGAAAATCGCCGTCACATAGGGGCTGCTGGCCGGCTTGAACACGGGAGGCTGTGCCTTACGCTGGATGCCGAAAATGTAGGCGGCAACCAGACCGGCCAGGACGCCCAGTATCGCCAGGGAAAAAATGATCTTGTTTCTCACTCCGTTCCCTTGTCCAGCCCGGTAATGCGTCCGTCTTCCATGTGGATAATGCGGTCCGCGTACTCGTTGATGCGCGCATCGTGCGTCACGATCAGGATAGAGCGCTTGCTATTGAGTATCTTTGTCTTCACGAACGAGATGATCATCTTGCCGGTGTCACCATCCAACGAGGCGGTCGGCTCGTCGAAAATCAAGATCTCTGGGCCGCTCACGATGGCACGTGCGATGGCGACACGCTGCTGCTCTCCGCCCGAGAGCTTCACGGGCAGGGTCTCCCCTCGGCCCTTCAGGCCGACGATCTCGAGGTATTTGTTTGCTGCGGCGATCGACTCATTCCAATCGCGGTCTTGCAGCAGCAGCGGGATTGCGACATTCTCGGCCGCGGTCAAGCGCGGGAAGAGATGGTAGTCCTGGAACACGAAGCCAATCGTATGCAGGCGAAAGTCGGCTAACTGGTCGGTGTTCTGGGTCCAGATGTCGGCACCTTTGACCGTCACAGTGCCCGAAGTGGGGCGCAGGATCCCGGAAATCATACTGAGCAAAGTGGTTTTGCCGCTGCCGGATGGGCCGACAATGTAAAGCATCTCCCCGAACTGCGCGGAAAACGCGACCCCCTTTACGGCCGTCACCTTGGTTTCGCCTTCGCCAAAGGACTTGGTCAGGCCGCTCGCAACGATCGCCTGATTACCTATTTTCTTGGCGGTGTCCACGGCCATAAACGTCGCTCAGTGCCTGTCGGCTACGGGGCAAGCTTTGGCTTGGCGAATCTGACCGGTATGCATCGCAGGATCTTGGTATTCGAACAAATCGGAAGAGCGTCCTTAGCGTGCCTCGATTTTGCCGCGCGCTTGTGGTATTCACGGTTTTCGTGCGATCTTAGCGGAGCTGGGACGATCATCTGTGCGGCACCGTACAGACGGGGTCCACGAGGGACTCATCATATCAGGATTGTCGACGCGGAATTGTCCATGTTTGAATCCAAGCTGTTCGACCCAGCTCATCTAAGGGCGTGCTACATACTTCTGGCGGTCGGCGCCGTAGTGCTCGCGTTTGGGCTTTACATGGGGTTCGTGCGGCACGCCAACTCAACGGTGGTTTTTGTCTCGCTGGGCGTCACCACGGCCGCGTTCGGCACCGTGTTGTTCGTGCTATTGAAACCGCACGCGCTTGCATTCTTGAGTCCCGCCACAGCCGTGCCAGAGCCGAAAGCCGAGCCGCAACCGGACGCTAACAATGAGGTGCAATTTGAAGCCAAGGACGCGCCGGTACCTGAACTCGAGGACGTACCATCACCGAAGTCCGACGACGTGCCGCCACCTGATTCCAAAGCCGGACCGCGGCCTGAGGACGGGGCGGAACCGCCGGCCCAAGTCAAAGCGCAGATCGGCCGTGGGACCAAGAGCGAACCACAAGATGAAGCGAGCACCGACGTCCTGACACCGCTCGATATGACGCTTGGTGACATCCTCCTGGCCGCCCTTCGAAAGGACCCGCAGGGTGCTGGACGCATATTCGCCCGGGCCATTGTCCAGGCCGACGTACCAATCGCGGCCGCGGAAGCGGGAGAGCCGAAGACCGAGCTTCAGCCCGAATCGCCCCATCCTGTAGACATGCCGCCCGCGAGACGCGGGCCGAACGATTCCGGCTGAATCCGCCTAACGCCGTGGGACAAAGGCGCCTGGGTGGGGTGTATCGGAATCTCTCGCCGGATCGGCGAGTGCAATCGACCCAAGCATTCCGGTCCCAGCACGCATCGCGGCAATTATTAGAGTTTTCATGACAGTAATCCCCAGTTACGGTACCTGGAGGAGGATGACATGCCTCGTCTGTGCGTAACCGCACGTTGCATCCGCGATATCCAGGATTCCGCGAGCCTGGTGATTACGGGACGCACACGGGACTTACGTGTGATCGCGTATAGACCTCAGTGCCTCTGTTGCCGATACTTGCTCAAATCGAGAGCAGAATGCCAAATGCGATCGGAATCTGGCGCTGTTACGCAGCACTGGGATCGGTAAGGTCATTCGGATCTTGAATTGTGGCGCGCCGGTCGTTTGCCGGTATAGATTCTGAGGAGTGAGTCATGACAATCAACAGAGATCAGGTTCAAGGGCGCGTCGATGAGGTGAAAGGCGCGATCAAGGAAACGGCCGGTAAGACCGTCGGCAACCCGTCGCTGCAGGTAAAAGGGAACATTGAAAAGAACCTCGGCAAGGTTCAGGCGAAAGTTGGCGACGTCACAGAAGACCTGAAGAAGTCATCGAAACAGAAATAGAGCATCGCAGGGTCTGTCGGAGCCGCGCTGGGCAGATAAACCTCCGTCCAGGCATGAGTCGAGCCGCTTTCGCACCAAGATCCAGGTCTCTTCGCGCAATGGGCGATCACCCGACCGGCAATGGCTGAACGATAGGACCGGTGTCAGATACCGGGCCGACCTCGCCGCTTTTTTTTTGCTTTCCACCCATCCGCGACAGCGCTATCTTTCTGGCCGGTCTTTTTCGGCTGGGCTGGTGTTTCTTGTTCAGCCAACAATCGGTCAAGGTTGCGTTCGATATGATCGACGAACGTTCGTTTGAACGCTTTCAGCAACAGGCCGAGAGTCATATGGAGCCGGACTTCCGACTCGGTTACGTGCATCTGGCCATCCACGCCCGAGCGATGAAAATGCAATGTGTTGCCGTGCCACTCGCTGCTGAGGCCGTACTCGGCAGTCAGCGCGTCGGCCGTCTTTTGCACGAGCGCTTTTGCCTTTGCCACCGTCAGCGAGTGGGGTTTGACGAACTCGATATCGGCCATGCGCTCTCCTCACGCCATGCGTGGGAAATCGTTACGTCACCCTCGACGAGTCTCGCGGTACACGAGGTAACCGACTGCCCCGGCGAGCGCTACCGGGCCCACACCGAGCGCTGCGGCAGCAAGCAGAGCACCGCCCGCCGCCGCGGCAACTCCGGCTGCCGTCCGCTGAGGGGAACCGGGTGGCAACAACGAATCGACTTTCGCGGATATATCTGCGCCGTTTTTGCTCGCCGCCTTGTGCACGTTAGCGGACCTCGCGCGCTTCCTCTTCCGGGCTGTTTCCTTGATCATGTCGCTCTCCTATTGACTATTGGCCGAAAGCGACGGAAAGGCATGGAGACCGATTGATCCATGCCTCGCCGCCGCTGGGAATTGCGGCTGGCTGCCGCCCAAGTCTTAGCATCGCAGTATACCGGAAGCATGCCTGGGGCGGCCCATGCTATTGGATTCCATCATTCCTCCTCACCTCCTCGACGGCTGTCACGCCTCTTGCCGGAGCCTGCGCGCTCTTCCTGCTGTCGGGCCGCTCGTTCGCGGGTTCGAACCTCCGGTCGATGCCACTGCATGAAGATGCGATAACTACGGTAAAGAGCGCTGCTCCACTGTGGCAAGCGACCGCGATCCTCATTGAGTATGAAGGACAGGACGGAGACGGCTGCGAGCGCGGTCGGCACCAATTCTCGCAGGTCCGCTCTTTCGCCCGTCAGCTGACCCACGACCTGGTTGACGTCCTGCACGGTATCGAGGAACGCGCTCACCAGTTCCTCGCGACTCGTCTTGCTGCTACCCGCCCAGTTCGCCACGCCTCGAAATCCCGCGCTCTTGGCGATGTGCTTGAGAAGATCATCGGCATCGAGCGTGCCGGGCTCATATTCGACTACGACGCTTCCGGTCTTCGGATTGAGCGTCCAAGAGCGAAACCCAGACGCAGTCTCGGCGGCCGTCTGCGCCGCAGCCACTATCGGATCATCGTCCTTCGGCTGGACGAATGCGCCAGATCGAATGCGCAGATACCCCGGATGATGGTGCACCAAGCGCAGCGGTTCATCGATAGGCTTGGGCTCCGCTGCACTCTCGGAGCGCGAACCCAGCAGGCCGACTTCTTGCTCGGAGCGACTCACGTTTCCCCCTTCGGTGATTCTGGCAGCCGATGCCTATCTGCTCGCTATGCTTGTATCTCGCGCTTGACCGGTCGAGCGCGTCGCCGTCCATTCCCGGACTGGCCTTTCGATCCGGGTTTGTTCGCGGCGCCATTCGTCCGCGCGACGTTTGGCTCAGTCGTCGAGCGAGCCTCGGCCAGCATGTCATCCAGACGCTCGGCTTCAAGTGCTGCCCAGCGGCCCACCCGCTCCTTCGTCTTCAGCGCGATCTCCAGAAGCTTAACGCCAGCACCCTCAGGCGAATCCGCAAGACTTCTGGCAGCCCAGCCGCCCACAAGTCCGACACCGATCGCGAGTATCCACTTCATGCTCATATCGTATCATCTCCTTTGCCAAAATCCGCGGCCTCACCGACCTTGAGCCTCCGCATTGATCGCCCATTCAGCGCCTCGCAGGAGGCTTCCCGGTCTTCAGCGTCGTTTCCTGGCAGCCGAGGTCTTCTTCGCTCTTACCGACGTTTTCGCCCTGGTCTTCGCTTTCGCATGCGGTCTGCCGCTCTTGTACGAAATTTGAGCATCGGGGAGAGCGCTGATGAATTTCATCGCGCTCTTGACCGATTCCTTTGCGGAGAGAAGTCCCGCTCGGACGTTCTTCTCGACTTGCTTTTCAATGACCGAGTATTCATCGAGAACATCGGACAGCAACGATTCGACTCGCGTCAACAATGTGACTGCTTTCTTTGATTTCATGACAGATTCCCTCTTTGTAACAGCATTGCACAAAATACCGAAGCTCTCAATGGAGACTTCCCCGCATACACAATCGCAGTGCAGTGTGCGACACCGCAATTCGCCGCGAACTGTCATTCATGCCGACCGCGGCTTGCGTATGCGACGAAGTCCTTTTGTCCTCGGCATAATCATGCCGACGTATTCCTGAGCCAATGAATAAATCTGTTCAGACCTTTGCCTCAAGAATCGCTGCACTTCAGGCCGATCAAAGACATTTTCCTTGAGCAACAAGCTGACTTGCACAAGCAGGTAAATGGCATCCACCAGCTCCTCGAGCGCTCGGGCCTTCTTCTTGGTCGTTAAGCGGGAAACAATTCCCAAGAGAGCCCGGACGACATCCGCCGCCCGTTCGATTTTGCCGCCGTCCTTGCCACGGGATCGGCGTTTGGCGATGACTCGCTTCAACCGCGGATCGCGATTCAGTTCCTTCAGCAGGTCCTTGAATTGGCTGTTATTCTTCAATTGACCTCCCGATGACTCATGAGTCGCTCGATGCGGCCCGTGAAGAGCTTCGGCGAGTCCTCGTAGACCTCTCGGCCAAGGGCGAACGCCTGGCGCTCGAGCTCCTCCCGCCGACGATCGATGACGGCGAACGCGGCTTTCAGGACGCGATGGCCACCGAAAGCGAGGGGATCGGCGGCGAGCGTTTCGCGAAGAACCGCCAAATCGTGGTCATCACCGAGCAGGGTCGACAGATGGTGGATCCGTTCGACCAGCTGCTTCTCATCGCCCGTCCAGGCGGCCTCGAGAAGTTGCAGTTGATGCCAAAGGTACATAGCTTGCTTACGCCACTCGTGAAGGTTTTCCACGCTCGAGCTCTCCGACGCCAGGGCGAGTGCGCGATGACCCGTCCGGTACACGTGTCTGAGGCCACCCTCCAGCGCGGCCCAACCGGTGTGCTCGATCCGCCAACCGGGAATTCTGGCAAGGGCGCGCACAGCTCCCTCGTCCAACGCCGTGAAGACCCTTCCCTTAGCAAGCACGCGGCGGATCACTTCGCTCTGATTGGCGAGCAGGGCATCATGAATCTTCGCGAATGTTCCGGTCTCAACCGCCGCGGCGAGCGGCTCTTTAAGCTTATCCCAGATCTCGACCAGCATCTCCGCGTCGCGAATCTCGGTGAGCGGGCGCGCGGCGTCGCGAAAACACCAATTCTCTTCGTGATAAACATCGTCGCCGAGCTCTGTGCGCACCAGGCGCAGCGCCGCCCGCACTTTCTTGAAGCATTTGCGCACCTCGCGGACGGCGTCATTCTGCGAGGCGCCGTGTTGACGCGAGTTCCGTTCCGCCCTGAGATATTTGAGCGCCTTTTCGATTTGATGCTTCACGTTGCGCGTGATGCCTTCGCTTACCGACTCTGCCACCTTCAGCTGAAATGCCATGTCACCACTCCCATATGGACTGCGGGGCGCGAGGATTGCTCGCACGCGCGGACAGAAAAGCACACGCCGACGACTGCGAAGAGAATCAGCAATACGGTCGCGGTCGTGGGCGACTTCCTCCAATGCAACTTCTTGATCGAACCGCCGGGTCCCACCGCATAGAGCGAATGGAAGCGAACGACGGAGCGGTCGAGCGCGACATTCGTTGCCGGTTGGCTGTCGGAGCGACGTTCGATCAGGTCGCGCACACTCTGGACCCAAATATCATTGCGGCGTGACGAGGTCATTCGCTGAATCAAGGCGCTTGCATATACCCGATCCTCTTTGGATAGCCCGGCATACGGCAGTTCGAATTTCGGGCGTTCATCGGGTTCGAGAATGAACAGGAGTCCCAAGTGAACCACTCGCCCCGAAGAGTCGAGACCCGCGACGCTTGAAATGGAAAAAATCTCCTTATCTCCATTCCAGCCCGGGAAGCGCTGCGCAAACAGTATCTCCGCCTGGGCCTTCGGCCCGCATTTCTCCAGCAGCTCCGTCGGTACGCCGTGCGAGAACCCCGCGGGGCGCAGCTTCGGGTCGAGAATCTGTCTCAACGGCAGGATTCCCTCCCCGTCGCTCGCAAGAATGGCATCGCTCTGATCGCGGTTGGGAAGAATCCAGTAGGCACGCATCGCGCTTCACCTCGCTTTTTTGCGCTTCGCGGTCCCATGGAACGCGGAATAGACGGACCGAAGGACATTATTGATCGCGCGAGTGTAGATCTGCTTGTTCTTCATCGAGATCAAGGTCGCGCCGGTATATCCCGCCTCGTAGGGGTGTAGCACCTTCTTGACCGTTTGGTCGAGCGACTCTAGCTTATTTGAGAGTTCTTCAGCCAAGGCTCGATAGTCGGTATGACTCTCGATCTCCTCGTCTATCTTGTTGATCAGGATGTGAATGAGCACGCCCTCCTTGAGATGCGGCAAGGCGGTCAGGAGCCAATCGAGGTCTTGTCGAATTCGTCGGCCATTGAGGAACCTTGAACCGGATAGGTCCTTGATGGTCATCATATAAAAGATGACGTCGGCGTCTTTACAAACTGCAAGCCATCCCGATGGTGCGTCGCGGTAGTCCGTCTCGCCGCCAATGTTGATCACGCCCTTGCAGGTAATGTCTATGGCTTGACGATTCGAAAGTACCAGCTTCACCGGGAAGGACTTGACCTTCTCTCCCATCGGCGAGTTCGAGTGGACCTGCGGTATCTCTCGGTTCTGCAGCCGCGCCAGGAAGCTGTCTTTGCCGCTGGCCGTCGGACCGATCACCGCGATTTTCTTTCCCGCCCACCAATCGAGCACGCCTTTCACCAGTCGAACGAGCTGCTTCTCGGCGCCTGAAAAGGAGGACAGGAACAAGAAGGCGCGAAACGTAGTGAGTGCCAGCGACATAGCTTTCATCCTTTTACGCGCCCCTCCGGCAGCCAAGAACCGCGGCGAGTCCCGCGATTCGACGGCAGACGCAGGCGCCTCGAGCGAACGGAATGGGTAATGGCCGATGGGGGATCACTCTCCTTGTCCTCAACGCCGCGCCGGGAAAGACGCGGCGGCATCGTGAGAAGCGGTGCCGTTCCCACGAGCACCGCCAAGAAGGTGGTCCCGTTGTTGATGATGGCGGCCATGGGCGGGTTGATGAGTCCCAGCGCGCCCAAGGCGATCGCTATGCTGTTGGGGACGACTATGATGCCGAGGTTCTGCCGAACACGGGACATGGTTCGTTCGCTGATCTCGAACGCCTTCTCGAGTTGGGCGAGGCTCCCGTCGAGCAACACCACGTCCGCAGTCTCAAGTGCCACATCCGTGCTGCCGGCGATCGAAATTCCCACGTCTGCGACCGCCAGAGCGGGCGCATCGTTGATGCCGTCGCCCACCATGGTGACGACGCGTCCCGCGGCGCGCAATTTCCTCACATAGTCGGCCTTTTCTTCCGGCAGGAGCCCGCCCACGGCGGTGTCGATTCCCACTGCGCGGGCGAGATTCTTCACCACCTCGGGGCCGTCGCCCGATAGGAGCACGACCTGTCGCCGGCCGTTGTCGCGTAGCCTCCGTACGATGGCCGCGCTCTCCGGACGGGTGCCGTCGGAGTAAGCGACCAGTCCGACCACCGCATCCTCGACCGCAACGCAAAGGCTCGAACTCTTGTCCTCATTGAAACGGGCCAGGTGCCTCTTGAACGAGGGCGGGATCTTGAGCTTTTGGCTCTCCATCCACATTGCCCGGCCGACTCTCACGCGACGCCCTTCAACTCGTGCGGACACTCCCAGTCCCACCGTATACTCCTCGCTTCCCGGCGCCGGCTCGACCAGGCGAATGCCGTGTCCTTTGGCGTAAGACTTCAACGCCCTCGCAACGGGATGGTCGTGCCTGGCTTCCACCGACGCGCACAACTTCATGAGGGTCGATTCCTTCATCCCTCGGGCAGTAACCACCTTGACCACTTCCGGCACCCCGCTCGTGAGCGTACCCGTCTTGTCGAAAATGATGACATCGGTCTTCGCGAGTCGCTCGAAGTACTGAGCGCCTTTGACCAATACCCCTTCGCGCGCCGCCAGCGTCATGGCGGTCAGCGCGGTCGTCGGAACCGCGATGCGAAAACCGGTTCCGAAATCGGTGATGAGCACGCACACCGCGCGGTTCACGTCGGAAGACAGCGCGGCAGCGAGCCAAGCGACCCCGAACGTCGGAAGCACGAGCTTGCTGGCAAAGTCCAGCGCGTCGCGCTGCAGCGTGAGCGGCTTCGATCCGACGGTGTTCAAGATTCTTTCGATCTTCGCGGCCTCGGTATTCTTTCCCGAACGCGTCACCTCGACGACCAGGTGGCCCTCGGCTACGACCGTCGACGCGAACACCGCATCGCCCTCCGTCTTCGAGAGCAGGTGCGACTCGCCGGTGAGCGCCTTCTCATCGACCTCGGCCAATCCCGATACTACTCTCCCGTCGGCCAGGATGCCGTGCCCTGTATGGACCATGAAACGGTCCCCGACCTTTAGATCTCCAAGCGGGACCGCTTCGAGTTTGCCGTCCGGAAGAACCCGCAACGCGTCTTGGTCCTTGCGCCGCATCAGCATCGACAGCGCGGAACGCGCGTTGTTGGCGGAAATGTCGAGCAACAGATCGCCGACACCCACCATCCAGATGACGAAGGAGGCGGTTATGGGACGACGCGTGGCGAGCGCCGCGAACGTTGCCGCCACATCGAGAAGATCGATGCTGACCTGGCCTTTGCGCAGCGCTGCGATGCTGCGACCCAGCGGCCGCAGCGAGTTTTCCACAACTCCCAAAGCCAGCCAGGGAAAGGACACCGCCCCCGTGAGGCACGTGAGGAGAACTCCGGTGGACGCCAATGCGCCGCCCCAGCGGATCGGAGCCGGCTCGTGCCAGTCGCGCGCCCATTCGGCCGGATCGCTCTTCAACAGCAATGCCACAATGAGCCCCTCGGTTATCTTTTGGGGGTCGTAGACCACGAGCATTGTGCGCCCGCCGGGCACGTGCTTGGTGCGCTTGACCCCGGGCAGCCCACCGGCAAGCATCGTCAGGGTGGCGAGATCCCGTTCCTTGATGCCGGTCACCAGCAGACGGACACGCCCCTTGATCGAGTGCACCGGTGTGATGTCGAATGGTTCGGGGTTTGCGCGATTGAGCGTGTGGATCTTCTCTCGCAGACTGCGGACGAATCGACCGGGGAGAGCAGCTCCATCGTCGTAGTCGACGTAGAATGCGCCGATACCTATTCGCTGCTCGAAACGCACTACATCGATGCGCTCCGCCAGCCACGCTGCGAGCGCACTCGCCTCGGCCGAATCCCTGCGCGCGCCGATCACGCAAGCGCGACCGCAACCCTTGTCAAAGACCTGCAACCCGGCGTTCATAAGGGGAACATCTTAGCAGCACTTTCGTGCGTCAGCGGATACGCAATTACCGGACTGTGGCGAGTGTATAAGTTCGCTATGGCAGCAACCGATCATCCATCCGGGACATCTGAGCCTTACATGCACTTGCAGTCGACTCAGCTTCGAGGATAGCAGCTATTTTCTCTCGCCATTTTCCGGGGAACATCGCAAACGGCTCGAGGGCTCGCCATAGTACCGCTTCTGGCGTAATTGCTCGATCGGGTAGTTCTCCGAATCGAGCGCCCGCTTAACGAGCACGTCTACCGTTGGTCCGACTCCGGACTCGAGACGGCGTGCGCAAACGCCGCTAGTTCATCGATATTTAATCTTCCATCATGATCTTTATCAGCGCGAGCCAGTTGCATTTCGAGATAACGAAATACTTGATCCTTTGAGACCACCTGGGTTGCCCCAATGGATCGTACCTAGTCTTTTATAGCCATAAAAAACACCTCCGAAGGCAACGAAACCGCGCCGCGTTATCGAGGATTTCAAGAGATAAGATAGCGCCGCGCCTATAAAGAAGTCGTAAATATTGCGAGAGAACGCCATAACGAATAGCAAAGGTACTCGCCCGTACTCCCACATTGTCGCTCTACGAGATTACCGCCTTACGAGCGAGCGACCGCATCCTGCTTTGGACCACCGCATCATGGTTATCCGAACCAAGGTATCCTTGGTAGCTGGCAGTCTCGTGAACGGGATTGTGCCGATATTTTCAACGATTCGTCGCGCCCAGCTGTTAGTTTTACGACATGTTTATGCGCTGTCTGCGACCCTACAGTCAAATGCTAGGCCTTTGCTTTATCGAGCTTCACGCATTGTCGCACTTATTAACAACGTCGATTCGACTTTCCCATACGTTGAGCGCGGTCTCATATCACAGCGAGTGGATCGACTGAGCCAAAGCTAGATAGGCCCCATTGAACCTAACCTCTAGATGGGAGAGTAACCAGATCTGGTGGGGAGTTTTGCTGCATGAACGTCGATCAGGCCGCGCGCGCGACGATTTCGGACGACGTATCGGAGGAATTGTGTGCCGCTGCCCCAACATCCGGTTAATCTCCCCTTGTTTTGCCCGACAAGGCGGCAGTTTGCGCACAGGTGCGAGAGCGAATTCTCAGCGCCATTGCCAGTAATCGCTGAACAAAAAATTCGCGGTCCCTGTTGAGGATGCTTTGATGTACGCCGAGTCGGCGTTCGCGTCCCGCAACAAACTTGCCGCAGCGGTTCATACCGAATGCCGGTCGACCCGGAGATGCGCAGTCAATTGACGGCGAAAGCGCTGGAATCCTAACGACAAGCAGCCGGTCCCAAGCGCAGAATACCCTGGCAAAGGCGCGGGGTTGGAAGTCGCACGAGGATCTCGCTGTATCGATCGGACCGTCGCGCTACGGACTTGAGGCGGAATCGGAATATGAGCAACAAAGAAGTCCATAGTGACATCGTAATCGGCGGGCGGTCGCGTCGCCGCAGGAGGGCTCGTCTCGCCCTCCTGGCAGTCTTGGGTGTTGTCTTTCTCGGCGGCAGCACGGCAGTGTCCTATTACGTCGATGCGCTCTGGTTCGACTCGCTTGGCTATGCGTCGGTGTTCTGGACGCGGCTCAGCCTTCAATCCGCGACTTTCGGAGCCTTTGCCCTCCTTACCTTTCTGGTTGTCTATGGAGCGTTCCGGGCCCTGAAACCCGATCGGCTCGACGCACTGATAGGGGCCTCGATTCTCGTCAACCGGCGGCCGGTACCGCTGCCGGTCGAAGCCCTCATCAAGCTGATGGGGATCGGCCTATCCGTGGCAATCGCCGCCGTAACCGGCGTCAGCATGACGGAGCGCTGGATGACCTTGGCCCTGTTCTGGGACGCGCCGCGTAACGCACCCATGCTCGACCCCATTTTCGGGAAACCGCTCGATTTCTATCTGTTTACGCTGCCGGCTGCGCAGCTCATCTCCGGATGGTTGCTGACAGTCTCAGTGATCACCTGCATGATCGCCGCCGTGTTCGTCCTCATCGGCACCGCCAGCACGCGCATCTTGAGGGAAGGGCGAGTTTCCACCGCGCAGACCGGGCTATGGCGCGGCTTGTCGATCAGCCTCGCCGCACTGTTCCTGATGCTCGCCGCGCGCGCGTACCTGGGACGCTTCGAGCGGCTCTTCCAGGAGGGCACGGTCTTTGCGGGTGTCACCTACACCGACGCCCACGTCACCTTGAACGGCTCGCTGGTAGTGTGTGCGGCGCTGCTCGCCGGCGCGGTCATAGCCGGGGTTGTCGCAGTATTGCCATCGCGCCGGCGCTGGCTGCTGGCCGCCGCCGTTCCAGCCGTCACCTGCTACCTGATCGTCGCCGTCGTGAGCTGGTACGTCAGCGGCTTTATCGTCGCACCGAACCAGTTGGTGCGCGAGCGGCCGTTCATTGCATACAACATAGAGATGACACGGCGGGCTTACGATCTCGACCGCATCGAAACGCACGCGTTTCCCGCCGACACGGGAATCGAGGCGGTGGAACCGGCCAACAACCAGACGACGCTCGAAAACATCAGGTTATGGGATGGGCGGGCGTTGCAGGATACGCTCCGCCAGATTCAGGAAATCCGCACTTACTACGACTTTCCCGGTATCGACATCGATCGATATCAGATCGGTGGTTCGGTCCGCCAGATGATGCTGGCCACACGCGAACTCAATGTGGAGAAATTACCGCAAAGCAGCCGCAACTGGATCAACGAGAAGCTGATCTATACTCACGGGTACGGCGTCACGATGAACCCAGTGAATGGATTCACGCCTGAAGGACTGCCGACACTCGTGCTCAGCAACATGCCGGTCCAGAGCACGATTCCCGGTCTCACCGTGACGCGCCCGGAGATCTATTTCGGCGAACTTACAAATACCGACGTCTACGTCAATACGCGGCAGAAGGAATTCAACTACCCGCAAGGCGATGCCAACAATCTGACGTCTTACCAGGGTAACGGCGGCATTCGGCTTGGCGGCTTGCTCCGCCGCACGCTGATCGCGCTCGATCGTGGCGATCTGGCGAAGCTGCCATTTAGCGACGATGTGAACTCGGAGAGCCGATTGCTGATGCGTCGCCGCTTAAACGAACGCGTCCAGGAGCTTGCGCCGTTTCTCACGCTCGACCCGGATCCGTACGTCGTGGTCGGCGAGGATGGCCGAATCTACTGGCTGATGGATGCCTTTACGACGTCCGACAGCTACCCGTACGCGCGCCGTTACCTGCTAGGCGATGACAGGATCAACTACATTCGCAACAGCGTAAAGATCCTGATCGATGCCTACACCGGGGAGACGACATTCTATGTGTTCGACTCGCACGATCCGATCATTGCCGCCTATCGGGCTCTGTTTCCCAGATTGTTCACCGACGCGGCGGCGATGCCGGCTGCCGTGCGCAAGCATGTTCGGTACCCGCAACTGCTGCTGAACGTACAGGCCGCCGTCTACGGCCTCTACCACATGACCAATCCCGATGTGTTCTACAACCGCGAGGATCTGTGGAGCGTGGCCACGGAAGCCGCTATGCCCGATCAACGCCAACAGGCCGTGGAACCCAATTTCGTGCTGATGACCCTGCCAGGAGAACGGTCGACCGAATTCATCGCGATTCTCCCGTTCACACCCGCCAATCGCAACAACCTGATTGGTTGGATCGCGGGCCGAAGCGACGGCGAGCACTATGGCGAGGCTGTGGTCTACGACTTTCCCAAGACCAGGCTGATCGACGGGCCCTTGCAGATCGAGGCGCGCATCGATCAGAACGCCCAGTTGTCGGGTCAGTTGACCCTGTGGAATCAGCAAGGGTCGCACGTGCGCCGCGGCAGCCTGATCGTCATTCCGATCGGACGGGCGCTGCTCTACGCGGAGCCCATCTACCTGCAGGCAGATCGCAGTCCCATGCCTGAGTTGCGCTTGGTGGTGCTCGCGGTGCAGGATCGCCTCGCTTACGGGCCGACGTTCGAATCGGCGATGGCCGCCCTATTTGGAACGGCCCCCTCCTTGCTCAGTGCGCCAGCCTCGCCGGCCGCTTCCGCGGCACGGCCGGCGAGCCCAACAACCATGGTGGCCGCAGCTCCGGACGACGTCAACGCGCTGATCGCCGAGGCGGCTCGGGACTTCACCGATTATCAGCAACTGACTGCTGCCGGAAAGCTCGCAGAGGCGGGTGAGAAATTGGAGGGGCTGAAGCGCACACTGGAAGAACTGCAGACTCGCCGCCATTGAAGTTGGACACGGACCAGACAGCGCCACGGCTTATCACTGCGTACCCTTCGGAGGCGTCATGATCAAAGAACACGAATGCGTCGTGCTGACGAGCGATCTGCCCGGCGAGGGCCTGTTGTTGTTGTCGGGGGATGTGGGTAACGCGTCCGCGTATGAGGTGGAGTTCGCCACCCTTACCGGAAAGACGATCGCCGTCGCCACTGCACTGCCATCTCAGTGCCGGCCCATTGGCCACCGCGATATCAGCCACGTGCGCGAGGTGCACGCCGCCTAGTCGAGCAACCGCGGAGAGGCTTGCGACGGCGCAGAATCTCTCCGACATGAACGATGCCTTCCTTGGCGGCAAGCGCTATTTAATCGGAAGTTCTTCCCCTCGTTTTTAAACTGAGAACGCTGAAGAGCCTGGAGTTGCTGGGGTTTGCGTGTAAAGCGGCGGTTATGATGGGTGTATAGTGTAGCCATGTAAATGGCATTATTCGGTTGC